>MTLE01000024.1_pt1 | contig 696411 bp, 572 predicted proteins | sample 1982461 | NCBI WGS metagenome assembly MTLE01 (sample SAMN05712605, study PRJNA340218) | biofilm metagenome | isolation source: sample SPL anode biofilm adapted to -200 mV | place: USA | collected 2012-02-03 | reverse complement strand
CGTGCTGGGGCTCTTTGCGTCTGAAACATGTATAATTACGGAATCATCTATTTGTGTAAGGGCTAGGTTTCATGGGGAAGATCACCGCAGCCATTTAGTAATAATTGCGAACGGAGTCTTTTGAGTACAAGAAAGAGGTTTTGTTTGCCCTGCGGCGCTATAAAATATTAAATCCTAAAAGCTCTTCAAGCGAATCAATTATCTTATTTGCTTTCATAATATTATCACGTGGGTAGCTGTTGGTTATTGCCACGACCTTCAATCCGGCATTTATCGCTGCTTCAATACCGGCAGGTGTGTCTTCAATTGCAATGGTACTGTTTTGGGATATTGCTGACAATTGATTTGAATTGCGGAGCCTTTCGAAGGCGATACGATAGCATTCAGGATCTGGTTTGCTCTTGGTAACGTCGTCGGCTGTAATGATGATTTCAAAGCAGTCAGAAATGCTGAGTTGCTTAAGTATGGGCATTATATCTGAACGCAGGGCTCCGCTACTGATTGCAAGCGGAACATGTTTGTGGTGCAGATTTTTGATGAGGTTTGTCGCACCAGGGTAGGCGGTTATGCCCTCTTGAATTGTTTTCTGAAAGAAGTCAGCTTTCTTTGATATTAAGTTGTTAAGTACTGATGAACTGATAGTTTTGCCTTTGGCAGAGAAAGCCTCTATAAACGCATCGCGATCATCGAAACCCATGTAAATGTCGACATAATCCTGCCATGAATAACCTAGGCCCATAGGTTCGAGTAATTTTTGAAATGCCTTGTAGTGAATAGGTTCTGTATCAACTATCACGCCGTCAAAGTCAAAAATGATTGCATTTGCAGTTAAATCACCAGGGAAAATTACCATTTGCCCACCAATGACAAGCCAGCTAAGTCACTAGACGCCATCGGAACGAGACCTATTTTTGAGGGCGATGCATGGTAGTTGATAACTATCCGCCCACATAGTTCGCCTATGGCAGCACCTAAAATTACATCGCTGGCCCAATGTTTGTTTTGATACATGCGTGAAAACCCTACAAAGGTTGCTGTAGAATAATACAGTAATTTTGTGGATAGATGTTCTGAAGTAGCTGCCAGTATTGATGCAAGGGCGAAGGAACTGGAAGTATGCATGGAAGGCAATGAGTCGTAATCATTTTTGAAACTAAACGGTTTGAAATTCCCCTTGCCGCTGGTAGCGATCGGTCTGCCTCTGCCGCTGGCTTCCTTGATCAGAAAGCTGGATGCATCGGACAGAATCAGTGCCTCGCCGATCATTTCGCCGGTTTCTTTCCATTTTTGCGAGTCAGCCGCAATTCCACCTCCATATACGAGTGCCGCCAAGCCCAAGTGAATGAATGGATCGCCAACCAATGAACCAGCATCGGCGGATTTATCAAGGCTGGAGCTTTTTGTGTTTTGGAGTTTTGTTTGAATGTCCCTGTCAAATATGTAGGTTAAACCAATTGCTCCGGCAACACCAAGTGTAATTAAAAAATTGTTGTTCTCGATTTGAAATGGTGTTTCAACAAGATCTGCGGTTTCGCTGCCTAATCTTTGAAAGCCGCTATTTAGCTCGCCTCCAAGTGAAATGGTTTCTGAATCAGACGCATAGGCTGATGGGCTTAAAATTAAAAGTAAGAAATACAGGCTAAAGAGTACTATTTTCAATCGAGCCTCGCAAAATATAATTATGGTATTAGCTACTGTTTGAAATACGGACAATTCTATTTAATCGTATTTCTGAATTTGAATAGAGATTTCTTTATGTCTGATAATATTTGTGCATCTTCGGGTGAGAGTTTTGCCAGATATTCCTGTGTGAAAATAATGAAGATCGATATGAAAAAAGCGGTTATGGTCGATAAGATAACAATAAGTGCACGCTTGGGCTTGCTTTTCTTGAGTGGAACGACGGCATCGTCTAATACCTGTATTGTCGATGAATCTTTTGCTTCATTGAGCTTGGCTACTTCATACTGCTTGGCCAGTTGTTCGAATATTGCTTCCTGAATTTTAAGTTCCCTCAGTTTTCGTATATACTCCACTGCAAGTTCTGGCATGTTTCCTACTGCTGGCAAGATATCCGAACCGCCACTTCCACTCATGGTTGCCAATTGCCTTTTCTGTGCTGCAATGGCAGCTTTAAGCGTCTGCACTTGGCTGTTTTCGTCTGTCATATTATTGCGCAGGGATGCTAGTTGAACTTCTTTTGAAACAAGTTCCGCCTTGAGTTTTGCAATTCCTTCAATGGCCAGGGTCGCCTGTGAGTCGGCCTTGATGGTTTTATATTTTATCTGGAAGGATTTCATATCATTTTCGGCATTTTTAAGGTCCTGTTTGACCACTTCCAATCGCTTTTCCAGAAAAACTCGTTCCGAGCCTACTTTGGTCAAGTTCAACTGGATGCTGCGACGGCTTAGTTCGTTCACGAAGGTATTTGCCAGGAGTGCAGATTTGGCGGGGTCTTTGCTGTCTGCAGAAATCGTTATTATGCCGTCTTTAGCAGCCAGGAACTTTACCGTACCTTCCAGTCGTTTTCTTGTCTCATCAATGTTCTTGGATTTGAACTCCTTCTGTAAATCCAGTCTATTAATGACTGCGTCCGCTACCGACCGGCTCTTAAGGATACCCAGATACAGATCCGCTGATCCTCCCAAACCCATATTTCCCATCATACCGGCTAGGCCACCGGCTTGATTCAATAGCGCCGACAAGCCACCACCTGTATCTTTCTGAGGAGGGAGTATTTTTGCTGTTGCCGTATAGACATTCTTCAAGGTGAGGGAATACACGACAGACAGGATTACGGCTGTCGCGCATATCTTGATAATGACGTTTTTTCGCCGCACTATTACCCGCAACAATTCCAGCAAATTGATTTCCTGCTCATCAATGTCAGGGGTTTGGGATGTTGTATTCATGTTGATCCTGTCTATTTGAGGCCGACTAATGTGACACCTGCAGTTAAAGCTATTTGTGAGATGATAGTTGTAATGTCCTTGATTTCTCGCATCCATGCGATCCGTTCCAGCTTCTGCGGCACGACTAGCGTATCTCCTGGCATCATGAAAGTTGAATAAAAGCTGCCAAAAGACCAGCTGCGTGATTCGTCATTCCATTTGATGCCAAATGATGACTGCTGCTTGCTGAATACTGAACCATCGGCTCTTATGATGTACATATCAGATTCTTCGCCATCCCGTGTTGGGCCGCCGGCTTTGTTCAGGTAGGTTTCAACCGAAGAGTTGGCAGGTATATAGACAAATGAAGTAGGATTGTAAACTTGCCCCATTACATGAACTACGCTGGGCCGTGCCGGGATTTCCAAAGAATCCCCACCCTCAAGGTCCAGGTCATAACTGCTTTTCTGGAGTTCGTCCAGCTTGGATATTCTGATCACGACACGACCTTCTGCCCTGGACTTCTTTAGCACATCCAATTGTTTCAGTAAGCCATCCAATGCTGCCCTGGTGGCATCGGCTTCATCCTTCGAGGATGCGACTGACGAAAGGGCAGCCTGCTTCTGGTATATTTCTTTTTCTGTCCTGGCTATTATCTCGTCCATACGTTTCTGCTGCGCTTCTTTAACAGATTTTCGGGTGAATTTGGCACCAGGAAGAAACGCCTTGTCAGTATAGCCGCCGGCACGTTCAATTACGGAACTGATCTTTTCGCCCTTTGTAATTGCGTAAACTCCCGGGTACTTGAATTCGCCCTTGAGAGTGACAAATTTATCGGTTGCATCGAGCCAGTCGGTGATGCTTCTTACAGACAATGCATCGTCAGGTTGGAGAATTTTGTTGTTTTCAGGATCCCCAGCCATTGCTTTTTCCAGGTTTATGTTAATGTGTGAAGAAGTGGCATTTCCGTTGTGCAGGTTTACTCTGCTCAGCTCAGCCTGACCAAGCAGGGCATTACGTTTAAGGCTACCTGCGGCTGTCACCAAGTCACGGACTGTCATGCCCTGGAAGTAATCGTATGTCCCTGGATTTACAACTTCGCCGTTAATTGTAACAATGAACTTTTCCTGCATCTCCGCGCGGGAGAAAACCGTAATAGTGTCCTGCTCCTGAAGTGGAACATTGTCTTCTTTGCTCCCGTTCAAGGCCTTAAATAGATTAAACGTAAGTATTTCCTTGTGGTAGTCAGGAAGAGCCAATCGGGTGATTTCAACGGAATCAAGAAATGACTCTGGTAGTAACATGTCGAATCTGGGTATAATGTCAAGTACCCGCATCCCTTTACGGAACTGGTATTCGCCTGGTCTTACCACGTTTCCTTTCAGGCTCACGACCTGCTTGACTGCTTTTTGCACAGGGAAGACCTTGATCATATCGCGATCATAAATCTCATCTCCAACAGTGCTGTTTTCGATGTGCCCATCTTTGAGTGAATAATCGACAACTATCTTTGCCTTATTCCCAGAGAAGCGTTCAATCTGTATCCTGCCCATGTAAGCGCTGGCTGTTACGCCGCCAGCCATTGCAATAACCTCTGGGATTGTGGTTTTGCCGATGGTTTCATAAATTGCCGGACGTCTCACTTCACCTGCAACGGCTACGACTGGACCGACCACCGGCACAAAAACCGTGTCACCATTCTGAAGATGTATATCGTTTTTTCTATCACCTTTCAGGAGTATGTCGTACAAGTCGATTTCCACCGGGGGATTGCCGTTTCTGCTTACCTTGATGGTTCGCAATGAACCGTTTTTGGTCGGACCGCCCGCTGCTGAAAGGGCATTGATAACTGTTGCCAACGAACTGACCGGGTAGCTGCCTGGAAAGGTTACTTCTCCTACCACAAACACCTGGATAGAGCGTAACTTGCCAAGAGATACGTTGATTTCATAATTTTTGAAATATTGGCTAATGGATTTATTTATCAACGTCTTAACTTGATCGTATGTAACGCCCCAGACCTTGACCGCCCCCACTTTGGGGATTGTAATTTCACCGTTACGGTCGACGGTCAGGTCTAAGCGGTTGTTGAGGGAACCCCAGATAGTGATGTTAAGCACATCTCCCGGGCCAATAATATAATCGCCACCTACCGGTTGATTTTCCATGGAGGCTGCTAATTGGGTGCTGTTCTCGAAAAAATCGTAACCAAATTGTTTTAAATCCCTATTGAACGGCTCTGCCTCGTGTTTATCCGAAAGGGTAGTATTTTTTTTGGCATACAGTTTCTCCAGCGTTGAGCCGCCATGTTCATCATCGGGTACCGGTATTACTTTAAGTTCCTCTGATTTCAGAGTGACGATGTTGTCTTCCTCATTCTTACCGATGGTAGCTGACTGGTTATCATCGACCGGCACTTTGAAGTTGGTGGTAATCTGAATGAAATATACCTGTTGGTTTTTTAGGCCCCGCAAGGTATAGGAGGTGCCTTTACCAATTTTGATGCTGTTTTTGAGGTTGCCCGACTCTATTCCATAGTTGATGGTATAACGCTGATCTTCAAGATTGGAATTTGGAGGAAAGCCCAAAACCTGCCAGTTGAATTTTACCAGCCCATCACCTGGTTCCGCCTTGACGAGCATCTCGATCTTTTTCTTGTTTTTGGGGTGTGGTTTTTTGTCTGACAGGTTTAAATCGGTTTCATCTCTGTCTTCGAGGAACTTATTGATTTCGATAGGAGATACTTCACGAGAAGATTCGACTTTGGGCTTGGTTTCATTTTTATCTATCGGTGAGGCAGGTTGTGCTGGATAAATGTCGTCTGGTGCTGCCAAAGTATTTGAGGAGGCTAGTGCAAACAATAAAAATATGGCGAGCTGTACAACGATCATGAATCTGCCAAACATCCGGCTCTCCCTGAAACACATTGATATATTTTCAAAATTAAAATTTATAGCATCGAAAAGAGAATAATCAAATAAAAAATCCGATATAGAAGATCTATTTGATAAGTCCAATAACAGAACTGGGCGCCGTTGGAGATCAATTTTGCATGCGGTACAGTGGTTTTGTGATAATCTTCGCAATAGTGTTGTCTATAATCTGACAGTAAATACATGAGGACATTATGAACGGTGGCTTTCTTTCTAACATTTCAAGTGACTTGGTTGAGTCACTTTACGAGGAATGGTGTAAGGATGTTGACTCTGTGCCACGGGAGTGGCAGATTTTTTTTAGTGGTTTCGATCTGGGCAGCACAGAGTCGGACCATAGAGGCGTTGCATGGGACGATACTCTTGTCCTGAAGAATTCCGGCGTACAGTCGCTGATTTTTAGATATCGCAGTATCGGTCATTTATTGGCCTGCACTGACCCGCTTTCCCCCTGTCAGCTTGAACACCCACTACTGTCGCTCTCTGCTTTCGACCTTGATGAAAATGATCTTGATACAGTCTTTTCCACCCGCCGTTTCATTCCGCAACGTGCTACGCTGCGGGAAATACTGGCCACCATGAGGGAAACCTATTGTCGCGAGATAGGTGTTGAATTTATGCATATCCAGGAACCTGGAGAGCGCCAATGGTTGCTGGATCGGATGGAGCCATGCCGCAACCGCTTCGAGCTGACTGTCGCGGAACGGTTGCATGTTCTCGGTAAACTCCATGAGGCAGCCCTGTTCGAAGCCTTTTTGCATCGCCACTTTGTTGGCCAGAAACGTTTTTCCCTGGAAGGGGGGGAAATGCTTATCCCGATGCTGGATGCCGTTGTCAGGGGCTGCCCGGGGGCTGGCATCAGTGATGTGATCTTTGGAATGGCTCACCGTGGGCGTCTGAATGTAATGGCCCACATCTTTGGAAAGCCATATGAAGAAATTTTCGCCGAATTTCGCGATAACCTGGACTCCGGCCTGGTGGGTGACGGAGATGTTAAGTACCATAAGGGGTACTCCACGGATGTTGAACTTCAGGGCAGCAGACTCCACCTGACCCTTGCCGCAAACCCGAGTCACCTGGAAGCGGTCAATCCGGTTGTGGAAGGTAAATGCCGCGCCAGGCAGGACTGTTACTGCCAAAGAGATGTCAAATCGGTATTGCCTTTGCTGATACATGGCGATGCGGCTTTTGCGGGTCAGGGGAGCGTCATGGAAACGCTCAATATGTCACAGCTTGAAGGTTATCGGACTGGCGGAACTATCCATATTGTACTTAACAACCAGATCGGTTTCACGACATTGCCAAAGGATGCCCGGTCGACCTGCTACGCCACGGATGTCGCCAAAATGTTGTCTTGTCCTGTATTCCACGTGCAGGGGGAAGCGCCAGAGTCAGTGATGCACGTCGTTCGGTTGGCTTTGGAATATCGTCAGACCTATGGTCGTGATGTTGTAATCGAATTGATCTGCTACCGCCGTCATGGGCATAACGAGGGCGACGAGCCGGCGTTTACCCAGCCGGTTATATATCAGAAGATAGTTGACCGGCCACCGGTAAATCGGATTTATGCCGCTCATCTTGGTGAACAGGGGATAGCTAAATCATTGCTGACAGAGACGGAACAGCGTGTTGTTGAGCGTCTCGAATCATCCCTTAATAAGGAGTACCAGCAAAACCATGGCGGCTATCAGGGAATGTGGAGCGACATCAGCCGCGACTTTCTTGTTACCGGGGTAAAAACCTGCGTGCCTGGAGAGAAGCTATTGGCTCTTGCGCGGAGCATGGCCGATTTGCCAAGTACTTTTAACCCCCATCCCAAGATCTTGGTTATGATCCAGAAACGTCTCGCCGCGATTGTCAATGGAAGGGACATTGATTGGGGTAATGCCGAGACCCTTGCTTATGCCACGTTGCTGGACGAGGGTGTGTCGGTGCGGCTCTCGGGGCAGGACTCGCGCCGCGGCACCTTCAGTCATCGGCATTGCGTTTTGCACGATAACAATAATGACTCCACTTATATTCCTCTTGCCAGTACTGCTCGTCAAGACGCCCGATTCCATGCCTGGGACAGCCTTTTGTCCGAATTCGCCGTCCTCGGATTCGAGTATGGCTATTCCTTGGAAACTCCAAATGGCTTGACTATCTGGGAGGCGCAATTCGGTGACTTTGCAAACGGAGCCCAGGTGATCATTGATCAATTCATCACAAGTGGTGAATCCAAGTGGAACCGTGCCAGCGGTTTAGTGCTGTTGTTGCCACACGGTTATGAAGGGCAGGGTGCCGAACATTCCAGTGCCAGAATCGAACGTTATCTTCAGGTGTGTGCCCGTGACAATATCATCGTAACGCAGCCATCCACACCAGCCCAAATATTTCATTTGTTGCGGCGACAGATAAAACAGGCGTTCCGCAAACCCTTGATTGTCTTTACCCCAAAGAGCCTGTTGAGACATCCTCGCTGCGTTTCTTCGCTTGAAGAGTTGACCTCTGGCAGTTTTCAGGAGGTGATTCTTGATGTTGCTGATACAGCGAGAGTCAAGCGAGTTCTTCTTTGCAGCGGTAAGATTTACTACGATTTGATGGAAGAGCGTGGCAAACGACAAGACAGTTCAACGGCTATTGTCAGGATAGAACAAATCTATCCGTTTCCTGACGACATGATTGCTGCGGTGCTTGATCAGTTTCCAGCGGAGGTAGATTTGACCTGGGTACAGGAAGAGCCGGAAAATATGGGAGCTTGGCACTTTGTCAAAGCCAAGCTCTCAAAACGGTACAATAATATACACGTCATAGGGCGAAGTGAAGACTGCTGTCCGGCTGTCGGATCACACCATCTTCATAACAAGGAGCAGGCAGCGCTTATAAAAATGGTTTTTGACGGTTAAACCAAGGGTTAAGCCTTGGTTTAATACGGTTGACAAGATGTTCCTACCTGTGTAATTAATGCAATAATTGCCTTAAAGGGATTTCATGCTCAACCTCCTATTCATATCAAATAGTCCCAAGACTGAATTCATTATTAATGCCCTTCAGCCGCAGCTCAAGGTGAAAATCGATGCTGTTGCCGACTTTGATCAGGGTTTGAAGGCTGTTTTTGAAAAACGGCCGGCAACAGTCATTATTCAGGAACAAATTGCAGGTGTTACAGGTGAGAGTGTGGCCAGGCACATACAAATGCTGCTTGGCAGTGGAGCACCCTCATTTATCATGATCCACGAAGGCAATGCGCGGATAAAGCCGATCAAGGGATTGTTTGAGCATCTGATCGATTTGACCCAGACCGATGTCAAGCTTGTTGAAGATATTCTGGTAATACTCAAATCGATGCTTGGTCCCGAATGGGATAAAGCCGTCATAACACCAAAGCTTGATCCGGCCGCAATTGCCGCTTCAATTGCTGTTCCCGAGGAAAACAGGGACAATGCCGATAAGCTGGTGGATGACTTTCTTACCGATCTGGAGGATGCCCATACTAATTGGCAGGAAAAGGATAACCGGAATTTTGATAAAGCCGAATCTTCCACCGACGAGTTGGCCAGGTTGCTTGTTGAAACGGCCAATAGTGGCAAATCGCAACAAAAGTCGGCAGCAACCATGCAATCGAGTCAACCTGGCGGGCCCGGCGAGCCGTTGCCACTACAGTTGGAAAAAAATGAGTTGCCGGTGGAAAGTGTGGAAAGCGGTTCGCGAAAACCATCCACCAAGAAGCCAACTCCTGAAATCCTACAGAAAATATCAACACCGTCGCCTGCACATGCTGAAAGTATTTCTTCTGTTCCGGCGAATGAGGTCTTAGCGAGCGAGAAAACACTAAAACCGGTAGCCACTCCCCTACTCACCACAGAAAAAAAAGGTGAGCCCAGCTCAAAAAAAGAATCTGAAGCCAGTAATCCGCCCCCATCTTCTGCAAATTTCAAAATATCGGTTTCTCCAGAGCAGGCCCCGGAAGATATCCCTGAAGACCTTTTGCTGGCTTTTGAAAAGAATTATCACGCGCAAACGATCATCCGGAAACGTCTTGTCCTTGCTTTTGTCCTGATTGCTGTATTGAGTACGGCTGGTTGGTTACTATGGCGGCAGAAGCCTCATTCCGTGAGCACGCGAGTAGCGCAGAAGCCGACTTCAACGGCCTTGATACAAAAACAACAAAACGATGCATCCTCAAATTCGGCAATAACCCACAAGGTGGTGTCTTCTGCCATTAAAACTCCTGCAACAGCGGATTCAGCCTTGTCGGCTTTGGTCATCAACTGTACTCGCGATGACTCGTTTTCGGCCGGGAAACCCGGTTGGGAACGTTATGTCGGCAAATCGTATGAATGCCGATTTTTTCGCTCAAAAGGTCAAATCAAGGCGGTGCAGGTCATGGCCAATCCCCGTCAGACAATCAGTGATGCTTTCATGAATTCCGTTCTTGAACAGCTGGCAGGAAATAATAGTTTCAAAGTGAATTCCACCGAACAAAAACATGGCTATCTCATTCAGAGCGCTAGTGCGGTGGATAAAAAAGCGGATTTGCTGGTTTATCGCAAGAAAAAATCCGGAGAGATTCGTGCTTTTGTAGTTAGTATAAACTGAAACATCAGTTTTCTAGCTGATTAGTTGCTAGCATTTGGAGATACAATGCCCTTTCTTACCGAATACAAAGGAACCTTTTCGTTTTGTGTTACTGTCTTTGCCGTTTTTTTTGCCACAGCCGGGCATGCTGTGATGGACCCGCGTTTTGAGTTGGATACGCAGACACTTGATGGCCCCAAGTCACCAGCGAAACAAATCCGAAAAAGCGAAAGAAGGATTGTCCGGACACATATAAGTGAATCATATGAAGATTCAAGCAGGCAAGGGTCGGTTTATACCGTCAAGCAAGGGGACCACCTTTTTAAAATCCTGATGCGTGACTATGGTCTCACCAACGATGAAGCAGATGCTTTGATAGACAAGATTCGACATGAAAATAATATTCACGATATCAGGCGGCTCAGAGTTGGCCAGAAGATCATAATCCCACCATTGCACAAACATGAAGTTGCCAAGTCCAGACACACCAGGGTAGTGAATGATTCCATTAAGGTAAAAGATGCTAAAGACACTTCTGCTGCCAGCCAGACCTTTAGGCTCGAATCACCGGTTGTGGCTCTGTCAGAGCAAGAGACGGTCACCAGACTCAAAGAAGCCTGGGACAATATCGTGCCGTCTAATAATTCGGTATTAAAACCACTAACGATCCAATCTCCGACTTTTTCACTCACTCTTGATCCCAACCGATATCCTATTTTCGCAACCTTGGATGGCGCCCGGATACTCCTTGATCAAAACGCTACCATCCCGCCGCTCGTCAAATCGCTTATAGAGGAAAAAGACCCCACAGTACGGATAGTTTCCGAATCACCGGCCAATGCCAAGAGTTTTCTTGCCGCCATGCTGGGTGCAGCTGGTTTCTATTCCGTTGAAGAAAATTTTAACTTGCAGTTCGGCTCTGATCCCAAGTTGACGGTGTATTCGGATTTTAAAATCGAGAAGACTCCGGAAAGTGTCATTAAACAGGATGTTGTCCTGTTGAACTGTTCCCAGGCAGCTCTTCCGATGCCTCTGGATGAGTTTTTGAAGAACGAGGGATTTAAAGTCTATGAGCCATTTGCTTTGGCAAAAACATTTCCGGCTGACAATCCAACACAGCGCATCTTCCAAATAGTAAGCAACGACCAGTCCGGAATAGTTGCAGAGGTTCTCAATGCTCTGGAGATTTCTTATCGCAACGATCGGCACATAGATGTTTTTGCAACAGACAATAATGGCATATCATTGTCGGTAAAAGCCGAGCGTTACTTTGAGAGGGATGGCCAACGATTTGTCATCACCAGTTTTGATGGTGATCCTGTTACCTACACGTTGTTCCGGATTCTGGAAACCAAAGGGTACAAGGTGATCATGCTTGAAAAGCAAGATGATTTTCGCAAGGTTTCTGAAAAGATACTGTCCAGGTTACATATTCAAGGTGGCTATGCCCAGCATAATATCGGGCCTGGCAAGGTCTCTAATTACTCACTGCAGATGTCAGGATTCAAGCTGGAGGGTACCGGGGTACCAGGCGGCTCAATATTTTTGACAAACCTCACTTTGGACAGAATTATTCGTGATCTGCTCAAGGAAAACGGCTATAGCGTCCATGTGAAGTGAAAGCTTATTTACTTTTGGCCCATTTCTGCTATAAACGCTCGTGTCACGGTATGCGGGCGTTTTTTTAGTCTATTTTCCCAGTAGCGAACCGAGAGAACCATGAGCATAAAGAAGGTTGGCGAACTTTTGGTCGAGCAGAATCTGGTCACCCAGGAACAACTGGGCGAAGCTCTGGAATTACAGAAGGTTTTCCCGGAACAACCAATTGGTCAGCTGTTATGCAAGTTGGGGTTCATCAAGGAAAGTGATCTCAGCTTTGTCTTAGATCAAAAAAACAAACGCCGCAAATTATCCGACATTTTGTTAAAAAACGGTCTTGTTGACCAGCAGAAAATATCCCATGCCCGTGAAATAAGCAAACAGAGCGACATCACTTTTGATAAGGCCTTGCTCAAGCTGCGTTATATAGATGATGAACAGCTTGCGCAGGCGATTGCCGGCCAATACGACCTTCCCTATGTAAAAATCAACACATTGGACCTCGATGCCTCCCTATCGCGATATATCAGTGCCGTTTATGCCCAGAAACAGCGCATAGCACCGATCTCCAAGATCGGCAACACCCTTACCCTGGCAATGGCTTATCCACTTAGGCATCATGACATCAGGGAGTTGGAAGACAGCATCCGGTTGAAGATCATTTCGGCAATCGCGACCGAAGCCGATATCTACAAAGTGCTAAAGCGCCTCTACAATATCGATGTAGTCAGTACAATCAGTGCCAATGATGAGGTCAATCTTGACATCGTTCCCGACAGCATTGTAGATCTCCTCAGCAAAAGCTCGGGTTCCGACGAACCGGAGGTTGAGGAGGAAACAAAAAAGGTAACTGAGAAGGATAGTGTCATAGTCAAGCTGGTCAATAAGATTGTTTATGATGCCTATATGAATAAGGCTTCGGATATCCACATCGAACCATATCCAGGAAAGAAGGATGTAGTCGTTCGCACGCGGGTTGATGGTCATTGCTCCATCTATCAGAAAATCCCTTACAAATACAAGTTTGCCATCCCATCACGTATCAAGATCATGGCAGATTTGGATATAGCAGAACGTCGCAAGCCCCAGGACGGCAAAATCGATTTTAAGAAATTCGGGCCACTGGATACTGAACTTCGTGTCGCGACCATGCCTACGGTTGGAGGCCTGGAGGATGTGGTCATCAGGGTGCTGGCCGGTGGCGAACCCATGCAGTTCGGGGAGTTGGGATTGACCGAACGGAACATGCGCGTTTTTAACGAGTCCATCAATAGTCCCCATGGGCTCATATTGGTGGTTGGTCCCACTGGTTCCGGTAAGACCACAACGCTCCATTCTGGGTTGGCAATGATAAATACCACAAACCGTAAGATCTGGACGGCTGAGGATCCGGTTGAGATCACCCAGCCCGGACTGCGACAGGTACAGATCAATCCCCGCATCGGCTTTACCTTTGCAGCCGCTTTGCGCTCGTTTCTGCGCCTGGACCCCGATGTGATCATGGTCGGCGAGATGCGTGACGAGGAGACTGCCAGCATTGCAGTGGAGGCCTCTCTTACCGGCCACCTCGTTTTTTCTACCCTTCATACCAATTCGGCCCCCGAAACGGTCACCAGGCTCCTGGAGATGGGGTTGGACCCATACAGTTTTTCGGATTCGTTGCTCTGTATCTTGGGACAGCGCCTGGGGCGCCGTCTTTGCAAAGACTGCAAGGAGAGCTATCACCCTAGTGAACAGGAGATTGAGGAGATTATCGAGGAATATGGACGTGAAGATTTTGCCAATACCGGGCTGGGCAGGTCTGATCTGAAAATGAATAGGGCAGTGGGGTGCGAGCGCTGCGGACACAGCGGGTATCGTGGCCGTCTCGGTATCCATGAGGTTCTGGAATGCGGGCCTAAGCTGAAAAGTCTCATCAAACGGCGTGCGGATACCGACACCGTGAGGGAACAGGCTGCTCTCGACGGCATGACTACCCTTAAGCAGGACGGCATCCTCAAGGTTTTCCAGGGCATTACGGATATTCATGAAATACGGCGGGTTTGCATAAAGTAATCTTGTGAAAAACGCGTATGGCAAAGAATTTCAAGGGGCCCTGTCTCGAAAAATCGCTTGCATTAACCGGCCTTTCATGGTATCGAAGATAAAATTTATGTTCACTTGGGAAGTGAGCTCGCAAAGCTCACTTTTTTTGTTTCTAAAAAGGGATCATGGCAGCACACAAAGATGACATATGTGAGCGGGTAACCGTTGTTTTGCGACCGATTCTGGATGCGCTTAGTCTGGAGTTGGTGGATATAGAGTTCAAACGTAGCGGCCGTGAGGCTGTATTGCGACTCTTTATCGATAAGGATGGCGGCGTTACCATTGATGACTGTGCCGAGGTGAGTCGCGAATTATCTGCTGTGCTTGACGTGGAAGAATTTATCCCTTGTCAGTATAATCTGGAAGTGTCGTCGCCGGGGCTTGACCGGCCCCTGAAAACCACTGCGGATTATGAGCGTTTTGCCGGCAGACTGGTCAAGATTAGGACTTATGAACCCTATCCAGATGATAAAGGTAACCGGCGTAAAACCTTTGTCGGTATACTTGAGGGGCTGGCGGACAGTGTCGTCAGAATGAAGCTCAATGAAGGTCAGACCGCTTCCATTCCTCTGGAGCGGGTGGCAAAGGCAAATCTGGAGTTCGAGTTCTAACATCACAGGAAACAGATTGACCTGATTTTATAGAATCAGCAAGGAGATGCAACCGTGGAAACAAATATCACCATCAAGCACGCCATAGAGCAGATTGTCAAAGAGAAGGGGATTGAACGGCAGGTGGTTCTGGAGGCTATGGAGCAGGCTGTTTTGAGCGCGGCCAACAAAAAATACCGCAATACCCGCGATCTCGAAGCTCGTTATAACCTTGATACTGGCGAAGTGGAATTGTTTGAATTTGTGATTGTTGTGGATGAAGTGCAGGATTCCTATAAAGAGATCAGCTTGGAAGAGGCGCGCGAAATCGACCCGGATGTCGAGATCGGCGATTCGTTGGGTGAAAAGCTGGACGCCAGCGGATTCAGCCGCATTGCCGCCCAGACCGCCAAACAGGTTATCATCCAGAAAGTACGCGAGGCCGAACGGGAAACCATCTTCAACGAATACAGCGATCGTCAATGGGAAATCATTACCGGTATGGTGCGGCGTTTTGAAAAGGGTGATCTGCTTGTGGATCTGGGGCGGGCCGAGGCGGTGCTTCCTTCCAAGGAGCAGATGCCGCGCGAGGTTTACCGCCCCGGAGACCGTATCCGGGCTATCATTACTGAAATTCGCATGACCACCAAGGGGCCGCAGATTATTCTATCCCGTACCCATCCGAGTATGCTTGCCAAGCTGTTCGAGGCCGAGGTCCCTGAGATCGCCGAGGGGATCGTGGAAATCAATGCCATTGTGCGTGATCCAGGTAGTCGCGCAAAAGTTGCCGTGTCATCCAATGACTCTGACGTTGACCCTGTTGGCGCCTGTGTCGGCATGCGCGGTGCTCGGGTCCAGAATGTGGTCTCCGAGTTGCGCGGAGAAAAAATCGACATAATTCCATGGTCCGAGGATATTGCCCGCTTTGCTTGTAACGCCCTCTCGCCGGCGCAGGTTTCCAAGGTGTTTGTGGACGAAGACAATCGTGCCTTGGAGGTTGTAGTTGCTGATGATCAACTTTCTCTGGCAATTGGCAAGCGTGGTCAAAACGTAAGCCTGGCAGCACGCCTGACCGGCTGCCGTATTGATATAAAGAGTGAGTCCAAGGCTGCGGAAGCCGAATTGCAGGAGTATGCCTCCTTCGACGGAACCCAAGTTGAAGAGGGAGAAGCTGAAGAACCATCCGAACTGAATGCTGAAGGTACCGAAACCTCCGCCCCGGTTGCAGTTGAAGCGACAGAGGAGCCGATCCAGTAAATGGCAAAACAGTATCAGTATGAAGCGCCCCAACGGAGTTGCCTCGGCTGTCGCGAATCGCGTGACAAGGAGAGTCTGATTCGTTTTGTGCTTTCACCACAGAATGAAGTTGTCCCTGACCTTGATACTAAACTGCCCGGTAGGGGCGCTTACACCTGCGTTAGCTCAACATGTCTGGCCTTGGCCTGCAAGCAGCGCCAGTTCAGCAGATCATTTAAACGCGAGGTCATTGTGCCTTCTCCCGATGAGATGGTCGCTATGGTTTCGGGCCTGATGCGGGAGCGGATAACTGGTTTTATCGGACTTGCCAATCGAGCCGGCAAAATCGTCTCGGGCGGTTCGCTTGTAAGCGATGCGATTCGTAGTGTCAATAAACCAGGTCTGGTCCTGGTGGCGTGCGATGTCTCCGAGACTATTGGCAAGCGGGTTGAAGTGCTTGCCGATGTTCATCGCATTCCGTGTATATATATTATGACAAAAGATGACTTTGGCGCCATACTTGGCAAGGCGCCTCGCAGCGCCGTTGCTATAAGGCCTGGTGGGTTTGCGAAACAGCTTGCCAATGTAATTCAACGATACAGAAACTTCCTGGGGGAGGTGTAGTTTTTATGAGTAAGATACGTGTTAGCAACCTGGCTGAACGATTAGGGCTTGAGACCCGAGAGGTTCTGGCCCGACTCAAGGATATCGGTGTTGAGGCCAAAACAGCTACCTCTTTGATAGATGAAGATGTAATCAATAAACTGACACCACCACAGGTAAAGGAAACGGATGCTGATGAGGTGCGGGTTACCACAAACATCATTCGCCGTCGCGCCAAGGTTGTAGTCGCACCTGTCGTCGAAGAGGCTCCGGTTGTTGTGGAAGAGCCGGTTATAGAGACGCCGGCACAAGTGATCGCACCAGTTGTTGAGCAAGAACCTCCGGTGGTAGTGGAAGAAGCTGCCAAGGTGGAAATCAAGCCCGAACCAGTGCCGGTTGAAAAGCCCAAAGAGCCGGTCGAGCCGGAAAAACGGAGTCCAAACCAGGCCCGTATACTTGGCAGGATGGAGATCCCTGGCGTAACAACCAGGCCGTCCCGTGTGGTAACACCGGAAGTCCCCGCTGCACAGCCTCGCTCTGCCGCACCAAGGTCAACAGAACCTCGGACTGCGGACTCCCGTCCTGCCGCGCCCCGTCAGCCCGACTCCCGTCCTGCCGGACAGCGCCCGACTGACAACGGGCAAAGAAGACCCGCGCCGACTGGTACTACTCCGGATTCGGATCGTGGCCGCATGAAACAGGTGCAGCTCGCCCCATCAGCACCTCCCTCCGCTGATGACCGCCGTAAGGTTGGTGGCAAGGGCCCCGGCGGATTCACCGATGTCGGCAAAGGGGGCAAGAAAGGCGGACCTCCTGCCAAGAAAAAAGAGCAACCTCGTAAAAACGAGGTGATTGAGAAGCGTGAGAGGGTCTTCGATCTTCCTTATAAAGGTTCCAAGAAGAAAGGGAAGGAGCGGGTTGTTGAAACCCGCAAGACGGAAATTACGGTTCCCAAGGCTATCAAGCGCATCATAAAAATATCGGAAACCATTAGTGTCGGCGAGCTTGCTAAGCGTATGGGCATCAAAGCCACCGACCTGATCAAATCATTGATGAAGATGGGCATGATGGTTACGATCAATCATACCCTGGATTTTGATACTGCTGTTATCCTTGCATCTGAGTACGGCTACGAGGTTGAAAACGTAGCGGTCGATCTTGATGAAATCCTCGAATCAACACCGGATGCACCGGAGTCCTTACTGAAAAGGCCTCCTGTTGTTACCATCATGGGCCATGTTGACCATGGTAAAACCTCGCTTCTTGACGCCATACGCGAAGCGAACGTTATTGCCGGTGAGGCTGGTGGCATAACCCAGCACATTGGAGCCTACGATGTCGAGTTGAACGGGCGTAAGATTACCTTCCTTGATACGCCTGGTCATGAGGCCTTTACTGCCATGCGTGCCCGCGGCGCCAAGGTAACCGATATCGTTATCCTTGTGGTGGCCGCGGATGATGGCGTCATGCCACAAACCCGTGAGGCCATAAATCACTCCAAAGCCGCTGGCGTTCCAATTATTGTTGCAGTGAATAAAATAGACAAGCCCGACTCAAGGCCTGACCAAGTCAAACGCGAGTTGATGGAATACGGTCTGGTTTCGTCCGAATGGGGTGGCGACACCACCATGGTGGAAGTCTCTGCCAAAAAGCGTCTTAACCTGGAAGAACTTTTGGAGATGGTGCTTTTGCAGGCCGATATGATGGACCTGGTGGCCAATCCGGACAAACAGGCCAAGGGAACGGTCGTAGAGGCCAGGTTGGATAAAGGTCGTGGCCCGGTGGCTACTGTTCTAATCCAGGAGGGGACCCTCAAAAACGGCGATTACTGTGTTGTAGGTATCCATTCCGGTCGTGTCAGGGCCATGCAGAACGATCGTGGTGAAAAGGTTCTAGAAGCCGGGCCCTCAATGCCTGTAGAGTTGGTCGGTCTCTCCGGTGTACCCGATGCCGGTGATATTTTCGTGTCAATGAAAGATGAAAAGCAGGCAAGAGAGATTGCCACGTTGCGCCAGATCAAGCAGCGCGAGATCGAGCTGGCCAAACACACCAAGCTGTCGCTGGAAGATCTTTACAAGCGGATTCAGAGCGGTGAAGTCAAGGATCTGAATGTCATTGTCAAAGGTGACGTGCAGGGATCTGTCGAAGCCGTGAGCGAATCCTTGCGCAAACTTTCCACTGAAGCAGTTCGCTTGAACGTCATTCATTCCGCTGTAGGTGCGGTAACGGAGACCGACGTCAATCTTGCGGCAGCGTCTAACGCCATCATCATCGGCTTCAGCGTCCGTCCGGAGGTCAAGGCCCAGAACCTTGCGGAAAAAGAAGGCGTCGATATTCGCCTCTACAGCATCATTTATGATGCAGTAGAGGATGTGAAAAAGGCCATGGAAGGTTTGCTGGAGCCTACCTTGAAAGAAAAATACCTTGGCAGGTCCGAAGTCCGCGAGGTGTTCTCGGTGCCCAAGATCGGCAACGTTGCCGGATGCTACGTTCAGGATGGCAAGATGCTGCGCAATGCCCAGGTACGTTTGCTGCGTGACAATGTTGTGATCTACGAAGGCAAGATGTCTTCTTTGCGCCGCTTCAAGGACGATGTCAAGGATGTTGCCAGTGGCTACGAGTGCGGTATTGGACTGGAAAATTATAATGACATCAAGATCGCTGACATTATCGAGGCCTTCGAGATCGAGAAAATCGCCACAAAACTGTGAAGGGGCAAGGAGTTGATAACCTTGGACCAGAGCAAGCAATACTTGGATATTTATGAGTAAACGTTCCGAAAAAATAGCCGAAACCATCCATGAGACGGTTTCCAAAATCCTGTGCAAGGGACTCAATGATCCCCGCATCGGCTTTGTAACGATCACCGCTGTCGAAGTGACCGATGATTTGAGTACGGCACGCATCTATTTCACTGTTATCGGTGATGATGCCTCCAAGAAAAATAGTGAGATCGGCTTGAACAGCGCCAAGGGGTATATACGGAAGGAACTGGGTCGCGTTCTGACCATACGCTATCTTCCCGAGATATTCTTCAAATACGATCACTCGCAGGATTATGGCAATCGGATTGATTCTATACTCAGGGAGATAGATTCGGAGCATGACGGAGATAATTCAAAACATCGTAAATGAAATTCGTTTAGGCAAATCCTTTTTGCTGACCTCCCATGAGAGCCCGGATGGAGACGCTGTAGGATCATCGTTGGCTTTGGCGTCGTTTCTGCGCAAAATAGGTAAAGATGTCTGTGTGCATTTCTGCGATCCCGTGCCGGAACTATATGCTTTTCTTCCAGGTGCCGATACGGCCCAGTTGCACTTGCCCGATCGGGATTTTGACATTGCATTCGTGTTGGATATTGGTGAATTCCGTCGCGCAGGCGATGAGTTTTGCCGCTTCAAGCGTATTGGTAAATACATCAACCTTGACCACCATCTCTCCTGTGAACTGTTCGGCACCCATAATTTGATCGATTCCAGCGCTGCTGCTACCGGTGTGCTGGTATATCGCATCATCAACGCCTTCGGATATCTCGTTGATCTGGATACGGCGTTGTGCTTGTACTCCTCCATTATTACCGATACCGGCTCTTTCCGATATTCCAACGCCAATCGCGAAGCCTTCTCGATTGCCGGTGAGATGATCGAATGCGGTGTGAACGCCTGGGACGTGGCTGAACAGCTTTACGAGAATCAGCCCCAGAAACGCCTGGATCTTCTGGCGCTTGCACTGGCCACACTGGAGGTGACCAAGAACGGCCAAGCAGCCTCGGTCACCATAACCCTTGATATGTATGAGAAAGCCGGTACCGATTCCGAGCTGACCGATGGTTTTATCAATTATCCACGCTCGATCAAAGGGGTAGAGGTCGCCATATTCTTCAGGCAGGTAGCAGAAGACAAGTACAAGGTCGGTTTCCGCTCCAAAGGGAAAGTAAACGTTGCCAGTTTTGCCGCCGAACTGGGGGGAGGCGGGCATCACAACGCCGCAGGTTGCATGGTTGAAGGATCGTTGGAAAAAGTTAAATCCAGGGTCTACGAACTTTTGGAAGCTTCCTTTTGATGCAGTCAAACAGTCAAAATTGCCCGCATTCGCTAATTATACCGATCAATGCCGTGGTTTGTATCAAATTATCCTTACACGGTCTTACCTTTTCTCATCTTGGTTTAGTCGTTATTTCGTATGCCACTTAGTATGAATGGTTTCATCGTAATCGACAAGCCGGCAGGACTGAGTTCACATGATGTGGTGAATAGAGTGCGCCGAATAATCGGGACCAGGAAGGTCGGCCACACAGGAACACTCGACCCATTTGCCACTGGTGTGTTGCCGATTGCGGTCAATGAAGGGACCAAGGCGATCCCTTTTCTGGATGAAGGGCTAAAACGTTATGATGCCGTCATGCGGCTGGGGGTGGTTACAGATACCCTTGATATAACAGGTAAGGTTCTTTGTGAGGCCGATTGGGCAACGATTAGCAGGGAGTCATTTCTGGTTGCGCTTGACAATTTTACTGGCCAGATCAACCAGATGCCACCCATGTATTCTGCCATCAAGATTAATGGCCAGCCGCTCTATAAGCTGGCAAGGCAGGGACGGGAGGTGGAGAGGTCGACGCGTTCAGTGGAAATCCATTCACTGGAGCTGTTGGAATTTTCTCCGCCGCTTGTGGGATTGCGAGTGGTCTGCTCCAGGGGCACCTACATAAGGTCTCTGGCGGATGATATTGGTGCTGATCTGGGTTGCGGTGCCTGTCTGCAAGAGTTACGCAGGACCGGCAGTGGACCGTTTGATCTGGGCTCTGCCGTTTCCCTGGAAAATCTTGAGATTGCGGGTCAGCAGATGGTGTTGCAGGATTTGATCGTTTCTCCCCAAGTGGCCCTCGGTCATCTGCCAGACATCCCCTTGTCCGCTGATGGGGTGTATAAAGTCAGGAGGGGGATTTCACCTGGTTGGGACGATACTGATGCACCGTTGCCTTTAAGCTGCCAAACCACCATGATGGTCAGGCTTTCGCATGAAGGTTCTCTGGTTTCTATCGCACAGTTGAATCCGAACCTTTTGAGCCCTCCCAAGATTGTCTTGAAGCGCGTTTTTGCCTGAGGTTAATGCTTTACATGCCGGCATTTGTGTGGTATTAATTCATGCTTGCAGTAAAGCACATAAACCCAATATAAACATACGTAAAACGTACAAATGAAAGGGGGTGTTAGCAGTGCTGGCAACCGAAAAAAAACAGGAAATTATCAATTCGTTTAAAACTCATGACAGCGATACAGGTTCTCCTGAGGTGCAGATTGCAATTCTCACCGAGCGGATCACCTATCTGACCGAGCACTTCAAGATTCACAAAAAAGACCATCATAGCCGTAGAGGTCTGCTGAAACTTGTTGGCCAGAGGCGCCGCCTTCTGGACTACCTCAAAGGCAAAGAGCTGGATCGATACAAGAAAGTGATCGAGCGACTCGGCATACGCAGGTAATGGATGGCAGTATACCCGTTTTATGCGGGTATATTGCCTATTCCATTTTAGTGTGCTCGTAATTGAAAGAGGGCTTTCCAGCCCTTTTTATTTTTGTTGGGGACGTGGGTAGAGTTTCCTTGCATGTTTTAACCGAACAGGCAGCCAAGGAGATTGTAGCGACGGCCCCAACGCAACAGACAACAGGAGAATTTTATGGAACATGTTGTAGAAGTTGAGTTTGGTGGCAAACTGGTAACCATTTCCACCGGCAAGATGGCAAAACAAGCCAATGGTGCTGTGATGGTGAAGAGCGGCGATACAATGGTGCTGGTAACCGCTGTTGCTCAGAAAGAGGCTAAAGAAGGTCAGGACTTTTTCCCGCTAACAGTTAATTACACGGAAAAGGCCTATGCCGGCGGTAAGATTCCAGGCAGTTTTTTTAAGCGTGAAGCGCGCCCTTCAGATCCCGAAACCCTCACATGCCGTTTGATCGACCGCCCTATCCGCCCCCTTTTCCCAGAAAACTTTCTCAACGACACCCAGATCATGGCGACCGTTGTTTCAGCCGACAAGGATCATGATCCTCGCATTCTTTCAATGCTAGGTGCTTCTGCTGCTTTGGAAGTATCAGATATTCCCTTTCAGGGACCCATTGCCGGCGTCATGGTGGGTCGGGTTGATGGCAAGTTGATCTGTAACCCCACGGCCGAAGAGTTGGAATTGAGTGATTTGGAGATCGTGGTGGCAGCCAGTCGTGACGCAATTATCATGGTAGAGGGGGAAGCCAAATTCGTCTCCGAAGATGATATGCTCGATGCGATATTCTTCGGTCACGCTGCGGTGCAGCCGGTTCTCGATGCCCAGGAAAAACTGAAACAACTGGCCGGCGTTGCCAAACGCGAAGTTCTGCCGCCTGTCGTGGATGAAGCCCTTCTGGCTAAGGTGCGTGAACTGGCCTATGGCCGAATCTCCGAGGCTGTCAAGATCAAATCCAAGCAGGAACGCCATAACCAGATCGACCTGATCACATCAGAGGTAGTTGACGCCCTGAAGGAAGAATACGAAGGCAACACAAAACAAATTAAGGCTTTTCTGGGCGACTTTGAATACGATTGTGTTCGTGCCGATGTTCTCGATACCGGCATCCGCATCGATGGGCGTGATACGGTTACCATTCGCCCCATAGCTACCGAAGCGGGACTATTGCCCCGTGTCCACGGCTCGGCCCTGTTCACCCGTGGCGAGACGCAATCACTGGTGGCGGCCACACTCGGCACTTCGAGCGATGAACAACGTATGGATTCCCTCTATGGTGAATATCGCAAACGCTTTTTGCTGCATTACAATTTCCCGCCGTTTTCCGTTGGCGAAACCAGCTTTCGCCTGGGACCCGGTCGCCGTGAAATAGGTCACGGCATGTTGGCAGAGCGCGCACTTTCCGCGATTCTGCCCAAGCATGAAGATTTCCCGTACACTATCCGTATCGTGGCGGAAACCCTGGAAAGTAACGGTTCCTCTTCAATGGCCTCGGTCTGCGGCGGCTGTCTGTCGCTCATGGATGCCGGTGTCCCAATTACCGCACCAGTGGCAGGTATTGCCATGGGCCTGATCAAGGAAGGCGATAAAGTCGCAGTATTGTCGGACATACTTGGTGATGAGGATCATCTGGGCGATATGGACTTTAAGGTGGCCGGTACAAGCGGTGGCATTACGGCCTTGCAGATGGACATCAAGATCGGTGGTGTCTCCAGGGAGATAATGCAGAAAGCCCTACAGCAGGCCCGCGATGGGCGCCTGTTCATTCTGGGCAAGATGGCGGAGACCCTGTCTTTCCCGCGCTCGGAGATGTCTCCCTTTGCTCCGCGCATCACCACCATCTGGGTCAAGACCGACAAGATTCGCGACGTAATTGGTACCGGCGGCAAGAATATCCGCAACATTACAGAAACGACCGGTGTTACCTGTGACATTGATGATACCGGGCGGATCAACATCGCCAGCACCAGTAAAGAGGCCTGTGACTTGGCGATCAAGATGATCCGTGATCTGACTGAAGAGGCGGAGGAAGGCCGGCTTTACATGGGCACCGTCAAGAAGATTATGGATTTCGGGGCTTTTGTGGAGATCATGCCTGGCACCGATGGTCTGGTGCATATTTCCGAGCTTGATACCAAACGCGTCAAAACGGTCACCGAGGTTCTGAATGAGGGTGACAAGGTACTGGTCAAATGTATCGGCATCGATAAGAACGGTAAGATCAAGCTCTCCCGCAAGGAAGCACTCGGATTCAATCCGGACGGTACTCCCGCTGCTGTGGAAGAGCCTTCGGCAGAATAGAATTTTCGCTGGATACAACAAAAAAGGTGAAGCCAATTGCTTCACCTTTTTTGTTGTTTGCGATGAAATGCACCAAGTTTATTTTTTATGGCATTCCTTGCAACTGGTAGGCCCTTTCTTCATGTCGGCATGGCACCCCTTACAGGTCTTGTGTGCCCAGTCTTTGCCAAAGCCTTCGATCTTGCCGGGACCCTTCTCATGGCATTTGCTGCAGTCCTTGAGCATTTCCTGATGTGCCTTATGGTTGAAGGTAACATCTCCAAGGCTCGCTTTAAAAGTCATCGTGTCCGCTGCCCAAGCCATTGAAGCCCAAATTGATACTGCTGCCAAAGCTATGATGCATTGTTTCATAAATCTCTCCTTTCGTTTTTACCGGAATTTAATCGGCAATTGTGATAAAGATATCACCATAAGACAAATTCGCAACCGGCCGGTGACTCTTATCTTCCGCATACGATGCCGGTGGTGGCATTTTGAATCAATTTCCCGCGTCCCGACTTTACAGCGTGTTGAACGGTCCTTTGTTGTGAGAGGTTGAGGCGCTGCTGTTTTGCTGGTGGCAAGGGTGAAGTATGCAAATGGAACAATCAGCAAGCATTTACCTTTTAGCACGTTTGATGGTATCCTTCTTGAAAATGAATGAGACTGAAACGAGGTTTATTGTATAACGCCGCGAAGTATGCAAATATTTCCTGATTGCATCACAGCCAAGTAGTTTGCCTGTTGGAATGACAATCAATCATGATTCAAGTAAATAGGGTGTGGACGCAACAAGTCGAATTAAACGTCAATCTATATTCTCAGAGGCCGTTGTTATGCCGTTTTTTAGTAGATTTCGTTTGACACTCGTTCAGAAGCTGATCGCCAGTTTTGTCCTGAACGGAATATGTATGATCACTGCGCTGGTGTTTGCCATAACCGAGCTTGGGACCATGCATCGCATAGCTGCCGATATTGCCCATAATGACTTGGTTTCGGCTGTCGATACAATCTCATTGCAAGAGACACTGCTTGCCCAGGAACGTGCTGCTGGCAGGTTTCTAATTTTGAAATATCCCGAATTCAAACAACTATACGAGAGTCAGGCGGATTTGTTTCGCCAGAAGCTGGCCGCAATACAACAACATTCCAGGAGTAACGTTCTAGGGGAGTTGATAGTAGCCTATAATGATTACACAGCGCTCTGCTCACGGATTTTCGTCGGCGAAAAAGTGAGTGAATCAAGTATTAAAAACTCCGTAGAAAGAGTTGAACAGGCATTAGAGAGAGTCAGGAATAACCAGAAAAAAATATTGGAGCACAAGCTCAATATGGCCGGGGAGCGTGAGGCACAAGCTGCAACCTGGGCACTCGGCCTGGCAATGGGAGGTGTTACCATTGCCTTCGTTGTGGCCGGATTGTTGATATATTCTTTTTCATCCTCGATCGGCAAGTTGCAGAAGGCGACTCATCGAATTGCTGCCGGTGATTTTGATCATGATCCCCACATACCACCTGGGGATGAAATCGGCTCGCTATCCCAGGATTTTATGCTAATGGCGGCACGACTCAAGGAGTTGGAACAGATAAGCCTGGATGCAAGCCCATTGACACGCTTGCCGGGCAATATCGCAATTGAGCGTGTTCTGAACAGGCGCTTGAGGGAACGTGTTTCATTTGCCATGTGTTATCTTGATCTGGACAACTTTAAATCCTATAATGATCGCTATGGTTACATCAGAGCCAGCGAACTCATCAAGGAGGCTGGAGAGGTCATACACAAGGCCGTTAAACGCCTTGACGACCCTGGGGCGTTTGTGGGACATATCGGCGGTGACGATTTTGTCGTGATCATCAGCACCGAACTGGCTGCCATGGCTTGCCAATCGATCATAATGGATTTTGATGCCATCATACCCATATACTATTCCGAAGAAGACCGCGTTGCCGGTTCTTTTGAGGGTGTTGACCGTTACGGAGTGGCAAGGAGTTTCCCGCTGATCTCCATATCCATTGCTGCCTTGGTTTGTGAACCGGGTGATTATGCGTCAGCAGCCGAAATTGCTACCGCTGCCGCAAAGTTTAAAGATCAGGTCAAGGAGTCGGCAGGGAGTAACTACATTATTGTCAGGGAGGCAGAACACATTGAAGTTTGAGTGGTTTGTAAAAATTGCCTTACTTGTGATGCTAGGACTGTCAGGCGGCTGCGGCACGTTGGACGGTTTTTTAAATAAAACAACGAAAAGATCACCTCAGGCTGCTGAGCCTTCATCACGGAAAGGTGGAATTCCGCAGCAGGAACGCTATCTGGCTGGAGCACTGGAACATTTACGAAAAGGTAATGAACAGGGAGCGCGTGACCTGCTGGAACGGATTTGTGAGGCCCCTTCCGTCGGAGGGGTGACTGATGATGCTCTTTTCCGTCTGTCGCTGCTTAATCTACGCGATGATAGTGCTAAATCCCAGGCTTTGCTGGAACGCCTGAGAAATGAATTTCCCCGCAGTATATGGACATACCAGGCAGCACCTCTGGCCAGTTATCTTTCCGGTATCAAGACGCTTCGTGACAGGCAGCGCGAGATGAAGACGTTGCGCGATTTGAATCTATCTCTTAGTCGCGACAACCGAGATTTGCGTCAGACCATCGAGCGTCTCAAAAATCTGGACATCGAATTGGAACAAAAGATCAAACGCTAGGAATTATTTACACTAGGAACAGCATCAATGCTCAAGTGATTAAACATTCTAGTGTTGTTTCCGTTTTTCCTCTTGTCGATACGCCTCTAAAAATTGCCCTTTGTACTCCAAAAATCTGTTGTTCTCGATTGCATCTCGAATCTCAGACATCATCTGCAGATAAAAATGGACGTTATGGATGGCGGACAGCACCGCCGAAATGACTTCGTTGGCTGCAAACAGATGATGAAGATAGGCCCGGGAAAAATTTCTGCAAGTATAACATGAGCAATTTGGGTCGATCGGGTAGAAATCACGTTTATAGTTCTTGTTGGTCATACGGATTTTCCCGCGACGGGTAAAAAGTGTCGCACTACGGGCGTATCGTGTCGGGATGACACAGTCAAACATGTCGATCCCCAGTGCAACGCTCTCAAGAATATCCTCCGGCAGCCCCACTCCCATAAGATAACGCGGCTTGTTTTCCGGTAAATGCGGCGCTGTCCATCCCACTACCCGTTTCAGAAGTTCCAGCCCTTCGCCGACGCTGACCCCTCCAATAGCATAACCAGGCAGATCAAGTTTTCGCATCTCTCTTGCGCACATTACACGCAAATCTTCATAGACGCTTCCCTGAACAATACCGAATAGGGCTTGGCTGTTTCCGGACATGGAGTTCATACATTCCTTGAGCCAGCGGATTGTCTTTCTGGTGGATTGTTCGGCATAGCCCTTGTCACAGGGGTAGGGGATGCATTCGTCAAATGCCATGATGATATCGGCTCCCAAGTCCTGTTGGATGCGGATGGCGCTGGCCGGGTCGAGAAAAATTTCTTCTCCGGTAATCTCGTGCTTGAAAAAAACACCATCCTCGGTGATGCGCTTGTTTGGCAACGAAAATACTTGGAATCCCCCTGAATCTGTCAGAATGGGTTGGTCCCAGCCCATGAATCGGTGCAGCCCGCCTGCCTTTTTGATCAGGTTTTCACCCGGTTGAAGATGAAGATGATAAGTATTGCTTAAAATGATCTGCGAGCCGGTTTCCTTTATCTGCGCCGGAGTCAGTGGCTTCATGGCAGCGTGCGTTGCTACCGGCATGAAAATTGGTGTAGTGATTGTACCTCGGGTAGTCGTAACAACACCCAATCTGGCAGCGCTTCGTTGGTCTTTTTTTATTAGCTGAAAATGCATATTATGGCTCCGATTCTAAGGAAGGATAGGACGCTTCGATTTTCAGTCAGTGGCTATCTCAATCATAAGTACAGATAGTTCAAAGGCTGCATCCTTGCGGGATATCGACAATCGTGCCAAGTATCTAACAGAATACCCGCACAATTGCAATCCCGGGGCAATTCGACCATGTCATGTATTGTATGCTGTATACATAAATTTGTTGCAATTTTTTATAACGCCGTTTAGTATGCCATGTCCCAAATGTGCAGAGGAAAAACTCGGCTAAGATTGCACGACTGCCGCATCTAAATACACTCGAAGGAGGTTGGTATGCAGGTTGTCAACGAATTACGCTGGCGTGGTCCCCCCTCAGCACTGTCAAGATTTATTCACCGCGGAAATTCCTGAACTTTTGGAATCAACATTCAATGCAGTTTCACATTCATGAAAAGGAAGGATAGATATGCAATTTTTAACGTCATCTATCGGCAGAAAGATCCTTATGGCGATTACGGGGCTGTGCTTGGTCCTCTTCGTCATGATCCATCTGGTCGGCAACACGACCATCTACGGATGGATCCCCGGGGGCGTTAACGCCTATGCTCATCACTTACATGCGTTTCCCCCCATCGTCTGGATTTTCCGGGCGGTTATGCTGGCCATTGTCACCGTGCATATCGGGTACGGCATTCAGCTGACCATCGAGAACCGTGGCGGCAGGCCACAACAGTATGCTGTCAAGGCCACTCAGAAAGCTACGTTTGCCAGTGAAAACATGATCTGGACAGGCCTGCTTCTTCTGGTCTTCATCGTCTATCACATGCTGCATTTTACAGCAAAGGTGATTCCTGGAATGCAATTGGTCACGGACGCCGAAGGGACTGTCAATGTCTTTGCCATGATAGTTTCAGGATTCCAGAACTTTTTTGTATCCTTTATTTATGTTGCCGCCATGGTGACCCTGTTCCTGCACCTTTCACACGGCATTCAGAGCTTCTTCCAAACCATTGGATGGAACAATGATAGGACCTTGCCTGTTATAGTCAAGGCAGGCACTCTGGTGGCATTAGTCCTGTTCCTGGGATACGTCGCCATTCCGTTGACAATTTTTGCTGGAATTTTGAAAGGTTAAGGGGGTTACCGTGATACTTGATGGAAAATGTCCAACCGGACCTATCGAACAAAGCTGGGACAAGCACCGCTTTGACCTGAAGCTGGTCAATCCCGCCAACAAACGCAAATACAACATTATCGTGGTCGGCACCGGCTTGGCCGGTGGAGCTGCCGCCGCCAGTCTTGGCGAACTGGGTTACAATGTCCAGGCTTTTTGCTACCAGGACAGCCCGCGCCGTGCCCACTCCATCGCTGCCCAAGGCGGTATCAACGCCGCCAAGAACTACCCCAGTGACGGCGACTCCATTATGCGCCTGATGTACGACACTATCAAGGGTGGCGACTTCCGCGCCCGTGAGGCAGACGTGTGGCGCCTGTCCCAAGTGTCCAACAACATCATCGACCAGTGTGTAGCCCAGGGCGTGCCCTTTGGCCGTGATTATGCCGGCTATCTGGATAACCGCTCTTTTGGCGGCGCGCAGGTTTCTCGTACCTTTTACTCACGTGGCGAGACAGGGCAGCAGCTGCTCTTGGGTGCCTACTCGGCCATCTCCCGCCAGATCAAGCTCGGCACGGTCAAGATGTACAACCGTCGCGAGATGCTCGACCTGGTAGTGGTTGACGGTGTTGCCCGCGGCATTACCTGCCGCAACCTGATTAGCGGCGAGATTGAATCCTATGCGGCCGATGCGGTTTGCCTCTGTACCGGTGGCTACGTAAACGTATTCTACCTCTCAACTAACGCCAAGGGGTGCTCGGTCACAGCTAGCTGGAAGGCAGCCAAAAAAGGCGCTTTCTTTGCCAACCCATGCTACACCCAGATCCACCCGACCTGTATACCGCAGGCCGGTGAATATCAGTCCAAGCTTACCCTTATGTCGGAATCACTTCGTAACGATGGACGTATTTGGGTTCCCAAGAAGAAGGAAGATGTTGGCAAGCGCCCTGACCAGATTCCAGAGGAAGACCGAGACTATTATCTGGAGCGCAAATATCCTTCCTTCGGTAATCTGGCTCCTCGCGACATCTCTTCGCGCTCTGCCAAGGAGCAATGCGATGAAGGCCGTGGCGTTGGCCCAGGCGGTCGCGGTGTTTACCTCGATTATGCCGACTCGATCAAGCGTCTCAGCGAAAAAATCATCTGTGAGCGTTATGGCAACCTGTTCGAGATGTATGAACGGATCACCGACGACAATGCCTACAAAACACCGATGCGTATCTACCCAGCGCCCCATTACTCCATGGGCGGCCTGTGGGTAGACTACAACTTGATGAGCAATATCCCTGGCTTGTTCGTGCTGGGTGAAGCCAACTTCTCGGTGCACGGCGCCAATCGTCTAGGTGCCTCGGCTCTCATGCAGGGTCTTTCCGACGGGTATTTCGTTATTCCCTACACCATCGGCGGTTATCTTACTACCGTCAAACCTGGTGCAGTTAAAACCGATCATGCCGAGTTCAAGAAGTCGGCAGAGGATGTCTCTACAACAACCAAGAAGCTCCTTAGCATCAACGGCAAGCGGACGGTCACCGAGTTCCACCGTGAACTGGGCAAAATCATGTGGAACAATGTCGGGATGGCCCGTTCCAAAGAGAGCCTTACCGAAGCCATTAAACAGATTCCCAAGATTCGTGATGAGTTCTGGAATAATGTCAAGGTCACCGGTAGCGGTGCCGAGCTCAATCAGCAGCTTGAAAATGCCGGTCGCGTGGCCGACTTCCTTGAATTCGGCGAGTTGCTGGCACGCGATGCACTGCATCGTGAAGAGTCCTGTGGCGGACATTTCAGGGTTGAACATCAACTGCCCGACGGTGAGGCCAAGCGTAACGACGCCGACTTCTCGTATGTCGGTGCATGGGAGTTCAAGGGTGTCGGTAAGGAACCTGAATTGCACAAGGAACCTCTGAAATTCGAGACTATTCATCTCGCCGTAAGGAGCTACAAATAATGAGCGATCACAAGACAATGACCTTGACACTGATCGTGTGGCGCCAAAAGAATGCCAACGATCCTGGGAAATTCGAGACCTACTCTGCAAAAAATATCACTGAGCACCACTCCTTTCTGGAGATGCTCGATGTTGTCAACGAAGATCTGATCAACGATGGCAAAGAGCCGATCGTTTTTGACCATGACTGCCGCGAAGGGATCTGTGGCATGTGTTCACAGGTCATCAACGGAGCGCCTCACGGCGGGCAGGACCGCACCACTGTCTGCCAGCTCCATATGCGTAAATTCAAAGATGGCGATACCATCTACATTGAGCCATGGAGGGCACGTGCCTTCCCGATAATCAAAGACTTGATCGTGGATCGTACCGCGCTTGACAAGATCATTCAGGCTGGCGGCTATACATCCTGCCACACCGGTGGTGCACCTGATGCCAACAGTATCCTGATTCCCAAGCCTATTGCTGAAGAAGCAACGGATGCCGCAGAATGTATCGGGTGTGGTGCTTGCGTGGCTGGCTGTCCCAATGGCGCTGCCATGCTGTTTACCAGCGCCAAGGTTTCACAATTGGCTCTGTTGCCTCAAGGCAAAATAGAGGCTGCTGCCCGCGTAAAAAACATGACCAGTACGATGATAGAGTGTGGTTTCGGCAATTGCACGAATCATTATGAGTGTCAGGCAGCGTGCCCCAAAGGCGTCAATGTTAAGTTCATTGCGCGCATGAACAGAGAGTTTATCAAGGCTCAGTTCGCGTAATTAGATTTATCCACAACAGGTTTTATGGTAAAAATAGGGCAGCCGTTTGGCTGCCCTATTTTTTTGCGTTATATACTTTGCTGCTCTTGGTGTTATTTTGGTAGAATTTAATCTGATTGATCTGAAGATTCTTGTAAGTACCGATGATCCCAGGCGAATAAACAGCTTGGTGCTATCCATGGGGAGGGACTTCGCAACAGCGTGCAGACGTGTTACTTGCGACCATACCGGCATTTTTTGCCGTAACTGTCCCTTGGTTGCAGAATGTTCCTGGTATCAGGTCTTTGCTCAGGAACTAAGTGCTGATCCTGTTGCACTCAAGCGACATCAAAAACCACCGCTGCCGTTCGCCTTTTCATTTCGTGCACCTGAATCGGCGGAATATGTAGATGGTATGGTTGAGAGCCGACTGGTTGTCATAGGTCGCGCCATTCATCATTTGGAAATGATTCTGTTTGGTTTTTCGGAGTTTTTATCCAATAACCCGTGTCAGTTCAAAGGCAAAATTGAGCAGATTTTATGCCGTGACTACCAAGGCACGTTGCTGCCTTTGAACACAGATATTCAAATAAGTCAGAACAACAGCCTTGTGGTGTTATCCGTTTCAGATCTATTGGCCGGATTTCCGGACACCCCTTCTTCAGTAACTTTTAAGTTACTTACACCACTTAAAATTCTAAAGAATGGCAAGCAGCTCAAATATTTTGATTTCAGTCAGTTCGCCCGTTCGCTGATGCGCCGTGTTTCATCTCTGGCATACTATTACGCGGATTTCGAGTTTAGTAGTGATTATCTTGAGTTGGCACTGCATTCTGCTGATTTTGTTTGTGTAGAGGATTGTTTCTTGCTCGACGTTAATACAAAAGGCGGGGGGGTCATCGGGCAAGGTTGCTTTCGTGGAGATTTCACCGGATATATGCCTTTTATATTGTTGGGAACATTTCTGAATGTTGGCAAAAGTGCTACATATGGCATGGGATGTTATGTAATTGACCTGGCTTGATTATGTAATGAGCTAAAATTAATTGCCAATAGTGTTATATGTATTGCCAATCTCCTTGACACTCATCTTGGTTAATGTTAAGCGAGAACATCAAATCTTTTGGAGGTGTTTATGAAAAAGTTTTTGTTGTTCAGTGCCTTGTTCCTGATGTTGTTACTTGTTGCGAGCGGATGTTCAAAAACTTATGTTACCGGTTTTCACACGGAATCAAATTTCGCCTATCCTAACAGTAATGTGACTCCGGTAGGCTATGCCGCTGGTGCTTCCAGTCCTGCCTGCTCTTTGTTCGGCCAGAAATTTGTTACCTCGGATATGCAGGATGAAGCTGTAAAAAATGCGCTGCAAGCCAAACAAGCCGACATACTTGTAAATTACATTGCTTTTACAAAGCTCAGTAATTTTCTCATAGTAAACTGCACCGAGTATTTGGTTGAGGGGACTGCGGCGAAGATGGTAATTGGAACTCAAAAACTTAAATAATTTATATAGGGAGGGTTTATATGAAAACTTTTGGCATAGAGAAACTGTTGTTGTTTTGCGCGTTAATCATGTCGGTGGGATGTACAATGAAAATGGGTTCCATTGGCGATAAATCCCATTTCACTTATCCTAACAGCAATGTTGAACCTTTGGGCCACGTATCCGCTTCTGTTGAAAAATTCGGGTTAATTATACCGAAGGATATGACAAAAGAGGATGTCAGGGCCCTGTTCGAAAAGGCCTTATCACAAAAAGCCGGTGCCGACGTCCTTATCAATTACAAGATTGACACAGAATATACTGTAATACCAATCCCTATATTTTCTCTAAATTACACAAAGCTATATCTTTCCGGTACCGCAGCAAAGATGACCGTGGGACAGAAAGAACTTAAAGAACTTAAATCAGCCTATTGATTGCTTGCATGAACTGAAACTACCAATTCAATATTTTTTTTCTTTATTTATTCAAAGGGGGCCTTGCCCCCTTCTTTTTAGTAAAAAGCAAAAATGGGTGGTGATCTAAATGATAAAACAAATATTTGTGCTTATTGTTTTCAGCTTATCATTAGGATGCGCAGTACCACAGCAATACATGCGTCAGCAATATCAATATCCCCGAAACTCGGAATCAGCTGACATTTTGTTTAATTTGGATTCAAATATAGAAAAAACGGCATTTATAGTTGATGGCAAACAGATTGCTATTGGCAGAAGAGTGAAGATAATGCTGGATGATAAGGAGCATACAATTACGGCTAAACCGGTTGGTTACATATCAAAAGAAGAGTTTCTCCAGCCTCCGTTCCGGGATGGTCAATCCTTGAGTTTTACTTTCATGCTTGGAGACCGTATTGAGGCGGATTCAGCTTTCGAACAGAGAAATAATCGTGATACAACTCTTGGCAAAAGACGGGATATTACGTCGGATGTGGACCAAATTCCCCAGTTGGCTACCAGAAAACGTCAAAATGATTTTGCCATAGTAATCGGTGTGGAAGAATACAGGCAACATTTGCCTTCGGCGGATTATGCCCGGCATGACGCAGAGATTGTAACAGAATATCTGACCAAAATAATGGGTTTTCAGGAAGAGAATGTGGTGACCCTTGTAAACGAAAGGGCTGCCAAGAGCGACTTTGAAAAATATTTTGAAAAATGGCTATACAACAATGTTGATAAAAACAGCACGGTTTTTGTGTATTTTTCAGGCCATGGTGCCCCTAATCCGCAAAATGGCGATGCATATCTGGTCCCTTACGACGGCGACCCAGCTTTTATTGATCAGACGGGTTATTCCCTCAAGCGTTTGTATGATTCTCTGTCAAAACTTCAAGCAAAAACCGTGATCGTTGCTTTAGATTCCTGTTTTTCTGGGTCAGGTGGCAAGTCGGTCATGGCTGCCGGTTCCCGGTCACTTGTCAGAAAAGAAAAAGTTCAAACAAAAAATCTGGTAGTACTTACAGCATCTGAAGATAGCCAGTCCAGTTCCACCTATGATGAGAAGGGCCATGGACTATTCACGTACTTTATGCTTAAAAAAATTAAGGAAACAGTAGATAAGAATGAACATGCAAGTCTGCAATTGGGAGATCTGTACAATTACATTAAACCGCAGGTTGAGAAAACAGCTAGAAAATTGAAAAACAATGAACAAACACCACAGCTTGTGACGCCCAATATCGAATTACGTAGCTTGAGGCTGTTTTGATTTCTGACTAAAGCTGCTATCTGATTTGATAGCCGGTTTTTTCCAGTTTGCCGATTCGTACAGGAATGTCTTCAGTTCGATCCAAGGGGCTGATCTGAGCAGTTTTCATGTCAATAGTGTTGGGAACTCCGGTTTCCTTGACAACGATCTCCTTGATGGTGTCGATTTTTCTCAGTTGGTCCGGTTTGACTTTCACAACCTTGATCCCTTCTGTGCCGGTCAATGCCCTATGGCCGCCCGGCAGATAGATGGCGCCGGTTGAAAAGTCTACAGCAAAGGCGATCACACCGGGAATGATGAAAAAGAGCAACCCAATCCCGTCCAAAACAGCAACCCCCACATCTATCCGACCGCTTCTCTGACCCCTCCGTTCCGGGTACAGTAGAGTGCCACAAGCAGCTAATTGAACCGTTATTCCAGTTATCAACACCATACATATCGACTTGCACAAGCTTTTGGGAAAATTCATGTCAGGACGCCTTTCTGAAACAATAAATATGTGCAATTTTTTAAATGATTACCCTGTCTAGTGATAAAGTCAAGTTCAAGTGCATGGTTATCCTGTGGTGGATTGATGTTTTCTAGCGACCAAATTGATCAGTTTGGTTATGGGGACCGACAGAAGTGCTTTTCTGACGGTGCCTTGGAGTGTAACGTTCTGGACAATTCTGGGGGTTCACATTATTATCTAAATCCATTACTTGCCGTATGGATTTTGGTGCATTTTGACAAGATTGTTTGATAGCGCCTATTCCGAAACAGATAGCTGTTTGGATGTTAAATTGCTGCAGCCGAAATTCATGAATCACGGGAACATCACATATGCCGAAATTTCTGACAGTCCTATCACTGTTGCTGCTTACCGGGTGTGCCGTTTTGCAGCGCCCCTCCATAGAATATACCCCTGGGGCTGAACTCAAAACTATTTCTTCGTCAGTAAGCATCTCAGTACATGCAACAGATCGCAGCATGGGCGGGCACGGTTATCTGGTCTATCGCCGTCCTGATCAGTTGCACCTGTTGATTCTATCCCCATTCGGCAATACCCTCTTTGAAATCTTCGCGCTGGGGGAACGGATTACGCTTCTGTACCCATCCCAGTCTGTGGCCTACAGTGGCAGGTTTGATGAGCTGCCAGACAAAGGCGGTTTACAGGGGTGGCGTTTCATGCGCTGGATGATGGACCTTGATCCGCCGGTTAGTAACCATTTTACCGGCACCGTGGAGCGCATGGGAAGTCAAGGTTTCAAGGAAAACGTGACCTTTGAAAACGGGTTGGCGGTATCAAAAACTACCCAGAGCGGCGAGCAGGTTTACTATTCCGGTTACAAAGTTTTTGATGGTGTGCCGGTTGCTACCGAGATTGAGTTGAGAAATGATCATGATGATCGAATCCGTATCGTTTTCGACGAGCCAGAGGTTAATACCCATATTGATGACAGTTCTTTTTCCCCTGGAATAGTGGGTATGAAAATCCTGCCCCTGTCGGAATTGCAAGGTCTGTAGATTTTTCGGCAGATCCGAAATTTTGCGTTATTATCTTCTGCATATGACTCCATCGGAAATTTGATCCATTGGTTGTTGTTATTTGACTATGAAAATCACTGGCTTTTGGAGAAATACGTTAAGCTGTCTGTTACTACTGGCCATGTTGGCATTCGGCGCAGCTTGGTTTGGTTATGCCCATCTGACCGGCTTGGTTCAGGGCCGTTTGAGAGGCTTGATTGGCAACAACTTTACTGTTGGAGAGGTCAGTGCCCACTGGAACAGGGTCGAACTGACTCGGATCAGGATAGCGCGCCAGGGAAAAGGAACGTTTGACCGGCGTTTTGCCATTGACCGCGTGGTATTGCGCCCGAGACTGCTTTCGCTTTTTACCGGACATCTTGAATTTGGGGATATCGATCTTGAAAATCCCTACCTGCTGCTGGAAATTACCCCTGATGGCTCTTTCATGCCGCTGTTGCAACCTTCCTCACAGAAATCACCGGCAACCGGACCTGTAATGCCCATAGTTATTGATGGCATACATATCAGCGGCGGCAAGATTGAACTGCTTGACTGGCATGTTGGTCAACGGGGTGCTGTTGGTCTTAGTAATCCTGCCGAACACTATAACCTGTTGCAGTTTCGAGACATTTGTCTTGACGTTGGCAGATTGAACTACCCACCTGTTGATCAAATGACGAAAATCAATCTGTCTTTGAAGTCCTTGGGCGGGGGAGGACTTACACTGTCCGGCAAGCTCACGCCGAAAACCCTTGATAGCCGGCTCCGGCTCGACATCAAGGAGTTGAATATCCTCAATTATCGTCCCTATTTCCTCAAAAAGGGCGATCTGAATGTTACCAATGGTTCCCTAACGGCCGGGTGCGACATTGCCATCAGTAACCGTCAATTGAAGGCCCCTGGTACGATTGTTCTCAAGGATCTGACCTTTGACAGGGGAGGGACCAAGGGGTTTCTTATGGGGATCCCGACCTGGGCCATGGTTAAGCTCATGTCCGACAACCAAAATGGATTGAAGGTCGATTTTGCTCTGAGCGGCAGTCTGGATAATCCCCATTTTTCCATTCGCCAGTCGCTGTTGGAGCAGGTCGCCACAGCATTGTCATCCAAAATCGGTATCTCCAGTGCCGTCAGCGTCGGCAAGGGTATCATCGGCATAGGAGAAAAGGGACTTAAGGGGCTGTTTGGTGTTTTTGGCGGGAAGTAACATGTTTCCCTGGGAGCAACTTCTACGCCGTTTGAATTACCCTTTATCCCTTTAATATGGGTGCGTAATTTGGCAATTTCCCACTCTGTTCAACATGCTATAATGCAACTGACAGCGTGTTGTAGAAGTGTTAAAAAGAGAGGAGTTGTGAAGTCATGAAAGGTATAATATTTGTTCTCATACTTGCTTCCGGATTGTCTGCTTCGGCTGTACTGGCCTCCGACGTTAACTTGGGAATCAACCTGAACATCGGCAATTCGCCGCCTCCTTCCGGGGCGCCCATAGTCGTGGAAGAGCCGCCGCAGTTCATCATGCCGCACTCGCTCGGCTTTTACGTGGCCGTGGGCATGCCGTTTGACATGTTCTATGTTGCCAATCGCTATTATGTCTACCGAGGCAACCAGTGGTATTACGGGCTCCGCTACAACGGTCCCTGGCATATGACCTCCTATCAGCATTTGCCTGTCCCGCTTCGCCGTCACCAGCTCGACCGGATCAGGCACTATCGCGACGAGGAATATAGGGTCTATTCACGTGATCGGGAGCATTATCGTGGCCGTCATTACCGCCCGGAGTATGTCGGCAAGGAAAGGCATGGCGACAGGGATGGACGAGAGGACAGGGGGGATGGGCGCGAGAGGGAATACAGGCATGAAGGCCACGGCCACGGCGACAGATAGTCCTCTTGAGTTGGACGTTAATGAAGCAGGGGTGTTGCAATAAGTATAATGATTTTATGTTGCGACGGGATGTAGTAGTATGCGGGCATGAAAAAAACACACGTTAATTATCTTCTTGCCGGGTCAGTGCTCGCAAGTGCTGTAATCGTTTATGCGGGCATTGTCTTTCTGGATAGAAGGATTGCCCTGAGCGTCAGACATCTCATGCATTTGAATCCGCTTTTTAGAGACGTTACCAAAGATATCCCTGATTTGCTGCTGCAAGTGGTATGTGTTGGAAGTGTTGGCATGTGGGGTGCCTATTATTATCTGGTGCGTAGAAAAGGGCGTAACATCCACACGCAATTCCTTAAATTGGCTGCAACTTCAGTGCCTTTTGCCTACTTGCTCAAATCGCTGCTGCAATCTTTCTTCGGCCGCATCAACACCCGGGTGTGGCTACAAAACAGTTCTTCAGCGGATATCCCCTGGTTTACCGGATTGGAGAATAACGGTGGCTTCCCTTCCGGGCACATGACTGTATTCACCGCCTTTTTTGTGGCGGTCTGGTTTTATTATCCCGCCTATCGCCATATATCCGCTCTGGCGTTATCCGTATTGGCAATTGCGCTCATATTGACCAATTACCATTTCATGAGCGATGTGATCGCAGGCTTCTACGTGGGTTTGCTGGTGACGCTTGTAACGAGATCCTGCCTGAACAGGACCGCTGCATTGTGACTATGTGATTTTGTCCTGCGGACTGGGTGTGCAAAATCGGGGGAGGGTGCCAATGACAGATCAAATAGGATTCAAGGATCATTTTTCGGTTCGCTCCGATGCCTACACCCGTTATCGCCCTTCCTATCCGGGAGAGCTTTTTAGCTGGCTGGCCGGCCTCGCCAGGCAACATGAACTGGCCTGGGATTGCGGCTGCGGCAACGGCCAGGCCGCACTGGGGCTGGTGCCGTATTTCGAGCGTGTCATAGCCACTGACCCGAGCCGGCAGCAGATCGAACATGCCCAGCAGCACGAAGGGATCAGCTATGGTGTTGCCCCAGCCGAGGGTTCTGGCATCGGCGGCAACAGCGTGGACCTGGTAATGGTTGCCCAGGCCCTGCACTGGTTCGATTTTGACCGCTTTTATACGGAGGTCAGGCGGGTTGTGCGAGATGGCGGGGTGCTGGCGGCTGTCTCATACGGCCCGGTAAGTGTCGATGGTGTTGCCGGGGAGGTGATAGATCGCTTCTATTACGAGCTGATTGCCCCCTATTGGCCGGCCGAGCGGCATTATGTGGATGAACATTATGCCACTATTCCCTTTCCCTTCCCAGAAATATCCGCGCCGGCCTTTGCCATGGAAGCCGAGTGGGACCTGGAGCATTTGCTGGGCTATTTCAGTACCTGGTCGGCGGTTGGAGAGTACGAAAAACGTTTGGGGAGCAGCCCGCTGGCCCTGATCGACAAAGAGTTGCGGGCCGCCTGGGGGGATCCGCATCGGTTACGCCCCATCAGCTGGCCCCTGGCCCTGCGGGTAGGCACGGTAGCGTTGCAGACATGATAAAAGCATGTTGCTGATATTTCCTCCCGTTGCCAAGCCGAGCGAGCCGCCAGCCGGTGTTGCGAAGCTGGCCGGTGCCCTGCTGTGTCACGGCATAACCTGCCAGGTGCTGGACGCCAACCTCGAAGGGTTGCTGTGGTTGCTGCAACAGCCGCAAGCGGTAACCGATACCTGGAGCCGCCGGGCAATCAAAAACCTCCCAGCCAACATCGTTGCCCTGCAGGACAAAGAAACCTATCGTTCTCCGGACCGCTACTCCCTGGCAGTCAGGGACGTCAACCGCGTCCTGGCCGTTGCAGGCCGCGATAGCGGTGCAATGGTCGGGTTGGCTGATTATCAGCACGGGCAGCTCTCTCCCCTGCGGAGCTCCGACTTGGTCCGGGCGGCGGAACAGCCCGGGCAGAACCCCTTTTTCCCCTACTTTAGTACCCGTCTGCAGGAAATCTTAGAAACACCGAAGCAAAGTACGAATCTGTCCCTGCTCCATGGCCGAGAAGCGGGAACCGGTTTACCGGTCAGCGTGGTGGGATTTTCCCTCACCTACCTGAGCCAGGCACTGTGCACTTTTGCCATGATAGGTTTTGTCCGGAACAGGTTTCCGGGTATCAAGATTGTCCTCGGTGGCGGTCTGGTGACCTCATGGATGATGCGTTCGGGCTGGAAAAATCCCTTTGACGACCTGGTTGACCTCATGGTGGCCGGGCCGGGGGAGGGGGCGCTGCTGGGTCTGTTTGGAGTCAAAGAACGTTCCGGCACGCATGCAGTACCGGCCTACGGCCTGCTGCCGCTTCATGACTACCTGTCCCCGGGTTTCGTACTCCCCTACAGTGCCGCAAGCGGGTGTTACTGGAATGGCTGCTCCTTCTGTCCGGAAAAGGCGGAAGGCAACCGCTACACCCCGGTTCCGGTGCAGCAGGCCATGAACGAACTGCATGGGTTGGCCGATCTGACCGCGCCGGCTCTGATCCATCTGCTGGACAATGCCATCAGTCCGGCGCTGCTGCGGGCACTGGCCGAGCAGCCACTCAATGCCCCCTGGTATGGTTTCGCCCGCTTCGGCAGTGAACTCGCCGATGCCGATTTTTGCGCGGCCCTGCGACGTTCGGGATGCGTCATGCTCAAGCTCGGCTTGGAATCCGGAGACCAGGGGGTATTGGACAGGCTGAACAAGGGTATCGATCTCGGCCTGGCGTCCCGGGTGCTGACCAACCTGCACAAGGCCGGGATCGGGGTTTATCTGTACCTGCTCTTCGGGACCCCGGCCGAAACCGAGACAGAGGCGCGCCGAACGCTGGAGTATGTTGTCCGGCATCGGGCAGCCATCACCTTCATGAATCTGGCGCTGTTCAACATGCCAATTTGTGGGGAAGAGGCCGCGGGATTGGAAATCGAACCATTCTACGAGGGTGACCTTTCGCTTTACACCGCTTTCAAGCATCCCCGGGGATGGGACCGGAAACAGGTGCGCGGCTTCCTGGCCAATGAATTCAAACGGGAACCGGCCGTTGCGGCCATATTGAAGCATGACCCCCCATTCTTTACCTCAAATCACGCCGCTTTTTTCACGGGTTTCTTGCACCAGGTCACCTGACCGCGCTGAACAACCTTCCCAGCAGGGTATCCAGTTCAGAGGCGTCCCGGACGGCTGGATGGCAACTGCCGGCCCCGCATACCTGTACGCCGACCGCATCAGTAGACTCCTGGCCTCTCCTGATGGTGCAGCCATTCAGGGTGTGGCGCCTGACAATGGCGAGCAGGTGGCTGATTTCCCCTTTACCCGGGCTGCCATTGAAGGTGATGGTGACCGGTTCGGTCTCCAGCATTGCCAAGGCACGCAGGGCGCCAAGGTGGGCCAGCGGCTGGTGTTCGGCCACTGCCAGTCGCCCCGACAGGGCCTGGTGGGCATAATCGGCCAGATCCGACCGGTTGCAGGTGTAGGAGAGCCGCGCCAGGACCTGCGTCATCATGGAGACTGCCGAAGGGGTTACTCCGTCATGGTCCAGGGAAAACTGCGCCGGCATCTGCTCCGCATCATTGCCGATCGTGACGAGATAGCCGGTGGCCGGATCGCGGAACAGTTGCAAAGCTTCTTCGGTCAACCGCAATGATTCATCCAGCCAGTTAGAGTCCAGGGTGGCCTCGAATAGTTCCAGCAGGCCAAAGGCCAAGTCGGCGTAATCCTCCAGGAAGGCTGGCACTGCTGAGGCGCCGTTCAGGAAGCTGCGTAGCAGCCTGCCATCGTCCCGGCGCATGTTTGCCAGGATGAAGCTGGCGCTCCGGCAGGCAAGTTCCATATACTCGCTCTTGCCGCTGACCGAGGCGCCCCTGGCCAGGGCCGCGATCATCAGGCCGTTCCAGGCGGTGATGACCTTGTCGTCGCGGAACGGCCGGATGCGTGTTTCACGCTGCGCCAGCAGCCCGGCCCGGCACCGCTCCAGGACCTGTTCAGTCTCCTGCTGGTCGCAGCCCTCGCGGTCGCAGAACTCATCCAGCCAAGCCGGGATGTTGAGGATGGTGTGGCCCTCGAAGTTGCCTTTTTCGGTCACATCGAAGAAACGGCAGAAGAGCTCGGCGTCTTGGCCGAGAATTGCCGTGATCTCCTGTTCGTCCCAGATATAGAATTTACCTTCCACCCTCTCCGAGTCGGCATCCAGGGCTCCACAGAAGGCGCCGCCCGGCGCGCGCAATTCCCGTTCGACAAAGACGAAGATATCCTCGGCCATCTGCAGGAACAGTCCATCGCCGCTGACCTGGAAGGCCTCCAGTGCCGAAAATGCCACCAGAGCCTGGTCGTAGAGCATCTTTTCAAAGTGGGGTACGAGCCATTCCCGGTCCGTTGAGTAGCGGTGCAGGCCGCCTCCCAACTGGTCCCAGATGCCGCCGAAACGTATCGATTGCAGTGTTGGCAATGCCAGCTTCAGGGCCAGTTTGTTTCCGCTTCGGGACTGTTCGATCAGCCAGCTGATATAGATTGGCATGGGAAACTTCGGGGCCGCGCCAAAGCCGCCCCTTTCCCAGTCGTACATCCGTTGCAGCTGTTCAAAGGCCTGGCGGCAGAGTTCCGCCAGGTCGGCGCTCTGTTGTGGGACAGGGCTGGAGATGTTTCCCAGCGCCTCCATGACGCCATTGCAGTTCTTGTCGATCAGGTCCGATCTCTGGCGCCAGAGCGTGGTGACGTTGGCCAGCAGTTCCATGAGTCCGCTCCCTTGGCCGTGGCCATGTTTGGGCAGATAGCTGATGGCCAGGAAGGGGCGCTTGTCCGGAGTCAGGAAGATGTTCAGGGGCCAGCCCCCGCTCCCGGTCAGCAGGTGGGAGACAGTCATGTAGAAGTCGTCGATATCCGGCCGTTCTTCCCGGTCAACCTTGATGCAGATGAAATATCGGTTCAGGACGGTGGCCACTTCCTGGTCTTCGAAGGATTCGTGCGCCATGACATGGCACCAGTGGCAGGTGGCGTAACCAATGGAGAGAAAGACGGGCAGGTTTTCGCTCCTGGCCTTTTCAAAGGCCGCATCACCCCATTCGTACCAGGCCACCGGGTTTTCGGCATGCTGGAGCAGGTAGGGGCTTTTGGCAAAGATCAGACGATTGAAATGGTCGCCGCCATCGGGAGGGAGTGTGCTTTTGTCGATGTTTAACAGTTCTGCGATATGCTCGCCAAGGTTGCGTGCAGTGGTCATGGTTTCTCCGCCCTTCCTAGGTATAGTTGTTATCTGATGAGAAGTTGGTCAGCTGCATTGACACACCTTTCATACTGTGCAGCCGATAGTTTCAATACTATCAAGCGTACCCGGAATGTCACGATCAAATAGGCGAATCAACACCACATCTCGGGTCCAATTGACTTTAACCTTGTACTCTGTTAGTACTACATGCTTGTTTGTCACCACTTTTTCAAGGAATCTGAATGGATGAATTGCTTTTCAAGCTGTCGGTCATGCTGGTGCCAGGCATGCTGGCCATTGTCTGTCACGAGGTTTCCCACGGCCTGGTTGCCTGGCGTTTTGGTGATCCTACGGCCCGCATGATGGGGAGATTGACCCTCAATCCCTTCAAGCATATCGACATCATCGGAACAATAATGATCTTTGTCATTGGGATCGGCTGGGCCAAGCCGGTGCCGGTGGTGTTTTCGAACCTGCGCAATCCCAAGCGGGACATGATCTGGGTTGCCGCGGCCGGACCTATCACGAACATCAGCCTGGCAACGATCTCTGCCTTTCTCCTGCGCGGAGTAGTGGCTTTCGGGAGCCCTGCCATGCCAGGTTCTTCCTTGGCGCTGTTCATGGAACCCCTGATCATGATGCTGGCCTTTTCGGTCTACATCAACCTGCTGCTGGCAATCTTCAACATGATTCCGGTGCCGCCCCTTGATGGCGGGCGGGTGATGGTGGGCCTGCTGCCGCAACAGCAGGCAAACGCCCTGGCGCGCATTGAGCCCTATGGGATGATAATTATCATTGTACTGGTGTTTTTCACCAACGTGTTTTCATATGTCATCTCCCCGCTCCTCAATCTTGCGATTCAACTGCTGGCGGGTCCGCAGAGCATGCTGGTGCTGGGTGTAACCCATCTGATGATGAGATAAATACCAAAGGAGCAACGATCTGATGAAACAACGTGTTGTCAGCGGCATGAGGCCTACCGGCCGGCTGCACATCGGGCATTTTCATGGTGTACTGGAAAACTGGATTCGCATTCAGGAGGAATTCGACTGTTTCTTTTTCGTTGCCGACTGGCATTCACTTACCACCGAATATGCCGATACCGCCGGGATCAGGGACAACATCCGCGAGATGGTGCTGGACTGGGTGGCGTTTGGCCTGGACCCCGCAAAATGCCTGGTCTTCAGGCAGAGCCTGGTGCCGCACCATGCCGAGTTGAACCTGATCCTCTCCATGATCACGCCGGTTTCGTGGTTGGAGCGTTGCCCCACCTACAAGGAAATGCAGGAGAATCTGGAGGCCAAGGACCTTTCCACCTTCGGTTTCCTGGGTTACCCGGTGCTGATGGCGGCCGACATCATCCTGTACAAGGCCACCAGGGTACCGGTGGGGCAGGACCAGTTGCCCCACCTTGAGATAACCCGCGAGATTGCCCGACGTTTCAATCACCTTTACGGCCGGGTGTTTCCCGAGCCAGAGGCGCTTTTGACCGAAACCCCCAAGCTACTCGGCCTGGATGGCCGCAAGATGAGCAAGTCCTACGGCAATTCCATCTATCTCTCGGATACGGCCGAGGATACCACCAAAAAGGTTCTGTCCATGATGACCGACCCGGCCCGTATCCGTCGCACCGATCCTGGCGAACCGGACGTCTGCGTGGCATTCAACCTGCACCGTATCTACGTGCCCCAGGAGAAGCTGGATGAGATTGTTCCCGCTTGCCGAAACGCTGCCATTGGGTGTGTAGAGTGCAAGCGGGTCCTGGCGGCTTGCATGAACGAACGCCTGGCGCCATGCAGGGCCAAACGAGTTGAATTGGCCGCCAATCCTGGTTTCGTGGATGATCTGCTGCGTGATGGCAGTCAAAAGGCCTCCTTGACATCAGATGCTGTTATGGCCGAGGCTCGGGCCGCCCTGAAAATCTAGTCTTGAAGAGCGAAACCTTCAACAGATGCTGAAACTGGCGCAAGAGGAAAATCCGAGCCTGGAAGGATTCCAGGAGATCTACAACGTGCGCCTGGAAAAATTCGAAGGGCCGTTGGACCTGCTTCTGCACCTGATTCGTAAAAACGAGCTGGACATCTACGACATCCCGATCTCGGTCATTACCAGGCAGTACCTTGATTACATCAAGCTGATGAAGGATCTCAACCTGGAAGTGGCCGGAGATTTCCTTCTGATGGCATCGACTCTGCTGCATATCAAATCGCGCATGCTCCTGCCCAAGGAAGAGCAGGAAGAAGAAGGAGAGGAAGAGCCGGATCCCCGCGCCGAACTGATCCGGCGTCTCCTGGAGTACCAGCAGTACAAGGAGGCCGGCATGGTCCTGGAGTCTCGGGCACTCCTGGGGCGCGAGGTCTTTACCCGTGGCTGCCAGGAACCCTTGCCGAATGCGGGTCAGGTCGATGAAGGACCGCTGGAATTGGGCCTTTTTGACTTGGTGGACGCCTTCCGCGCCTTGCTGGCCCGTATCCCGGCCGACAGTTTCCACTACGTAGCCGCGGCAGATACCTTCAATATAGCGGATTGCATCAACGAGATCCTTGCCCTGCTTCAGGAACAAGATACCCTGCGGTTCGACGAAATAGTAGACGAGGATTCAACCCGGGAACGGGTTATCGTCACCTTCCTGGCAATGCTGGAACTCTGCCGACTGAAACTGATCCGCATCTTCCAGAATGAACCCCATGGCAGCATCTGGTTTGTACCGGCCGTGGCAAACGATGCCGCGGAGGCTCCCCATGAATAAAGGATTGATTTAACGCGCATGTCTCTGAACGCCATTATCGAAAGCGTTGTCTTTGCCGCCGACTCGCCCCTTTCCCTGGACAGAATCTGTGATATGCTCCCTGAATACGAGCGCGAGGATATAAAGGTAGGGCTGAAAGAGCTTGTCGATTTTTACGCGGGTAGGGGGGTTGTCCTGGAAGAGGTTGCCGGTGGCTGGCAATTCAGGACCAGTCCCGACTATCAGCAGTTTGTGGTTCGCCATCTCAAAGCCAAGACGGTCAAATTTTCCCCATCAGCAATGGAAACGTTGGCCATAGTAGCTTATCGCCAACCTGTGACCAGAACCGAGATAGAGTATCTGCGGGGGGTGGATTGCGGGGGTGTTCTCAAGACCCTGCTGGAAAAGAAGCTGGTCAGGATCTTGGGGAAAAAGGATATCCCGGGCCGGCCGCTGATCTATGGCACGACAAAAGAATTCCTCGAAATATTCGGGCTTAAGGACCTGAAAGGTCTTCCTACACTTAAGGAAATTCAATCCTTGGACGAGGCCCCGCATTTTGATCAGCAGGAGGAATTGCCGCTGGAATAACTCCATGTAGGAGCGGACCGACATCAGCCAAAGCCGGGGCGACCGCAAAACAGTGCCCCAAGTAATCTTTTTTTGTACAGTGAGGTGCGACAATGCAACGTCATCCGGCAGTGGCAGGTCAGTTTTACACTGGCAGCGGCCCAGAATTGAGCCGCGAACTGGCAGCGCTGATACCCTTTACAGAGAGGAAAAGAAAGGTAACCGGCATTATTGCTCCCCATGCCGGTTACATGTATTCAGGTGCCGTGGCGGGCAAGGTTTACGCCGCCGTCGAAATTCCGTCCAGGGTGCTGATCCTTGGACCCAATCACAGGGGGCTGGGGGCTGCCGCGGCTCTTCATCCAGCCGGGGAATGGTTGACTCCGCTCGGCCCGGTACCTGTAGATGCCGATCTGACCAGGTTTCTTTTACAGCACGTCCCATTTGTCCAATCCGATCCCATTGCCCACCAGTACGAACATTCCTTGGAAGTGCAACTCCCTTTTATCCGTTACTTGCGTCCTGATGTCGCCATATCCGCAATTTGCCTGGGCCACGCCGATTTTGACGCAGTGCGCCGGATTGGGGCGGGGATCGCAACGGCTTTGCGCAGTTTTGGCGAAGATGTGCTGATCGTGGCCAGTTCCGATATGACCCACTACGAGTCGGCAGACTCGGCCAAGCGTAAGGACGAGCTTGCCCTGGGGCGTGTCTTGGCCCTAGACCCTAAGGGGTTGCTGGAAGTCTGCCGCAAGGAACAGATTACCATGTGCGGTGTAGTGCCTTCGGCGATTATGCTCTCGGCAGCTGGGGCTTTGGGGGCTACTCGGGCAGATCTGGTCGCGTACGCCACCAGCGGCGACGTTACCGGCGACAACCGTCAGGTTGTGGGATACGCCGGGGTTACGGTTTGGTAGAAAATCGATTCAAACATTGTGTCTGATTTCGTTGACATCGTTTCCCATAAAGTGTATACAGTATGCACTTTAACCCTGTAAAAACTTCTTGACACGCCCGATAGTCAGCTACAGTAACCAACTCAAAGGAGGAAGTCTAGATGATCGAAGCCTATCTACAGCATGAAAATGAACGCGCCAAGCAGGGTATCCCCGCGCTGCCGCTCACCCCTGAGCAGACCGCCGAACTGTGCAAATTGCTGGTCAAGCCGCCTAAAGGCAAGGAAGATTTCCTGCTTAATTTGATCAAAAACCGCGTTTCCCCCGGCGTCGATCCGGCTGCCAAGGTCAAAGCCGAATTCCTGGCCGAGATCGTGACCGCCAAGAAGAAATCCCCCCTTATCACTCCTGTTGATGCAATTAAGATGCTTGGCACCATGATCGGCGGCTACAATGTGGCCCCGCTTGTTGAAGCCCTCAAGGACAAGAAACTGGCTGACGAGGCTGCTACCGCCCTGTGTGGCATTACCCTGGTCTATGACGCCTTTGACGAAGTCGCAGCCCTGGCCAAGGCCAAGAACGCTGCCGCTGCCAAGGTTCTCAAGTCCTGGGCTGATGCCGAGTGGTTCACCAACCGCAAAGGTGTGCCCGAGCAGATCAAAGTCAAAGTTTTCAAGGTTGATGGCGAAATCAACACAGACGACTTTTCACCAGCCGGCGATGCCTGGAGCCGCCCGGACATCCCACTGCATGCCCTGGCCATGGGCAAGACCCGTTTCAAGGGCGGTCTGGACACCATTGCCAAGTTCCGCAAAGAGGGTTTCCAGGTTGCCTTTGTGGGCGACGTTGTCGGTACCGGCTCCTCACGCAAATCGGCCTGCAACAGCGTGCTGTGGGCAATCGGCGAAGAGATCCCCTGCGTGCCCAACAAGAAGACCGCCGGCGTGATCATCGGCGGCGTCATTGCCCCGATATTCTTCAATACCGCCCAGGACTCCGGCGCTCTGCCCCTCAAAGCCGACGTGACCGGTATGAAGACCGGCGACGTGATCGTCATTGACACCAAAAAAGGCGTCATCACCGATGAAAGCGGCAAGAAGGAACTCTCCAAACTCACCATCAGCCCCAACACCGTTCCCGACGAATTCCGCGCCGGCGGCCGTATTCCGCTGATCATTGGTCGTGCCGTGACCGACAAGGCCCGCAAAGCCCTGGGTCTGAAGCCGACCGATGTCTTTACCTTGCCGGTCAATCCCAAGCCCAAGGCCAAGCAGGCCTTCTCCCTGGCCCAGAAAATGGTTGGGGTTGCTTGCGGCGTTGACGGCATCCTCCCGGGCACGGCTTGTGAGCCCAAGATGACCACGGTCGGCTCCCAGGATACCACCGGCCCCATGACCGCCGATGAGTTGAAAGAACTGGCCTGCCTCAAATTCCAGGCTCCGATGTTCATGCAGTCCTTCTGCCACACAGCCGCTTATCCCAAACCGGCCGATGTGAAGATGCACAAAAACCTGCCCAGCTTCATTTCCGAGCGCGGTGGCGTTGCCCTGCGTCCCGGTGACGGCGTTATCCACTCTTGGTTGAACCGCCTGTTGCTGCCCGACACGGTCGGCACCGGCGGCGACTCCCACACCCGTTTTCCGATCGGCATTTCCTTCCCGGCCGGTTCCGGCTTGGTGGCCTTTGCCGGCGCCATGGGCTTCATGCCGCTTGATATGCCCGAATCCGTATTGGTGCGTTTCAAAGGCAAGTTCAACCCCGGCATCACCCTGCGTGATGCGGTCAATGCAATTCCTTACTGGGCCATCAAGCAGGGGCTTCTGACCGTGCCCAAAAAGAACAAAGTCAACATATTCAATGGCCGTATCCTTGAGATGGAAGGACTGCCCGAACTGACTGTCGAGCAGGGTTTTGAGCTGACTGACGCCGCTGCCGAGCGTAGCGCCGCTGCCGGCTGCATCCAGCTGTCAGAGGCCAGCGTGGCTACCTACCTGAAATCCAACGTCGCTCTGATGAAGAAAATGATCGCCGATGGTTACTCCGACCCCAACACCCTCAAGAAGCGTATCAAGGACGTGGAAAAATGGCTCAAGAAACCGGAACTGCTAAAAGCCGATAAAGGAGCCAACTACGCCGCAGTGATCGAGATAGATCTGAAAGACATCAAAGAGCCTATCCTGGCCTGCCCGAACGATCCCGATGATGTCAAGCTGCTGTCTGATGTGGCCGGCACCGCTATCCAGGACGTGTTCCTCGGTTCCTGCATGACCAACATCGGTCACTTCCGTGCTGCTGCTGAAATCTGGCGCGGCAGCAAGTTCAACCCCAACGTCCGCACCTGGATCTGCCCGCCGACTCGTATGGATCAGGCCCAGCTCAAAGACGAAGCATATTTCTCCGTCTACAGCGCCTTTGGCGCCCGCATCGAAATCGCCGGCTGCTCGCTCTGCATGGGCAACCAGGCCCGCGTGCCCGATGGCGTGAACATGTTCTCCACCTCGACGCGCAACTTCGATGACCGTATTGGTGACGGCGCCAAGGTCTTCCTCGGTTCGGCCGAGCTCGGCGCAGTTACCGCGCTGATGGGTAAACTCCCCACCCCGGCCGAGTTCCTGAAGATCTATAAGGAAAAAGTGGAGCCGAACAAAGAGAAAATCTACAAGTATCTGCAGTTCGACGAAATGGCTGGTTACAAATAAGATTCAGATGAATTAACGATGCATAGTGGCCCGTCGGGATTTCCTGGCGGGCCTTTGTTATTCTATCTTGATGACGAAGATATTTGCCTATCTTAGATTCAATGGCATCAAGGTGAAAATGCCATCCAAACGGTCGGGAACATCCCGCAATTTCTGCCATTTCCAGGATGATTGGCTCCAAATGAACGGTGTGCCGTTAACATAGGCAGTGCCGAAGAGCATCCAAAAGCCAAGATTGGAAGCAGATGTGTCCAATATGCCTGATAGATCCTTGAATGCTCGAACCATGCTGGAGGAAACGACCTTGGAGTCAATTGAGCCATCGGGGATCTGCTTCGGGAAATCAGTTTCCCCATATCCGAGATCCCAACGCCCGAACAAAGATAAAGGGTTGGCCGGATCGGTATAGGTAATGAGTTGCTTGGCTGATTCCATATTTTTGACTCCGGGGAGCACTTTTCTCAGTTGTATGCGCCTGGCCGGACGGTTGTCTGTGGAGCCCAGATCGGTTCGTACCTGCAGAGAGGCTGGAAAGTTGATGCCCATCAGATAGTCGCTGGTAACCATTTCGTGGTCGTATTCGGTTGACCAGGGCGTAGGTTCATGCACCGGGCAGGTAGTGACTGCATAATAATCCTTGCCAGGTTCCTGCTTATAAAAGACAAAACAGTTATAGGACATTTCCACTAGACCAGTTTCTTTGGTAAATGCGTCCGCCAGCATGTAACCGTTCAGATAGGTCCCGGTATTGTCAATGGAAATGGATGAGAAAAATTCATCGATTGAGCGTGAAAACTGCTCCGCAAGTGTAGCCCGCCAGAAAATCCAAAGCCCTTCTACCTTGGGCTTGCTTACGCTTGCCCGATGGGTGGTCTCGTTGAACATTATCCCCTTGTTGTTGTATCCGAAATCTGTGCCGGACCCGATCAGGCCGGGGGTTGAGGCATTCACCGTCAACAGGTCGTCATTCACCGCAAGCGTCTGGGTCATAGTCTGGGAGAGAAATCCCTGCCAGGTATTATGAGTAAGGATGATCTCTCCACCCACGCGCTTGAGAAAAGCCGAACATTTTTCGTGAGCGCCGGTCGCCCGCCTTACTGTTCCGGACAGTTCCTTTGTGTCCGCGATAATATCCATAAGGTCACAATTGGCATTCAGGAAATAGACATCCATGAAGCTGAGGGTTCCGGTCTCATAACCCAGGATAAGTTCAGCTGCTTTAAAATACTTTTGGTCGGGTAACCAGGTGCCAGAGAAATCAAGGTTGACAGGCTTTTTGATGGTTGCTCCATGGTAAATGCCGAGCATTCTGAATAACAGCCGTTTCAGGTTGAATACCACGTTTTTGTCTTTTTTCGTGTCTCTCACCCATGCCAGGAAAGAATTGTAGTTGGTATTCAAAAGGTCTGCCGCCGTCTGCAGCTCTTTCTGGGTTGGACAAGGTTTCTTGGGAAATTTATGGTCAGGATCAAGCAGATAGGAGTTGCTCCAGGTGTTATCCCTTGCGGATATGATGGTTTTTCCCTGAAGTTTGCCCTGAACAAATCCTGCATGATATTCGGCTTTCAGAACATTGGCATCCTTGGATACCACAGTCATGTTCACAATGTTGTTGATGGTCTCAATCACCCCGGAGGCGTTGGCAGCTTCAATTGCATATCTCGTAGGTTCCGACGAACTCGTGGTTCCGGAACTGTGCTGTTTCTCGGCAATTCCTTCCATAAATCCCCCTTGTACCAATATTTGGTATAACCCGCATTCAGCCGATCTCTATCGATGGGATCCACAAAAGTGAGGGAATCAACAAAGGTATCCGCTGATAAGTCGGCGCCTGTTGGGTCGGAGATTGACTCCATCGATATCAGCGATGGCCGCCTCAAGATCGGATACCAGCTTGCTCAATTTATCCCGAGTAACAAATTGTTGGATAACAATACGTAGCACCGGTACACCGGATTCAGGCGGTAAATTCTGTTCCGGCGACAATTGCGGCAGCACGTAAGAAGGTACTACCCAGCCGTTTTGCCGTAATCGATCCGACAGGTTGACCAGACTCCAGCTCGGTCGCTCAATGTTATCCGCCCAGGTCAGTACCACTATGGGGAGATGGGTGAACTCACTGATGTTTTTCAGATATTTTGAGAGCACTGCGCTTTGCTTCAATGCCCTGACAAAATAGGCAGCATTGGTCAGGCAGTTATCCATGATTTTCTGATAACCAACTCTGCCAAAATTGAGAAAGTTGTAATACTGCATCAGGATCATGTTTGATCCCCTGGAAAAATTGACCGTGTAGTCTATGAAGCTGCCACCCAAATAGGTGATGTTATAGATCAGGGAAGGGTCAACAACCGAGTTGTTCTTGAATATCACCGACCCCATACCAGGGAAGGTCATCCCGAATTTATGATTGGAGGTATTGATGGAAAGGACTCGATTGGTTTCATTGAAGCGATAAGGTATCTCTTTGCCGTTATGTGAAAAAAGGGTGACGAAGCCTCCCGACGCCGCGTCTACATGGATGGGGATGTCGATTTGCAGGGAAGAGGGCTGGGCCTGGCAATAGGCTTCGACAGCGTCGTCGATGCTTCTGACATCATCGCATGCCCCGGCAAAGGTTGTTCCCACCACGGCGCCGACGCACATGACAAGTTCACCTATTGTCCGGTTGCCTTGCGGCTTGAGATAGCAGAGGGATTTTCTAATGGTTTCAGCGTAGGGCGAATGCGGATCCTCGATCCTGGTATTCAGAATCTGCAGCACATCATTGCCATTGATTCTGTAAGGAAAAGTTTTGAGTTCGACATAAAGCGCAGTGGCGCCGAAGTAATTGCAAAATTTATCCCAGCATCCGTGCACATGGGCGCTCATCAGCACGACCGGGCGATCCTGCGGATCGGCTTTGCCGCCGACCAAGTTGCGCTGGTTGTTCTTGTTCCAACGGTACTTGTGTGCAATGAGCCCCAGCATGACCGCTTCGGATGAACCGATTGTGGCAGTGCCGTAAAAGCCTGATGCGGTATCCGGGTTTTCGTCTCCAGGAGCAAAGTCGGTTCCGAACTCCTTGGCCAGCATCCAGGTACAGCGTTTTTCAGCAATGTTGGAGCCGGGGTACTCTTGGTGGTCGATAAAATTCTTCTTTATATTTTCGACGATGAGTTTTTCTCCCCATGGATCCGTGTAGGCTTCGTTACAGAACGTGGCCAGATTCAGGCCGGCACTGGCATCCAGCAACAACTCGTTGCTGATCAGTTCGTATACCGAGTCGGACGGCATTGGGTCATGGGGGATTTCAGACTTGGGCGCAGCCAGTATCGATTCTTCACGGCCGTAGACGGGTAGGAGTGGGGCATATAATCTGTTTTTTCCTGTCATCTTGGTCTCCTCTGTTTGCAAAACAAATCAGGTGTCAAATCTGCACAATTTTCTTTGCCAATAGTGTAGGTTTGTCACAGTTCATTTTGGGGGTTCGTTTTTTTCTTTGATACCGAGAGACTTCATCGTAATTTTGCCATATTGTTCACCCATCAATAGGTGTTTATATGTCCTGTCTTTCTCTTGCGAGACGGTTAATTTAAAGTCGACTTTGCTTTGAAACAGCATCACATAATCCGAACCGCCAAACAGGAAATATCCAAGCATATCTCCCTTCTTGACAGTATTACCCACCTTGACAGTATCTTCGAAGTTAATGGATGATACCTGCGACATTCCAATCGGCAACAGCGCTACCAAGCCATATTCTTTAGTTTCGATAATTACGCAACCGCGCGTCTCGATCATTTGCCAGCCCGGTGTGTTCGCATCAAGAACATACTTCCTGGTCTTGGCATCCCATGAAATAATACCGCCAACGGCATCGTCGCTCTGAATGATGCGGACTTCTTTTATGGTTCCGCCAACAGGAAAATGATAACGGTGATAATCGTTTACATCGAGAAAGGTATGGGTCAGCGTTCCATTGGCGAAAGCATTCCTGTAGGCACTCCCTTCACCTATTAGTTCAGCTATGGACTTGAATACCTTTGATTTAATGGAAACGCCTTTGTCATGCGCAATGTTTGAGTTTTTATCTATTTTCCATACACCTTGAGGTTTTGAATCAGCAGGGGAGGATATGACGGATGGGTCATTGGGAGATGCAATCGGGCGTTGATCTGGAGATTTTAAATACCGTGCAAAAAAATCATTGAAGGTTTTCCAGTTAGATGGATCTTCATACCACCCTTTACTCAATCCGAATCGTTCATCTTCCAGGGCTTTTTTGTAGTACTCATCATTCCACGATCCTTCCGTGCTTAAATACATTCCCCAGGCTTTTGTAAACAGGATCATCCAGGTACGGTATGGTTCATGGTATTGCAGAGAATTATGGTAATATCCTTTGTTAATTAATTCTGGTAGCGGTTGGTCATTAATAAAATAGAAGTAATCCAAACTCTGATCGATTTGATCGTACAACTTTGAATAGGGAAGATTCGGCAGAATTGACCATGGCAATGCCTTTGCCGCCCAATCAACAAAAGTATAATACCCTTCCAAAGTCTGGGCCGGATTTGTCACCTTATCCGGATTGATTCTCTTCGCTTTTTCAATTGATTCGATAAGCATTCTTTTTAATTCCGAATTATGCTCTACCATGGTTATAAATTGCTGTGTATATGGAGCATGCCGGAGTTGTGCTGATGTGTCGTCCTGCCCAAATGCGTTGAAGTTCAATAGAAAACATAATGTAAGAACAGACAATGCCCAGGTGAAGGAATGTTTTGTTTTCATAATTGAGTTCTCCTTGTAATGCCGAAGGTGACAGACTACTCTCTGACGCCTGATCGCTCAGGAATTGGTAAATTGATTAATTAAGTAAAACTTATAAATTTGGGTTGTCAAGACATCACTTAAAATAAATACTATAAAGATTCCGGAGAGATGTAGTACTTGGTGGTTGATCTGATAGCATGGCATTAATTTGAATGATGACTCGGAATCATCCGTTTGGTGTGCGTTGTTGCGTAACTGTCTAATTGCTGAACAAATAACTCAAAGAGAAAGATGCTTGCCGATGGCACTAATATTTGTCACTATGCTCCGCGTCCATGACCTCATGGATTTGTCATGGCAGGATACCTCCAACAAAAACGGTTTAATAAAGGAGCATACATGTCTAATCAACCACCAAAGGATGAATCCATATCACTGGAGCAGCTTGTAGTTTCCCATAGCTACGAGATGCTGGCGCTTGTCACGATTCTGGAGAAGAAGGGCATCCTGACCCGGCAGGAGATCATCGAAGTCATCAAGGAACTGCAGGGTGGTGGGAAAGATTAATACGTAATGGTTTCATCGACACCTTGAGGCAAGCAGGCTCGGAATTCAGCCCAGGCGCCTATCATGAACTCCGGATGTGTGTTATAAATACACCATGATTTCCGCAATCCAAACCCAGTCGCTTGCCAAGCAGTATGGTTCACTGCTGGCTTTGAGCGAATTCACTCTTGATGTAGCCAGGGGTTCCATCTTCGGTCTTTTGGGGCCCAACGGTGCCGGCAAGACCACCCTGATTCGCATCCTGACAACGCTTATGCGCCAAACATCCGGCGAAGCCTTTATCGAAGGGTTGGATACCCGCAATCAAGGGCGCGAAATCCGCCGTCTCATCGGCGTGGTACCCCAGGAAAACAGCCTGGATCGCTATTTGACTGCCCGCGAAAACCTGGAGCTGCACGCCCGACTGCATGGTATGGAGTCCAAACGCTACCGCAAGCGCATTGATGAACTGCTGGAACTGATGGGTTTGGCGGGCAGGCAGAAGGATTTTCCCGATACCTATTCGGGCGGCATGCAGCGACGTCTCGTTGTTACGCGGGCACTTTTGCACGAACCGAAACTGCTTTTCCTTGATGAGCCAACAACCGGCCTTGATCCCCAATCGCGCCGTGCCGTGTGGGATTATATCCGTTCCATAGCCGGCGACATGACCATTTTTCTGACGACCCATTACCTTGAAGAGGCCGAGCAGCTTTGTGACCGGATCGCCATAATGGATCACGGTCGTCTGATCGCACTGGGAAGCACCCAGGAATTGAAGGATCGCCTTACTGGTGGCACCGTCTATGAGATCGTGTTTGGAGCAGGTGCGGAGCATTATGCTGTAATACTGAGAGGGATGGCCTGCGTTCTCGGGATCCAGGTGGCCGGCCAGACGGTATCCGTAGGATTGGAGCGTTGGGAGTGTCTTTCCGAGGTGATTGCCGCTCTGAACGGGGCCGAAGTACGGCGTATTTCGCTAAAAGAACGAACTCTGGAGGACGTTTTTATCAGCCTGACCGGTACGGGGGTGCGGGAATGAGGCTGCGGGGGTCATTGGCGATCTGGCTCCGCGATATGCTGGTGCTGCGCCGGAATATCGCGTCCGAGATGGTGGCGGTGGTGGCCTATCCACTCACGATCTATCTGGCTTTCGGCATCGGTATGAAGGGCTACATTGGCTTGGTTGATGGCGTGCCCTATGGGATGTTCATTGCTCCGGGGCTGATCACCATGACTGCCGTCAACGCAGCCTACAGTGAAAGCGTCTGGAGTCTCTGGTTTCATAGAAGGGTCCAGTTTACCATCGAATCCTACCGGGTGACGCCCATCTCGGTGGCCGAGATAGTCATCGCCAAGATATTCTCGGGTTTTTCCCATGGGCTGATCAAGGGATTGGTCGTGGGTCTGGTCATATTCGCCATCACTCCGTTCCGTTTTCCTCCTTCCCATCTCCTGATTTATCTCTCTTTTCTCGTGCCCGGATCGGCCTTTTTTTCCTGCGCCGGAGTGATCTGCGGAACAATCATGGATAAACCCGAGACCATCGGCCGAGTCGAAGCGGTATTCATCATGCCGCTGATCTTCATGTCAGGTCTGTTTTTTCCCCTTTCTTCATACCCTGCGGCGATCATCCCATGGGTGCGGATGTTGCCGACGACCGCGCTGTTTGAAGGTGCCAGGCAAGCCTTGGTCAATGGAAGCTTTCTCTACGGTTTTGCCATACAAGTGGGGGGGACGGCACTACTGACTTTTTGTGCAGCTGTATGGATCTTCCGCCGGAAGATGGCGGAATAGTATTTAGTGATGATCCCGCAACTTCTCAACCCGTTTCTGCTGTATATAGCCGGAGCGCGTGATTGGCGACATGTTTTCCAACTGCAAAGGATCAATGCCCAATTCCGACGTTGTAAGGCTGGCAATCCTCACCACGCTAGCCCAGCTTGAAAGATCCACACCGCCTGCTTTGTCTGCCATTGACACCAGCGGCAGAATCTCGGCTATGCCTGCCTTTATCGCCTGCTCCGCAATCTTCAGCTTCGTGGAATCCCGTAACTCATGCCAGCGGTTGGTTTTGCCATGTAGCCTGCTTACCCATGCCAATGCAGTGCGGTATGCGGCCGGCAGTCTAAGCCTGGTGCAAAACGTGCGGGCCAGGACGAACCCGGTTTCATCATGACCATGGTGACGGGGATAGTCATCGGGATTGGTGGCGAGTTTGCCGATATCGTGAAACATGGCGCAGAAGCGGAGCAAGGGAAGGGGTTTCTGCTGTTTCACGCGCTCCAGTACCTGGGTAGAATGGGTGAAGAGATCCCCTTCTGGGTGGTGCTCCGGTGGTCCGGCAGGGATGAAAGGCATACGGAAAATTTCCGGCAGGTAGTTGTCGCCGACATTGAACTCCAGCATGCGCTGAAAGTATCGCGCCGGTTCCGATGTCCCCAGGGCCTTGATCATTTCTCGTGTGAAACGTTCGACTGGAATCGTATCGAGCAGCCGTAGCCAAGATTGGCCGCGAATCAACGCTTCGGTGCCGGCAGCCATTCGCCAGCCATCCGCCTCGAAACGAAAGGTGCGGAAAATGCGCAGAGGATCATCGAGAAAAGCGCTGGTGGAACAGGCTCGCAACAGACCTTGCTCCAGGTCCTGCCTGCCATTCAACGGGTCTATGACGGTGCCGGAAAGGTTCATGGCCATGGCATTGATGGTTAGATCCCTTCTTGCCAGTTCATTGGCAATTTTTGAGCGATCCGTCAACAACACCATCTCGATCTTGCCGATTCCTTTGATATGCCTGAACCAGATCGGAACGCTGCTTTTCCCGATGACCTCATGAAAACCGTGGGACTTGGCAACATCAGGTGGTAAGGCTGCCGCCAGATCGATGTCATCGCCCTGTCTCCCTAAAAACATGTCGCGAACGCTGCCACCCACCAAGAATATACTTTCTTGTTCATATCCGCGAAAAATGTCTCTCAGAATATCGACAATAGTTGTCATGGCGTTACTCACAGGCTGGCGGTCGCATAATCGGCAATATTGATGCCTTAATCGGCGCTGGATACAATCCCTGCCGGACAGAAAAGTATTTTGTTCCGGTTGCTGAAATAAATTTCGCAACTTCAAATGGTTAACAAATTTCAATGTGTACTAAAGAAAAATAATCTCGTTGCGGGATTATTGCCTTGACAAGACCTCCGCCCAACTTTTCATCAATGTAATACAAGCGACGATATTTTAACAGCTTGGCCGACTCTATCCAGAAGATATCAAGTGATCCTGTGGAAAACTTTTGGTCAAATTCTGTCTTTATTGAAAAACCGTAGATAACTATAACATGCAGGCTACCCAGTCCGGATATATATTAATGCTTTGCTCCATTCTTAAAGCCTCAAGACAATACTGCATTATCAAAAAATATGAATATGCTGTTAAACTGCAGTCTTTGATTGCTATGCCCACTTTATGAAATATACTATTTTTAAACCATTATTCACGGGAGGTGGCTTGCAGTGAGTAGGGCCATGACTAAAAGCTTAATCTTATTTGTCTTGCCGTTTGCAGTTATGTTGTTTTCTCGCCCGGCTGTCTGTGCGAATGCAAAGGGTGGGTGGGAAGATGCGGGTGTCAGAATAGGTTTTCAGGCGGGACCAAAGAGTGAATATTTTCATCAATATGAGTTGTCGGTTACGTACGGCCTCCCGTTTGAGTGGCGAAACTTGTCGGGATTTGGCGTTGCTCCCAAGCTAAATGTTGCAGCAGGTGTTCTTGATGGCAGCGGAAATACGGGCTTCATCGGCTCTGTTGGCACTTCCCTGCTTTTCGACAAAACAGGGATCGGGCTGAAACCGGAAGTTGGCATAAACGCCAATCTCCTTAACAAAAATAGATTCGGACGACAGGATTTTGGGAGTATGCTTCAGTTTGGGGCATTTATAGGTGTTATCTACCGTTTTGAAAGCGGGCTTGGGATAGAATATCGCTTGCAGCACATATCTAACGGGCATATTTTTTATACCGAGAGGACACCCAATCCAGGACTTGACCTGCATATGATCGGATTAAGTTGGCTATTCTTGTTTTGAAGGTTGTGCGGATATAATGGCGTTCAAACAAAAAGGACTTAAGCAAATTGCTTAAGTCCTTGATTTTTTGGGGTGGCTAGTCGGATTTGAACCGACGAATGTACGAGTCACAGTCGTAAGTGTTGACCGCTTCACCATAGCCACCGTAATGAACACTCTACATATCCCGAATAGGGTCCACAAGTCAAGTTGATTTTTTTTAGCGGTAATTTTTGGCGAAATAGGTGCTTTTTATGCCAGATATTGTTACTATAACTATGCTTAAACAGTATTAGGTCTAAAGTTGGCATTACTCAAGAAAGTACTCTCAAGAATGCCTGGATTTGACTAAGCGCTGGTTTTTGCCGTGTTTGTAAAATCTGCCCGGCCCTATTTCTCTACTCAATGATTGGAATGCTGCCAATGGATTCAACCTCAACTAAATCTGATGTTGCAAGTGAAAAGCAACAACCAAGCCTAGCCGGGACTGAGTACAAAAAAACGGGCTACAGTCTGTTTGTCTGGCTGTCCGATGACAAGCTGGAATGCAGGTGCAGCTATGTTCCGCGTAGCCAAGGTGTCATGATGACCCGTGATGAGCTTCGTGGTTATCTGGCGCAAGCCGGGGTAAAGGAAGGGGTTGATGATGCCGCGGTTGATGACTTTGCAATTAAAGCGGCCAGTGGTCGGGAACTCAGTATGGTGCTGCTGGCAAGTGGCCTTGCGCCGGTTGCCGGGGTGGATGGCTGGATTTCATACAGCGCCACTCCTTCCATCACGGTCAACTCATCGGGTGGCGAGGAAAATACCAGCATAGATATGCATAATGTACAGACTTTTATCAATGTTTTACCCAACGATGAGATTGGCAGGATCGTCCCGCCCGAGCCAGGCAGTGCCGGCAGGAGTATTACAGGCCAGGTTATCCCGCCCAAGGCCGGCAAAGCCCTAAATCTTAAAATAGGAAAGAACATTCGCGCCGATGATGGGGGCGCCTTGCTTATTGCCACCGCAGCGGGTAGGGTGAGTGTGTCATCGGGAGAGATTTCGGTCGAAGAGGAGTACATTGTCTCGGGGGATGTGAATTTCCGGATAGGTTCCATTGTTTTTAACGGTTTTGTGGAGATCCGGGGAGATGTGCTGGATGAGTTCAATATTTCGGCAACCAAGGGTATTAGGGTTACCGGAAATGTGGGAATATGCAACCTGGTGAGCGAAGGTGACATCACTTTCTGTGGCATGGATGGACAGGGGCGGGGAACAGTAACCTGCGGCGGGACAATCAGGTCACAATTCATCCATAATTGCGTTATTGAATGCACCGGTGATGTTATTGCAGAGGTAGAAATCCATAACAGTACTATCAAGACGCTGGGCCGGATCATAATCAATCGTGGTGCCGTGTCTGGTGGCACATACGAGGCTCTTGGCGGGATCGAGGCTAAAAAAATCGGTTCTCCCGCTTCGGTGAAGACGACCCTTGCCGTTGGTGTGGATTATCATGATGCTGCGGAATTGGAACGTCTGTTTGCAGAGCTTGAAAAGAATCAAGCCCAGTTGGCGCAGGCAAAGTCTCTTCAGGAAATTGAAGAGTTGCGGGCAGTTAAGGCCACTCTGGCAGACAGTATTTTGGCTATTCGCAATAAGGTCGATGAACGGTCTAATCCGAAGATTAATGTTAAAGGAATGCTTTACGACAATACCCTGTTGTCGATAGGATCAATAAGCGAAGTGGTCAAAGAACAGAAAGACGGTCCAACCAGTATCATAGAGAATACAATCGAGGGTGGACTGCGGTATTTGTCAATGACCAGCCTTGATGTCAAGGCTTCGGATATCGAATTGGCCTTCATCAGGGAGCTTAAGCGCTGAATATTGTGACACCCATCCGACATTGACCGATAATGATGATAAATATAATTAAGCTATTGTGGCTTGTCTGCATTTCAATTGAAACCTGTCTTGTTTTGTCGGCAGTACTCTGCATCACCCTGGCTGCGGGTTCATTTCTGCTGACAGGCGAATTTGCCGCGGCCATCAATGCCATGCCCCTTATCAGCTGGCTGAGAGCCGTGCCGATGCCTGTTTCCTGGTGGCTTTGGCTTGCCATAGCCATGGTTTCGCTGTTGGTTGTGAACACACTCTGTTGTTCAACCGAGACGTCATGGTCTCGATGGGGTAGGGCAGGGCTATGGCAGTTGCTTGCCCCACAGATGATGCATGCCGGTTTCCTGATGATCGTTTTGGCCCACCTATTAAGCGCCACAGGTAGCTATATTCAGCAATTGGAGGTATATGAAGGGGCGTTGGCACAGTTGCCAGACGGTCATGCCTTCGGGGTAGCATCTATCTCCGTGGCCGGCTCCCCAATGGGCATGCCTACTGGCTTCAGTAGCGAACTGGTAACCGATCTCAATAATATGGCTTCCAGGACAACAATCAGCCCCAATCACCCCTGGTTCTCGGGCGGATACGGGGTTTTTATCAAGCAGGCCGAACAATATCCAATGCCGCGGGCGCTCCTGGAGGTACACCGCGAACCTGGCGCAGGGATGGCATTGGCTGGTGCCTTGTTGTTTACCGCCGGTAATATACTGGTGGTATGGCAAAGGGCAAAGTCAAAGGAGTCTGGCATTGGGGTGACAACATGAGGTCTTACCGCAAGGAGTTATGGTTCGAAACCAGGCAGCGCCGCGAACTGATCAATATTACCCCAAAGATTCAGGAATGCTTGAGTGAGAGCGGTATTTGCGAGGGGCTGCTTCTGTGCAATGCCATGCACATCACGGCCAGTGTTTTTATCAACGACGACGAGAGTGGCTTGCATCAAGATTTTGAAGTCTGGCTGGAAGGTTTGGCGCCGGAAAAGCCGTATTCCCGTTATCGCCACAATGGTTTTGAAGATAATGCCGATGCCCATCTGAAGCGGACCATCATGGGGCGCGAAGTTGTGGTGGCCGTGACCGGCGGCAAGCTGGATCTTGGCCCTTGGGAGCAGATCTTTTACGGTGAATTCGATGGCAAGCGTAGAAAACGGGTGCTGGTTAAAATCATTGGGGAATAAACCGGAGTGACCATGAAAATTGCGGAATTTATCTATCGTCTGGAAGTGACATTTTGGGTGGGGGGCAATGCCCTGTTCACTTTTGTTCTAACTCCCTTGCTCTTTAAAACAGAGTCACGGGACACTGCCGCCCGCATAGTCGGTACCTTCTTTCCCGGCTATTTCCGTTGGGGGATGGCCTGTGGTGGCATCGCCCTGGTACTTCGCATGGTGGCGCGCGGCCGTGGCATCGATTTGGCGGCCGGTATCCTTATGGCCATGCTGGCAGTGACCGCAGTGCAGGCTTTTTACGTGGAACCTCGCGCCGCTGAACTCAAGCGGGAGATCGGGTCATTTGAGACCACTACCAAGGAGCATCCGTTACGCAGGGAATTTTCGAAGTTGCATGCAGTTTCTGCCGTTTGCAACTTGGCGGTACTGGGTGGCGGCGTGGCTCTGGTGCTGTTGTTGTAACGGCAGGGGAGTCATCGACCTGTTGTCATCTCCCCGTACATGGTTTCGTTATCGGCCCTTAAAACCTTAACCCGTACTTCGCTGTTGACCAGGCTGTTATCTCCAACAAACTTCATATCGATGTAATTTCTGGAAAGCCCCCGGCAGAGGCCTGTTGCAGTGTCATGGCCCTGCACCAGTATCTGCAGTTCCCTGCCCACAAACCTGTTCAGAAAAGTATTTTTCTTTAGAGCAGCCACATTGCGCAATTGTTTTGCCCGAGCCTTTATCACCTGATCGGCAACTTGATCCGGCATTTCTGCCGCCTTTGTTCCGGTGCGCCTGGAATAGGGAAAGACATGCAGGTCGGATAAAGGCATCGCCTCCACCAGTTGGAGGGTTTCGCTGAATTCCTCTTCAGTCTCGCCAGGGAAACCGGCGATGACGTCGATACCGATGAAGGCGTCAGGCAGAAGGGCGCTGACCCTGGTGAGTAAATCCTGGAAGAAACTGGCTGTATAGCGTCGTCCCATGCGGGCCAGGACAGAGTCGCTGCCGCTTTGGAGGGGAAGGTGTAGGTGTGGGCATATGATCGTCGAACGAGCCATTAAGGCGATCAATTCATCGCTCAATTCATTTGGCTCCACCGAGCCGATGCGTAAACGGGGCACCGGACGTTCGGCATCGATTTGTCTCACAAGCTCGGTCAGGGAATGCTCCGGCGTCAGGTCCATGCCATAGGCGCCCAAGTGAATGCCGGTCAATACCACTTCCTTGTAGTTGTTGGCGGCCAGATCACGCACCCCTGCCAGCATATCCTCGATCGGGACGCTGCGGCTCCTGCCGCGGGCAAAGGGTACGATGCAGTATGAGCAGAATGAATTGCAGCCGTTCTGGGCTTGGAGAAATGCTCGGGTGTGTTCGGCAAAGGTTTTCAGCTTGAGTGTCCCGCCTGTTCTCTCGGCGGTGATGTCGGAAACCAAGCTTTGCTCTGATTCCAACAGGGCAGCAATATCGTTTTTTTCGCGGTTGCCGAGTACGATGTCCACTTCTGGCATCCGTTCCAAGTCACCCGGGGCCACCTGGGCATAGCAGCCAGTGGCGACGATGCGGGCTTGGGGATTAAGACGGTGGGCACGCCGAACAATACGGCGGGTTTCTGCATCTGTCCTGGCCGTGACTGTACAGGAGTTGACCACATAAATATCGGCAGGCTCGCAGAAGGGAACGACTGAGTAGCCGGCTTTCACGAGCTGTTCGCCCATGGCGGCCGATTCGAATTGATTGGTCTTGCACCCCAGAGTTGTAATAGCTACCCGCTTCATGCCGATTCCATATCCTTTTCCAATTTTTTTATTATCCAGCTGACATAAACAACGGCAATGGCGGCTGCCGACCAGGTCACGGTAAAGACGCCCCACCAGATACCCATGATACCCCAACCCAAGACTATGGACAAAAAGTGGAATATCGGGATTGGCGCCGCAATCTGGCGGTACAGACCGATCCACAGGGCAAAAACAGGACGTTTTATCCCCTGCATGGTGGAGACGCATATATAAAGCAGGACATAAGCGGGGAAGACGAAAGCCTCGATCCGCAGAAACCGAATGCCGGTGGTTATAACTGCCGTGTCTGTTGTGAAGACAGCCAGCAAGGTTTTTGTGATCAGCAGCACTACCACTGTTCCGGTTGATGCAAGTATGAACCCATACAGCAGGGAGATTTTAAGTACCTTGCGAATTCGATCGAAGCGGGCAGCACCGAAGTTTTGGGCCGACAGTGCCAGTGTTGAGACATTTAATCCCATCACAGGAAGTAATACTAACTGTTCGATGCGAAATCCGATGCCATAGGCAGCGACAGCATCTTTGCCGTATCTGCTTACAAACCAGGTGATAATGAAGGATCCCAGGGTGACGGTCATCATGTTCATGGTAGAGGGAAAACCCTGTTTGGACAGTTCCCAGTAATAATGCCAGCGAGGAATGAATTCGCGGAAATGAAATCCTTCTACAATTCCCAAGCGCATAAGGCTGCTGAAAATATAAATACTACCGATACATTGGATCACCAAGGTTGCCAACGCAACGCCGGGCAGTCCGAAGGCGGGCAACCCTAAACCGCCGTACATGAACCACGGGTCGAATATAAGATTGAGGAGAAAACCAGCAACCAGAAAATTTCGGTATATTAATGTGTTGCCATGTGAGTTGAGTATCGCGTTCATGACGAAGTTGAGCATAAAAAAAGATGAGCCCCAAAAAATAACGCTCATATAACTTACAGCCAGGGAGAGGTACTCGCCACTGGCGCCCATGTATCTAAAAATACTCGGGGTAAAGAGCAGACCCAAAGCAGTCAAGGTGATGGCATGAATGATTGCGAAAGAAAACGCCTGTGGAATAAACTGATGGGCTTCGTCACGTGCGTCCCGTCCCAGGGCATTGCCGATCAGGGCAGTGGTTGCGGTGGAAATACCAGCCCCGACGGCAATGATAATGAAGAAGACCGGAAATGAAAGGGACATTGCTGCCAGTGCGGTCGTGGAAAGCCGGCTGCCATACCAGGTGTCCACAACATTGAACATGGTGTTGAAGAAAAAGCCGGTACCGGCAGGGATGGCAAGTCTTCGTATCAGTATTGATATGGGGGCGGTTGTCAGGTCCGATGAAGTGGTCATGTAATATTTTATGTTGAGTTCCGGATACTGATTGTGCACCATGACCCATCAACCCGGTCAGATTCACGATGTGAATTCCATTTATACTATAATGTCCATCAGTGAGGTAGGCTTTTTTCCGGATGTGATCGACCTGCGAATTTGAAACATCATTTTGCGCCGAGTGGAACAACTGTTTATGTTGAAAAATTGTGCTAAAACGGATACAAATAAAACCCTCGTTCGAATACGGGATGGTTGGAAATATCCACTTACGTTTGGAGGTTGAGATGAGCGCAGTAAAACTGTACGACACGACCCTGCGGGATGGCACCCAGGCTGAAGATATCTCTTTCCTGGTGGAGGACAAGATACGCATTGCCCACAAACTTGATGAACTGGGCATTCACTACATTGAGGGCGGTTGGCCTGGTAGCAACCCCAAAGACGTGGCCTTCTTCAAGGATATCAAAAAAGAGAAATTATCCCAGGCCAAAATTGCGGCGTTCGGCTCCACTCGCCGGGCCAAGGTTACACCTGACAAGGATAACAATATCAAGACCTTGATCGCTGCCGAGCCTGATGCCATTACAATTTTTGGCAAGACCTGGGATTTTCATGTACGCGAGGCATTACGCATCCCTTTAGAGGAAAATCTTGAGTTGATCTACGATTCACTGGAATTTCTGAAACAAAACGCCCCGGAAGTTTTCTACGATGCCGAGCATTTCTTTGACGGCTACAAAGCCAATCCAGAGTATGCCATCAAGACCCTTTTGGCGGCAGAACAGGCCAAGGTTGACTGCATAATTCTGTGTGATACCAATGGCGGGACCATGCCTTTTGAAGTTGCCGATATCATAAAAGACGTCAGGAAACATATAACAACCCCGCTCGGTATCCATACCCATAACGATTCGGAGTGTGCCGTGGCAAATTCGCTGATTGCGGTTGCCGAGGGCATCGTTCAAGTCCAGGGGACCATCAATGGTTTTGGTGAGCGTTGCGGCAATGCCAACCTTTGCTCGATTATCCCAGCACTGAAAATAAAGATGAAATCTGAATGCGTATCTGACGACCAGATGAAACATTTGCGCGATTTGTCCCGTTTTGTCTTTGAGTTGGCCAACCTTTCACCCAACAAGCATCAACCCTATGTCGGCAATTCGGCCTTTGCTCACAAGGGAGGTGTGCATGTCAGCGCCATCCAGCGCCATCCCGAGACCTATGAACATATGCGGCCCGAGTTGGTGGGCAACTGCACCCGCGTGCTGGTGTCAGATCTCTCCGGCCGAGCAAATATCCTGGCCAAGGCCGAGGAGTTCAATATCAACCTTGATAGCAAGGACCCTGTAACCCTGGAGATTCTGGACAACATCAAGGATATGGAGAACCGCGGCTACCAGTTCGAGGGCGCCGAAGCATCGTTTGAGCTTTTGATGAAGAAAGCACTTGGAACACATCGAAAACATTTCAATGTTATTGGTTTCAGAGTAATTGACGAAAAGCGTCATGAAGAGGATAAACCGCTCTCGGAAGCCACCATAATGGTCAAAGTGGGTGGAAAGATGGAGCACACCGCCGCCGAGGGAAGCGGTCCGGTTAATGCGCTTGACAATGCCATCCGCAAGGCTTTGGAGAAGTTTTACCCCAAACTCAAGGAACTCAAGCTGCTTGACTACAAGGTACGAGTCCTGCCGGCCGGCCTGGGTACCGCTTCATCCATACGTGTGTTGATCGAATCCGGTGATAAGCATAGTCGTTGGGGAACGGTTGGGGTTTCCGACAACATTATTGATGCATCTTATCAGGCACTTATAGATAGTATTGACTACAAGCTGAACAAATCGGACGAATAGCCCACTTTTATCGTCACCGACTGATTTTAATGTATGCTGCCAAGGCCAGATTTTGAAACCTGAACACGGCGGAACAATTTATTATCGTCTGATTGTCGTCGCACTGGCTATGGCAATCACTGTCCCGCTATTCATAAAAAGCCGTCAAAGTAGTCTTAATGCTGCTCTGACGGCTTTTCCTTTTTTGAATGATAAAGGGTGTGTGAGCGTCAGTGGTGAGGTGAAACATCCAGGGGTATATTTAATCTCCGCCAATCAAATGACGATAGACGCCATTAGATTGGCGGTGCCTTCCAGTGACCTTAAAGCTTTTTACACACCTGGAAGTGAGGCCGCGCCAGTTAAATGTGGCACTGATATCAGGCTGGCGATAAGTCCGGAGATGCTTGGAGTAATATCTGTCAGTCCAATGCCAACGGCCCATCGCATGATCTTGGGCATCCCTTTGGATATCAATGCGATGAGTGCGTCGGATTTTGACCATCTTCCCGGTATTGGTCCGGTATTGGCAAAAAGGATTGTCGCCTATCGTCAAAATAATGGCGGATCAATGGGGGTACAAGAACTATTATTCATTGAGGGCATTGGAGAAAAGAAGTATACACATTTAAAAAAATACTTTAACTAACCAATATTAAAAGCATTATTACATTATGGCTTTTGTCGGGGCAGAGTATCCCTCTTTTTTGGCATGGTTGCTGAAGAGTCATACAACATTGATGACAGAACTGCAATTAACCCAATAGGGAGGATTTTATTATGCAATGTCCACGCTGCAAGGGTCGTATGTTTGCTGAAAAGTTCTATGATTTTGTCCGTTCTTTTGATGCCTGGAAATGTACTTGTTGTGGGGAACTGCTCGACTCAACAATTCTGGTGAACAGGGCGCGAAGCAATAACACCCATCTTGGCTGAGTCCTTGATATCCTATACTGGGAACAAAGAGGGAAACCCTTTAATTGGGTTTCCCTTTTTGTTTGACATGGCAACTTTGAAAGTATATTGAACACTGCTTGTTTGTTTTGTTACAAATTCAATGGTAGGAGTGCGGTCCATGGCAAGAAATGACGGCAGGGACAATCAGACAATGCGTCCGGTCACCATTACGAGAAATTATATCAAGCATGCCGAAGGGTCTGTTCTGGTCGAGTTCGGCGACACAAAGGTAATCTGTACCGCGTCAGTTGAGGAAAGCGTTCCCCCTTTTCTAAGGGGCAAGGGTGCCGGATGGGTGACGGCTGAGTACTCAATGCTCCCGCGGGCAACCCATACAAGATCCCCGCGTGAGGCTGCCAAGGGTAAGCAAAGTGGCCGGACCTTGGAGATCCAGCGCTTGATTGGTCGCTCTTTAAGGGCAGTCACCGATATGTCGGCCCTGGGCGAACGGACGGTATACTTGGATTGCGATGTGATTCAGGCCGACGGCGGCACCAGGACCGCCTCCATTACCGGAGCCTATGTTGCTTTAGCTGACGCACTGACCGTTCTGCAGAAAAAAGGACTGCTCACACATGTTCCACTGAAAGAGGCTGTGGCTGCAGTGAGTGTTGGCATTGTGGATGGCATGGCCTTACTTGATCTTAACTATTGCGAGGATTCTGCTGCCGAGGTGGATATGAACTTCGTGATGACATCCAGCAATCGTTTTGTTGAGGTCCAGGGCACTGCCGAGGCCGAACCGTTCACAATTGGCCAGATGGATGCCATGCGCACACTGGCCACGGAGGGGATTATGCGTCTGTTTGCAATTCAGGAAACAGCTCTCAGAGGATGAAGGAACTGATGGTAGCCACCCGTAACCGTGGCAAATTGCTTGAAATCGAGGCGGTTTTGGCTGGTGTTGTTGAAAAAGTCCTTTGTGCCTCTGATTTTCCGAATCTACCAGAGACAAACGAGGATGGTACTACTTTTAGTGAGAACGCCCTCAAAAAGGCCCGCGAAGCGATGCTTTTCACTGGCTTGCCAACAATTGCCGATGATTCCGGTTTAGTGGTGCGGGCTCTTGATGAGCGGCCCGGTGTGTTTTCAGCCCGATTCGCAGGCGAGTCGGCCGATGATGTAGCCAACAACCGAAAGCTTTTGGCGGAGATGGTTGGGACGCCACCCGAACAGCGTCAGGCTGCTTTTGTCTGTGTCATGGCATTTGTGACACCGGATGGTGTTGAACAGATTTTCTCAGGCAGCGTGAGTGGACGGATTCTGGACCGGGAACGTGGCACTGGCGGTTTTGGTTATGATCCACTCTTTCTTGTGGATGGTTTTGAGCGGACCATGGCAGAGCTTACGCTTGCGGAAAAGAATTGTATCAGTCATCGTGGCCAGGCACTACGGCTGTTTCGCGCATATCTGGACAAGATACGATTATAAATTAAAGTAAAGGTTTAAAAAATATTGAAAAAAAAACCTCTAAATAAAGATAGTGTAAGGCACGAAAAAACGGCAAATGCCAAGGTTTTTGATTCACCCGGTTCTAAGGAATTGCGGCCAAAGAAGCTTACCAGCAAATCCATCCTTGAAGTAAGCATCACAGGACTCGACAGTGAAGGATACGGTATTTCCTGCAGTGAATCCCATGCATTAAGAATTGCTGGGGGGGTGCCGGGCGACACAGTCCGTGTCGGCATTGATCATGTGGCCCAACACATTGCTTTCGGCCATGTGCAAAAGATTCTTGTGCCTTCAGCTATGCGTAGCAGGCGGCCCCCTTGCGGTGACAGCGCCTTGTGTCTCGGTTGCCCGCTGATTACGATGAAATATGCCGAGCAGACCACCTGGAAGCATCAGATGATCTGCAATGAATTGCGTCCATATCGCGATCTGGGTGAAATTTCCGTATTACCGCTGCTCTCTCCGCAACGCCTGATACACTACCGCACGACAGCCAGACTCGCCATAGCCGGCAAATTTTCAGACCCCTACATCGGTATCTATCGCCGTTCCACGCATGACGTGTTTGATCTGCAGGAATGCCCTATCCACCACCCTCTGGTCAATAAAGTGGTGGAGGTGGTCAGGCGCGGAATAACTAAAATGAAGGTGCCGATCTACAATCCGCGTAGCAAGATGGGACTATTACGGTACCTCGTGGTCAGGGTGTCAGAGGCGGAACAGAAGGCGATGGTTGTTTTTGTGACGTCCCAGCGTTCGTTCAATGAAATACACCATCTGGGCCGCTTTGTTCGTGAGAATCTGCCCGAAGTTGAGGTGGTGGCCCAAAATGTTAACAGTTCCGAGGGAAATGTCATCATGGGGCCGACGGATCACTTTCTGACTCCCAAGCATCATCTTACGGAGCGGATAGGTGACGTTTCTTTGATGATTTCGCCCCGATCTTTCTTTCAGGTAAATTGTGATGGTGCCCGCCTGATCTACGGCAGGGTCCGTGAGTGGGCTGCCCTTACAGGCAAAGAAACCGTTCTGGACCTGTACTGCGGTATCGGCGGGATTGCACTTTTCCTGGCCCCTGGCGCCCTAAAGGTGATCGGGGTCGAAGTTGTCGAGGCTGCGGTTGCGGATGCACGTAAAAACGCGCGGCTGAACGCCGTTGGGAATTGCCGGTTTGAGGCCGGTGATGTCTCTGAAATTTTGGAAGAACTTGAAGATGATAATGAGCATGTTGACGTGGTTGTTCTCAATCCCCCCCGAAAGGGATGTGAAGAATCAGTATTACGGCGGGTTGCAGCACTTTCTTGCCGTACCCTGATCTATGTGTCCTGTTCTCCTCAAAGTCTGGCCAGAGATCTCAATATATTGAAAACATTAGGTTATGTCTGCTCGGAAATTCAGCCTGTCGACATGTTTCCTCAGACAATGCACGTCGAGAGCGTGGCGCGATTGGAAAAATATATAAAACCGCTTGACAACATGGTTTGATTATTGATATTACTCTTCCGCTTTGGTGCAGGCGCGTAGCTCAGGGGGAGAGCGCTACCTTGACACGGTAGAGGTCGGCGGTTCGAGACCGCCCGCGCCTACCATCTAAGCAGCAGCTGCAGGGCATCGATGGTTTCGATGCCTTTTCTGTTTGCACCTTTAAAAGGACAAATCCTATGCCAAACATCAATATTTCTCTTCCAGATGGTTCGATACGTGAATTGCCTGTCGGAGCGACTGTTTCCGACCTGGCCGCCTCCATCGGAGCCGGACTGGCCAAGGCTGCCATTGCCGGCAAGATAAATGGTGCTTTGGTTGACTTGTCTGCCCAGCTCAGTAATGGTGCCAATGTCGAAATCATTACCGAGAAGAGTCTTGAGGCATTGGAGATTATCCGCCATTCCGCCTCCCATCTCATGGCCCAAGCGGTCAAGGAGCTTTTTCCCAAGGCCAAGGTGACCATCGGACCGGCTATCGAGAGCGGCTTCTATTATGATTTTGATGTTGACACATCCTTTACTCCCGAAGATCTGGAGCGTATCGAAGCAAAGATGGCAGAGCTGGCAGCAGCTGACCTGAAGATCGAACGTAGTGAGCTCTCCAGCAGCGATGCCATAAAAATGTTCACCGATTTGGGAGAGTCCTACAAGGCCGAGCTGATCAACGACCTTGGTGCTGAAACCGTTTCGATCTATACCCAGGGTGGTTTTGCCGATCTTTGCCGTGGCCCGCATTTGCCGTCGACATCACGCATCAAGGCATTCAAGCTGCTTTCAATCGCAGGGGCCTACTGGCGTGGCGATGAGAAGAACCGTATGCTGCAGCGCATCTACGGTACAGCTTTTGCCGATAAAAAAGAGCTTGATGCGTATTTGCACCGTCTTGAGGAGGCCAAGCGCCGCGACCATCGCAAGCTAGGTAAGGAATTGGACCTTTTTTCCTTCTCCGATGAAGTGGGAGCCGGGCTGGTAATCTGGCATCCCAAGGGTGCCATGCTGCGGACCATTCTGGAAGATTTTGAGCGCCGCGAGCATTTTAAGCGTGGTTATGACATCGTGGTTGGACCGCAGATTCTCAAAACAGAACTTTGGCAGCGCTCTGGTCATTATGAGAATTACCGCGAAAACATGTATTTTACAGAGGTGGACGAGCAAGGCTACGGTATTAAGCCGATGAACTGCCTGGCCCACATGATGATCTACAAGTCCCAGCTCAGGAGCTACCGAGACCTGCCTTTGCGGTATTTTGAACTTGGTACCGTGCATCGTCACGAGCGTGCCGGCGTATTGCACGGACTTTTACGAGTGCGCGGCTTTACCCAGGATGATGCCCACATCCTCTGTACCCCGGATCAACTGGATGCCGAAATCAAAGGGGTCCTCAAGTTTGTCAATGACGTTATGGCAATCTTTGGTTTTGACTACGAGATGGAGCTTTCCACCCGTCCTGAAAAGTCCATTGGTGACGATTCGGCCTGGGAGCTGGCAACCAATGCGTTGCTGTCGGCCCTCAAGGATACTGGTCGTCCCTATGAGATTAACGAAGGTGATGGGGCATTTTATGGTCCCAAGATTGATATTAAGCTGAAAGACGCGCTTGACAGGCGCTGGCAGTGTGCTACTATCCAGTGCGATTTTACACTCCCCGAACGTTTTGATCTTCATTATATCGCGCCGGACGGGGAGAAAAAGCGTCCGGTAATGGTCCACAGGGTTATCCTGGGTGCCATCGAGCGATTTATCGGTGTACTCATCGAACATTATGCTGGCAGTTTCCCGCTTTGGCTTTCGCCAGTGCAGGCCATTGTGCTGACGGTGACCGATAATCATATACCATATGCCCAGGATGTTCTTGCGCATCTCAGGGGTGCTGGTATAAGAATTCAAGGTGACTTCCGCAATGAAAAACTGAGCTTCAAGATCCGCGAGGCTCAACTTCAGAAAATTCCCTATATGCTCGTTATTGGCGACAAAGAGATGGAGCATGGAACGGTGACCCCGCGTTACCGTGACGGGAAAAATTTGGATCCAATGAAGCCTCTCGAGTTTGCTGAGTTTGTTGAAAACGAACGTAAACAATTCAAATAGAAGTTTGATCGAGGATACGGAGAATATAGCCGTTCCATCCAGGAGGTGCAGTCATAGCAAAACCGACCGTAAACATTAATACCGCCATTCGTGCTGCTGAAGTTCGCGTGATCAGTGCGGATGGAGAGGCCCTAGGCGTCATTCCTACCTCGCAAGCTCTGGAAATGGCTGAACAGCAGCAGCTTGACCTAGTGGAAGTATCGCCCAACGCGGTTCCTCCTGTATGCAGGATTATGGATTATGGCAAATTCAAGTACCAGCAAAGCAAAAAACAGCAAGAAGCCAAGAAGAAACAGGTGCATGTAGAGGTCAAAGAGATCAAATTGCGTCCTAAGACCGATGACCATGACTTGATGTTCAAGGTTAAACATGTAAGGCGTTTTCTCGAAGAAGGTAATAAGGCCAAGGTTACTCTGGTGTTCAGGGGGCGCGAAATCACCCATATGGATATCGGCCGGGCCGTCATCGAGCGTTTCGCAGCCGAACTGGCTGATATCGCAGTGATTGAATCCCAACCCCGTGTTGATGGACGCAGCATGTTCATGATTGTCGCGCCCAAGGTAAAAAAATAAATACTGAATTAACCTTTTGGTATTCTTTAAAAAGAAGGAGAAATACAATGCCTAAGATCAAGACCAATCGCGGTGCTGCCAAGCGCTTCAAAAAGTCAGGCACCGGCCGCATCAAACGCGGTAACGCTTTTACCAGCCACATTCTGACATGCAAAACCCGCAAGCGTAAGCGCAACCTGCGCAGCTCCTCCATGGTGGCTGATGTTGACCAGAAAAATATTGCCAGATTAATCCCGTACAAATAACGGGCCAATGCCAAGAACCATGAGGAATGTCTCCCCTTATGGATCGGGCGAAATTCATCAATAAGGAGTAAAGTATGGCACGCGTAAAAAGAGGTTTTAAAGCGAGACGAAGACGTAATAAGGTGTTGAAGCTTGCCAAGGGTTATCGCGGCGCACGGAGCAAATTGTTCCGAAGCGCGACCGAGGCGGTTGATAGAGCCCTCAATTATGCCTTTCGTGACCGTCGTGTTAAAAAGCGCGACTTCCGCAGTCTGTGGATAACACGTATTAACGCGGCATCACGTCTGAATGGACTGTCCTACAGTAAATTTATTTTTGGCCTCAAGAAGGCCAATGTCGAGATTGATCGCAAGGTTTTGGCGGATATCGCAGTTTCCGACCCTAAAGGTTTTGCGGAGATTGCCGGGATGGCAAAATCAAGTATTTGATCTCAGGCATGTTCTAAATAAAGAACAGCACACCGGGAATGGGATGAAAACTCCCATTCCTTTTTTTTAAGGTTCAGAGTCAATAAAGCCCATATATTTGAGTGGCTGTTCTGTATTCAACCATGCAGCGTGTTCACTTGAAGCGATAGTCTTGCAAGATGGTGCTTTTTACAAATCCGAAATACAGGTAGATGCCATGCGGGAACAGCTTGAGCAATTAAAACGGGATGCCTTGCAGGCCATTGGCGAGGCCACTGGCGAGGATGGGCTCCAAGATATTCGTGTGAAATTTCTTGGACGCAAAGGTCAATTGACGGCTCTGATGAAGGGTTTAGGCGGACTGGCCCCCGATGAACGCCCAGTGGTTGGCCAACTGGTCAATTCTGTCAGAGATGAGATTGAAACCAGTCTTGAGGCTGCTTTGCTATCTGCAAGGGAGCAGGCAACGATAGAACGGCTCAAGTCTGAGCGAATAGATGTAACACTTCCTGGCCGTCGGGATATTTGCGGTACCAAGCACCCGATCACCCTGGTTACTGAGGAAGTCTGCGACATCTTCGCCAGTCTGGGTTTTTCGGTTGCGGAAGGGCCTGAGATTGAGCACGACTGGTACAATTTCGAGGCGCTCAACTTCCCGCCAGAGCATCCCGCGCGCGACATGCAGGACACTTTCTTTGTAGACAACAATCTGCTGCTGCGTACACACACCTCCCCGGTACAGATTCGGACCATGTTGAAACAGAGGCCGCCGGTGCGCATTATAGCGCCGGGTACGGTGTATCGTTGCGATTCCGACGCAACCCACTCGCCGATGTTTCATCAAATCGAAGGCCTAATGGTAGATAAGGGCGTCACTTTCGGCGATCTGAAAGGGATTCTGACTATTTTTACCAATCAGCTCTTCGGCCAGAAGACCGGCGTGCGTCTCCGCCCGAGTTTCTTCCCTTTTACAGAACCTTCGGCCGAAGTCGATATCGCCTGTGTGATCTGCAATGGCAAAGGTTGCCGGGTATGCAAGAACAGCGGTTGGCTTGAAATCCTGGGCGCCGGCATGGTGGATCCAGAGGTTTATCGACATGTTAACTACGATGCTGAAGATATTTCCGGATTTGCCTTTGGCATGGGGATTGAGCGTATTGCAATGTTGAAGTACGGGATTGGCGACATGCGCTTGCTCTTCGAAAATGACGTCCGCTTCCTGCGTCAATTCTGATCCGGTTTTTTGAGTCAATTCTGGGCTGCATCCGCAGGTGGTTCATGTATGTCCCGGTGTCACATGATGTTGAATCTATTCATTAATGGTGTTCTGATATGAATGTAACCTACAATTGGCTCAAGGAATTCGTTGATTTCGATCTGTCCCCCGAGCAGTTGGCTGACCTGCTTACCATGCTCGGCCTTGAAGTGGAGGGCATGGAAAAACTGGGTGCCGGCATGGACGACGTGGTCGTTGCCCTGGTGGAGGAGAAGCGCCAACATCCCAATGCCGACAAACTTTCGCTTTGCAGGGTAAATAACGGTAGCGAAGTGTTGGATGTTGTGTGTGGCGCCCAGAATTTCAAGGCAGGAGATACGGTTGTATTGGCCCAGATTGGCGCCGTGTTGCCCGGTGATTTCAAGATCAAACGCTCTAAGATTCGAGGCGAGGAATCCTGCGGTATGCTTTGCTCCGAGAAAGAGCTGGGACTGGCAGAGGAAAGCGCAGGGATCATGGTTTTGCCTTCAGGTTTACCTCTTGGCAGACCTGTTTTTGATGCGCTGGGACTGAAAGACACCCTGTTTGAAATCGGTTTGACTCCAAACCGGTCCGATTGCTTGAGCGCGGTTGGGATTGCCAGGGAGATCGCGGCAAAACTGGGTAAAACGATCAAGTACCCCGATACGACCATCAAGGAAGGGACCGATGCGGCAGGTAGCATCATCGCGGTCAATATTGAAGACACCGAGTTATGCCCTCGCTACGCGGCTCGTTATATCTCGGGTTGCAAAATAGCGCCTTCGCCGGAGTGGCTTGTCAAGCGGCTCTCCGCAATAGGACTTCGCTCCATAAACAACGTGGTTGATGTCACCAACCTGGTAATGATGGAGTTGGGGTATCCGCTGCATGCCTTTGATTGTGACCGTTTGGCGGGCCGCCGCATTGTAGTGCGCCGAGCCGTTGAGGGCGAGATTTTTACCTCCCTTGACAGCCAGCAGCGTATCCTTACTGCCGATGACTTGGTCATTTGCGATGCAGAACGTCCCGTTGCCCTGGCTGGGGTCATGGGTGGGGAAAACTCCGAAATCTCGGATACAACAACCAATATCCTGCTGGAAAGTGCCTGGTTCAAGCCGGCTGCGATCCGTAAGACCAGCAAGAGGCTTGGTCTGCATACGGAATCATCGCATAGGTTTGAGCGCGGCGCCGATATCGGCGGCGTTATCCGTGCCATAGATCGTGCTGCGTCACTCATAGCCGATCTGTCCGGAGGTTGTGTCGCTCAAGGAGTTCTGGATGTTTATCCGGCCCCCTTTGCGCCAGAGCCGATCATACTGCGGCCTGAGCGTGCCAATCAGCTTATCGGGATTCAATTGCCCAAGGACGAAATCAATAACCTCCTGAGCAGGCTTGAGTGCCATGTTATTGATCTGGCGGACGGATCACTCCAGGTTACTCCCCCCACGTACCGAGTGGATATTGAACGGGAAATCGATCTGGTCGAGGAAATTGCCCGCCTGAACGGTTTTGATAAAATTCCTGCCACCATGCCACTGGCCCAGGTTGTTTCCGACCGGCCATCGCAGCACCAGCGCCTTCAGCGTTCTGTCAGGGAAATCCTTGTTGCCCAGGGAATGAATGAAATTATTAATTTCAGCTTCACCGCTCCGAATGCTGCCGGAAAACTTCTGTTGCCCGAAGATGACCCGAGAAGTGCCTCAATTCGACTTGCTAACCCATTGATTGAGGAACAGTCGGTAATGCGCACGACGTTGTTCCCCGGGCTGCTTGAAACGGTAGCCAGAAACGTCAGTTTCCGATCATTGGACCTGAAGCTCTTCGAGATGCGAAGGGTCTACCTGCCACCAAAAGTCGATGGGGAAATGCCTTGCGAACCGATCCGCGTTGTGGGGGCCATCACCGGTTCAAGGGAACGGGATGGTTGGTGTCAGACCCGCGCGGCAGCTGATTTCTTTGATGCAAAGGGTCAGATTGAGAACCTCCTCGATCTGTTGAATATCGGCGGGGTGAAATGGGTGGCTGACGCTCCGGAACCGTTTTATCATCCCGGTAAATCATGCAGCATCCTGGCAGGCAAGGAACGAATCGGTACGGTGGGCGAGATTCACCCCACGGTACAGGAAAATTTCGGGCTGGAAAAACCGGTCTATTGTTTCGAACTTGATTTTGAAAAGCTTGTATCGCTGGCACGCCAAAAACGCACTGTAAGCCCGCCATCCCGTTTTCCGGATATAAACAGGGATGTTGCCATGCTGGCCTCCGATGACCTTGCCGCAGAGAAAATCATCGAATGTGTACGTAGCGTAAAGGCAAAGGAGATCGAGCATGTCGAGATCTTTGACCTATACCGTGGAGCCGGTATCCCTGACGGTTTCAGAAGCATTGCAGTTCGCGTCCGTTACCGCTCCTATGAACGGACACTTACCGATGAAGAGATAGGTGTGATTCATACGAAAATATTGGATAGTTTGGTTAATAAGTTAAAAGTATCAATAAGATAAAAACTGTTGCGAAATCATTTGCCCTATGCTATAAAAATCCTCCTTTGTATACAATCATGAAAATTACGTAGATAGAGGTTGTTATGACCAAAGCAGACATTGTTGAACGCATCCACCAAAAGATAGGCTTCTCGAAAAAAGAATCTGCTGAGATGGTAGAGACGGTTTTCGGTCTGATAAAAAATACCTTGGAGACCGGCGAGAAGATCAAAATTGCCGGTTTCGGGAATTTTGTGGTAAAGCAGAAGGCCGACCGAAGGGGTCGTAATCCCCAGACGGGTGAAACCATAACAATAGCCGCTAGGCGCATTCTGACGTTTAAGCCTAGTCAGGTTCTTAAAAACGCTATTAACATTGAGTCAAAAGAATCCTAGTAAAGCAACGGTCTGATGAGTAATGCCTTCCCCGACAAAATGTATTATAAAATCGGTGAGGTTGCTCAGATAGCAGGTGTCAGGACCTCGGTGTTGCGCTTCTGGGAAACCGAATTCGATTTTCTGAAGCCGGATAAGAGCTCAACAGGTCAGCGACTTTACCTGAAAAAAGAAGTAGAGCTGATACTTGAGGTCAAGCGTCTCCTGTACACTGAAAAATTCACCATTGAAGGTGTCAGAAAGCGCATAACACCTCATGGCAAGATTCTTGTGGATAATTCAGCACGGATCTCCCCTGAATTTGATCATCTGGGTTTACTGAAGGAAATCAAAGTAGAATTGCAGGCATTACGATGCTTGTTGTAAAGGTTTTAGTTAGCACCGGTGCGTAGCGCAGCCTGGTAGCGCACTAGACTGGGGGTCTAGTGGTCGCTGGTTCGAATCCAGTCGCACCGACCATTTAAAAGTCCGGCACCATCCGGATAAGCACAGAAGGCCCTGAGAAATCAGGGCCTTTTCTTTTTGTGTTGTGTTGTCTTGTCCAGTGATGTATAGCGAAATACATGGGTTTTATGGGCTGGTGTTGAAGAAGGAAAGTCTTACAGTTCGCCATCCTCAGCCGCGCGCCCGGCGCGACGTGGACCGACGCAACCAAGCGCAAAGAGAGTATCGACGTGAATGGCGGTTGTAACTCTGTGAAATGGGCGTAAGGAAACAATAAATTTCATTATTCATGATGCATGACTCTCATTCGCAAAGGATAACCAATGGATACCAAGCCGACCCGGGAAGAAGCCTGGAACCTGCTAGCCGAGTATGTGCCGAGCGATAACCTGCAACGTCATGCCATTGCCGTAGAGGCGGTCATGCGCTACATGGCTCGCAAGCGGGGCGAGGATGAGGAACGGTGGGGCCTGATCGGCCTGGTCCACGATATCGACTATGAACGTCACCCTGAGGAGCACTGCAGGAAGGCGCCCGAGATCCTGCGACAGCACGGCTGGCCCGAGGAGGACATTCGCGCCGTGGTTTCTCATGGCTGGGGCATTTGCAGCGATGTGGAGCCACTGAGCACCCTGGAGAAGACCCTCTACACCATCGATGAGTTGACCGGCTTGGTGGCCGCAGCGGCTCTGGTCCGGCCTTCCAGAAGTATCCTGGACCTACCGGTCAAGAGCGTGCTCAAGAAGTGGAAGGACAAAGCCTTCGCCGCCGGCGCTGATCGCTCGGTCATTGAAAAGGGTGCTGCAATGCTGGGGGTGGAGCTTGGTGATCTGATTGCCGATTGTATCGAGGGGATGAAGACGCAGGCCGAGGCGATCGGGCTAAAGGGGAATCTATAGCAGCAATTGTGCAGATTCTACCCGGACAATGCCGGCCGCTCATCATATTGTTGGCGCTGAGCTCTCTGCATTCATTTGGCGCCTTTGGCCGATGAATGCAGACAGGCTGGTGATGAAGGCTGAATCCTGTGTGGGGTCGATGTGCGGGATCTTGGTCTGGCCGCCCAGTTTACCGCGTACACTCCGTGACCAGTCAAAGATCATCTCTCCCGGGGCCAGCAGCACCAGTGGTGCCTGAATCCTTCCCTGGGACCGGAAAGCGGCATAATCCGCATTCAGTTTTCGCAGGGTTCCATCCAGTAAGCGACCGGCCAGATCCGGATCTGCGCTTTTCCCATCCATTGCCAACACCCAGGCATGCCTGCGTGCCGGCACATCGGCGCCTACCATGAACTCGCACACGTTCCAGCCACCAGCGGCATTCAGTTCCTCCACCGCCCGCTCAACCTCTTCCTGGGTTACCTTTTCCTCCAGCCTGTCCAAAAAACGGTCCCGGCCCGTGAATTCGATGAAATGTGGCGACAGGCCAGTAAATCGGATGGTGTCGCCGATGTGGTAGCGCCAGAGGCCTGAGCAGGTGCTGAGGATCACGGCGTAGCGTTGTCCCACCTCCACTTGCTCCAATGGTACTGCTTGTGCGTCTGGTGCTGGCTTGCCTTGTGCGTCCAGGTGTTCAAAGGGGACAAATTCAAAGAAGACCCCGTAATATGGGGTCAAGCGCATCTGCTTCTCTCCCTGGCGCTGGAAGGCCATGAAAGCCTCCGAAGATGGCAGCAGTTCCAGAAGGTTGGGCAGATGGCCCTCAAAGAGCGCTTCCATTTCGTTGCGATAGGGCTTGATGCTGGTGCCGCCATGGATGATCAGTTCCAGTTGTGGCAGCAGTTCGGGCAGTGGCTTGTTCCCCATCTCCTGGCACCGCTTCAGCAGCATGATGATCCAGGGCGGGACCCCGGAGATGACCCTGATTGATCGATCCGTCAGCAGCAGCTCTGCCATGGCCTGCAATTTTTCTTCCCAGGGAAGGGAAGCAATGGCGGATTTTGGCTCAATAAAGGGGTCCAGGTAACGGGGGCGAAATCGAAGGGTGATGGCGCTCATGTCTCCTGAGCAGATCCCGTCACCCATGGCGTTCAGATCGGTCGAGCCTGACATGTAGAGAATCTTCCCACCTGCAATTTGCGATGATGGGTTGGCGGCCAGGTAGCATGAGATCATGTCCATGGCGGCCCGCTGGTTTTCGGCAAACATGCGCTCCGAAAATGGGATGTACTTGCTTGGCGCGGTCGTGCCCGAGGTTTCGCAGAACATCCTGATTCTTCCCGGCCAGCTCACATTGTCCAGTCGAAGTTCTTTTCTGTTGTTGAAGCCAACATGGCAACCGGATTTGAAATAATCGTTCCAGAAGTCCTGATAGGTGCGTATCGGCACCTGCTCCTGGAACCGGAGGAAAGCCTGTTCGTAAGGAGTCCGCAGCAGATCTTGGAAGCCATGATCTTTGCCGAAGCGAGTGGCCGAAGCTTCCCTGATCAGGCCGGTGAAAATTTCCCTCTGGGAGATGATCGGATCCCAACCAAGAAAATTCGCTGCCCTCCGCGCGGATGAATTCCTGATAAGACTCTGAACCGGACGTGTCCGTATGGCACTGGCAATGAAGCTCATCAGACTGCGATCTGCAGAAGCGGTTGAGAGAGTTTATCGTACCAGCTTTCCAGGAGTGGGTTGTAGGCATCGTGATGGAAGATCAGCGAGGCATGGGGCACCCTGTCACCGGCCAGTTTCGTGAGCACTTTTTTTACCCGGCAGTTTGGGAACAATTCACCATAGCGTTCCGGCATGGTGAACAGGGCAAGGGTAGGCGAGGTGGGGACCAGGATGTCCTGTTCGTTTTCGGCCAAAAGCGTCAGCACCGGCCCTGAGAATAGTGACCAACCTCTGTCCGGAAATTCCAGGTCACGTAGCGCCTTGACGCGCTCATACCCACCCATGGCCGAGGTACGGGCCAGCACCTCCATGATCTTGCTGCGAATGGCCAGATGCCGGCTGTTCAAGACCCGGTTTTCGGCTCCGGCGGCAAACAGGGCCTGAAAGCAGCGTCGAGAACGTTCCACCTGTTTTTCCAGGTCATCTTGCCGCTGTGGATCGGCATTGATGATTTTCTGCAGGCTGCTCTCCAGGAACCGTATCCCGGCCCTTTTCAGCCCTGATGGGCGGATCAGGTCATCGGTGCAGATCACCGGACTCGCCAGCACCAAGCCGCGAATTTTCTCATGAATATTCTCGGCGGCATGTTTCAGAAAGTGCAGAAGAATGCCGGAACCGAAACTTATGCTCATGATTAGCGGCTTCATCCCCTGATGATGGATGTCGTCGATCAGGTCGGCCAGTTGGGCGCTGAACATCTCGGCCGAAAAACCGTGGCGGGGATAATTGAGATAATAGATATTGCCGTATCGTCGCAGCAGGGGACGCTGAAATTCCACTGTTTCGGTTGCATCGGGTACAAAACCGCCAATTACTATGGTTGGCATGGTGCCCAAGCCCTTTTCACGAAAAACTTGGCAGCGGACAACGGGTGGGTTCCGGCAATTTCTCAATAGTTCGAATTCACGTTGGCGGAGCTTGGTGGTATAGGGCTTGATCGTCATTGAACGCATGAATCCACATGCGATGGTCGCTGCCGATACAATTACCGGGTGAACATCCTTTGCAGCTGCCGTAACAGGTTTCATGTAACCTCCTCTGCTGTTTACGTGAAGTAAAGCAGAGTCAGGTTACATGCGTGCGTCAGCAAGGCAAATTTCTGTGGTGATGGGATTGCGATTGTGAAAAATCAGTTGGTTTGCACTTGCTGGCCTGTCACAGAGATTCAGTGTTTTCCAGTATGGCCAAATCCGCCAGCTCCGCGGCTACTTTCCAGACTGAACTCCCCAACTACGGTCAAAGTGGCTTGTATTACCGGCACAAACATCATCTGGCAGATGCGCTCGCCCGGTTCGATGGTATAGGAGGAGGTGCCGCGATTATGAATGCCGATGCCTATCTCGCCTTGATAGTCCGAATCGATCACGCCAATCGTGTTTGCCAATACTATGCCGTGCTTTATCCCCAAGCCTGAGCGGGGTACCAGCAGTGCCACCAGTCCCGGATCATGGATGCTGATGGCGATGCCGCTGGGGATCAATACTGTCTCGCCTGGGTTTACCCGGAGCGGCGCCTCCAGGCAGGCTCGCAGGTCCATGGCGGCCGAGCCGCGAGTGGCGTAGGTCGGGAGCGGAATGCTGGTTCCAATGAGAGGGTTTATGATTTTGGTTTCAATTTTGTGTCTATTCATGTAAATTCCCGTAGTTAGAGTTGCATGGAATAATTATTCTCAGCAGGATAGCAGAGTTGCTGGAAAAGGCAAAACTGCAATTGACTGTGTCTATGTAATCTGCCGGAAAGTTTAATGTTTAACGTACTGAAAGGAAACAGGGATGAAAGACCCACGAGTTGTCCAGTTCGCCGAGATCCTGGTCGATTATTCAACCCGGGTCAAAAAAGGTGACATTGTCCTGATCAATGCCGCTGGCCTGGAGGCCGCGCCGTTGGTGAAGGAACTTTATGCACTCTGCCTCAAGCGGGGAGCCCAATACGTGGAGTACAGCTTCTCTTCATCGGAGATAGATCGTTACTTCTATGATCTGGCAAACAAAAAACAGCTGGGGTATTTCCCCCAGCACAAGATGGACTTTTACAAGCAATTGACCGTTTATATAGGAATTGCCGCCGGTAACAACTCCATGGTCATGGCAAACGCACGCCAGGAAGCGATGGTGGCCTATCAGAAACTCACCAAGCCGCTGGTTGACCAGCGGGTCAAGCATACTCGATGGGTGGTGACCCGCTACCCGACGCATTCAGCTGCCCAGGAAGCCAGGATGAGCCTGGACGAGTACGAGGATTATCTCTTTTCAGCCTGCTGCATCGACTGGAACAAGGAGTCCAGGAAGCAGGACAAGCTCAAAAAGCTGATCGACAAGACCAGGAAGGTGCGTGTTGCGGCACCGGATACCGATCTTTGCTTCAGTATCGAAGGCCTGCCAGGAATCAAGTGCGACGGCCGTTTGAACATGCCGGATGGCGAGGTGTTCACCGCTCCGGTCAGGGATTCGGTTCAGGGGCACATCACCTACAACTGCCCCAGCATCTATCAGGGTAAGGAGTATAACGGCGTCCGCCTGGAGTTCAAGGACGGCAGGATAGTCAAGGCAACCGCGGAGGCAGGCATGAGCGCATCGCTCAACAAGATCCTGGACACCGACGATGGTGCCCGTTACGTGGGCGAGTTCTCCCTGGGGATCAACCCCGGCATCCGTCAGCCCATGCGCAATATCCTTTTTGACGAAAAGATCTTCGGCTCGATCCATTTTACCCCAGGACAGGCCTATGACGAGTGCGACAACGGCAACCGCTCCGCGGTTCACTGGGATATGGTGCGCCTGCTCACCGATGGTGGCGAGATCTGGTTCGACGACGTCCTGATCCAGAAAAATGGCTGGTTTGTCTACAAAGATTTACTGGAATTGAATCCGACTGAATGATGGAACGTGCCTTTATGACCGATGAGAAACACCCTGAAGTTGAGTTTGAACACGACGATTTCGATTTTGCCACCATTGAAGAGGAAATCCGTGTGGATGAGCGTTGCCAAGCCCTGCTGCAGCGTTTTTACCAGCATTTGCAGGCCAGCGGCCTTACGCCGCAGCAGGCATCGGATCTGGCCTACAGCGCAGACTATTATCTCAGAGACTATCTGCTGGATTTTGCCCGCCAAAATGTTGTGCGACCGGAGCCGGGCGTTGTCAGGCGTTTTGCGGCAAACTGGTTTATCGTCAGCACTCTGGACCCGGAGATGGCAACCCTGGAGCGTCACTTGGCTGCCATCGGTGAGTTGTACCGCTTTCTCAGGGTCAGCCACCTCATAAGCGAAAGCGAGCTGACGTTTATCGAGGATGAGGTCGCCCAGGTTGAGTATTATCGGCAGCGCATCGAACGTTTTATCTCGATTTCAGGTGACGGTTACCAGGAATGGGAGGCAGAGTGCCCGCTAAAGGGCCTGTCAAATTAGATTGAGAGGTGCAGACGATGGCATATAAGGTTTTGAAACAGATAACGGTTACGATCCTGAACCAGGAACATGTCAGGCGCGATTGGTTTATAGATTTCGATGATGACGCCTTTCAGAAATTTTTTGACGGCTTGGCCAAGGAAACCAGGAAATTGGGGGTTTCCTTGAAAAAGGTGCGCAATCGCGATGCAGTGATCAAGATCAACAGTTATGGCGACCTGCTCAATGTTGTCAAGATTTCATCCAGCGAGGACGGTAATTGCAAGCATTGTGTCGGTCATATTATCGGCAAGAGTGAGAATCTTGATATCCTGGAGGATATCAAGAGCGCAATTTTCCGGATCGCTTTTGCCCCAGAGACCATTGAGCCTTCCAGCGAATTCAAAAAAGTGTGTCATAACTGCGGCTGTGGGTGTTGATATAATTGTGTTTATAATATGAATAGTTCAACTGATAAGTTTAATCTTTTACTTGAAAGAATTGAAGGTCTGGTCGACCGGTTGGCTCCCGCTGCCCCAACTCCTCCGGATTTCAAGCACAATCTTGCTTTCCGCTGGGAGCGGGCAGGGGAGGCGGGAAAGTTGGTGCCGGTCAGCCATCCGCATCTCTTTGACCTCATGGACCTGGTGGGGATTGACGATATCCGTGAAGATGTAATCCGAAACACGACCCAGTTCGTCGAGGGATTGCCGGCCAACAACGTCCTGCTCTGGGGCGAGCGCGGCTGCGGCAAGTCGTCCCTGGTCAAGGGGTTACTTAAGCCTTTTGCGAAAAAAGGGCTGCGGATCATCGAATTGAAACGGTGGGACATAATGTCGTTGCCGCAAATTACGACTCAACTGCGCGGCGCACCGTTTTACTTCATTCTGTTCTGCGATGACCTGTCCTTTGACGAAGGTGAGGGTGATTTTCGCGCGCTGAAGACTCTGCTGGACGGCGACATAGAAGAGCGCCCTTCCAATGTGCTCATTTATGCCACCTCCAACCGTCGTCATCTGATGCCGGAAAAAGCGCGGGATACCCGCAACGATGACGAGATACATCCAGAGGAGGCAGTGGGCGAGAAGTTGGCGCTTTCGGATCGTTTCGGGCTGTCTCTTGGATTCTACGGCCTGGATCAGGAAGAATACCTGGCTGTCGTCCGCAATTACGCGGCTCGACGCGGGCTTTCTGTGTCAGATGAAGAATTACGCGATAAAGCATTGAAATGGTGTTTGTATACTGCCAGGCGTAGCGGGCGTTCAGCCCGGCAATTCATCGATGACCTTGAGGGCCACCTCGGCCTGCTCAAGCGAAACGGAAATAAACGGCGCTGATGTTTTAATGATTTATGTTATTACAATGCAGAAAATGATATATTGATTTTTGCTTTTCGGCCCTTTGGGAAAAAACAAGCATGAGTTGCAACGCCTGTTATCCTGAGTCGAATCTGAACAAGGAGAAAACCCCCATATGCCGTCTACCTTAATTCCTGAAACAGTCAGAAAGCTGCTGGCATCACAGCCCATCGAGCTGCCCATATTTCATCCTGTTGCGCTCAAGCTTCAGCGCATGCTGTCTAATTACGATTTTACAGTGGACGATGTGGCGCAGGTTGCCAACGAGGATATGGCCTTGGCCAGTCAGATGCTCAAAATGGCCAATTCTCCCATGTATATGGGACGGACCAAGGTTGCCACCATCAAGGAGGCGGTCATACGCCTGGGGGCTCAGCAGGTGATCAACATTGCTATTGCCGCTTCTCAGGCCGCTACCCATGCCTCTTCCAATCCTGCCCTTGACCGTTACATGAAGGCGCTCTGGCAGCATAGCCATGGTACGGCACTCGGCGCCCGCTGGGTGGCCATTACCTGCGGCATGCGCGGTGCCGCCGATGAGAATTACCTTGCCGCATTGCTGCATGATGTCGGCAAGCTTTACCTGCTCAAGTCAATCGAGCGACTCGTGAATGCCGGCGTAATAAGCTCCATGTTCGATGATGAACTGATCATGGAGATTTTCGAGGCAATGCACGTGGAGCAGGGGTACCGTTTGATGCAGCACTGGAATTTCCCGGCCATGTATTGCGATGTCATAAAATATCATCATGCCGAGCAATGGGATACCGTCAACAAGATGCTGGCTATAGTCCGTTTCGTCAACCAGGCCAGCCATTCTGTCGGGCTTGGGCTCAAACACGAGCCGGAATTGGCCCTGGGTGCCACAACTGAGGCTGAAATCCTTGATATCGGCGATTTTCAGGTGGCCGAACTGTTGGCGCTGCTGGAAGAAACCAGGGAGTTTGAAATCTAGCGCACCGGTACCCCAAATGCCGATAGCGCCTTAAGTTATGAGTGCTCGTGATTAAACCTGTGCCCTATTTCAAAATTTTGCGGCCGATCCAATGGCTGAAGAACCTGATGATCTACTTTCCCCCTTTTCTGGGGGGAGCGATGTTCCAACCCGGTTTAGCATTGCGCGGATTTCTGCCGTTGTTTTCATTCTGCATGGCGTCAAGTGCCACCTATATACTCAACGATATCAGCGACCGCAACACGGACAGCTGCCACCCCGATAAAAAGTCCCGCCCCCTCCCTTCCGGCAAGATTTCCGTTGCCGGCGCAAGCGTGCTGGCAGTGATTCTGGGAATCTGTGCCATTGTAGCGGCTTATTCGATTTCCATGACTTTTTTGCTGTACCTCGCCGCTTACGTGCTGCTGTCGGTCGCCTATTCCTGCTGCCTGAAACAGTTCGCCCTCATAGACATATTCTGCATCTCTGCCGGATTTTTGCTCAGGCTGGAAGCCGGCGGCGCAGTTTTTAATATCCAAATTTCCGAATGGCTGTTTCTGAGCGTCTTCCTTCTGTCGATTTTCCTCAGTACTGGCAAACGTCTCAGTGAGAAGTATCGATTGGGCGGCAATGCCGCCGATCACCGCAAGGCACTGAACGCGTACCCTGAAGGCTATCTGGAAGGAGCCATGTACATGACCGGTGGCTCAGTGCTGGTCACCTACACCATGTATGTCATCTCGCGGCAATCCGATTCCCTCCTTTACTCGGTGCCTCTCTGCTGTTTTGGATTGCTGCGTTATATTCTCAGAGTCCAGTCAGGCAGCGGCGGCGATCCGACCGAATCCCTGACCAGGGATTTGCCGCTTTTTATCGTTGGCCTTCTTTGGGTGCTGATGGTGGGGTGGGGGATATATGGCGGATAGGACAGGTCAATACGTCTCATGGATCAAAAGCGGAGTTAATCCTACGGGTTTCCGATATATTTTCGTATGTTGCCCACTATTGATGTAACGGGAAGGTTGTCAGAATTGCTTAAATCACTTTTGTTCAATAATGCCTTACTTGTTATTCAATTTGCAGCAAGTGGGTTAATCCCTCTTTTTCTAATCCCTCATTTTATTAAAACTATAGGGCTCTCATCATTTGGTGATATTGCAATCGGATTATCATGGGCTAATTATGCGGCAATTGTTGTACAATATGCTTTCCACCTAACCGGGCCCAAATATCTTGCCGAAAACAGCACGGAAGCATGCGGTAAATCAGTCTTCGCGAACGTATTTTTAGTAAAATTATTATTGTTTATGCTGGTTTTTACAGTTAGCTTAGTGTGTGCATTAGTACTACGCACTTCAAAACTTTCACTACTAAGTTTTTTGCTTTATTCCATGCTGCCTTTCGGTTCGGTTTTTCATGCCGGTTGGTATTTACAGGCAATTGGCCGTTTCATGTTGGTTTCTGCAGTATCAGTCTTTGCTGTTATTGTATCCCTCATAATCGGATTTGGTTTTGTTGTCACAGCTGCAGACAGTATCGTTGCTCTTTCATCGCTAACTATCGGTTCAATATTAACTGGCTTGGGCACATTCCTTATCACCATGAGCATGATGCGAACCATGTCTGGTGGCTTCAATAGTCGAGAGGCTTTACTATATTTACGAGATGGGTGGTTAATATTTTTTTCCCAACTTACCTCGTCCTTATATACTTTTTCAGGACCAATTATCATAGGATTATTGCTTAATTCACAGGCTGCGGGGGCCTATAGTGCCGTCGAACGCATTGTAAGTGCGGTTTCAAGCGCCTGTTTGTTAACGCATACCGCTGCATATCCTCGTCTTGCGAAACTCTATCATATTGATCGTTCAGCCTATTGGAGTATGATGAAAGCTGTGGTGTGTATTTATTTTGCTGGAGCTCTCTTTTTCTGTCTCGTGGTTGCGCTTACCGGAGATTCTTTTACTAGATTCATTTTTGGTAGCGAGTCATATGGATACGGCAAATTAGTCTGGTGGGGAATTTTACTTATTTTACTTGCTGTATTTGGCCCAATGGTTACGGGATATCTTGTCGTCAGTGGCCAACAGGAAAAAGTGTATCCACTTAATATGAAAATTCTTGTTTTGTCGATAGTTCTGGGGCTCCCTGGTATTCATTTTTTTGGAACCTGGGCATGGTTCTGCTCTCTTGCAATTGCCCAGGGATTGGTACTTTGGATTGGAATCACATCACTCTGGAAGATGAATAACGCGCTTAAAACGTGAGCAGAACATTATAGAAGGACGCCATTGAAAAATTTGCTTACACTACTGGCAGGTCTGCGATCACTGATTGTTCACAAACTCTATGTCGAACAGGTGTTTTCTTCTATTAACAAAGATGATCTTATCTTGGAAATTGGTGGAGGATATAACCCTCGATTTTGTAAAGATACCTTTAAAAATGTTTACCATCTTGACCACCATGATACTGAAAAGCTGAAAGCTAAGTATTTGGCAGACATTAATGTTTCCCATCTTGTTCATCGCATTCAAGACGTTGATTTTGTGTTTAATGGTGACCCCATAGAATCTTTAATTCCGCGAACTCTCCAATTCGATTATATTTACAGTTCGCATGCGTTAGAGCACCAGGTTGATTTTATCGGTCACTTGAGATCACTTGAAAGAGTTCTCAAGCCAAATGGAAAGGTGATTATGATCATTCCTGATCACCGCGCCTGTTTTGACAGACTGCGATTTCCTACGGTGACTTCCGATGTTCTTGCTGTTCACTTGAGGAGACAATCCGTACATCAGGGTAAACAAGTTTTCGAAGCTTTGGCACAAGGCATAGACGTAAATCCTGGAAGGCGCGTTAATAAACTCGATTTATCAACTGCTGGCTTCTTTCACTCTCTTGAGTCTGCATACGAGGCGGCATGTGCTTCCGAAACAGATTCAGCCACATATTTTGACGTTCATGCATGGACATTTACACCGGTCTCATTCAAATTATTAGTTGTTGAACTTTTTCTTCTTAATTTGACATCCTTCAAATTATTGCAAGTTACCCCCACATATGGAAATCAGTTTTGTGTTGTTTTGAGCCCATCTTCGTTAGCCGAAAGAGAAAACATGGAGAAACACTTTGATCAAGTAAGGTACAGATTGTGTAGGAAACTTTTCTCATGAACTTTATGCTAGAGAATAAAAAGGTTGCAATAGGGCTTGCGGAAAATAATGGTTTATATCCTATTGATTTTAGGCCTGATAGAGAATATCCGGAGTTTAGATGTTGCAACCAGTCAGTTGGTTTGAGCCAAAATAATTCGGTCTTTCAAATAACGCGACAGCTACTTTTCGATTTGGGATTGGATAAAGATAATTATGATACAGACAGATGGAATCCTCTTGGTGATCTTGTCGAAGAAAATGCCGTAATTTTGCTCAAGCCGAATTGGGTTTTACATGAATCCCGAAATGGTCTTGATTGCCTGGTGACACACCCTTCGATAATTCATGCAATTTTACCATATGTATTTTTGGCTAAACCAAGAAAGATAATTATAGGTGATGCACCATTACAATACTGCGATTTTGAAATGCTTTCAAAACACTACAATTTTTCTCACTATATTGATAGTTGGCCTGGATGTCCACTTGAAATTAAGGATTTTAGAAGAACAATTTCTACCATTACTGACAACTACTGGAGTATGAGAGAGCACTGTAGACCACTAGAAGACTATTTTGAGGTTAATCTTGGCGACCATAGCTTGCTTGAACCAATTTCCGAAGATTGGAAAAAATTCCGTGTAACAGTGTATGACCCACGTTTGATGTGGAAACATCACTACAAAGGGTGTCACAATTATTTGATTGCAAAGGATATACTCAGCGCGGATTTAGTCATAAACCTCCCAAAACTAAAAACACACGAAAAAGCAGGAATAACCTGTTGTCTAAAAAATCTTATCGGAATTAATGGGAATAAGGAATATCTTCCGCACCATCGTAAAGGGGGAAGTTCCAAAGGTGGGGATGCTTTTTTTGGATCTTCGGTGCTTTTGGCTGTAATGGAGGAAATTTGGGATATTGCTAACAAAAACAGAAAAAACAGCTTGATATTCAATATCCTTTTGAGAGTGGCTTTTAAGATTAAAACCCTTGATGAAAGGCTTGGCGGAGTGGGGCGAGCAGAAGGAAGTTGGTATGGGAATGATACTGTTTGGCGAACGTGCCTTGATCTGAACAGAATTCTTTCATATTGTTCGGCAGACGGAGTAATTTGTGACAAGCCGGTCCGAAACGTATTAAATCTTGTCGATGCAATTATCGTAGGCCAAGGGGACGGGCCATTAAACCCTGAACCTCTAGATACTCATATGCTGCTTGGGGGAGTAAACTCAGCAGCAGTCGATTGGGTGGCAGCGGCGATGCTGGGTTTCGATCCCCATAAAATACCAACAATATCGAACGCATTTAATATCAATTTTTTGCCAATCACTAATTTTAAGCCTTCTGATATTGAGTTGGTATGCAATTCCCAACTACAGGATTTTACCGAATTTGTCCGCTTACACAAGATTTTAGCAAAACCTTCAAGTGGTTGGATAACTCATATAGAATCGAATTGATTCCAAGGGGTCAGTTTTTGTAACTCGTGAAGACAGTAGTTGTAATTTATCACAATGTTATAGGATCTAACGAACTATTGTGAAATATTCAATGGAAGCAAAACCAAATACGGTAATAAAAGCGATTCATAACGTTAAGTTGCAATTGCTTCAGTTTGGTTACAATATATATGTTCGTCTATATAAATATTTTCCTGACAATATGGTTAATTCGCTCAATTATTATCATGTCTTCAGGAGATTTCCAAATATCAATAATCCAAAGCGCTATACAGAAAAAATACAATGGTATAAGTTGTATGGTAAGTTGGAAAGATACTGCGCATTAGTTGATAAATATGAAGTGCGTGATTTTGTTGCATTGACGGTTGGAAAAAAATACTTGATTCCTATTATTGGTGTTTGGGATGATTTTGATGAAATAGATTTTTGTAGGTTGCCAAAACAGTTTGTCATTAAAATGACCCATGGGTCTGGATATAACATTATTTGTACCGATAAAGCACAAATAAATTTAGAAACAATTAGGAATAAATTAAGCAATTGGAAAAAAGAAAATTATTATGAAATAGGAAGAGAAAGACAATATAATAATTGCCGTCCAAAAATTATGATTGAAAATTATCTAGAGGATCAATCAGGCGAGTTGATAGATTATAAAATATTCTGCTTTAACGGAAACCCCGCCTATATACAGGTAGATTTGGGCCGAACCACTAATCACACAAGGGCATTTTACGATATACACTGGAATAGATTGCCTTTTACCACATATTATCCGCTCGCTAGCAGAAATGTTATACGGCCTGACAATCTTGACGAATTGCTGACCTTGGCAGAAAAATTGAGCAAAGACTTGTTACATGTTAGGGTAGATCTTTATAATCCGGACGGGAAAGCCTTTTTTGGCGAATTAACATTTGCCCATGGCAACGGATTTGAGCCATTCTACCCGGACGAGTGGGATATGATCGTGGGTAATCAGTTTGAAATACCTTGAATTTTTATCATTAGGTTAACGAGGTTGTGAACCTGACGCATGGTAGTCTACACCTGTATTACCGGAGGATATGATGATCTCCTTGAGCCCTTGGTGGTCGAGGCAGGGGTAGATTATATTTGTGTTTCCAGTACACCGCCTCAACCAGGTAGCGTATGGAGACATCTTCCATTGCCGCTTGGTACGGGTGATGCCGTTGCAACCAGCAGATATGTGAAAATGCATCCTCATATATTGTTTCCACAGCATGATATTAGCATTTATGTCGATGGAAACATTCAACTGCTCGCTCCTGTTGCGCAACTTGCGTCGGAGTCGATGAGGCATGCTTCCATTGCTCTATATCGTCACTCTTTTCGTAACTGCGTCTATGAGGAAGCGAGAGAATGTTCCATCTTGGGTTACGACTGGCATTGGCGCATTGTGGCCCAGATGAAACGATACCGCAGGGATGGGTTTCCCAGTGGTTGGGGATTGTTTGAAGGCAATGTAATTATAAGGAATCATCACAATCCCGACATGATCAGGCTGATGAAAATGTGGTGGAATGAATATTCCAACGGTGTCAGGCGCGATCAACTCAGTCTGACTTATTTGGCGTGGAAAACTTCGACAACGATATATAATCTTGGACCTAGCGATCCTCGTGGAGTAAAGGCTATTTTTTCTCTGGATAAAATTCACTCCGGGAGTTCGTTGTTGAGGCGAATTCGTAGAGCTATTAATTGGAGGCTGATTTATTTTGGCATTGTTAAAGAAATGAACTGATTTAGTCAGTATTTGTGGATTGGAGATTAATTGCGTGGTACCCGTTGATAATCAACCGGATATTTTGTCAAACGTGGCGGCTGTCGTGGTTCTTTATTATCCTGATAGTGACGTTTACATGAATATCGCGTCCTACCTTGATCAAGTAGACTTAGTGATCCTTGTTGATAATTCAGACGATCCAGCATTTGAGCTGATTGAGAGGTTGGCGCATAACACAAAGGTTTTACCAATCATAAATAATTGCAACTTGGGTATTGCATCTGCTTTAAACATTGGTGCAAGAGAAGCTATTTCAAAAGGTTACAGTTTCTTGCTGACAATGGATCAGGATAGTTTTGCTACGCCTGGGATGGTCGATACGCTGAAAGAATATTATGATGGCCAGGAAGGCCAGCAGGTATCAATCGTATCTCCATTTCACTTGACAACAATTAATGGGATACCAGATTCAGGATTAACTACATTTGAAGAAGTTGAGACGGTCTGGACTTCGGGAAACCTTCTTCGCTTATCTGCATATCAATCAGTTGGCCCGTTCGAAGAAGATTTATTTATAGACTTTGTGGATCACGAATACTGTCTACGTTTGAAACGGTACGGCTACCGGATTATTCAATCAAATAAGGCCATACTTCACCACAATATAGGAAATAATCTTAGAAAGGTATGTGTATTATCAGCTCCACTCATTGTTTCCAATCATTCTCCTCTCCGACGTTACTATATAACACGTAATCGTTTTTGGGTTGCAAACAAATATCGTGAATTCAAAAAATTCTGCCGGATTGACAGACGGCGTTTTTTTGCGGAACTGGTAACTATTTTATTGTTTGAAGATCAAAAAATTGAAAAATTTAAGATGATAGTCCGTGGATACAGGGACTACATAGCTGGCAAAATGGGTAAACTCAAATGCATAAGGCTTCGGAAGAAGGATACTTGAATGTGTAAGGCGAGTATAATCATCGTAAACTGGAATGGTATTAAATATCTACCGGAATGCCTTGAAGCTGTTATGCGGCAGACGTTTACTGATTTTGAAGTGATTGTGGTTGACAACGGTTCGACAGATGAATCGGTCAATTTCATTCGGGATCACTACCAGAATGTCAGAATGGTATGTCTTGACGAAAATCGTGGTTTCACTGGAGGTAATTGTGTCGGCTTTGAAATAGCGAAGGGACAATTTATTGCGCTGTTAAATAATGATACTCGGGTCGAGCCAACTTGGCTCGAGTCACTGGTTAGTGCCATGCAAGCAAATCCCGGCGTCGGCATCTGTGCCAGCAAAATAATCATTGATGGAATGGCCCTGATAGACAGCGTTGGTGACCTGTTTACCACCGCATTTTCCGGCACAAAGATGGGCTATTTACACTCAGTAGATTCATTTGACATACCACATGAACTCCACGGAGGGTGCGCTGCTGCCATTCTCTATCGCCGACGCATGTTGGATGAAATTGGTTTTCTCGACGATGATTTCTTTTTCAACCACGAGGACACTGACTTGAATATGCGTGCCTGGCTAAATGGGTGGAAATGTGAGTATGTTCCAGAGGCAATCGTTCATCACAAGGTAAGCGCGACAGTTGGTGCACTAAGTGATACCAGTGTGTACTATTTTGCCCGTAACAATGTCTGGGTTTGGATCAAGAACGTTCCCTCATGCTTCATACTTCGCTATCTTCCGCAGCGTATTGTATTTGAGTTAAGTTCTTTAGCATATTTTTGTATAATGAAAGGAAAGTGGGGGCCGTTTTTGAAAGGTAAGCTTGATGCTGTAAAAATAATCCCTACCGTGTTGAAAAAACGCAAAGAGGTACAAAAACTGGTCAGATTATCGCGGTACGAGATAGAGGCCGGACTTTTGCCTATTGGTAAGTACTTGCGACTGCGTCTTCAGAAGATAAAATAGCTCCCCAGTGCAGAATACCACTATTCAAGAGCTGACATTTTAATGATGATAACATTACTTCTGAAGCGATGTGACAGGATAATAGGCGGTTTATTTACGGGTCTCCTGACACGACCACACTCCGTTGCAGATACAGTTTGCCTGCAACCGAGTTCTATCCTGATTATCCGCCCCGGCGGCATCGGTGATGCAGCGCTCCTGATCCCGGCGATCCTGGCGGTCAGAGGAACATTCCCGGCAGCGAAGATCACGGTTCTGGCCGAATACCGCAATGTTGCAGTTTTTCAGATGTGTCCAGCCGTGGACCGGGTGCTGCTCTATGATCGCCCCTCCGAGTTCATGGCTGCCCTGCGCGACAGCTATGATGTCGTCATCGACAGTGAACAGTGGCATCGGCTTTCCGCCGTGGTGGCACGCCTGACCCGTGCTCCGGTACTGATCGGTTTTGGCACCAATGAGCGCGCCCGCCTGTTTACCCATTCGATGTCCTATGACCAAGACGATTATGAGGCAGACAGTTTTGCCCGTCTGCTGGCCCCTCTTGGAGTTACACTTGGTGGACTGCCGGAGCGTTTTTTGGTGGTGCCGGACGATGTGAAGCGCATCATTGCCGGTTTGTTGTCAGGTATTGATCAGGGGCGATTTGTGACCATGTTTCCCGGGGCCAGTATTAAGGAACGGCGTTGGGGATCTGGCAAATTCAGGCGCCTGGCCGAACTGTTGTCTGTCTTTGGCCTGACCGTTGTGGTGGTGGGGGGCAGGGAGGATATCGGTCAGGGAGAGGCCATTGTTTCCGGAGGCCTGGGGTTGAGTCTGGCAGGTCGGACAACCCTGCCTGAGACCGCCGCAATCATCGAAAAAAGCGCCCTGTTGGTTAGCGGCGATTCCGGGGTGCTTCACATTGCCGTTGGTCTGGGCAAGCCGACCGTATCACTCTTCGGGCCGGGTCGGGCCGAAAAGTGGGCCCCTCGCGGTGAACGCCATATTGTCATCAATAAGGGGGTGCCCTGTTCCCCCTGCACGATCTACGGCACAACTCCACCCTGTCCCAGCAATGCCAAGTGCATGGGGGATATCACGGCTGATGAGGTTTTCAACGCTGTCATGATCCTGCTCACTGCGGAAAAGGTGCTTGCATCGGCCTGTTGCAAAAAGGATTGGATCGAGATGTCCGGTTGATTAACCCTTGATGGGGGCGGGTTCGCAGAGATTGTCCTCGCAGTTTGCTTCTGCGCCGCAAATAAAGCAGTAGAATTTAGGATCGCTGGTTACCTTCGCGATCTCTTCTGTTTTCCCGTTACTCCTGAGCATGCAGATGTGTCCATGATGTTTGGCCCCGCAGGAACAGCGCACTTCGTCCGACATGTAGACCTCCAGATATTGAGCTTGTTTGCAGCCTGAAAATTGTTCCCACTCTAGCAGGAAATATGCTAAAAGGAAACGTTTACCACAGTGAAAGGAAGCTGCCCCGTGGCGTTTATACCAAAATCTATCCTGGTAACAGGTGGTGCCGGTTTCATTGGCTCCAACTTCATCCATTCGTTCATCGCCAATAATCCGGAATGCTATGTTACCAATCTGGATGCCCTGACCTATGCCGGCAATCTGGCCAATCTGAAGACAGTTGAACATCATCCCGCATATGGTTTTGTCAAGGGTGACATCTGCGATGCAGCCCTGGTTGCCCGTATCCTGCACGAGAAAAAGATCGATACGGTCGTGCATTTTGCCGCCGAGTCCCACGTGGACCGTTCCATCAGCGGTCCGGAGATCTTTGTGCGCACCAATGTTCTGGGTACGCAAACCTTGCTGGAAGAGAGCAGGAAACATTGGCAATCCGGCTTGGTCCCGGATTTTCGTTTTTTCCAGATATCGACCGACGAGGTCTATGGCACACTGGGAGAAACCGGTTACTTCACCGAGCAGACCCCGCTGGCCCCCAATTCCCCCTATTCGGCCAGCAAGGCCGGTGCGGACATGCTGGTACGCGCATACCATGAAACATATGGCATGCCGACCCTCAATACCCGCTGTTCCAATAATTACGGCCCCTATCATTTTCCAGAAAAGCTGATTCCGCTGCTGATTAACAATATCGTCCACAGCAAGGCCCTGCCGGTTTACGGTGACGGCAGGAACGTTCGTGACTGGCTGCATGTGAGGGACCATGCGATTGCCGTGGAGACGGTGCTGAAATCGGCTACGCCAGGGTCGGTGTACAATATCGGCGGCAACAACGAATGGTTCAACATTGACATCGTCAACCTGGTCTGTGATTTGCTGGATGGGCGGCTCGGCCGGCCGGCCGGCCAGAATCGCGGCTTGATAACCTTTGTCAAGGATCGCCTCGGCCATGACCGGCGCTATGCCATCGATGCCTCGCGACTCAAGGATGATCTGGGGTGGGAACCGGCCTATACCTTTGAAAAGGGGATAGCCGAGACCATCGATTGGTACCTGGCCAACCAGGAGTGGGTAACGGAAGTTACGTCCGGTGCCTATCGTGAATACTATGCCCAGCAGTATGGAGGTCGGTCATGATTCTGGTTGTTGGGGCCAACGGCATGCTCGGCAAGGACCTGATGTCGCTTCTGGGGGGGCGTGCCAGAGGCGTTGATATTGAGGATGTTGATATAACTTCCCTGGAATCCATCGAAAGGGTCCTGAAAACGGTCCATCCCGCTGTGGTCATCAATTGTGCGGCCTACACCGATGTGGACGGGTGCGAAACCAATGTGGAAACCGCCATGCAGGTCAATGCCGAGGGTGTTGCCCACCTGGCCATGGCCAGCCGCATGATCGGTGCCAGGCTGGTCCAGATCAGTACCGATTATATCTTTGACGGCAGCAAGGGGAGCCCTTACCTGGAGGACGATCCCCCCAATCCGTTGAACATTTACGGCGAATCGAAGTATGCCGGCGAGTTGAATGCCATCATCAATCCCGACCACCTGATCGTGCGCAGTCAGTGGTTGTATGGCCAGCATGGCAAGAATTTCGTTGAAACCATGTTGCGGCTGGCAAAAGAGAAGGATGAGTTGAGTGTTGTTGATGATCAGATCGGTGCGCCCACTTGGACCGTGGACCTGGCGCAGGCCATCATCGCCCTGATCGACAGCGGTAAGGGGCTGCGCGGCGTGTACCATGCCGCCAATGCCGGTTCATGCTCGTGGAACGCATTTGCCAGAGTTATCTTCGAGGAAGCCGGTCTGGCGGTGACAGTAAATGGCATGACAACCGATCAGCTTAACCGGCCGGCCCGGCGGCCGCTCTATTCCACTTTGGATTGCGAAAAGCTGGCCAATGACACCGGGTTCCGGCTTCAGCCTTGGCGGGACGCGCTCAAGATGTACCTGAAATTACGTAAGCTATGACGTTCAATAATTGTTAAGCTTCTGGTTACCGCACTGATTCGAGCATACGGGTAAATCTCATGACTTTCGATGTGTTACCAACTTAAAACATATCAGGGTTGCTACTGTGTCGGTTTTCGGAAATTGCGCTGTTTGCTGTGATTTATTCAGTTGCTTCGCGGTAATGTTTGATCTCATCAGGGAAAGGGAAAGATATGGAACGGGGAGAACGTCCATGGGGCACTTATACCGTGCTGGACGAGAATACAAGCTACAAGATCAAGCGCATTGAGGTAAATCCCGGCGAACGGCTATCGTTGCAGAAACACCACCATCGCAGTGAGCATTGGATCGTGGTATCGGGCATTGCCAAGGTGACTTGCGGTGAAGACCAGTATTTTGTGAATATCAACGAATCGACCTTTATTCCGATCGGCAGGAACCATCGTCTGGAAAACCCCGGCAAGATCCCGCTGGTAATCATTGAAGTGCAAAGCGGAGAATACTTGGGCGAAGACGACATAATCCGTTTTGATGATGACTACAATCGCTGTGAAACTCCCAATGAAGCTTGATGTTGCGCAGAAGGGCGTTTTGTCGCGCTCGTTTGTTATTTTGCTGGCAACATTGCTGATAACGGTTCTGTTGACAGGTTGTGCGGCAACCTCCACAACAGTGGTAGACGAGGAAGTGGTCAATAATCCGAAACCGATGGCCAGCTACAAGCTTTTGCTTGTCCATGAATTCGATTTGAAGCGCGATCTTTATACCAATGTTCCCGAAGCACGTATGGATTCCAGGGAGCGCCATTATGCCGAGATTCCATCTCAGTTGGCGTTACAGGTCCAACGTTATGTAAAATCAAAGCATATCTACCAGGATGTGTTACTTGATGGCGATGTTACCGATACAACCCTCATTTTGAAGGGGCGATTTACCAAGGTCGGCAGGTTCAGGATTTCCGTTGAAGCGGTACTCCAGGATGGCGCGACAGGTCATGAAGTGGCGTATTTCAAAGAGACACTCTGGGATGTGTTCGATACCATGGAAGGAATCGGTCGCCTCGGACGTGAAATCGCAGATTTCATAGACCGAATCCAGTACAAATAACGGAGGTCATATGTACATAGTCATACTTGCAGGTGGTTCCGGAACCCGTTTCTGGCCGTTATCGCGTGTAGCGCGTCCCAAGCAGCTGATCTCCATCACCGGTGACCGAAGCATGCTCCAAAGGACGGTGGAGCGGGTGCTGCCACTCAGGCCCAAACGCATACTGATTATTACAAATGTGCTCCAGGCCGAGGAGACCGAGCGGCAAGTCAGCAGCTATCGCGGCATTCCGATTGATGTTGTTGCCGAGCCGTTTGGTCGCAATACGGCCCCTGCCATCGGTCTGGCAGCCGCTATTATCGCTGCCCACGACCCGGCCGGCGTGATGGCGGTCCTGCCTGCCGATCATTTCATCAAGGACGAGGAGTCGTTGCGCGAAACGCTGACCGATGCCTGCCACACGGCACGCAATGGTTATCTGGTGACGCTCGGTATTATGCCTTCCCGTCCAGAAACCGGCTACGGATACATCGAAGCCGATATGGATTTGCGTGGGGAAGGGCCGTTCCCGGTCAAGCGTTTTGTAGAAAAACCACCACTGGAAGAGGCGGTCCGTTATCTTGAGGACGGTAATTACTTCTGGAACAGCGGCATGTTTGTCTGGCGGGCCGACACGATATTGGCCGAGATGGCCACTTACCTGCCCGCCATGGAAAAATCACTGGCTGCAATAACATTCAATGGCGATGTCTGGGAATTGTCCGATCTGGATAGCCAGATAGAGGCTGTTTACCATGATGTTGACAGCATATCGATTGATTACGGCGTCATGGAGAAATCGACCAAGGTGCAGATAATGCCGGTGGAAATGGGCTGGAGCGATGTGGGGAGCTGGAGCGCTTTGCCGGAAGTGACCGCCCCTGATGTCTTGGGAACGGTATGCATCAATGCGGCTGAACATGTTGCCATCGATTCGTCCGACAATCTGATTTATTGCGACAACAGGGTGGTGGCCACCATCGGGGTCCATGGCCTTATTGTGGTTTCTACCCCGGACGCCCTGCTGGTTTGCGGCCGCGACCAGGCACAAAAGGTCAAAAATGCGGTGGAGCAGCTTGCCGCGATGAAAAGCTCCTGTCTCTAGGATAAGCCCGAATGGATATTGCCCAGTTCAGTCAAAGCGAAACCTATTTTGCACCTGCCATGCGATTTTCCCGTCAGGTCCTTCTGGCGCAGCGCCAGGAGGTGCTACGCTATGACCTGCTTGATGCCCTCATTCAGGCCATGCCTGGCTACGCCTTGCTTCTTAATCGGCAGCGCCAGGTGGTGGCCGTCAACCGGCCTTTATTGGAGCTGTGCGGCAATTCGGCTGATGAGCTGTTGGGCATGCGTCCGGGCGAAATCCTGAGCTGCATCCATCTCCAACAGGCGCCTGGCGGTTGCGGGACTTCCCGCAACTGTTCCATATGTGGGGCGGTATTGGCCATTGTTGAAAGCCAGAACTCCGATAAACAGGTGATCATGGAATGCCGCATCACGGTGCAAAGTGCTCATGTGTCCTGTCTTGATATGCAGGCCATTGCGACGCCGGTTACGATCGGGGAGGGGCGCTATACCGTGCTGGCGTTACGGGACATCAGCAGCGAGAAACGCCTTGAAGTACTGGAAAGAGTTTTTTTTCACGATATCATAAACACGGCTGGAGGTATACACGGCCTGTCCTCAATGCTGGCCGAACATGATAAATTGTCCGATCAGGCGGTCAAGGAATACAAAAAATGGCTGGTGGAGCTGTCCTATAATCTACTGGAAGAGATCCGCAGTCATCGTAATCTAATGGCTGCTGAACGTGGTCAGTTCGTGCCGAAGGCAAGCAGTTGCAGTATCCGGTCCATACTGGAAGGCGTTTGTCAACTCTACTGCTGTCACGACAAAACTCCAGGCAGGATACTCAATCTCGCGGACGGGGAAGATTGCGGCATTGTCACCGATCCTTCCGTACTGCGTAGAATTATCGGCAACATGGTCTTGAATGCCCTGGAGGCTTCGCTCCCCGGAGCAACGATTACCGTTTCCTACCATTCCGATGCAACATCCTTAACTGTCGATGTTCACAATACCGGTGTGATTCCGGATGAGATCCAATTGCAGATATTTAACAGATCCTTCAGCACAAAATCCGCAATGGGCCGTGGTATAGGGACCTACAGTATGAAACTGTTTGGCGAACAGTATTTGCATGGGAAGGTGTCTTTTCGAAGCAACTGCGAAGAAGGAACCATATTCTCAATATCGCTGCCGTTGATATAGATTTTTTTTTGCTTATATGTCAACTTTGTGTTTGTATTTGGTTGACGTTGGGAGAGGTTATGAGTAGATCAATACAGGATGAACTGAACCAAATCATCTGTCAGGGGTTGTACCGCACCACGCGCACGATTAGTGGTTGCCAGTCGAAGTGGGTTGAAATGGATGGCCGGAAACTTCTTCTGCTCTGCTCCAACAACTATCTTGGGCTTGCCGACCACCCAACGCTCATCAAGGCCTCGATCAAGGCTGCCGAGCAATTTGGCACATCAAGCGGGGCCTCGCGGCTTGTCTCCGGGACCATGGAATTGCATGAGCAGCTAGAGCAAGAGGTTGCGCGTTTCAAACAGACCGAGGCGGCCCTGGTTTTCAATAGCGGTTACGCGGCCAATACCGGCATCATCGCTGCCCTGGCAAGTCGCGGCGATGTTATCTTCTCTGACCGGATCAACCATGCAAGTATTGTCGATGGTGCTTTGTTGTCAGGTGCACGGCTGGTGCGCTATCCCCACAACGATGTTGTTGCGCTGGCTAACCTGCTGGAAAAACACCGGGGTTCCAAGCGCTGCCTGGTCGTTACCGATGGCGTCTTCAGCATGGATGGCGATATCGCACCATTGAAAGAGCTGGTTGCGCTCAAAAATACATATGATGCCATGCTGATGGTGGACGATGCCCATGGTTCCGGCGTTTTAGGGGCAAATGGCAGGGGCAGTGCGGAATTGCTTGGTGTAATGGGAGGAGTGGACATCCACATGGGAACGTTCGGCAAGGCCTTGGGGAGTTTCGGGGCCTATGCCGCGGTGTCCGGTGAATTGCGGGAACTGCTTGTAAACCGTGCCCGCAGCTTCATCTTCTCTACCTCGCTGCCGCCAGCCGTGCTGGCTGCCTCCCTGGCTGCGCTGGAGCTTGTCAGCACTGCGGAAGGAAACGAATTAAGGCATCGGCTCCTGTCAAATGCGCTACGGTTCAGGGATATGCTTGCTGCCGCCGGTTTTTCGGTGGGCAACGGCTTTACCCAGATCGTGCCGATAATGTGCGGTGCCGCCGATGTAACCATGCGCTTTTCGGAACTGCTGTTGGATGAGGGGATTTACGTCCAGGGAATCCGGCCGCCCACCGTGCCTGCGGGGGCCTGCCGCTTGCGCTGTACGGTCATGGCCACCCATTCCGACGAAGACCTGGCTTGGGCCGTAGAGCGCATCGCAACGGTTGGCAGGCGTCTGGGAGTGGCCTGATGCCTTGGTATCGCAATGACCGTAATGATTCTCACTGGTACGAAGATCTGGGTAATGGGCCGCCAATCGTGTTTTTGCATGGCTGGTGCATGTCGTCCGAAGTGTGGCGACTGCAAATGGAAAGCCTGTCATTGTTGTTCCGGGTTATCGTCCCGGATTTGCGCGGTCACGGCAGGTCTGCTTTGTCCAGCGATGGTTATTGTTTTGAAGCCATTGCCGCAGATATCGCAGCGCTTTTTCGTCGATTGGATCTGAATGAGGCTTTTCTGGTTGGATGGTCAATGGGAGCCGAGATCGCCATGGAGGCCTTCGGGCAACTGCGTGGGCGCTTGTCCGGGTTGGTGCTGGTTGGGGGCACGCCGCGCTTCCTGGCATCAGATGACTTCCCCCATGCCTTGGGGCGCTTGGAGGCCGCCGGAATGGCAGTCAAGCTTCGCCGCAACACCGAAAGGGCATTAAAGGGGTTCATTGGCCGCATGTTTGTCACCTCTGAACTAGAAGATCGTGATGCAGTCGGCAAAATCAACTCCTTGCTTGACTCGATTCCAATCCCTGAGACCGCAGTTGCCTTGCAATGCCTGGAGGCTTTGACAGAGGCCGATATGCGACATCTGCTCGCAGCGATAGATTTGCCAGTACTTGTCATCAACGGCGATCAGGACATGATCTGTTTACCTGAAGCTTCCGGCTATCTGGCAAGACATCTGGCGGATTGCCGTCAAGTAGAATTTTCTGGTTGCGGCCATGCCCCTTTTCTTACCAGAAGCGAGCAGTTTGACGCAGTACTTATCAATTTTATACGGAGGGTTCTTGAGAGCGGCAACTGACAGAATGAGGATTGCCAAAGCATTTCATCGCCATGCCGATGAATATGACCAATATGCATTGGTGCAGAAACGGGTGGTGCGACAACTTGACCGGATTATTGCCTCGCAATTGGCTTCAAGCCCGACCAAGGCGCTTGATATCGGCTGCGGCACTGGTGCCATGCTGGCTGCACTGAGCCGCAGATATCCGCAGGCCTCTCCGGTTGGACTTGATCTGGCTTTCAATATGGCTCAGAAGTCCTTGCACCGATTTGCCGGTAAAGCGCAAACCGTTAATGCTGATGCCGAACAACTCCCATTCAAGGATCAGACTTTTGAGTTGGTGGTGTCCGCTTCCACATTCCAATGGGTCAGGTGCCTGGATCTCTGTTTCAGGGAATGCCAACGGGTGTTGAAGGCTGGGGGAGTTCTGTGTGCCGCATTTTTTGGCGACAGGACGCTCTGGGAGTTGCAGGAGTGTTATCGACAGACGGTGTCAAGCCGTTTTGGAGTCGACGATATTCGTCATGGGAGGCAGCACCGATTCAGGACCAGGATCGAGGTGCTGGATTTGCTTGCCGGCCTTGGGTACGAACAGGTGCAGGTTACTACGGAGACGGAAATTGAATATCACCAGGACGTTCCGGAATTGCTGCGTTCGATAAAAGGGATTGGTGCGGGTACGGCTGCAAGTAGCGATGCGGTTGGAGGGTTGGGATGGAGAAAGGTGCTTGCTGAAATGGCGGATACCTATCGTTCCCGTTTTGGGGGTGAAGATAAGATACCCGCCACATATGAGGTACTATATGTTGTTGCCAGAAAATCGGCCTAGTCCAGGGAAAGGATGATCTTCTTGGCAAGAGGATGGATTACACTGTAATGGACTTCAACACCTTCTCGTTTTCCAGAGATAATCCCTTTATTCTTCAGTAGTGCCAGGTGTTGGGAAACCGTAGCCTGGGGCAGGCCGAGACATTCCCAGATGTGCTTGACATTGCACTCTTTGGTACAGAGACCGGCAACAATTTTAAGACGGATCGGATGTCCCAGAACCTTTAATATTTCCGCTTCATCTGCAAATTCCCTGTTTATGTTGAATTCCATAACCATGCCTTTATATTAGTTTTAAAACATATATATATTGATTTCTCCTTTAGTCAAGAAAAAAGTGTTTACAGATGAAAAAAAATTAAATTAAACAAATTAATAGTTATAAATCTTGCTGCTGAAATGGCAGGCGGCAAGTCTGCCGCATTGTTTTACTTCGAGAGGAGGGACTTCGGTGCTGCAGATTTTTTCCGCATATCTGCAGCGGGGATGAAAGCGGCATCCGGAGGGAATTGCCATGGGAGAGGGGAGGTCGTCCTTAAGGATGGGAATTGAATGGTGACTTCCTCCGTCTATGCGGGGAATGGCCGCAAGCAGCGCCTCGCTGTAGGGGTGCAGGCAGCGCTGGAACAGTTCCGCTGCCGGAGCACACTCAACTATTATGCCGAGGTACATAATGACTATCTGATCGCAGATATGGCGTAAAACCGAGAGGTCATGGGAGATGATAACCAGCGTCAATTTGTATTCGGTTTTCATTGCCTGCAGGAGATTGATGATCTGGGCCTGGATGGAAATATCCAGAGAAGACACCGGCTCGTCTGCGATGATGATGCCCGGAGATGCTGCCAGGGCACGGGCAATTCCGATGCGCTGGCGCTGCCCGCCGGAAAATTCATGGGGAAAGCGGTTGTAATGCTCTGGTGACAGCCCCACGGTTGACATGATTTTCTCAACTTTCTGCAGGCGCGTGTTTGCCGAACCGGTTCCGGAGACCACAAGAGGTTCGGCAATGATATCACCGATCCTCATGCGCGGATTAAGCGATGAAAAAGGATCCTGAAAGATCATTTGCGTCTGCCGTCGGAAAGAAAGCCGTTCATCTGGTGACATATCAGCAATCGGTTTGCCCAAATAACTGATTTCACCACTGTCCGGTTGCAGGAGGCCGGTCAAGATCTTACCCAAAGTAGATTTTCCGCAGCCGGATTCTCCGGCTATTCCAAGCGACTTCCCCCTGGCCACATCAATATTTATGCCGTCAATTGCCGTCAGCAGGCCAGAAGGCGAGCTTGCGCTGCGTTTCATCTGGTACCGTTTAAAAAGTTGTGTCCCTCTCAGGATGGTCCCATCGGCTGTCATTGGCACTTCCAGCATCTTACGTAATGTTTGGGCGATATCTCTCTTATCTCCGGGAGCTGTTGATGGCAAGGGGGCCCGGCTAACGGGCAGCGGCTGCAAAATCCACAGCCGGGCAGAGTTGCGGTCAGGTCTGGCGGTTGTCCCTCAAGGGTGGCCAGCGGCTTGCCAGGTTCGGCATTCTGGGGAAGAGAGGCCAGCAACGCCCGAGTATAAGGGTGGCGAGGGTCGCGGAACAGATCGGTGCTGACGGCGGATTCCACGATGCGCCCGGCATACATGACAAAGGTGCGGTCCGAGCGTTCTGCAACGATACCCAAATCGTGTGTTATCAGGAGAATTCCCATGTCTGTGGATTGCCTGAGAGAATCGATCAACTCCAGAATCTGGGCCTGGATGGTGACGTCAAGGGCAGTGGTTGGTTCATCGGCGATCAAGAGGTCTGGGCTGCAGGCCAAGGCCATGGCAATCATTACCCGTTGGCGCATACCGCCGCTGAGTTGATGAGGATAATCCCGCATACGGTCTTCGGCTGAGGGGATACCAACTTTGCCAAGCAGATCGGCACTTGCAGCTGCCGCTTCCTTACGGGACAGTTTTCTGTGCAGTATCAGCGGCTCCATCACCTGGTCGCCGATCCGCAATACCGGGTTCAGGGAAGTCATCGGCTCCTGAAAAACCATGGAGATGCGGCTGCCGCGTACGGCGCGCATATCGTCTTCCGGGAGTGAGAGCAGGTCGATGTCACCGAGCTGAATTCGGCCTGATTTGATGAACCCGGGCTGGGGAACCAGGCGCATGATTGAGAGCGCAGTCATGGATTTGCCTGACCCGGATTCTCCCACAAGGGCGACGGTTTCTCCTTTGTCGATGGCAATGCTGACGCCATTGACTGCACAGGCTGTTTCTGCTGATGTTGAGAAACAGGTATGAAGATCGGTTATGGAAAGTAGGTCAGGCACAGAGTACCTCGCGGCAAATGGGGCTGTCAGGCGTTGACCTCGCAGGTTGATTCATTGAAAGGTAAAGAATCCTGGCGGGATAGGAAAAAAATTCCTTCTTCAAGTATCGTGATAAAAACATCGACAATTTCCGGGTCGAATTGGGTGCCTGAATTATCGGTCAACTCCCTGAGTGCGTTTTCCAGGGAGAGTGCCTTTCGGTAAGGCCTGTCAGAGGTCATGGCATCAAAAGAATCCGCAACGGCAAGAATGCGCGATTCCAGCAATTGTTCGTCCTTGCCAAGCCGCTTTGGATAACCCAATCCGTCATATCGTTCGTGATGCTGGCCGATACAGGTGCGTACATCCTGTAGAAACTGGATCGGTTCAAGAATTTTTATGCCGATATCAGGATGCTGTTGCAACTCCCGAATATCCTTGGGGGTCAATTTACCCTCTTTGTGCAGCAAGCTTAAATCAATACCGATCTTTCCGATATCATGCAGTACGGCGGCACGTTCAAGAATCTGCATCCGGTTGCTGGGCAGATTCATGCGGCGGCCTATCTCGACGCTGTAGCGTGTAACCCGTTCGGAATGACCCCTGGTATAGCTGTCGCTGGCCTCGATTGCGGACACCAATGCCTGAATGGTATTGAGATATGTCTGTTGCTGATCATCATATAGTGTAGCGTTCTTAATTGCAATGGCTGCCTGGGCTGCTATGGTGCTCAGCATTTCCAGCTCATCAGAGACAAATTGAGAGTCGTCAAGCTTGTTGACCACGCTGATGGTGCCGATGATCTCATCTTTTACTATGAGAGGGGCGCATATGAGTGATTTGCGTTCATAGCCGAGTTCGCTGAAGCGGTCGAACTGTGGAGCTTTGTTTATATCGGGTACCAATAAAGGTTGCCGGTTTTTTATGACCCAGGACGAAACACCGGAATCCTTGACCGGAATGGATTTTCCGGGCGTGAGTAGTTTGCCGCCACCAATCAGGTTGGTTACCGTAAACCTCTGCCGTTCGGCATCGTAGAGAATTATATAGCCGATGTGCGCGTTCAGCGTGGTTGCTGTGGTCCGAACAATCAGGTTGAACAGGCGGTCTATGTCTATGGTTGAATTGATTGCCAGGCCAATCTTATAGATTGTTGAAAGTCGATCCACCGCCTGCTTCAGGTTCATGTTCTTTTGTTCAAGCTCACTGGCCAGATCTGCCACGGTATAATTGGCCTCTTCAACCTCCTCGATGCGCTCTTCAAGCGAAATATTCAGATTCTCTATTTCTTTTAGCTGTTCCTCCAGTTTCTGGTTCATCAACTGGGTTTCGTGATGGTGAATCAGTTTTTCCTGTGCCCTGGCAAGTTCCCGTTCGTGCATGACAGTGGTGGACATAAGTTCATTCAGTTTGTTCACCATTAGATTGAAATTAGTAGAGAGCAGTTTCATTTCATTGCTGCTGGTAATATTTGTCGAGACACTAAAATCGCCTGATTCGACGTGCTGCATAGACTTAATGAGATGTTTTATTGGGCGGTCGACATAATACATGAGAAACAGGAATAAGACGCCGATTATTAATATGATGATAATGATGGCTGATGAAATGGAAGCAGACTGTTCTTGTTTAATATAGTGGGAAAAATTTTGCATATACAATTCTGTTTCCAGAAGAGCAATATACGATTTCGAAGCTGCATGACAGCCATGACATTCGGTGGTGTTGGGAATCCGGGAGAATGCTGCAAACACATCGTTCTGGCTGGAGTAAACAAACTGTTGCTGTTTACTTGTGGCCAGCACGCCTTGTTTTGACAACGGCAGGATCTGTCCGATTTCATTGGGGTTAGTGGAATGAATGATCTGGCCTTCATCGTCGACGACTCTCAATACCTTGATGAAGTCATTGGTCTTGACCCGTGAAAGGATCTCGTTTACTTCGGCTGTATGCCCGAATTTCATTGCACTATGGATACTGGTGAGGATACTCTCGACAAGGATGCCGGTGCTCTGTTCGGCGACATCCACAAGCATGGTTTTCTGATGAGAATAATTGTGCAGCGTGGCAATTGAAATGATCGCAATCACAAGGACAGCAACTACGCCGACAATTTTTAATTTTAACGAGTTGAATATCACGGAGATAGTTCCTTGTATTCTGCCCGACTACTGCGTAGATTGCGCTGTCTGCCTAAACGATTGTCCGTCAAATAACTGTGTTTCATAGTCTGTGTTAACAAAAGTGGTGCGAGTGCTCTTCTGACTTATCAGTCGGGAAATCCTGTTAAACATAGACCCCCAATGTATGAACGCCTGATGTCTCAAGCAGTTGTGAAACAGTTCATACACAGCAACCAAAGGATCAGTTGGGTTTGTTTGAATTGAATCGATTTACAAGCTGTATGACGATATACAGTTAATGTGCCAAGTTTCCGGCAAAGCTTGTCGAGGTTTGCAAACACATTAAAATAATTGACAGTAAGCATCCTTGTGTGATTTTATCATTAAGTTTTGCGGTTATATTTCATGCGCATATTTATGTTGTTAAATCTGGCATTCGCCTTCGTATTCTTTGTGGTAGTAAGTATCAGTAATGCCGCTACTTTACCAGAGACTATACGGATTGCAATTGTCAAGAACAGCACTTCTGTAACCATTGATGGCGACGGCATTCTGGCAACTCGTGAAAATGGTGAGGCTGTTGCATTTGAAACACCGATCAATGTCAGGCCCGGTAAAGACTGTGTTGTTGTCAATGGTATCAACTATCGCGGTCTGCTCTTTTCAGCCCCCTCAGTAGTATACGTCAACTCAAAACCGTACCGGGGTGTTGCTGAAATATCCCTGGTCGACAAAGGATTACTGGTAGTAAATGAGCTGCCGCTGGAGGATTATCTGGTGGGGCTCATCAACTGCGAGATATCTTCAGCCTGGCCAATCGAGGCAATCAAGGCACAGGCGGTAATTGCCAGAACCTATGCTCTCAACAGGAAAGAATCAAGGAAAAATGCCCTTTATCATCTGGAATCCTCTGTGATAGACCAGGTTTACGATGGCTGCCTGATTGAGGACAGCAGGGCACGCCGTGGTGTTATGGAAACCGCCGGCGAAGTGCTGACATATAACGGTGCTATTATCCAGGCCTTTTATCATTCCAGTTGTGGTGGAAAAACAGAATCCTCCGAAAATGTCTGGGGCGCATCCCTGCCTTATCTGAAAGGCGTTGATTGCCAGTATTGTTTAACGGCAAAGAACAGTGCCTGGGAGCAGAAACTTGCTTTGAAGGATATAGAAGACAAGCTGAAGAATGCCGGGTTCAGCGTATCTGGCGTAAAAAATGTAAGGGCTGGTATACGCAACAATCGTGGCCGCCTGAAAAGCGTTTTGATTGACTCGGCCCGCGGTGAGACTGAGGTTGCTGGGGACCAGTTTCGCAAGGCAATCGGTTACGGTGTCATCAAAAGCACAAACTTCACCGTCAAGGTGTCCAATGGTGAAGCCAGTTTTTCCGGTCTCGGCAATGGCCATGGTGTGGGACTTTGCCAGTGGGGCAGCAAGCAGAGGGCGCTGGACGGGTTTAATTACGCCGAGATTCTTTCTTATTACTACCCCGGAACCGAGTTGAAAAAGCTCTCTGAAATCCGTTGATCTGGTATTTTTATGCTTGTTAAAGACTTTGATTATCCTTTGCCACCGGAGTTGATTGCCCGTTATCCGGTCTCCGAGCGAGACTCGTCCCGCCTGATGCTTCTGAACCGTCACACAGGTACGGTAAGCGAAGATATTTTCAGGAACATAACTTTGTACCTGCAACCTGGCGATTTGCTGGTAATGAACGATACAAGGGTAATTCCGGCCCGAATTTTCGGCACCAAGGAATCGGGTGGCAAGGTTGAAATATTCCTGCTGAGGCGAGACCGGGATGAGTCTGGCTGCTGGGCATGTCTGCTACGGGCATCAAAAAAATTCCAACCCGGTCAGGTCATTATGCTGGCAGCAGGTATGACCGCAACCGTTCGTGCCAGGCTGGATGCGGAATCATGGCTGATAGAATTTACCGGGTCCGAGCATTTCGAGGCCTGGCTCGAACGTGAGGGTCATATTCCATTGCCCCCCTATTTGCAACGTGACGATGATCTGACTGACCGTGAGCGGTACCAGACGGTTTTTGCCCGGTCAGTCGGTGCTGTGGCCGCACCTACCGCAGGTCTGCACTTCACCCGTGAGCTCTTGCAGGACTTGGGGAACAGAGGCATCATGACCGCTTGGCTGACATTGCACACAGGGTTGGGAACCTTTCAGCCCATGAGAGTGGAGCGTGTCGAAGATCATAGAATTCACACCGAGTATTATGCCATTTCTGAAGCGACCGCTGAAGCTGTACGCGCGGCCAAGGCAAGGGGAAGCAGGGTGGTGGCGGTAGGAACCACCACTGCCCGTGCCTTGGAACATGCCTCCGGCGTTGCAGGGGACAATATCGGGGCTTGTGAGGGCGAGGCTGACATTTTTATTTATCCAGGGTACAGATTTGCAGTGGTTGATGCCCTTGTGACCAATTTTCATCTGCCTGAATCGACGCTGCTCATGCTGGTGGCGGCTTTTGCAGGTCGGGATTTCGTCATGTCTTCATATCTTGAAGCCATCAGGCGCGGATTCAGATTTTACAGTTATGGCGACGCCATGCTGATTCAGTGAGAGGTTGTGTGACTCAGCATTTCTCAGTGGTTCACAAAGACGCTTTTTGCGGGGCGCGGCTAGGGTCCTTGAAAACTTCCCACGGGGTGATCGAAACTCCGATCTTCATGCCTGTTGGAACCAATGCCACTGTCAAGGCCATGAAGCCGGAAGAGTTGTTGGCAGTCAGGGCTCAGATTATCCTGGCCAACACCTATCATCTTTATTTACGTCCGGGGCATCGGCTGGTCGAAAAATTGGGTGGTTTGCACCGCTTCATGAATTGGCAGCACCCCATTCTGACCGACAGCGGCGGTTTCCAGGTTTTCAGCCTGGGTGAGCTGCGAAAGATCAGTGAAGAAGGGGTTAAGTTCCAATCCCATCTGGACGGCTCTTACCATGTGCTGACCCCTGAGCTGGCAATACAAATTCAGGAGGCCCTTGGAGCGGACATCATCATGTGTTTTGATGAGTGTCCACCTGCTACGGCAGAATATGATTACGTCAGGCGCTCACTGGAATTGACTACCCGTTGGGCTGGTCGTTGTAAAGAGGCCCATAGCCGGACGGATCAGCATCTGTTTGGAATTGTCCAGGGCGGAATGCATCATGATTTGCGTGCCCGCAGCCTGGAACAGATATGTTCAATCGGATTTGACGGATACGCCTTGGGCGGGCTTTCGGTCGGCGAGGAAAAAGAGCAGATGTATGGGGTAATGGAGTGCTGCGCACCGATGATGCCGTGCGATGCGCCCCGTTATATCATGGGAATTGGTGCCCCCGAAGATCTGGTCGAGGCGGTCTGGCATGGTTATGACATGTTCGACTGCGTCATGCCGACACGCAATGCCCGCAACGGCATGCTGTTCAGCAGTCAGGGACGGATCAACATCAAGGCCAAGATCTACGAAGAGGATGACGGCCCATTGGACCCGCAATGCGACTGTTATGTCTGTCGAAACTATTCGCGGGCCTACCTGCGGCATCTTTACAGGGCAGGAGAAATATTGGCGTCCCAGTTGCACACTTACCACAATCTGTATTACTATTTAAATCTTATGCAGCAGATGAGGGAGGCGATCAAAGAAAATCGTTTTACTGAGTTCCGCAGATTGTTTTTACAGAATCAGACTAATAATCAAAATATTAAAGGAGGATAGTTCAATGTTTGGATTAGCATTTGCGATGGCAGGACCCCCAGGAGGCGCCGGACCCGCAGGCGGTATGGCCGCATTTCAGCAGGTCATTCCACTTGTATTCATGTTTGTCATCTTCTATTTTCTGTTGATCAGGCCGCAACAGAAAAAGGCCAAGGAACACAAGGCGCTGTTGGACGCGCTCAAAAAGGGTGATTTTGTTGTTACAGCCGGAGGTGTTCATGGTAAAGTAACCGGAGTGGACGACAGTATTGTCAGTCTTGAAATTGCTACCGGTGTCAATATCAAGATCACCAAAAGCTATATCGCCACCATAAAGAAAGACTAGCTGAATTACATCGAAGGGAGACCAAGCTTCATGCCGAAAGGAACTGGCTGGCGCATTAGCCTGATAGCGATCTTCGTCCTTCTGTCGTGCCTCTATCTGACCCCTACCGTAGTTGCCAAGCTGCCATCATGGTGGGGAGGTCTCTTGCCCAAGGACAAGATCCATCTCGGGCTTGACCTTCAGGGGGGAACTCATCTCGTAATGGAGGTGGAAACTCAGAAGGCACTCGAAGGATCGCTCGATATCGTGGCAACCGATCTGGAAGACACACTGACCAGCAAAAACCTGCACTTTAAGCGAATCAGTCGCACTGGTTCAGACAAAGTCAGTGTTTTGCTGTACGACAAAGGGACCGCCGACGAGGTTCAAAAACTGCTGAAGGACAAGTATCCCGGATACGAGCAGAGTACAAGCAATGACGAGGGTGGTTTTATTGCGATCAACCTTCGCCTCAACGAGAAAGATGCACAGGATCGCAAAGACAAGGCCGTGCAGCAGGCCCTTGAAACGATTCGCAACAGGATTGACCAGTTTGGGGTTTCCGAGCCGGTCATTCAACGTGAAGGCATCGACCATATCGTTGTGCAATTACCCGGCATCAAGGACCCGCAGCGGGCGATCGAACTGATCGGCAAGACTGCCCGTCTGGAATTTAAACTGGTTCGCGAAGACATCCCGCCCAATTCCGCGAATATTTCCGAGGATACGGAAATACTCAAGGAAAAATCAGTCGATCCGACCACCGGCGCCGTATCGGAAATCCCCTTCGTACTCCAGAAAAAATCGCTTATTACCGGCGACCTGCTTACCGATGCCCAAGTGCGTATCGATTCCCAGTTCAACCAGCCGTATGTAGCCATTGAGTTCAACTCGCTGGGTGCCAAGTTGTTCGATCAGGTGACCGCTGCAAACGTTGGCAAGCGCTTTGCCATTGTCCTGGACAATACCGTCTACTCCGCTCCTGTCATACGTGAGCGAATTTCCGGTGGCAGCGCCCAGATCTCCGGCAACTTTACGGAAAAGACCGCTGCCGACCTGGCGATCGTACTGCGGGCTGGCGCGCTTCCTGCTCCGGTTAAGATTATCCAGAACGAGACCGTTGGTCCATCCCTGGGGCAGGATTCCATCAACAAAGGTTTGATGGCCGGTTTGATCGGCGTGGTTCTGGTCGTTATTTTTATGGCGATCTACTACCAACTCTCCGGCTTGGTAGCCAACCTGGGCATGGTGTTGAACGTTGTCTATCTTATGGGATCGCTCGCGGCCCTGGGAGCAACCTTGACCCTGCCCGGTATCGCGGCTATCGTTCTGTTGATAGGGATGTCAGTTGACTCGAACGTACTCATTTTTGAGCGCATCCGCGAGGAACTGAAATTGGGCAAGACCCCCAAGGCAGCTCTGGATGCCGGTTATGACAAGGCTTTCCTGACCATCATGGACTCCCACATCACCACCCTGATCACCGCTGCGGTGTTGTTTCAATTCGGCACAGGCCCGGTAAAAGGATTTGCGGTTTCCCTCAGCCTGGGTGTCATCATCAACCTGTTCACCTCGCTGATTGGCACCAAGGTGATCTTTGACCTGTTTCTGCAAAAGGGAACAGCCAAGAAACTGAGCATATAGGGGGAGACTGTAAATGGAACTTCTGGGCAAGACCAACATAGACTTCATCGGCAAACGTAATATTTCGTTTGTCATTTCATCGATAATTGCCGTTCTGGGCATTATCGGCATCATACAAATCGGCCGCGGAGCCGCCAACATGGGAATCGACTTCTCGGGCGGCACTGCCATGCAGCTCAAATTCACCAAACACATACCGATTGCCGAGATCCGCTCGGCCCTCCATAAAAGCGGGGTGGCCAAGGTTGATTTGCAGGAGATCAAGGACGGCAACAAGATCCTGGTCAAAATAGACAAAAACACCAGCGCTGCCTTGGGCAAGTCCACCGATGTCGTACAGAACGCCTTCAAGAAGGAGTTTCCCGACAACGCCTTCACGGTCGAGAGTTCCACCGAGATTGGTCCTTCCATCGGCGACAAACTGCGCAAGGATACCTTGATAGCTGTGGCAATATCGCTACTGGGAATTATCCTTTATATTGCTTGGCGCTTTGACTTCAAGTTCGGCATCGGTGCAACCGTGGCCACGATTCACGACTGTCTGGCCATGTTTGCCGCATTTTACCTGCTTGGCAAGGAAATCAACCTGCTCTTCATCACTGCTGTTCTGACCATTGCCGGATATTCGCTGACCGACACGGTTGTGGTTTTTGACCGGATCCGCGAGAACATGCACAAGAACCTCAAAGGATCTCTGCAAAATATCTTCAACATGAGCATAAATGAAGTTCTCTCCCGTACCATTGTTACGTCTCTGACCGTTTTCATGGCAGCAGCGTCCCTGTTCTTCTTCGGGGGAGAAGTGATCCATGACTTTTCGTTTGCCCTGCTGGTAGGTGTTTTGGTAGGGACCTATTCGTCGGTCTTTGTTGCCAGCCCGATCGTGGTGTTGCTTGAAAACCGGGCTGCTGCCAAACAAGCCCCCAAGAACTGACCGGCTACAGTTTATACAAGGAGATTATCGTTGAAAAAAGAATCCATCCTCATCGCGTCAGTTGCCTTGATCGTAGGTCTTCTTGGAGGTTATCTGGTCTTCAACCTGAGCACCGCCGGCAAGAATCAGCAGGAAGTTCCTGCCATCTCCCCCGGGGCAGGCGCTCCCAACGACTATACCCGTCGTATTGCCGAAGCCGAAAAGATCGTGGCTCAAGATCCTAAAAACCTGAATGCCTGGATTTCACTGGGGAATGACTACTTCGACACGGAGCAGTCACAGAAAGCCATTCACGCATACGGCAAGGCACTTGAGATCGAGCCGAACAATCCGAACGTACTGACCGATCAAGGTGTCATGTATCGCAAGGTAGGCTGGTATGACAAGGCCCTTGTCAATTTTGAAAAGGCGCAAAAAATAGACCCGCGTCATTTGCAGAGCCTGTACAACATGGGTATCGTTTATGCGCTTGATCTGAAAAAACCAGATAAAGCCATCGAAATTTGGAACAAATACCTACAGTATGACCCAAGCAGCGCAACAGCCACCCAGATCAGGGGAATGATGGATAAACTAAGATCCGGAACGCCACAGGCTGCGAAATAATTGTTGAATCCCCCGCTTGTCGGGGGATTTTTTTTATGTGATATTGTGTCGAAAGAATCGAACATTAAGATGAAGCGTTGGGAATTCAGGGATATAGATGTTCAAGCTGCCACGGCCATGGCAGGTGCGCTTTCCTTGCCGCCAACCCTGGCTGCCATTCTTGTGGCCAGGGGGATTGCAGATCCCGAAGATGCCAGGCAGTACCTTGCCCCGGCGCTGTCATCCATTCACAACCCTCTTCTCCTGAAAGGGATGGCGGCTGCAACGGCACGCCTGCAGACGGCACGGCATAACAAAGAAAAAGTCTGCATCTACGGAGATTATGACAGCGACGGCATAACCAGTACCGCGTTATTGGTCTCGTTTCTGCGTGCGGTCGGATTTACCTGCGATTATTTCATACCAAACAGGTTTGATGAAGGCTATGGCCTTAACAAAGATGCCCTGGGGCGAATCGTTGCCTCTGGGGCCACGCTGATCGTGTCGGTGGACTGCGGCATTACTGCCGTGGACGAGGCACTGTTCTGCCGGTCGCTGGGTGTGGACCTCATTATTGTCGACCACCATATGCCAGGTGATATGATACCCGATGCATGTGCCGTCTTGAATCCGCTTCAACCGGGCTGCGGTTACCCATTCAAAGAGCTGGCCGGGGTGGGCGTTGCTTTCAACCTGCTGGTGGCATTACGTTCAGCGCTGCGTGACAACGGAGCTTTTTCACAAACCAAGGAACCGGACCTGCGTGAATGGCTCGATTTGGTGGCCATTGGCACCATAGCCGATGTGGTGCCGTTGACCGGCCAGAATCGGATCTATGCCTATTACGGATTGCGGCAACTTTCCAGTTCGTCCCGTCTGGGTATCATGGCGCTCAAACAAGTTGCCGGCATCAATGGAAATGTTGGCTGCGGCCAGGTCGGGTTCCGGTTGGCGCCGCGCCTGAATGCCGCAGGTCGCATGGAAAGCGCAGTGCCTGGCGTTGATCTGCTATTGAGCAATAACGCTGATGAATGCAATAGCATTGCAGCCGATCTGGACGCTGCCAATGGAGAACGTCAGGCCATCGAAAAACGTATTTTGGATGAGGCGTTGGCCATGGTCGAAGCGGCCGGTGATTATCCTGCGCGGAGGAGCATCGTGCTGGCATCGGCTGCATGGCACCAGGGTGTGGTCGGGATAGTAGCTTCCCGCTTGGTGGAGCGCTATCATCGGCCAACCATCCTGATAGCATTGAATGAAGACGGCACGGGAAAAGGCTCTGGGCGTGGCATACCAGGTATTCACCTGTTGGATGCCCTTCGTGCCTGTGATGGGCATCTGGAACGCTTTGGTGGGCATCGCTACGCAGCAGGGATTGGCCTGCGCGCCGAGCAGGTTGCCGGGTTCGCTGCGGCATTCGAGGCTGAGGCGGCCCGGTTGCTGTCGGACGACGATCTTATGGCGCGGTTGCAAATCGATGTAGAGATCCCCTCCAAGAACGTAAACCTGGAGTTGGCAACGGAGCTTAAACAGATGGAACCGTTTGGCGCCGGTAATCCTGAGCCGGTGCTGATGATGCGCAACATGACGGTTGTCGAACGGCGCATTGTCGGCGATGGACATCTGCGGCTTCGGCTGGCCAAGGACGGTGTCAACTTCACTGCCATTGCTTTTCGCATGGCTGCTAAGGAAACACAAGGTACGATTGATGTGGCATTCTTCCCTGAGATAAATGAGTGGAATGGTTCATCCAGCCTTCAACTGAGGGTGAAAGATATGCGTCCGGCGGAGTAATCATGCAGCGTAATGAACGTTTTGACAGTGCGGACAGGATCATCTGGGTCGGCTTCTGGGTAAATGCCGTTCTCATGGTCTTCAAGCTTGCAGCGGGTTATTGGGGCAGGTCTGATGCCGTCTTTGCCGACGGCATAGAAAGTGCCTGCGATTTTGTGGCCATTTTCTCCACCATGGTGGCGCTCAAGCTGGGGCGAAAACCGTTTGACGAGATGCACCCCTATGGCCATGGCCGGGCAGAGAGCCTTGCAGCACTGCTGGTCTCTCTGGTTATCGTTGCCACAGGCGGTTGGATCCTGGTCAATTCGGTTCACGCCATTATCGACCACGATTTCAAGACTCCCGGCATTATAGCCGTGGCAGCGGCGTTTATCACCATCATCATCAAGGAATGGCTCTACCGTTTCACCCACAAGACCGGCAAGCACCTGGCAAGCCCCGCCTTGCTGGCCGTTGCCAAGGATCATCGCAAGGATGCACTCACCTCGATCTCGACCCTGGTCGGTGTAGGTGGTGCCTTTTTGGGATATGGTTTTATGGACCCTCTGGCAGCCGGTTTGACTTCATTCTTTATCCTTCATATCGGCTGGCAAACTTTCCGGGATGCGAGTCACGACCTTATGGATGGCAGCGTACCCCCGGACTTTATAGACGAAGTTACGCGTCTGGCCGAGAGTGTTGCCCGTGTCGAACATGTCCACGATATTCGTGGCCGCCGCTCTGGGCAGTACATGATCATAGACCTCAAGCTTGAAATGGACCCTGACATGACGGTCAAGGAGTCCCATGATGTAGCGACCCAGGTGAAAAAGCTGATCTTCGAAGGGTTCCCAAATGTCGGTGACGTGATGATCCATATAAATCCCCACGACGAAGAACACGAGGATCTGATCAGGTTATGACAGATAGGAGCGATTTTAAATGATCCGGCTCTTTATGCTTTTCGCCGTCATCCCGGTCCTTGAGATCTACCTGTTGATAAAGATCGGGGCTTTTTTCGGGACCCTGCCAACCGTGGCCTTGCTGCTATCCATCAGCTTGGCCGGAGCCTGGTTGGTGCGGCAGCAGGGGTTCGAAATACTGCGTAGGATTCAATCCGAACTGGCCCAAGGCAGACTTCCTGCAGCAGAGCTTCTGGATGGCGCCATGGTGCTGGTTGGTGGTGTGCTGCTCATGACCCCCGGTTTTTTTACCGATTTCCTGGGCCTGTTTTTCCTCATTCCATTCACCCGCATTCTTATCAAGCAGGTTGTTGCCCGTTGGATCCAGGGCCGACTGAATAATGGCGTGATAACTATTCATGGGTTCAGGCATTGATACCTCTGCGGTTTGGGTTCTCTATTATGATCTTGCCGAGATTACATTCCTGAAAACCCATGCCCACCCTTCCCATCGACCATATCCTTCCCGAACTCCTCCATACCATGAGCACTGACTCCAACGTTGTCCTGCACGCTCCGCCGGGCGCTGGCAAGACTACCCGGGTACCGCTGGCACTGCTCGACATTATTCCGTCTTCATCCGGCCGCATTGTCATGCTGGAACCGCGCCGCCTGGCGGCTGTCTCGGCTGCCCGCTGGATGGCGCGCACACTGGGTGAAGATGTGGGGCAAACGGTTGGTTATGCTATCCGGTTTGACAGCCGCGTTTCTGCTTGTACCCGCATCGAAGTTGTGACAGAGGGAATCCTGACGAGACGCATCCAGAATGATCCGCTGCTGGATGGGGTGGCGATGATCATTTTCGATGAATTCCATGAGCGCAGCATCCATGCCGACCTGGGCCTGGCACTCTGCCTCGATGTGCAGCGCCAGGTGCGCCCTGACCTCAAGATCCTTGTCATGTCGGCCACCCTGGAAGGCGAGCCCATCTCCAGACTTATGTGTAATGCCCCTATTGTCAGTTCCACCGGCAAATCGTTTCCAGTGCAGGAGGTCTACCTGGAACAAGCTGTAGGAGTGCCGCTTGCTGTCCGCACTTCAACCGCTATCCGGTGTGCCCTGGAAGAAACGGAAGGTGATGTTTTGGTCTTCCTACCCGGTGCCGGCGAGATCCGGTCCATCGCCTCCCGGCTTGCCGAGTTCGGGATCTCGGAAATGGGTATCGGCGTGCATCAACTCTATGGCGATCTTCCCTTTGACGAACAGCAGCGCGCCATTTTGCCCGGCAGCCACAGGAAGGTGGTGCTGGCCACCAGTATCGCCGAAACCAGCCTGACAATTGAAGGTGTACGGGTGGTTATCGACAGCGGATTGTCGCGCCGGCTCCGTTTCGATCCGGCCAGCGGCATGAACCGGCTGGTGACAATGCGGGAGTCACGGGCCTCTGCCGAACAGCGCAAGGGCAGGGCGGGACGGCTTGCTCCGGGCGTCTGTTACCGGATGTTCAGCCGCCATGCCTTTGGCGCCATGACGCCCCATACCCAGCCGGAGATCATGGGCACCGATCTCTCCGCGCTGCTCTTGGAATTGGCTGCCTGGGGGATTAAAGATCCCTTGGAGCTGTCCTGGCTTGACCCTCCGCCGGAAAATGCCCTGATCGTTGCCAGGGATTTGCTGGTCGAACTTGCAGCGCTGGATGGCGCCGGACGGATCACGCCGGACGGTAGCGCCATGGCCCGCCTTCCGCTGCATCCCCGCCTGGCCTGCTTACTTCTGCGGTCGCAGGAAACCGGTTGTGCCGGTCTCGGCTGCGATCTGGCCGCCCTGCTGTCCGAGCGCGACATTGTCAGGCGAGGCCCGCAGGCTGCATATGAACAAGTCCATACCCTTGATTTTAGTGACCGGGTCGAACTTTTGCACGAGTGGCGAAATACCGGACGCGTTGCTCCGATCGCGGACCTCGCCGGTTTGAAGACCGTGGAGCGGGTTTCCCGCCAGTTGCTTCGATTGATGGGAGGAACCTCAAAGTCGGTGTCTGTTGCAGTAGCTTCAGAGAACATAACCAATCTGCTGTTGCCGGCATTTCCGGATCGTGTGGCAATGCTGCGGGAGGGGGAGGACGGCCGCTATCTGTTGGTCAATGGCCGTGGAGCTCGTCTGTCCGGTACAGGACGGGTCAAGCCCAGTAAATGGTTGCTTGCCATCTCCGTTGATGGCGGTGACCAGCGTGAGGGAATTATTCACCTGGCCGAACCCTTGACCGAGGCTGGGCTGCGGGATGCCTTGGGGCAAAGGATTGCGCAAAAAGAAGTCATTGAATGGGATTCCAGCGAAGGGCGGGTGGTTGCGTCCAGGGAGGAACGCCTCGGTGCCCTCAGGCTTTCTTCCTCACCGTTCATACCGGCGCCGGACAATCTTTTGCCCGTGGTCGTCCAGGCCGTTAGGGATTCACATCTTGCCCTGCTTTCCAGGGACGAGCAGTTTGTCCAGTTACAGGCAAGGGTGCTGCTGTTGCGGCAGGCCATCCCGGAGGACGATTGGCCGGATCTTTCGGATGTAGCCCTGCTGGAGTCACTGGATGAATGGCTTGGGCCCCATCTTCACGGGATACGCACCGCCCAGGGGCTTGCCGGGCTGAAAACGGCCGATGCCGTGAGGGGACTACTCGATTACAATCAGCAAAGATTGCTGGACGAACAGGCACCGACCCATCTGGTGGTGCCCAGCGGTTCCAGGATCAGGTTGGACTATGCTGCCGGCAATACACCCGTATTGGCGGTCAAACTTCAGGAACTGTTCGGCTTAGCAGAAACGCCCACTGTTGCCCGGGGCAGGGTCGCTGTTCTGCTGCACCTTTTGTCGCCGGCCGGCCGGCCTCTCCAGGTGACTCAGGATCTGAAGGGGTTTTGGGATGGGTCCTATCACCAGGTGAAAAAGGAAATGAAGGGGCGCTATCCCAAGCACCCCTGGCCGGACGACCCCTGGAGCGAGGCACCTACGCGGCGTGCAAAGCCGCGTAGGTAAAAAATCAATGTATCTTAAACCGCCATTCAGTGGCAGTGCTGGCCACCAGAACCTCCACGCCTCGTTCGGAATTGGCGGCAAGGTGACGCAGGATAGCGAAGACCGTTTCGACCTCATCAGGCATTCCGATTGCATCGGCGATCTCCCCCGCGTTCAGTGCCCGCTGTTCCTTTCCAAGCAGGGCCACAACTTCTTTCTGTAGGGCGATAACAGCTCCGGCGGCTTTTTTGCCGGCCTCCACGCCTGGCTGGTGATAGGCATTGATGTTGACCAGATGGGCATACAGCCCCACGGTGCGCTCGAACAGGGCGATCATTGCCCCAATTGTTCCGGCATCGATACAACCCACTGTCAAGGTCATGGAGTCGCGCCCCTTGTCGAACAGGGCGGTGCGGGTCCCTTGCAGGAATCCGAACAGGAAGTCGCCGCTGCTGATGCCTTCCTCAACCTGCATTGATTGAGATCCACGGTCTTTCAATACCTCCAGGAAGGTCACGAAGAAATTCGCCACCCCCTCGCGCAACTGCTGTACATAGGCGTGCTGGTCGGTGGACCCCTTGTTGCCGTAAACGCTCAGTCCCTGGTTGACCACCTTGCCGTCCAGGTCCAGTTCCTTGCCCAGGGATTCCATGATCAACTGTTGCAAGTAGCGGGAAAAGAGCAGCAAGCGGTCCTTGTAGGGAAGCATGACCATGTCCTTTTCGCCGCGGCCGTTGGTGGCATAATGCCACATGATCGCCATCAGCGCGGCCGGATTGCTTCTGGTCACAGGTTGGCGCGTGATTTCGTCGCAGGCCCTGGCACCGGCGAGCAGTGCAGCGATGTCGATGCCCTGCAAAGCGGCAGGCAGCAGGCCGACGGCCGAGGTGACCGAAGTTCGGCCCCCAACCCAGTCCCACATGGGGAAACGCCCGATCCAGCCTTCAGCCCTCGCAAGCTTATCCAACTCGCTGTCCGCGCCGGTCACGGCAACCGCATGCCTGGCAAACTCCAATCCGGCCCGGCGGTATGCCGCCTGAGCTTCAAGCATGCCGTTCCTGGTTTCCTTGGTCGAACCGCTTTTGGAGATAACAATGGTCAGGCAGTGGGCTATGCCTGCTCCCAACTCGTCAAAGACCCGGTCCATACCGTCCGGATCGGTGTTGTCCAGAAAAAATGGTTTCATCCGGTCACAAGTGGGGTTGGAGAGGGCGTCTGCCACAAACTGCGGCCCAAGGGCTGAGCCACCGATGCCGATCACCAGCAGCTTTGTGAATATTTCCCCATTGGCGGCGCGGATATTGCCTTTATGTATATCGGCGGCAAACGCCTGCACCTTGGAAATTGAATCCGTTATGGTGTTGCGTAATTCCTCGGTGGGTGCAAGGCTGCTGTTTCTGAGCCAGTAATGCCCAACCATGCGGTTCTCGTCAGGATTGGCAATGGCGCCCCGTTCCAGTTCGGCCATGGCGCCAAAGGCTCGCTGCATGGCAGGCTCCATGCGCTCGAGAAAATCCGCCTCGAAGCTCATGCGGCTGATATCCAGCGTAAGCCCGATCTCCGGGCAACTGCAAAGGTATTGGTTATACCGATTCCATAATGCGGTTTTGTCCATAGTTATTCCTCCGATGGTCGCGGATACACAAAAGGCGGAGTTTCCCCCGCCTTGAGCTTTGCGAATATTTCGATGTGCTACTTCTTTACGTTATAGAACACGTCATGGCCATTGAAGACGGCACACGTGTCAAGCTCGTCCTCGATGCGCAGCAACTGGTTGTATTTGGCAACGCGGTCGGTACGGCAGAGGGAACCGGTCTTGATTTGGCCGGCATTGACCGCCACTGCCAGGTCGGCCAGCGTAGTGTCTTCGGTCTCCCCGGAACGGTGAGAGATGACCGTGGTGTAGCCGGCCCTCTTGGCCATCTCGATTGCCTCCAGGGTCTCGGTCAGGGTCCCGATCTGGTTGAGCTTGATCAGGATCGAATTGGCGATTCCTTTCTGGATGCCTTCTTTGAGAATCTTGGGATTGGTGACAAACAGGTCGTCCCCGACGATCTGGATGCGTTTGCCCAGGCGGTCGGTCATCTTTTTCCAGCCATCCCAATCGTTCTCGGCCATGCCGTCCTCGATGGAGATGATCGGGTACTTATTGACCAGGTTCTCGTAGAAGTCGATCAACTGGTCGGCGGTCTTCTGGGGCTGGGCCTCGTTTTCCAGGGTATAGACGCCATCCTTGAAGAGTTCCGATGATGCCACGTCCAGAGCCAGCAGGATGTCCTCGCCAGGTTTGTAGCCGGCCTTGACAATGGCCTCCATGATTACTTCCAGGGCTTCTTCGTTGGACTTGAGGTTGGGAGCAAAGCCGCCTTCATCGCCCACTGCAGTGTTGTATCCCTTGCCTTTGAGTACGCCTTTGAGGGCGTGGAATACCTCGGCACCCATACGCAGGGCCTCGGCAAAGCATCCGGCGCCGGCGGGCATGATCATGAATTCCTGGATATCGACATTGTTGTCGGCATGTGCGCCGCCGTTAATGATGTTCATCATCGGCAGCGGCAATTCACGGGCGCCTGCTCCGCCGATGTATTTGTACAGCGGTTGGCCAGCCTCTTCGGCGGCTGCCTTGGCAACGGCAAGTGAGACACCCAGGATGGCGTTGGCACCCAGCTTGCTCTTGAATTCGGTGCCGTCCATTTCCAGCATCTTCATATCAACGCCGACCTGGTCATCGGCATCCATGCCGATCAGTTCGTCGGCAATCAGGTTGTTTACATTGTCTACTGCCTTTAAAACCCCTTTGCCCAAATAACGTGTTTTGTCACCATCGCGCAGCTCCAGGGCCTCACGCTCACCGGTGGATGCGCCGGAAGGAACGGCGGCGCGGCCAAAGGCGCCGGACTCCAGGAATACCTCTACTTCCAGAGTTGGATTCCCGCGGGAATCGAGGATCTCTCTGGCATACACGTCAATTATTTCACTCATTACTGCCCCCTTGCATAAAGAAAATGTAGTGTGGAGATATGGCCTCCGTGCAACAAACCTTACAGTCTATAGCACATAAATATGAAAATTGCAGCCGCCAGGACTCAAAAAACTGTGAATATTGCGAAATATCGCGACCTTTTGCCTCGGCTATTCACTTTGCGCTGTAATAATGCTATGAAACTATAGAATAATGAAACACGGAACCTTGCGGAGATAAGCATGCCGACAGACTCTCTTGACCGGCTCATCATAGATAAATCGCGCCAGAAACTCCCGCCAGGGCGTGGGAACAATCGTCTGCGCATTGTAATACTCATCAGCGCCCTGGTTGTTGCAGCCGTGCTGCTTTTCCTGTTTGTCAGGGAACGCAGTATCCTGATCGAGACCACCAGTGTCACCCAGGTTTTTCCGACCCAGTCCTTTACCAAGCTCAATGCCAGTGGCTATGTGGTGGCCCAGCGCAAGGCGGCCGTGGCTTCCAAGATTACCGGCAGGTTGGAGTGGCTTGGCGTGGAGGAAGGGAATCGGGTGTCGGCCGGTCAGGTAATCGCGCGTTTGGAAAATCTGGATCTTGAGGCCGCCATCAGGCAGGCGGAAGCGGCACTCAAGGTTGCCAGGGCTTCTCTGGAGCAGGCCAGGGCCGAGTTGGCAGACGCCAGTCAATCCTATAACCGGCAAAAGGATTTGTTACGGCAGGGAATTGTTGCCAAGGCGGATTTTGATGCCGTTGAGGCCCGTTACAGGCGTGCCACGGCTGGAGTGTCGGGTGGGGAGGCAAACGTGGAAAACTCGGCTGCTGCTCTGCGCGGTGCCAAAGTTGCTTACGACTACAGCATGATCCGTGCCCCGTTCAATGGGGTCGTGCTGACCAAAAACGCCGATGTGGGCGACATCATCACGCCCCTGGGGGCGGCAGCCAATGCCAAGGCTGCAGTTGTGACCATTGCGGACCTGCATTCGCTCCAGGTGGAAGCCGATGTGTCGGAGTCCAACCTGGCCCAGGTGCAACAGGGGCAGTCGTGCGAAATTACCCTGGATTCCTTGCCCAATTCCCGTTTTCGGGGCGCGGTCTATACAATTGTGCCCACTGCCGATCGCACCAAGGCATCGGTGCTGGTGAAAATCCGTTTTATCGACAGCGATCCCCGCATTTTACCCGAAATGAGCGCCAAGGTGGCCTTTCTCGACCATGGGGCCACACTTGATGATGAACGGCCCCGTACCGCTGTCTCCCCCTTGGCTATTGTCAGGTCGGATGGCCATGAAGGCGTTTACCTGGTCAAAGGTGATCGTATTGTGTTTACTCCGGTGAAACCGGGGGCCAAGCTTGGGGACATGGTGGAGATATCCGGCCTGAAATCCGGTGATAAGGTTGCCCTCAAGCCTCTCGAAAAGCTGAAGGACGGTTCCAGAATCAGGCTGAATGATGAGAAAAAGTGATATTTATGGATGCCAGCCAGGATAAATCGATTGTTGTCAGTATTCGCAACGTTTCAAAATCTTATCAGCGGGGCAGCCAGGTCGTGCCGGTGTTGGAAGGCATCTCCTTCGAGATCGAAACCGGCGAGTTTCTGGCGTTGATGGGACCATCCGGTTCGGGCAAGAGCACATTGCTGAATCTGATAGCTGGTATCGATTCTGCCGATAATGGCGCCATTATTGTTGACGGCGTGGACATTGCCACGCTGAGCGAATCGGAACTGGCCGCCTGGCGCGCCTCCCACGTTGGCTTCATTTTTCAGTTCTACAACCTGATCCCTGTATTGACCGCCTTTGAAAACGTGGAGTTGCCGCTGCAACTGACCACGCTTACGCGCCGGGAGCGTCGGGACCATGTGGAGGCCGCCCTGGAGGTAGTGGGCCTGTCGGACCGCATGGAACATTATCCCTCGCAACTTTCCGGTGGCCAGCAGCAACGGGTCGCCATTGCGAGAGCCGTTGTCACTGACCCTTCAATCCTTGTGGCCGATGAGCCCACCGGCGACCTGGACCGCGTATCCGCCACGGAGATCCTGAATCTCATGGCGCAGCTGAACAGGGACTTCGGGAAAACCATCATCATGGTGACCCATGACCCGCGGGCCGCTGAAAAAGCCCATATCATCAGGCACCTGGAAAAGGGCGTGCTGACCAATGCACTTCCTTAAACTCCTGGTTCGCAACTCCCTGCGCCATCGGCTGCGCACCGGGCTCACCATCCTGGGGATCACCATTGCCATTCTGGCTTTCGGTCTGCTCAGGACAGTAGTCAGTGCATGGTATGCCGGAGTGAACGCTTCTTCCGCCAACCGCCTGATCGCGCGAAACGCAGTGTCACTGACTTTCAGTCTGCCCATTTCATACCGGGAACGAATGCAGCGGGTCGAAGGGGTCAAATTGGTGTCTTATGCCAACTGGTTTGGCGGGATATATATTTCCGAGAAGAATTTTTTTCCTAATTTTGCCATTGAACCGGGCAGTTACCTGGATCTTTACCCCGAATTTGTGTTGCCCCTGGAACAGTTGAGGGCGTTTGTGGCTGACCGCAGGGGGTGCGTGGCCGGCAGGAAACTGGCCGAACGCTATGGCTGGAAGGTCGGTGACATCGTTACCCTCAAGGGAACCATCTATCCCGGGAATTGGGAGTTTGTACTGCGAGGCATTTACAGGGGCGCAGAACCGTCGACAGACGAAGGGCAGTTCTTCTTTCAATGGAATTACCTGAACGAGACTCTCAAGCAAACCGTTGCCCGCAGGGCCGACCAGGCCGGTGTCTACATTATCGGGCTCAAGAATCCGCAGACCGCCGCCGAGACTTCATTGGCTATCGATGCCCTCTTCAAGAATTCACTGGCCGAGACCCTGACGGAGACAGAGAAGGCTTTTCAGCTGAATTTTGTTTCCATGACAGAAGCAATTGTCATAGCAATCCGCATTGTCTCATATGTGGTTATCATCATCATCTTGGCGGTGGTTGCCAACACCATGGCCATGACGGCCCGAGAACGTATCGGAGAATATGCCATTTTCAAGGCCATGGGTTTCCGTAACAGCCATATTGCTGGTATGATCTTTGGCGAGTCATTATTCATAACAATGACCGGTTGTGCTGTCGGTATCCTGCTGACCTTCCCGGTGGCGAAAGAATTCGCGGACGAGATGGGGCAGTTTTTTCCCATATTTATTATCGAACGCTCAACCATTTATCTGGATGTGGCCTTAAGTCTGTTGGTTGGAACAGTAGCCGGGCTTTTTCCGGCATGGCGTGCCACCAGAATCAGGATTGCCGACGGATTGCGGAGGATCGGGTAGATGCAATACCTTTCTCCTTGTCCAAGGCTGGAACTAGCTGAGGAGTGGACATGAATATCAAAATCCTTATTGTCGATGACGAGTTGAGCATGCGTGAATTCCTCTCGATCCTTTTGGAGCGGGAAGGCTATCAGGTGACAGCTGCCGGAAGTGCCGAAGAGGCGCTGGCCTTGCTGGATGGCAATCTGTTCGACCTGGTCATCTCGGATGTGCAGATGCCCGGATTGGGGGGGATCGAACTGCTGGCCAGGATAAAGGCTACCTCGCCCGAAACGGGGGTGTTGATGATCACCGCATTCTCGGCCGCCGAGCAGGCTGTCGAGGCCATGAAGCTGGGCGCCTACGACTACATCGCCAAGCCCTTCAAGATCGAGGAGATCAAGCAGCTTGTCAGAAACGCCTTGGAGAAGCAGGGTCTGAAGCGCGAAAATACCTTGCTGAAACAGCATGTGCTCGAAAAGGACAACTTCTGCGGCATCATTGGGGCCAGTCCCAAGATGAGGGAGATCTTCGCATTGATCCAGAAGGTGGCGCCCAGCAGCAGCTCGGTCATGGTTCTGGGAGAAAGCGGGACCGGCAAGGAACTGGTGGCCAGGGCTATTCATGCCAACAGTTTGCGCAAGGATAAGCCGTTCGTGGCCGTCAATTGCGGTGCTATTCCTGAGTCTTTGATTGAGAGCGAGCTTTTCGGCCATAAAAAAGGAGCCTTCACCGGTGCGGTGTCCGACCGTCCCGGCCTGTTTGAACAGGCAGAGGGAGGTACGCTCTTTCTGGACGAGATCGGTGAGCTGCCGCTCCTGATGCAGACCAAGCTATTGCGCGTCCTGCAGGAAAAAGAATTCCGGCGCGTAGGGGATTCGGTCGTGAGGAAGAGTGACGTCCGCATCCTGACCGCCACCAACCGCGACCTGGATGGCAAGGTCAAGGACGGCGGCTTCCGGGAGGACCTGTTTTACCGCATCAATGTAGTACAAATCATTCTGCCGCCACTGCGGGAGAGGATCGAGGACATCCCGCACCTTGTGGTTAGTTTCTATCGGAAGTTCAGCACGGCTGCCCACTCAGGCGAGGTCATTACCCCGGTGGCACTCAAGACCCTGATGAACTATTCCTTTCCCGGCAATGTCCGCGAATTGGAGAACATTGTCGAACGAAGCCTGATCATGGACCAGACCATGATTTCGGAAAAAAATCTACCCAAACAGGTTGCTTCCGGAAGCTCTCCCTGTCTGTGCACCGAAGTGGAAATCCCCGAGGAGGGGCTCAGCCTGGAACTGCTTTTGGATGACCTGGAAAAGCGCTACCTGCTGAAAGCGTTGGAACGGACCAACGGCGCCAAGAAAAAGGCCGCCGGATTGCTGGGCATGTCGTTCCGCTCTTTCCGTTATCGCCTGGCCAAGTTCGGCCTGGATACCGATGAAGAGTGACGAAAATTGTCAGTGGTTATGACGTGTTTGGTTTTAGTGGAGTGTAAATTAGTTGGGCATAACTGGTAAAATACGATATTTCAATTGGTTAGATACATGTCGATAGTTGGCCTGGAAATTGCTCCTTAATGAATTAACTATTTCAGGCGAATCCGCTCTTCAATGAGCACAAACAACGGAAAGGAGAAAAACATGCTACAGAAAATGAGAAACAGAAAAGGTTTTACCCTGATCGAGCTGTTGATCGTTGTCGCGATCATCGGCATCCTGGCCGCAATCGCCATCCCGCAGTTCGCCGCCTACCGCGCCAGGGGTTACAACTCCGCTGCCATCAGCGACATCAAGAACATCAAGACAACACTTGAGGCCTATTACACCGACCACCAAAAATACCCCTACTAATTTAAAGAAAGGAGAATATTCACATGAAAAAAACTATAATTGCACTTTTTGTTTGTTTGCTTGCTGTCTCAGCAGCTTATGCAGAATATGCAAAAGTTGAAGACGGTTTGGATATAGGTAAGACCGAGAAAACCACTGTCAAGGGATCCAAAGGCGTTCTTATTGATTTTATAGCTGACGAAACAACCGAAGGGCAGGGTTATGTGCTTGGTGCATACCATGGCAGCGGCACCCAGACTTACGCCACCTCTTCCGGCGACACCAAGATCTATAAACAGGACGCTACTGGTGTATCTGTTACCGATATTACTGTGCCAACCGGCTCCGCCACGGCCGACTTCACTGGTTGGACAGCGATGTAATTCATTCCACTCTGCGTTGTAAAGAGCGGGATCATCCATCCCGCTCTTTCTTTTTGTGATCTATGCGTAAAACAACCGCTTCGCTGGTATTGATAATCTTTGTTCTCGGGTTTTATTATCCGGTAATTTTCGCCGGTGTTAATTCCCTGGATGACTTCCGCATGCTGGATGAGTTACCCCGTTCCGGCAGCATGGATATCCTGTCGCTGTTTAACCCGTTTCATGCCAGGGGCTATTTCAGGCCGCTGATCATCCTTTCCTACTATATCGACAATTCCCTACTCGGTCTCAGTCCGCAGGCCATGCACTTGGAGAACATCCTGATCCATCTGTTCAACACCCTGTTGGTTTTTGGGGTAGGACTGACTGTTTATAGAGATCAGGCAAAGCGTATCGAGTTGGCCTTTGTTTCTGCCTGTGTGTTTAGTCTACACCCCTTGAACGTGGAGGCGGTGGCCTGGATCTCGGGCCGTACCGATCCATTGGCAACAATGTTTGCGTTGCTGGCCCTGGTCGCCACTTATCGTTTCGTCATCTCAACAAGGCTTCCTTGGCTATGGGTAAGCGCACTGTTGTGTCTGGTGGGGGCGTTGGCCAAAGAGACCGCCCTGTTCTGTTTGCCGGCCGCCTTCCTGCTGGCCTGTGCCAATGATGCTGCTTTGCGGAGCGCTTTCAAAGAGAGATGTCAGAAGGTTGTTGTTTCCCGTGTTTTCTGGATGGTGCTGCCATTTATTCTGACCGGCAGCACCTATCTTTTCTTCAGAGTTGCGATGCTGCGCTTTGTAGCAAATAAAGTGATCGTAAAAGGCGCAGGTGTGGCGGCCGGACATTCAATCACTTCTGCATTGCGCCTGTTACGCGAAGTGTTGGTCACCTATGGGTTTTATGTAAAAAAACTGTTTTTTCCTCTGCCGCTCAATTTTGCCATCACGGAGATCAATGGTTCCTATCTCTTGCTGGGTTTGGCTGTTGTCGTCCTGATCGTCTATTGCATGGTACGCCGCTTGGACTCAATTGCGGTGCAGATGATGTCAGCCGCCCTGCTGGTCATGGCCTCGGCCTTTGTCATTTCCCGCGCCAGTATTGCCTGGACCCCCTATGCTGAACGGTACCTCTATTTGCCGACGGTTTTCTTCGCCTTTGGCATTGTGGATACCGGGTACAGGTTTTGTGTACGTTACGTTACCCCCAGGACAGGTGTTGTCGTCACATTTGCCGTGCTTAGCCTGATGGCAACCGTAACCGCCAAGCGAGCCATGGTCTGGCAGAACAATCTTTCCTTGTATCAGGACACCATCAGAAAGTCGCCCAATTTTGGCTGCATCAGTAATGAGCTGGCCATAGCGTTATCCGACGACAATCGTCCTGAAGAGGCAATGGCGCAGATAGAACGCGGCAAGAAGGCAACTAATCAGGGCGACATGGTACTTTTGTCTGTCAATCAAGCTTCGATACTTGGAGGACAGAAGCGGTACAAGGAGGCCTACCAGGCCCTGGCCCTAACTTATAAAGGCAAAAGTATCAGTTCAGCCCACATAGAGGTCATCAAATCCTACATCAACCTTATGGAGCGGGAGCGCATTTTCACAAAAGACCGGCACCGATCTAGGAAATTGTTGAGCAAGCTTGCTGATCTGCATGAATTATATTACAAAAGGAGTGGCGATACGGACCACCTTTACCGGGCCGCGCAGTTGGAGTTGGCTGCTGGGGAGAGGGAACGGGCCCATACCATGTTTAGCGAGGTTGCCCAGCGCGCCCCAGAGGAGTCGATTTACAAAAAATTCGCCCTTAAGATGGCAAAAAAGACAGAATAGAGATACTTCCCGCATTGATCGGGAGTATAAATCGGTTGTGAGGTAATTTTGATGTTGAACCAGATCGGGATAACACTTAAATGCATTCTGAGGGATCGTGTATTTCACGGGATAATCTTTTCCGCCCTCATATTCCTTTTCATCCCTTCGGTGGCGTCCTTATCCATGCGACAGATGACAGAACTCTCAATTACTCTGTCCCTATCTCTTCTTTCTTTCATTTTGCTGCTTCTGGCCCTGTTTCTGGGTGGTACCCATCTTTGGAAGGATATTGAGCGGCGCTATACCTACAGTGCACTCACCTTGCCCGCTAGCCGTACTACCTACATGATCGGCAAATTCCTCGGAATTGCACTCTTTATTCTGGTGGTTGCGTGCATCCTGGGATTGGTGGCGGCAACGGTAATCCAGTTCGCGTCTGGCATTTATCCTCCTGACCGGCCGATCTCCTGGCCAAACATTGCCGTTGCAATTGTTTTCGATGCTTTGAAATATATCCTGGTAGTTGCCACCGCTTTTCTATTCTCATCGGTCGGCACATCTTTCTTCCTTCCCATCTTTGGCACCATCTGCATATACTTTGTTGGAAGCGCTTCGCAGCAGGCTTATTATTATATCAGCGCCCCAGCAACTACTGACATTTCGCTGTTCTCCAAGAAAGCGGCCACAGTCGTCTACTATCTCCTGCCAAACTATTCCGCCTTTGATTACAAGGTAAACGCGGCCTATGGTGTTCCCATCAACGGCTCCGGTTTGTTGCTGACTTTGGGCTACTTTTGCATCTATCTGTTGGTCACAGTTGTAGTGGCGGCATTGTTGTTCGAGAAAAGGGAGTTGAACTGAATGGATAGAGTGAAAGGACATCTGGCTCTCCTGGCCTGTCTTGCTCTGTTGTATGCCGCCATCATTGTGCCGTTCACAACCTACATGCGGAACAAGCCTTTCGTGGAGAGGCTGGGTGCACTTCCTTCCGTGGATGTACTTCGGTTTTTGTCCGCAGACCAGAAACAATTGATTGGTTCTTCTCTTGTCATGAAGGTAATAATCTATTTCGGCGGACTGGCTGAACTGGCCAAAAACCGGATCAACATTCCTCCCGATTATCCTGCCATGTCTCGTACTATCCACGCCGCTGTCAAGCTGGATCCCTACAACAGTGACGCCTATTACTTTGCCCAGGCCTTCCTGACTTGGGACGCCAGGCAGTTTGCCGTTGCCAATGATCTTCTGCGCGAAGGTATGAAGTATCGTACTTGGGATTGGCAGCTCCCGTTTTTTGTTGGATTCAATTATGGCTACTTCCTGAAAGATTATCAGAACGCGGCAAAATACTACAAAAAAGCGGCCGAGTTGTCCGGACAAGAGCTCTTGGCCAGCCTTGCCGGGCGGTACATGCAGGAGGCAGGTCAAACCGATCTGGCAATTACTTACCTGAAAATAATGGCAAAAGGGGCCATAAACCCGGTGGCAAAGCGAACATTCCTAATCCGCTTAAAGGCATTCGAACAAGTTAAGCTGGTGGAAGATGCCCGGAACGCCTTTACGAAGCAAACAGGCCGGTTGCCGTCATCCATTCAGGAACTCGTTACCAAAGGTTTTCTTGCAAAGATCCCTGATGATCCCTATGGAGGGAAATTTTTTCTTGCTCAAGACGGTAAAGTTCTGACGACCAGTAAGTTTGCCTTTGGTAAAACGGAAGGACCTCTTAAAGACAAGGGTGGTGTGAGGTAATGAAAGCCATTGAAATCAGTAACCTCGGCAAAACGTATAAAGGCAGAAAAGCGTCCCCCGTCCCTGCGTTGCAAGGGTTGTCATTGGACATTATTCAAGGCGAGATTTTCGGTTTTCTCGGTCCCAACGGCGCCGGCAAGAGCACTACCATCAAGTGCCTCATGGGTCTGATTCGCCCAACAGCTGGCACGGCAATTATCATGGGCGAGCCCATCGGCAGCGTGGCATCGCGCATGAAAGTCGGGTTTCTGCCGGAGAACCCTGCTTTTTACGATTACCTGTCAGCCGAGGAATATCTCCGCTTCGTTGGTAAAACCTTCCGCATGGATGAGTCATTGTTACAGCACCGTTGCGATGAGGCACTTAAGCTGCTTGAGCTGTGGGATGCCCGCAAGCGGCCGATGCGGGGCTACAGCAAGGGGATGGTGCAGAGGGTGGGGTTGGCCCAGACCCTGATCCATGACCCGGAACTGTACATCCTTGACGAGCCGATGAGCGGATTGGATCCCATTGGCAGGGCATTGGTCAAAGAGATCATCCTGGACCTGAAAAAGCGGGGCAAGAGTGTGTTTTTCAGCACTCATATCACCGATGATGTGGAAAAGGTCTGCGACAGGGTAGGGGTGATTGTTAAAGGTAAGCTGGAGGCTTTGGACAGTGTTGAGAATATCATGCGGCGCGGTATTGAAGGGTATCTGGTTCAAACCAGGCGCAACCATGGAAACCATGAAGCTTTGCTAGGATTTACGCTGTTACGGACCAATGATCTGTTTGTCGAATATCTGGTTCCGGCGGAAAGGTTCAACGAATTCATGGCGCTGGTGGGGCAAAATTCGGTAGAGATTACACTGTTGGAAACAAAACGGAAGGATCTGGAAGCGTTCTTCCTGAATATCGTAGAAAAGGGAAAGGCCTAACCTGGCCTTTCCCTTGATTTCCTGCCGTGCGGTGATCCGCTGTTGCCGCAGCTCTATCCTTCCATTCTGGGGAACAGCGCCTCTGCCTTGGTGATTGTGCTGCCAGCCTTAAGACCACCCCAGTTGAGCCCTTCCTGATTGACAACTCCTTGACAACCAAGGCTGGAGAGTGCTTTTTCCGCCGTGGCCGGCATAAAGGCAGAAAGGATGCAATGCACGATCCGCTGCAGTTCCAGCAGGCAGTACATGACCGTGGCCAGCCGCGCCTGATTTGCAGGGTCCTTAGCCAGCGCCCAAGGGGCTGATTCGTCGATATACTTATTGGCGGCCGAGACTACCTCCCATATTGCCTGGAGCGCTTTGCTGAAGGCCAGGTCATTCAGGCAGGCGTCAACTGCGGCCACCATATCCTCGGTTCTTTTCTTGAGAGTTTGATCCAGCTCGGAAAGTTCGGCTGGCGCCTGGAGGGTGCCGTTGAAATACTTGACCGCCATGGCGGTTGAGCGTGACAGCAGGTTGCCCAGGTCGTTGGCCAGGTCGGAGTTGAGGCGCTGGACCAGAGCGGCATGGGAGAAATCGCCGTCCAGGCCGAAAGGAACCTCGCGCAGCAGGAAATACCTGACCACATCCACGCCGTACTTGTCGATCAGCATGTTTGGTTCTACCACGTTCTGCAGACTCTTGCTCATCTTCTGCCCTTCCACTGTCCACCAGCCGTGGGCAAAGACCTTTTCAGGCAGGGGAAGGCCGGCGGCCATGAGGAAGGTTGGCCAGTAAACAGCGTGGAAGCGCAGGATGTCCTTGCCGATGAGGTGTACATCCACCGGCCAGAAAGTTTGATATTCCGTAGTGTTTTCAGGATAGCCCAGGGCAGTGATGTAGTTGGTCAGGGCGTCGAACCAGACATAGATGACATGTTTTTCGTTACCGGGCACAGGAATGCCCCAGGTAAAGGTCGTGCGGGAGACGGAGAGGTCACGCAACCCTTCTTTAACGAAGGAGATGATCTCGTTGCGCTTGCTCTTGGGCTGGATGAAGTCGGGATTCGCTTCGATATGGTCCAGGAGTGCCTGCTGATACTTGCTCATCCGGAAGAAATAGGATTCTTCCTTGAGTTTTTCCACGGGCCGGTTGCAATCCGGGCAGCGCCCTTCTATGAGTTGCGTTTCGGTCCAGAACGTCTCGCAGGGGGTACAGTACCAGTCCTCGTATTCACCCAGGTAGATGTCACCTTTTTCGAGGATTTTTGAAAAGATGTGGCTCACACCTTTTTTGTGGCGCTCCTGGGTGGTTCTGATGAAATCGGTGTTGGAAATGCCCAAGCGTTCCCACAGCGCCTGGAAGCGCTTGACCACCCTGTCCGCCAGTTCCAGCGGGGTCTCGCCGGCCGTAGTTGCAGCCTTCTCCACCTTCTGGCCATGTTCGTCGCTGCCGGTAAGGAAGTAAACCTCATGCCCCATCAACCTCTTGTAGCGGGCCAGTACATCCCCGGCCACCGTAGTGTAGGCGTGGCCGATGTGTGGTACATCATTGACATAGTATATCGGTGTAGTCACATAGAATGCAGGTTTCATCATTACGCTCCTGGTGTGGTTGGCTGTGGGGTATTGCCTGAGCCGCCATCGGATTTTTTGCGATGGCCATGTTTGCGAAAGCGGTGTTTTTTTCGTGCCTGGCGGGGTTGCTCCTCGCCTTGTTTACTTTCCGTACCTGTTTCGGCGACGGCTTGCTCCACGGGAGAAGTCTCATCGCTTAATGGCTCGGCTGCTTCAGGCTGCTTGCGTTCCTGGCGCCGTTCACGTCCTTTTTGCTGCGATCGTGCAGGAACAACTGGCGCTTCAATGCGTTGCGGAGTGTCGACAGCTGCAGTTTCTGTCTGAATGTCCTTCTGGTTGATGACGACAGTCTTGCCGTCGTCCTGCTTTAAGGTGATGTCGCCGGTCAATATATTCAACTTATCCACAACACCGCTGACAGAGTCGGTATGCACCCGTTTGCCGCATTTGGGCAGGTTTTTACGCAGGCAACAATAGGTTTCATATTCGTAATCCAGACAGCACAGGAGACGGCCGCATTGTCCGGATATCTTGTTGGGATTCAGGGCCAGATTCTGCTCTTTTGCCATTTTGACCGAAACCGGCTGGAATTCGCGCAGAAATGAGCAGCAGCATAGCTCACGACCGCAGATGCCGATGCCGCCGACCATCTTTGATTCGTCGCGGACACCGATCTGACGCATCTCGATACGGGTGTGGAAGGTGTGAGCCAGATCCTTGACTAGATCGCGGAAGTCAACCCGTCCATCGGCGGTGAAGAAAAAGACCGCCTTGCTGCAGTCGAACAGGTATTCGACCCGTACAAGTTTCATCTGCATCCCCCGCTCCATGATGCGGTTAAGGCAGAAATCATAGGCCTCTTTTTCCTTGCGGGTGTTCCGTTCCAGGGTGACCAGGTCTTCCGGAGTGGCCTGTCGCCGGATAGAGACGAGGTTTGCGGGAGGGTCGGTTTCTTCACGCTCAAACGGTCCAGTGACGACAGTGCCGATTCCAAGTCCGCGTTCTGTCTCCACGATGACCTTGTCGCCCGGCTTGACGTCTATGTTGCCGGCATTGAAGTCGTACAGTTTACCGGCAGTGATGAATTGTATGGTTACTATGCGTTGCAAATAAATCCTCCTCGCTTGTTCAACTGCATTTTATGCTGAGTCATGCTGCGGCCCCGGCTACTTTGATGAAAAGGTGATCAAGGGCAAGTTTTACATTGGCGTTGCGCTGCACCGCCCGCCTGGTTTCAATGATATCCCCGGCAAGTTGCATTATCCGGTCGAGGCTCAAGCCGGATACTAGCGATTCCAGGGCCGGACGGATGGCGGTGTTGATGATGTCGTTGCATCCTGCTGCCAGGTGAAGCATGTCCCTGATAAAGGAAAGCAGCAGGTCCAGGGTTTCCAAGGCGTTATCGCGGTTGCCGCCCAACTCTTCCGACGCGTTGAATACGGTAACGATCTTCCCCAGGCTCATGTTGTTCAGGTGCTTCAGCAGCAATTCGCATCGTTCGGTAAGTGATTCGTTGTCCAATTCCAGTGCCCTTTGCATGCTTCCATCGGCCATCTGGGACAGTAAGGCCGCAGAAGCGCCTTCGATGCCTTTTTGTTCCAACAGCATCCTGACGTGCTCGGGCGACAGCGGTGAAAAACGAACCAATTGACAACGGGAGCGGATAGTCGGCAGCAGCATGTCGGCATTTTCGGTGAACAGGATGATGATGGCATTGCCCGGCGGTTCTTCCAGGGTTTTGAGCAAGGAATTGGCTGCGTTCACGCTCATCCGCTCGGCCGGCTCCAGGAAGCATGCCTTGCGCGGTGCTTCGTATGGACGAAGTGCCAATTCCCGCTGCATTTCCCGCAATTGGTCGATGCTGATATCCCGCTTGTCCGGAAGCGGCTCGACAATATGGATGTCGGCGTGGTTTCCGCCTGCCACCTTGCGGCAACTGGGACAAGTGCCGCAGGCGTCATCCGCCATGTTTTGGCAGAACAGCGCCTGGATCAGTGCCTGGGCTGTTATTCTGCGTCCGCAGCCGGATGGTCCTTCAAAGATATAGGAATGAGAGGTCTTTCCGGAACTGATGGCTCGCCGGAATACTTCGATCACACGTTCATGTCCCAGGATGTCAGCGAATGGCACGGCTACTATCCTTGAGACCTTTTAATACGCGCTCGGCAATCGTGGCGGATATCTGTTCAATGGTGCCGCTGCCGTCGGTGCGAAAATAGCGTTCAGGGTTTTGGCGAGCCAGATCAAGATAGCCGTTGCGTACGCGCTGGTGGAACTCCAGCGCTTCCAGTTCAAAACGTTCCTCTCTGGGGCCAGTAGCGGAGTCGATTCGCTGCTTTGCACGGTTTAGTCCGACATTGATCTCGCAGTCGATCAAAACTGTCAGATTTGGTTCGATTGATTGGCAGGCCAAGGCATTGAGCAGATCTATTGTTGCACGGTCTATGCCTCTACCGGAGCTCTGGTAGGCAATGGTGGCATCGGTAAAGCGGTCGCACAACACGATGCAACCGGATTCCAGTGCCGGCCGGATGATTTCTGATACATGTTGGGCTCGGGCAGCGGCATACAGAAAGAGCTCGGCCAGTGGGTTCATTCCTAGATTGTCGGCATCCAGGAGGATTGTGCGGATCTTGTCGGAAATCTGGCAACCCCCAGGTTCCCTTGTCAGCACAACACGATGGCCAAGCAAAGACAAGTGCTCGCCCAGTAACCTGATCTGGGTTGTCTTGCCGCACCCTTCAATGCCTTCAAAGGTTATGAAATAGCCCACGGAAATCTCCAAATCTTTCTTAAAATAGTGAATTATAGGCAAGCAGCAGTTGCTTGGCAATAGAATTTAAGTTTTTAAAGGTGTTTTCCTGCAAAAGGGTGCTCAAGGGCCGAGTTTCTGTTGCTAAATCCATATCGCGTGGCTATAGTTTTGGTTTCAAAAGGGGAACGGGAGTATGGATTTTGATGTGTTAGAACAACTGTTGCAGTATCGTTTTGTGCAGCATGGACTTGCCCTTCGTGCCTTGACGCACCCGTCGTTCGAGCATGAACAAACAGGGGCGGGTGATTACCAACGACTTGAGTTTTTGGGCGATGCAGTATTGGGGATGTTGTTGGCCGAAACACTCTATTCCCTGTTTCCTGACGGTAACGAGGGTGATTTGTCCCGCTTCAGGGCGCAAATGGCCGGCCAGGACACATTGGCCGGCATAGCCAGAAAGAGCGGCTTGGGGCAATTCATCCGTCTTGGCCGTGGTGAAGTACAGAGCGCCGGCTGCGACAAGGATTCTATCCTGGCCGATGTTCTGGAATCGCTCATAGCGGCGGTTTATCTGGATGGCGGTTTGGAGGCCGCCCGCAGGTTGGTGCTGCGGCTGTTCGACGACCTTCTGGATTCATCCGTGACCCCGTTGAAGAACATCGATGCCAAGAGCGAACTCCAGGAGTCTTTGTCAGCCATGCGATTGCCGCCACCAAGCTATCGTCTTGCGGAGGAATCCGGCCCGGCCCATGCCCGTAAATACCGCTTTCAGGTGCTAGTGGCCGACAAGGTGGTCGGAGAAGGTGAGGGGCGATCCAAAAAAATGGCCCAGCAGGCCGCAGCCGCCGAGGCACTCAAACAATTATCCGAACTGTCGGTGCAAGTTGCATGAAAAGGGTAACGGTCCCTTTTTTCATCAGTCACCAGGGATGTCCGCACGCATGTGTGTTTTGCGACCAGCGTACCATTTCCGGTTCATCAGGAGCCCTGCCGACCGCTACGGAAATTTTAGCCAAAATTCATGCTTGGCAGGGCACAGCTGGCAATCTTCCCTTGGAGGTGGCCTTTTTTGGCGGTACCTTCACTGCCCTCCCGGCTACGACCCAGAAACGCCTCCTGGAGCCTCTGAAACCGCTTTTGGCATCCGGTGCGGTGAAGTCCGTTAGGATATCCACCCGTCCCGACTATATAGATGAAGAGCGCGTGAAATGGCTGTCTGACCAAGGAGTGGCAATCATCGAACTCGGCGTGCAGTCCATGGACGACCAAGTGCTGGCCATGGCAGGGAGGGGACATGATGCTGCATCCTCGGCAGCAGCCATCCGTTGTATCGCCTGCCACGGCATTTCCGCTGTTGCTCAATTGATGCCTGGCCTGCCTGGAGACACGCCTGCAAAGTCGGTTACCTCTCTGCATCGGGTTATGGCGGCCGGAGCCGGATCAGTGAGGATCTACCCGGCTGTTGTCCTGCGTGGTACCGGTCTGGCGGCTATGTTCGAGGCAGGCGAGTATTATCCCCTGTCAATCGATGAAGGTATCAAGCTGTGTAAAGTACTGCTGCATTCCGCCATGAAGGCTGGGGTGGATGTGATCCGCATCGGCCTGCAGGCCGATGCGGATCTCAATGGCGACACAGTGTTGGCCGGCTGTTGGCATCCCGCTTTGGGGCAATTGGTCCGCTCTCGGTTGTATGCCGATCTGTTGTGTCAGCTGGCCTCCTCACATCGCGCAGAGATGCCGATTTCGATCATGTGTCATCCGTCGCGGGTCTCGGATGTTGTCGGGCAGGGAAGAATAAATCTGAAGCGATTGTGGAGCCAGGAAGTTGCCATCAAGGTGAAATCAAACTCATCCCTGCAGGAAGAAGAGGTTATAATTAATTACATTGACCAGGAAATTAAGGGTCACATAGTAACTGACTTAAAATACGATATTCACGAGGTGTGAACCATGCGCAAAGAATCCTTGAAATTTTTAGAAAAGCTCCTTGATGCGCCCAGCCCGTCTGGCTATGAGCAACCGGCCCAACGGGTCTTTAGAGAGTATGTTGCCCCTTTCTGCGATGAATTGACCACTGATGTGATGGGCAACGTTTTTGCCCGCATCTCCGGCAAGGGGAAAGACCTGCCGCGGGTAATGGTGGTGGGCCACACCGACGAAATCGGCCTGCAGGTGAAATATATCGATGATAAGGGTTTCCTATACTTTGCTTCTGTTGGTGGTGTGGATGCCCACTTGACCCCTGGCAAGCGGGTGGCGATCCATACCGCCTCCGGCCCACTGGCCGGGGTGATCGGCAAGAAACCGATCCATTTGATGGATGCCAAAGACCGGGAAACAGTGGTCAAGCTGGAAGCGCAGTACATCGATATTGGCGCCAAGGACAAGAAAGAGGCCCAGAAGCTGGTCAGGGTAGGTGACGCAGTCACATTTGAAAGCGCTTTTACCCGCCTGCAAGGCGACCGGGTTGCTTCGCGCGGATTTGACGACAAGGCCGGCTGTTTCGTGGTGGCCGAGGTGTTGCGTCTGGTGGCGGCATCCGGCAAGAAGCTTGCCGTCGATCTTTATGGCGTCTCCTCGGTTCAAGAAGAGATCGGACTTCGTGGCGGCACGACCAGCTGCTACACGGTGAACCCCGACGTGGGAATTTGTGTTGAGGTGGATTTTGCCACGGACCAGCCGGATGTGGAGAAAAAGCACAATGGCGAGGTGGGACTGGGCAAGGGGCCGATCCTGACACGCGGAGCCAACATCAATCCTCAATTGCTCGATTTATTGAGCAGCACCGCCGGGAAAGAAAAAATCGCGGTTCAGTATACTGCCAATCCACGTGCCACCGGTACCGATGCCAATGTCATGCAGATATCCAGAGGCGGGGTGGCTACGGCGCTGGTCAAGGTGCCCTTGCGTTACATGCATACTCCGGTAGAAACCATCTCCCTGGCAGACTTGGAGAACGCCGCCAAATTGATCGTGGCGACGTTGGCACGTATTTCTTCGCGTGCGGAATTTATTCCGGCCTGACAGCATTTTGTATCGGCGAACCTGCCAGGAATTTATGTTTCCGGAAGGTTCGCAAGCAAATAGCACCATGAATTGGCCAGGTTCTTGACACGTTTGCAGGGTTGTATTTCATGAACCCCTTTTGACTTGACTTGCCCTGTCCACTGTACTAACTTCTATAAAATTAATCATCCCTCAAGGAGCCTGAAAATGCCCTACGAGAAGCTGCAGGAAGGCTTGACCTTTGACGATGTCCTTCTGGTGCCGGCCCATTCCCTCGTTATGCCACGCGACGTCAATATTGCCACCCGCCTGTCCCGAAACATCCCACTGAACATTCCGCTCGTCAGCGCCGCCATGGATACCGTTACCGAGGCGCGCACCGCCATCTGCATGGCACGGGAAGGCGGTCTGGGCATCATTCACAAGAACCTCACCATTCTTGAACAAGCCCATGAGGTGGACAAGGTCAAGAAGAGCGAATCTGGCATGATCGTGGACCCGATCACCATGAGGCCTAACCAGAAGATCAGCGATGCGCTGGATATCATGTCGCGCTACCGAATCTCCGGTGTCCCGGTCACCAAGCCCAATGGCAAACTGGTCGGAATTCTTACCAACCGCGACCTTCGTTTTGAAACTGATTACGACCTGCCTATCTCCGCCCGAATGACCAAACGCAACCTGGTAACCGTGCCGGTTGGTACCACACTTGACCAAGCCAAGGAACTCCTCAAACATACGCGCGTGGAAAAGTTACTGGTGGTGGATAACGAGCGTTTCCTCAAGGGGCTTATCACGATCAAGGATATTGAGAAGGTCAAGAAATATCCCTATGCTTGCAAGGATAGTCTGGGACGCTTGCGGGTCGGTGCCGCCGTCGGCCCTACCGCCGAGATGGAGGCACGCATGGATGCGCTGCTTCGGGCCGGCGCCGATGTAATCGTGATCGACACTGCCCATGGTCACTCCCAGGCGGTCATCGATGCCGTACTTCGAGCAAAGTCCACCTTTTCGGGCTGCGAGATCATCGCAGGCAACATCGCCACTGCCGAGGCAGCCGAGGCATTGATCAAGGCCGGGGCCGACGGCATCAAGGTGGGCATCGGGCCCGGATCCATCTGCACCACCCGCGTGGTGGCAGGTGTTGGGGTCCCGCAGATCACGGCCATCCACGAGTGTGCGAACATGGCCCACAAGTTCGGGGTTCCGGTCATAGCCGACGGCGGTATCAAGTACTCTGGCGATCTTCCCAAGGCGATCACCGCCGGTGCCGACAGTATCATGATCGGATCGCTCTTTGCCGGCACCGAGGAGTCCCCCGGCGACACCGTTCTCTATCAAGGGCGGACCTACAAGAGCTATCGCGGCATGGGCTCGATTGGTGCCATGAAGGACGGGAGCAAGGATCGCTACTTCCAGTCGGATGTGGGCGAAGACGTCAAGCTGGTGCCGGAAGGCATCGAAGGGATGGTGCCGTTGCGCGGACCGCTCTCGGCCAATATCCATCAGCTGTTGGGCGGATTGCGTTCCGGAATGGGCTATACCGGGTGTGTCACCATTCCGGAATTACAGCAAAAGGCGCGCTTCATCCGTATTACCGGGGCAGGCCTCAAGGAATCCCACGTTCATGACGTGACCATCACAAAAGAGGCGCCCAACTATCGGGTAGGGAATTAAGGTATCCGTTACGTAGCAAAATAACATTTCATTTGTAGGGTTAAGCAAGTTTCAACGGCTTCGCCCGCCTTGATTATCCGCGGCAAAAGGGCGAAACAGGTCAAGTTTTTGCTTCGTCCCTACAATAAAGGAACTTGTAACCCAATGACGACCGACATCCACAGCCAGAAGATATTGATCCTAGATTTCGGATCACAATACACCCAACTTATCGCCAGACGCGTACGAGAAGCCCATGTCTATTGCGAACTTCATCCGTTCGACATGTCCCTGGATGCTATCCGCGCTTTCCGTCCCAACGGGATCATTCTTTCGGGCGGCCCCAAATCGGTCTACGAGCCGAATGCCCCTGCCGTGGCTGAGGAACTTTTCGAGTTGGGAGTACCGGTGCTGGGAATCTGCTATGGCATGCAGCTGATGAGTCTTCATTTTGGTGGAGAGGTGGTGGCGGCCGGAAAACGCGAGTTTGGCCATGCTGACCTGCTTTCCAGCGGGGAGCCGGGGCAACTGTTCGACGGTTTCTTTGTTGAAGGTAAAAGCCCGGTCTGGATGAGCCATGGCGACCACGTAGCCAGGATCCCAAATGGTTTCGAGGTGGTGGCGGAAACCGACAATGCACCGGTTTGCGCCATCCAGGATGTCAAACGGCATCTCTATGGAGTGCAGTTCCATCCTGAAGTAAACCACACCCCGCGCGGCGAACTGCTGATCGATACCTTTGTCCGCAAGATATGTGGCTGTAGCGGGCAATGGACCCCTGGCCACATCATCGAAGACGCCGTAGAGCGCATTCGGTGTCAGGTGGGCAAGGAGCGGGTTATCCTGGGGCTCTCCGGTGGCGTTGATTCATCGGTGGCCGCAGCCCTGATACATCGAGCCATAGGCGATCAGCTTACCTGTGTTTTTGTTGATAACGGCCTTTTGCGTCTGGGAGAGGGAGACCAGGTAATGGCCACCTTTGCCGAAAATCTCGGGGTCAAGGTGATACGAGTGGATGCCGAGGATCGTTTTCTGACCGCACTGGCCGGAGAAGCTGATCCGGAGCGAAAACGGAAGATCATTGGCGGCCTTTTTGTCCAAATATTCGAAGAGGAGTCTAATCGGATCGAGGATGCCCGTTGGCTGGCCCAGGGAACCATCTATCCGGATGTGATCGAGTCTGCCGGCGCAAAAACCGGCAAGGCCCACAACATCAAGAGTCACCACAATGTGGGCGGCTTGCCTGCCGACATGAAGCTCAGTCTTCTTGAGCCGCTGCGTGAGCTTTTCAAGGACGAAGTCCGCGCTATCGGAGAAGAATTGGGCCTGCCGCACCAGATGGTGTGGCGCCACCCGTTTCCCGGGCCCGGGCTGGGGGTGCGCATACTTGGTGAGGTCAGGAAGGAATATGCGGACATCCTGCGCAGGGCCGATGCAATCTATATTGAGGAATTGTATGCCGCGGACCATTACAACAAAATCAGTCAGGCCTTCGCCGTATTCCTGCCGGTCAAGAGCGTCGGAGTCATGGGTGACGGCCGCACCTACGAATATGTTGTTGCTCTTCGGGCAGTAGAAACCAAGGACTTCATGACTGCCGGTTGGTATCCGTTGCCGTACGAGGACATGGCCAGGATAAGCAGCCGGATTATTAATGAAGTCAAGGGTGTCAATCGGGTCGTGTACGATATCTCCAGTAAACCTCCGGCAACCATCGAGTGGGAATAGCTGGTAGCGTAAATTGCCAATGAAGCAGTTACGGGAGGGGCGCAGATGAAACGATATTCCGTTGTATTTGCCATTGCCGTACTGTTGACAGCCGGATCGGCCTTGGCCAAGACCCTAATACTTAAGGGCAGCCTGAGCAGCTCGATCTCCATGCGCCAGCAGATGGAGTTCAATGTCGACAAGGGCGAAGTCCAGAATTTTACCTTTCGTTTTGCCTTGCCGGCCGATTTCCGGAGCAGGAGCGTCAGCCAGTCGGTTGATGCCCTGTCCGCCAGTTTCGAACCACAGCCGGCAAAATCCACCATTGAGCAGGACCGTTTCGGTAACAGATTTCAAAAAGTGGTGTGGAACAACCTGAACAGGGATATTCGCGTTAACCTGAGCTATACCGCTAATATCCACTCCGAACTTTCCGCCATGGAAAGCCGTACGCCCTTTCCTATCGGCAAGGTTGGGGGAGCGGATGCCGTCTATCTGAAGAATACCGACCTGGTTCAATCCGATGCCCCTGAAATTGTTGAATTGGCGCGCCGACTGACTGCCGGCGCCAAAAACGAGTATGAGGCAGTCACCGCCATTACCAACCATGTGGCGGATGCCGTCAAATACACATTCAATCCCCCCAAATACGATGCTCTCTACACCTTGGAGACCAAGAGCGGCAATTGTCAGAACTTTGCCCATCTGAACATCGCGCTCCTGCGTAGCGTCGGTATTCCGGCCCGTATCGTCGGGGGGATAACTCTCAAGGATTCCTGGAAGGTGCCGATCGATGCCAGGAATTCGATTGTCCAAAGCATGGGACAGGGTGGCCATGCCTGGATTGAGGTCTATTTTCCCGATTTGGGCTGGCTGCCCTATGACCCGCAGCAGTCGCGGCAGTTTACCTCATCGCGGCATATCAAGCAGACCCATGGCCTGGATTCGCGCGATATCAATGACAACTGGCGCGGCTCTCCCTACCTGCCGCGATATTCGGAGTTGATCGACGGTACGTTCAAATCGGATGACATAGATCTCAAGGTCATGAATTCGACTAAAGAACCTCGCCCATACATCATCAGCAATCTGGTATCTGCCCAGGTTCCTGTTTCCTATCAGGGGCCACCGGCAGTAGCTAAGCAGCCTGTTAAACCTGCTGTCAAGCCTGATATTGCTCCGCCTGCTGTCGAGACTGTCACGGAAGATGGAGCTACAGTTGGCGACGAGGATGGCATGGTACGGATTAAGAAGCCTGTTAAGCCTGCCAAGCCTGGACCCAAAACCCCCAGACCAGTGGTTACAAAGGTTGATAAGGCTAAAATCGAGAAACCTGTTCCGACCAAACAGAAACCGCCACTGCAAGGCACTCATGTGACTTTCGGCAACATGGATTTTCCCAACTTGGTTGACAGTTATAATGTTCATGGGGATACCGGCACCCGTATCCTGGACAAGGAAACCTCCGAGTACGTTACATCCAAGTACATCTACGCCCAGGCCTTTCATGTCAACCACGGCGTGGCATTGGAAAAGGTCTCCCTGGCAATGCGAAAGTTCGGGGGCGATGGTACGGTCTATATCGATCTGGTCAGGGATGATGGCGGCAGGCCGAATATTCTGGACGGCATGCGTTCCAACCTGGTATCGCTGGAAAAAATTTCCCGCAAGCCAGGCTACTACTGGGTGGATTTCGGTTTTCCCAGGGATGCCCAAAGCCGGCTCAAACCGGGCAAATATTGGATTGTATTGCGCTATTCAGGCGAGGCAATCATGAACTGGTTCTATATACCCGGCAAGCCCTACAGCGACAGCGACGATACGCGTTCCACAGCCAAGGGTTTCCAGTGGGAAGACATTCTTAACTACGATTTTGTCTTCAAGGTGTCTGGCAAGGCGTTATGACCTTTGTGGCAACCGATGTGCCCAATTCTGACCATCGGTATAAGTACTTTAACAAAATGGTTTTCTGATAAAAAAACTTAGTGACAACTAACTATCCCAATAAGCAGGAGGAAAAAACTTTGACTGGCATTTCCTTTGAAGAAATCATGTTTACCATCATGTCGGCCACCCAGGATACTTTCAAGAGTTACATGAACATAGACCTACTGGCAGGCAAGGTCGAAAAACGAGTCGATCCGGTGGATTCAGATGTGACAGGCATCGTTGGTGTGGCCGGAGACAGGGTGGGCTATATAATCATTGCCACCAATAGAAGCAGCGCCCAGTGCGTTGCCAAGGAACTGCTGATGGTGGACGAGGCAGACGAGGAATGTATCCGCGACGCAGTCGGCGAATTAACAAACAATATCGCCGGAGTTTTTAAAACCAAATACCATGAGCAATATGGCAGTGTTGCCCTTGGTCTGCCGCTTGTTGTTTCCGGTCAACTCCGTACCATTGCCGACCCGCCTGAGTCAGAGGAACAATCCAGTATCAATGTGCAGTGCAAAGGTGTGACAATTCCCTTTACTACCGCCGACGGCACTGTTTCCATCAAGGTCATGGTCTACATGTAGCAGCCGAACCGATTCAATGCGTCTGTTTCCGATACCTTTGTTGTGCGCCCTGCTCTTTGTTATCCTCCTGTCCGGTTGCGGCACTGCCGTATCCCGCTGGCGCGATGATGCCTTGACCAGCTTTAACAATACCCTTGCGGCGGGCAGTGACAGCCTTGCACCTGAAGAATCCGACATCATCCGTCTGACCATTGCCCTGGCCGAACACTACAACGAGCAGGAAATGTTCGAAGATGCCGACCGTCTCTACCGGCTTTCAAGTCGCAAAAGCAGGTTGTTGTATCGCAACCTGATACAGGCCAGATCCAGGCAGGATATAGTTGCTACAGAAGGAAGCAAAGAAAATATCCAAGCAGCGGATGTACCCGTAGTCACCCATGAAGTAGTCAGCCCAGAGGATACATTGGTGCCTGATGCGAACCAGCAGCTGGCCGGACAAGAGCCGCCGGTTCCGGTGCAGGCCGAATTTGTTGAAGTTCAACCAACCACGGAAGCCATAGTACAGGTTCCCGCGCAGGCGGATACCCACAGCAAATCTCCAGTCGCCGCATCGCCCCATCATAACGACAGAGTCGCACTTTCACCGGACAGGGCAACCATTTACCTCACCTTTGATGACGGCCCCTCGCGTCTGACCCTGCCCATAGCCGCTCTTCTCGAATCCCAGGGGGTCGCGGCCACATTCTTTGTACTTGGCAATAATGTCAAAGGCCACGAGAAGATAATAACCGAAACAATTGCCATGGGTCACCACGTAGGTAGCCATACCCTGTCCCACAACCTGCATAAGTTGCTGGCATCCTTTGCTTCCGGCTCAAATGAAATCAGCCGCACCAGCGAGTTGATCGATCGCCTGGGAGGTGATGGCCGCATGGTGCGGCTACCCTATGGATCAAAGGATAAAAGGCTGCTTTCCTTGGTGGAATCCGAAGGGGCACAGATCTTTTTGTGGGACATCAATAGCTGCGACTCAACTCCTAAAGGGGTTCACGACCATCGCTTCATCGAGCAGGCCGTATTGCGGCAGCTGGACAAGACAGACAAGAAAAAGTTGGTTCTGCTGTTCCATGATGGCGCCGGTCACGACTCGACACTGGCAGCCATTCGCACTCTGGTTCCTCGGCTTAAACAGGAGGGGTACCGCTTTGGCGTTCTGACGCGGAACGAACGGATTGCCAAGGTGTCTTACGATAAACATTAGGAGTTTTGATGCAGGATGTACTTGGCCGCTACGGAATTTTGCTGCAGGAAGTTGACAGATGGTTTGCCGGCTGTGTTCAACGTCATGGCGACATTATCTCCTGTGCGCGGGGGTGTTCGGAATGCTGCAGGGGGCTGTTTGACATAACCCTGCTGGATGCTCTTTACCTGCGGCAAGGCTTTGAACGCTTGCCAGAGGACATACAGCGCAGGGTGCTGGAAAAATCCCGGCGCAGGCTTGATGAATTGTCTGCAGGGTGGCCGGAGTTTATCGCCCCTTGGACTCTCAATTATATACCGGAACCGGCATGGGATGAAATGATGCCGGAAGATGACGAAACAGCTTGCACGCTGCTGTCCGATGCGGGTACCTGTCTGGTCTACGACCACCGCCCCATGACTTGCCGCCTGAACGGCATTCCAATGATAGACACCTCTGGCGAGGAGCTGTTCGACGAGTGGTGCTCGCTGAACTTCAAGGATTGCGATCCACTGGCTTTTAAGGATATACGTCACCCCTTCAATGACCTGTTCGGACAGGAGCTGCTCCTGTTCCGAGAGCTGACCCGCAGGGTTCTGGGGGAGGCAACCAGCGAGCTGGACACCATCATTCCGGCAGCGGTATTTATGGATACGGAACTATTGGATAAGATTAGGGAGACAATAAAAAAAGGCCCGTGACTTCACAGTTACGGGCCTTTTTTATGTCATATTGCCTGTTTGATTATTTTCCTGCGGCCTTGACCATCAGCTCGCTTACCATCCTGGTAAAGCGGAGCGGATCCTTGATTGGTGACCCTTCAGTCAGCAGGGCCTGGTCATAGAGCAGGTCAGCGTAATCTGACAGGGCAGGGGCCTTGTTGTCCTGCTTGTGGAGGTCGCCCATGGCGCGCAGCAGGGCGTGGTCCGGGTTCAGTTCCAGTACCCTTTTTGATTCCGGTACCGGCTGGTTGAGAGCCTTCATGATCCTTTCCATATTGGCGTTCATGCCATACTCCTCGGCAACCAGGCAGCAGGCGCTCTCGGTCAGACGGTTGCTGAAGCGCACCTCTTTTACCTTGTCCTGCAAGTGGTCTTTAATGAACGAAATCAGGTCCGAAAACTCTTTCTGGGCCTCTTCACGCTTCTTTTCCTTCTCTTTTTTCTCGTCTTCGCTGTCCAGGCTGATGTCGCCCCGGTCTACGGCCTTAAGAGGCTTGCCGTCGTATTCGGTCAGTGACTGTACCACCCATTCGTCTACAGGGTCGCTCATAAAGATGACTTCGTACCCCTTGGCACGAAACGCTTCCAGGTGGGGGGACTGCTCCAATGCCTCGCGGCTGTTGCCGGTTATGAAGTAGATCTCTTTCTGGGATTCCGGCATCCGGGCGACATAATCCTTGAGTGATGAAAAGGCGCCGGCCTCGGTCCCTGTGCTCTCGAACAGGACCAATTCCTGCAGCTTTTCTTTGTTGGCAAAATCGAAGTGCACACCCTCTTTGATGACCTGTCCGAACTCAGCCCAGAACTTCACGTATTCATCAAAGTTTTTCTCCTTAACTTCAGATAAAGTCGAGAGAATTTTGCTAACCAAACCCTTCTGGATACGTTTGATCTGCACATCCTCCTGGAGGATCTCGCGGGAGACGTTGAGCGGCAGGTCCGACGAGTCCACCACCCCTTTGACGAAACGGAGGTAGTCAGGAATCAGTTCTTCGCATTTGTCGGTGATAAAGACCCGTTTAACGTAAAGTTGCAGTCCCTTCTTGCGGTCAGACATGAACATGTCGAAAGGCTTGCGGGCCGGCAGGAAGAGCAGGGCCTTGAATTCGCTGACACCTTCGGCCGAGAAATGGATAGTGCGGAAAGGCGCCTCAAAGTCGTGGGAGACATGCTTGTAGAACTCGTTGTATTCCTCTTCCGTGACATCGCTCTTGGGACGGGCCCAAATGGCCTTCATGGAGTTGAGGGTCTCTTCCACGGTTTTCTCAATGGTTCCGGCCCCTTCAATCTCCTCGCCGTCCACGCCTTTGGGTGTTTCGGTGCGGGTGATGTCCATCACGATCGGATACTGGATATAGTCGGAATACTTTTTGACAATGGAGCGGATTTTCCATTCATCAAGGTATTCCTTGAATTCGTCTTTGAGATGCAGGACGATTTCCGTGCCGCGCTGTTCGCGCCGGCATTCCTCGATGGTATAGGAACCATCGCCGGTCGATTCCCAGCAGCATCCAGTCTCGATGGAGCCGGCTGAGCGAGTATAGAGTGTAACACGGTCCGCAACCATGAACGACGCATAGAAGCCAACCCCGAATTGACCGATCAGCTCGGGGTTGTCGCTGGTGGCCTTGTCTTTGAGAGACTGCATGAAGGCCTTGGTGCCGGAGCGGGCGATCGTGCCGATATTTTCCTCCACTTCGGCCATGCTCATGCCGATGCCGTTGTCACGGATCGTCAGCGTGCCAGCGTCCTTGTCCGGGACAATCTTGATCTTCCAATCACTGTTCCCTTCCAGAATAGCTTCATTGGAGTGGGACTCGAAGCGGACCTTGTCAATGGCGTCGGAAGCGTTGGAAATCAGCTCCCGCAAAAAGATGTCGCGGTTGGAATAGAGCGAGTGGATCACCAGATCGAGGAGTTGCTGCACCTCTGTCTGGAATTGCTTGGTTGTTTTGGACATGACTATTCAATCTCCTTTGGTGGGGTGCGTTTTGTGAGTTACAAACATAATAACGGAGAATTGAATTTTCAAGGGGGCATGTTCAGGAAACGGGTGCTTTTTTAATCATCACTGTAACACGGCCATGCCTCACGAATCAGAAACTTACAGGCAACTCTGGCGATATTCTTGGACGTTGTTGGGGAATTACACCATGGGGGGGTAGCGGAAATTCATGGCAAGCGGGACAAGTTGGGAGCGGTTGTTGACATTTACCTTGCGGAATATATTGCTGATGTGTGCCTTTACTGTCTGTTCGCTGATGCTCAACTTCTCGGCGATCTCCCTGTTTCTACACCCTTGTGAGACCAGGATGATAACCTCTTGCTCTTTGCGACTGATTTTATCGATATTGTTGCTTTGAGTAGGAGACTCCGCGTGATTAAGCAATGCTTTGAGCTTGGAGTTATCGATCCAGACCTGACCGTTGCGAATTACGGATAGTGCCTTGAGGAATAGGGACGTATCGGTGTCGGTCGCTATGATGCCGTCCAGTTTGTGCGTGAGGATAATATTAGTGACCTCGTGTTCCTTGAGGCCGGTGTCAAACATGATGACCTTTGCTGTTGGCCAACGTTCGAATATGGATGATCTGAGCGTGCCTGGGTCAAGAAGCACGAGTTCGGGCTCGAATCTTTTAAGTTCCCCGATGTCAAGCGCAACCACCGCATGATAGTTTTCGCCTGAACTGTTCAAAAGGGCTGACAGGGCATTTGCCATTACCAGATTACTGAAATTTACCAAGATATCTATGGACACAGGCACACCTTTAATTTTGTTAATCCGTTATAATTTATATTGACGCGGAATGTCAACCGGCAACAACCGGACTTTTCTTGACTTAAGATGTCTGCCGGGTAAAATTAAATAAAAAGATTTTCAACAATGCTTCACCCAGCTATTTCAGACATTTCAATTAAGGGGAGGGTATCATGGGAGACAATGACAAGAAGGTTGCAGCGGCAGCGTTGCTGGTGTTGGCGGGCGGAATTATTGGTGCTGGCCTGACACTGCTTATGGCCCCACAGTCCGGCAAAAAAACACGCCGGGACATATCACGTTATGCCAAAAGGGTAAAAACACGTGCCGAGGAAGCGGTGGATGATCTCTCTGACAATATTAATGACCTTGTGGAGAGTATCGGCGACAAGACCGATGAACTGGTTGAGAAGGGCAAGGATGTTGCCGTGGGCGCCCGGAAGGACCTGATCCGTCTGATAGAGGAGGGTGCGTCCCGCTTGGAAAAGTTCAGGACAAAGTTAAGCAGGATGTGATAACCGATACCATAACATTTTGAGATAAATTGTTTTGTTTTAAGGAACAGCCGGGGTGGTGGCAGAAGAGCCATTGAATCCCGGCTGTTCTTTTTGTGACGGCTCTTTTGATTTTTGTTCTTCCTCTTTTGGTGCCTGCATCAAGGTGATGTCACCGTAGTAACCGATGGAGGATTCATGGGTGTTGTCACTGTCGGTCATGATGGCGATAGCGCCTATCTTGGGTACTTCTTCTCCAAAACTGTTGCGATAATCCTCGGCAATATTGCGTTTGTGAAAAACCCACCGTCCTGCAAGTCCATCGCCTGAATCAACCGCGATCATGACGAAATTCTTTGAGTAAGGGCTGCGTGCGCTTTCGCCACTGTGCATGGTATTGCCCCAGACATATTCGATAGCTCGCGTACTAGAGAAAAATCCCCTGGGAAAAACGACATAAAGACGCGCGGCAAAATCGTTTCCTTCCTTTGTTCTGTCATTGGCGTTTTTCAGTGTGTGTTCGATCTTCCAAGACCATTTGATAATCGGATATTTTTGAGGATCCAACTTGATCTTGTATATCATACCGGAAGCAGAATTGTTGCTTCTTCCCATAAGAACCGTCTTGCCGTTGTCCTGCACAAAAGAATAGGCGGTTTTCTTTGAACTAAAATAGGTTTGTTCCTTCCACCCGGAGAGGTCGGCAGAACTGAATTTCCCGATGGTGAGTTCATTTTCTGCCATGACAGGCAGTGTTGTGAACATTATAAGGGAGATGCAGATAAAAATAGATTTCATGTGAGTATCCGTCGATTATGAGTATTTTACTGTAGTTTTGTGAATGCGCTATGGTCAACTATATACATTTCAGGCTACCGTCACGGCCATATCGTGTTGAACGGGAATCAACCTGCTGAAATAATCGATCGAACAGAATCTTTCGGACGCTTTCGGCTGAATAGTCGAACTGAAGCGGCTGATATATATAAGATATCTTATGCCGAAAAGTTCTGCTGTCGTAAGGTTTGTTTCGCTGTCTTCTGCCAGCAGCGTGCGGGCCGGATCGTATGAAATGAATTTCCCGAGCTGATCCCAAAAACGCTTGTCTTCCTTTGGCAGGCCAACCTGGTGTGCCGAGACAATGCCATCGAAATATGGCCCGATCCTGGTGGCCTTCATTTTGAGGTCAAGGGTCTTGGAATGGGCATTGGTAACCAGCCAAACGAATTTGCGATGCTGTTTCAGGAACAAGAGGAATTCAATGACAAAAGGATGGATGGCGATCAGGTGCTCGACCTCTCTTTTCAGCAGCGGGATATCGAGTTTCAGTCGGTCAGACCAATAATCCAAATCGGTCCAGTTCAGTGTGTTTTCCTGGGATCTGAACATGGCATGCAAGAGTGTTCGGGCGTATTCCACTGTAGTGGCATTAATGGCGGCCCAGCGCTTGGGCACGTGCTCCAGCCAGAAATGGTCGTCAAAATGCCTGTCCAGCAAGGTCCCGTCCATATCGAGCAAAACCGTGTCAATATTGTTCCAGTCAATTATCATGATTTGTGTCCAATAACTAAAGGGGACCATTACATGTCCCCTTTAGTTATGTGCTTAGAACTGTTTTATCTGCCCCGGATAAAGTTGTGATTACTTGTCAGGATATCACAGATAATTTGAGCGGTACAATACGCCTATTTTCCCTGTACCGCAATTCGGTAATTTGCTGGGCCACGAAAAAATTTCCGAAAAAACATATATAGTCATTGAATTTGCAGTATATTAATCAGGAATAATATGGTATTTAAAATCTTAATATTGAGCGCATCTCTATCTAATGCATGGTGATGATTCTTCAAGTAGATGATTGGCAATTAAAGTGCTTCGGTATAAATATTAGGGCGCAATAATACTATTGAACCTATGCACATGTACGGGGAATGCCTAAAATGTTAGCGGCTTATTTCAAGAACATAAGCCTGAAAACCAAGGTTTCGCTGACCGTAACATTGCTGTTTTTTCTGTTTGTTACCTCGGCCTCTTATCTTGCCCTGCTGTATTCCGAACAAAAATTCAAAGAATATATCTTTACTCAGCAATTCTCCCTGGTAACATGCCTGGCTAACAATATAGATGACAAGCTCAGGATAGCACAGGATGCCCTGATTGCCGTCGCGGCAACCGTTCCTGAAGATTGTCTGACACACCCTGATCTCGGACAAGCTTTTCTCGACCGACAAACCGGAATAATGTCGATCTTTGATAATGGCATCTTTTTACTGTCCTACCAAGGGAGACTGATTGCCGAGAGCCCGTACCTGCCTAATCGCAGGGGGAGGGATATTTCTTTCAGGGACTTCCACCGAATAACGGTTGCCACCGGAAAGCCATTCATTTCCGATCCATATGTCTCCACCCATAATCCTGGCCATCCGGCGATCAATGTCACAGCGCCGATCCTTGATAAGCAGGGAAAGATGATTGCCATATTGGCTGGAGGTCTGGACCTGTTGGGCGAAAACTTCCTTGCCGAACTGTCCAAGGTAAAGATTGGCAATGCCGGATACCATTTCCTGATCGCAAATAATCGGACATTGATCGTACACCCGGATAAGTCAAGGATCATGAAATCAGTGGCAGCGCCGGGTGTCAATAAGCTGATTGACCTGGCTCTTCAAGGTTTTGAAGGCAGCGGCGAAACCGTTACCTCATACGGTATTCCCATGCTGACATCCATAAAGCGTTTGCGCATGACTTCCTGGATACTGGGAGCAAATTTCCCGGCATCGGAAGCCTTTGCGACACTAAATACGACCAAACACTATTTTGGCCTAGCTACCTTACTTGCTTCCTCCATACTGTTACTGGTCAGCTGGCTGGCAACCAGGCGGCTGATGTCGCCGCTGGCTGCCATGACACGACATGTTGAACATCTGCAGGAAAAAACCGGAACTGCCCGTCAGATCAAGGTAGTATCCACGGATGAGGTGGGGGTCCTGGCGACTGCCTTCAATACGATGGTCGATACTCTGGATAGGCAACATGAATCCATGAAGGAACGCATACACCTTGCGGTTGCGGAAATCCGGCAAAAAGACCAGATGCTCATTCAGCAGGGACGCTTTGTCGCCATGGGGGAGATGTTCAACAATATTGCCCATCAGTGGCGACAGCCCCTGAATAACATTGGCCTGATCCTCCAGAATATTCAACTTACTTGCGAGGATGGCGAAATCGATGCAAAGGCTTTGAACAAAGAGTTGGAAAGTGCCATGGAAGTTGTCATGCACATGTCGCATACCATTGATGATTTTCGTAATTTTTTCCGGCAAGACAAGGAAAAACAGGAATTTGTGGTCAACAAGGTGATTACTAACTCACTGGAAATTGTTGCCGCAATTCTAGAGAGTCAAGCCATCAGGGTGGATATCGCGGCACAGGGAGATGTCACCGCCACAGGTTATCAGAACGAGTACGGCCAGGTGTTGCTCAATATTTTGGCCAATGCACGTGATGTTTTTGTAGAGCGAAATATAGAGAAGCCATGCATAACCATCACCCTTGGCAGTGAAAACGGCCGTTCAGTTCTGAGCATTCGCGACAACGGAGGCGGCATACCCGAGGAGATCATGCCCAAGATATTCGACCCGTATTTTACGACAAAGGATAAGTCCATGGGGACAGGGATCGGCTTGTATATGTCCAAGGTAATCATTGAAAACAACATGAATGGCAGGCTGACGGCACGCAATTCTGCCGAAGGTGCGGAGTTTATTATCGAGGTATGATCACGGAATCGGTTGTATACGGACTTCAGCGGTTTCCAGCATTTTCACCATTGTCGTCACAGCCTGAGTAGTGATATAGTAACATCCTGTTTAATGCCACAGGGGACAACTCCTGTGGTTTTTTGTGTCATTAGTACGAATTACTTCCAGCATTGCTGATAATATTAAAGGAGCCGTTAGTGAAGCATTTGCTACGTAATATCAGAGTCAAACCTAAAAACCTTGTCTTGCCTGTTACCGTGATCCTGTTGTTTTCCCTTGCCGGCTGCAAGAACGACCGGTCCGGGCCATTGCCATCCGCCGACAATAACGGGAGTGCTGGCGATAAGTCCGCGCCAGTGCCAGCAACAGCAGTTTTAAGACCTAATAGCTCAAGCCGTCATGTGGCTACTTTCGATGCTATGTCGTCCCAATCTGGCAACTCCGCTAAAAACGGTTCTTCAGGCGCCAAAGCGGTTAGCAAGATCAAATATAACGCGGGCGAGGATCCCGATTTTGCCAAGCAATGCGGGTGGCCGGTGAAATGCCCTGCCCCGTTGCCGGGATCAATTCTGCCTCAGAAACGGATTGTTGCCTTTTACGGGAATCCGCTTTCCAAGCGAATGGGAGCTCTGGGCGAATACCCCAAGGATGAAATGCTGCGAAGGTTAAAGGTCGAAGTAGGCCGCTGGCAGGCGGCAGATCCTTCAACCCCGGTTCAGCCGGCCCTTCATTTGATTGCGGTGGTAGCTCAAGGAGAGGCAGGCACGGCCGGGAAATATCGAATGATAATCCCGGACGCCATCGTCACTCAAGTGTATGGGTGGGCAAAGGAGGCCAACGCCCTCCTGTTCATTGATATCCAGACCGGTCATGATGATATCCGGACGGTGTTGCCCCGCTTCGAGTGGCTTCTGAAAAACCAGGACGTGCACCTGGGAATCGATCCGGAATTCAACCTTATCAAGAGCGGTGCAAAACCGGGGAAAAAGATCGGCACCTACGACGCAGCCGATATAAACTATGTTTCCGGCTATCTTAAGGACTTGGTCAAGAAATACAACTTGCCCCCCAAGGTTCTTGTCGTGCACCGCTTCACAAAAAATGGTGTCACCAATGCCCGCAATATCATTGTCCGTCCGGAAGTTCAGATCGTCCTGAATATGGACGGTTGGGGCGCACCCTGGCTAAAGCGCGACTCATACAAATCTTACGTAGTGGCTGAGCCGGTCCAGTTTACCGGATTCAAGCTGTTTTTTCATAACGACACGAAGAAGGGGGATCGGCTGCTGACGCCCAAGGAGGTACTAAGGCTGAACCCTAAACCGATCTATATCCAGTACCAGTAAACCGCCATATCAATACAAAAGCCCGCTAATTGCGGGCTTTTGTATATCTGTCTGCGGTATATCGGAGCTACAGCAGGTATTCCTTGAGCAAGACCTGCATCGAGCTTGGCTCTTTCGCCACGGCGGCCTTCCGCTCTTCAAGGTTCATAAACTCGCGCAGGTACTTGCGCGCTTTTTTGCGGTTGCCGGCGATGGTTTCTGTCATTTTGCAGAGGATGCCGGCCGGTATGCCGGATCTGTACCCCTGCACGAGCTTGGAGATTTCGTCTCTTTTTTGTGTTTCGTCCCATGTCTTGAAGAGCGAAGCTCCCAAATCATCATTCGTATTGAACATATGTGCCCCTCCCGTGCGTTGGCAACTTAGCCATTTTCGCTTCATTAAGTCATTGCAACAGAATTTAGACAATATACCTTACGCAAGCCGGGCGCGTCCAGGTTTTTGAACGTAGCCATCACTCGGGCGAACTGTCACACCACCCGGATCATGAATTCCGGGCAGCCTGCACCGCAGTACCCGCACAGGATACAGGCGGATTCGTCAACCTTTGCCCTGCCATCCACCAACGATAATGCCTTGCTGCCACATATCTCGACGCATTGACCGCAACCTTTGCAGAACTGCTCCATGATCTTCAGCCTGCGCCGCCGGTTTTCCAGCTCTTTCCAGACCTTGTCATCCGCAACACCATGTTCAAAGAAAGCGATGTTGGCGTCGATTTCCTGTTGCGAGAGCATACCGACAGCCACACCATGGACCCCGTTCAGAGCAGCGACATAGGCCATGCTCTGGCGGGCTTCGGAGATCAGGTTGCCCCCCGCCAGGGCCTTCATGGCATAGACCCCTTTGCCGGCATTGGCACAGGACCTTATCGCCTCGGCCATATCATCGGCCGAGCCGTCAAGGATACCCATGCCAGTCCGGTTGATGAGCGGATGGACGACCTTTATCTCTGGGTGCTGAAGGGCCAGGCGGAAGGCCTCGATGTAATGGGACGAAAGCCCGACGTGGGCGATTTTTCCTTCTTGCTGCATCAATAGGAGCTCGGCCAGGATTTCACTTCGATCTGTAAATGGGTCGGAGAGCCTGGCACCGTGGATATGGACGATGTCCAACTGTTCCCGCCCAAGTTCGCGGAGCGCCTCCTCTACGTGCATCCTGGCCGTTATCCTGTCGGCTGCATGGGTCTTTGAGGCTATGGTCACCTGTCCCTGCCAGCCGGCCAACCCTGCCCTGATGTGGGGGTAGGTGCCATACAGGGCCGCCGTGTCGATCATGTTGACCCCGTTTTCCAGGGCATGACGGATCAGTTTCCCACCTTCCTCGGGCGAGAGCCCGGCTTGCAGGGGACCGAGCGGAAGCGTGCCGTAAATGAGCGGGAAGATGGAAACGCCGGTGGAGCCTAAAGGTATCTGTTTCATATACTGTATCCTTGGTTTTGAATTGGGTCTGAAATTATCGATTTATAAGTGGAAATGGGCAGAGAATCCACATGGTCCCGGTTGTCAAATGATCGTATGAAAAGCATTCTTGCACTCAACCCGTACATCATAGCATTTTTTGAATAATTAACATTCCGATTTGGCTTTGTCAAAGCAGGAATTAACTGCAACAGGTTTTATGGCTGCATTATCAGAGACATAGCCGACATTGAAACCGTGCGATTTAGTAAGTGTAGAAAGCACCAACAAGGTCTTTCTTTTGACCGGAACGGGTTGGGGAGTATACTGGAATAAGGAAATGACTCCCGGAGGTCGTATGCGTTTTTGCATGGTTGTCGTCATGGGCCTGTTTGTCTGCGCCTTGCTCCAGGCTGCCGAACCGGGCAGAATACTGGAGGTTGACATCAGTGATCCTATTTCTCCGGTTATTGCCCAGTTCGTTCATCGCAACCTGGAAGCGGCGAAGCGACAGGGTGATAGTCTGGTGTTGATCGATATAGATACCCCTGGGGGTCTTGATACTGCCATGCGCGAGATCGTCAAGGACATCCTCGCCAGCCCGGTGCCGGTTGCCGTGTACGTGGCGCCTTCCGGCGCCAGGGCAGCCTCGGCGGGTGCTATCATTACATTGGCGGCAGATGTCAGCGCCATGGCGCCGGGCACCAATATCGGTGCCGCCCATCCGGTTTCGCTCGGAGAGAAACCCGACAATACCATGGAAAAAAAGATCGTCAATGATGCTGCAGCCTATGTGGAGGGGATAGCGCGGCAACGCGGCAGGAATGAAATGCTGGCACGGGAAATGGTGACCGAGAGCATCTCCCTGAGCGCGGAAAAGGCGTTGGAAGGCCGGGTCATCGACCTGATCGCAACAGATCGGGCCGACCTGTTGCGTAAGCTGGAAGGGCGTACTGTCAACCGGGACGGCCGGGAAATCGTGCTGCACGTTGCCGGTGTTGAAGTTGTAACCGCCGAGATGGGAACAGGTGAACGGATTCTCAATACCATCAGTAATCCCAACGTGGCCTATGTGCTCATGATCCTGGGGATGTTGGGGCTCTTTTTTGAACTGTCGAACCCGGGAGCAATCCTGCCTGGAGTCATCGGGGGGATTTCCCTGATCCTATCCTTCTTCGCCTTCCAGTCCCTGCCGGTTAATTATGCCGGGATTCTGCTGATTCTGCTGGCACTGATACTCTTCGTTGCCGAGATCAAGATTGTTTCCCATGGCATGCTGACGGTCGGAGGAATTATTGCCATGCTGCTCGGATCGCTCATGCTGTTTGAATCCCCAGAGCCCTATCTGCGGGTTTCCTGGAGCGCAATCCTGACTACTGTGCTGGCAACGGCCGGTTTTTTCGCGTTTGCCGTTGCCAAGGTGATTGGCGCCCATCGCCTAAGGCCGACAACCGGCCGGGAGGGACTGGTGGGCCGGGAAGGGGAGGCCGACAGCGATATTGACCTACAGGGGAAGGTGTTTGTTAATGGCGAGTATTGGGATGCCTGGAGTGAGGAACCAATTGCCGCCGGTGACCGGGTGGTTGTAGAGGCGGTTGAAGGGATGCGCCTCAAGGTCAAAAGGAGTTTGTAAGTGCGGTAGATTTTTTAAGAATAACATTTTCGAACTTTAGGTGCATACTGGGTTCGCCGATAGTCAACAGGAGGAACAATCATGTTCAATATCTTCAATTACGTTCCGGTCTTATTTCTCTTTATTCTCGTTGTAATGTTCATTGCCAGTGCGGTCCGGATCCTGCCCGAATACGAGCGGGGCGTTCTCTTTCGCCTGGGGCGTCTGGCCGGAATACGTGGTCCCGGGCTTTTCTTCATCATCCCCGGCATCGACCGCTTGGTGCGGGTTACGCTGCGGACCGTGGTCATGGATGTACCGGCGCAGGATGTGATCACCCACGATAATGTGACGGTCAAGGTCTCGGCGGTCATCTACTTCCGGGTCATGGAACCGCAGAAAGCGGTCGTGGACGTGGAAAACTACCTTTATGCCACCAGCCAGCTCTCCCAGACGACACTCCGGAGCGTACTCGGCCAGGTGGACCTGGATGAACTCCTGGCCAACCGGGAGAAGATCAACAAGGAGCTGCAGGAGATCCTTGATCGCCATACCGGGCCGTGGGGGGTGAAAGTTGCCAACGTGGAAGTTAAGAATATCGACCTGCCTCAGGAGATGCAGCGGGCCATTGCCAAACAGGCCGAGGCAGAGCGTGAGCGGCGCGCCAAGATTATCCACGCCGAGGGAGAACTTCAGGCCTCGGAAAAGCTTGCCCAGGCCGCCAAGGTACTGGCCGTTGAGCCGACCGCCCTGCAACTCCGCTATCTCCAGACCCTTACCGAGATCGGAGCCGAGAAGAACTCCACCACGATCTTTCCGGTGCCCATCGACATGATCAAGATGTTCCTGGATAAGAAGGACAAGGAATGACGAGTGATCGCCATGCCAGGAGCCCCATTTGAACTTCCTCTTTCACCTCTATTTGTCCGGTGATGACCCTGATATCCTGACAGGCAATCTCATGGGCGATTTTGTCAAAGGAAGAATCGGGGATGGCTATCCCGACCGTATCAGGACAGGCATTGCATTACATCGCGGAATCGATTCCTTTGCCCAGCAACACCCGCTCTTCAACCTGAGCAGGAAACGGATCGATCCTGATTACAGACTCTGGCGCGGGGTGCTGGTTGATGTGTTCTACGATCATTTTCTGGCAACGGAATGGGATCGATGGTCCAGGGAGCCCCTTGATTCCTATCTTCAGCGTATCAGGGAGGTAGTGGAGGCGCGGCACAACTGGCTACCTGAAAGCATGAAGCCGCTGGTGCCGGTTATTTTCGATGAATTGCTACCATCCTACCTGGAGATAACTGGCATCGGCCGGGCTTTGGAGCGCATGTCGCGCAGGGTGCGTCGCCCAAATCCACTGGCAGGCGCTGAAACGGAGCTTGTGCGGCTTTATTCCGGATTGCGGCAAGATTTCAGCCTATTCATGCCGGAGGCCAGTCAGTTTGTGGCGGATTTTATTATAAAGTGACAAGTTCGCTGAGTAGATCGACATTCTTCGAAGCACTCTTACCGAACATATTTAAAGCCAACTTTTTTCTTGCGGGATAATAAAGCCTGCTGTTATTTTTAATTGTTTGTTACTCTTTACGCTTGTTTTTCCGCTTGGAAACGGCTTGATCAGGAGCATTGCATACCGTTATGAAGATTTCCTGCCCCAATTGCAACGCCAGCGGTAGTATTCCCGAACACGAAATTCCCGAAGAGGGGCGTTTTTTAAGCTGCCCGCGCTGCAAGCACGGCTTTACCGTCACAAGGCCCCGGGCAGGTGGCGACGATTACCTGGTGGATACCTGCCCGGTCTGCGCCTACAGCACCTTTGGCGAGGAGCGCTTTGCCGCATGCCCCAAGTGCGGTGTGATTGTCAAGACGGCCATAGAACGTCAACGTGAAGAACAGACCCGTGCCAGGGAGCAGGAGCTATTGACCAGAAAGTTCAGCCGTGATGAAGTTGCACTACCTCCCGAAGAAGAAACTTCTCCGGTTGCCGCTTTTGTCGATAACCTGCATCCGGTAACCCTGATCGGCTGGGGTTGCGCCCTGGCCGCCATCATCATCCTGGGCATGGGGGTGTGGGAATTGTTGCAGTACAATCCTGGTGAAATCCGGGAACAACTGGCGGCACAGAGGGATGAACAGGTGTCGATGTGGTATGTGTTTGCCCATTATGGACTGCTTCCATGGATCAAGACCTTGTATGGCGGTGCAGCCCTGGCAAGCGCACTGTTTTTTATCCAACAAAAGGAGATTGCGCTGAAACTCCTTTCCTGGACGCTACGGGCGGCCTTGGTCTTTGTACCAGTTTATCAGGTAACAGAGTTTGTTAACTGGGTTCTGGAGCCGATCCCGCATGTCCTGCTCGGCTACTTCGTGGAGATTATCAACATCCTCTTTGTTAGTGCGTTATGGGGCATCCCGATCTTCCTGCTTGACCGCTTTCTCAAAGACAAAAAGGTGACTTCGGTCGTCAAGCTGTGATGGCAATGATCAGCATGAAATGGCTGCTTTACACGGCGCTCGCCTGTTTTCTTTTGGGGTCGTCGTGGCGCGCAGTGCTGCTTGCCGGTCTTGGGGCCGAATTGGCCTACACGGTGGTCAGGGGGGTGCAGCTAGGTCATCTGCCATTGCTGGGCCCCCACGATACCTTGGAGTTTCTCTCCCTGTCCATTGCCGCAATGGCCGGCATCATGTCGGTTTCTCCGGCACTCCGGTCGGCCCGCTGGTTTACCATGGCTGCTGGGATTACGGCCGGTATATTTACCTTGGCGGCACTTGCGTTCCAGCCCTTGAATATGCCTTTGCCGCAGATCCTTGATACGCTCTGGTTCGAGTTGCATGTGGTGTTGGCATTCTTCGGCTATGCCCTCTTTACGGTGGGGGGGCTTTTGTGTGCGGCCTTTTTGATGCGGGGCGAACGCGGCTGGCTGGATCTGCAGTACAAGGCGGTCTTGGTCGGCTGGACTCTGTTTTCTGCTTCCATGGTGGCTGGTGGCATCTGGGGCTATTATGCCTGGGGGACCTACTGGCTTTGGACAGCCAAGGAACTCTGGACCTCAATCCTTTGGCTGTACTACGCCCTTGTGCTGCATGTCAGGCTCAAAGGGCGCCAATGGGACCACGCCGCCGCCTGGTTGGGCATTGGCGGCGTGTTTGTGATGCTCTTTACCTACCTGGGGGTGAGCATGCTGATGAAGAGCTCCCACAGTTTTTAACTAGATAGGGATTTTATTCCGCAGGTGTCTGCTTTGCCGGCGAACCTTCGCCGGCCGGTTTTTTTCTTCTTCTCCGACGTTTCTTGGCCGCTTCTCCGGTTTCCGGGTTTACCTTCACAGTTGCCGGTGTTTTTGGCGCCGCCGCTGCCTTTTTGGGGGCTGGGGCACCCTTTCTCGGTGGCCTGCTGCTTCCCCTTCCTCCAGCATGCCCCTCCTTTTTCATGTCCTTGACATGCCTGGGACGGGCAACTTTGTTATAGTCCGTGACAAAGAGCTCATCCTCGGCCCATTCGGTAGGTATCTTGTTTTTGATGTACTCTTCGATCGCCTCCAGAAAGAAGGCGCCATCCTCATCCGCCAGTGAGATGGCCTTGCCTTCAGCCCCGGCCCTGGCAGTGCGGCCTATGCGATGGACGTAATCCTCGCAATCCTGTGGCAGGTCGTAGTTTATGACATGGGAGACGCCGTCGATATGAAGGCCCCGGGAGGCAACATCGGTGGCGATCAGGATCGGCAGCTTGCCATCCTTAAAATCCTCCAGGATGTGCATCCGCTTCTTCTGTTCCACATCCCCGGAGATCAGGCGGCATGGAAATCCGTTGGCATTCAGGCGATCATGCAGATACTCGCCTTCGCGCTTGGTGTTGATGAAGATCATTGTGCGGGCCATGCCGTCGCGCCTGAGCAGCCCCAGCAGAAGGGGAAACTTCTCCTTGCGTGAGACATGGTAGAGGACCTGCTCGATTTTATCGGCTGTCATCTTCTCCGGCGTGACCGATACCTTTTCCGGCATGTTCATGAATTCATAGGCCAACTCCATGACGCGCTGGTTGAGCGTGGCCGAAAACATCAGATTCTGGCGCTTGTCGAAAGGGGGAAGGCGACGCAGGATAAATCGCAGATCCGCAATGAACCCCATGTCGAACATGCGATCTGCCTCGTCGATCACCAGCATTTCGATTTCCTTGAGGCTGTAGACCTTCTGTTTGAGGTAATCTATCAGCCGTCCGGGTGTGCCGATGATGACGTCGGCGCCTTCCCGCAAGGCGTTACGCTGCTTCATGTAATCGACGCCGCCGTAGATGGCCTGTATGGAAAAACCGCAATGTTTGCCCAGGAGTTGTGCATCCTGTTCGATCTGTACTACCAGTTCGCGGGTGGGGGCCAAGATCAAGGCCTTTGGATGATCCCCCTTTGCATGGGGTTTGCTTAGCAGGCGTGTCAACAGGGTTAACAGAAAGGCCGCGGTCTTTCCTGTTCCGGTCTGGGCCTGGCCGGCCACGTCTTTACCGGACAGCGAAAGTGGCAGGGTCCGTTCCTGAATGGGGGTGCAGTCTATGAAGCCGGCATCTGTTATGCCCTGCAGAACCTGGACCGGCAGGTCAAGTTCATCAAATCTCATGAAATATCCTCTAAACTTCCTTTAATATAATGACTTTGTTACTGACACAACATATACCGTGAAGTGCGCTATGGCAATGGAAACCTTGTGCAACAAGGGCTGTCAAAGGCCAGAAATGCTTTGACAAACCGCTTTTCATTCCATTACTATGACGAAAATTCAGCCCAAGGGATAACTTGATGCAGGCCGCTTTGAACATCATTGGCGATGATCTGAAACTCGTCGAACAACAGTTCCGTAAAGATTTGGAGTCTGACGTCCCATTAATCCGCAAGGTTGGGGAATACGTACTTTCCAGCGGTGGCAAACGGGTCCGTCCCGCACTACTGTTGCTCGCGGCCCGGCTGTGCGATTATCAGGGGGACAAGGCCGTTCCTCTGGCAAGTGTTGTGGAATTCATCCACACAGCAACCTTGCTCCACGATGACGTGGTGGACAGCGCTACCTTGCGCCGCGGCATTGCTTCTGCCAATACGTTGTGGGGTAACGAGGCCTCGGTCCTGGTAGGTGACTTTCTCTTTTCAAAATCATTCTCGCTGATGGTTTGCGCCGGCAGTCTCGACATCCTGCGTGTCTTGTCCAATGCCACCACAATAATTGCCGAGGGTGAGGTCATGCAACTTCTCTGCACCGGCGAGATGGACCTGACCGAAGCCGATTATATCGGCGTGGTGCAAGCCAAAACCGCGATTCTCATGTCTGCGGCTTGCGAAGCCGGGGCAATCCTGGGTCAGGTGTCCTTGGAAAAACAAAAGATGCTTGCCGATTTCGGCATGGACCTTGGCATTGCTTTTCAGTTGATGGACGACACTCTCGACTATGTTGCCACTGAAGAAGAATTTGGAAAATCCATCGGCCACGACCTGGAAGAAGGCAAGATCACCTTGCCGTTGATTCATACCTTGTTACACTGTAATGAAGAGGAACGGGAAGCGATTGCCGTTGTCGTTGAAAAGGATGAAATGTCCCTGGAAGATTTCCGCAATGTGTCCGGCTTGGTCAAACGTTACGGCGGCATAGAATATACGGTCAAGATTGCTCGTGGCTATATTGAAACCTGTGCAAGTCATCTTAGTGGTTTCGGGCCAAATCCGGTCAGGGAAGCCTTGCTTGACCTGGCCGATTATGTGGTTACCCGCAGTAAATAGATTCTCCGCGCCGACTGCATTTAACTGTATGGTCACCCAATATTCCCGGAGGAAATAATGAAGAAGTTTCTGTACCTGCTTGCGGTGGTTGCCCTTGTGTCAGTGTCGGCATGCAACCGGAAAGAGCCTGGTATGGCGCGCAAACAGCCTGCGCCTTCCGAATTCCATCCTGCGCCTGATGTGATTGTTAATAGTTTGAATGGCACTCCCCTTAAATTGTCTGACCTGAAGGGCAAGGTTGTGCTGCTTAATTTCTGGGCGACCTGGTGTCCGCCTTGCCGCGAAGAAATCCCTTCAATGGTCAAACTGAACAAGCTCATGGCCGGCAAGCCGTTTCAGATGGTGGCTATCTCCATCGATGAAGGTGGCAGACCGGCAATCGAGTCGTTTTTTCAGACCAGCGGCTTGACGTTGCCCGCCTATACCGACCCGGACAATCGTGCCGCCAAGGCCTATGGCATTACTGGTGTTCCGGAAACCTACATCATAGATAAGAATGGCCTGCTGATTAAAAAAGTAATCGGTCCGATGTCTTGGGATAGTCCGGAAGTTATCTCTTTTCTTGAAGAACGCATGAAATAGGAAATAAATTATGTCGGTTGCTCCGCATGGTGATCAAGTTTCTTACGCCGGTGCCTTTATCGCCGGACTTCTGTCATTTCTGTCTCCATGCGTACTCCCCCTGATACCATCCTATATCACCTACATAACCGGCCTTTCTTTTGCTGATCTACAAGCGGAACACCCGTCACATGTTGTGCGGAAAAAGGCCATTTTCCATTCCATTGCATTCATTCTAGGCTTTACGGTCGTATTTGTCCTTCTAGGGGCCTCGGCCACTTTTCTCGGAACCTTCCTGCATCGCCACACCGTTTTGATCCGCAAGATTGGCGGCGTGATGATCATGCTCTTCGGCATTCATGTCACCGGTTTGCTGCCGATCAAGTTGTTGATGGGTGAAAAAAGAGTGTCGATCAAGCATAAACCTGCCGGTTATATCGGCAGCTTTCTGGTCGGCTTGGTCTTTGCCGCTGGTTGGACCCCATGCATAGGCCCGATTCTGGCAGCAATCCTGATGGTTGCTGCCACCGAAGAGGAAGTTTATGAAGGTATTTTGCTGTTGTTGCTCTACTCACTGGGGCTTGGTATCCCGTTTTTGTTATCATCGCTGGCCATGCACCAGTTTTTGTCCGTTTTCAATCGCTTCAAAAAATTCATCAGAACCTTTGAATTCGTGACCGGGGTGTTTTTGATTGTTATTGGTGTCCTAATCTATTCCAACTGGCTCACCCGCCTGTCTGGATACACCTCAATGCTATTCAAAGGTGTTGAATGAAGGCACACGCCGCCCAGCACTCCATCCAACTGGTTGTATCCCAATTGCTGGTTACCGAGGCGTTTTATGGTGGCATCCTGGAACTGCCGCTGCAACGGTCATTTACGTCGCCAGGTGCCCCGGAACACATTGTGCTGGATATGGGTGGAATTGCCATCGTCTTTGTCGAAGAGAATGATGTCCTGAGGACCCATCCCATTCTGGCGCATCGACTGGGCATGTTTCCGCGTGGCAACGGACTGACGCTTCATTTCGAGGTCCAGAATATCGAAGAGATCAGTGATGCCATTATTGAAGAGGACATGGAAATTCTCTATCCGCTTGAAATCAAACCTTACGGCATCAAAGAGATGTGGTGCTTTGATCCGGACGGCTACCTGGTAGTACTTGACGAGCCGCTCGCAAGCGGCAGAAATGGCCACTGACAGCGGTAACATTGCCCTTTGTTCACAGCGGTAAATCTTCCTTGACCTTGCCATCTGATGGTGATAATCTGCCGTCACACATACAAAGAACTACCTTTTAATCCAGCCCGAGAGGCTGACAAGGGTGTAAATGATCGATAATGAACGAATAACCGAAGGGTCTTGCCGCATGGCGCGGTGAGGCTCTTTTTTTGTGTCCGAAGAAAGGGGATAGTCATGACTGACAACGCGACCGTACTTTTAGATGAAAGCGGCATCAAACGGGCCTTGACCCGCATCTCACACGAAATTCTGGAACGGAACAAGGGGGTGCAGGATCTTGTACTGATCGGGATTCGCTCTGGCGGTGCCTTCCTGGCAGAGGAGATCGGCAGGTCCATCGAAGTCATCGAAGGAGGCGCGGTGCCTGTGGGGTCGGTTGATATCACCCTTTACCGGGACGACATAAAGAGCCAGGTTCCGCATCTGCCGGTCGGCAAGACCGACATCACCTTTTCCCTGGAGGGTAAAAAGGTCGTTCTGGTGGACGATGTGCTCTACACCGGACGCACCATCAGGGCAGCCATGGACGCTCTGATGGACCATGGCCGCCCCAGGTCGATACAACTTGCCGTGCTGATCGACAGGGGGCATCGCGAATTGCCCATCCGGGCGGATTTTGTCGGCCGCAACGTGCCAACCAGCACCAAAGAGAATGTGGCATTGATTTTCAATAGCAACAATCAACCAATTGAGGTTGTTCTGGAAAAATAATTTCAGATAACTAGGAGGGGGCATGGCGGAATTTAAACATCGGGACATCATTGCGCTCAGGGACCTGACCAAGGAGGAGATCGAGCTGCTCATCTCCACGGCCGAAAACATGCGGGAGATCAACAGCCGCGCAATCAAGAAGGTTCCCACTCTTCGCGGCAAAACAATCATCAACCTGTTTTATGAGGCATCCACCAGGACTCGCACCTCATTCGAAATCGCTGCTAAACGGCTCTCGGCCGATACGGTCAACATCTCGCCTTCAACCAGTTCGTCCACCAAGGGTGAGACCCTGGCCGATACGGCCCTGAATCTGCTGGCCATGAAGCCGGACATAATAGTTATGCGCCATGCGGTTTCCGGAGCCCACTATTTTCTGGCCAAAAAGGTGTCCTGCTCGATCATAAACGCCGGTGACGGCGCCCATGAGCACCCTTCACAAGGTTTATTGGACATGCTGACCATGAAAGACCGTTTCGGGCGCCTGGATGGCCTCAAAGTCGCCATTGTCGGCGACATCACCCATAGCCGCGTGGCCCGGTCCGATATACAGGGTTTGACCAAGATGGGTTCCCACGTCTACCTGGCCGGCCCACCCACCATGATGCCGCCCTGTGTCGAGCGGTTGGGAAACGTGACGGTTTGCTCAACCATGAAAGAAGCCATCCAGGATGCCGATGTGGTCATGATGCTGCGTATTCAGCAGGAGCGCCAGGGAAAGACCCTCATGCCCAATGCCCGTGAATACTCTCGTTACTTTGGACTTAATCCTGATAATCTCAAGCTGGCCAAGCCGAACGCCATGGTTATGCATCCCGGTCCGATCAACCGTGGGGTTGAAATGTCCAGCTATGTGGTGGACGGCTCTCAATCTCACATTCTGAAGCAGGTGGAGAACGGCGTGGCGGTGAGGATGTCGATGCTGTACCACGTATGCGGTGGCGAGTTGGAGTAGAATTGGTCTTGTAGGGGCAGCCCCGTGTGGCTGCCTTGATTCGGGCGACCACTTGGGGTCGCCCCTACATTGAAAATTAGAGGTGACTATATGAATTTATTGATAAAGGGTGGCAGGGTAATCGACCCTTCACAAGGGTTGGATGATACGCTGGATGTTCTGGTGGAGGGTGGGATGGTCAAGGAGATCGGCAAGGGTCTGCAGGCCCCCGCCGGTACTGAAACCATCGATGCATCCGGCACGTACGTGACGCCGGGATTGATTGATATGCATGTGCATCTGCGCGATCCCGGGCTGGAATACAAGGAGGACATCATCAGCGGCACCAGGGCTGCTGCTGCCGGCGGCTTCACCTCGGTCTGCTGCATGCCCAACACCAAACCGGTGATCGACAACAAGGCAGTGGCCGGATATATCATTGACAAGGCCAAGTCAGCCGGGTTTGCCAATGTCTTTCCGATCGGTGCCATAACCTATGGCATGAATGGTGAGCGTCTGGCGGAAATGGGTGAACTGAAGGAATCCGGCTGTGTTGCGGTTTCCGATGACGGCAAGCCAGTAGTTAACAGCGAGCTGATGCGCCGCGCGCTGGAATATGCCAACGGCATGGGCATCCTGGTAATCTCCCATGCAGAGGATCTGGCATTGGTGGGAGAGGGGGCCATGAACGAAGGTTTTACCTCGACCGAACTGGGCTTGAAGGGGATTCCACGCGTGGCTGAGGAAATAGCGACTGCCCGCGATGTGATGCTGGCCGAGTACAGCAATGCACCCATTCATATTGCCCATGTCTCCACCAAGGGATCGGTGAGGATTATCCGCGAGGCCAAGGCGCGCGGAGTGAAGGTGACCTGCGAGACAGCACCACATTACTTTACCCTGACCGACGATGCGGTGCGCGGTTACAACACAAATGCCAAAATGAACCCGCCACTGCGTGAGGCAGCAGACGTGGCAGCCATCAAGGAGGGGCTCAGGGACGGCACCATCGATTGTATTGCCACAGACCACGCCCCCCATCACCTTGATGAGAAAGACGTGGAGTTCAATGTGGCCATGAATGGTATCATCGGCCTGGAAACCTCCCTGCCGTTGTCGCTCAAACTTGTGGCCGACGGCATTATCACCATTAATCAGATGGTTGAAAAAATGACGGTTAACCCGGCCAAAATATTGGGAATATGCCGTGGTGGTCTCAAGCCGGGTGCCACTGCCGACATCACCGTGATAGATCCCTCCAAGCTATGGACTGTTACGGAAGAGAATCTGGCCAGCAAATCCAAGAACTCCCCCTTCCTTGGCTGGAAGGTACAGGGGGCTTCGGCTTACACCATCCTGGAAGGCAAAGTGGTGTTTTCAGGGCGGCAGTAATTCAGTATTGCTTGTATTGATTGAGAGATAAAAGGAGTCATAACGTATGAGAGCAGTCCTTGCGCTCGCCGATGGGCGCATTTTCGCAGGAAGGTCGTTTGGCGCAGGTGGAGAGGCCACGGGCGAAGTGGTCTTCAACACTGCCATGACCGGTTATCAGGAGGTTCTGACTGATCCATCCTACAGAGGGCAAATGGTCACCCTGACCTATACCCAGGTCGGCAATACCGGCATCAACCCCGAAGACATCGAGAGCCGGGGCCTGTTCCTGTCCGGCTTCATCGTCAAGGAATATCTGGATTGTTACTCCAATTGGCGCGCCACCATGAGCTTGGACGCCTATCTCAAGGAAAATGGTGTTGTAGGAATTCAGGGGATCGACACCCGTGCCCTGACTCGCCATCTGCGCGACAAAGGCGCTCAGAACGGGATCATCTCCACGGTAGATTTCGACAGTGAAAGTCTGATCGCCAAGGCGCGAGCCATCCCCAGCATGTCGGGTCTGGATCTGGCCACAGGCGTGTCCTGTGAAAAGCCCTACCACTGGAGTGAGGGTGCGTGGGACCTGGAAAACGGTTACCCCCAGGTTGATCCATCTAGCCTGAAGTATAAGGTGGTGGCCTACGACTTCGGCATCAAGTACAATATCCTGCGCTGTCTTTTGGATGCAGGCTGCGATGTTACCGTGGTTCCGGCGGGCTTTCCGGCCGAAGATGCCCTGGCAATGAACCCCGACGGCATCTTCCTCAGCAACGGTCCCGGCGATCCGGAGCCGTTAACCGGCGTGATCGGGAATATCCGCAAATTCATTGGCAAGAAGCCTATCTTCGGCATCTGTCTGGGGCACCAGATACTTGGATTGGCCTTGGGCGGCAAGACCATGAAACTCCCCTTTGGCAACCACGGCTCCAACTTGCCGGTCATGGACATGGAGACCCGCAAGGTTGAGATCACTGCCCAGAATCATGGTTTTGCCGTGGATCTGGATTCCCTGGGAACTGCGGCCTGTCTTGGGCACGAGAACCTCAATGACCAGACCGTGGAGGGTATCCGCCACTGTGACTTGCCGATCTTCTCGGTGCAGCATCACCCGGAGGCGTCGCCGGGGCCGCACGATTCGCAGTACCTGTTCGGCCGGTTCGTTGAATTGATGGAGAAAAACAAGTAAGGGCGGTCCTTGCGATCTCCTCTGTGAAGAACCATGAATTATCTCGATCTTTATCAATCAGGTGAACTGTTGCAACGCGTTCGTCAAGCCTACCGCAGGTTGGCGGCTTGCGATCTTTGCCCACATGACTGCGGTGTTGATCGCATCAAGGGTGAACTGGGGATTTGCGGGGCCGGCCTCTTACCGAAGATAGCCTCGGCCAACGTTCATCGTGGTGAGGAACCCCCGGTTTCAGGCTCAAAGGGATCGGGAACCGTCTTTCTATCCGGCTGTTCTTTGAAGTGTGTCTTTTGTCAGAACTTTCCCATCAGCCAGTTAGGGAACGGGGCAAAGATACCAACCAGGGAGCTGGCTGCACGCATGCTCAAGCTGCAGCGCCAAGGCGTGCATAACATCAATTTCGTCACACCGACCCATTTTCTGCCGCAGATTCTGGCGGCGCTATGGCTCGCAATACCAAAAGGCTTCAGACTCCCTGTTATCTGGAACTCCAGCGGCTATGAAAAGACCGACGTGCTGCGCCTCTTGGACGGCGTGGTGGATATTTACCTGCCTGACATGAAGTATGCGGATGACGCCTGCGGACTGGAGATGTCATCAGCCCAGGGATACCGGGAAAACAACCGGGCTGCGGTAGCTGAGATGCTGCGCCAGGTGGGGCACCTGCAGGTTGATGAATATGGTATCGGCGTCAAGGGGTTGATCATCCGCCATCTGGTGCTTCCGGGAGAAAGGGCGGGAAGCCGGGAGACACTTGAGTGGATCGCGGAACATCTCGGGACAGAGACTCACATTGCCCTGATGAGTCAATACTTTCCGGCCCATGTGGCAGGGAAAATTCCCGGCATCGACCGGGTTTTGACCCTGGAAGAGTACAACGCTGCGGTAGAGGCCCTGGAAGATGCGGGACTGGAAAACGGTTGGGTGCAGGACCTGGATGAGGAACGCGGCCCGGTATGAGAACAGTAGTGCTGCTGGTCATATCCAACGTCTTCATGACCTTTGCCTGGTATGCCCATTTAAGGAACCTGCGCTCCAGGCACTGGCTGATCGCGGTCTTGGTCTCATGGGGGATCGCCTTCTTCGAGTACCTGGTGCAGGTGCCGGCCAACCGTATCGGATACGGCAGGTTCAGTCTGGCACAACTGAAGATCATCCAGGAGGTCATCACACTGTCGGTCTTCGTCCCCTTTGCCGTGTTTTACATGGGGACCAATCTTTCATGGAACTATCTCTGGGCCGGTTGCTGTCTTGCCGGAGCAGTTTTTTTCATTTTTCGCTAACAACAAGAAGGAGTCATAAATAAATGCCCAAACGTACCGATATTCACAAGATCCTCATCATTGGCGCCGGTCCGATCGTGATCGGCCAGGCCTGCGAGTTCGACTACTCCGGCACCCAGGCCTGCAAGGCGCTCAAAGAAGAAGGATTCGAGGTGGTGTTGTTGAACAGCAACCCCGCCACCATCATGACCGATCCGGACTTTGCCGATCGCACCTATATAGAGCCGGTCACTCCGGAAATACTGGCCAAGATCATCGAAAAGGAACGGCCTGACGCCGTGCTTCCCACGCTGGGCGGCCAGACAGCCCTGAATACGGCCGTGGCCGTTGCCGAGATGGGGGTGCTGGATAAATTTAACGTGGAATTGATTGGCGCCAAATTGCCGGCCATCAAGAAGGCCGAGGATCGCACATTATTCAAAGAAGCGATGGAAAAAATCGGTTTGGCCGTTCCTGGTTCCGGCCTGGCTCACAATTATCTTGAAGCGATGGAGGTTATCAAGCAGGTTGGCTTTCCGGCCATCATTCGCCCCTCCTTTACCTTGGGCGGCACCGGTGGCGGCATTGCCTACAACATGGAGGAGTACGAGAAGATGGCCATGGCCGGTATCGACGCCTCCCCGACCGACGAGATCCTGGTGGAGGAGTCGGTCATCGGCTGGAAGGAGTACGAGCTGGAGGTGATGCGCGACACGGCAGACAACGTGGTCATCATCTGTTCCATCGAAAACTTCGACCCCATGGGGGTCCATACCGGCGACTCCATTACCGTGGCCCCGGCCCAGACCCTGACCGACAAGGAATATCAGATCCTGCGGGATGCCGCTCTGAAGATCATTCGTGAGATCGGCGTCGATACCGGCGGTTCAAATATCCAATTCGGTATTAACCCGCAAAACGGTCGTCTGGTGGTGATCGAGATGAATCCGCGTGTGTCGCGTTCCTCTGCCCTGGCCTCCAAGGCCACCGGTTTCCCCATCGCCAAGATCGCCGCCAAGCTTGCAGTCGGTTATACGCTGGACGAGATCACCAACGACATCACCCGCGAGACCCCGGCCTGTTTCGAGCCGACCATAGACTATGTTGTTACCAAGGTGCCGCGTTTCACCTTTGAAAAATTTCCGGCCGCCGATGCCACCCTGACGACCCAGATGAAATCGGTAGGCGAGGTGATGGCCATTGGCCGCACCTTTAAGGAGTCGCTCCAGAAGGCGCTCCGTTCCCTAGAGATCGGCGTATCCGGTTTCAATTCACGCCTGTTTGACCTGAGCAACGAAACCCGCCGTGCTCTCACATCCAAGGAACAGCAACTGCTGCAGGAAAAATTGCGCGTGCCCAACTGCGATCGTCTCTGGTACGTGGCCGACGCCCTGCGTAGCGGCATGACCGTGGGGGAGATATTCAGTCTCACCGCCATAGACCCATGGTTCCTGCACAATATCCGCCAGATCATCGAAAAAGAAGAGGAATTGAAGCGACTCGATCCAACCACGATTTCCAAAGAGGCTTTGCGTGAAGCCAAACAGTACGGCTTTTCCGACAAAACATTGGCCAATCTTTGGAAAATGAGCGAGGATGATGTACGGAAGCTGCGCTGGTCCCAGAACATAAGGCCTGTCTACAAGCGGGTGGACACATGCGCCGCCGAGTTCGTTGCCCATACCCCCTATCTCTATTCCACCTACGAGGAAGAGTGCGAAGCCGAACCAACCGACCGCAAGAAAATTATGATCCTCGGTGGCGGGCCGAATCGCATCGGACAAGGTATTGAATTCGATTATTGTTGTGTCCACGGGGTGTTTGCCCTGGCAGAAGACGGATATGAGACCATCATGGTCAATTGCAACCCAGAAACGGTTTCAACTGATTACGACACCTCGGATCGTCTCTACTTCGAGCCACTGACCCTGGAGGATGTGCTGGAGATCGTCAACGTTGAAAAACCGGTGGGCGTTATCGTCCAGTTCGGCGGACAGACGCCGCTTAAATTGGCCGTGGCTCTGGAAAATGCCGGGGTGCCGATCATTGGAACTTCGCCGGATGCCATCGACCGGGCCGAGGATCGCGAACGTTTTCAGGAGATGCTGCACAAGCTGGGTCTGCTCCAGCCGGAAAACGGCACTGCCCGCTCCTTCGAAGAGGCGGAAAAGGTTGCCGACCGCATCGGTTACCCGGTTGTCGTGCGCCCCTCCTATGTTTTGGGAGGCCGGGCCATGGAGATCGTTTACGATGTGGACAATCTGAGACGCTACATGACCACTGCAGTGCAGGCGTCACCAGAGCATCCGATTCTGGTCGACAAGTTTCTGGACGAGGCCATCGAGATTGACGTGGATGCTCTCTGCGACGGTTCCGAGGTGGTTATTGGCGGCATCATGGAACATATCGAAGAGGCCGGCATCCATTCCGGCGACTCGGCCTGTTCACTTCCACCTTATTCCATCTCTGGTGAACTGGTGGCCGAGATTCGTCGTCAGACCGTGCTGATGGCCCTGGAGCTGAACGTCAAGGGCCTGATGAACGTGCAGTACGCTATCAAGGATGGCGATATCTACATCCTTGAAGTAAACCCGCGAGCCTCCCGCACCGCACCCTTTGTTTCCAAGGCTACCGGCCGGCCTCTGGCCAAGATCGCCGCGCGGATCATGGCCGGTAAATCACTGGCTGATCTCGGTGTCTCGGGAGATATCGTGCCCCGTCATATCTCGGTCAAAGAGGCGGTCTTCCCATTTGTCAAGTTTCCGGGGGTTGATACGATCCTTGGTCCTGAGATGAAATCAACCGGCGAGGTCATGGGTATCGGTGATACCTTTGCCGAGGCCTTTGCCAAGTCCCAGCTCGGTGCCATAGTGAAGATGCCGCTTGCCGGCAATGTCTTCATCAGTGTCCGGGACGCGGACAAGAAACATGTTGTCACCGCAGCGGAAAAATTGTATAAAACAGGTTTTGGAATCCTTGCAACCGGTGGGACCGCATCATTTCTTGAGGAAAAGGGTATCCCGGTTCGACGGGTCAACAAGGTGCTGGAAGGCAGGCCCCATGTGGTGGATGCCATAAAGAACGGCGAAATACAGCTGTTGATCAATACCACCCAAGGCGCCCAGTCAGTAGCAGATTCTTTTTCGATACGCAGAGAGTCTTTGATGCATGGAATTGCCTATTATACTACCGTAGCAGGTGCGAAGGCCGCAGTAGACGGCATTATCGCGTTGAAGGATCAGGAGCTTGGCGTTAAAGCGCTACAGGATTATTTGCAAGTTGCCCAATGAATTAGTTACTGGTTCAGAAGGTTTTATCTTAATTCGGTTGGCATTGCCTGCCCTATAATTTTCTAGGAGTTGTTGTTAGATGTCCCATTCCATACCATTGACAAGAGAAAGCCATGAGGCTTTGCAGGAAGAACTGAAACGCCTTATTCGCGAAGAACGACCCAAGGTTATTCAGGATATTGCCGAGGCACGCAGTCACGGCGACCTGTCGGAGAATGCGGAGTACGATGCCGCAAAGAACCGCCAAGCCTTTATCGAGGGGCGTATCCAGGAATTGCAGGGCAAATTGGCTTGTGCCCATGTGGTTGACCTGAAGGGATTAAATCCTGACAAGGTCGTATTTGGCGCTACCGTGACTCTCTACGATACCGCCAGCGAAGAAGAGGTCACCTACCGGATCGTTGGTGAAGATGAAGCCGATATCAAGCTTGGCAAGATCTCATGCACGTCACCGGTCGGAAAGGCCCTCATCGGCCATCGTCTCGATGATGCGGTCAAGGTAGTGGTACCTTCCGGAACCAAGGAATACGAGATCATTGACATTAAATACGAGTAGGGCGAGAAATATCAATCCACAAACGGAGACCTGGAATGGCAGATAAAATCACAAAAGACATGACTTTCTTTGAAGTAATGCGCACCTATCCCGAGTCGGTCAAAGTGCTGCAAAAGTACAATCTTGGCTGCATAGGCTGCATGGGAGCCCAGAACGAGAGTCTGGAACAGGGAGCTAATGCACACGGCATCGATGCGGAAGCCCTTGTGAAGGATCTGAACGCGGCCGTTTCCTGATTCAGGTTATAAGAATATCGTTTGAAAAGAAAATGCCCTTGGGGAAATTCCTCCAGGGCTTTTTCTTTGCAAACATTCAGGTGTACAATTTCAAGGGAGGATGAATTGTGAGACTTTTCATTGCCATTGAACTTCCCGATGATGTTAAAGGTTTGTTGGCACTGTTGCGTGTAGATATAACTGGTGCACGCTGGGTTCCTGTTTCTCAGCTGCACCTGACGTTGTCATTTTTAGGGGATGTGGATGATGCGTCTGTAAAGCTTCTAACCAGTGGATTGAAGCAGATTCGGGCACCGGGATTCGATCTGGTTTTTGCCGGGGTAGGTTGTTTTCCCAATCTGCGCAACCCCCGTGTACTTTGGGTCGGTATCAGGCCCGAACCGTTTTTGAGCGATCTTGCCGCTCAGGTGCGCAGTGTTGTGTTTGCCTGCAATATTGCAACGGAAGATCGGCCGTTTTCTCCTCATATTACCTTGGCCCGCATCAGGCAACCAATCAGGCAGCCAATTTCCCCATTCATAGACCTGTATCAAAAACTCGAACTCCCGGCATTTCCCGTACGCGAGTTTATTCTCTTCACCAGCCGCCTGACCCCGCAAGGTGCTATTCATACCCCTTTAGGAAGTTTCCCGCTTATTTGTAAAATCATTCAATAATTCCATAACCTCAACTGGTTAGGCCTATAAAGCAGCCAAGCGTCATAATTGTGGAGTAAACATATTGACATAACTATATATTAAACATAGTATGTTAATTTGTTTAGGACAAGGTGATGTCTCAAATGATGTAATTCCTGTGCGCATTTGAAGCCCAAAATAGCAAGTCACCGGTGTCCAAGGAGAGTTAAATATGGCTTGCGAAATATTGGCATGCTGTCAATTTTTTAACGACAAAATGAAGGACATGCCAAACACTGCTGAATATATTAAGAAAAAGCATTGTCTCGGAGATTTCGAGTCCTGCGTCAGGTATCGTATTTACAAAGAATTTGGTGGCGACAAGATTCCTTTGTACCTTTATCCGGAAGACACCGAAGAAGTCAGCAAGGTTTTGAAGTGCCTGCGTTACAAACAGCGATCCTAACCAAGAAATCTTTAGTGACTATTTCAGTTTCAGATCAGAATCGGGTCAGGCACGCCTGAACGCTTACCCAATGGTAATATAATGAGAAACATCAAGATTCTTCGTCCTACTGGCAGTTCGCTCGTCGTTTCCTTTTGTCTTTGCGCAGCAGTTGCCGCACTCACACTAATTTCGACCCAATCCATATCAGCAAGCGATTCAGTGGCGGGTACGATCCGACTTTTGGATGATCAACACCTGCATCCTGGCGTCACCTTCAAAATCGGTTCGCTTGCGTCTGTTCTCGGCATAATGTTGCTTGGGGTCGCCTATTGGAACTATGCCCTGCGTTGTGTTGTCCGCAATCGTACCGCATCACTTCAACAGGAACTGGAGGAAAGGCATCAGATAGAGGTAAATCTTAAAAATTTAACCGATAAATTGGAGTTAAGGGTTAGGGAAAGGACCGTGGAGCTGGAAAATGAGATCAGGGACCGCATAGTGGCCGAACAGGCGGCAAAGTCCAGTGAGCGCAAATTCAAGACCCTGTTTCAGAACGCTGCCGATCCGATTTATATCGCCGACATGGAAGGCAGGATGATTGCCGCCAATGACCAGGCAAGCCGTGAATTGGGCTATTCTCAGGATGAATTGCTTTTGTTGAGAGTTTCGGACATTGACGCCCTGGATCAACCTGACCATGGCGCAAAATTCTTTCAAATGGTGTGCGAATATGGCAAGGCCTCTTTTGAGACGATCCATAAACGTAAAGATGGTTCAAGTTTCATTGCCGAGGTTAATGCCCGTCTAATCGACTACGATGGTCAACCGGCCATTCTCGGGATTGCCAGGAACCTGACGGAACGCAAAGAGGCGGAAGCGGAAAAAGATAATCTTATGGCTCAGCTCAGCCAGTCACAGAAAATCGAGTCGATTGGCCGCTTGGCCGGTGGTATTGCCCACGACTTCAACAATCTGTTGACACCGATCATCGGTTATTCCGAATTATTGATGCACGATATTCCACCTGGCAATCGCGGCATGGAAAAAGTCGAACGCATCAGGCAGGCGTCTGATAAGGCAAAGATTCTAATTCAGCAATTATTGAGTTTTGGCCGAAAGCAGATCCTGGAAATGAAGACCATTGACCTCAACCAGGTTGTTTCGTCATTCTACGAAATCCTGCGCCGCACCATACGGGAGAATATCGACATCAGGTTGAACATGACCCAGGATAGTTATGGGATCCATGCCGACAAGAACCAGATCGAGCAGATCATAATGAACCTGGCGGTCAATGCTCAAGATGCAATCGAAAACAAGGGAACCATTACCATCGAAACCGCGCCGGTGGTTCTGGACGAAGAGTATGTGCGGCAGCATGCGGGTGTCAAGCCAGGGCGCTTCTTGATGTTGGCCGTAAGCGATACCGGTTGCGGTATGGATAAAGAGACCCTCAAAAAGATATATGAACCATTTTTTACGACTAAAATTACTGGAGAGGGCACCGGTCTGGGGCTTTCTACGGTTTATGGCCTTGTCAAACAACATGAAGGAAGCATATGGGTTTACAGTGAACCCGGCAAGGGGAGCGCTTTCAAGATCTATTTCCCGATTGTCGATGCCGAACCGGTTGACGAACTGCAGCCGGCTTTGGAACACGTTGTCATGAAATCCGTGAACCACACTGTCCTGCTGGTTGAAGACAGTGAAATGGTGCGAGACATGGTACATGAACTGTTGCGTGACCTGGGCTTTGATATGATAGTTGCTGAAGGTCCGAAGCAGGCCTTGAAAATGATCGGCCAAAAGCAGATCGACCTGCTTGTTACCGATGTCGTAATGCCTGACATGACCGGCCCCGAATTGCACAATAAACTGCTGAAATCACAGCCAGGGATGAAAACGCTTTACATGTCCGGTTATACCAATAATGTTGTTATCCACCACGGTGTGCTTGACGAAGGTACAAATTTCATCCAGAAACCATTTGCGGTCAATGACCTTGCCATAAAAGTGAAAAATATTCTGGATCCCGTTAAGAACAACATGTGATAGTCTTTTGTTGCCGAAGAGTTCATGCATATTATATCGTTAGGAGAATCTATGAAAGATGTGTTGCTGATGATCGGTTTTTTAGTCTTCTGGATAGTACTGCAAAAATTCATTCTGCCCCGCCTGGGAGTGCCCACCTGAATGTCCAATACTTGCGACCTCGGGGACCGGGGTACAAAAAAAGTCGATGACAAAAAAGGTACTGACTAAACGGCAAATATGATGTACAAACCATATCATTGTCGCGAAAATCCTTTTGAATCCCAGAACGTTCAATAAATGAATTTTCCTCATCGAAAGCCGCACAAAGATTTCGCTCGATCACACGATTACAACGAACCATACCGTTATGGGATTGTCATTGCCGGTTGTAAATGATGCCCACCGTAACCATCTCCGATACATGCAGCATCGTTATACCCTCCCAAATTTTGGATAGGCTTGGACTGAATCCCGGCGATTCCCTCTCCCTGGAATTGGGGGAGGGAGGGTTATTGCTGTTACGCGCGGTAAAAGCCAATCCCAGCCCTACCGATTCTGTGGCCGCAGGCATAAAGCCCGACGAGGCCAAGCCCCCTTTACGCGTGGGGGCCGTCGATAGCAACCTGACTGCAAACACCGTTATTGACAACATAGCGCGCAAAAACCTCCAGACCGGCATGCAGTTCATCAAAGGTGTCGGCCCAAAGCTTTCCGAACTCCTGGAGAAGCGAGGCGTCAAATCGGTCGAGGATGCCCTGTACCTTTTGCCGATTCGTTACGAGGACCGCCGCGAACTGGCGCCTATAGCAACTCTGCGGCCAGGCCAGACCCAAGTATTTACGGGAAGCGTGGTCATGGCCGATGCCTCCACCACCAAGGGGGGACGGCGGTTTTTTGAGGCGCTGGTCAAGGATGAAAGCGGCTCGATCACCCTCAAGTGGTTCAACGCCAATGCTGTCTGGATGAAACGGACCTGGAAGATCGGTCGTCAGGGCATTTTCAGCGGCGATATCTCCCAGTTCGGCTATCAGCGCGAGGTCCATCACCCCGAGGTGGAGTGGCTTGAAGAGGGTAAGAGCGTGCAGAGTGCCATGGCAGCCGATCCTGTCAACTTTGGCAGGATCGTGCCGGTCTACCCCTTGACCGAGGGGTTGAGCCAGAAGGTTATGCGCCGCGTGATGAAGTATGTACTGGATAACTTCGTTGACTCGGTCCAGGAACTCATTCCGGCCGGGATTCTGCATGGCCTGTCTTATCCCGGTCTGCGGCAATCGTTGCGGGCCATCCATCTACCGCCACCTGAAGCAGGGATTGACGAGCTCAACCAGGGCCGTACACCGGCCCACCGTGCGATCGCCTTTGACGAGTTCTTTTTCTGGGAGCTTGGGCTGGCCCTGAAAAAGCAAGGTGTAACTCTTGAGGAAGGGATTGCCTTTCAGGTTACCCATCGCTATACTAAACAACTGGCCAAAATGCTGCCATTCGAGCTTACCACCGCCCAGCGGCGAGTGCTTTCCGAGATCAAGAACGACATGATGGCGCCACACCCCATGCATCGTCTGGTACAGGGCGACGTGGGCAGCGGCAAGACCCTGGTGGCCTTGATGGCGGCATTGTTGGCGGTTGAGAACGGATATCAGGTGGCTATCATGGCTCCTACCGAGATTCTCGCCGAACAACACTGGCACACCATCCACCGCTGGTGCGCCGAGTTGGGAATAGAGACGGTCCTGGTAACCTCCGGCATGAAGGGAAAAGTTAAAAAAGAGGCCCTGGAACGGGTTGCCGCAGGAAGCGCCCAGATCGTAATCGGCACCCATGCCGTCATCCAGGAAAAGGTTGAGTTCGCTCGGCTGGGGCTGGGCATTATCGATGAACAGCACCGTTTCGGGGTATTGCAGCGCGGCATACTGAAGAAGAAAGGGCTCAATCCGGACATCCTGGTGATGACCGCAACCCCCATACCCCGCACCCTGGCCATGACGCTGTTCGGTGATCTTTCCCTTTCGGTGATTGACGAACTGCCACCCGGCCGGACGCCCGTGGAGACACGGATCTACTTCGAATCGCGGCGTTCTCAGGCCTATGCAATCATTCGTACCGAAGCCCAAAAGGGCCACCAGGCCTATGTCATCTACCCGTTGGTGGAGGAGACCGAGAAATCGGACTTGAAGGCCGCCACCCAGATGGCCGAGCATCTAAAGCAGGAAGTGTTTCCCGAACTGCGCATCGGTCTGCTTCACGGCAGGATGCCACCGGAAGAGAAGGAAGCGGTCATGGCCTCCTTCAAGGCACGGGATATTGACGTCCTGGTGGCTACCACTGTTATCGAGGTGGGGATTGATGTCCCCAATGCAACGGTTATGGTTATCGAGCATGCCGAGCGCTTCGGACTTTCACAACTGCACCAGTTGCGGGGCAGGGTCGGGCGGGGGGGGGCGAAGTCCCGCTGCATACTACTGACTCCCGGTAAACTTTCCGAGGACGGGGAAAGGCGCTTGCGGGTGATGGAGGCAAGCAGCGACGGTTTCCGCATTGCAGAGGCCGATCTCGAAATTCGCGGCCCGGGTGATTTTCTCGGCACTCGACAGTCCGGCATGCCTGACTTCCGTGTGGCCAACATCCTGAGGGATGGCCTTATTCTGGAACAGGCCCGTAATGCCTCTTTTGAGCTATTGGCGCGGGACCCCGAGCTTTCTTCCCCGAAGAATGCGTCGCTTCGCCAGGAATTGTTGCGCCGTTGGGGCAGGCGTTTGGAGTTGGCAACAATAGGCTGATCGCTGCTGCAATTATTTGATATGTGAAACGGAAGAATGTGGAATGCATGTACTGACCGGCTCGGAAATATTGAATAAGCACCTTGATGGTTCTGTTGTAACTATCGGAAACTTTGATGGTGTTCACCTTGGACATATCGAGTTGTTCAAGCGGCTTAGACAAATGGGGCAGCAGCTTGGCCTTCCCACGGTGGTGATTACCTTCGAACCCCATCCTTTGGTGGTACTTGCACCTGAGGCTGCACCGGCTCTTATCACTACTTCGGAGCAGAAGGCAGACCTGATTGCCGAAAACGGGATTGATTACTTGGTCGTGATCGAATTTACCCTCGAATTTTCGCGGATTACGGCCGAGGCGTTTGTGCGGGAGATATTATGCAAGGCCCTTGGCATGCGGCACATAATTATCGGCCACGATTATGCCTTTGGTTACGAACGCCAGGGAAACTACGAAACACTGGAACGGTTGGGAAGTCAGTGCGGCTTTACTGTCCAGGACATAGATCCTGTCGGGGTAGATGGCGCTATTTTCAGTAGCAGCCTTGCCAGGCGCCTGATCGGCAGCGGAAAACTGGACGCGGCAAAAGCCATATTAGGCAGATACCACATCATTAGCGGCCAAGTGGTCCATGGCCGCCAGATCGGCGCAAAGCTCGGTTTCCCCACTGCCAACATCACCACCCGGAACGAGCTGATCCCGCCAGATGGGGTGTATGCCGTAATGGTGGCCATTGACGGCATACTTTTGAAAGGCGCCTGCAGCATCGGCACCAATCCTACCTTTGGCGACGGCGAAAGGACAGTCGAGGTGTTTCTGCTGGATTTTTCCGGCCGGCTTTACGACCACGAGATTGCCATCTGTTTTGTGCAACACCTGCGGGAGGTAAGAAAATTTTTCGATGTGGAGGAACTTATCGAGACCATCGGGCGGGATATTACGGCAACTAGACAGATTCTGGACAATGTAGACCGGCAAAAATTGCAGCCACTCCTGCTCCTCGGAAAGATCAGGGGTTAATGTGAAAAAGGGGGTTGATCTTAAATTCTGGCTGGGTATCGGCATTAGTGTCTTTTTTATGGGGCTGCTCTTTCGAAAAATGGATTTCCATCAGCTGGCGGCTGCACTTAAGGCCATGGATTTTCGTTATCTCATCCCCGCTGTCCTGTTTACTTTTTGCAGCTATTTTCTGCGCGCAGTACGCTGGAAATATCTGCTCATCGCCGAAAAGGACATCTCGCTGTCATCGCTTTATCCGGCCACAATCATCGGCTACATGGCCAATAATCTGCTGCCCGCAAGACTGGGCGAATTCGTACGCGCCTACACCCTGGCTGAACGAGAGCACTTGGAAACCCCTACGGTTTTTGCTTCTCTGGTCATCGACCGCCTTTTTGACGGTTTTACTGTCATGCTGATGCTACTGGCAACCATCTTCAGCCTGCATCTGCCGCAAACTTCTGCTGATGCGGATACAGCACTCAGGACCGGTGGCGTGGTCATGTTTCTGCTTTACAGCGCCATCATCGTTTTCCTGTTCCTGCTGAAGCGCCAAACCCATCGCATGTTGTCTTTGCTGGGATTAATCCTGAAACCGTTTCCGCGCAGTTTTTCCGAGCGGCTTATTCCGCTTCTCGGTTCGTTCATAGCCGGCATCAGGATGTCCTCCAAGGGGGGGCATGTGGCTGCGGTGCTGTTGTCATCCCTGTTGATCTGGTACTTTGCGCTGCTGCCGATTGATATGATTTTGCTGGCTTTCGGCATTCATCTTCCCATGGCAGCCTCCATGTTTATCATGGTACTGTTGGTTTTTGCGGTGATGGTACCAGCTTCGCCCGGGTATATCGGCACCTATCATTATGCCTGTTTCAAAGGTCTTTCCGCCTTCGGGATCGCCGACACGACTTCGGTCAGCATTGCCCTCATTATCCATGGGACAGCGTTTTTCCCGGTCATCCTTGCCGGATTTTATCATCTTTGGAGCAACAAGATTTCGCTGCGAGCAGTAAGAAACGCCGGAGACACCATATGAAGAAACCCAGGTTCAGCGCTGCCACTTTTCACTCCTTCGGCAGGCTGGATATTTATGCCGTGCTTGCCTTCACCATTCCGTTTGCACTCTACATGGCGACCCTTGCTCCCTCGGTCACTTTTTTCGACAGCGGTGAGTTCCTGACAGCAATTTTTTCTCTCGGATCGGCCCATTCTCCTGGCTATCCCATGTTTTTAATGTACGCGAAACCGTTTACTTGGCTGCCGATCGGTAACATTGCCTTTCGCATCAATATGGCCACCGCCTTTTCGTCTTCGCTGGCCTGCCTGGGCGTTTATCTGCTGACAGTATATTTACTGCGGGATGAGAAAGTTACAGATAACGTGAAGTTTTCCACTTTTGCCGCTAAAGGCGCCGGTTTGGCTGCGGCTCTGGCCTTCAGTGTTACCCCTCGGCTCTGGTTGCAGTCAAACCATGATAAGCCTTATCCTTTGCTGGCTTTTATCATCGCCGTAATTTTTTACCTATTGCTCAGATGGCGGGAACAGTTCAAAAACGGCCTGGAGCGTCCAGCCTATGTGTATGCCTGCACCTTCCTGGCAGGCATGGCCATGGCGGTTCATCAGACCGTGGTACTAATGCTGCCTGCCTGGGCACTCTTCATCATTTTGGCCGATTGGCGCATGATAACCAGGATCAAGGAATTGATCCTGACAACTGCATTTGCCTTGTTCGGTTTCTGTGTTCAACTATATCTGCCGTTCAGGGCCACCCGCAATCCGGTCCTGAATTGGGGTGATCCCAAAACCTATGAGCAATTCATGTGGCATTTCCTGCGCAAAGGGTATCCCAGTGAACCTCATGCCCGCAATGCTTCTCTAGTCTGGGCCCAGCTCAAGGCCTTTAATGTGCCGCACGAGTTTACCTGGTTGGGGGTGATCCTGGCTATCCTGGCACTGGTCAGCCTTTGGCGTCGGCAGCGAGATCTCGTTATTGCGTATCTGATTGCTGTAGCGACTTTTTTGCTGGTTATAGTCGGATATTTCGATACCCCCTTTGACTTGATCTTTCTGACCGAAGAGTTTTTTACCCCTCTCTATCTGTTGACTGCAGTGCTTATCGGCATCGGGTTATTCCAACTCCTGGTTTTTGCCGTAAAAAATGCACGGCTGCCCGAACAATTGGGTGCCCCGGTGTACGGACTGGTCGCCGTAATGTTTTTTGCCTTGCCGATTACCCTTTGTGCCACTAACTATTATGAAAACGACCAACACAACAATTATATCGCTTTTGACTACGCCACCAATTCGCTCCGCTCCTTGCCGCAAAACGCTGTCATGTTCACCTGGGGCGACAGCGGCGCCTTTCCGCTCTGGTACCTGCAGGGTGTGGAACGGATGCGCGAAGACCTGGACCTGCCCCATACACCGCATTTAGTCTTTGATTGGTATCTGGATTCAATGCCCCGTCTTTTCAAGGATAGTAACCTGCGAAAATTCGATATGCAGTCTGCCAGCCCCGAATCTAGTCTCCGCATGGCCATTACGGACATTATTGATCAACGACCTGTGTATATCGATTTTTCGACCCGCTATTCGGTCGTTTTCAGTGATTATGTTCCGGTTCAGAAGGGGATCGTTTACCGTATGCGCCGCATCAACGAACCCAGCGGATTGCCGGATATTTCGGTGTGGGATAATTACAACAACCGGGGAATCCTGGAAAAGATTTCGTTTTTGGATCTTGATACCGGTAAAGCCATCCTGATCTATGCCAACAGCTATCTTGAAGCCGGCGAGTTTCTCATGAGCATCGGGCGAACGGAGGAAGGTATGCGGATGCTTGCCAAGGCAGTACAGATTTCTCCGGAAATGAAGGGCACGGTACAGCAGATCATCGCCCGATATCAAGGGATGAGGTGACTTGGCATAGCCCGCAAAATCACTGTTGCGCTCTTGGAACAAGGTTTAACACACTTAAATATTTTGAAAATCCCGGCTCACTGAGGTACATAATCCACTAGCATCCGGGTTGGGGTAATACCTCTCAAGGGGCCATAAAAAGGGCGCTGATGGGAACTTGCAGTCCCTAACAACAGCTTGACAACCAGGTCCGATCCGCATAATATCAGAACGTTATTGGTCTATTGGGGGGTCTATGCAGTCAAGCCGACTGGGAGAAATCCTGGTTAAAAACAATCTGATTACCAAAGAGCAATTGGCCAAGGCCCTTGAAGAGCAAAAGCTCTCGGGTGGCCAACTGCGGCTCGGCTCTATCCTCATTAAGCAAAATATCTTAAAGGAACAAGACCTTACCTCGTTCTTGTCAAAACAGTACGGTGTTCCCACCATCAATCTGGCCGATTACGACATCGATCCGGCCATAACCAAGATCATACCCCCAGAAGTTGTTCAAAAATATCAGCTCATTCCGGTTAATCGGGCAGGCGCTACCTTGATTGTTGCGGTAAGCGACCCGTCAAACCTGTTCGCCATCGAAGACATCAAGTTCATGACCAACTATAATGTCGAGATGGTTGTCTCCTCGGAAAGCGATATCAAGGCTGCCATTGACAAGCACTATGACCAGTCCGCCTCACTGGCGGACGTCATGAGCGACCTGGATGTGGAAGACCTGGAGGTCGTTGGCGAAGACGAGGATGTGGATGTCAGTTCGCTGGAGAGGGCAACCGAAGATGCACCGGTTGTCAAAATGGTGAACGCAATCATGCAGGATGCCATTAAAAAGAAGGCTAGCGACATACACATCGAACCTTACGAGAAACTGTTCCGTGTACGCTACCGAATAGACGGTGTCCTGTACGAAATGATGAGGCCTCCCCTCAAGTTGAAAAATGCCATTACCTCCCGCATCAAGATCATGGCCGAACTCGATATTGCCGAGCGCCGCTTGCCCCAGGACGGCCGCATCAAGATCAAACTGGGTGGTGGCAAGGACATGGATTTTCGGGTTTCGGTTCTGCCGACGCTTTTTGGCGAAAAGATCTGTCTGCGCTTGCTGGACAAGAGCAATCTGCAGCTTGACATGACCAAGCTTGGTTATGAGCCGGCGGCCCTTGCCCATTTCCAAAAAGAGATTCACAAACCCTTTGGCATGGTTCTGGTTACCGGCCCCACCGGCAGCGGCAAGACGGTTTCACTCTATTCAGCCCTTTCGGAACTTAACAAGGTTTCCGAGAATATCTCCACTGCGGAGGACCCGGTTGAGTTCAACTTTGCCGGCATCAACCAAGTGCAGATGCATGAAGATATCGGCCTAAACTTCGCGGCAGCCCTGCGTTCCTTCCTGCGCCAGGACCCGGATATCATAATGATCGGCGAAATCCGCGATTTCGAAACCGCTGAAATAGCCATCAAGGCCGCTTTGACCGGTCACATGGTTCTTTCCACCCTCCACACCAATGATGCGCCGGCTACCATCAATCGCCTGTTGAATATGGGAATAGAACCTTTCCTGGTGGCATCGGCCGTCAACCTGATCACTGCCCAAAGGCTTGCAAGACGCAGTTGCTCGGAATGTAAAGAGCCCGAGGATATTCCGATTCAGGCCCTGATCGATGCCGGCGTACCGCCAGACGAGGCCCCTTCCTATGTCTGCTACCGAGGCAAGGGTTGCCCGACCTGCAACGGTACCGGCTACAAGGGCAGGGTCGGCTTCTATCAGGTTATGCCGATGCTGGAGGAGATTCGCGAATTAATTCTGAACGGGGCCAACACTGCCGAAATAAAACGTGAATCCATGCGCCTGGGTGTCAAGTCCATGCGCCAGTCAGGTCTAACAAAGCTGAAGGAGGGGGTCACCTCCTTTGAAGAGGTATTGAGAGTCACGGTCGCGGACGACTAGGGGGAATCACATCATGGTAAATCTCCATCAACTGCTCAAGATACTCGTTGAATCCAATGGTTCAGACCTACATGTCACCACCAATACCCCCCCGCAAATCCGGGTGGATGGCAAGTTGACGGCCCTGGATTTTCCTCCACTGAACCAGGTTGAAACCAAACAGCTCTGCTACAGTGTGCTGACCGAAGCTCAAAAACACAAATTCGAGGAAGAAAACGAGCTCGATCTCTCCTTCGGAGTCAAGGGGCTATCCCGTTTCAGGGGCAATGTTTTTATACAGCGCGGTGCTGTTGCCGGCGTTTTCAGGGTAATTCCATACAAAATCCTGACCTTCGAGGAACTTGGTCTTCCGCCGGTGGTAGTGGAATTGTGCGCCAAGCCGCGTGGCCTGATCCTGGTTACCGGTCCCACCGGCAGCGGCAAATCCACGACCCTTGCCTCAATGATCGATTATATCAATATCAACCGCCGCGAACATATCGTCACCATCGAAGATCCGATAGAGTATCTACATCCCCACAAGGGGTGCCTTGTCAATCAGCGTGAGGTTGGCGCGGATACCAAAGGGTTCAAAAATGCCCTGAAATACGTGCTGCGCCAAGACCCTGACGTGGTGTTGGTAGGAGAGTTACGTGACCTTGAAACCATCGAGGCGGCACTGACACTTTCAGAGACCGGCCACCTGTGTCTTGCAACACTGCACACCAATTCCTGTGTCCAGACCATCAACCGTATTGTGGACGTTTTCCCGCCTTATCAGCAGACCCAGATCAGGGCCCAACTCTCGTTTGTTCTGGAAGGGGTTATGTCTCAGAACCTGATTCCCAAGATGAACTCCAAGGGCAGAGCCCTGTCCCTCGAGATCATGGTGCCGAACGCCGCCATCCGCAACCTGATCCGCGAGGACAAGGTACATCAGATATATTCCCAGATGCAGGTTGGCCAGGATAAATTCGGCATGCAGACAATGAATCAGTCTCTCCTGTCCCTTTTTCAGAAACGTTTGATATCGCTTGAAGAAGCGCTGGGCAGATCGCAGGATCCTGAAGAGCTTAAACAGATGATAAGCAATCCGTCTATGGGCATGCAGCGCAGACCGCCGGTTCGCTGACCATAACCAAGGAGAACAGCAATGCCGAAATACAACTGGGAAGCCAGGACCAAAACCGGTGGCGTTCAAAAAGGCGTTATCGAGGCCGCCACTGCGGATATGGTTGAAGCACAGTTAAAAAGATACGGCTTTACCAACATATCCATCAAGGAACCTGCCAAGGGAATCTCTATAAACTTGCCCAAGTTCGGGGGTGGCGGCAAGATAGAAAGCAAGGATCTGGTCATTTTTACCCGCCAGTTTGCCACCATGATCGACTCTGGTCTGCCCTTGGTCCAATGTCTCGAGATCCTGGCGGCACAGCAGGAAAACAAGGCTTTCCAGGCCATCCTCTTCAAGGTTAAGGAGAGCGTTGAGAGCGGTTCCACCTTTGCCGACGCCCTGGGCAAACACCCAAAGGCCTTTGATCAATTATACGTGAACCTAGTGGCTGCAGGCGAGGTAGGCGGTATTCTCGACACGATTCTGCAGCGCTTGGCAGCCTATATAGAAAAAGCCCAAAAACTGAAAAAACAAATCAAAGGGGCCATGGTTTATCCGATCACCATCATGTCCATTGCTGTAGTCGTAGTGGGCGTGATCCTGATCTTCGTCATCCCGACTTTTGCCAAGATGTTTGCCGATTTTGGCGGCGAGCTGCCGGCGCCGACCAAATTTGTCATTGCCCTCAGCAACTTTCTGGTGAAATACCTGATTGTCATCATCGCCTTGATCTTCGGCATCATCACAGCCATAAAAAAGTATTATGCCACCCAAGGCGGGCAAAAGAACATCGATCGTTGGGCGCTGAAGGCTCCCATTGCCGGGCCCCTGATCCGCAAGGTATCGGTAGCCAAGTTCACCCGCACGCTCGGCACCATGGTCAGTTCCGGGGTGCCAATCATGGACGGCCTTGAGATAGTCGCCAAAACCGCCGGCAACAAGATTGTTGAGGAGGCTATCTACGGGGTGCGCCAGGCAATTTCCGAAGGCAAGACCATGGCGGAACCTCTGGCTGCCTGTGGCGTTTTCCCGCCCATGGTCGTTCAGATGATCTCGGTCGGCGAGGCTACCGGGGCCATGGATGCCATGTTGAACAAGATTGCGGATTTTTATGATGATGAAGTTGATGACGCCGTCGCAGCCATGACCTCCATGATGGAGCCTCTGTTGATGGTCTTCCTGGGCACTACGGTCGGCGGCCTTGTAGTTGCCATGTACCTGCCGATCTTCAAACTGGCGGGGGCCGTTGGCGGGTAGGCATGGGTCCTGAACGAAGACTCAGGATCTTCATATATGCCAGGATAGTTGTATCTTTTCTATTCCTTGCCTCCACGGTTCTGATGAGTTTCCAGAACCCCACTGCAGCAGCCGACCACCTGGAGAGCGGTTTGGTCAGGCTGGTGACGTTTTCGTTCATCTTCTCGGTTGTTTCCCATTTTGCTCTTAAAATACAAAAGTTCCGCCAGTTCATCACCTATCTGCAAACCATCTGGGATCTCCTTTTTGTAACAGTACTGCTGCTCTTCACCGGCGGCGTGCTCAGCCCCTATTCATTCCTCTACCTTCTGTCCATCATGAATGCCGGTGTCCTGCTTGGGCGTAAAGACGCGCTCTACACCGCCTCTTTGTGCGGCATCCTTTACGGTGCGATCCTGGACTTCCAGTATTTCGGGATGTTGTCATCCATCGGCTTGAGCCAGGCCGATGCCCTGCAAATGGGGGCATCGCACGTTTTTTATACTATTTTTCTCAATCTGATTGGTTTTTACTTCACTGCCTTCCTAACCGGCTATCTGTATGAGCGCGCCCGCGAAAGCGAGGATGCTCTAAGGGATAAGACCATTGACTATGAAGAATTGCATCGACTGAATTCGTCCATTGTCGCCAACCTGGAAAGCGGGCTTTTGACCATCACTCCCCGTGGACATATACGGGTCTTCAATCGTTACGCGGAAGAATTGACCGGAAGGTCTCAAGCCGATGTTTACGATACGCCGCTAAATAAAGTGTTTCCCGCCTTGGCTACCGTTGATTTGAATGCAGGTATGTTCGATGCCGGAGAATTCGAATACAATTCCCAACATGGCGAAAAAATGACCCTTGGCTACAATGCAGTGCCATTTATCGACCTTCATGGCAAACCGGATGGTGTCATCCTCAATTTCAAGGATCTGACATCGATGAAGCTGATGGAGGCTGCCCTTAAAAGGGCTGACAGGCTTGCCGCACTGGGCGAGATATCCGCCAGGATGGCACACGAAATACGTAATCCCCTGGCGGCCATGAGTGGATCCGTTCAACTACTGGCCGAACAGGGCTCAATTGCCGAAAGCGACCGGCGTTTGCTGACAATCGTACTGCGCGAGGCAGACAGGCTGAACACCCTCATAACCGAATTCCTGGCATACGCCAGACCTGCTTTCCCACAGAAAACGCGCATCGAGTTGCGTCCATTTTTTGATGAAATCGTCCTGCTTCTTGCATCTGACAATCATTTCAGCAAAATATCCATAAATAATCTCGTTCCGGCACATATGGTTGTGCAGGCTGATGCCAATCAATTGAAACAGGTTTTTTTAAATCTGCTTAACAACGCCGCTGATGCCATGCCAGATGGCGGAAGGGTCGAGCTGGAAGCGCACTTCTTGTTGAGCGGAGCCGAAGGATTCAAAAAGGCGCCGGTCGCTGTCATCACGGTGACCGACACCGGGATCGGAATCAATCCGGATACGGCAACGCACCTGTTTGAACCCTTCTGGACCACTAAACCGGATGGCACTGGATTGGGGCTGGCCATTACCTACCGCATAATCGAGGCCCATGGTGGCACCGTTTCGGCCGAATCGCCACTCGACGGCGGTTGCCGTTTTACTATCATGCTTCCGACTTGAGCATGCGAATTCCACTATCTTACAGTTTTAGAAATTTGTTTACCCGTCGTCTCACCACGTTTCTGACGGCATCCGGCATGGCCCTGGTAGTGTTTGTATTCGCATCGATCCTGATGTTGTCGGCAGGTTTGGAAAAAACATTGGAAGAAACCGGCTCCGACGACAACGTCATAGTCACCCGCAAGGCAGCTAATTCGGAGGTTCAAAGCGGAGTGGATCACTCCCAGGCCTCAATCGTGGAGAGCCTTCCGCTAATTGCGACCGGAAACAACGGTGTGCCTCTGGTGGCAAAGGAATTGGTGGTTCTAATCAGTCTTACCAAGCGCGGCAGCGACAAGCCGGCCAACGTGGTCATTCGAGGAATCGGGCCGGCATCGCTTGCTTTGAGGCCGCAAGTACGACTTATCGAAGGACGCATGCCGCACCCAGGATCTTCCGAGATCATGGCCGGCAACAGTATTGCAAAGCGTTTCAATGGTGGCGGTATTGGCGAGACTCTGCACTTTGGCATGCGCAACTGGACAGTTGTGGGAATCTTTGACGCTGGCGCAACCGGTTTTAGTTCGGAAATATGGGGGGATGCCATCCAGTTGATGCAGGCTTTCCGACGCCCTGTCTACTCATCTGTTACCTTCAAGATGCGCAGTGTGAATGATTTTACAGCAGTCAAGGAACAGTTGGATAACGACCCCCGTCTGACCCTGGACGTACGGCGGGAAACTCAATACTACCGCGACCAATCAGAGGCCATGGCCAAATTCCTGCGTATTTTGGGGCTTTCTTTGACGGTGATCTTCTCGCTGGGAGCTGTCATTGGCGCCATGATCACCATGTATGCCGCTGTCGCCAATCGCGTCAAGGAGATCGGAACCCTGCGGGCGCTGGGTTTCAGAAGCACCAGCATCCTGGCCGCATTTATGATGGAGGCGTTGCTGTTGGGGCTTATCGGCGGAATCTCCGGACTCTTTTTTGCCTCTTTCATGCAACTTATCACCATATCGACAATGAACTGGCAGACTTTTTCCGAACTGGCGTTTTCATTTACGCTGACGTTTGAGATCGCTGCCAAATCGATAGTTTTTTCTTTGCTGATGGGGTTGGTAGGTGGTGTTATTCCGGCCATCCGTGCCAGTCGGCTCAAAATTGTCGATGCCCTGCGGGAAACCTGATTTTTTTCCTTGGAGTATCTAAATGAATCTTCAATTCCTGAAAAAGCACCTCATGCTGGTAGTTTTGGCGATAGTATCTATTATTCTCTACCTGGCGGATTATCTGATTATTAACAATGCCAGGGATATTGCTTCGAGTTTTTTGGGCAACCTTGCTTTTTTACCTGTTTATGTAATATTTGTGACACTGATGGTTGAACAAATCATGAGGGAACGGGAACGCCAGACCATCATGCGCAAACTGAACATGGTCATCGGCGTTTTCTTCAGCGAGGTTGGTAATGGCCTGCTTAGTGAACTTTCCAAGTGTATTGCCATGGGCGCTGACCTGCGTCACGAGTTGCAAGTCACCGGTCAATGGAAAGACGGAGATTTCCGGCGCGCTCTGGCTTATTTGCAGAACCTCGATCCCGATATTGACTGTTCGGGCCGAAGCAGGCAAAATCTCAAAAATCTCCTGATTTCCAAGCGTGGTTTTCTGGTAGGGTTGCTGGAGAACCAGAGCCTGTTGGAACACGAGGAGTTTACAGACCTGCTTTGGGCCGTGTTCCACCTGGTTGAGGAGTTGGCGGCCCGCGAATCATTGGATGATATGTCTAAAACCGATATCGACCACATCAATGGTGATATAAAGCGCGCTTATGGCTATCTGTCCCGGGAGTGGGTGCTGTATATGAAACATCTGAAACAGGATTACCCCTATCTTTTCTCCCTTGCTGTACGTCTCAACCCCATGCAGGAAAAACCCGACCCGACCGTGTACTGAATGGACTGGCACCTACGCGATATCTCCGACTGTCTGGCCGATCTGGATTCCAATCCCTCAACAGGCTTATCTTTGGCCGATGCCGCCAACCGTCTGGCCAACCATGGCCGCAATGAACTGTATGACCGGGGTGGCACTTCGCCCTGGCATATCCTTTGGGAGCAGTTCACCTCCACCATGGCGCTGATCCTGATTGCAGCTGCCGTCCTCTCAGCTGTTGTCGGCGCCTTCAAGGATATGGTCACAATCCTGGCAATCGTGGTCCTATTTGCCCTGCTGGGCTTCTTCCAGGAATTCCGGGCCGAACGTGCCATGCGCGCCCTGAAGAAGCTGGCTGTTCCTGGGGTCAGGGTACGCAGGGGAGGCATAATCATTGAAATCTCCGCTATAGAACTTGTGCCTGGAGACATCGTTCTTTTGGAATCAGGGAATCTGGTGCCAGCGGATTGCCGCATCATAGAATCTTTTTCCCTTCGTGCCCAGGAATCACTTCTGACCGGGGAGGCGGCCGAGGCGGAGAAATCCGTTGCAGCGCTCGTGGGCAAAAACCTTTCCATCGGTGACCGTTGTAACATGCTCTATATGGGGACCATGGTTTCATATGGCAGAGGAGTTGCCCTGGTAGTGGCCACCGGCATGGGTACCGAACTGGGGCGCATTGCCGAACTTCTTCAACAGGTTACAACGGAATTGACGCCACTCCAGCGCAGGTTGGCTCAACTCGGCAAAATCCTGGCGGTTCTTTCCGTGGCCATTGCCGCCCTGATATTCGCGTTGGGAATACTGAGGGGCGAGGATTTACGCGAGATGCTGATGACCGCGGTCAGCGTAGCTGTGGCCGCCATCCCGGAGGGGTTGCCAGCGGTTGTGACCATCACCTTGGCCATCGGTGCCCAACGTATGTTGAGGAAGAGAGCGCTGATAAGAAAGCTGCCGGCTGTCGAGACCCTTGGTTCGGTAACAGTGATCTGCAGCGACAAAACCGGCACACTAACCCAAAACCGTATGGCCGTGACAGAACTGCTCACAACGGGCGAGATATTTTCATCCGGTACTACGATCGAGCGGGAACATAATTTACTGCTTACTGCTCTATGTCTTTGTAATGACGCTGTATTAAAAAGGGCAGGGGAGGAAGCGATCGGTGATCCGACCGAAACTGCGCTGCTGGTTGCGGGGGCTGGTGAGGGTGTTTTTCGCTATGAATTGGAAACACATCTGCCGCGTGTCGCGGAAATTCCCTTTGATTCCAAGGTAAAACGCATGGTGACCATCCATGAACCCACGGATTCCGAATATTGCGCTCTCCTCGGTATTTCAATCAAGCCAATTTCCGGCCAGCAGCTGGTGGTGGCGAAAGGAGCTCTGGATTCAGTGCTGGAGCTTTGTGATCATCTCCTGGACTCAACAGAAAGACGCACAATAGATAATGAACTGCGCAGAATTGTGGAAGGTAAGGCAAACAATCTGGCAGCTCAGGGGCGGCGGGTGCTGGCTGTTGCCTGCGGACTAAAGCAAAATTCACAGGAAGAGTTGCAAGGGCTGGGCCTGGTCGGTCTTGCAGCCATGATGGATCCTCCGCGGGACGAGGCGCGGACGGCTGTTGCATCCTGCAAAAATGCAGGTATCCGCGCGGTAATGATCACCGGAGACCACCCGTTGACTGCAAATGCCATTGCTCAAGAGGTTGGTATCGACAATGATGGCGGAGTGTTGACCGGTGCAGAACTGGATCAGATGGGGGTCACTGGTTTGGCGGCCAGGGTTGGCGATGTATCCGTGTTCGCGCGTGTATCCCCGGAACACAAGCTCCTGATCGTGGAGGCGTTGCAACGACAAGGTGCGGTGGTGGCCATGACCGGCGACGGGGTAAATGACGCACCGGCACTGAAAAAAGCCGATATCGGCGTGGCCATGGGCGCTGCCGGTACTGACGTTGCCAGGGAGGCTGCCGATATGGTGCTGCTGGATGACAATTTTGCGACTATCGTGGCAGCCGTAGAGGAAGGGCGCACCATCTACGACAATATCCGCAAGTTCATCGTCTTTTCGGTCTCCGGCAACCTGGGCAAGATCCTTGCCGTACTGGTACTCCCTTTTCTGGGGCTGCCAAACCCATTGACACCACTCCAGCTCCTTTGGCTTAATCTCCTTACCGACGGGCTGCTTGGTCTGGGTATGGGCATGGAGCGCCCTGAACCCGATGTAATGGGGCGGCCACCCATATCGCCAAACTCCGGCATCTTTGACCGGGCAACCATCATGCGCGTGCTGCTGACCGGTTCAACCATAGGATTTTCGACCATTGCCGTGGCATGGTATTTCTGGCACCATCAAGGTATCCATCCCTCGGAACATTGGCAATCGGTCCTCTTTACCTCTCTGGCATGTGCCCAGATCGGCCAGGCCATGTCCCTGCGTTCTTTCAAACACTCCTTCCTCCGCATGGGGTTTTTCACCAATCCTTTACTTTTGACCATGGTAGCATGCGTTGCGTTGTTGCAAGGGGTGGCGATTTACCTACCAGCTTTGCAACCCTGGTTCCGCACGGCGCCACTCTTAGGACATGGGCTCATTGCCGCACTCATGCCCGGGGTGGTTGTTTTCGTGGTGCTGGAAACAGTAAAGTTGCTGTTTGACAAACGCGCGGCTCAAGCTTGAATATCCACTGTTGCCAACCAGATTTTAAAACAGCGAGTCGGATTCCTGTCAACGTAATTGCCGGTATCAATGGTGGGCACTCGAATATAATTTTGTTCAATTTCATATTGCTGATACTATTTGAACACAAAGGCGCCCGCAAACATCTGAAAGGGGTTGGAGGTAGATATGCAAAACGAACGTAAGTGCGGCATCCTCTTGCACCCTACATCGCTGCCAGGTACAGAGGGTATCGGCACATTGGGGAGGGATGCGCGGCAATTCATAGACTTGCTGGCCGGCATGGGCATGTCGCTCTGGCAAGTTCTGCCCCTAACACCGCCGGCTTGCGGCAATTCTCCATATTCTGCTTTTTCGGCTTTTGCCGGTAATCCTTTGCTGATAGACCTTGAGCAATTGGCAAACGAGGGCGATCTGCCTCACAAAATCAGTTTGGGACAATTTCCCAAGGAACGTGTTGATTTCGCCAGGGTAATCGAAGCCAAACAGAGTGTGCTGCGGCAGGCTGCCGCCAGCTTCTTCTCCAACAGCAGGACAACACGGATGGAAGAATTCTGGCACTTTTGCGACACTAGTCCCTGGTTGCATGGTTTTGCGCTGTTTATGGCACTGAAACAGCACTACAAAGGAAAAAGCTGGCACAGGTGGCCTGTGGATGCCGCCAGGATGGCTCCGGAATTTTATGAAAAGGCTTCCAGCGAGCTCGGTCCCGAGATAGGCGCCCAGAAATACCAGCAATGGCAGTTTTACCGTCAGTGGCAAGCACTGCGCAAATATGCGGCAGCCCAAGGCATTGCGGTTATGGGCGACTTGCCCATTTTTGTGGCCTACGATTCAGCCGATGTGTGGGGTAATCGTGATATTTTCCTCTTGGACGAAAAGGGAAAGCCAACCTTTGTGGCTGGCGTACCCCCTGATTATTTCAGTAAAACCGGGCAGCTATGGGGTAACCCTCTCTATGATTGGACTGTGCTGGAAAAGCAGGGATATGCTTGGTGGATAGAACGTATTCGCCAAATGTATAACCTCTTCGATACTGTTCGCATCGACCATTTCCGTGGTTTTGAGGCAGCCTGGCATGTTCCTGTCGGTGAGCGGACCGCTGTCAAGGGGAAGTGGATCAAAGGACCCGGTGCGCATCTGTTCGACGCAATAAACACTGCCCTTGGTAAGATTCCAATAATTGCCGAAGATCTGGGAGTGATAACCCCCGAGGTGGAGGCGTTGCGTGACCATTGCGGTTATCCCGGTATGAAGATACTTCAGTTTGCCTTTGATTCCGGCCCTACGAATCCCTACCTGCCACACAACCATACAAAAAATTGTGTGGTCTACACCGGCACCCATGACAATGACACTACATTGGGGTGGTTTCACAGTTTGGCACCTGCCAAACAGAAGGCCGTGCTGGATTACCTCGGCAGCGACGGACGGGATATCGTTACCGATATGGTCAGAATGGTATTCATGTCAGTGGCCGATACGGCGATCATCCCATTTCAGGATATTCTCGGTCTGCCGTCCGCAGATAGGATGAATACCCCGGGAACTGCGTATGGCAACTGGGAATGGCGCTTTTCATGGGAATCGGTTCCACAGCATTTAAGCGCATCGTTGTCCGAGTTGCTGGAACCCTATGGCAGGCATCGCTTGGCGCATCCCAACTAAACAATTTGATTTTCATGAGGAGCTGGCACTTTCAGGTCAGCGTTTCCGGATGGAACTTATGTCTTGACAAACACAATGCATTCAATATACTTGCTTGCTTTGGATTTTAATGTAACGTAGTTATCAGTTGGCTGGTCACATGAAGATAATAATAGATCAAATTCAGGACAATAAACCGTTCTCGCTCCATGTCGAGGAAAAGGTCGAATCTTTTCCAGTGCTTTCTGGAATGCAGAGTGCCGGAGAAGTTACTTTTACCGGCCCGATCGGGAGCGACATAACCATTGAGCGTGAGTATGACCATCTGCGGGCCGTAGGCAGGGTGGTTGCCCCGCTATCACTGGCGTGCTCTCGTTGTCTTGCCCGTTACGACGATGTGATAGTCTCTTCTTTTACGATCATTTTTCGCAAGGGAACTGCCCTTGATGCGGTGGAAGAAGATGAAATCGAATTGAACGAACAGGACCTGATCTCATCCAGCTACATTGGCAATGAAATCGACTTCACCCATGAAATCGAAGAGCAGGTGACAATGGAGATTCCGCTCAAGCCGCTCTGCAGTGAGAATTGCAAAGGGCTCTGTCCGGTTTGCGGCACAGATTTGAACAAGGCGTCCTGCGACTGTTCGCGAGGCGATTTCAGCCTCAAATTCAGTGCATTAAAAGATTTTAAAGTATCAAGATAACCACATGGTGGCGGCATTCGCCGTCTCACCGCAAAAAGGAGATTCGACATGGCAGTACCTAAGAAAAAGACTTCCAAATCCCGCAAAAATATGAGAAGGGCGCACGATTTCCTCACGACCCGCTCCGTTTCTGTCTGCCCACAGTGCAAATCCCCCAAATTGCCACATCGCGTCTGTCCGACCTGCGGCACTTACAAGGGTAAAGAAGTCATCGATCTTAACAAAGCCAACTAACACCATTCTCATTCGTGTCATTAACAGGATCGATGAGAGTAGCAGTTGATGCAATGGGTGGTGACAACGCCCCGGCTGTCGAAGTCGGTGGAGCTGTCGCCGCTTGTCGCGAGTTCGGTATCGCCGTGACCCTGGTAGGTGATCGTGCCCGCTTGGAAGCCGAACTGGCCAACCATGATTGCAACGGACTTGATATTGATATTTTCCATGCCAGTGAAGTGGTCGGGATGCATGATTCCGCTTCTGATGCGGTGCGGAAGAAACGCAATTCATCAGTGCGTCTGGCCTTCGAACTGGTCAAGGAGGGCAAGGCCTGTGCCGCGCTCAGCGCTGGCAATTCCGGTGCCACCATGGCAGCCGGAATGTTTGTGCTCAAGCGCATCAGTGGCATTGAACGCCCGGCCATTGCCCAGGTCTTCCCAACCCTTAAAGGCAAGACCCTGGTGCTGGACGTAGGCGGCAACGTGGATTGCAAACCAGTGCACCTGGCCCAGTTTGCCATTATGGGTGAAGTCTATGCCCGTTACGCAATGGGAATCGCCAATCCTTCCGTAGGTTTGCTTTCCAATGGCGAGGAGGATTCTAAAGGGAACGAACTCACCCGGGAAACCAATGCAATACTTCGTAAAACATCCCTCAATTACGCCGGTTATGTGGAAGGCCGCGATATCTTCAAGGGAACCGTAGAAGTTGTCGTCTGCGACGGTTTTGTTGGCAATGTGGTGCTCAAGCTTTCGGAAGGACTGGCTGATGCCGCCGGCCAGATGCTTAAAAAGGAGATCCTGAAGAGTTGGGTTTCCAAGCTCGGCGGCCTCTTTGTACGTGGCGCCTTCAAGCGTTTCAAAAAGATAGTGGATTATGCAGAGTATGGCGGCGCCCCTCTACTGGGGATTAATGGCGTCGGCATGATTTGCCACGGCGGCTCCAACGTAAAGGCCATCAAGAATGCCATCCGCTTTGCCCATGAATATGCGGAAAGAGGCGTTACGGAACATGTTGCCGAAAAACTGTTGGAAAACTATGCAATCAACATGCAGCGCGAAACTTCCAAAAGCCAAGATGCTGCATAAATGGAGATGCCATGCTGAGAGCCAGGATCACCGGAACCGGCTCTGCACTGCCGGATAAAATTCTCACCAATGCCGACCTGGAACGAATGGTTGAAACCAACGACGAATGGATCACCTCCAGAACCGGCATCAGGCAGCGCCGGATAGCAGTTGAAGGCGAATATACCTCGACCTTTGCAGTAGCAGCTGCGCAACGAGCCCTTGAAATGTCGGGTGCCAATGTCGATGAAATCGACCTGATCATACTCGGTACGGTTACCCCTGATTTTCCCTTTCCCTCTACTGCCTGCATCATTCAGCACGAAATCGGTGCTCACAATGCTGCCGTCTTTGATCTTTCCGCTGCCTGTTCCGGATTTGTTTATGGGCTTTCAATAGCCGACAGATTCATCAGTAGCGGAAAAGCCAAGAAAGCACTCGTTATCGGCGCTGAGGTTCTGTCTCGTATTGTTGACTGGTCTGATCGCAATACCTGCATCCTGTTCGGAGACGGAGCAGGCGCTGCGGTTGTCGAGGCATACGAAGGTGACGGCGGTATCCTGTCCACCCATATTTTCAGTAACGGATCTTTTTGGGAGACTCTTTATCTTCCTGGCTGCGGTAGCAGGAATCCGGCCTCTCAACAGCATACAATCGATGAACGGCTTTTCTTTCTCAAAATGGAAGGAAACGATGTGTTCAAGCATGCTGTGCGGGCTATGGAAGAAGCTGCCAGTGCTGCCTTGACCGCAAATGGCATTTCTCCGGACAACATTTCTCTGTTTATACCCCATCAAGCCAACCGTCGGATTATCGATGCCACCAGTAAACGTCTCGGCCTGGGTGAAGACAAGGTTTTTGTCAATCTCCACAACTATGGCAATACCTCGGCGGCCTCGATCCCCATCGCCCTTGACGAAGCCAATCGCTCCGGACGCATGAAGGCAGGGGATATTATCCTGCTGACCGCTTTTGGTGGAGGCTTCACATATGGTTCAGCACTGATGCGCTGGTAGGACAGACCCCTCGCGAACAGTCAGAGTTCGGCAAACACAACTTTGCTTCGGTAAATTTCACTTAAAGGTTATCAGATCATGAATAAAACCGCTTTTATATTCCCCGGTCAGGGGTCCCAGTATCCCGGCATGGGCAAGGAAATAGCCGACTCTTTTCCGATTGCCCGCCGGATTTTTGAAGAGGCCGACGATGCCATCGCCATGAAACTCTCAGCCATCTGTTTTGGCGGCAGCGAAGAAGAGTTGAAATTGACTGCCAATACCCAGCCTGCCATCCTGACTACAAGTATCGCCATACTGCGGGTGATTGAGCAGGAAACCGGCTTGAAAGCAGACTATCTGGCCGGACATTCCTTGGGTGAATACTCGGCCCTGGTCTGTTCAGGCGCCCTGAATTTTGCCGATGCGGTCCGAACGGTTCGGGCCCGCGGTACTTTCATGCAGGATGCGGTGCCGGTCGGAGTTGGTGCCATGGCAGCCATGCTGAGTATTGATAAAGAAGCGTTGGAATCTATCTGCAATGAAGCGGCCCAAGGGGAGGTGGTTTCTCCTGCCAATTTCAATTCTCCCGGGCAAATTGTTATTGCCGGCCATGGCACGGCGGTAAACCGAGCCATTGAAATTGCAAAGGGAAAAGGGTTCAGGAAAGCAATGCTTCTCCCGGTAAGCGCTCCATTCCATTGCGAACTCATGAAACCCGCCGCTGATAAGCTTGCCAAGGTTGTTGCCGCTCTAGCGTACGGCTCCATGACAGTACCGGTGGTTTCCAATGTGGATGCAGAGCCTAACCAGGAGAGCGCAAGGGTGAACGAACTTCTTGTGGCTCAAGTCTGTCGGCCGGTTCTGTGGGAACAGTCTATTCAGAAAATGGCATCCCTTGGAGTGAGCAGGTTTGTTGAGATCGGTCCGGGAAAGGTTCTCTCCGGTCTTGTAAAAAGGATCACAAAGGAAGTTGCCACCGCTAATGTTGAGGATCTGGCAGGATTGAAGGCATTATAAATATTATGCTCAAGCGAAAGGAGCACGATTATGGTGAAAGATAGAGTAGCAGTCGTTACCGGAGCATCACGGGGTATAGGACGCAGTATTGCGCTTGCGCTTGCAGCCGGGGGGGCCAGGATCGTTGCTGCGGATATCAGCCTGGAAGGGTGTCAGGCGCTGGTGGATGAGCTGGCAAAAACCGGTACCGAGGCTGTTGCCGTCCAGTGCAACGTTGCTGTTGCCGAAGACGCCGAACGTCTTGTAAATGCTGCCATGGAGAAATTCGGGAAGATCGATATTCTTGTTAACAATGCCGGCATTACCCGTGACGGCCTGCTTGTGCGCATGAAAGACGATGAATGGGATGCTGTGCTCAGCGTCAACCTGAAGGGCGCCTTTGTCTGCACACGGGCCGCTTCGAAGGTGATGACCAAGCAGCGATACGGCCGCATCATCAATATTGCCTCCATTGTGGGCCAAATGGGCAATGCCGGCCAGGCCAACTACTGCGCCAGCAAGGCGGGACTAATTGGCCTCACCAAGTCCAATGCCCGGGAGTTGGCGAAACGCAATATTACGGTCAATGCCGTTGCCCCGGGTTTCATTGCCACCGACATGACCGAAGCGCTGCCGGAAAAGGTGCGCCAGGAGTTGGCAGCACAGATCCCCATGGAACGTTTGGGCAGTGCCGACGACATAGCCAATGCCGTATTGTTCCTTGCTTCCGACAATTCGGCTTATATTACCGGACAGGTTGTGGCGGTTAACGGCGGCATGTATATGTGACACTAAAATTATGTTTTGACTTTTAACAAATTCATTGTTAAGTAGTTTGTGCTGATCAACATCAATAAAATAAACCTACTACAGGTTTACAACACACGGAGGTGAAAGATGTCTGACATTGCAAAACGCGTAAAAGAAATCGTTGCGGAGCAGCTGGGCGTGGATGAGGCCCAGGTAGTTCCCGAAGCTTCATTCATGGATGACCTGGGTGCCGATTCTCTCGACACGGTTGAACTGGTCATGGCTCTCGAAGAAGAATTCGACATCGAGATCCCTGACGAGGATGCCGAAAAGATTCAGTCGGTTAACGACGCCATCGAGTATATCACAGAGCACAGCTAATTAAGGGGGAGGGGAGTTTCTCCCCTCTTTTCATTTCACCTTCTGATCAATACGCAAGTAAAACGCCGGGAGCTACAAATCATGAGAAGAGTCGTAATTACTGGAGTTGGTGCTGTTTCGCCCTTAGGTACCGGCAACACCGCCAACTGGGATGCGCTTATCAATGGCAAATCAGGCATTGGTCTGATAACCCGTTTTGATGCGTCCGAAATGCCAGTCAAGATTGCCGGTGAAGTCAAGGGGTTCAATCCTGATGATTTCATCGACAAAAAAGATATCAAAAAAATGGATCTCTTTATTCAGTATGCCCTGGGAGCCGCCCATTATGCCATGGAAGACTCGGGCCTGACTATCACCGAAGAGAACGCCGAGCGGGTAGGGGTACTGGTTGGGGCCGGTCTTGGCGGTCTGCCGGCCATTGAGAGGTATCATACGGCATTGCAGGAAGGGGGCATCAAGAAGATATCGCCATTCTTTATTCCCATGCTGATCATAAATCTTGCACCCGGCCACATCTCCATCAAGTATGGCGCCAAAGGGCCCAATATATCCTCGGTCTCCGCCTGTGCAACGGCGACTCATTCCATTGGTGACGCTTACCACATCATCAAACGGGGCGATGCCGATGCAATGATCGCCGGAGGTACCGAATCCACGGTTACGCCGTTGGGTATCGGTGGGTTTGCCGTGATGAAGGCCCTTTCCGATCGCAATGACAGCCCGGAAACCGCTTCACGCCCCTTTGAGAAAAACCGTGACGGTTTTATTCTTGGCGAAGGGGCCGGCATAGTGGTGCTCGAAGAATATGAAGCAGCCAAAAAACGTGGTGCGAAAATCTATGCCGAGGTTGTTGGCTATGGCCTTACCGGCGATGCCTATCACCTGACCACGCCTGCTCCGGGAGGAGAGGGTGCGGCCCGTTGCATGCGAATGGCTCTTAGAGGAGGCGGTGTCGATCCCGAACAGGTGAATTACATCAATGCCCACGGTACATCGACACCATTCAACGATCTTTACGAAACCATGGCAATCAAGACGGTCTTTGGCGACCATGCAAAAAAAATGATGGTATCTTCCACCAAGTCCATGACTGGTCACCTGTTGGGAGCTGCCGGCGGCATCGAAGCGGTCTTCTGTTGCCTGGCCATGGAGAAGAGCGTTGTCCCTCCGACCATCAACTACGTGGAACCGGATCCTGAGTGCGATCTGGATTATGTCCCCAACACGGCTCGCGACGCCAAGCTTGAATACACCATGAGCAACTCCTTCGGCTTCGGCGGCACAAACGCCAGCCTGCTGTTTAAGAAGATCCAGTAAAGAGAGTTCAATTTATGATTGTCATAGGCAGTGATCACGGCGGCTTGAATCTCAAATCGGCCCTCAAGAGTTATCTTGCCCGAAGGGGCTTCGAGGTCAATGATGCCGGCACCAACAACAGCGACTCAGTGGATTACCCTGATTTTGGCTTGAAAGTGGCTGAGACAGTGAGTTCAGGGACGGCTGACAAAGGTATCCTGATCTGCGGTACCGGAATCGGTATGTCCATAGCGGCCAACAAGGTGTCCGGCATACGTGCCGCACTGGTAACGGATGTCTTTATGGCACGCATGGCCAAAGAGCATAACAACGCCAATATCCTTGTCCTTGGCGGCCGCGTTCTGGACGAACAGAAGGCCTGTGATCTGGTGGGTGCCTGGCTGGATGCCACTTTTGAAGGCGGACGGCACCAAAATAGGCTGGACAAGATTTCGGAAATTGAAAAAAAATACTGCAAATAAGTAGGTTAGCTGGTTTGTCTTTGAGCGGGACTTGAATAAAGTCCCGTTTCGTATTTTATAGCGCATGTATACGAGATAAAGGAGCAATGAACAATGTCCATACTTTCACAGTTCGACCCCGAGATTGCCGATGCCATCCGTCACGAAACCGAGCGGCAGGAGTACAACCTCGAGTTGATCGCGTCCGAGAACTTTGTTTCCGAGGCAGTTCTGGAGGCACAGGGCAGCGTGCTGACCAACAAATATGCCGAGGGATATCCCGGCAAGCGTTACTATGGCGGCTGCCACCATGTTGACCAGGTGGAAATACTGGCCATTGAGCGAGCCAAACAACTGTTCGGCGCAGAACATGTCAATGTGCAGCCCCATTCCGGCTCCCAGGCCAATATGGCGGTTTATTTTGCCGCCTGCAAACCGGGCGATACTATCCTGGGGATGAATCTCTCCCACGGTGGCCATCTGACCCACGGCAGTCCGGTCAACTTTTCCGGCCGTTTCTTCAACATTGTCCCTTACGGTGTCTCACCGGAGAATCAAACTATCGATTATAACGAGGTTGAGCGGCTCGCGCTGGAAAACAAACCAAAAATGATCGTGGTCGGTGCCAGCGCCTATCCGCGCGTCATCGACTTCGCGGCTTTCCGGGCCATTGCCGACAAGGTGGGCGCGGTGGTCATGGTGGATATGGCCCACATTGCCGGCCTGGTGGCTGCCGGAGTGCATCCCAGCCCGGTTCCCCATGCTGAGTTCGTTACCACTACTACCCACAAAACCCTGCGCGGTCCACGCGGCGGCATGATTATCTGCCGGGAAGAGTTTGCCAAGGCGCTCAACTCCCAGATATTCCCAGGTATTCAAGGGGGACCCTTGATGCACGCCATAGCAGCCAAGGCAGTGGCCTTCAAGGAGGCGTTGCAGCCGGAGTTCAAAACATATCAGCAACAGATCGTCAAAAACGCCAAGACCCTTTCCGAATCCCTGATGAAACGCGGCTTCAAACTGACCAGCGGCGGCACCGACAATCACCTGATGCTGATCGATTTCTCAGGAACCGATATAACAGGTAAAGCGGCTGAGGAGGCCCTTGACAAGGCCGGCATCACGGTCAACAAGAATACCGTCCCCTTTGAAACCCGCTCGCCGTTCGTTACCTCCGGAATTCGCATAGGAACGCCGGCCGCAACAACCCATGGCCTGAAAGAAGCCGAGATGGATCAGGTTGCCGATTTCATCGCCGAGGTCGTGGCCAACATAGGTAATGACGAGAAGCTGGCTGCAGTCAAAGTAAAGGTCAATGCTCTGATGAAGCGTTTCCCGCTGTATGCTGGTCATCTCTCCTGAAGTTTGCCGAGCTGATTTTTTCCGATGATCAAAAGACCCGCCGACATGATGCACGGCGGGTCTTTTTACTGATGCAACAGTTGCAAACACAAATACAGACCGGACGTATTTGTGCGGGACAAATCAGTCGGTTCTCTTGTCTTTCTTGACTTTATTCCACCTCTTTGGCTACTATGCAAATTTATGAAAAAGCAAACTAGACAGATACATATTGGCCCAATTGCCGTTGGTGGCGATGCCCCCTGTTCGGTGCAGTCCATGTGCTCCACCGACACCAGGGATGTTGCGGCCACCATGTCCCAGATCACTGCCCTGGCCAATGGCGGCTGTGAGATCATCCGCTGTGCCGTCCCTGATATGGATGCCGCCTTGGCTTTGGGTAAAATCAAGGCTCAAAGCCCCATACCGGTAATTGCCGATATCCATTTTGATTACAAACTGGCCCTCGTCACCATGGAAGGGGGCATAGATGGGTTGCGAATAAACCCTGGCAACATTGGTGAAAAATGGAAAGTTGCCGAGGTTGTTAAAGCTGCTGCCGAACGCAAGGTACCGATTAGGATCGGTGTCAATGCAGGATCCCTGGAAAAGGAGTTGCTTGAGCGCCACGGTCACCCGACCGCCGAAGCCATGGTTGAATCGGCGCTGGGACATATCCGCATTCTGGAGGATCTTGGCTATCGGGAAATCAAGGTCTCTCTCAAGGCCTCGGATGTCATGAAGACCGTATCCGCCTACCGGTTACTCTCCGAACGCGTTGATTACCCCCTGCACATCGGCATCACCGAAGCAGGCACCATGTTCTCCGGCACGGTCAAATCCTCTGTGGGCCTTGGCATTCTCCTGGCTGACGGCATCGGTGACACCCTGCGCGTCTCGCTCACCGGCGATCCGTTGGATGAGGTTAGGGTAGGGTTTGAGATCCTGAAAAGCCTGGGACTGCGCCAGCGTGGGGTTAATTTCGTTTCGTGCCCAACCTGCGGCCGCTGTCAGATTAATCTGATCAAGGTTGCCGAAGAGGTAGAGCGCCGACTGCAGGGTGTAGACAAAAGAATCACGGTTGCGGTCATGGGCTGTGCAGTCAACGGCCCTGGCGAGGCCCGCGAAGCCGATGTGGGCATTGCCGGAGGAAAAGGGGAGGGGCTACTCTTCCGCCATGGCGAGATCATCCGCAAGGTTCCGGAAGACAGGCTTGCCGAGGCACTTCTGGACGAGATCAACAAGCTTTGAATAAATTTCGCAACATCCTCGATGACTTTAATTGCGCGGCCACTTGACTAAAGGCAACGCCTGAAATCTGTTTTGATTTAATTTGATCACATATCCTGAGGTGAGAATGCTTTATTCCCGTTATTTCATCCCCACGCTTAAAGAAACCCCTTCCGATGCCGAAGTCGTATCCCACCAGTTGATGCTCAGGGCCGGCATGATTCGCAAACTTGCCGCCGGCATCTATAATTACCTGCCTTTAGGACTTCGTTCCATCCGCAAATTCGAGAACATCGTCCGCGAAGAGATGAACAGGGCAGGGGCCATCGAGATGCTGATGCCCAGTGTGCAACCAGCCGAATTATGGCAGGAATCCGGTCGCTGGACATTCTACGGCAAAGAATTGCTCCGCTTCAAGGATCGCAAGGAGAGTGAATTTTGCATGGGGCCGACCCATGAAGAGGTCATCACCGATCTGGTGCGGCGGGAAATCAAAAGCTATCGTCAGATGCCGGTTAATTTTTATCAGATCCAGACCAAATTCCGCGACGAAATCCGGCCACGCTTCGGCCTGATGCGAGGGCGCGAATTCATCATGAAGGACGCCTACTCATTCGATGTTGATGGCTCTGCTGCGGACGAATCATACGACAAGATGTACCAGGCATACATGCGCATCTTCGAGCGTTGCGGACTCAAATTCAGGGCGGTTGAGGCCGATACTGGCAGTATAGGCGGGTCATCTTCACATGAATTTATGGTCCTGGCCGAGTCCGGGGAAGACGCCATAGTCTCCTGTGATTCTTGCCACTATGCCGCCAACGTTGAAAAGGCCGAAGCGCGACCCGACCAGCTTGATGATAAGGTTGCACAACTGCCGCTGGAAAAGGTTGCTACACCTGACAAAAAAACCATCGCCGATGTTGCCGATTTTCTGGGACTGCCTTCGGACAGAACCATTAAGACATTGATTTATACCTCCGGCACGGGCGATCTGGTTATGGCGCTTCTGCGGGGAGACCATGAGTTGAACGAGATCAAGCTCAAGAACAGCCTGTGCTGGGAAGAAATTCAGATGGCCAGTGAGGAGCAGATCATGGCTGTCACCGGCTCTCCCATCGGTTTCCTCGGCCCCATCGGCCTGAAGGTCAAAATCCCCATCATCGCTGACTTGGGTATCCAGGGGCTGGCAAACACGGTGGTCGGAGCCAATGAGAAGGATGTCCACTTTACCAATGCCAACCTGGAGCGCGACTTCCAGGTGGACCGTTTCATCGATCTTCGCAATGTGGTCAGCGGTGATGCCTGCCCCCGCTGTGAGCAGGGCAAGCTGGAGATGTGGCGCGGCATAGAGGTGGGGCATGTCTTCAAGTTAGGCACCAAGTACTCCAAGGCCCTCAATGCAACCTATCTGGATGCCGACGGCAAGGAGCAGATTCTTTTCATGGGATGCTACGGCATCGGCATAGGTCGTACCGTTGCTGCCGCCATAGAACAAAATCACGACAAAAACGGCATCATCTTTCCTATTCCCATAGCGCCGTTCCATTGCTCGGTTGTTGCCCTGAACACAAAGGACAAGGGAGTCATGGCCGAGGCGGAAGAAATCTACTTTAAACTCGAAAAATGCGGGATAGAGGTCCTTTTCGATGACCGGGACGAGCGGCCGGGTGTCAAGTTCAAAGACAATGACCTGATTGGTATTCCGCTGCAGATGGTGATCGGTAGCAAGGGGCTGGCCGAAGGCAAGGTTGAGGTCAAGATCCGCAAAACGGGCGAAGTACTGTTTCTGCCGATTGAAGATGCAATTGCCCATATTCAGCAGCTTGTTGGTTCATCCCTTAACTATGAATAACCCGATTTTATATCAAAGATGAAATTAATACGGCAATCATTGAGACGATAAAGGCAAACAAATCAGTTAATTAACAGCAGCCGTGAGGTTTTTTGATGTCTACCAACATATGGGATCCTCAACATGAATGCATGTCGCGAGAGGAATTGGAACAGTTGCAGCTTGAGCGACTGCAGGCCACCCTTAACCGTGCCTATAAGAACGTTACCTGTTATCGCAATAAGTTCAACGAGCTCGGCATAGTACCCGAAGATGTGGCTTCACTGTCCGACTTGTCCAAGCTGCCGTTTACCACCAAGGAAGATTTGCGCGTCAACTATCCCTACGGCATGTTCGCGGTTCCGTTGCGTGAAGTGGTCCGGATCCACTCTTCGTCAGGTACGACCGGGAAACCGACCGTGGTGGGTTATACTAAAAACGATCTAAAAACCTGGTCGCACATGGTTGCCCGCTTCATGACCGCTGCCGGTGTAACCCATGACGATGTCGTCCAGATCGCGTTTGGGTATGGCATGTTCACCGGCGCCTTTGGCCTTCACTATGGTTCGGAAACAATCGGTGCTGCCGTCATTCCCATGAGTGGCGGCAATACGGAAAAACAGATCATGATCATGCAGGACTACAAGACCACCGCCCTGGTCTGTACCCCCAGCTATGCCACAACCATTGCCGATCGGATTGAAAGACTGGGAATTGACCCCAGAACCTTGTCACTCAAGGTGGGGCTATTTGGTGGCGAACCATGGTCCGAGTCCATGCGCAAAGACATAGAAGCGCGCCTTCTAATCAGTGCTACCGACAATTATGGCCTGTCAGAGATTATTGGTCCCGGTGTTGCCGGGGAATGCCAGCACAAGTGTGGCATGCACATCTCCGAGGACGCCTTTCTGGCCGAGATAATAGATCCAGAAACCTGTGAAACCCTGCCGCCGGGGAGTGTGGGTGAACTGGTCCTCACTACTCTGTCTAAAGAGGCCTTTCCTATGATCCGTTACCGGACCAGGGACATTACCAGCCTAGACCAGGCAGCCTGTGAATGCGGCCGAACCTTGGCCAGAATGAAAAAAACCATGGGCCGTTCCGATGACATGCTGATCATAAAAGGGGTTAATGTATTCCCGTCACAAATCGAAGAGGTATTGGTTGCCATTGAAGGATGCAAGCCTCACTACCAATTGGTGGTAGACCGTAAGGGATCCCTGGATGTCCTGGAGATTTGCATCGAGGTGACAGAGAACATATTCTTCGACGAGATGAAGAAACAGCGTGCCTTTCTGGAGATGGTAGAACACAAGATAGATTCGGTACTGGGAGTCGGTGTGACCGTAAAGCTGGTTGAACCCAACAGTATTCCCAGGCACGAGGGTAAGGCCGACAGAGTGGTCGATAAAAGGGTTTTGTAGTAGCAGATTTCCGGATCGTAAAACAAACCGCCCGATCAGCCAAGATGCTGACGGGCGGTTTGTTTTTGTGCACAACTCTCCTTGTAGATTCTAAACACGATAAACAATTTAGGTCATCCGCAGCATAGGTCGAGTATTGCTGCCTTATTGTCATGTTCTGGCATGATGAAAGCAATCAACTACCCTGCACAATCCTGCTTCATTTACTTTACATAATATAGCTTATGGGACATTTTTGAGGTAAAAAAAGGCATCCCACTTTTGGAGGTGCCCCATGTTTTTCCGTGGTCCCACTGTCGTTGCTAATCCTGATCGCTGTCCCTCCTGTGATGCTCGTTTCCCCGTTGTGCTGCCTGTCGGTTGTCTCCGTTCGTCCCGTAATAATCCAATGATAACCTGTAGTTGTGGTCTGGAGGTTGAACTGTTTTTATACCCTCTCCGTGCCACGGATATACCTCGTTTTACTATATTTCTCTCCCGTCGTGATCTGCGCCCCGTGCCCTATTGGCCCTTGGTTTATGACCTGGATGTATATCGGCAGATTCCAGGCATCTACGTCGGCGGTACGGATTATGTTCAGTTGCCGCTGTTCGGGGGTGCTCTGTGATTGTGTCCTGTCTTGTATGCGGGTATGTTTCATATATAGATATAACCGAATGTTCTGGGCCGGTGATTGATTGTGATGCCTGTACGGCGTGGGCCGCTCGCCTGGGGGTTGTCCGTGGCTAGTGGTCGTCCGTCTGAAAAAAAGACCCCATCTAATAACATGGGGTCGGAAAATACAACGCCAGTTGTTCCCCTTGCCCCAACGGAAAACCGGGTTTTGATTGATTGGTTGTCCTGGACGTTGACTGACGTTTCTGAACCATATGAGGCTATGGGCTCCCTCGGCGTGCGTGGTCTGGCGTTCTCCGCCTCTCCATATGGTGGCATGGGTTACAGGCAATCACTTCGCTCCGGTAATATCGTTATTTATTTCGATGGTGCGGAAAACATGGGCTGTCATATCAGTATGACGGGTCAGGGGTGTCGCCAGTATGAAGCCGCGTCCGGTTATGACGATTGCTGGCGCATACTCTTAGAGCGTTTGGCTAATATCGGCGCTCATATCACCCGCCTTGATCTGGCTATAGATAACATCGACCACGGTCTTGATCTTGATTTGGTTGAGGATGCCATTCGCTCGCATGAAGTCCGCTCCCGTTTTCGCCGTTCTCAGCTTGTCGAAAATCTCTCTCTCTCTCCTGATCAGCTAGGCCAGGGCCGTACCCTCTATGTCGGTGCCAAGGGTAGCCGCCTCAAAATCCGCTTTTACGATAAGGCCGCCCAATTGGAACTTTCTGATATCCATTGGGTGCGCTGTGAGCTTCAGTGTATGGCGGAGCGTGCGCAGGCCGTTGCCTCTCATATCCTCGACGGCTATTCCATCGGCGATATCGCCGTTCGCGTACTCAATCAATATTTTGTCCTGATCGACCTGGACGATATCAATAAGTCTCGTTGTCCCCATAAATTCTGGTGGGCCGCATGGTTGCAGTCTACAGAAAAACTCCGCCTCACTACCGCCAAAGCCGTCAAAGTTATTGAAATGACAATGGAATTTGTCAAATCCCAATATGCTCCTACTCTTGCCATGTTCCGTCAATACCTGGGGGTTGCTGGCTTTTATGACTTTCTTGGTGAGTGCTTGACTACTGGCAAAGATCGTATGACGTCAAAGCATCGGCGTCTCATAGATTTATCCAATCTAATCAAAAACAACCAATATGAAGGGGGTTTATTATGTCCGTTCTAACTATAAAAGATGTTCCTTGCACCGTTACGGTGATTAGCCATGAGATGAGTGAAATCACTTTTACGTTGCCTAACGATATGATTCGTCCAATGAAATATTTTATGGAAAGCTTTGCCGAACTGTTCGCCGGTATTGCCTGGAAGGTGCGTATTGATCGGAAAACCATTGATCATAACAATGTCGCCCAAATAGAAGAGGCAAGGAACGAATATGACAAATACACTGCTGATGTTCAATCTGTGTACCAAAAACACATCTTGTCAGGCATGGAAACTGATGCCGCTTTCAAACAAACAACTCGTGAGATTAAGCTGCAATATCCCGCAAGTTCATATGACAGGGTACGAAATATATTAATAAAATCAGGTGCTTTTAAAAAAAGCGGTTACTACAACAAAAAAAGTGTTGCAATGTGAAAACACATATGTATTACGGATTGTGTTGTTAAATAACTCTGTGAGGTGTTTATATGCTACAAAGTACGTCTGCTGTAAAATATTTGGGGTGTGTCACAAAGACCGGTGTGTCCTCTAAAGGCAAAGACTACACAATTCGCGAGGCGTCCGTTTTTGTTGCCGATCTTGGCCGCGTAAAGGTTCCCGTCATTGGCAATCCTCCTCTTCCTCCTGACAATACCAGCGTTATTCTTGACCTGTCCGTTGAGCAGGGTTCTTTCCAGTCGATGCGCGTGGTGTGGGACGAAATGAGCAGGTTTAAGGCGGTCTGATATGACCATTGATCCTGCTCAATTTGATGTGCTCATTAATACCATCAATAATGCTGCTATGGCGGTTTGTGGGATAACTGCCGCGCTCATTGTTGCCGTTACTTGGAGGTATTGAGTGGACATTTTGATCGGATATTTCGCAGCTGGTCTGGCCCTCTGGCTGGCCGTATTCGGTTCGCACCGCATATGGTCGTTTTTCCAAAGGCTGTTTAACTAAGTTAGTAGTCAAATTTAATGAAAGGAGAAACGCAAATGAAAAAGCTTCTTGCGATTGTAGCCGGTCTGAGCGCCGTGGCATCCAACGCTATGGCTGCTGATATTACCGTTGATTACTCGACGATAGCAACCGGTCTTATGAGTCAGGCGTCTACCGCTATCACTGCCGCTTTGCCTGTCCTTGGCGCTATTCTGGGCATTGTTCTGGGCGTCAAGCTGTTTAAAAAGTTTTCCAAGTAGTACCAGCGGCCTCCCCGCTTTGCGGGGGGGGCCGTTCCACTCTCCAGGGGTCTATTTTGAAAAAATCTCTCGTGTCCATAGCTCTCTGTATCGTTCTCGCTTTCGGTGGAACTGCAAACGCTTTTGTTCCTGCGGTTATTCCGCTTATTGCTATTGCTGCTGCAATGCTTATATCTGATGCTGGTCTTGTCTATATGGTCATGACTACTTCTGACGCGACTTCACATATTGTCGATGCGCAAGGCGGCATCCATCGTAAGAGTGAAGCGCAGTGGATTGATCTTACTAAAGATACGCCTTTGCCCCTCCCCGAGATTAAAAAACAACCTATTACTGCCAATATGCCTTTTGATAAAGCTCTTATATTGTCTGAGAAAAAGGATTCATCTGGTAATTCTCTTTATCCACTTATGTACTCTGCGCTGCATAAAAACACTGCTCCGCAAGTCACTGATTTGTCGTCTAGCGATTATGCAGCAATCGAGGCTTTGCGTGTTGGTGGTCTGGTAAAAGCTGGCGATCTTTGGTCTGGTACTGTTTCAACTCGCTCAACTCAAAATGTAGAGCTTGCCTATTACAAGGGCGCGTTTCTTTGGGATGGGAGCCCGTATACTAATGCGTCTACTAACACTTGGGCTTGTGCGTATTACGAAAATATCGACCGTGCTAAATATATGCGGGTTGTGCTCACTGGCTCATTAGGTTCTCTGCCTCCGCCTAATTACGTCCCTAAAACACCTGCGGAGGCCGTTTCGTCGTTGTCCCCTGACTCTGAGCATATTACTAATCCTGCTTATCAGGCGGAACTTGATAAAATGTTTCAGGACCCTGGCTACGTTCCGGCTTTTACCGATGATATGGGCCTTCCTTATGCACCCCCTCCTGGTATCCCCTCTCAAGCTCAATTGCAGGATGCTGTTGATAAGTATAACCGTCAACAAGCTCTTAATGAGTCCCGCGATGGTGTTAAGGCCGCGCAGTCCGGCGCTGTCTCCGCCGCTCAAGGTGCCGCTGATGCTGCCCACGCTGCCGCACAACAGGCCGCTGCCGCCTCTGCTGCTAATCCTGGCGATTCCGGCCTTGCCTATGCTGCGGCTCAAGCTGCTGCCGGTGCTGCTGCTGCTGACGCTGCCCTTGCTCAAGCTAAAGCTGATCAGGCTAGGGGGGATAACGCCTTTACAAATATGTCTTCGTTAGCTTCCGACGATCGTCCTGTTTCCGCGTCTTCTGATGGCGGGACTGCTGACGGGCTCGGCTCCCTGCTCCTGTCTCGTTTGCGTTCTACAGGTGCATTGCTTGCGTCTCATGCCCCTATATCGTACTTGTCCGGCATTGTCGATGCTATTCAATCCCTGGTCGCTGATCCTGTCGCACCGTCCATGGATTTGCCTCTTGGTTTCTTCGGTTCTGTTCATATATCCGCCTCCTGGTTTGACCCTCTCGCTTCTCTCACTCGTTTTTTTAGTTGGTTGCTGTTTATCCTGTCCGCCGCTTGGTCTTTTAAGGGCTATTGGCATCGGAGTTAATATGTCCTGGTCGTGGTTTGCTGATAACATAACTGTCATTTATCATAATATTGCTGGATACGTTTTCCAGTTGGCTTCGTTGCTTGTCAATACTGTCTTCGACGGTGTTGACGCCTTGGTTTTGTCTCTGCCTTCCGGCCCTCTGTTTTTCATCCCCTCTTTGCCGTCTAATACGCTTGGTGTCATCAACTCCCTTAACTACTTCTTTGACGTATCCCGTATGGCTGTTTCTCTCGGTGTCGTGATCGGCGCCCATTTGTCGTTGATGGTTGTCGTCGCTGTCCTTCGGTTCTTCCAGGTGATGAAATGATTGAAGTTCAGCAGGGTACACCGGGAAGCGGTAAAAGTGCTGTTGCGGTCGCTAGGGCTATAAAACACCTTCGTTTCGGCGGCGTTGTGGCAGCCAATTTCAGCCTCATTGATGGGTGGGCTGATGCTGTCGCCCGACGTCACTGGCGTTCGTATTTGTCCGATGATTTCCGGCACAAACTGGCGGCGTCTCTCTGGCCTCGCTTCCATCGGGTTGATTCCCTGGCCGCCATTCGCTCTATAGACCCTCGCGCTTCCGCTGTCGGTTCATATGCCGATAATGGCGGCTATTCGGAGGGTTCCGGCCTACTTATCCTTGATGAATGCCAGTTGGTTTTTAACTCTAGACGGTGGGAGAAAAACTTTGATTGGATTGAATTCTTTACTCAGCATCGTAAACTTGGTTGGAATGTGATTTTGATTGCTCACACAATAGAAATGATTGACAGTCAGATTAGACCTCTCGCGGAGTATGAGAGCCGTTTTAGGAATCTCCAGAAAGTCCGCTTTCCCGTCCTCGGTTTCCCCCTCTCCCCGTTCCCCCTGTTCCTGGTTATCCGTCGATATGCTGGCCTTGGTGCCGGTGCGTCTGTCATAGCCGACAAGGACTTGTTTCCTCTGCCGCTTTGGGCCGCTCGCCTATATGATTCGTTGCATGTATTCTCTGCCGATACCTGGGGCCGGGATTCCTCCCCTTCTCTCTGCGGTTCCCCCCCATGTCCTCCCGTTCCAAACCTGCCGCCTGTCCGCCCACGTTTGAGCGCGTCCGCTCCCGATTGCCTGTGGTCTGCTGCCGCCCGTTCCGGTCTGTAGCTTCTCTGTGTCGGTCTTTGCCCCTGCGTGCGAAGCACAAACAACCGCCTCAAGGCTTTTGACGTAAAGGCCTATCCCCCTATCCCTGTCTGCTCGCGGTTGCTACCCCCGCATGTTGCCTATTCCCTGGCATCGTGTCCTAAATACACAGCGCCTTTAAGGTTTTGGGCCTCCGTCAATCCCTTTGCTCTTTCTCTTTCTTTCTCCTCTTGCCATTATCATTGCGATTCCGATTGTCGCTATTCCCATTAGTGATGTGATTACTATGATTGTTTCTACCATTTCCATGTTTGTTTCCCCCCTTTTCTCTCCCCCCTCTTTTATCACTAAAGCCGATTGTGAGCAAAAAATAATGTTTTGTGCTCGCCATAAATATAGCTTATGGGACATTTTGCTGTAGTGAAATTACCAAAGGAGATCTTATGTCAAAGTCTGCAATCGCCCTTTCTTCAAGGGAAAACTCTACGATAGCCCTTAAATACGATTACAAATATTGCCCTTCCTGTGGATCTGTTTTTTTGTCACCAATCGGCGTAACTGTTGAGCTGTATGAACCGGAATTAGGTTTTGCCGGCGATCTCTCCAGGCACTACGACTATTCGGACGATGTGACCTGTCTCCGACTGCTCTGCGATTGCTGTTACGAAAAAGGTATTTTTTTGCAATCGAGCGGCGCCGGGCCAGGCGCAAGCGAGTACGCAAAAAATAGGTTTTGGTGTTCAGCATACTGCACGCTAGTCTCATTTTTGATACTTTCACTCTCAACCCGCATGAATACTGTCTTTAAAAATGACCTTTTTCGGGAAGTGTCAGACAGTAAAAAGCTAACTAACTGTAATTGCTAACCTAATACAAAATAATGTCAGACAGTATATAGGAGAAATCATGTCAAAACGTCGCATCCCGATTGACAAGGAACTTGGCCAGCGGATCACTATCCGCCTGGACCGGCCCAGTCACGCCCAGCTGCAGGAATATGCCGCCAGTGAGGGTTTTACTTGTCCGGCACCTGGTCTAGCGCTTTCTGGACAATCTGCGCCGGTTTAAATCAATCCCTTGAAAGGAATCTCCGCATGAGCGCACATGACCAGGCATTAACGCCGTTATCTATCGACATAGAAAATGTGATTTGTGACAAGAACCGTCTATTTAACCCGCTTCACAAGGATTTCATACTCGATTACAAAGTTCAGGCCGCTCGTGATGGTTACGTGCTTCTGACCATCGCCCTACCCGATGGCATGATAAAGGTCTTTGCATCGATGCTTGAGTCCATGTTCGGGTTCTTCTACTTCATGCACATCAAGTCAAAGAGTGCCAAAGCATCGTCTGCCGCTTTTGAACCAAGTGAGATTTTAAGGCGTGAGCAGCTCCACAATGATTTTCTGGAAAAGGTCTGTGTGCTGTTCGATGGCTTTGTCCAGGATGGTTACTCAGGCAAAGAATCCGTCCGGCTCACAATTTGGCCATGAAAGAGCAAAATCACCCTTGGGCATGCTGCTACGACACCATTATGCGCCTTCTTCGTTCCACAGGGCGAGTTCGGAAGAATTACAAGGCCAAGCTCAATATGTCGAATTTATCACAATGAATCTTGGTGAATAACATTGATATCAATTGAATCAATATGACGCATGGCTGTCCAAGACAGCAAAATATTTACCGTGGATGCTAATGATACAAATTGATGCTGATCGGAAATATTTGACATTTCATAATACTATATATAAAATATTGATCGCGTTTAATACTGTTTGACGACAAGGGAAATTGTATGGATAGGCGTGACAGCAATTCAGCACAAACAAACCAACGATTTATAAATGAAACGGATTTAGGGGGTGCCGAAGATCATGGTGTTGCAGATCTCTCTGATCTCCCGCTCTTTGGTGGCTTTGCTTCTTCGCCTTCAAAAATAGAAATCGCCAGCAAGGCCCAAAAATCAATTTCCAGGAACACCGTCGATTCATCGATAAGTCCACCCAGTCCCAAAAAATTGCGTAAGAGTGTCAAGGCACCAGAAAGCTCGGCTCTTAAGTCGTCTCCTCCCACCCAATCGGTTCCACAAATCAACGCCGGAAATAGATCATTAGTCATGGAACCTGTGCTGCTCTCTGTGACCGATCTGTGCAAAATGCTCAAGGTTTCCCGGTCCACTCTGATCAGGATGGAAAAGTCCGGCCTGGTCCCTGGACGTCTTGTTCTGGGAGGTTCGGTACGTTATCATCTTGAAACCATCAGGAATTGGCTGCAAGATCTTGCCAAACTCAATTCCTGATCTTTTCTATTAAAGATAGATATGTAATTAAACTTGCTTTTTTAAGTGACTCCCGATAATGTATCAGAGTTTAGACTATCAAGATTGATGAGGAGCCTCCTTAGGTATGAGTAAAGAAGAAGCCATAGAAGTTGAAGGTACGGTTATTGAGCCTTTGCCCAATGCCATGTTCCGCGTTAAACTGGAAAATGATCATGTTGTATTGGCTCATATATCTGGGAAAATGCGTAAGTATTTTATCAAGATCCTTCCTGGCGACAAAGTCACGGTCGAGCTTTCCCCCTATGACCTGAGCCGCGGACGTATCACGTATCGCGCCAAATAATTTTCATTTATGGAAAGCTTGAAAACGGGCCCGTCTCTTCATGGTGGGCTTGTTGCTTTTCAAATCCCTATTTAGTGAGGATCTAATGTATAGCGTAGCAGACTTGAAAAAAGGGCTTAAAATCACCCTGGATGGTGACCCGTATCTGGTCATTGCCTTTGATTTTACTAAACCTGGCAAGGGCCAGGCTCTTTATCGCACCAAGATGCGCAATATGATCAACGGCACGATCCTTGACAGAACCTACCGTTCCGGCGAAACCTTTGAGCCAGCCAGTCTTGATGAGCGCCAGATGGAGTATCTCTACAAAGAAGGCAGCCATTACCATTTTATGGACCAACAGACCTACGAACAGGTGATCATGGAGGAGGAAACCCTTGGTGATTCAAAAAACTACCTGCTTGAGAATTTAAAGGTTGATGTCCTGCTTTTTGGTGAAAAGGCCATTGGGGTCACACTTCCCAATTTTGTAAACCTGAGGGTCATTCAGACCGATCCCTGGGCCAAGGGCGACACCAGTGGTAACGACTCCAAGCCTGCCACGGTCGAGACCGGTTACGTCCTGCGTGTACCGCCTTTTATCGAGGAGGGAGAATTGATCACCATCGACACACGAACCGGTGACTACTCCACGCGTGTTAAAGGATAGATTTAAACCACATCTTTTAAGTAACTGATTTACAAGACATAGCCCGCCTAGTGTGGGCTTTTTATTTTGTTTTGTTTATGGAGTAAATATTGTCTTCAACGCATCTCACAAATCTTCACTTACGAGCCAAGATCATGCGGGCTGTTAGATCTTTTTTCGATAGCTGCGGATTTCTGGAGGTGGAAACACCTTTGCGGATTCCCGCTAATGCCCCTGAAGAACACATCGATCCTTACATGTCCGAAGCATGGTTTCTGCAAACCTCGCCGGAAATGTGCATGAAAAGGCTTCTAAGTCGTGGCTATGGCAATATTTATCAAATCTGTCATTGTTGGCGGAGCAGCGAGCGTGGTTCCAAGCATCTGCCCGAGTTCACCATGCTGGAGTGGTACCGGACAACGGGTGATTATCGTGATTTGATGGCGGATTGTGAAGGGTTGTTAAAATGGCTTGCCTGCGGCGACTGGGTCGAAACAGGAAAAGGGTTTTCAAATAATATTCTTGCCGCCTTTGGCAATACTGCTGAACAGATCACGGTTGAAGAAGCCTTTGGTCGTTACGCATCAATGGGGATGCAGGCAGCCGTGCGCGAAGGTGTTTTCGACGAAATCATGGTAACTCTGATCGAACCGTCCCTGCCGCGGAACAGGCCGGTGATACTGAAGGACTATCCTGCCGAAATGGCTGCTCTTGCCCGTCTCAAAGAGGATAATCCTGCAATTGCCGAAAGGTTTGAGCTGTACGTGAATGGCCTGGAGCTTGCCAACGGCTTCAGTGAACTGATAGATCCGTCAGAACAGCTCGAACGTTTTATAGAAGCCAATTACAGGCGCAATCAGGCAGGATCTTCCCCCCTACCCCTCCCAGAACCGTTTCTTGTTGATCTGGCTTCCATGCAACCGGCTGCTGGCATTGCGCTCGGTGTTGACCGCCTGGTAATGCTTTTGTGCGGCGCCGAACGAATCGACGACGTGGTCAGCTTCACTCCGGAAGAGTTGTAACCACATCTCGGTAGGCAATCCGCTCGCCAAGATAATTGGTCAAGTATAAAGTATCCCCATCCCTTTCAACCGCATCCGGAAGTAGCGGCACCTTGCCTTTCCCGCCAGGCAGGTCAATAACATAGTTGGGTACTGCCATTCCTGATGAAAACCCCCTTAATGCTCTGATGATCTCCAACCCGGTAGATACTGGCGTGCGAAAATGTGCTGTACCTCTTACAAGATCCATTTGATGTAAATAATATGGCCTTACCCGAATCTCCAGCAAACGGGTCATCAGGCAGCGCATGGTTTCGATATTGTCATTCACACCACGCAGAAGGACAGTCTGGTTGCCCAAAGGTATTCCCGAATCAGCCAAAAGAGCGCATGCTCGGGTCGATTCAGGCGTGATTTCGTTGGGATGATTGAAATGCGTGTTGATGAATACAGGATGGAATTGCTTGAGCATGCCGCACAATTCAGTAGATACCCGTTCCGGAAGGGTTACGGGGACACGAGTTCCGATGCGGATGACGGCAACATGATTGATTGCCCGCAGCTTGCTGAGCACATGATGCAATGAGGTATCATCCAGCATGAGCGGGTCACCGCCGGACAGGACCACATCCCGAATGGCCGGGTTGGCTCCGATGTAGGCCAAGGCTGAATCCAGAGCTGCGCGGCTGAGCGGCGCGTCTCCTGCACCCACATGGCGTTTGCGCATACAAAACCGACAGTATACCGGACAGCAATTCGAAACCAGCAGTACTGCACGATCCGGATAGCGATGGATCAGGCCAGGCACCGGGCTGAGCGAGGTTTCGGCCAATGGATCGGATGATTGGATGTCATCGTGGAGTTCACTAATATCAGGGATGCACTGCTTCCAGATTGCATCGCCAGGCTGGCGGATCAATTTTGCATAAGATATTGAAACTCTGGCCGGATATACCTCGATTACAGATGACAAATTTTCCTTATCGTGTCTATTTGTCATCAAATCCGGAATAGATATTGACTTGCATGTTATGTATCGCATAAGGTTTTAGATGTTATCCTTGACTATGTGGGCTCAACATTATAGGTTTTGAAATTGACTTGTAACTTAATGGATTATATGAAATATAAAATCTCATTGCACTTAACAATCCGCATCAAAATTGGAAATCATGTATACTAAATATTTCGGCTTCAACGAAAAACCATTTACCCTGACTCCCAATCCCCGCTTTATCTTTCTCAGCCAAAACCACAAGGAAGCCTTTGCTCACCTTTTGTACGGTATTAACAATCACTACGGCTTCATAGAGCTGACCGGCGAGGTTGGAACCGGAAAAACAACAGTATTGCGCACCTTGATGGAGCAGCTCCATGAAGATAGCTATCGCACGGCACTGATCTTCAATCCCTGTTTGACCGGTGTCGAACTTCTGCGCAGCATCAATCAGGAATTCGGTATTGCAGCGAACGGTGAATATGTCAACGAGCTGCTGGCCGAATTGAACCGCTTTCTTTTATCCGAGAATGCCGATGGCAGGACCGTGGTGCTTGTTATTGATGAAGCACAGAATCTGCAGCCGGATGTATTGGAACAGATCAGGCTCATCTCCAACCTGGAAACCGAAAATGATAAACTGATCCAGATTATCCTGGCAGGCCAACCGGAACTGGATGTCCTGCTTGAACGTCCGGATTTGCGGCAGCTCAATCAGCGGATCGCAGTCCGCTATAGACTCAGGTCCATGAGCATGAATGAGACCCAAACCTATATCAGGCACCGCATGGAGGTCGCCGGTGAAACAGGTGGCGTTTCCTTCAGCCGCAACGCCATTAAATGGATCTATTTATACACCCGCGGCGTCCCCCGCATGATCAACATCCTCTGTGACCGGTCACTCCTGGTCGCCTATGGCGATGAGCGTCGTCGAATAAGCTTTGGCATTGTTGCCCGCGCCATCAGAGAGATACTCAACCAGCCCCAAAGCCGCTTGTTGGCTCGCGTTGTAAAATACCTTGCCGCTGTTTCCCTGTTGGTTCTGCTGTTGCTGGGTACAGTCAGCTGGTTCAAGCTGCGTTCTCACGAGCCGCAGCACAACGCGGCAGCAAGCGCCGTAAAAGTTGGCACGGCAAGCGGAGCCCCCCTATCGGCAACAGCCATCGGCCCAACCAAATCAGAAGCTTCGTTCCGGCCAACATTGGAAAAAGATATAATCTCGCACGTTCAAAACGACACACATATCCAGGCCTTTAACGCAATCACGCGAACCTGGGAGAAAAACCCCATCAGGATATTCAACATCCAATTAACTATTCCTGGCATGTTCGCACGCCTTGCGGCAAAAAGGAATCTGAGAGTCACCATGTTTCATGGCACCCTAGATCGCGCACTTAGTTTTGATTTGCCTTTTCTGGTCGTTACTAAGGTCAGGGGGACAATGGGTAAATATTGTTATGCCGTCACCTCTACCAAGGGCGACAATGTTTCCATTTCTCCACCCCTGTTGGGCAGCAGCATAATCAGCAAGAACGATCTGGCCGCACTTGCTGACGGTACATTTTACCTTGTATGGCAAAATCCCTGGAAAATCCCCGACAAAATCTCATCTGGTGACAAGCTGTATGAAATAAAAAAGTTACAAGGACAACTCAAACAAGCCGGTTTTTACCATGAGGCCATAGACGGTGCTTACAACAGTGCAACTATCAAAGCAGTCACTGATTTTCAACAGACAGTGGGGATAACGGTGAATGACTCTGTCGGAGCACTGACTCTGGCGGCCCTTTCCAAATACGACGCATCTCTCACTACACCAACCCTACTCAGAAACTGAAACGGACATTTCCATGAGCTCTATCCTCAAAGCCCTAAAAAAACTGGAAAATGACAATACAAACCGCAAACCCGGTTCTTTCAAGGTCGACGCGGAAATTCTGCGCGATGGTGTACCGCATCATTTCCCCCTCATTGGCACCTCCTTAATTGCGGCGTTTCTGTTCATATGCGGAGCCGGTGCCACTTATTTCTACCTGAGGCCGGTCAATGCAAACAAGCAACAAGCGGAATCGCCTTCAACTCCGGCCTTCAATCAACCCGGCAAATCAACGTCACAAACACCCGTAGATGTTGTAGTTAAGGTAGATAAACAGGTTGACCGCACAGAATCCGCATCCTTTGAGAAATCTGATGCTCAATCCCGGCCACAGGTAAGGTCCGCTGCAATCGTTCCAGCACCTGCCCCAAAAAACCATGACAGCTTAATGGACCCAAAGGCTCACTCTGTAAAAACCGTGGAGCCGGTCAACCCGGATTCCAAGCCCATAAAGGCCGTGGCAACTGAAGCCAAACTACAGCATGAGCCCGATCTGGTGCCGCTTCTCAAGGTGAATGGCATTGCGTTTCAGGCCAGGAATGAGGATAGCATGGCGGTGGTCAATGGTGTCACTGTTTCCAATGGTTCTCTTATAGCTGGCGCAAAGGTAGAGAGTATCCTGCAGGATCGGGTTCAGTTTAGTTATAAAGGCGAGAAATTTGACGTAGTAATGGGCAAATCGAATAGATAACAAAGGCTATTTGACAATAACCCTGACAAACCTGGCCAAATAATCTATTCCTGACCATACGGTCAGTAAAGTCGCTATCCAGAGAAAAAACATCCCGACATTATGCATGTTGACATGCAGCCACGGAAGATCGATCCCAAAAAACCAGTTATAATTGTAATGCAATAACAAACCGATGATGGCGACGATCTGAAAGATAGTTTTGAACTTTCCAAGGTCGCTGGCCTGAATGACGATCCCCTCGCTTGATGCAATTCCACGCAATCCGGTAATTATGATTTCCCGGCCCAGAATCAGCAATACCATCCAAGCCGGAACCCGACCGAATGGCAGTATCATGATCAGTGCCGCCATTACGATCAACTTGTCTGCGATCGGATCCAAAAATTTTCCAAATACCGTGACGATTCCCATGCGTCTGGCAAGATATCCGTCAAGCCAGTCGGTAATTGAAGCCAGGGAAAAAACTGCCGCAGCCCAAAATCCGGCGGATTGTGAGGGGGACATTAGTAAGGCTGCCAACAATGGAATTGCCGCAATTCTCATCATGGTGAGAATGTTGGGCAGATTCAGAATGGGGTGACCAGCGCGAATAGCGAACATAACTTTAGTTTGCCTGGTATGATTGCATGTACGACAGTACACGGTTTACATAGTTTTGTGTTTCGGTATAGGGAGGAATGCCGCCGAACTTGGCCACTTTGTTGAGACCGGCGTTGTAGGCCGCCAAGGCCAGGGATACGTCGCCACGGAAGGTATCCAAGAGGAATCGCAGGTATTTGACGCCACCTTCGACATTATCCTTTGGATCAAAACTGTTGCTGACTTTTAGCGAGCGGGCCGTACCGGGCATAAGCTGCATCAGGCCGCTGGCACCGGCGCGCGAAACCGCTCTGGGGTTGTATCCTGATTCCGCCTGGATAACCGCCTTGATCAGAGAAGGACTGACGCCGTATTTATCTGAACAGGTCTTGATGATGCTTTCGTATTCAGCTGGATTGGCTGCGGCAGAGAACTGGAGTTTAGTTCGTAACTGCCTGTCTTTCTTGAGATCCCTCATAAAGATCTTGAAACGTTTGTCAGTAGGGGCATCGGTAAAGTGTATAATGCCTTCCGAATCCTCGTAACGATAGATATCGGCGCCTGCCTGGAGATTCTGGGTCAAAACCACCAGGCCAGCCATTATCAATATTCGGATTTTGTTGTTGCGCGTCTTTTTTAAGCACATGGTTTTCAATAATCGCAAAACGCCGTGTTTTGTCAAGCTTAATCATCCGTCAGGCATGGTTGCGGTCAAAATTATCCAGTTTGAAATTGACTTTTAACAGTCCTTGTTTTACAAAAGATTCCTTGTTCAAGGAGGTATGCGCTTGAGTGAACAAAAAATAACCTATAAAGATGCAGGGGTTGATATCGAGGCTGGCAACAGCTTTGTCAACATGATCAAACCGTTGGTCAAATCGACTTTCAGGCCCGGAGTGATGACCGATATAGGCGGTTTTGGTGGTCTTTTTTCCTTGAATACCACCAAATACCAGAATCCGGTGCTTGTCTCGGGTACCGACGGTGTTGGCACCAAGCTCAAGATCGCATTCATGACAGATCGTCATGATACTGTGGGGATCGACCTGGTTGCCATGTGTGTTAACGATATTGTGGTACAAGGCGCTGAACCACTATTTTTCCTTGATTACCTGGCAACCGGCAAGCTTCTTCCCGAAAAAGCCGCCTCGATTGTCAAAGGGATTGCAGAAGGGTGCAGGCAAGCTGGTTGTGCCCTGATCGGCGGCGAAACCGCCGAGATGCCGGGTTTCTATGCCGATGGCGAGTACGATGTAGCCGGTTTTGCCGTTGGCGTGGTTGAACGGGACAAAATCATTGATGGCTCAAGTATTGCGGTCGGCAATCGCCTGATCGGCATTGCCTCCAGCGGCCTGCACAGTAATGGCTACTCATTGGCACGCAAACTCATCTTCGAGCAGTTGGGGCTCTCGATCGACTCGGAATTACCTGGAACCGGCAAAACTGTTGGTGATGTCTTGCTGACACCTACCAGGATTTACATCCGTGCAATGATGAACCTGCTCAAGGATTTCAGGATCAACGGCATTGCCCATATCACCGGAGGCGGTCTGATTGAAAACATCCCCCGCATCCTGCCTCGCGGTTGTCGAGCCACCATACAGCTAAACAGTTGGGAGCGTCCGGCTTTATTCGACATCCTGCGCGATGCAGGCAATGTTGAGCGTAATGAAATGTACCGGACCTTCAATATGGGTATCGGGATGGTTCTGGCTGTGGCTGAAGAGGAAGCCGAGGATATGCTCTATCGTCTGAACGGTCTTGATGAAAAAGCTTGGATCATCGGAGAAATAACCACGTGCCCCGATGGATGTGAATGCGTCGAACTGGTGGAGGGGTAATGGAAAACAAACCGCCCATCGCTCTTGGGGTACTTGTTTCCGGTAACGGTTCCAACCTGCAGGCAATCATAGACAGGATCGAAACAGGTGCACTCAATGCCAGAGTAGCCTGTGTGATCAGCAACAATCCTGATGCATATGCTCTCAAAAGAGCTGCCAGGCACAACATTCCAGTGGTAATTCACGAAAACAGTCGCTTTTCAAGTCGCAAGGAGTACGATGCCGCATTGGTCCAAATTCTTCAGGACCAGGGGGTCGAGTTGGTTGTTCTGGCCGGATTCATGCGGATACTGTCTGAGGTTATGGTTTCGGCTTTTCCTAATGCCATCCTTAACATACACCCTGCCTTGCTGCCGGCCTTTCCGGGCCTGCATGCCCAAAAACAAGCGCTGGATTACGGTGTCAGGTATACTGGATGTACCGTGCATATTGTAGACTGCGGTACCGATACCGGACCGATCATTTTACAGGCAGTTGTACCGGTTGATCAGGACGATACCGAACAATCGCTGTCCGAGCGCATTCAAAGGGAGGAACACCGCACCTTCCCTGAAGCTATCAGGCTCTTCTCTGAGGGCAGGATCACCGTTGAAGGCCGGCGGGTCCACATTTTGCCATAAATTTGCTTGACACCATGCCTGAAATGGTGGTAGTTATTTTACTTTATTCCACTCAATCTCGTATTCAAAGTTTTATGGAGGTGCAGTTTGGCTCATCACAAATCAGCAATTAAAAGGATAAAACAGAATGCGAAGAGAAACGCCCGTAACCGGCATGTCTCATCGACTCTGAAAACCCATATCAAGCGTGTCCGCGAGGCAGTTGCGGCAAAGAACAAGGAAGCCGCCACAGCCGCCTTGAATGCAGCGATCCCAGTCATCGACGTCTCCGCTTCCAAGGGTGTTATCCATAGTTCAAATGCATCAAGAAACGTGTCTCGACTGACCAAACTCGTAAATACCCTCGGTTAAGACAATTCAGAACAAAACAATTTTAAGGGAGCAATCGCCATGCGGTTGCCCCCTTTTTTCGTTTCTTTGTTTACCATTCAAGACAATAGGTTGCTACTTTGTGGTAACCATCTGCGAACCAACACCTTATTCAGCGCACCCCACCCGAACAGATCATTACTACCAGTGCATGCATCAAAGTATAAGGATGCCCGCCAGTTTTGGATGCGACGTCGCACTGGTAGAGCTCGGTAAAAAGCCGTCTCAGTTCATTCCGATCAAAGTTTCGCGCCTGCTGCATCATCTCTCCCAGAAAGAAAGGGATAATACCGACCTCTTTGCTGATTTCCGCTTGTGGAGCCTTGCGATCCAGCATCTCCCTGATGCGCCACAATTGACGGAAATGCCTACTTAAAGCGCCAATCATCTGGAAGGTTTCCTCGCCATTAAGGAAGAGTGTGTCGAGGCATCTCAAAGCATTCTGCAGATCCCTGACCCCAAGGTAGCGGGCAAGTTCAAATGCCGTAAACGCCTTTGAACTGCTGGCAACAGCGCGCACATCATCGATACAAACCCTTTTCCTCTCGCCGGCATACGCGACCAACTTTTCCACCTGCGATGACAATTCCTGAAGATTGTTACCAATGAAAAAAGTTAAAAGATCTGCCGCTGCCGGCTCGATTGTACCGCCGTGAATCGCGATCTCCCCTTGAATGAAACCATTCAGCTTATTGTCGTAAAGCCGCTTGAATTCGACAAGTGCACTATGTTTTTTAAGTTCAAGAAAAAATTTTTTGCGTTGATCGATTTTGGTGCCGGTGAGTATCAGGCAAGTGGTTTCAGCCGGGTTCTGGATATAACCGAGCATGACATCGAGGGCTTCGGCTTTAAGCGCCTCTGCTCGTTTTACCAGAACCGCCCGTCGGTCCGAGAACATGGGAAGGGTCAAGGCAGCGTCGACAATATCCATCCCTTTGGACTCATTGCCATAGAATACGTTGAGATTGAAATCTTTGAGTGACGGGTCGATTGACCGATCCAGCAGCATGTTTGCCGCCCGGTCAACCAGGAACGACTCTTCGCCGTAAAGATAACTGATGACAGGGATCTTTCCCTTTTGTATGGATGTTTCGAATTCCTGGGCAGTCATAATCAGTATGATTGCTCCACTGCCGTGAGAAATCTCTGGGCAAGCAGGCGTGATGCGGCGGCCAGGGCAGCCTCTTCTGCAGACCGTTGCAGCGCGAGGTTGTTGTTTGCCGGATAATCCTGAGAGGCCGCAACAGAACCCTTCCAAAGCGTAGAGCCCGTATCCTTGCGTTGTATTTCAAGCTCCACATCAATGGTCAAACGGTATTCCCTGACTTGGTCAATGGCGGTATAGGATATGGCTTGGTTTGAGTATGATCGCAACTTGCCGCTGATACGGAGATCAGCTCCCGCCTCATTGCCGGCACTCAATAGACCTCGCATGGCGTGGCATTCATCGAGCAAGGCGCGACGGATCACGGTTTGGGCGGTGGAACTGATGGATTCGTTGGCGATAAAACCTACCCAAACGGTCTGGCCGGGCGCCAGGGTGTTATTGGCTGATCCGGCCAGACGGTAGCCGCAGCCCAACTGGACCAGAAGAACAATGGCACATGGGATGAGTCCCCATGTGCGGAAACCAATTCTGTGGAAGATCCTATGGCAAAAAACAGGCATGTCTACCCTATCCAACCACGATATTTACCAGTTTGTCTGGCACGCAGATGACTTTGCGCACCTGTTTGCCATCGGTAAATGGCAACACCTTTTCATCCACCAGCGCCATGGATTTCAGGATATCCTCAGAAGTTCCGGCCGGCACTGTGATCTTGGAGCGCAGCTTGCCGTTGACCTGCACAACAATCAGCCGTTCCTCGTCCACCACCGCTTCCTGGTCGTATGCTGGCCAAGGGGTGTCCGACAATGGCGTACTGTGTCCCATCCTCTGCCAGAGTTCCTCGGTTATATGCGGCACAAAAGGAGCCAGCAGTTGCACCATGCTTTCCAGAGCCTCCCGGATTACGGCACCATATTGAGGGGTAGCAAGCTCAGTGGCCTGGAGCACGTTCAACAGTTCCATCACGGCTGCAATGGCGGTATTGAAATGGAACCGCTCCTCGATATCCTCCGTTACCTTTTTTATAGTCTTATGGACGGCACGGCGCAACGTACGTTCTTCTTGTGTAAGCGAAGACGGATCCATGACTTTGGCATTATTGATCAGATCGAGCCGGTCATGGACCAGCTTCCAGACCCGGTTAAGAAAACGGAATGATCCGTCCACCCCCTGGTCGCTCCAGTCCAGATCCTTCTCGGGCGGTGCGGCAAAGAGCGAGAACAAGCGGGCCGTATCGGCACCGTAACGATCTATAAGGGCATTGGGATCAACCACGTTGCCCTTTGACTTGCTCATCTTAGCACCATCCTTGATGACCATACCCTGGGTCAGCAGGTTGGAAAACGGCTCGTCACAACTGATATAGCCCAAGTCGCGCAGAACCTTGGTAAAGAACCTGGCATAGAGCAGGTGGAGGACCGCGTGTTCTATGCCGCCGATGTACTGGTCCACCGACATCCAGTAGTCAACCCGCTGACGATCCAGGGGGGTGTCCTTGACGTCGGGGCAGCAGTACCTGAGGAAATACCAGGACGATTGAACAAAGGTGTCCATGGTGTCTGCTTCGCGGCGTGCCGGTTGCCCGCACAAGGGGCAGGTACAGTTGATGAAGGCGTCGAGTTTTGCCAGTGGACTGCCCCCTTCTCCTGTAAATTCGACATCCATAGGCAGTTTGACCGGCAGATCCTGATCCGGGACCGGTACGACCCCGCATGTATCACAGTAAATGATCGGAATGGGGTTGCCCCAATAGCGCTGCCTTGAAATGCCCCAATCCCGAAGGCGGAAATTGACTGTCTTGCGCCCTACCCCTTCGGCCTGCAGATAATCGGCAATGGCCTCCTTGGCGGCATCGCTCCCCATACCGTCGAATTTGCCGGAATTGACCAGGATGCCGGCATCGCAAAAAGCAGCCGTCATGGTTTCCGGGGCGATGGTTTTGTTCTCCGGCTGGATGACGACCTGGAGCGGCAGAGAATACTTTTTAGCAAATTCGAAATCCCGTTGGTCATGGGTTGGCACCGCCATGACAGCGCCGGTGCCGTAGTCCATCAGGACGAAGTTGGCCAGGTAAACCGGCATGCGCACCTTGGTGAGCGGATTGATGCAGTATGAGCCGGTAAAGACCCCTTCCTTCTCGAAATCCTCGGCAGTCCGCTTGATACGGTCGGTCTTCTTCACCTTTTCAATAAAGGCGTCAACCTCATCTTTTCTGTCCGGCTTGGTGAGTTTCTGGGCCATGGGATGTTCCGGGGCCAGAGACATGAAAGTGGCACCAAAGACCGTGTCCTGACGGGTTGTGAACACCCGGACCGCATCACCTGTCCCTTCGAGGGGGAAATCTATCTCGCAGCCATAACTTTTGCCGATCCAGTTACGCTGCATCACCAGAACCCGCTCTGGCCATCCGGTAAGACGGTAGGTCCAATCCAAAAGTTCCTCTGCGTAATCGGTTATACGGAAGAACCACTGGTCGAGTTCCTTCTGCTTCACCTCACTGTCGCAGCGCCAGCAGTTGCCGTCCTCTACCTGCTCATTGGCCAGTACGGTCTCGCATTTCGGGCACCAGTTGACAAAGGAGGTTTTCTTGTAGGCCAGCCCTTTTTCAAACATCTGCAGGAAAATTTTCTGTTCCCAACGGTAGTATTCAACGTCACACGTTGCCAGTTCGCGACCCCAGTCATAGGACAGCCCCATCTTCTTGAGTTGCCCGCGCATATAGTCGATGTTCTCGTAGGTCCATTTGGCAGGATGGCTCTTGTTCTGAATAGCCGCATTCTCTGCAGGCATCCCAAAGGCATCCCAGCCCATTGGATGCAGCACGTTGAAACCGCGCATCCGCTTGAATCTGCCTACCACGTCGCCGATAGAATAATTGCGTACATGCCCCATATGTATCCTGCCGGACGGATACGGAAACATCTCCAGCAGGTAATATTTCTGTTTGTCGGGATCTTCGGTCACCGCGAAGGTCTTGGCCTGTTCCCACTGCCCTTGCCATTTTTGTTCAATATCTTTGGGATTATACTTCTGTTCCACAGTCTGTTCCTTTCTCAAATGAATCTTATTTTCAAAATTTTAACAACTGGATCATTGCAATTGCGGCAATGGCGGCTGCCAGATTGATTCCTTCTGGTGGCAGCGCTCGCATGCCTTTGGGTCTTTCACACTGAACGCCATGCTGAAACCGTGGCATTTCCCACAGAACAGACCCTGGTCCATCTCTTTCATCTGCCAACGTTTATTGTTGTAACCAGATGCTATCACAGCATAGTGGCAATCGGTGCAATTGTAACCTTTTTCCTTGTGCACCTTGTGACTGAAATCCACATTGCCGGTATTGGCAGGTAATTCATAACGGATGATCTTCTGATTGGCGGCATGGCATTTCTGACAGTTGGCTTTAACCCCGAACGCGGTCTTGTCGTCGTGGCATCCACCGCACGATTTCCCGTCCTCCATCATTGCCATGGAGTTGCGTTTGTTGTCGGGACCGGGAATGTATGGGGACGGATGGCAATCACGGCAACTGTATGCGGCTACGTGTACCGTGTGACTGAATACAGCCGTGCCCGGATTGAAATTGATCTGTTTTATCGGGTGGCATCGACTGCAGGCATCCTTCACACCGAAGGCGGTCTTGCCATCGTGACAGGCTCCGCACGACTTGCCTTTCTCCATGTCGGCCATGCTCCAATGCCTGCGGTCCTTACCCGCAGCAAAGATACCGTTATGGCAATCAGTACATTTAAACAAGGTTACATGGCTTTTGTGGCTAAAAAAAGTCCTGCCGGTTTCCTTGGAGTCAAAAATCACATTTACCGTGGACATGTGGCATTTGTCGCAGTCTCCATTCACGCTGAAGGCGGTTTTGCCATCGTGGCAGGCGCCACAGGACGCGCCTTGTTTCATTTTGGACATGGGAAAACGTTTATTGCCAGGGCCGGCAGCATACAACCGGTTGTGGCAATCTTTGCAGGAAAATGCACCAAGATGGCGCTCATGACTGAAGCGGGCATCATCACTGAAACGGATCTCCTTGACCGGATGACATTTGCCGCAGTTCTGTTTTACGCCAAAGGCGGTTTTGCCATCGTGGCAGGCTCCGCACGATTTACCTTTTTCCATGTCAGCCATCGTAAATCGGGTTGCGGAAACACCGGTGCCAAAGATGGTGTTATGGCAGTCACTACAGCTAAAATTGCTTTTGTGCCTGACATGACTGAAATTGACGATTCCGGCATCCTTGATCCGAAAGGTTATGTCAGCCGGTGTGCCCGAGTGGCATTTATCGCAGTTTGCCGTTACTCCGAATGCGGTCTTGCCATCATGACAGGCGCCGCAGGACTTGCCCTTTTCCATTTGTGGCATGGTATAGCGCACACTGCGGGCGCCCCCGATAAAAACAGAACTATGGCAGTCTGAACACTTGAACAGCGCCGTATGGGACGGGTGGCTAAATATGGCATTAAACGCCTTGAACTTGATCAGATTCACATTCCTGTGACATTTCTGACAGTCGCCCTTCACCGAAAAGGCGGTCTTGCCATCGTGACAGGTGCCGCAAGATATGCCGTTCTCCATATCGCGCATGGTCGCATAGGTACGTCCCGGTCCTGCCACAAAAAGCTTGCTATGGCAGTCTGTGCAACCATAAGACAGGTCCAGGTGCAGCTTATGACTGAATACGGATTCGCCTGTCATGCTCACATCTTTCACTTGGTGGCATTTGCTGCAGTTTTTCTTGACCGAAAACGCTGTTGTGCCGTCATGACAGGCGCCACAGCCTTTACCTCGTTCCATTTGAGCCATGCTATAATGCTCGTTGTTTCTGCTGGTGCTGAACAGGGCGTTGTGGCAGTCAGTGCAGGTAAACGCCCCAAGGTGCTTGTCGTGACTGAAGATCAAGGTACCGAAATCCGGGACGGCAATGGGGACGTCACCAACCTGATGGCACCTGAGGCAATCTTTCAGCTGCGGGGTGCGGGGATTCGACTTGTTGTGACAGGCACCGCAGGATTTTCCCTGCTCCATATCTGCCATGGTGTAAACGGGGTTTTTCTTGAGGATGATATGAAATATCGAATTGTGGCAGCCTGAACAGTTATTCTCCAGTTTCTGGAGATGTTTTTCGTGATCAAACGGCACTCTCCCGGCATTTCGGGTAGTGAAGTAAAACAAATCCATTTTCTCTGCATGAAGACTCGCCACAGGAAACGTCAGAAGAGATGCCACAAGCAACAACACTATCCTGTACACGTTCATATCCCGCTCTCTCCGGTAATGCCATTAAGATAACTGTCAATGTGGATAATGGTCATGAAGATGGTCAAATAAAGGCGCCTTTGATCAGGATTTCCCTGACCACTTTCTGCAAAGGCACGACACGATCGACAAGACCAGTTGCCACCGCTTCCCTCGGCATGCCATAGACTATCGCAGTTTCATCGGATTCAGCAATAATGTAACCGCCCTGTTCCTTTACCGCCCTGATGCCCCTGCTGCCATCATTTCCCATGCCAGTGAGGATTACCGCGATCATCCTCTTCCGGTAAACTGCCGCACAGGATTCGAGCATTACATCCACTGAAGGGACATAACGGTCAGAGGATGTCGGTTCGACAGTTCTTGCTATTACCTTGCCTGCAACTGTTTCAAAAACAATATTCATCCCGCCGGGAGCGATCAATATTCTTCCGGGCAGGACAACATCCCCATCCTCAACCTCTTTGACTTCAAACTGTGACGAACGGTTCAGTCGTTCGGCAAAAGCACGGGTAAACCCGGATGGCATATGCTGGGAAACCACAACGGCAAATGGAAATTGTTTAGCAAACGATGAGAAAATATTTTGAAGCGCCGGCGGCCCACCGGTAGAGGCGCCAATAGCAACGATATCGATAGGGTGCTGGAACGTTTTCATCACACTGCCGTGCGGTTGCGGCGGCGTCTGCTGCTCTGCCGATTCCTTTTCAGCATTATGATTAAGACGTCGAATTCCCCCGGGTTTGAGATTAAGTACCTGAAGGATTTTACGCTGCAGGTCATCTTGAATCTTCAGCAATTCTGTTGATGCACTGCTCGTCGGTTTGGAGATAAAATCCAAAGCGCCGAGTTCGAGCGCTTTAAAGACCTTGTCGGCGCCGCTCAAGGCACTGATAACGATTACCGGGATAGAAAAACGGGACGTAAGTATGCGCAAAAGTGTAAACCCGTTCATTTTGGGCATCTCCAGATCCACTGTAACCAGATCCGGCTTGAGGGTGATTACTTTCTGAATTCCCTCCTCACCATTGCATGCATAGCCAATAATCTCTATCTGTTTCATCTCCTCCAGCATCTTGGAAATGGTCCGCCTGCTGTAGGCGGAATCATCGACTATAACTACCTTGATCTTCTTCATTGCAGCCATCCCGGAGCGATCCGTTCGGGCTTTTGATAGATCATGTCGTTTTTAAAATGCCGCAGGGTAAATAAAGTGGTGATATTCATCAGGGACTCGGAATGCCCCAGCAGCAAGAAACCACCGTCGAGAAGGGCGTTATGGAATGATTCAACCACCCGCTTCTTGGCAGCGATATCGAAGTAGATGATCACGTTGCGGCAGAAGATCAAATCCATCTTGCCGAGCATCACCATGCGATGGGTGTCGAACAGGTTCAGATGGCTGATGGTTACCAGCTCACGTATTTCATCGCTTACCTTTAGGCCGCCATCCTGCTCGTGGAAATAGCGTTTAAGATAATATTCGTCGGTAGCCCGGAAAGAGGACTTGCCATAGATACCCCGTCGTGCCTGTTGAAGAACCCGCTGGCTGATGTCGGTGCCGATGATCTCGATCTTCCACCCCCGCAACTCTTTGATGTCACGGAGCAGCATGGCGATGGTGAATGGTTCCTCGCCGGTGGAACAGCCGGCGCTCCAGATACGAAGGGAGAGATCGCCGCGAGCGAGTTTTGTTTTGATCAACTCGGGTATGATCTCATCGGTAAAGGCCTTCAATTGGTAGGATTCACGAAAGAAATAGGTCTCGTTGGTGGTGAGGATATCCATGATATCCATCAGTTCCTGTTCCCTGTTCCTGTTGTACTTGAGGAAATGGTGATAATCGAGGTAAGTGGGAAGATTAAGGACCGTCAGTCGGCGGGCGAGCCTTTTTTCCAGCAGGTATTTCGAGTCATCATCGAAATAGATCCCACAATGGCTGTAGATATTGTCCCGAAGGAGGTGAAACTCATCATCGGACATCGGATGTTCGGCAGCGGACATAAATATCATGCAACATCATCCAGCAGGTTTTGTATCTCTGCCTTGCGCGGATATTCCTTCTCCAGCTTCAGGGCTTCTGAAATGAGCAATCTCACGCGCTGGGAGCGGATATCGGCCAGTAACCCAGCCCAGTAATCGTAACACTGTCCGTCCTTCATTTCCCCGGCCCGCATCAGAACCGAAATGGCAAGCCTGGCAACCTCGTCATCCGGGTGCTGAAGCGCATCCTTAACCAACAGCAAGGCCTCTGGCGTACCCAGAGTTTTAAGCAACTCCAGACAAGTTAGCATCAGCAGGCCGTCTGCCTGCTGAAACACGTGCTGAACAGCGGCCAGTGTCTTATCCGGGGCAATCTTGGCAATACTTCTGAGTGCCGCACACTGTACCCAGTTGTCGTTGTCATTCAAGGCATGGGTCAGGGGGTCGAGCACCTCGGTACTACCAATCTCTGCCAGGGCAACCGCTGCGGCGATACGCACCTCAGGGCTTTCATCCACAAGTGCAATCAATAGCGTGCTGCGAGCCATGGAAAGATGCAGCTTGCCAATGGATGCAACCGCTGCCTGGCGAACATCGGCATTTTCATCTTTCACCATGAGCGCCAGACGTTCGCCGTCACCCAGTGTCGCATGCAGAATGGCCGCGTCGCGTCGTTGTTCCGGCCGCACTGAGCCTTCCAGCTGATACGCCACTTCCTGTATAACATTGCGATCTATCAGCGCCAGCATCTGGAGGCAGACAATTACGCCGTTCCTTATTTCAAAATCACCATCGTCCAACAGTTGGACTATGTCGCGGATACATCCGGTAAGACCAAGCTTACCAGCTGCTGTCACAGCAGCCAAGCGCACCTGTGGCGAGGGGTCATGCAGCGCTTCCGAGATCAAGGCACTGCCGGCGCGATATGACAGTTCTCCCAGCACCTTGCAAATTGCGGCACGGGCTGATTCGGCGACGTCCGGATATAACGTGATCAGAGCATGCATACCGCTGATACCGAAGCGCTTCAAGGAACTGAGGGCAATAATGGAAAGACGTTCACTGGCAAAAGCCGACAACAGCGTGGCAGCACTGCGCAAATCTCCAATAATGCCGAGGAATACAGTTATCGCCTCCGCCAGGACCGGTTCGTTGGCGTCAAAGGCATCCATCAGCGCGGTTACCATATCCGTGCCGGACATATGCCGTAACGATTCTTCCAGTCTGGCACGCTCCACTGCATTGGAACGCTGGTAAATACGGTACAGGGACTTGATGGCCGCACTGCGGCTGCTCTTCTGGCGGGATAGAATACCTTGCAGGAGAATGGGCTGTGTCGATTCGTCACCAATACTTCCCAGGCAGTCGTAAACTCCCTTGCACAGTATATCCTGGTCAACTAGTTTGATAATCTCGGCAGGAACCGGCTCATGGGAGGTGAGTTTGCCCAATGCCGCAAGGGCGCTAAACCTGAACAGTACGGAGTCGTTGGCAATTATGGCACTGATCAAGTCTGGCACCGCGCTGCTGTCTCCAATATCTCCCAAATGCTCCGCAGCTGCAGCGGCTACGTTCACATCCTGGTCATTCAAGGAGGAAAGGAGTGCCGGTACAAATTCAGTACTGCCGATTACACCCATCACGTCTATTACGTATTTGCGCACATCCTCATCTTCATCACGGGAGAGGCGGATAAGTGAAGTTGCCGCCCGGTAGCCGATCCTTACCGCAGCCTCGGCCGCGGAGTTCCTCAGTCCGGCATTATCCTGATTACGCAGGAGTTCCAGGAGAGCATCAATAGAATCCTCATCGGGTTCAGCGGCCACAAAGACATTGACGGCTTCCTTGCGAACCCGCCAACTCTCGTCACCCATGGTTGAAAAAAGCAGATCACGCGTTTCCCGGATCGGTCTTCCCTTCAAACCCTGTAGCGCCTCGCGTCGCGTTTCTTCATGTTTAGACCGCAAGGCCTTCTGTATTGTAGCCAGATTAGTCACCTGATTACCCCTGATGCAGAAAATTACAGCAATGTTCTATACGTTGCATTCAATTGTCATAGGCATTATCCGCGAAATCCGTCGAACCGAACAAGGCATCAATATCGAGAATCATAAAAACCCGATCTCCAGACAGGCAGACCCCAAGCAGATATTCGATTCCCACACCTTGGTCAACATCCGGAGGAGGCTTGATGTCCTTGGATGTAACCGTTATCACTTCCATCACATCATCTACCGCCATTGCCAGCACCTGATGTGCCAGGCAGATAATCAGCAACTTGCTATTCTTGCCGTTATCGATTGACGGCATGCCAAAGCGTTTTCTCAGGTCAATGACCGGAATCACGCTGCCTCGAAGATTGATGACACCTTCCAATGATTGCGATGACTGGGGAATGCTGGAAAGTTTCTGCGGTTGAATAATCTCCTTAATCCGCATGATATCAACGGCAAAAAGATTCTCTCCCAAGCTGAAACAGGCCAGCTGGATATTAATCAGTTCCTTTTTCATTGCCTGGGTATCGTTCTGCCGAAGTTAAGCAACCCTTCGATCACCTCGATGATCTTGGCAGATTTAAATGGTTTGGTGAGGTAAGCATTCGCCCCGCAGGCCGTTCCACGTTCCTGGTCGGCCTGGCTTTTCTTGGCGGTCAGCATGACAACCGGTATATCCGCTGTCAGCTGGTTTTGCCGTATCCTGGAGCAAATTTCAAAACCATCGATATCCGGGAGCATGATATCCAACAGGACCAGGTCAAAGCTCCTCTGTGCCAGCTTTTCCAAGGCATCCTTCCCATTGGCCGCTCCGGTGACCTCATATCCTTTTACCTGGAGCAGGATCGTCTCCAATTTAAGGAGGCTCTCTTCATCCTCGACTATGAGAATATGTTTCTTTTGCATAACGCCTCCGACTTAAAACAGATTTATATCTGTAATGGTTTCAAGATTCAACAGTATGATCATCCGGTTGTCGGCTCTTCCGATACCAGTAACAAAATCACGGTTGATGCCATCGAGAATGGCCGGCGCTGCTTCGATTTTGTCCGTGGTGATGCGAACGACCTGGATGACCTCGTCCACCAACAGGCCAGAGAAATCCTCGCCATGTTTGACTACAACCACACGTGCCTTGCCGGTAACCTTGGATCGCGCCAACCCCAAGCGATCAAGCATGTCAAGAACCGGGATTATCACACCTCGCAAAGAGATGACCCCGGACAGAAACGAAGGTGCCCGCGGTACTTCGGTTACTTCGCGCGGCTTGATGATCTCCTTGATCTGCATAATATTTATGCCGTAGATTTCATTTGAGACGCGGATACAAAGGAATTCCTCATAATCGTCTACCACCGTCTCAGTCTGGTCCGCCGTTAAAAGCTGCATATCCTCATTGCATCCGGCAGCCTCTCTACCCGCCAGAATGATATCTATCGGGTCTGCCGTTGCTTTACGACGATGGGATGGGGACTGTGGCGATAGAGTCGGTGCAGCAGATATTTCGGAGTCCAGCAACAGATCGTCAGTGATAACGGCCGCTTGCGGCGTTGCAGTCTCTTCAGGGCTGAGCGCGACGACTTTGGCCTCAATACGATTGGGAGTTGTTTCAGTAGCCGGAGATGCGCCGTTTTGCTCTATTCGGGCTTTTTGCCTTATTTTTGCCAGATCCATAGAAACCTTGCCTACATCATAAGTTCATCTTTAATTTCATCGATTATGGACGAATCAATCAGTGCCGCATCATAACCATACGCTACAAGCAGGGCATTGGTTGCCATCGAATTGATCTTGCGCGGCACTCCGCCAGTCAATTCAAAAATCTTCTGAACCGCATCGGGGGTGAACAACCCGGAACTCCCACCAGCCGCCTCCAGCCTGAAATCCAGGTACTCCATGGTCTCTTCCAACGACAACGGCTGCAAGTGGTAATGAAGGGCTATCCTCTGCCGCAACGGTTCATATCGCGGCAAAGCCAGCATGTCGCGCAGTTCCGGCTGCCCCATTATTATGACACCGACCAGATTGCGGTCGTCCAGCTGAAAATTGGTCAAGAGCCGGATTTCATCAAAAACCTCGGCATCTGAGATCACCTGCGCCTCATCAATTACAATAACCGGGCAGATCCCATTCTTATAATTTTCATAGACAGCGCTGTTTATCTGTTCCAGCAACTCGTCCTTGAATACGGCCGGATTTTCCACCTCCAGCAGCCTGGCAATTGAGCGTAGAAACTCGAGGGCATTCAGTCGTGGGTTGACGACAAAGCAAAACCGATAGGCATCGCCAAGGCGGTCCATCAACGTACGGGAAATAGTTGTCTTGCCACAGCCGATTTCACCGGTCAGAACAGCAATCTCACGTTCTTCGATTACGAATTCAAGCCGGGCAATAGCTTCCTCGTGCCCACTGCTCATAAAAAGAAAGCGTGGATCTGGGGTCTTGCTGAACGGCTTTGTCCTGAAACCAAAATACTCCTTGTACATAATCTCAGTTCCCGCTTCGCATGGCTTCGTTGGTCATGCCTCCCACATCGAGCACGAGGATCGTGCGTTGATCACCCAGATCGGCGGCACCTGATATGCCTGGGAAACGCTTAAAGGCCTCGCCAATGGATTTGATGACGATATCCTGCTGCCCCAGCAGGTCATCCACTACAATACCAAGCCTTTTTTCGGCGATCCCCACCACTACCACATAAAACTCGTCCGGCCGTTCCACTTGACGGTTAATCCGAAAGAAATTCTCCAGCCTGAGAAGCGGCAGAGTAGTCTCTCGTAGCTGAATGACCTCTTTTCGTTCGACGGTCTTGATGTCATTATCGGTCAGGAGCAAGGATTCAAGCACGGATGTGATCGGAATGGCATAGGTCCTGCCGCTGCACTCTATTACCAGGGCCTTGATGATGGCCAGGGTTATCGGCAGCGTTATTATGAACCGGCTCCCCTCTCCTTTTCTGGACTCGATATCAACCATGCCCGAGACTGCCGCGATGTTGTTTTTCACGACGTCCATGCCCACACCGCGACCCGATACTTCACTTACCTTGTCGGCCGTGGAAAATCCCGGCAGAAACAGCAGATCCAGCGCATCCCGCTCCGAAAGGGCCGAAGCGTCCTGGATCAAGCCTTTCTGCAACGCCTTGGACTTTACCTTGTCTATATCTATACCGGCACCGTCATCTTCAACTTCTATGACAACGTGGTTGCCCTTCTGGTATGAGGATATCTTTATGACACCCTTCTCGTCCTTTTGGGCAGCCAGGCGCTTTTCAGGGGATTCGATGCCGTGGTCGATCGCATTTCTGATTATGTGCATCATCGGATCGGAGATGTCTTCGACAATGAGTTTGTCCAGCTCTGTATCTGCTCCGTAAAACTTCAACTCGACCTTTTTACCCTGCTCACGCGAAATTTTACGGACTATTCGGGACATTTTTTCATAAAGCTGCCCCACCGGAATCATGCGAATTTCCATGACACCCTTTTGAAGATCGCTCAACTTCCGTTCAAGTCCCTTGGCAGCCTTGCCCAGGTCGATCGCTATGCGCGAAAATCCTTCGGAGCGCATCTGATTGGCAATGGCCGAGATAGAAGAATGGGCCAGGACCAATTCTCCGACAATATTCATCAACTCGTCCAGCTTGCCGATATCGACGCGAACCGTGCGGCTCATGCTCTTGGATGACTGGGTATCGTCACCGCCGACAGGCGCGGGTGGGATTGGTGTCGGAGAGGCAGCATCGGCCTGTTTTATGGCCAGCTTCACATCAGGTTGCCTTGGCTCTGGTTGAACCTCGATTTTTGGCGGTTGCACTACGACCTTTGCAGCAGGTGGTGGCGTAGCGCCGCCCAGCAGGGTTACGGAGATCTTGTCGCTTTCTATCAATTTAACCAATTCTTCGTACTGAGTGGCCGTGCCGAAGAGTATGTCGAAATCGATATGCGTTTCCATGTTGCTTCCCACACTAGGCAGCGTGCTGATCACTTCTCCGCAGGTCTTGAGCAGATCTGATATTTGGGCCAGCTCCTGATCGAAGCTGGTAAGTTCAAAGGAGGTATGAACCGAGTAGATGATCTTATTTTTCTTGATGTTATCAAGTAGGCGGTGCTCCTCGTATTCAGTCAGCGCTCCAATCAAACGCTCGGGCAAACCGAGTTGTTCGAGGGGCGAACCGCCGCCGGTCTTTTCCGGCGGAGACAGACAGGCATTGATCCGGGCAATGCAATCGGCTATTTCTTCCGCGTGGCCTGCCGTACCACCTTCGGAAACACTGCGCACAAGGGTTGTCAACAGTTCGTGGGATACGAAGAGCACTGAAATCAGGGCCGGGTCTAGATTCAGCTTACCCAGACGCAGCCAATCCAGCAGGTTTTCCATGTTGTGGGACAATTCCGAGATTTCGTTGAATCCGAACATCCCAGCCAAGCCCTTTAGGGAGTGTGCACCACGAAAGATCGAGTTGAGCAGGTCCGGGTTCAACTCGCCACTGTCGGCCATATCAGCCAGATCGGCGAGTTCTGAACCAAGCTGGTCCGCGATCTCCTCGGCCTCGGCCAGGAAATCCTTGATTGCTTTGTTAGCGGTCGTATTGTGATCACTCATGGGCTAGCCACTCAATCCGTTATCAGGTTAGTTCAAGCTTCTGTAACAAAACTAATTCAAATATTTAAGGATTATTTTCTGCAGGTCGGCCGGGTCGAACGGTTTTATCACATATTCGTTGGCACCGATAAGCTTACCCCTGTCTATGTCGTGCTGGCCGCCCTCGGTTGATATGATAATCACCGGAATATGTTTGTAGTTCGGATTGTTGCGCAAGTAGCTGATGAATTCCAAGCCATTGATATCTGGCATATTGATATCCGTCAGAATCAGATCAACTTTTTCACGCGGTAGAAGACGCAGAGCCTCAAAGCCACTGGATGCCTCAACAATATTATAGTTGTTTGCCAGAGATTCGATGGTGGACGTAAGCATGGCCCGCATAGCCCTGGAGTCGTCTGCTATCAGGATTGTCTTAGTGCTCACTGGTTGGACCTTTCGTTAAGTTGTTTTTCAACGATGCTCTTTTCCATGGCAATCCCTGCTTGAGAAAGGAAAATCTCCAGGGACTCGGTATCACTCACCGGTTTTTTCTCCGGCAGGTTATCGCCGTACAGGAACCCTATGATACGATTTTTGCTGATTATGGGACCGATAAAAAACTCTTGGGGAATTCCGCCTCCCAATTGCTCGAATATGGCTGTATCGCTCGACAATGGTTCGGGCCTGAAGGTTAGGGCTTTTGCAGTGCGGTATGGTTCATGGAACATGGGACTCGACTGCAGCGGAATCCGAATATCCCTAACCTGATCATCGCCCCCGGATCTGGCGCCTGAAATTCCAAACTGCCCGATACCGGTTATGACGTCATTTTCCAGTAGAAATATGACGGCCCGATTCATAAACTCAGAGGCAAACCGCAAAATAAGCAGCAGCACCCCTCCCTGAAGATCAGGTTTGTTCAGTTCTTCAAGCATGCCTTGCAACAAAGGTAAGCCATCACTCTGGCAAATATCAGCAGTAGCATCCGAGCCACCATCATCTTCGCCCATCTCCAGACGCAACTCATCTCCCAGATTGAAGCGGTCCTGCCATTTTGGTGCTGTCTCACCAGTTTCGTCATGCCGCACAACAGACAGAAGTTGCGAAACAAAGTCCTGGATCGAGGCGGTATTATCAAGCTCGATGCGCCGTGGTTTCATGATGAATGGGTAACCCATTTCACAAACCTTTTTTTCCGCGTCGGCATGGTGATAATCTGACATCACTATAATTGGTAAGTTTTTGAAATTATTGTGCAGCAACTCCAGAAGCTCGACACCGCCCAAAACACCGGAACCATCCATCTTCGGCATAATCAAATCGATCAGGATCGTTGGAGTAACGCCTGAACGAAAAAGTGTATCGACCTTGATCAGCGTATCTTCGCTGCGTGTCATGGCATGAACATCGAAACCGTTTTCCCGCAAGCCGCCGGAAATTGCTTGCAGGGTCGGGCCGTCATCATCCACAACAACCAGGGGTTGTCTTTCTATTGTGGGAGTACTTGCTTCAACAGCATTGTCTTCAACAAGATGAAAATCAAAGTCGACATCGGCATCAGGGCCTTCTTCGGTTTCTCCCGAGTGGCGTTTTTCGTCCAGGATACGGGTCCCTTCCATGGCCAGAAACTGCGGGTTCAGGCCCTGGTCAAGCATGAATTGCATTGGGTCCATCCTGGTGCCGTCGACGGTTTCTATGTCATCCCGAACCTCAAACTCAAAATCGCCCTCTACCCAAGCAAACAGAGAAAACACAACATTCTCGATCTGCCCGCAGACTACTTCTTCCACTACCTCCTGAGCAACGCCGAATTTATTTATCAGTATTATGCCAAGACGCTCGCGAAAGCCGTTTTCTTGTTGAAGAGCCAGGGCCTTCCTCAAAATGGCAAGATCGATTACGCCTTTCTGGATCAGGATCTCACCCAAACTTTGTTGAAAGCTGGTGGAAGTTGCCCGGACAACTTGTCCCAGGCGGAATACAACCTTGCCTTCTCGCCCCCTGCTGTGAAGAGAAAGGACTCCCGTCTTCCTGCTAAGACTTACAATCTGTAAGATCTCTCCCAGCCCAAGGTCTTCCAGGTTTCCAACAAGGCTCATGCGTCAATGACCCGATAAATGCGTGGTAGGGAACACAAAACGGGAAGATGATACCCCAACGACACAGGCAAGTAAAGCCTTTATGCAGCCTTGCTTGGACGGTGGTGAGTGTCGTTTTTGTCTCTTCCCCTGAACATCAGGTGGAGAGGCGTGCCGTCAAAACCGAATGCTTCGCGGAAGCGATTGATCAGATAACGCTCATAAGAAAAATGAATGCTGTCGGGTTGATTTGTAAAAATTACAAAGGAGGGAGGGCGGACGGCAACCTGGGTTGCAAAGTAGAATTTGACGCGCCTGCCATGGGCAAGGGGGGCGTGGTGGCTGTCCGTGGCTTCTGAGAAAACACGGTTCAGGTCCGCGGTGGATACACGGCGGCAGTACTGTTCCATGACAGTGTCCACGGTAGTCATGATCTTTCCGATACGTTGGCCGGTTTTGGCGGAAACAAAGGTGATCGGTGCATATGCCAGATACTTGAAGCCGTCCCTTATCTTCTCCGTATATACACCAAAGGTGGCATTGTCTTTTTGCAGACAATCCCATTTATTGATAACAAAAACGCACCCTTTGCCAGCCTCATGAACATAACCGGCAATACGCTCATCCTGCTCGGTAACCCCATCCTCGGCGCTGATCACCACCAGGACAACATCGGCCCGCTCGATACTGCGCAGTGCATCAACCACGCTGTACTTCTCCAGCTTTTGGGTGGTTTTGCCCTTGCGGCGTATTCCGGCGGTGTCGATTAGCAGATATGGTTTTTTGTTGCAGGTAAACAGGGTATCGACGGAATCTCGGGTAGTGCCGGCTGTCGGGTTGGCCACAACCCGTTCAAAGCCCAGGAGGCGGTTGACCAGCGATGATTTGCCCACATTCGGGCGGCCCACAACTGCGATCCTGGTGAGCTCTCCAGCTTCTTCTTCGGCATCAGCGGGGGGAAACACATCCAGCAGGTCCTCAACCATGTCGATAACGCCGCGGTTATGCTCGGCAGATATGGTGTAGAGCTTCTCAATCCCCAGGGAGTAGAACTCGGCCGATTCGTTTTCCAGCTTGTCGCCATCCACCTTGTTGACCACATAGAAGACCGGCTTCCTGACCCGGCGCAACATCTCGGCAACCTCGATATCCGCAGGGGTCAGACCGCTGCGGCCGTCCATCATGAAGATAATGACATCGGCTTCTTCCATTGCCAATCGTGATTGCTCGCGCATCTGTCGCAGCAAAGTATCTTCGGTCACCGGCTCGAAACCGCCGGTATCGATCAGGATGAATGGCTTGTCAAAGCGGTTGATCGTGGCGTAGTTACGGTCACGGGTCACGCCGGGGGTGTCGTCCACAATGGCGCGGCGATGCCCCAGCAGACGGTTGAACAGGGTGGATTTGCCCACATTTGGGCGGCCGACGATGGCCACTATTGGTTTCATTCGTATCCGAACTCCCTCAGCTTGGAGGTGCGCTCACTCCAGTTTTCTTCAACTTTGACAAAGAGTTCGATAAAAACCCTGGTGCCCAGCAGGCGTTCGATGTCATGACGGGCCTGGGTGCCGATCCGCTTCAGCATTTCCCCGCGCTTGCCGATAATTATACCCTTCTGGGTTTCACGCTCCAGAATGATCGAAGCGGCAATGGAGATCAGGCCGTCGGCCCGCTCGGTAAAGGCTTCGACCTCAACCGCCGTTGAATAAGGGATCTCCTTTTGGGTCAGGCGGAAAACCTTTTCACGGATCATCTCGCCTACAATAAACTTCTCGGGCATATCGGTCAGGATATCGTCCGGAAACATGGCCGGTCCTTCGGGAATATAGGCCGTAATTGCAGTGACCAGGCGCTCCACGCCATTACCTGAACCAGCCGAGATGGGTACCACCTCCAGAAACGGGTGCAGACCGGCATAGTCTGAAATCTTTTGCAGCACCAGACCCTTGTCCTTCAACAGGTCGATCTTGTTGAGCACCAGAACTACCGGGGTCTTGACCCCATGGAGGATCTCGCGGACAAAATCCTGGTCAACGGCAGACCCGGCATCCACGACCAGCAGCAGGAGATCCACGCCGCTGATCGCCGACATGGCCACATCCACCATGCCCCGGTTCAGGCGGGAACGGCTTTTGTGGATACCCGGGGTATCGATGAAAACAATCTGGCCGCCGGGGATGTTATGTATCCCTTGGATGCGGTTACGGGTGGTCTGGGGCTTGTCCGAAGTAATGACGATCTTTTCGCCGATGATGGCATTTAAGAGTGTGGACTTGCCCACGTTGGGGCGGCCGATGATGGAGACGAATCCGGATTTAAACTTGTTGTTTTTCATTGAGTTATAAACACTTCTTTCTTGTATTACTTCTTTGACCAGGTGTCCTTGAGCGTTACGATTCGATTGAAGACCGGCTTCCCGTCAGACGAGTCCACCGGATCTGGGCGGAAATACCCCAGACGCTCGAATTGGTAGCGAGTCTCGATATCGGCGCCAGCAAGCCCGGCCTCCACCTTGGCTGCCGGTAAGATCTCCACCGAGTCCGGGTTGAGGAACTGCTTGTAGTCGGCCCCTCCCCGGTCCGGATTGGGGTCGCCGAACAGCCGGTCGAACAGGCGCACCTCGGCGTCAACACTATGGCCGGCCGAGACCCAGTGAATGGTCCCCTTGATCTTTCTGCCGTCGGCGGCAGAGCCGCCCCGCGAGGCAGGATCGTACTCGCAATGCACCTCAAGCAAGTTGCCGTTCACGTCCCTGACCACACCTGTACAGCGTACTATGTAGGCATAACGCAAACGGACTTCAATACCGGGTGTCATGCGGAAGAAGCCCTTGGGAGGCTGCTCCATGAAATCATCCTCTTCAATGAACAGTTCGCGGGAAAAGGAGACCTTGCGGCTCCCCATCTCCGGCTTCTGGGGGTGATTGGCGGCCTCGAATTCCTCCACCAAGCCCTCGGGATAGTTGTCGATAACGACCTTGATCGGCCGTAATACCGCCAGGACACGGGGCGCGTGTTCATTCAAGTCTTCACGGACACATTCCTCCAGAATCGACATATCGATCCACGAATCGCTCCGCCCCACCCCGATTCGTTCGCAAAAAGTGCGCACTGCGTCGGGTGTGTAGCCACGGCGCCTGATCCCCATAAGAGTTGGCATACGAGGGTCGTCCCAGCCACTGACGGTCTTGCTGCTGACCAGTTCGTGAAGCTTGCGCTTGCTCATCACCGTGTAGGTCAGGTTCAGTCTGGCAAACTCGTATTGACGAGGCCTGGACGGCACCGGCAGGTTGTCCAGGAACCACTCGTAGAGCGGCTTATGTCCCTCGAACTCCAGGGTGCAAATGGAATGGGTAATCCCTTCGATGGCATCGGACTGGCCATGGGCGAAATCATACATTGGGTAGATGCGCCACTTGTCCCCCACGTGGGGATGAGTGGCATGCAGGATGCGGTACAGGACCGGGTCGCGCAGGTTCATATTGGGTGAAGCCATGTCGATTCTGGCCCGAAGCACCTTGGAACCGTCCGGGAACTCGCCTTCCCGCATACGGCGGAACAGGTCCAGGTTTTCGTCGACTGGGCGATTGCGCCACGGACTCTCTTTCCCAGGTTCGGTCAGGGTGCCGCGGTGGGCACGGATTTCCTCGGCGGTCAAATCTTCCACATAGGCCTTACCGCTTTTGATCAGGTGTTCGGCCCACTGGTAGAGCTGTTCGAAATAGTCCGAGGCGTAGTAAAGGTGCTCGCCCCACTCGAAACCGAGCCATGCCACGCTTTCCTTGATGGACTCGATGTATTCCAGCTCTTCCTTGGCCGGGTTGGTGTCGTCGAAACGGAGATGGCAGCGGCCACCGAAGTCCTTCGCCAGCCCGAAGTTGAGGCAGATGGACTTGGCATGGCCAATGTGCAGATAACCGTTCGGTTCGGGCGGAAAACGGGTGATAATGGTACTGTGTTTGCCGTTTTTCAGGTCCTCTTCGATTATTGAGCGGAGAAAATTGTTTGCTATGGGTGCGGATTCGGTGGACATGGACACCTCCTGAAATCACATAAAGGGACGAACAACTGTATTATGTCTCGCTCCCCTGAAATAAAATATTAAACCAATTCGCCCAAAAGTGAATTCTGATAAGCCCTGGTAATGCGGACATCGACAAAAGTGTCGATCAAGGTATTGGCACCGGCAAAATTGACAATTCGTCCGCAATCGACCCTTCCGGAAACCTGGCCTGGCCGTTTCCCCTCCCCCTCCACCATCACTGTCTGAATGGTGCCGACGTGGGATTCATTGATCTCGCGGGTAATACTCCTTTGCAGTTCATGGATGCGATCAAGCCTTTTCAGCTTCTGCTCCCTGGTAAGGGTTTCAGGAAGTTCTGCCGCCCTGGTCCCGGGCCGTGGCGAGTAGACAAAATAAAACAGGTCGGAGTAACGGATCTCATTCAGCAGGGACAAGGTCTGCTCAAAATCCTCTTCCGTCTCCCCGGGAAACCCGACAATGATATCACTGGTAATTGCTATGCCGGGCCGGACAGCCTTGAGCGCCCGGATCTTGCCGAGATAACTGTTGCGGGTATAACCACGGTTCATCAGGGCCAGCACCGAGTCGCTGCCGGACTGTACAGGTAGATGTATCTGGCCGCACAGTTTGGGAACATCGCCGAAACAAGCGATCAATTCGTCCGACATGTCCTTGGGGTGGGACGTGGTGAAACGGATGCGACTGATGCCTTCGATGTCTGCGACCTTCCTGACAAGCCCGGCAAAGGTCGGTTCATTCTCGGTTTTCAAGCCATAGGAATTTACGTTCTGGCCAAGCAGCACTACCTCTCGTACGCCGCTCATTGCGAGTATTTCGACTTCTTCGAGAATTTCGGCGGAGCGCCGGCTGATCTCGCGACCACGCACATAGGGCACGATACAATAGGAACAGAAATTATCACAACCCTGCATAACGGTGACGAAACTGCTCATCCTTGTGTTGCCCTTGACCGTGGGAAACAGATCAAGGCGTTGCTCGTTATCGATAAATGCGGTTTCGCAACGGCGTTCACCGGTTTCGGCACCACGTACCATATCCGGCAACAGATGGAGGTTGTGAGTTCCGAACACCAGATTCACCCACGGAAATTTCCGGAGCAGTTCTTCCCCCTCCTGCTGGGCAACGCAGCCTCCAACACCGATGATCAAGCCTTCCTTGGCGGTTTTAAGCGGCCGGAGGTTGGCAAGGCGCTTGTAGACCTTCTCCTCGGCACCGCCCCTGACGCTGCACGTGTTGAGAAGTATCATATCGGCAGCAGCCGGATCGGCCGTGACTGAGTAGCCTGTCTCCGCCAGCATGGTAGCGATCCGTTCGGAATCGTTGACATTCATCTGACAGCCGAAGGTTTCCATGTAAAGTTGTTTATAGTTCATATGGAAATAAAACAATATATGTTATCAAGACCAATGTAGTCAATCAAATAGGTAAATTATGTCGACAAAACAAGGGGCGTCACGGCTTGGTAACCACAACGCCCCTAGCATGCGGATCAGATGATGCGGTTACCGCTGTCAGCCTCAATCCATTTCAACTGTTCCTTGAGTATCCCAATCTCACCACTGGAATAGACATACCTGCCCTTGGCAATCTCAACCCGAAGATCATTGACTCTTTGCTGGACAGAATCAGTTCCAACGGTACAATTCCTGGCAACAATGAGGCATTGGTTCTTAAAATCGGACTGGACCAGTTTGTCGTATTCGCCAAAAGACACCGGGCAGACCTCGGCTGCCAGAACAGGTAATGCCGAAAGCAACAAAAGAACCGCAAGGAGCGGGATTCGCTTAATATGCTTTTTCATGGTGTTCCTCCTTACTCTGGTGATATCTTATAAATCATATATTACTAAATTAGCATGTCTGTGTAAACAGAGGCTGGTCAGAATCATAAGTCATTGGTATTCATGCTGATATGATTGAGGATTCACCAACCGTTTTTAGCTTGCGCACCTTTGCCGGGTGAGCGAAGCAAACCAAAAACAGTGTGGTATTATTAACGCAGGGGACAAGACCATGAAGTTGTTAAAATTGGAAATCGAGGTAGTACTGTTTCTGATTATCGGGATTCTCTGCCTGGGCTACATTTCGATCAAACTCGGCAAATTGGAGATCCTGAGCGGAAACTACTACAACGTAACAGCGGAATTTGATTCTGTTGCCGGTCTTAAAGACGGTGATCGCGTCGAAGTAGCCGGCGTGGATGTGGGCAGGGTCGATCGCATCGTTCTTGACACCACAAATGATAATCAGGCGCTTGTTTACATGAAAATCGACAAAGGCGTTAAGATTACTGATGATGTAATCGCCTCCATACGCACGAGCGGCATTATTGGCGACAAATTCATCTCGCTGAGTCAAGGCGGTTCGGACCATCTGCTGGGCAACAATGGCAAAATACAGGAAACCGAGTCATCGATCGACATTGTGGCGCTGATCAGCAAATACATCAACAGTAAGGGTAAATAACATGGCTCATTTCATGAAAGTATCGTTTTTGACCATGGCTATCGCCAATGTACTGATTTCAACGCCCATAGTTTCCCAGGCGGCAGACGAGACCCAAAAGAATAAATTGGTCCTCAGTCTGGACGATTGCATCCGTATTGCGCTCAAATCCGCGCCGGAACTGGGCGAGGCCCAGGCAGACGTTGAAGCCATGGCCAGCAAACTGGATGAAGCCAAATCCAATCGTTTCCCGCAGATTGAGTTTAAGGCTCTTTTTGGCCCTGCCCAACAGGCGCGGACCCAAGACCTGTTCGCCACGAACAAACAGATCAGGCTCAATGAACTTACCTGGTTCACAAGTGCCGATGCCACGCTTATCCAACCACTGTATACTTTTGGCAAAATTTCCGAGAACATGAAGGCCGCGGGCCATGGCATCGAGGTCGATCGTTCCCGCAAGGACCAACGTGCCAACGAAATTGCCCTTTCGGTAAAGGAGTACTATTTCGGGTTACTTCTGGCGCGGGAACTAAAGGAACTGGTCCTGGAAGTACAGGAAGATCTTAACAAGGCGCGCCGAACAGCCCAGAAGTTGCTTGACCAAGATTCCTCCGGTGTCGATGAGATAGATATTTATAAACTGGACGCCTTTTCCGGCGAGGTGTCAAAGTATCTGGAAGAGGCCCAAAAAGGTGAGAGCCTGGCCATGGCAGCACTGAAGACGCGACTGGGATTTCCTGGCGACAGTCGCATCGAGATCAGCAACCAGCGTCTTGCCATTGACGACAAGATGGTGCCCACTTACGAAACCTTTGTTGATCAAGCTCGTGGCCGACGGCCAGAGTTCAGGCAGATCTCGGAAGGGCTAAAGGCCCGCTCCGCCCTGGTGGAGGCTGCCAAAGCCAACTACTATCCCGACATTTTTCTGGGTGCGTTATTCTCATGGGCCTATGCCGACGATCGTGACCATATCCATAATCCCTATATCACGGACCAGTTCCAACATGTAAACGGCGGAGTGGCCCTTGGCGCGCGCTGGAAGCTGGATTTCGGTATTACCAGGTCCAAGGTGGCCGGTGAACAGGCCCAGTATAACCGCCTGCTCAGCACCAAGCAATTTGCCGATGCCAATATTCCCCTGGAGATAAGGCAACACTACCTGGAATTGAAAGAGGCCGAAAATAGCTCCAAAGCGACCAAATCCGCCTACACAAATGCCAAAAAATGGGTTGTGGCGGCTCTGGCAAATTTTGATTTTGGCGTGGGACCTGCCAAAGAGATCTTCGATGGACTCCAGGCATACTCCCTAATGCGCTCCGATTACCTCAAATCCATCTATAATTACAACATTGCTCGGGCCAAGCTGGAGTATGCCACCGGTGAAACCCCGTTAGACACAGGCAAATAATGCTAAAGGATTGAAACATATAATGCATGCTTACCCGCTGGATTTAGTCGATTTTGTCTACGAACTCTGGAGCGATCCAGTTTTCAAGGAACGAATCAACTCCGTTGCCACTGACCTTCCGTTCGACCTACCTGACAGAGCTTTATTTGAACATATTCTCTCTACCTGCTATCAGGCCAGCCTGATGCAGGAAGAAGAACGGCAGGTAATGCTGCGCATCATCATCCAGGTGCCGGAATCTCTCCCCTTGGAAGAAGGGCCGCCCAGCGGTTTGCACCGCCTTCGCTTTAACAAGCCGCGGTCATTCAACGAATATGAACTGCATCGCCTCGCTCCGGCTGCGGATTTTTACAGGACCTTGATCGGAGTTACGATTGACCATGACAACGGCCCACAAATCTGGGGCTTAATCCATTCCGGGACAAGATGGATGCAAACCGAGCATGGCGGCAAAAAGACATTCCCGCCGCTGCCACTAAGCTTGGTCATCATTGTGTCCGGGCCTGGTCAGATTACGGTATGCATAGGTTCAGAGACGGTAGCCTCCCTCAACAACGGGCAAATCAATACCCCATCCATGGACATCTTTTCAGCGCGCTGGCTATCAGAAAGTATGGCCGACATCCGCTCTGAAATGCGGCAACTGCATGCAGAAGCCCGGGCAGCATCCCCGAAAACCTGGGCGAACCTTGCCCCTGATTTTGCAAAAAAACTCGGCCAACAGGTTGTGCGACGCATTATCAGCGTAATCCGCAATTCCCATCATGGCGGATCCCTGGTCTATCTGCCACATGAGATGGGTGAAGAGATTAGCGGTAAAAACCGATATATGACCATCAAATACCAGTTTTGCGCTGAAGAACCGCGACACCGTTTCCGTTCGATCATGCTGCGCATCGTCAATACCATGGCAGAGTTATACGGCGATCCGGAAGATCCGGACAAGATTGTCGGCTGGAACGAATATGTCACCTGCCAGGATGAGGCAATTGAATCCCTGAATGAGGCAATCTTCGATGTTGCCCACTTCATAGCAGCCCTTGCGGCAATCGACGGTGCTGTCGTCATGACGAAACGTCAGGAATTGGTTGGGTTTGGGGGGGTAATTTCCGGCGACATAGACAAGGTGGAAACAGTTGCCCGTGCAATGAATACGGAAGGCACACTTACGGAAACCGTGCCCAGCGAAGGCGTGGGCACAAGGCATCGGGCCGCTTACCGGCTTTGCAACGAGTTGCACGATGCCTTTGCAATTGTGGTCTCACAGGACGGCAATGTACGGCTGGTTAAATGGCATAACGGCACCGTTACTTATTGGGACCAGACAACTACAGGTGTGTCAGGATTCTAATAACAACACAAATTCAAAGCACTTAGTATTATCATACGCCACTTCCTCCTTATCGCCTGCCTATCAGTCGGCATAACTCCGCCAATTGCTTTTATTCCACAGCTCTCCTGCCAAGCTATGCTGAACCAGCCCATTTTCACTTCCTGGAGAGAACCAACTTATCCGGTAACTAGTCCGAACAATCCACGCAAAGGTCGGCACGCAACTCCCTTGCTTGACACGATCCCAATCCGCGATATTTTAAATTTATCAACAAACATATCAGGAGGTTACTCATGAAGAAGATCGCAACATTATTAGGCATTGTAACATTAATGAGCCTGACCGGATGCGCAACACAGGAATATGTCCGTTCACAGACCGAGCCCTTGGCGGACAGCATCGGCAAGCTTGAAAACAAGGTCAATGGCCTGGAAGCCAAGGAAGCTCAACCAGCCAAGTTATCCGATGCCGACAGGGCCATGATCAGGGATGCCGATGCCAAGGCTCAGAAGGCCCTGGACGAACTGAACAGCCTCTCGGCGGAGGTCAGAAAAGCGAGCGAAGATGCAATAAAGGCCCAGGAAGCCGCCAAGGACGCTGAAACTGCAGAAAAGAAATCTGAAAAGCTTTTCAAACTTGAGCAGAAAAAATGATTTTGGGGCGAGGTTACGAGTATGCAGGGCACACTCGTAACCTCGCCCCCAGCACACGGTGATAACATGCAGTGGGGTTTGTTCCGTTCAATAATCATATCGTTAACTTTCACCATTACTGCGCTCTTGCCGATATGTGATGCCATCGGTGCCGAGTATAGTCAGCAAGACGGCATCATCGGTGCCATAGGGTCATACACTACCAAGGCGGATGATTCACTCATCGAGCTTGCCAGGAAATTCGGGCTTGGCTACAACGAGATCGTGGCGGCCAATCCCACGGTTGACCCGATTCTCCCTGCACAGGGAACAAAGATTGTTATTCCTTCAATGTGGATCCTTCCTGATGTTCCACCCCAAGGGATCGTAATCAATATATCCGAGATGAGGCTTTATTATTTCCCTCCTGGCAGACGCGACCGGGTGTTGACCTATCCGGTCGGCATCGGCGACGAGGGTTGGGAGACACCGACCGGGGCCTACAGAATAATCGAGAAAATAGTCAATCCAACCTGGCATGTACCTCTATCGATTCAAAGGCAAAAGCCGGAACTGCCTGCCGTTGTTCCTCCCGGGCCCGACAATCCGCTAGGCACGAGAGCTCTCAGGTTATCGCTCAGGACCATCCTCATCCATGGCACAAACCGCCCCTTTGGCATCGGCAGAAAGGTCAGCCATGGCTGCATACATCTTTACCCGGAAGACATCATAAAACTGTTCAGGCAGGCGAAAATACACACAAAGGTCACCATAATCCGGCAACCGGTCAAGGCCGCGGTTGTGGGCAATCGTTTACTGGTCGAAATGCATGGCGACCGGGGAGAACATATGTACAAACAAGCCTATGAGGAGCTGTTGCGCAAGGGTTACCTCGACAAAGCAGATCCGGAAAAATTGATAACCGCGGCATCCGAAAAAATTGGCATGCCAGAGGATGTCTCCTGGTAGGCTTTTTAAGCTGAATAAGTCGTCAGGTTTTTGCTGGCGAAGATTTACAGTACCAGTTGTCCAGTCACAAACTTAACAGAGATTCACTTCAAATTTGCAGGGAGGTCAAAAATGTTTCAATCAAAATTGGCAAATTTTGGCAGGATAATCATCATGGCCATGGCTTTACTTGGCATCGTCGCTTCCCAAGGCGGGTGTGCCAGTAAAAGCGGCCCGGAGGTCGTCGTAGGATTCCCAAAATCCTTTGCCGACCTGGCTGAAAAGATTAAACCGGCCGTAGTTAACATCAGCACTACCTCGACGGTAGATGTTCCCGGTGACCCTTTCCAGCACTTTATGGGGCAAAATGATCAGCAAGGGCCTTTAGGGGATTTTTTCAAGAATTTTTTCAATGAGGTACCGGATCGCAAAATGAAACAGCAGAGCCTGGGGTCCGGTTTTATTATCAACAAAGATGGCTATATCATCACAAACAACCATGTCGTTGATCATGCCGATGAGATCAAGGTGAAGCTTTCCGACGGTCGGGAATACAAGGCGAAAGTAATCGGCAGGGACAAGAAAACCGATCTGGCGTTGATCAAGATATCCTCGATATTCAAGGATCTGCCTGTGCTGGAGCTGGGTGATTCCGATAAAATGAGGGTCGGAGACTGGGTACTGGCTGTGGGAAATCCCTTCGGGCTTGAGCAGACAGTGACCCAGGGCATCATCAGCGCAACCGGCAGGGTGATCGGCTCCGGCCCTTATGATAATTTTCTGCAGACCGATGCTCCGATCAATCCGGGCAACAGTGGTGGCCCCCTTGTCAACCTCAAGGGCGAAGTCATAGGCATCAACTCCGCCATCATCCCCAATGGCCAGGGTATCGGTTTCGCGATCCCCAGCTCCATGGCCAAGTCGATTGTCGCCCAGTTAAAAGAACACGGCAAGGTTGTGCGTGGTTGGATCGGGGTGACTATCCAGACAGTAACGCCTGACCTGGCAAAATCCTTTGGCATGACGGAGCCCAGAGGTGCCCTGGTGAGCGATGTTGCGCCCGGAGGGCCGGCCGATAAGGGCGGCGTCAAGCAAGGCGATATCATCGTCAGCTTTGACGGCAATAATATCAAAGATTCCAGTAGCTTGTCCCGCATCGTCGCTGTTACGCCCGTTGGCAAGGATGTCGATGTCAACATTATCAGAAATGGCAAGGAGATGACCGTCAAGATCAAGATAGAAGAGATGACCGAATCAAGACTCGCTTCACAGCAGGGCGAAGAAAGCCAGGTCCCGGTGCAGAGCTTTGGCATGAAGGTGGCAGCCATAACATCGCAATTGCAGCAGCAGTTAGGCATAAAAGACAAGAGCGGAGTACTGGTTATCAGCGTGGACCAGGGCAGCATAGCCGATGCAGCCGGGGTTCAGAAGGGGGACGTGATCAAGGAAGTCAATCGCAAGCCAGTGAAGAACCTGGCCGAGTACAACAGTGCCGTTGCAGGAATGGCCAAGGGACAGCCCTTGCTCCTGCTCCTGAAACGCAATGGGCAGACCTTCTTTGTTACCATGGAAGGTTCATGATTCCGGGAAACATGAGTTAGCTCAATCATAAGTTACTGCCATAACTGCGACAGTCTCAGTTATGGCAGTAACTTTCATGCATTGGGGGCAGCTACCCGAACCATTCGGTTTCCGGGAACTGTCTCGGATTGGAATTTTTCTCCATCGCTTCGAGGTGGCTTATGCCGGGCACAACAGTATTAATCAAACTCAGGCCTTTACTCAATCTAATGGTTGCTCTCATGCTCGCAGGATGCGTGACCAACCCCATCAGTTACGAGGAAGCACCGCCTAAAATAAGGCACGATTTGACGGAATATCCCATTTTTAACGACCAGGTTACCGGGATTGCGGTATCGCGGGAAGGAAGAATCTTTGTCAATTTTCCCCGCTGGGTCAATGATCCGCTCTACTCCGTTGCCGAGGTGTTGCCCGATGGCACGCTCCGCCCCTATCCTGACAATAATTGGAACCGGTGGGGAACAGACGAAAAACGCCAGCCCGGAGCCCATTTTATCTGTGTCCAAAGCGTCTTTGTAGATAAAGGAGATCGACTCTGGATTCTTGATGCGGCCTCCCCCGGATTTAAAGGAGTTATTCAGGGAGGCGCCAAGCTGATCGAGGTTAACCTGGCAACAGACCGTGTCGAAAGAGTTTTCCCATTTGACGCCACAACCGCACCCATTAACAGCTATCTGAATGATGTCCGTTTAGACCCGCGCGGAGATTTCGCCTATATCACCGACTCGGGCAGCGGCGCCATAGTTTTGTTGGATCTGTCAAACGGCTCCAGCCGGAGATTATTGGCCAATGATCCATCCACAAAGGCCGAGCCGGGCTTCACCCCGGTCATCAACGGCCGTGAACTGCGCGATGAGCAGGGACATCCGCCCCAGATCCATGCCGACGGGCTTGCGTTGGATACCAAGGGGGATTACCTGTATTATCACGCGCTGACCGCCCGATCGCTCTTCCGCATCAAAACGGAGCTGTTGAGGGATCAGACACTCACGGAGCCCCAACTGGCGTCCCATGTCGAGCGCCTTGCCGAAACCGGTGCCGTTGACGGCATGGTGATGGACTCCAATGACAATCTATATTTCACTGCCCTGGAAGAAGATGCCGTCAAACGTTACTCACCCCAGGGGAAGATATCTACGGTCATCCAGGACCCGCATATACTGTGGCCCGACAGCATGGCCATCACCTTTGACAACTATCTGTACTTTACTGCCTCGCAGATACAGCGCATGCCGAGATTCAACCATGGCAAAGACCTACGGGCGCCACCTTACAGCTACTTCAGGACCTGGGTCGGGATGGAGTAATTTAATAGAATCCCAGGCTGGCAAAACCATGCCGGCAACATATAAACTATCAATAATTTCAGCGGAGCACATATGCAACGTTCCAACCTCTTGCCAGCCTCAGTGCTTGCCCTGTTTATCTCGCTGTTTTTATATGCCAGCCCGGCAACCGCCGGGGATGTGTTCAGGGCCACACTGAAAAACGGCCTAAAGGTCGTCATAATACAGAATTCCCTGGCGCCGGTCGTCACCTCCCAGATCAATTATCTGGTCGGTTCCAATGATGCGCCGTCAGGCTATCCGGGTATGGCCCATGCCTTGGAGCATATGATGTTCCGGGGCAGCCCCGGACTTTCGGCTGACCAGCTTGCTGCCGTAATCGCAGGCATGGGCGGAGAATTCAACGCCGACACGCAACAGTCTATTACCCAGTATTTTTTCACCATTGCATCATCAGACCTTGCTGCCGCGCTTAAGGTTGAAGCCATTCGAATGAAGGGGCTGCTGCATGACGATTCCCTTTGGCAGGCCGAGCGCAACGCGATAGAACAGGAAGTTGTCCAGGACCTTTCGAATCCGGAGTATGTTCTCAACACTAAACTTCTTGAGCTGCTGTTTGATAAAACGCCCTATGCCCATGATGCACTTGGCACCCGGCCCTCATTCAACGATACGACCGCTGCCATGCTGCATAAATTCCATCGGGACTGGTACGCACCCAATAATGCCATCCTGATAATTGCCGGAGATGTCAAGCCCAAGCAGACCTTGGCGCTGGTACGGCGACTGTTTGAGGCAATACCTTCCCGTCCCCTGCCCCCACGCATACCGGTAAATCTGGTCCCGCTCAAGCCTGCCTCCCTGGCTCTGGACTCGGATCTACCTTACGGGCTTGCCCTGGTAGCCTACCGTCTCCCTGGCTACGACGATCCGGATTATGCGGCAGGTCAGATTCTGGCGGATGTCCTTTCCAGCCAGCGGGCAAAACTATACTCGCTGGTGCCGGAGGGCAAGGCCCTGTCAGCGGGATTCGATAGTTTCAGCCTTGCAAAGGCATCCGCAGGATACGCAACAGCCGCCTTCCCGCCAGGATATGACGGTAAAACCCTGTTGGACACCTTAAAGACTATCATAAGCGGCTATGTCAAAAACGGGGTGCCAGCCGATCTGGTGGCCGCAGCCAAACGCCATGAAATTGCCCAGGCGGAATTTCAGAAGAATTCGATTTCCGGCCTTGCCGATGCCTGGTCCCAGGCGCTGGCGGTCGAAGGACGTTCTTCACCGGATGATGATATTCGGGCCTTCAGGAAAGTCACAACCGAGGACGTGAACCGGGTTGCCAGGGCATACCTGGACAACCGAACCGCGATCACCGGCTTGCTGACTCCCCGTCAATCGGGGAAACCGGTGGAATCCAGAGGTTTCAGCCGCTCCAAAGAATCGTTTGCCCCCAAACGTGTTCAGAATGTCGCCCTCCCCCCTTGGGCCTCATACATTACAAAAGTGCCCGCCCCGGCCGCAACCGGGCAAAAAACAGCCGATTTCAGGCTTGCCAACGGTTTGCGACTGATTGTCAGGCATACCGCCGTCAGCAAGACAGTGAGCGTTTACGGACGCGTCAAGAACAATCCGGACCTGCAATCCCCCAAAGGGAAGGAAGGCGTTGACGAACTGCTGGACAGCCTGTTTTCCTACGGCACCACTTCTCTGGACCGGCTTGCCTATCAGGCAGCACTGGATGATATCGCTGCGGAATCCTCTGTCGGGACATCATTTTCCCTGGACGTTCTCAAGGAACATTTCCAGCGCGGCATCGCTTTGATGGCCGACAACCTCCTCCATCCGGCGCTGCCTGAAGATGCTTTCACAGTTGTACGCAAAGAAACCGCTGACGCCCTGGCCGGCCAGGAAAAAAGCCCTGGGTGGCTGGCTAGTCGTGCGCTCAGAAAGGCACTGTTCCCTGTTGGCGACCCGTCATTGCGGCACGCAACGCCTGCCAGTGTATCGGCTCTGACGCTTGCCGACGTAAGAGACTATTATCAGTCCGTCTTCCGCCCTGACATGACAACTATAGTTGTCATAGGAGATATTACGCCAGCGGAAGCAAAGCAGGCGGTCGAGAAACAATTCGGAACCTGGCGGGCCAAGGGGATGAAACCCGAAACAGATCCTCACGCTGTCCCCAATAACCTGCCCACGTCTGTTTCAGTACCGGATTCCAGCCGGGTGCAGGACGAGGTGACCATGGCCGAAACCATGGGGCTTACCAGGGCACACTCCGATTATTACCCATTGCAGCTTGGGTTGCACATCCTGAGCGGTGCATTTTACGCTACCAGGCTTTACCGGGATCTGCGGGAAGAAGCCGGGCTGGTCTATATGGTTGAAGCATTTCTCCAGGCAGGGAAGAATCGATCAATCTTTGGGGTTGTGTACGGGTGCGACCCTGGCAACAATATGAAAGCAAGTGCCATGATAGAGCGCGATCTTGAAGAAATGCGGAAGGATGTTGTCACTCCGACCGAACTGAGGCAGGCCAGAACGCTCCTGATCCGCCAATTGCAGCTGGAAGGGACCAGTACGAGCGGTATCGCCAATGAACTACTTGCACTTTCTCTGGCCGACCTCCCCCTGGATGAACCGCAACGTGCATCCCAAAGGTATCGAAAGATTACCGCAGCACAGATCAAGAAAGCTTTTTCCAGTTGGATAAGGCCGGGCGGATTTGCCCACGTAAGCCAGGGACCGTCTCGATAAGTCAAGCGGCAGTTGAAAATGGCGCGGGGCAAAGGAACGACTTGATAAAACTCAGTTGCTCCTTTGCCCCGCGCCTCGAATTATTTTCCACCATTTTCCGATCAGTGGACTTATTTCCTGATCGTGCAGCCAATGATTTACAAACTATGATGATGGCTTACTGCTTTTTTAGAACAAAATTACTTGAAGGTCTTCAGGATATACTCGGCAATTGCCTTGGCTTCCTTATCGGAAATTTCTTTTTTATCAAATTTGGTCATGCCTGGGCCCGGTTTGCGCATTTTTGCAACGATATCCTTCCAGCTCTTGATGCCGTTTTTCTCAAGAGCCTCCTTTTTCAGCGGTTTAGCCTGATTGATTATGTTGCCGCCGTCAGGATGGCAACTGGCGCAGTGTTTCCCAAACTCGACCTTGCCATCCAGCTTGCCGGACATATCCGCCTGAACGCTGAAAGTTGCCGCCCCCACTGCAAACATTGTTACTGCTGCGATTAACCCTTTTTTCATGATTATTCTCCTCCTCGGTATTTGCCCAACGAATCAGGCATTATTTTCTCTTTGATTCCGTCAAAGAAATCTATGGAGCCTTGATCTCTTCGCTCTTGGCCTGAAGTTTTTTCAACAATTCCCCGTAATTATGCTCCGATATAATCCTGTTGAACTGGCTGCGATAATTTGAGACAAGACTGACCCCCTCGATAACAACGTCGTAGACCATCCATTTACCGTTCTCGTTCATTAGCCTGTAGTCCAGAGAGAACTCGTCATGGGACGGGGTGATGATCTTGGATCTTACTTCGGAGTTGTTGCCCTCTGTTGTCTCGTTGATGTAGACGATCTTTTCATTGTGGTAGGATTCGATTTTGTTGGCGTAAGAGTTTTCAAGCAGGGTTTCAAACAGGCCTACAAACTGTTTTTTCTCGGCAGGTGTTCTCGTATTCCAATGCCTGCCGAGAGACCGTTTGGCCATTTCCGTATAATCAAAGATATCGCTGATCGCCTTCTTCAAGGCCTGACGCCGTTTTTGTTCGTTTTTCTTCATCTCCTTGTTGGTGACAATCCTGACCACCTCGTCAACCGTCTTTTTCACTTCGTCGGTAACGTTTGCATAGGCTTGTGCAGCAGCAAAGATACAGATTAATGCAATTAGTGTGATACGTTTCAGCATGATCTCTCCTGTCAATATCTAGTTTTGAATTGTGAAAGCCGGCTCATATGGTGCTTCAGAAAATTCACACACCAATCCGGCACTCAACCCTTTATTTTAAAAGTAATTCCGAGACGTTTCCGCTATTTTTGAAAAATTATACCACACCGTTGGTGAATGCAAACTGAAGCACGAAGAAAAGCATGGGGCAGGTTGATTGTATGATTGAGGATGGGGGGATTACAGCTTAGTGCAGATCGGCTGGAACTCGTCCAAGAACATCGGCCGCCTTATTCCACAGGCAATCCACCGCATCCAGCACATATATCTGGTCTCGTTCCTTGTAATGAAAGCGGGAGATATTTGGACACTCCTTGAGAATGGCTGCCCCATGGGGCTCATCGGTGCGCAGGCTGTCAACCGGGAAGTCACTGACAGCCTCTAGTCCCCAAATATCCAAGGCCTGATCATAATAACCCATTGCTTTCCGGAGCAATCCGACAGTCTCGGATGATCCATCCGTCAACAATCCGACATATTCACGAGGTCGCACCAAGGCATCCCGATATTCGTGATAGGTAATTCCCGGCTTGCTCAGGGATCGGATTCGCGTCAGTTCATAATATGCAAGGCGTTCCTGCCCCTTGCTTTCGTCGGACCATGCAACATGAGGAAGCAAAACATGGATTCCGATTGCCAATACCATCCATAGCAGCATACCTGGAAATCTATTCATTGGTATCTCCACGATCACTGATAGTTTCAATAGCATATCACTGAATCAGGCGCTCACCATACGACACCGAAATCTGTGCGCGGTTTTGAATTATTCGCCTTTTTCCAAGTATACGCTAACCATGAAATGATTCCCGCCGGATTCGAACAAAAGTGTCAATGTATCAGGCAATGAACCAATAGTCATGACATACTCGTCGCCAGATATGACGGAAGGAGTCGACAACCTGACTTCGTGGCCATCCTTGACAAAATGGTGCTTGAAAGAACCGCCCATCATATTGGCGATTTCCCCCAAGGCATCGTGAACATCATCATCACATTCAGAGATATCCATTCCGAGCATTTGGGAGGCAAAAGACATCGCCAGTTTCTGCGGGGTATTAATGCTTATCATGCCATTATAACCACCGGCAAAACCTACCATGGCAGTGACGCAGTCCTTGAATGTCGTCAATGTCTCCACCTGTCGTGATTTGGATACCTCTATTCCGACCATGGTGGAAAAAATCTCGCGAACATCGTTGTCGAGGTGATCGATTAGCTGCTCTTCCGTTGTGTTCAGTTGTAATAGTACGTCAGCGTTGATCATACTTGCCCCCTATGCGATAATTCTGTCTCTTTCCTTGTTTTTATCACTTCTTAATACGCTAAACAGACTGCATTCCATATCCTGGCTCAGAAATTTGTATTTCACGCCAATGCCGGCTGGCCGACGCTGTCCCCAAGATTGCGTTCTCGCAACAACGACTTCAATATGTTTTTCAAACTCGGGTAAAGTTACTGTCAACTCATCACCTACGGAATATTTCTCCGGGTACATGTCGGCAATGAACATTCCGCTCCAAGACACGTTAAGAGTGAATCCCCGTTCCATGTTTATGGTAGTCGACAAACTGACATCTTTCCTTTTATAGGCCCTCAACCTTCTCGGTGTGAACTGGGCACAGGTCTTGGTCAGAAAATCATTAAGACTCTTGTCCTGTTTTGCTTCACCGGCCATTGACATGGGAATAAGCATTGCTCCCATGGTCTTGACACGCAGGGTCGGATAGAAACCGGCAAGTGTGTAAGCGACAATCTTCTCCTCGGCCTTGGCCTTTATCATCGTGGCCAGATCGACAAGGATCCCTCCATATTGTCCTTTCAAAGCAAGATCTTCCGCTTCGCAAAAGGTGGAACACACCGTTGCCGGCACATCATAAGGCAACAGGCTGGCAGCAAGCGATTTACGAGAGCTTTCGTTGTAGGCAACAACTAATATCGTAAATTCTGGATGATTTGTTTTCGGGGTGTGCATGAAGCCGCATTTTCCTTTTGTCGGTCAGTGCTAGCATAATCTCATTATTTTATTCAATTTTCAATCAGATCAAATTTCCAGAATAGTTATTTTAATTTAAGCTAAGCTTACCTATCCAATTAATTTCAAAGTTTTGATGTATAATTTGAAATAAAATACATATTTTCAATTATTTTCTTATACTTCACATATTAAGCATATTGAGAATACATAACCTATTGCATGAATAGCGTGTCATAACTGCTACATATGAAATTAATCTCAGTTAAAAAATATATTTTTGTTAATAATTTAGTAACAATTAAACCGGGTGCGCCATATTTTTTACTAATGTATCAGATTGACTATGGCTTGCCTTGAATGATATTCTGGCATCCATATAAACGAAGCTTTAAATTGTTAATACAATCAGTTGACCTTTATGCACTATTACACACAACTTATTGAAATTTATCCCGTCCTTGCGGATGACTGCAGCAGATAATTTCGGAAAAAGGAGTCACTAAAATAGTGAATATTTCCGACCACCTGATAGGCCGCCAACCGATATTGAATCGATTTGAGGAAATTGTGGCCTACGAGTTGTTGTTTCGTTCACCCAGTTCCCTTTCATCGGCAATAATTAACGACTCGACGCAAGCAAGCGCCAGCGTAATCATCAACACCTTGTCACGTTTCGGAATCAGGGATATCCTCGGAAATCATCGAGGTTTTATCAATGTAGAAGCCGATTTGCTGATGAGTGACAACATCGAGTTGCTTCCGGCCGAGGTAATCGGCTTGGAACTGTTGGAAAACATCGTCATCACCCCGGATGTGATTGAGAGATGCCGAGCCCTGAAAAAAGCAGGGTGCCTTCTGGCCCTTGATGACCACGAGTACAGCCGGGAGTATGAGCCTCTGTATAACGGACTGGTTGACATCATCAAGGTGGACCTGTTCAAGACCCCCCTTGACCGGCTTTATAACATGGTTGAAACTTTCAAGCGTTTTCCCGTAAAGCTCCTGGCCGAAAAGGTGGACACACGGGCAGTTTTTCTCCGTTGCCGGAGCCTGGGCTTTGAAATGTTCCAGGGGTACTTCTTTGCACGACCGTCGCTGCTGCAGAAAAAGAGGCTTGAAGATTCAGCCAGTATCCTGTTTGAGCTTATGCAGCAGCTATCAAATGATTCGGATCTGGAGCAGATAGAGCAGACTTTCAAAAAAAGTCCAGCAATGACCTACAAATTGCTGCTGTTGGTGAACTCAGTCTCCACAGGCCTGCGAGAAAAGATCCGTACCGTGCGTCACGCGATCTCCATCATTGGGCTGAATCAACTCAAACGCTGGGTCCAGTTGTCCATATTTGCAGCAGACGACAACCGTGGTTTTGACAATCCGTTAGTTGACCTGGCAGCCGTAAGGGCTGCATTCATGGAGGAGCTGGCTCTTCTGCACCCTGCCTGCAAGCATTATAAATGCTATCCAGACCAGGCTTTCATGGTGGGAATCCTGTCATTATTGAAAGATATCTACGAAATTTCCATGGACGACATAATTAGCGGTTTGAATCTTTCGAGTGAAATCAAGGATGCCTTGGTTGATCGAAGCGGGCCACTGGGCGACCTGCTCAGTCTGGCGGAAAAGCTGGATATGTTGGACTTTGACGGTGCATCCATTTTTCTTGAGAAAATGGAAATCCCTCTTGTAACAGTCCTGGAATGCCAAAAAAAGGCCTTTAACTGGCGGGAAGGCCTGGAGTAAAAGACAAGTTAATTATATAGTTGTTATCAATTCGCCAATCGGATTCACCACAACCATCGTTAAATTTGCTGCACGCAGGCAACAAACTCTTCCAAAACCTTCTGCCAAGTATCAACAGTCTTGGAATACCGGTTTGCGCTTTTCCAGAAATGCGGCCATTCCTTCTTTTTGATCCTTGGTGGCAAAACAATGCCCGAAAAGTTCCGATTCAAGGGTACACCCCTGACTGAGCGACATCTCCAGGCCGTTGCACACGGCATTCTTGCATAGCTTGACCGCGTAGCGTCCCTTGCTTGCTATTTTGGCAGCAATCAGGCGCACCTCGTCCAGCAGATTTTCCTGGGCAACAACCCTGTTAACCAGGCCAAGACGCAATGCTTCTTGCGCATCGATCATCTCCCCGGTCAGCATCATCTCCAGCGCCATACCCCTGCCAACTAGGCGCGAGAGCCGCTGCGTTCCACCAAAACCCGGGATCACGCCAATATTGGTTTCAGGCTGTCCGAATCTCGCGTTGATACTCGCAATGCGAAAGTCACAACACATCGCCAACTCGCAGCCACCACCCAGGGCATAACCGTTCACAGCAGCAATCACCGGTTTTTCGCACCGCTCAATTGCTCGATATATCAGGTGTGCGTTTGCCGCCAGTTCCCTAGCCTGAATAGCGGTCATATCGCGCATCATCGCGATGTCCGCCCCGGCCGAGAAAGCCTTGTTTCCGGCACCTGTAAGTATCAGCACGCGGGCATCGTCATTTATAGATAGATCGCGCATTGTGTTGGAAAGGGCATCCAGCAGCTCCTGATTCAGGGAATTCAGACTGTCTGGACGATTTAAAGTAATGATTGCAATATTGTCCACAACATCCACTGACACAACACTATTTTCCATTTACCCACCCCCCTCACACCTATTCTCAGTGGTAACAACACGTACTTGTTTCGATATGGATGAACTGTACCAGAATTGCCAGCCCGCACAACATTCGGCTCTGAATATGGCTCGCTATTTCCATTCAGGCCCCTGATTTGCGCTTTCCCAGCCATGCAGTATCATTTTCTCAGAAAGGGCTGATTCAGCTTCCCGCAGCAATTATAGGAAACAGCTAGGCCACGAAGTGGAGGCGAATGTGAACGGCATATATGTTGTTGAGGCGTTACGGACACCATTTGGTTCATTCGGCGGGGCTTTGGCCAAAATTGATGCCCCACGCCTGGCAGCGCAGGTGATCAAGGGGCTTTTAACAAAAACCGGCCTTGAACCTGGTGCGGTGGACGATGTGATAATCGGCCAGGTTCTTTCGGGCGGTTGCGGCCAGGCGCCAGCCAGGCAGGCAATGCAACAGGCCGGGATTCCGGACAGCACCCATGCCATGACCATCAACAAGGTTTGCGGCAGCGGTCTGAAAGCGATCATGCTGGGCGCAGACAGCATCAGGCTCGGTGATTCCAGGATCGTAATCGCAGGCGGCATGGAAAGCATGTCGCAGGCCCCCTATTTTCTGAAAAAAGCCAGATCCGGTTACCGGTTTGGCCATGGTGAAATCCATGACCTGATGATTTACGACGGTCTCCAGGACCCTTACAGCGGCAGGTTGATGGGTGAGATCGGCGATGCCAGCGCCGCTCGCAACGGCATTACCCGCAGCGAACAGGATGAATACGCCATCCGCTCCTATCGGCTGGCCAGAAAAGCGGTGCAGGAAGGTATCTTTCGGCAGGAATTGGTATCGCTGGCAAATCCGGACAGCAAAAATGACGATCAGCCGGACTTCGACGAAGAACCTTTCCGGGTTGATCCGGACAAGTTGACCCAACTGGGGCCGGCATTCGGTAAAGAAGGCACCATTACTGCCGGCAATGCCTCAACCATCAGCGATGGCGCTGCCCTGACGATACTTGCCGATGAGGCCGGCCTCACCGAGCTCAATCTGCGACCAAAGGCCCGCATCATAGCCAGCGCCACCGAGAGCCGCCATCCGGAGCAGTTTCCCGAGGCGCCCGAGGGCGCTATCCGCAAGGTATGCCAAAAGGCGGGTCTAGCCATCGAAGCCATTGACCTGTTCGAAATCAACGAGGCCTTTGCCTCAGTGGCACTATATGCAATCAAGGCCCTGAAACTGGATTTGGCAAAGGTCAACGTCAACGGCGGCGCCATTGCCCTCGGTCACCCGATCGGCGCCAGCGGTGCCAGGCTCGCGGCAACCATTGTCAGGGAACTTCACCACAGGCGAGTCCGTTATGGCTTGGCCACTCTCTGTATTGGTGGGGGCGAAGCAGTGGCGGTCATTTTTGAAAGGGTTTAATCCCCAACAATGGTTTCACGCAGCTATGCAGAGAAAGGCTTTCAACAGATTCGTTACGTAATTAAACGAGCAAATATCGCCCAAGATTTTCAACAGGAGTTTATATGATCAAGACAATCGGAGTCGTTGGTGCCGGGGTGATGGGCAATGGGATTGCCCATGTCTTTGCCTGGCATGGCTATGATGTGATTCTTTACGACGTGGATGATTCCCAGATCGCAAGCGCCATGGTCACGATCAGGGAGAACCTGGGCCGACAGGCAAAGAAGGGGATAGTCGATAGCAGCCGCATCAATGAAATCATGGGCCGCATCAGGACAACCCTGTATCTGTCTGATCTGGCGCCAGTGGATTTTGTGGTTGAGGCGGTCACCGAGAACAAGTCGCTGAAGGTGGAGTTGTTCCGAAAACTGGATGAAATTGTGCGGGAAGACGTGATTCTCGCCTCAAACACCTCATCCATCCCAATAACCACCCTTGCCGCCGTAACCAAGCGACCGGGGCAGGTGATCGGCATGCACTTCATGAATCCTCCACCGGTGATGACGCTGGTGGAGGTGATCCGTGGCCAGGCCACCAGTGATGAAACATTTGCTACCGTAGCCAGCTTGACAACCACCCTGGAAAAGGAGATTGCGCTTGCCCAGGATTATCCAGGTTTCATTGTCAACCGCATCTTGATTCCCATGATCAATGAGGCTGTCTTTGCCCTTTTCGAAGGGGTTGCCACGGCCGAAGACATAGACAAGGGGATGAAGCTGGGCACCAATCAACCAGTCGGCCCACTTGCCTTGGCAGACCTGATCGGGCTTGACACCGTACTCGCCATTGCAAACGTGCTGTACGAAGGTTTCAAGGATCAGAAATATCGGCCCTGTCCATTGCTTGTCAAAATGGTTGCGGGCGGTACCCTGGGAAGGAAAACCGGCAGCGGCTTCTACACCTATCAGGATTAATCGGCCAAAATCCGCTATGTTGACAACCTTGGAAACCATTATGTAATTGCGGAACACATAATGCCGGAGGCACCGAAATGGAGTTTGAACTCACCAAGGAGCAAATCTTGCTCCAGCAGAAGATCAGGGAATTTGCCGCCATGGAGCTAAAGCCGGGAGCCGGCAGACGTGATGAAACCGGGGATTTTCCCTGGCCGGCAATTAAACAGTTACAAAAAATGGGGTTATTCGGACTTACCCTGCCAATCGAATATGGCGGAGGGGGGGTGGATTTTCTCAGTTATGTGCTTGTTGTGGAAGAACTGGCCAGGATCGACGCTGCGGTAACTATCACCCTTTTGGCTCATACCCTCTCAGCCGCCCATATCAACGCCTTTGGATCAATGAATCAGAAACTGGAATATCTCCTTCCGCTGGCAAACGGCGAAAAGCTTGGCGCCTGGGCTCTGACCGAACCAAGTGCCGGCAGCGATGCCGGCGGCATCCGAACCGTAGCGGTTGCCGAGGGCAATGTGTGGCGGCTGACCGGCAACAAGTTCTTCATCACCAACGGCTCCCAGGCGGACACCCTTGTGGTCATGGCTTCCAGCGATCCGGCCCGCGGGCCAAAGGGCATCTCGGCCTTCATCGTGCCGGGAGACAGCGCCGGCCTGAACAAGGGCAAGAACCTGGACAAGCTAGGCTTCCGTTCCAGCGACACAGTGGGGCTTATGCTGAAGGATGTCCGGGTTACCCAGGATTGCCTCCTTGGTGAGCTGAACCTCGGTTTCATCCAGGCCATGGAGATACTTGCTACAGGCAGGATCGGAGTAGCTGCCATGGCGGTCGGGATCGGCCGGGCCTGCCTGGAGGACAGCATTGCCTATGCCCGGAAACGACAGGCATTCGGCCGGCAGATCGGAGATTTCCAGGCCATCCAGTGGATGCTGGCCGACATGGCCACCGAACTGGATGCGGCCCGCCTTCTGGTTCACCGGGCCGCCGGTCTCAAGGATAGCGGAAAGAAATTCGGCAAGGAAGCCTCCATGGCCAAGCTTTATGCTTCGGAGACAGCCACCAGGGCCGCGTTGAAGGCGGTTCAGATCCATGGCGGCTACGGCTATACACGGGCATTCCCTGTGGAGCGTTATCTACGGGAGGCCAAGCTGTGCGAGATCGGCGAAGGCACTTCCGAGATGCAGCGGCTGATTATCGCGCGGGAACTCATGAAATAATCTGGGGGGCGAGACCTTCCTCAAGGAAACCCCCTTTACACTCATCATGGTCGAATTCAACCTAATCAACACACTCTTCCTTTCGCGCCTGATCGGGGCCGAACCGGAGGAGGTGACCATCGGCATGGAGGTCAAGGCGCGCTTTCTGCGCAATGCCAAGTTCAAGCCTACCGATGTCTATTTTGTCCCGCTGTGACGCCGGATCTTACCCTTCCTCTTTAGCTTTGCTGTAGAAATGGATCAGGAACTCGGCGTCCCTGGGTGACAGATCAAACTTGAACACAGCCTCCTGGACAAGCGGTTGCACAGGCTGATCAGGGTCTTCCTGCAGATTGCCGGACACCCATTTGATGGCACGTCTCAGGTCATCTCCTTCTGGTAACAGGCCGTGTTTGGTCATAATTCTCCTTAGGTAAACAATCCGCTTAGCTGCATTCGATAATTACATACCCTGTTAAACATTTCCACCAAATCAGATACCAACGATATCATGTTTGCAACACTGGCTAAAGCTTTAATGAACCGGGATTGCCTTTTGCACCGGCCCCTGCGATGGTGTCCGGAACGGCTCGCTCATATGGTCAACATTTCCATGAATTCATTGACCGGCGTGGCAGCCAGCCGTGGCCGGTCGAGGCAGAGTTCGATGAACGCCTCGGCCCGGTCGGCTGCAAGGCATGTTGCTAAGTTGTTACGGCACTTCTGAACCAGTTGCGGCAACGCCTCCTGCCGTCTGCGGCGGTGCCCTATGGGATACTCCACCTCCACCCGTTCCGTGCATTTCCCATCCTTGAAAAAGACCTGCACCGCGTTCGCGATGGAGCGTTTGTCGGGATTGAGGTAATCCCGCGAATAGCGCGGTTCCTCCACAACCTCCATTTTTTCGCGGAGCTTGTCTATGCGCGGGTCACCGGCCACCTTGTCCCCGTAGTGATCGGCGGTCAGTTCACCGAAGATCAGCCCGATTGCGGTCATGTACTGCAGGCAATGGTCCCGGTCGGCGGAATTGTAGAGCGGGCCGGTTTTGCTGATGATCCTGACCGCTGACTCCTGTGTTGAGATAACGATGAAGTCGATCTGATCGAGCCGGCCATTTACCTGGGGATGAAGCGTCAAGGCGCATTCCACGGCGGTCTGGGCATGGAATTCAGCCGGAAAGGCCACCTTGAACAGGACATTTTCCATCACGTACGAGCCATAGTTCCTTGGAAAACTGAATTTCCCGCCACGGAACGAGACATCGTAGAATCCCCACCCCTTGGCACTCAAGGCGCTGGGATAACCCGCCTCACCTGCAACCGCCATCAGCGCCAGCTGCACCCCGCGACTGGTGGCGTCGCCAGCGGCCCACGACTTGCGAGGGCCGGTATTGGGGGCATGCCGATAGGTGCGCAGGCTCTGGCCGTCCACCCAGACCAGGGAGATGGCATTGACGATCTGGTCCCGGCTCCCCCCCAGGAGCCGAGTGGCCACTGCTGCCGTAGCCAGTTTCACCAGGACGACATGATCCAGGCCGACCCGGTTGAAACTGTTCTCCAGCGCCATCACGCCCTGGATCTCGTGGGCCTTGATCATGTATGTCAAGACATCGTCCATACTAAGCGGCGCCTTTCCTGCCGCAAGGTTCCGTTGACTGACATAATCGGCAACCGCCAGTATGCCACCCAGATTGTCTGAAGGGTGCCCCCACTCGGCAGCCAGCCAGGTATCGTTATAATCCAGCCAGCGGATCATGGCTCCTATATCTAATGCGCCTTTTACCGGATCAAGTATGTATGATGTCCCGGGAATCCGCGTGCCGTTAGGAACAATCATCCCGGGGACGCATGGCCCCAACATGCGGGCGCATTCCGGGAAACGCAACGCCAGCAGCGCGCAACCGACCGCATCCATCAGCGAATATGCGGCCGTGTCAAGGGCCTCGTCGCTGTTAATTTCATAAAAACCGACATAGTCGGCAATATTCTGCATCTCCCGGTCAGGCTCGGGCCGGATATTCAGTGTTGCCTGGGTTGTCATACTCCTCCTCCTGAAAAGACCTTGTCTCCGTGGTTTATTTTAAGACCCCCTTCTCCAAGGGTAGATGTTCTATGTTCTCTTGGTTCCGGCCCGCTGCATGCCACAACCGGCCGGAACACGGTGCTATGGTCATGTCTTGGTCTCCTTTCCGAAAATATTGTCGAGCATGCGTTCATAGTCGTGGTAACCGAGAAAATCATACAGTTCGGAGCGGCTCTGCATCTTCTCCACAACCCCTTCCTGAGTGCCTTTGTCCCGAATTTCGCGGTATACCTGCAGGGCTGCGGCATTCATGGCGCGGAAAGCGGAGAGCGGATATAGCACCAGACTTACGCCCGCCGCTGCCAATTCATCCACACTGAATAGTGGCGTGACGCCGAATTCGGTCATATTGGCCAAAATCGGGATACCAACCGCATCAGCGAAGCGCCGGTAATCCTCCAGATTCAGCAACGCTTCGGGAAATAGCATGTCGGCCCCGGCCTCGCGGTAGCAACAGGCCCGTTCAATGGCAGCGTCCACCCCCTCCACGGCCACGGCATCGGTGCGGGCCATGATCACGAAATCCGGGTCGGTGCGCGCATCCACGGCCGCCTTGATGCGGTCCACCATATCCCCTGAAGCTACCAGGGCCTTGCCCGGTCTGTGGCCGCAGCGCTTGGCCGCCACCTGGTCCTCGATGTGAACTCCGGCAGCGCCGGCCCTGATCATTTCCCGCACGGTCCGGCCCACCATGAAGGCATGCCCCCAGCCGGTATCCACATCGACAAGAAGCGGCAGTCGGCTGGCAGCGGTAATCCGGCGCACGTCGTCGAGAACATCGTTGAGCGTGGTCATCCCCAGATCAGGCATGCCGAATGAGGCATTGGCCACACCGGCCCCGGACAGGTAGATCGCCCGAAAACCGATTCGTTCAGCCATCAAAGCCGCATATGCGTTGATGGCGCCAACAACCTGCAATGGTTTCTCATCGGCCAGGGAGGCGCGTAGCGACTTGGCAGGCGTACAATTGCTCATAATTTCCATCTCCATACCATCTTGAATTATCAAAAAATTATAACCTGAAATCCTGGTTGTGCAATCCTGGCAGGCCGTTGACATAAGTTCAATGACGGCTAAAATTCATTAATAGAGTCGCAGAAATTCAAATCGGAATGGGACAATGCCATGCCCAATGAAGTCATTGCCGAATTCAAGGTCACGCGGATGAGCATTCTTGATGAAAACGGCATTGCCGACGTAGCGCTCATGCCGGAACTGTCCCATGAGGAAATCCGCAAAATGTACGAACTGATGCTGCTGGCACGGGCCTTTGACCAGCGCGCCCTGGCCCTACAACGGGAGGGGCGGCTCGGCACCTACCCCCCAATCATGGGTCAGGAGGCGGCCCAAGTGGGGAGTGCCATGGCCATCAAGCCGGCTGACTGGGTCTTTCCCTCGTTCAGGGAAACAGGGGTGCACCTGAGTCTGGGCTATCCGATCGCGCAGATATTTCAGTACTGGTCAGGCGACGAGCGCGGACAGCTGACGCCGGATAACCTGAACATCTTTCCCTTCTGCGTTTCAGTGGGCACGCACATCCCCCATGCCGTGGGTGCTGCCATGGCGGCCCGTTACCGGCGCGATCCCATTGCGGTGGTGGCCTATTTCGGCGACGGCGCCACTTCCAAGGGTGACTTCCACGAAGGATTCAACATGGCCGGGGTATTCCGCCTGCCGGTTGTCTTCATCTGCCAGAACAACCAGTGGGCCATATCGATTCCGGTCAAGGAGCAGACCGCTGCCGCCAGCCTGGCCCAGAAGGCCGTTGCTTACGGCTTCGAGGGGATCCAGGTGGACGGCAATGACGTGTTCGCCGTTTACTGCGCCACCCGGAACGCCCTGGAAAAGGCCCGGGGCAACGGTGGTCCCACCTTCATCGAGTGCCTCACCTACCGGGTGGCGGACCATACCACGGCCGACGACGCCGGCCGTTACCGATCATCTGAAGAGGTGGCAGCCTGGCGCGCCCGGGACCCGATCCTGCGTCTGGAGCGCTTCATGGCGGCCCAGGGGTTCTGGAGCGAGGACTATGGCAGGGAAGCCAGATCAAGGGCATCGGCCTCCATGGACGAAGCAGTGCATGAGATGGAAGGATTCCCGCCGCCTGCTGCGGCCGATATGTTCGAACATGCCTGCGCATCGCTATCTCCACGGCAAACCAGGCAGCAGGAAGGGCTCTGACATGGCAAAGCTCAATATGGTTCAGGCAATCAACCTTGCCTTGCGCGAGGAGATGGCGCGGGACGACCGGGTCGTTGTCATGGGCGAGGACGTGGGCCGTGACGGCGGCGTGTTCCGGGTCACCGAGGGTCTGAGGGAGCATTTCGGTGCGGAGCGGGTGATCGACACCCCATTATCAGAGTCCGGAATTGTTGGCGCGGCCACCGGCATGGCCGCCTATGGCCTGCGGCCGGTGGCCGAGATCCAGTTCATGGGGTTCATCTATTCCGCCCTTGACCAGCTGTCGGCCCATGGGGCACGGCTGCGCACCCGTTCCCGCGGCCGTTACACCTGTCCCCTGGTGGTGCGGACCCCATATGGCGCCGGCATCAAGGCCCCGGAACTGCACGAGGAGAGCAGTGAGGCGATCTTCTGCCACATTCCCGGCATCAAGGTGGTGGCGCCGTCAGGGCCATACACCGCAAAGGGCCTTATGCTGGCAGCCCTGCGCGACCCGGACCCTGTCCTGTACCTGGAGCCGACCAGGCTCTACCGCCTCATCCGGGAGGAAGTGCCTGAAGGTGAGTACCTCACGGAACTGGGGCGGGCGCGGTTGGCCAGGACAGGTGACAATGTCACCGTCATTGCCTGGGGAAGCATGCTGGAGCGAGTACTGAAGGCGGTCGAGCCATACAGTGCGGATGTGATCGATCTGCTGACCCTCAGCCCCTTTGATGCCGAAACCGTGCTGGCATCGGTCCGGAAAACCGGGCGGGCGGTCATAGTCCACGAGGCAATCAAGACTTGCGGCCTTGGCGCCGAAATCGCCGCCACGATTGCCGAAGACGCCATCCTCCACCTGCGGGCACCGGTGCTGCGGGTAACAGCCCCGGATGTGCCGGTTCCCCTGGGCAAGCTGATCGATCACTATCTGCCGACAGCGGAGCAGATCAGAGCGGCACTGGATGAGGTGCTGCAATATTAGGCCAACGGACGAATAATGCACATAAATCACCACGTGTCCTATCCGTTCCATAAGTCCCATGCAACAAAGGAGCGCTTATATGCCTTTTGAATTCAAGCTACCGGACCTGGGTGAAGGTATAACCGAGGTCGAGCTGCGCAAGTGGCTGGTAAAGGAGGGTGACCGGGTCGTTGAGCACCAGGCCATAGCAGAGGTGGAGACCGACAAGGCCGTGGTGGAAGTGCCTACGCCCAGGGCTGGCATAATCAGCCGCATCAATTGCCGGGAGGGGGATACCGCCAGGGTCGGCGAGATACTGCTCACCATTGCCGAGGCAGGGGATGCCGCAAACACGACCCGCGGGTCGGTCGGGATCGTCGGTGAGTTGCCCGAGGCCAAAGACGAAGACTCCGGACCTGTAACCAGACAGACCTTCGAGGTACTGGCCACCCCCCTGGTACGGAAGCTGGCCCGGGAGCGTGACATCGACCTGGGGAACATCCGGGGCAGCGGCCCCCGGGGCAGCATTACCCCGGAAGACCTGGACCGGGAAGCGGTCAGGCCCCAGCCGCAGCTGGCCGCGGACAGATTCGGGCCTGTGGAGAGGCTGCCTCTGCGGGGGTTGCGGCGCACCATTGCCCGTAACGTGATCGCCTCCCAGCGGGCAACCGCCTTTGTCAGCGGCATGGAGGAAGCCGACATCACCGAACTGTGGGGACTGCGCGAACGGGAGCAGCACGAGGTCGAATCGCGCGGCACGCACCTGACGTTCATGCCATTCTTCATCAAGGCCGCCCAGCACGCCCTGCGCGAACACCCCTACCTGAATGCCGCCATCGACGACGCCACAGAGACGATCATCCTCAAACAACACTACCATTTCGGCATTGCCGTGGAGACCCCTGACGGCCTGATGGTGCCGGTCATTCGCGACGTGGACAAAAAGAGCATTCTCGAACTGGCAGTGGAAATTCATGAACTGGGGATCAAGGCCCGGGAGCGGACCATCGGCATCGAGGAACTCAAGGGAAGCAGCTTTACCATCACCAACTACGGGCACTTTGGCGGTACCTTTGCCACCCCGATCATCAACTGGCCCGATGTGGCGATCATGGGGTGCGGCCGGATCAGCGAGCGCCCATGGGTGCACAAAGGCAAGATCGCTATCCGCAAGATCCTGCCGCTGGCTCTGACCTTTGACCACCGCGTCACCGACGGCGCCGATGCGGCCCTGTTTCTGGGCAAGGTCGTGCGCTACCTGGAGGACCCGGCGCTGTTGTTCATAGAAAGTACTTGAGATGGGATGACCTGAAAGGTAAGGAACCTCAGTAATCCTGGTAGGCCATGGCCGTGCAAACCCTCTCGCGGGCCAGGATGACAGCCGCGGCCCTGGGGAGGAGCTGTTCCGCTGCCGCCTTTTCAAGGATCTTGCGGGAATTTTTCCTGATCCGGTCCGCAATGGCCGCAAAGGTCTCCTGTTCCGTACTGCCGGCATATTCCATGGCCGCCATGATGACCCCGCCGGCATTGGCGATGAAGTCCGGCACAACCAGAACTTTGCGCTCGTGAAGCATTTGCTCCGCCCCTGCCGTGGCCGGAATGTTGGCCCCCTGCAAGATCATGCGGGCCTTTATGTTGGCCGCGTTCCCCTCATGGATCACGTCCGGTGTGGCGGCAGGAATGAGGATGTCGCAATCGATGCCGAACAGTTCACTGGACCGGATACGGGTGCCCTTGCCATGATGCATGACGCTGCCGGTTTCCTGTTTTATGACCATCAATTCCTCGGCAGACATGCCCGACGGGTTATGTACCGCCCCCCGCGAGTCCGATACCGCCACCAGGATTGCCCCTTTTGCAGTGAGATAACGGGCAGCGGCCTTGCCAACGCTGCCGAAACCCTCCAGGGCGATCCGTGCCCCTGCCAGCTGGATGCCGGCAAACGGCGCGGCCACCTCGGCGCACTCGGCCAGGCCGAACCCAGTGGCGCCCAGTTTGTCCAGAGGCAAACCGCCTAGCTCTTCGGGCAGCCCCACCGAACGGCCGGTTTCGTCATGAATCCAGGCCATGGCGGTTTCGTCGCAGCCCATGTCCGGGCCAGGGATATACTCGTCGAGATCCTTGATCATGCGGGCAAAGACCCGAAACCAGCGCTCCTTCAGCGGACTGACCGGGTCAGCGATTATCCCTGCCTTGGCACCGCCATGGGGCAGACCGGCAATGGAATTCTTGAGGGTCATGGTCCGAGCCAGGCGCATGACCTCTTCCACTGTTACGGCAGGCGACATCCTGACGCCGCCAATGGCCGGACCCAGGGCGATATTGTCGATCACCACCACGGCGTGCAGACCTTCCTTGGCGGAATAAAGCCGGATTATCCTGGCCGGGCCGATATCGTCAAAGGTAATTTCATTCATGAGTACAATTTATCAGATATTATTAAAAATACAAGAAAGTGGTAGTCACAGGAACTGATCAACCGCCAGTAACTTTTTACCGATGACACGGCAGACGTAAAGGAGAAGACGGCCGAGGGCCGGATGAGGTGGCAACAGCGGGAACGGTCCTACTGCTTGGGCGTCATTGAATAGAAGCATAGCGTAAACTCATCGAAACTAACTTCATAGTCCAGGTGCCAAAGGCTTTTATCGTATAGGGGAAATCGTACGTCACCTTCGTAACGATCATGAATCCGGGAAACATACATATAATCGGCCACTGAAAGTGCCTTTTCGTATAGTTCCGCTCCGCCAATGACAAAAATCTTCTTTTCCAACGAATACCCAAGCATCAGGGCCTCATCCAGGTTTTTCGCGATCTGTAATCCTTCCCTGGGAGGCAAGGTGGAACTGACGACTATGTTGTTTCGGTCCGGTAATGACCGGCCTATGGACTCAAAGGTATGTCGCCCCATGATTACCGTGCTCTCAAGAGTCAGTTTTTTAAAGAGCTTCAACTCCTCTGAAATTCGCCATGGCAATTCATTCCCTTTGCCGATAATTCCGTCTTCGGTCATGGCAACTATTATATATATCCCTGTTTTATCGTGATCTTTCACGACATGTCCTCACAATTCATTATGCTTATTCCAGGCCGAAGCGATGCTGGATTTCTGCCGGTGCCTCTTCAAATCGGGAGAATTCCATGGTGTACCCGCCCCTCCCCTTGGTGGCGCTGCGCAATTCGGTCATGTAACCGAACATCTCGGCCAGGGACACGGTCGCATGCAGCACCTCGATATCGCCGTGCCCAATGCTTCCCCCCTCTACCCTGCCCCCCTTCTGTTGCAGGGTACCAAGGACCCTACCCAGATATTCCGCCGGCAAAGTCAGTTCCAGGGCCATGAGCGGCTCCAGAAGGTACGGGCTCCCTTCGCGGGCCGCCATGAGCACGCCCCGCTGGGCAGCGGCCTTGATGCCGGACTCGCTTGTCACTCCCTGCTCAAAGGGAATGTCCAGCACCTCGACCTCCAGGTCGGTTAGCGGGTAACCGGTCCGGCAGCCGGCTTGGCACCCTTGGTAAAGACTTTCCTCGACCGCCTTCAACAACTCCGGAGTAATGGTGGCAGTCGCTGGCGGCAACAAGATCCGCAACCCGCTGCTGCGGGGCAATGGGGTGAGCCGCAGGTGGACCTCTCCGACATCTATCCTTCCCTCCCCTTCCCTGCGGAACAATTCCTTGCGGGTGACGGCCCGGCGCAAGGTTTCCCGGTAAACCACCCTGGGCCGTCCGGTCGTAACCCGTACGCCACATTCCCGTTCGAGCCGGTCCACTATAATCTCCAGGTGGAGTTCACCCATGCCGGTAAGGATGGTCTGGCCGGTCTCCTCGTCCTCATGAACCCGGAAGGTGGGGTCTTCCCATTGCAGCCTCTCCAGGGCACCAGGAAATTTTTTGCGGTCTTCCGCCGCTTTTGGCTCAACGGCAATCGACACTACCGGCTCCGGCACGGAAAGTCCTTCCAACAACAAATGATGTTCCGGATCACACAGTGTGTCGCCTGTGAGTGTTTCCCTGAAGCCGAGTACGGCAACAATATCGCCGGCAGTAGCTGCATTTATCTCCTCCCGCCGGTGTGAGTGCATATGGAATAGCCTGCCGACCCTCTCGGAGTTCTGCCTCGTTGTGTTGTAAACTGAACTGCCGGGACGGATGGTGCCTGAGTAGAGGCGCAGGTAGGTGAGCATCCGCCCTTCGTCGGACATCACCTTAAAGGCCAGGGCGCGCAATGGGGCGCCAGGATCGCATCTAACCGTCTCCTGTTCGCTGGTCAATGGGTGGCGGCCCGCCACAGGCCTGGCATCCAAAGGTGACGGGAGATATTGGCCGACCGCGTCCAGCAAGGGCTGGATTCCTTTGTTGCGCAGGGCCGAGCCTATCAGAACCGGAAAGATTCGGCAGGCGATGGTTACTCTGCGCAATGCCTCCTTCAGGCGATGGCCGTCCACAGGCCTTCCTTCGAGAAAATCGGTCAAGATCGAATCGTCGAAATCCGCAACAGTTTCGGTCAAAGTCAGACGCGCTGCCGTCACCGGCTCGACCAGGGCCGCCGGGACCGCTCCCCTCCGCACGGTCTTTCCCAGGTCGCTTTCATCGAAGAAGAGTGCTTCAACACTCACCAGATCTATCACTCCCGCAAGAGCGCCATCTTCTTCGATGGGGAGTTGCAGCAGCACCGGACGGGCCTTGAGCCTCTCCTCCATCTGGCTTAAAGTTTTAAGATAATCAGCGCCGACCCGGTCCATCTTGTTGATGAAGCAGATCCGGGGCACACCGTAACGGTCGGCCTGGCGCCAGACAGACTCGCTCTGGGGCTGAACCCCTTCCACGGCGCTGAAGATTGCCACTGCCCCATCCAAGGCCCTGAGCGTTCTTTCCACCTCAATGGTAAAGTCTATATGCCCGGGGGTATCGATAAGGTTGAAGCGGTACTCACCCCAACGGCAGGTGGTGGCAGTGGCGGTAATGGTGATTCCCCGCTCCTGCTCCTGGGGCATCCAGTCCATGACTGCCAGGCCGTTGTGCACCTCCCCCATTTTGTGGGTTTCCCCACTATAGAAGAGGATTCGCTCCGACACGGTGGTCTTGCCGGCATCGATATGGGAGATGATGCCGAAGTTTCGTATGGTGTCGAGGGGTTGAATGGCTGTTCTCCTTTCGTTTCGGCTTCGGTACACCGGCAGCTATTACCACTTGGCCGGACAGATCTGTTTGGCGAATTGGCGTTTAAACTGTCTTTAAAATTTACATAAATGTACCACAGGAGAAACAAATCGTAAAAACTAACTTGAATTACCAATTTTTTAAGCTAAAATCCTATTAATTTCTAAGAGACTCTACTGCAGCCGCTATCACGCGTTGAGTAAAACCATTTTTCACAGAGCAGCCTGTTCCACCATATGGCTCTCGAAGCATAAACAATAACTCAACTGCTTTGATTTTTTAAGCAAACCCAGACTGTTATTGACAATGATCCCACAAATCGACGGAGACAACGATGTTCAAGGAATTCAAGGAATTCGCATTAAAGGGAAATGTCATCGACCTGGCAGTAGGCATCATTATCGGCGCCGCTTTCAACAAGGTTGTCCAATCCTTTGTCAATGACATCGTCATGCCCCCACTGGGAATGTTGCTGGGAAAAATGGATTTCTCGGCGTTGTTTATCAACCTGTCCGGAAAAGAATTCGAAACCCTCGCCGAAGCGAAAAAGGCCGGTGCAGCGACCATCAATTATGGCCTGTTCATCAATACGCTTGTTGACTTCACCATCATGGCGTTTGTGGTTTTCATCATGATCAAGCAGATCAATCGCTTAAAACGCGAAGCACCACCAGCGCCGGAACCTGACACCAAAGATTGCCCGCTATGTCTTTCAAAGATACCAATAAAAGCTGTCCGCTGCCCATTCTGTACATCGGCACTGGAGTAATCCGGGTTACCGGGATTAACCATTTAAATCCCGATACCATCATTTCCCATCCAAAGGAGGAACAAACATTGAGAAAACAAACTACGTTGTTGATCGCCGGGGCTTTGCTCGCAATAGCAACAACGGCATCTGCAGGCAACAAGGAAGAGAAATTCTCTCTCTCACCAGTGGTTGGCGGCATCACTTTTGACGGCAAACAACACTTGCAAACCCGCCCGGTCTACGGCCTGCGACTTGGCTACAACTTCACCGATGCCTTCGGCGTCGAAGGTCTTTTTGATTATGCCTACACCAAGGGCACCATCACGGGTAACAATGTAGACTTTTTCCGGTATGGTGGCGATCTGCTGTATCACTTCATGCCGGAAAGCAACTTTGTTCCATATGTGGCAGCAGGATACGCCGCCGTTAACTTCAAGGGTGACACCGCCACCAATAGTGCTGCCAGGCCCAAGGGCGCTTTTGATTACGGTGCTGGACTTAAATATTTCATTAACGACAGCTTTGCGTTACGGGCTGATGTCCGCCACCTGATCTATAAGCACGGTGACACTCTGCAAGCGGTTGAATACACTGTCGGTTTCTACCTACCGCTTGGCAGTGAGACCCCTGCTGCAAAACCGGTTGAGCCACCACCGGCCCCGGCAAAGGTTGAAACACCGCCACCACCACCCGCCCCGGCTCCAGTTGTAGTACCGCCACCACCACCGGCTCCCACCAGCAGCCTGACGGTCAATCCAGGCAAAATCACCAAGGGTGAACCGGCAATCCTTGCCTGGACCTCGCAGAATGCTTCCAAATGCGACATCCAGCCCGGCATCGGATCGGTTCAACTTCAGGGTTCCATGAGCATTACCCCGGAAAGCGACACAGCATATACCATCAATTGCAGCGGCGACGGTGGCAACACATCGAGCAATGCCGACATCGCGGTTGTTATGCCTCCGCCTCCAGTCGTAGAGGCGGTACAGCCCAAGGCAGCCCCTGTCAATCTTTGCACACCCACAATCATTGACATCAACTTCGACACCAACAAGTCGGATATAAAGCCCCAATTCCATGACGAACTCAAAAAGGTCGGCGACTTCCTGATTGAATTCCCCAATGCCAAGGGTACCATTGACGGGCACACCGACAACGTAGGCAGCAAGGCGAGCAATCTCAAGCTCTCCCAAAGGCGTGCCGACAGCGTCCGCAACTATCTCATCAAAAACTTCAGCATCGCCCCGGACCGCATCACGGCCAAAGGCTACGGACTCACCAAGCCGATTGCCAGCAACAAAACCAAGGAAGGCAGAGCAAAGAACCGGCGCATCGAAGCCAACTTCACCTGCGAATAGAAGTTCAGCCATCACATGAAGAAAAGAGCCCCGGTTTGCAATCATGCCGGGGCTCTTTTCTTATCCGGGGAGGTAAGCAATGGTAACAGAAAACAATCCTATCACAGGGAATGAAGAGAAAAGTACTCTGACGCCAATTATACTGGCCTTATCCGGATTCTATGAAGCACTCAACAGCAGGGATATGGAAAAAATGGCGCAAAATTGGGCGCAAACCGATGAGGTTGTCATGGACAACCCTCTTGGCGGCATCAAGCGCGGATGGGATGAAATCAAAGCCGTGTATGAACGGCTTTTCAGCAGCCAGTCTGAATATTACTTCGAGTTTTACGATTACAGCCTTCATGCGACCGATGAAATATTCTATGTAGTCGGGAGAGAGCGCGGGAAATTCAGGAAGGGCGCCACAGAACTTGCCATGGCTATAAGAACAACCAGGATATTCAGGTTAATAACAGGCCGCTGGCGACAGGTCCATCATCACGGTTCGATTGAAGATCCAGACTTACTGTATAAATACCGGAAAGCTGTGTTTGAAAATTCCTGATTTGCTTTGTACCCGGATATTGTTCAAGATAACTGTTTATTAGAGACCACATGATGTGCAACCGAGGAGAATATGTATCCTGAATCAGATGATATGGATGAATATTTGGGTTCCGACGCGATTGTCGATTGGCAGACCCCGAGTGTCCGGCAGAAGGCTATCGAACTTACACAGTCGCTGGCGGATGAAGTTGCCAAGGCCCGCTGTTTGTACGAATGGGTGCGGGACGCCATTCCCCACTCCCATGATGCCGGACTCGACATTGTGACCTGCACTGCCAGTGAAGTGCTCAGTCACGGCACCGGAATCTGCTTTGCCAAAAGCCACCTTCTGGCCGCCTTGCTCCGGGCGGTCCATATCCCGGCCGGATTTTGCTACCAGGTTTTACGTCTGGACCCACCTGACAATAATGAGCCGGTGTTACACGGGTTCAATGCCATTTATCTTGCGACCCTGGACAAATGGATGCGCGTCGATGCGCGGGGCAACACCAACGGGATCAATGCTCAATTCAACACACAAAAAGAGCAGCTTGCCTTTGCCATGGACCCATTGGCCGATGAATTCATCTATGAAGCGATTTTTGCTGCGCCGGTAGGCAGCGTGGTCAACAGCCTGAAGAGGTACACAAACTTAAGCGAATTGTGGCTGGATTTGCCCCAATCCCTGTAGCAGTGTGTCAACACGGAGGTCGCCATGTTAAAAGACGTTGTCGATGGATTAACTCTTGTCGCGGATGGGATCAAGAGCGTCACTGCGATTGCTGAAGCGGTCAAAAGCGGTAAAGACTACCTGAAAACTAAACATCCGGAAGTCCAAAACGATTTGCGGAAGATGGTCCAGGAGTTGGGGAAGAGCCTTTTTGTTATCAAACAGACGTCGGCTGTTTTGACGAACTTTCGCTTTGCCATTGCCACCGATACGCAGGGAACCGAATTGGCCAGGTTCAACGACTACTTCATCAAGTCCAAGACCGAGGCACAGTTTCTGCGTAATCGCATTGACGACCTGCGCACCCACTGTAGTAAAGTTCGGGAACACGGAACCAGGATCAGCGGTTCGGCCACAGCGGCCGGGTTTGCCAAGATTTTTTCCCTGTTGGGGTTAGGCTCACCTGAAAAGGAAATGGAACTTGGCGAGCGCCTGGACAAGCTGGCCTATGAAGATTTTGCGATTGCAAACAGCTCGGACCAGATGCTGAAGTGCCTGGAGGATGCGTTGCGGGACGTGCAGGACACATTGGGCAATGGCGGTGCCATGTATCCGCAAAATGTTCCGGATGCAGCGGCTTTGCTGGCGGAATACGGACCGGAATTCGAGAGGATGGAAGAACGGGCTACAGAGGCAGCAATGGAAATACGAGACCTGGCTAAGGATCTGGGTACATAGAATGGGGATTTTGATGAGACAAGCAATCTTTATTGTAATTATTGCTGTTTTCTCGGCAGCCATTGTCAATGCCGAAAGCCACACCGATGAAAGTGGTTCAGGTGAAAAATGGGAGTATCTTGTTGTGTCGGATGCGAACAACATGAATTTTAAGGCGACTGGCAATACCGCATTGCGAAAAGAAACCACTGGGGCCTTTGGCCATGAACCGTTCGTACTGGAGCAGCAGCTGGACAAACTTGGGGTAAATGGATGGGAATTGGTGGCTGTTTTGGGTAAACCGAACAACCCGACATTCTACTTCAAACGCCGCAAATAGCTTTAAGATCCTTTCAGCTTCGGGTGGTTCCAGTGAGTTTATGTAATCCGACATTACTAAAAAGATGTCTTCCGGTACTGACGGCAGTTGCCTGCCTGTGTCTGTCCCATTTCGCCGGAGCCGCCCAGCCGGTCAGGCTGCGAATCAATACGTCCCATGGGCTTAATAACGCCAAGGGGGCGGTAATAGACGCGGGATTGAGCTTGTCGGAGGTTGTGGTTACACCTTCATCGCCTGATAACGGCAGGCAATACCTTTCACCTGATAAATTCGTGACAGATGCCAGAGCTGTCGGGGCAACGCTCCTGTCATCAAGTTTTTCCGGCTGGAATTATCTCTATGATTCGATGGGATATCAGCAGCTGGCTACAAATGGCATGGCGCATGTGTATGCCTACGAGCCGCGAAAATCCCAACTGCCGAGCGCACCGCCACCAGCGGCATTTGTCACTGTCAACAGGATCGGCGGCACAACCGGCGGAGGCATTGAGTTCGGCGTGCCAACCGATTACATGCATGGCAAGGGGCAAGGCACTACGCCGTCAGCCGTGACCGCACAGTTGGCAGGTCTGATGGCCTGCCTGAAATTTCGGCACCCATCCTGGAACTGGTTTGACGTAAAAGCCGCGCTCCGGTCAACTGCCGCAAACTATCCCACCGGATATGATCCCTACAAATCCGGTTATGGCGCCATCGACTTCCAGAAGGCAAATTCGCTGGACAATGCGTCACATCTGGCGCTTTTCGCACCTGCCACAGTTATTCTCGGGAAAAAGGGCGACCAACTTTTTTTCCGCATCAACCCGTTCAGCCAAACCAGAAGATTTACCGATGTTGTCTTCAAATTCGCAACAAAACCTGCTCCTACCCTTAAAGAATTGACCCTGGCAGAGATAACGGCAATGGGCGGGGAGTATCTGTTTTCCAGCTACCTGCACAAGGATGCAAACAATTATGCGTACAGGATGGGATGGGGCGAAATAGCCTATCTCGTCTGGTTCACACAGGATGCAGCATTGAAATTTTCCCGCATCGAATCTTATTCGATATTTGGCCCCATCAGTATCTCCAACCCATAATAAAATCACTTTTACTTCCAGCTAGGCCTACCGTTTATTTTTGAATTGACGTCCTGCGCAGAAAAAATATTCGATAAAACCTGTTTGACAACCCCTACACTTATTATATGATTTTAATTATTAACATTAGATATGTCTTATGTTTAATGAGTTTGATGGGTGTAAACACAACTAAAGAAAGGAGTTTAATCATGGCTGAAGTAAAAAACTATCACATCTTATTTTATGGCGGACCAGACGGCTATCAAACGAACCGGGCACAGATTGCCCTCTATGACGCATCAGGAAAGGTGGTTGCCTATGTCCGGTTCAATGATCCGGGCATGTTCTTCGAAGCAGACTCCAATGCGGGCGGCACGATCCTGATGCATATGCCTTCGGCGATGTTTGAGAACGTACTCGATGTATTAAGAAATGAAAAACCAATCACGGTTTACTTTGCCCAGGGCCGGGGGTTCTTGGGAACAGGCTCAACAGAACCGGTAGGCGAAGGGGAATGAAACCATTGACAACGCAGTCAGCTTGATTAAAAAGGAGGATATTGCCATGTTCAGGAAATTAACATTTATTATTTGCTTGTTCCTTGGAATGACATGCCTTGCATCAACCGCTGCAAAAGCCCAGGAAAACGGAGCCTTTAGCGATTATCTGGTTGGCACCTACGACCTGAGAAACGGCTACACCGTTTTCCAGGTCGTCAATCCCACCGCGCAGACCCTGGAGGTCTATTTTGCCTTTTTCGACGACAACGAAAAACCTCTCGCCTGCAAAAAGGAAAAGCTATCCCACAATGACCTCGTAGAGGTTGATGTCCGGGCGTTAAAGCTCAATGCCAAGGTCGGAGTGGTAAAGATTATTTCACATCGAGACAGGAAGCCGGTACCTGGAATAGTGGGGTTCCAGAGATTTTATGCCGCAAGACTGGGAATCGCCGAGAGCAACTTGGCTGCAGTACCGCCAAAGGTACTGGATGCTGAATTGAAGATTATTTTGGAGGTTTGCAAGTAGCTGTGCTGAACCAGGGAGCGGGGATGACATGTAGCGCCAATATCCCTTCGATATCGGTGAGCAGCTCCCCCTCCCAGCCTCTCATGAAAACGGCTTGGTCGCATAAATTTTCAACATGTCCAATATTATATCAAAGTTACTGGAGTCGATGGCGAGCCAGGTACCCCAGAACAATCCGAAACGAAGGGCGAATCCAGCGATCAGTCCTCGGATTTGCGCCTTTTGATCCAGATTCAAATAATCGTATAGGCCGAAGTAAGCGGAGAGAACAAGTAGGCACAGGACAGTACTTACAATGGTTGGAGCGGCGTACAAGAGCGAGTACGGCATTGATTTGAGCGGCGCGGCAGGCCCTCCGAAAATCAGTATGGCCAGGGTCGACGCTACCGACAAGGCGCACGACCAGATTACGATCATGGCCTGCTCAGTCCGCTCGTAACTCCAACCTTTGGCCGTGATGATCGAACGCAGACCCGCGCTACTTTGGCCACCGTAAACAACAACCGCCAACAGGGCAGCCAAAACGGCACAGACAAAGACCAGCGCACAATCCCGTGAAACAAACCATTGTGCCACAGCGAAAATGCTGTTGATTTCAATGCGACCGGTGACGATCCTGACTGAGAATATGACCGGCAGGACCGTAATCGCACCCCAGATTGCCGCATAAACCCCATATGGTTCGTTGCCCGGTCCGCCCAGATGGAAACGCCACCCATTAACCTTGTTCAGATACTGCCAGACAATGCCTCCGGCAAGGGGGCTGAGTAATGAAAATGCCAGCAAACAGGCAACTGGGGATCCTTTGGCCGAGTGGTACAAAGAGAAGAAACCCACTAACTGAGTCGCCACGCCTGTTATGGTTGTAATAACGACCCAAGGCTCGGTTCCCTTTTGCACGTATTTCTCCAATCAAGTAATGTCCAGTTGAATGGTGCTGGCAGAGGACTCCGCTGCCGATGCTGATCGAACCACTCCCCCCGAGAGAGAGAGGACCAAGTGAAGAGGCAGCGTTGAGTCATATAGTGCTGTTGTTCCCCATCCGTCCTTCGCTCACCCTCTCCTTCAGGCCCGCTTGTCTCCAGGGAAGACAAGACTGGCTGTGAATCGGTTCCAATCAAATCGCTAGTCTATCGGTTTTGCCGACACCTGCGTCAGATGCCAGATCTCGCTGTTGTACTCCTGCATTGTGCGGTCAGTGGAAAATCGGCTGCTGCAAGCGGTGTTGCAGATGCTCATTTGCGTCCAGGCTTCCGTATCCCGGTAGAGCTCAGCGGCATGTTTCTGGGCCTCCACGTAGCTGCGAAAATCTCCGGCAATCAGCCAGGGATCGCTTGGGCTCGTGATCGCGTTCACGATGGGATCGAAGATCCTGGGTTCCAACTGATTGAAGTGCCCGCTCAACAGTAGGTGCAGTACCCGCGCCAACTCTTCGTCGTCTGCGATGATGGCGGCAGGATCGTAACCGTGCCGGCACTCTTCCACCTGTTCCGCGGTCAGCCCGAAGAGGAAGAAGTTCCCCTCGCCCACCTCCTGGCGGATCTCGATGTTGGCACCATCCAGGGTGCCGATGGTGATGGCGCCGTTCATCATGAACTTCATGTTACCGGTACCGGAAGCCTCTTTACCGGCAGTGGAGATCTGCTCCGACAGATCGGTTCCTGGTGCAATCGTTTCCATGGCCGAAACACGATAATTCGGGAGGAACGCCACCTTTAGCAGGGGGCTGGCAATTGGATCGGCGTTGATCACCTTGGCCACGTTGTTGACCAGCTTGATGATGCGTTTGGCCATGAAATAGCCAGGGGCCGCCTTGCCGCCGATGAGCACGCAGCGGGGCGTCCAGTCGGCAGTATCACCACGCTTTATGCGGTCGTAGAGATGGATCACGTGCAGCACATTCAGCAGTTGGCGCTTGTACTCATGAATGCGTTTGACCTGCACGTCGAAGAGCGCCTTCGGGTCGAATACTACTCCGCATTCGTCGGCCACAAGCTGCGCCAGGCGCAATTTGTTAACCTGTTTTACCTGGCGCCAGCGCTCGCGGAAGTCCTTATCCTCGGCCAATGGCAGGAGTCCGCGCAGCCTGTCCAGGTCCACTTCCCATCCAGCACCGATGGAGTCGTCCAATAGCCGGGTCAAGCCCGGATTGCACAGTGCCAGCCAGCGGCGTGGGGTGACGCCGTTGGTTTTGTTGTTGAACTTATGGGGCCATAGTTCATGAAAATCGCGGAACAGGCCTTCGGCCAGCAGCCGCGAATGCAAGGCTGCCACGCCGTTGACCGAGAAGCTGGCAACGATGGCCAGATAGGCCATGCGCACCATTGGTTCGTGCCCTTCCTCGATCAGGGACATGCGCCGCAGCCGCTCGCTGTCGCCGGGCCAGCGCCGGGCCACCTCGGCCAGGAAGCGGGCGTTGATCTCGAAGATAATATCCAGGAGCCGAGGCAGCAACAGTCGGAAGATCCGTACAGGCCACTTTTCCAGCGCCTCCGGCAGCAGAGTGTGATTGGTGTAGGCCATGGTGCGGGAAGTGATCTCCCAGGCCCGATCCCATCCCAGTCCATGCTCATCCATCAGGAGCCGCATCAACTCGGCCACGGCACAGCTGGGGTGGGTATCGTTGAGCTGAAAGACGTTTTTATCCGCAAAAGCGGTAAAATCGGTGCCATGGATGCCCACCCAGCGAGCCAACACATCCTGCAGACTGGCCGAGGCCAGAAAGTACTGCTGGCGCAGTCGCAGTTCCTTGCCGTTTTCACTGGAGTCGTTTGGATAGAGCACCAGGGTAATCTGCTCGGCCGAATTCTTGGAAGCCACAGATTCAGGGTAAAGCCCGGCATTGAACTCGCCCAGGTCAAATTCGTCGGTGGCCGCTGCCTTCCAAAGGCGCAGGGTGTTGACCGTGTTGTTTTGATACCCCGGAATCGGGATGTCGTAAGGGATTGCTAAAACATCGTTGGTGTCAACCCAGCGTACCGACAAACTGCCGGCACTGACACGCTGATACTCGGTACGGCCGCCAAAGCGCACCCGTTGAGTATACTCGGGGCGCTCGATCTCCCATGGATTACCGTTGCGCAGCCAGTGATCCGGCTCTTCCACCTGTCCGCCATCGACAATCTGCTGACGGAACATGCCGTAATCGTAGCGGATGCCATATCCGGTCACCGGAAGCTGCAAGGTTGCGCAGCTATCGAGAAAGCAGGCGGCAAGCCGCCCCAGGCCCCCGTTGCCCAATCCGGCATCGTTCTCGCAATCGTCCAGTTCTTCCAACTCCATCCCCAGGCATTGCAGGGCCAGGATTGCATTTTCCTCCAAACCCAGGTTGAGCATGGCATTGCCCAAGGCTCGTCCCATGAGAAACTCCAGGGAGAGGTAATAGGCCTGCTTGCAGCCATTTTCCTCGTAAGCGTAGCGAGTCTGTTTCCAGCGTTCCATCAACCTTTCACGCAGGATCAACACAAGGGCCTGATAGGCGTAGTGAGCCGAGCGGCAGTGACGGTCGCGCCCCAGAGAGTGGGTGTAATAGCGGCGAAAATCGTTTACCAGGCTAAGCACGTCCATGCCCAAGGGTGGCAGATCGGTCAGAGTGGCGTGCAGCAGGTTTTTCTTGAGTTGTCTGTTGTTCATGGCTTTATTCTCCTTGAAACATACTGCGACACCCGCCAGAGATTAATCAAAGGTAATTTCGGCTTTCTGCTCTCGGGGAGTGTTTTGTGCTGGATTTGCTTATGGCAGACGTTACATTGTTCACCTGGGGAGTGCAAGCATCTTGAGAGGCAACTTAAGTAATTACGGATTGTTACAGATCAGCAAAGAGCGTGTATCCCTGTGATGTGCACCACAAATGGGTAACGCGCGTATAAAATGGGTCACTCGGGATCTCCGGCATCGAAGGGATACTTGTCACCACCCAGAATCCTTTCGATCTCTCCCACTTTAGCGCCGTCAATCCTAATTCCATTGATGAAATAGGTCGGCGTGCCCTTGATCCCCAGCTTTGTCGTGACTTTCCTGTTCGCGGCCTCAAGGCCGTGATCGTCACAATGCAGGCCAGGCGCAATCTCGCCGAAATCGAACTCGCCGCCATATACTTGCCGGTAGGCGCCTTCGTGGTCCGAAGCACACAGGATATAGCGCATCTTTGCCACGGTTTCAGGGCGGTTCTTCAGTGCCACAAGGAAAACATAACGGCTGACGTCGTGCCGCATGTCCCAGTAGCGAACCATGCGGCGGCTGAACCGGCAGTCGGGATCGGAAACTTCGATCACCACCTGCCTGCCGCTGCCGATCCGAATTGCCTGATTCAGGGGGATCTCCTTCAGCCAGGCGTCTCCGGAATCGGCACGAGACAGAAGCGGCAGCAGGCAGATCAGGAGGCTGCTTGCTAGAATAATACGGAACATTGCGATTGAGAAATAAACATGGGATTGAGACTTCCTCTGGAGCCTGCGCCCCGATGCCTTTCAAAATTGGCTATTTTTGCATTATCTACTGTGCTATTGCATTCAATTCGACGCGGCTTCTGGCCAGCTTGTCATTCTCCGGCGCCTTGAATATATCGTCTTTCTTCATAAAGATCCGTTCCGCCGGCACCTTGCCACTTTTAACCAGGTAGTTCATCACGGCCGCGACCCGTTCCTGGGCCAGGGTCTGCAATTCGGGCGTTCCGACCACGGTGTTGGCTATGATGAGTTTTTCCATCTCCGCCGGTGGCAAATCCTTTACCAGGCCCAGTACGTTTCTCGGCTTGGGAAACTTTTCCTTTTTGTAGACCGCCGCCAGATATTTCGGGATTTCTCCGGGTGCCAGCTGGATGTTGTCGACTTTCTCGCCTTCCTTTAGCGCCCCTTCCTTACCCAGTGCCAGAAACTTCTCGTTTTTCAGTTTCCGGGTCAATAATTCGCGTCGATACTGTTCAGCGTCCTTTTCGCGGTCCACATAGCCTTTTAACTCCACCTTCAGCGCCGGACGGTCCAGAAGTGCCTTGGCCAAGGCGTTCAGCTTCTGTTCTTCCTGGGGTTGGAGTGTACTGGTGCCGTAGTTGAACTGGATGGCGCTGAAATCCTGGCCCCCGCCGAACATGGAGGAGAGCAGCGAGAATGGCGAGGTAACCGCTTTGACCATGATATTTTTCAGGACCTGGAAAACGAGTCTCCAGACGCTGAATTTAGGATCGTCCGTGCGGCCGGTGACCGGCACGTCAAGGTGAATCTCGCCCTTGCGGTCCTTGAGCAGTGCCAATCCCAGCTTGACCGGCAGCTTTGTGGCCTGATCACTGTTCACCTTGTCGCCGAACGTGAACTGGTCGATAAATATCTTGTTTTCGGAATCAAGTTTTTTCTTGTCGATATGGTATTTGAGATCAAGGAATAACTTGCCTTTTTCTATTGAATACCCCAGATAAGTGCCGGAATATGGGGTTACCGGTGACAGTTCTATATCCCGGAAGGAAACCTTGAGGTCCACGAACAGATCGTCACGCAATGGATTGATCTGGCCGGTGATCTGCAACGGCGAATGGTTCTCCAGATTGCCGCGAAGATCCACTTCGGCGAACTTCGAATCCTCGGAGCTCAGGCCGCTGATCCTGCCGCCAAGGTTGTAGAAGGTCGTGGCGAAGTGTTGCGGCAAATGGTTGTCGGTAAAGGATAGCGTGCCGTCCTGAATGGTCACCGCACCGATCTGTATCTGACTCTTGGCCGGTGCAGCCTGTTGTGGAGCTTTCGCTGGGGTCTCCTTGTTTTCTGCTTCTGCTGCCGGCGCTGCCCCGGTTGCGGGAGTTTCCTGTTTGGGCTTTTCCACCAGGTTCTGCAGGTTGAGCGTACCGTCCTTGCGGATAATGATGCGAGAGTATACGCCGTTAAGGGCGATCTGGCGCAGAGCCAGGCTGAACGGTTCCAGGTTGCCCTGAATGTCGTCCAGTTGCAGGCTCTCCCATTTGAGCAGGTCCTCCTCGGCTATGGTATCAATGGCATGGAAGGCGCGAATGCCGGCATTCCCCTTGAAGCTGCCCCTGGGCTTGCCATCCTTGAGGGCAATGTCCACTGCCATGTTGGCATCGGCAAATCCGCTCAGGATGAACACGTTTATGTTGGTGGGGAAATAAGCGTCAAAGGCACGTAGCGGCATGCGGCCAATACCGATTCTCCCCTTGTAGTGGAAAGGATCAGGGGTAATTACTCCGCTGGCCTTGATAGGAGTGGATTTATTGAAGGTTGAGGCAAAGCGCAGCTGTGCCGGAGTGAACCTGGGACCGTTCAGGTTAGAAAGAACCAGCGATGTGTTGTTCAGGGTAAAGCGGGGCTTGTCGCTGACGGCTTTGTCCACAAATAACGCATTGAACCGTTCGATCTGGATCTTTTTGAGATGGTAGGAAAAATCCTTGGCCTTCTGGGTTTTCGAGGATACGGACCGCTTTGCAACAGTGGCTTTGGCAACTTTGGCGCCACCCGGCGCAGCAGCTCCTTTGCTCTTTTTCAGGAGGGACAACAGCGATATTTTGCCATCAGCTTCGCGGGAAAGCGAGATGGAACTGTTCGACAGCTTGACTTCACTGACATTTACCGTGTTTTCCTTTTGATAATAATCAGCTCCGCTGATCTCGAAGCGCTTCAGATCAAAACCTTCCTTATCACCGTAACGTGCGATGAGATCCTTGGCCCGAACAGTCCCCTGCTTGACCAACACGCCATTTTCTTTGCTGTAGCTGACCTCGGCAGCAATGTCGATACTGCCCTTGAGCGGCGAAGTCAGAAACTGGGACAGGTACGGCCAACCCCGCTGGAGCTTCAGGCTGTCGAGCTTCAGATTGGCGGTGGCGGCCAGCGGGGTGAGGGAAAAGGTGCCATCGGCGCCAAAGGTGGTATCTTTGTCCAGATCAAGCGACAGCTCATAGCCAGCCGGTTTGTCCGGCGCCGTTGTGAAGTTCTTTACCACCGCATCGATGCTGGTTATATCGTCCTTGAATCCCCCCTTGGGCAGACTGTCGCTGAAATGGACAGATCCATTGTGAAAACCGAACGAGGCGACCTGCAGCAGGGTCTGCACACCTTGCTTGCCACTCTCCGGCATTTTATCCGGCTCAGCTTCGGCTGTTTTCTCAACTTTTGCAGGCTGCGGCAGAAGCTGGCTGTACATCCAATTCCCCTTGGCATCACGATCTGCAAATACCTCCATACCGTCGAGAGTTATGTCATCAAACTTAAAGCGCCGGGCAAAGATCTCCAGGTCCGAGGCCTTGACCCGGGTCATGGGTAGCCTAAGCAGGGGGCGGCCATTTTTGAGGTTGATCCCAATATTGTCAAGGCCGATCTCGCCCTTGATCCCCAACTCCGGTTTATCTTTACTGGAGACACGGTAGGTAACCATAGTGTCGATATCCAGACTGCCGGAAACGAGATCTGCGGGGGGCTTTACCGGGGAATACGCCACCAGTTCAGGCAGCTTGAGCTGCTTCAGGGTGACATGGACCGAGGTTTCCATGGTCTTGCTGAGCGGCTTGACCTTGCCGTTAAAACCGAATGGGGCGCCATCGACCACGGCCGAAATACGGGGGTCGGTATATTTTTCCACCAGATAGGGAATATTGCTGATAAACGGAAGCGCAATTTCCAGGTTGCGTACCGAGTGTTTCCTTCCGCCACTAACGGCCCGGTCGTCGAAATCAATGGAGCCGTTTTTGAGAGTTATATTGTTAATCGAAAAACGCGTTTCCCCCTTGGATTCCTTCTTGGGCTTTGCCTTCTGGAGTTCAATAATGTCATTGAAACTGTAGTTGTTGGCGGCCAGGCGCGCAAAGGTAATTGCTGGAGAGTCAACCGACACCTCGGAGAAAATCAGGGCCCGTTTGTAGATCGATGACGGGCTGAAGGATGCGCGCAGGTTGGCGATTGACACAAATGGCCCGCCATCCCTGGCGTTGATGGCAAAGCCTTTGACATTCATCGACAAGGTGAACGGGTTGATGGTGATCTTCTCGATACCTGCCTTACGGCCGGTTTCATCTTGAATGATCTCCACCGCCTTGTTCCGCACGAAGATCGGCAGGAGCACAATAATCACAAACAGTGCCACAACAACGGCGCCGGCAGAGATCAAGGAAATTTTCATTTTTTTTGACATAAATACCTTCAACCTATAAAGAGATTGCGCTACGGCTTACCATTCAAACATGAATTGCCTCTTTGTGCACATCCAGAGCCGCCTCTTTCATTGCCTCGGACAGGGTCGGATGGGCATGGCAGGTCAGGGAGATGTCACGGGCCGTCCCGCCAAAACTCATCACCGCAACCGCCTCGGCTACCATGTCCGATGCCCTGGGGCCGACGATATGGATGCCGAGAATGCGGTCGGTATCGCCATGGGCCAGGATCTTGACAAAACCCTCGGTTTCATCCATGCAACGGGCCCTGCCCAAGGCGGCAAAATTGAACCGACCAACCTTGTACTGGATGCCGGCCTCCTTGAGCTGCTCCTCTGTGTTCCCCACCGCGGCGCCTTCCGGCCAGGTATAAACCACACCAGGGATATACTCGTATTCCACGACGCTTTTCTGCCCTGCCATCCGTTCCGCGCAGACAACGCCCTCCTCCATGGCTTTGTGGGCCAGCATGGGACCGGTAATGAGGTCGCCGATAGCGTAAATGCCTGGGATGTTAGTCTGATAATCGCCATCAACCACTACCCTGCCCTTTTCATCAAGCTTAATCGCCATCTCGCCCAAGCCAAGCCCGGCAGTCAAGGGGCGTCGCCCAACGGCCACCAGGACCCGGTCACAGTCGATCTCTTCGCTTCCGGTCCCGGCATTGAACTGGACAATAGCCTTGGCACCGATGCGCCTAACCCCGGTGATACGCGTTTCCAGCTTGAACTGGATGCCCTGTTTGCGCAGAGAACGGTAAAGGGTGTCGGCCGCCTGGCGGTCCATTGTGGGCAAAACCTGTGGCAACATCTCCAGCACTGTGACCTGGGCTCCCAGACGGCGCCAGATCGAGCCCATTTCCAGGCCGATGTAACCGGCGCCGGCAATAATCAGGTGATCAGGCACCTGATCGAAACAGAGCGCATCACGGGCATTTACTATCACCTGGCCGTCAAAGGGGATGCCGGGCAGTTCGGTTGCTTCGCTTCCAGGGGCCAGCAGCACACGCCGCCCGGAAAGGATTACCGTGGACGTCTGACCAGCCAGCAGATCCTGCTGCCATTCCGCAGTGTGCGAGGTTTCGGGTACAGTCACCAGAACTTCGTGCAGACCGGCTGGGTTAATCCCATTGAGTCTGGCGCTACCCTGCACAGACTGGATTTCGTTCTTCTTGAAGAGATAGGCAATGCCGTCGGTCAGCTTCCTTACCACTTCGTCCTTGCGACGCATCATGGTAGCCAGATCCAGGTGTGGCGGCTCGATGACGATGCCATGAAGGGAAAACTTATCCCTGGCAAGGGCAAACAATTCGCTGGAGTCCAACAACGCCTTGCTCGGTATGCACCCCTCATTGAGGCAAACGCCGCCAAGTTGCGCACGTTTTTCCACTACAGCCACCTTCATCCCCAACTGGGCCGCGCGAATGGCGGCCACGTAACCACCCGGGCCGGCACCGATCACGATCAGGTCAAAACTTGTTGTATCTGTCATTTGATTGCCCCCCACAGAATCTAAATGCATCAACATAGGAAAACGCGATTTTTTCGCAACACCAAGATTGCGGAAAAGGCGTAATTTCTACCCTTCCAGCAGCAATTCCTCCGGCTCCTCCACATACTCCTTCAACGTTTTCAAAAACTGGACCGCTTCGCGACCATCAATCAGTCGATGGTCGTAAGAAAGCGCCAGGTACATCATGGGCCGGATAACCACCTGCCCCTCCCGCACCACGGGCCGGTCCTGGATGGCATGCATGCCGAGCACGGCGCTTTGGGGCGGATTAAGGATGGGTGTGGATAGTAGCGACCCGTAAACGCCGCCGTTCGAGATGGTAAAGGTTCCCCCTTCCAGATCGGCAATGGCAAGCTGATTGGTCCTGATCTTTTCCACAAAGGCCGCGATTGCCTGTTCGATCTCGTAGAGATGCATTTTGTCGGCATCGCGCAGGATCGGGACAACCAAACCCTTCTCGCCACCAACGGCAATACCGATATCATGGTAGTTATGATATACAATGTCATTGCCGTCGATGCTGGCATTGACGGCGGGGAACTGGCGCAGGGCCTGGCAACAGGCCTTGACAAAAAATGGCATGAAGCCAAGCGTCACCCCGTGTCGCTTTTGAAACTGCTCGCTGTATTTCTCCCGCAACGCCTTGATTTGGCTAAGATCCGCCTCGTTGAAGCTGGTCAGCATGGCTGTCTGTTGGCGGACGGTCAGCAAGCGCTCGGCAATGCGTTTGCGGATTGGGGACATCGGCCGGCGCTCTTCCCGGCCGCCTGCATATGCCGGCGCTTCCTCGGAGCGGACCGAACCGTGCGTTTCGGGCCGAGTCTTGATAACAGGTGACTGCGGCGACACGGCATTGGGGACAACTGGCGGTGGCGAAACAGGCAATGTCGGAGCGGCTTGGACCTGTGGCTGTGTTTCGACCGCTATTTCTTCGGACGACCGGCGTGCTTGCCCTTCGATCCGCGAGAAAAGGTCGTTCAGCGTTATCCGGCCCCCTTTTCCGGTTCCGGCAACCGATTCCGGAACAATCCCTTGTTCACGCATCTCGCGCCGGGCCGATGGTGAGGACACCGAGGCCTTGAGGTCTTCCTCCAGCGATTCATGGGCGATTACTGCGGTTGCAGGGATTGATGATGACTGGAGAGTGGCCGGCTGTTCCGCGATCAATCCGATGACCGTGCCTATTTTTACCGTGGTTCCTTCTGCAACGGCAATAGACAGAATGCCCGCAGCATCGGCATTGATATCCAGCGTAATCTTGTCGGTTTCTATCTCGCACAGTGGATCGTCCTTCTTGACCTCATCGCCGCTGCGCCTGAACCACTTGGCCAGAAGCGCCTCGTAAACCGATTCACCAACCTCCGGTATCTTTATATCCATTACAAAACTCCTTGGGACCATCAGCATAAACTGCCAAACAGGTTAATTCTAGCGCACTTTTAACATTTTTCCATAAAGCGAAAGGGCGATCATAAATGGTCGCCCTTTCGCAAAACCAACCTACCAAAACTAAACCTATTTCTGCCCTTTGAGATGTTCACGTCCAAATGGGGACATCAGCCTCAACCGGGCAATTATAGGAGGCAGCTCCCGTATGACCGTATCGATCTCATCATTGGTGGTGAAGCGCGAAAGGGAAAAACGGATCGAACCGTGGGCACAGGTAAAGGGTACTCCCATGGCACGCAGAACATGGGACGGTTCCAACGAACCGGAGGTGCAGGCACTGCCAGAAGAAGCACAGATGCCCAACTCAGAGAGCAGAAGTAAAATGGCCTCACCCTCGACGAATTCATAGGCAATCGAGGTGGTATTGGGCAGACGCTCGGCGCCGCCACCGTTGATGCGCGCATTGGGGATGCTAGCCATCAGCTCGTCCTGCAGACGGTCGCGCAACACCTTGACCTGGGTATTCTCCTGCTCCATGTACTGTGCAGCCAGCTCACAAGCTTTACCCAAGGCTATGATGGCGGCGGCATTCTCTGTGCCGGCCCTGCGGCTCTTTTCCTGGTGCCCACCAACCATGAAGGGACGGAAGGGCGTACCGCGGCGCAGATAGAGCACGCCGATCCCCTTGGGGGCGTGTAGTTTGTGTCCGGAAAGCGAGAGCATATCGATGTTGGAATTCGCCATATCCAAGGGGATCTTGCCCACGGCCTGGACGGCATCGGTATGGAAAAGGGCTCCTTTCGCCTTGGCAATGGCCGCCGCCTCCTCGATGGGAAAGATCACCCCCGTCTCGTTGTTGGCGTACATCAGGGAAACAATGGCAGTATCGGTATCAACCGTGGCCTTGAATTCTTCCATATCCAGCCTGCCCTCGCCATCCACACCGATCTCGCTGACGCGATACCCCTTCTGTGTCAGGTTGCGGCACTGGGTAAGCACGGCAGGGTGTTCCACGCGCGAGGTGATGACATGGCGTTTTTCCGGAAAGACCTCAAGGGCCGAGCGAATGGCCGCGTTGTCGCTCTCGGTGCCACAGGCTGTGAAGATGATCTCGTCCGTTGAAGCTCCAAGCAGTGAGGCCACGCGGTTTCTGGCCTCATCAACTTTGCGCTGGACCTGGCCGCCGAAAAAATGCATCGAACTCGGGTTGCCGTACAGCTCGCAGAAATAGGGACGCATTTCCTCGAAGACAGCCTCGTCTACCTTGGTGGTGGCGTTATTGTCGAGATAGATCTCTTTCATGCCACGACCTCCTCTACCACGATATCTTCGGCCACCAGATCACGCAGCTTGATTTCGACCATGCGAGCGGTGTTGCCGGAAGAGGCGCAACCGGCGCAGGCCTTGCGAAAGGCCACCTGAACCTTTGGGCCGTCGATGTCGATCAGCTCCAAATCGCCACCATCTGCCCACAGGAGCGGCCGGATATCCTTCTCAAGCACCTCCTGAATTAATTGCATCTTTTTCATATTGGAGAGTTTTTCCGGACGTTTGCGCGGTTCCTCGGTCTGTGTGCCCATTACCTCGGCAATCAATTCATTGATCTTGGGGATGCAACCGCCACAACCACCGCCAGCCTTGGTAAAGTGAGTCACTTGTTCAGCCGTAGTCAGGTGATTTGTTTCAATGACTTTTTTCAGGAAGACGTCGGTGATGCCGAAGCACTTACAGACAATGGTGCCCTCCTGGTCGGGGTATTCAGGTCCGTGATCATGATCGTGGCTGTGGATTTTGACTTCGTGGCCCCGGTACTTGGCAATGGCAACTTCCAATGCTTCCTGCCCCATTACCGAACAGTGCATTTTCTCCTCGGGCAGGCCGCCCAGGAATTCGGCGATATCCTGATTGCTGATGGCCAAGGCCTCGTCCAGGGTCTTGCCTTTGACCATCTCCGTCAACGCTGACGAAGAGGCAATAGCACTGGCACAACCGAATGTCTGAAATTTGGCGTCAACGATCTTGTCCTTGTTTTCATCCAGTTTCAGGTACAGCTTTAGGGCGTCACCGCAGGCCAGGCTGCCCACCTCGCCAACGGCATCGGCATCGGTTATATCCCCGACGTTGCGGGGGTTAAGAAAATGGTCCTTAACGATTGGTGTGTAATCCCACATAATTGTCTATCTCCTTACGAATTGATAAAAAAATATTAAGTAATACCTGGATGGACAGGGTGAACAAAAAATAATATCTTACATGCGTTTACAAAATATTCTCTCGTCCTTCCCCCCTTCGTCATCCCAATCAATATTGGTTCTGGTTGTTTAACCCAAAATAAACTTTTTGCCGGCCGCCATTATCTCGGCCAGACGCGCATCATTGCTGGCCTCGCCATAGAGGCGAACCACCGGTTCCGTGCCCGATTTTCGGAATAGTATCCAACTGCCGTCTGCCAATAGCAGTTTGGTCCCGTCGATCCTGATCACCTCCTTGACTTTCGTCCCGGCGACCTCGGCGGGAACCGCATTAATCTTGTTTGCATAGGCAGCTTCCAATTCCGGCGACAGCTTGAGGTTATCACGGCGGGTTATAAATCGGCCCACTTCTCCATAAAGCCTTTCCAGTAACTCCTGAACTGTTTTCCCTTCGCGTGCTACCATCTCGGCCACCAGGAAACAGGCCAGGATGCCATCCTTCTCTGGCACATGCCCTTTTATCGTCAGGCCAGCGCTCTCTTCTCCGCCGATCACGATCTTGTCCTGGCTGATCAGTTCGCCGATATATTTGAATCCTACCGGTGTCTCGTACAGGGGTACGCCATGTTTCCGGGCTACCGCATCGATCAGGTGAGAGGTTGCCACACTACGGGCAACGCCACCTTCAATTTTGCGCACACGCACCAGGTAATCAAAAAGCAGGGCAATGATGTAATTGGGCTCAATAAATGTGCCATCAGCATCCAGAATGCCAAAGCGGTCGGCATCCCCATCGGTTGCCAATCCCAGGCGGATTTCGGGATCGTTTTTGACCAGGGAGATGAAGTCAGGAATGTGACTCTCCGATGGCTCCGGTGGCTGGCCGCCGAAATACGGGTCCAGATGGTCATTGATCATCACATACGGAATATTGCGTTGTCTGAGCGGTGCATCCAAATAACCGCGCCCGGTTCCGTATAGAGGATCGAGTGCCACCTTGCCCAGACTCCTGATACAGTCAAAATCGACCTTCTGTTCCAATGATTGCAGATAAGCGGAACTGGGATCTATATGCTCCAGCAAGCCTAGCTTCAGAGCATCGTCAATGGGAAGTTCCCTGTAGCTGACTTTACCGATCATCTCGTTGGCAAGACGTTCAATCTCCTTTGTGGTTTCCGGCAGGGCCGGACCGCCCCAGGATGGAGAAAATTTTACACCATTGTATTCGGGTGGGTTGTGGCTGGCGGTAAAATTAACCGCGCCGGCGGTTTTTCTTCGCAGTATTTCGAATGAGATGACAGGTGTTGGAGTGTCACGCTCACACAGAAAAGTCTTGATGCCGGCTCCGGCCAGAACTCGAGCAGCCTCCTGAGCGAAACGCTGACCCATGAAGCGGGTGTCGCAACCGACGATTAAACCTTGTTGCTGTTCTCCTGCCTTTGTGAGGTATTCGGCAATGGCCTGAATCACTACCTTGACATTGTCAAAGGTGAAGTCTTCGCACAAAATCCCGCGCCATCCCGAGGTTCCAAAGGCGATATGAGTCATGGTCAGCCCCCCACAAGATAATAAGACAGCTTTAGTCGTATTACAGTAATACACCGGCGCCCGCCCGTCAAGTCAAAGAGCCGTTTTGTGTAAGGATTTTTCCATTGACTTTATTCCACCTAACTTGTTACAGTTACTTCTCAGGTTAGAACAAAATGTCAGGAGGAAGAAGCATGCAGTGTCAGACAGTACTTCCAGGTACCGAGTGTACCTTTTGGGGGAAACAAGGTTGTATTTTCCCGGATGGCTCCTGCCAGACGATAGTAGAAAATTGTGAAGGGTGTGATCGGATCGTGTCGGGATCCATTGGTAAAGTCTGTAGTGCGTATCCTGCCCCTGCCAAGAAATGGTCCAATGGTCTTTGCAATTTTGCCAGTCATGTAAAAATGGAAATCAAAGTTGAAGATACAAAGATCAATCCGCTCAAGGCATCCAAAAAAGCCTCTGGCGGCAGCAAGAAAAAATAGTAATTTTTCACGATACTCACGAAAAAAGGGGGAGCCAAATCCCCCTTTTTTCGTGCCTGGAGAATTGCCATGGCATTTAACACCCTCACCTGCCCACACTGCGGAACCGTTGTCAAACAATACCGCAATCCGTTTCCAACCGTTGATATCATTATCGAGCTAAATGACGGCATTATCCTAATTGAGCGCAAAAATCCACCGTTGGGCTGGGCTCTGCCTGGTGGTTTTGTGGACTATGGGGAATCACTTGAAAATGCCGCGGTGAGAGAGGCAAAAGAAGAAACCTCTTTGGATATCAGCGAGCTTCGGCTGGTAGGGTGTTATTCAGATCCATTGCGTGACCACCGCATGCACACAATCTCCACAGTCTTTGCAGCAAAAGGGAATGGTTCACCGCAGGCAGCGGACGATGCACTGAATCTGAAAATATTCCAATGGCATGAACTGCCGGAACAACTCTGCTTTGACCACAAAAAGATTGTAAACGATTATCTGGAAAAAAAAGCTGAAAAATCTGCTTTGATTTCAAGGGGATTGCTAAAAGCCTAAACCGGAGCAATTAGCGAGCCCTCTAACATCACCATCAAGACAGGAAAGCCAGTTCCGGCGCTTGTGCTATCAATCCCATCTCAGCCGCCAGCCCGAAAAACAGACTCACACCTTCAATGTGCTCCTTGCCCAGATCAAAAGAAAGATTGTTCCGCCAATATCTCAGCAGGCTGTCGTGGCCCATCCATGACGAATCCGGCGATGCACCCGCAATCTCCTCAAGATTTGCCAGGGCAAAGGCTTTGGAGCGCTCTAAGCGAGTGGCCAATGTTTGGAGTTCGTGCTCGTGATCGAGCAACGCCCCCCTGAAGGCGAGCCATAGCGCAAAAACAAACGGCGTCCCGGTCCAATTGTGCCATAATTCGCCTAAATCATAAACATACACACCGTGATCCGATTTCAATGTACGGAGTGCCGTATCACCAATCAGTAACAGACCTGGCGCCTCCTGTAACGCAGCAGCAGGGGCAAGCGCTGTAACCTGAAAAGTGCAATTGCACCGATAACGTTTCTTCAGGAGAATTTTCAAAAGATTGACCGAAGTTGCCGACTCAGAACTGAGCAATACATGCCTGCCGTCCAATTCCTCTATCGGCACGGATGAAAACAGCAGTACACTTTGGACTGAACCGCAACTGCTGATGGATATCTCCGGAATGATCAAAAACCGGTCCGGATGGAGAGCGTAGGCTATAGACGAAGAAGGGCAAACATCTATTTCACCGGCGGCAAGCAGTGTATTCAAACGCGCCGGCACACCGCCGACATAGGTGTAATCACCAACCGGATACTGCTGACGCAATGCATGGAAAATAGGGGTACAGTTGGCGTATTCTATTTGGCCGATGCGCAACATCAATGCACTCCCGTATAAAGTTTATCAGCATCACCCTCAACCATGCGAACACCTTCGCGTTCGAGCAGTTCGCCGGTAACCTGCCAGAGGTGTGTGATGGCGTTGTCATAGTTAACCAGGGCAACTATTTGATTATTCTTCGCAGTGACCAAGTCGTTTTCCACATCCATCACATCCTTGGTAGTCGCCAGACCCACTTCGTTTTTACGGATGTAAGCTTTGAGACGCTCCTCGGCATATGCACGCTGCCGGCCTGCCACGTCAATCTGGCTGTAGCCGCTGGTGACGTCACGAATGGCGCTTTTTACATCATTTGCCGCGCTTTCTTCCAAACTCCTGATCTGAAGTGCAGTCTGGCCGTTCTGGAGCCTGCTCCTACGATAATCATTCTCGGCAGCATTGTTGCCAAATGGATAGGAGAAATTCAAACCGATGCTCCAGACCGGGGCATCGAATGAAGTAACTTTGTTCAGATCGGCCTGGTATTCGCGATCAATGCCGGTCAGACTGGTTGATGCAACCAGAGAGAGATCGGGTTTAAGCCTGTCGCTGAAAACACGGGTCTGAAGTTCCGATATTTCGAGGTTGCGCTTCTGCTCCTTTATGTCGGGCCTGCTCATGGCACGTCTCAACGATTCTTCCTCGTTTACTGCAAAAGGCGCGCTCCTGGGGGTGTCAACCGTTCGGATATCCCCCTTCCCTTCTATCTGCAGGAGCAGCCGCAGCACATCCACTTGATTGCTGACCGCCTTTTCCGCATCAATCAGATCCTTTTCCCTGGATACAGCACCAAATTCTGCGTTCAGGATCTCCATGGCAGGCAGCACACCAGCCCCAACCTTGGCCTTGGTTTCAGCCAGGATTTTTCTGGCCAGCTCAAGCGAAACCTTTCTGACCTCCAATTCTTCCCGAAGACTGTACAACTTGAAATATTCGGTTCTGATCTGGGCCACCGTGTTCAGCAGCCGAGTATTGAAATGCTCAATGGATGCGAATTTGGACAGTCTCGAAACATTGATGTTGATCTCTGTGTCCTGCCTGCCAAGATTTTTAAGTAATGGCTGGCTGAGGGTGACGCCGAGACTTGACTGCCAATAGTTCTTCAGTCCAGTTGTCGAAGTCGCCAAATTGCCATTAACACTATTGTTGAGGTAAGCATTGTTGAAATTGACTGTCGCCATGGCGCCAGTCCAGAACAGGCGACTCAAAGCCGCATTTAACTCTAACGATTGCTGGCTGTAGGTTCCAAGAGCGACCGTGGCAGCCGATCTGCTTGTCGCATCAGTATAGTTGGTCTGGGCAGTGAAGAGCAGGTCGTAAATCGATTTGTTGCGATTGATATCAGCCTCGTACATAGCCGGATTATACAGTTCAGCCCTTACGTCCAGGTTCTTTTCAACTCCCATGCGAATCGCTTCCTTCATTGTGAGCAACAACGGGGCATCCGTTGCAGTTGCCAATGAACTGAATGCAAGAACAAATAATGGGAGGAACATGAGCGATCTCACAACTGAATCCTTTCACAAAAAACAGGGCGAGATAAACAATCTCGCCCTTTATAGCACATGTGACTGACTAGTTCTAATCTCTGTTTTCCACGTAGTCGATGTAGTCGTCGGCTGACATCAGGCCTTTGAGCTCTTCCGGGTCATCCAGCGACACCTCCAGCAACCAGCCGCCATCGTAGGGGTCGTCATTGACAAGCCCAGGGTTGTCCTGCACCTCTTGATTTACAGTGCGTACGGTTCCGCTAAAGGGGGCGTACAGTTCTGCCACGGTTTTCCTGGCCTCGATGGAACCGATGGAATCGTCCTGTTCCACCTCATCACCATCTTCGGGCAGTTCAACACCCGAGACAATTCCTAGTTCTTCCTGGGCAAAATCGGTTATGCCGATTACAGCAAACCCTTTTTCGATCCGCACCCAGACATGTTCTTTCGAGTACTTTAATTCTTCTGGAAATTCCATATCATTTACTCCAGCACGATCCTCTCCAGAAACGATGTATCGATGTTTCCTTCGATGAAATCTTTGTTGGCCATGATCCGTTTGTGGAAGAATATGGTGGTCTTGATACCTTCAATAATAAACTCGTCCAATGCCCTGGCCATACGCCTGATGGCGTCTTCACGGGTTTCGGCATGGACGATCAACTTGGCAATCATCGAATCGTAATGGGGCACAACCGTATACTGGTCGTAAACGAATGAATCCACCCGCACTCCCAGCCCTCCCGGCGGATGATAGGCAGTGATCTTGCCTGGGCAGGGTGTAAATTTAAGCGGGTCTTCCGCATTGATACGGCATTCAATGGAATGGCCGTTGATCTTGATGTCTTCCTGTTTATAACGCAACGGCACACCTGCGGCCGAGAGTATCTGTTCCCGGACAATGTCCACACCGGTTACCATTTCAGTCACCGGGTGTTCCACCTGAACGCGGGTGTTCATCTCCATAAAATAGAAATTATTGTTTTTATCAACCAGAAACTCAACTGTGCCGACACTGTTATAACCTACAGCGGCCGCAGCCTTGACAGCTGCATCCCCCATGGCTTTTCTGATCTCCGGTGTGACAACGGTCGAAGGTGCCTCTTCGATGAGCTTCTGGTGACGACGCTGGATGGAACAGTCACGCTCACCCAGATGAATAACATTGCCATGTTTATCCGCCAGTATCTGGATCTCAACATGTCTGGGCTGTTCGCAGTATTTTTCTATATAGACCTCTGGATTGCCGAAACCGGACTGGGCCTCGGCGCGAGCCGTTGCAAAGGCATTGGGCAAGGCTGCCTGGGAATGGACAATCTTCATCCCGCGACCGCCCCCACCGGCAGTGGCCTTGATGATTACCGGAAAACCGATCTTCTTGGCTGTTTTAACCGCTTCATCTACGGTATGCACACCCTCTTTGGTACCTGGCAGAATTGGGACACCCTGTTTGATCACTGCCTGACGGGCACTGATCTTGTCTCCCATGATACGCATGCTCTCCGGGCTGGGACCGATAAAGGTAATTCCGCACTTCTCGCATACTTCGGCAAAATTGGCGTTTTCAGACAGGAATCCATAGCCGGGGTGTATAGCCTCGGCATCGGTCAGTTCAGCGGCGCTGATTATGGCGTTGATATTGAGATAACTCAGCGAACTGGGAGCAGGACCGATGCAGACGCTTTCATCGGCAAGCTTGACATGCAACGAATTCATGTCGGCCTGAGAATAGACGGCAACCGTCTTGATACCCAGTTCCTTGCAGGCCCGGATTACCCTGATGGCGATCTCTCCCCGATTTGCGATCAATACTTTATGGAACATGGAGGCTTACCCCTTATTTAATTCAAAAGATAAATCTTTAGCCACTGCGGACACCAAGAAAACCAAGAAATAAAAAAAGATGCATTTTTAGTCAATAAACTCAATTAAATCCGATCGTATTTCTCATCTGGTTCGCAGTAATGACTACGTCTTAGATACTGTGTTATTGAAATTACAGTTTTTCCATCACGAACAGTGGATCGCCGAACTCAACTGGCTGTGCGTTTTCCTTGCATATCTTGACGATCTTGCAGCGGCATTCAGCTTCGATCTCATTCATCAGCTTCATTGCCTCAACAATGCAGAGAACTTGCCCTTTTTCCACAATCTGTCCAACCTCCACATAAGGAGCGGCATCAGGGGCCGGGGCGCGGTAGAACGTGCCTACAATGGGTGAGTTGATCGTCTCACCGGTTTCCACGACAGCTGCTGGCGCACTTGCTGCAACAGGAGCTGCGGCGGCGGGTACGGCCATTTGAGGGGCAGTTGTGTAAGCAACAGTGGGTGCTGCAACCTGGACATATTCCATTTTTTGGTTTCGTTTTATAACGATCTTTTCATCGGAATTGTCCATTTCAAATTCGGTAATATCTGTCTCTGTTATCATTTTTATAAGCAGTTTCAAATCTTTAACTTCCATTCTCTTCTCCTTTGAATGCGGTCTCGCAGATACCCAGCATGCAGACAACCGGTACCCTACTCTATGAAAATCATGTCACACGATCATTAACTCTTTAGGAACCTGCGTCAGCAATCTACATCCGTTAATTGTAACTACTACCGTATCCTCGATCCGAACTCCACCGAAACCGGGCACATAGATACCGGGTTCAATGGTGAAAACCATTCCCTCTGCCACAATAGCCTCGCTACGCGGTGAAATAACCGGTTTCTCATGAATCTCAAGACCCACCCCGTGCCCCAGGCCATGGCCGAAACAATCGCCGTAACCGGAATCACGTATAAAATCACGTGCAACGGCATCCAAGTCACGGCAGGCAATGCCGGGGCAAATTGCAGCAATGGCCCGGTCATGGGCCTCTTTCACAATTCCGTATATTTCACGGCTGCGCGCATCAGGCTGCCCAACAGCAATAGTAGCAGTCTCGTCGGAATAATAACCATCCTTTACAGCACCGAAATCAATTGTCACCAGATCGCCGGCCGATATTAATTTATCCGATGCCCTGCCATGGGGCATGGCTCCACGTTCACCCGATGCAACGATAAAGTCGAATGCCCTGCCACTAGCACCTTGGCGAAGCATCTCAAATTCTAATTCACGGGCAAAATCCGTTTCCCTCACCCCTGGGGTTAATCTGTCAAGTACTGCAAGCAACGAACTGGAGGCGCATGAGGCGACATCCTGCAGTCTTTCTATTTCATGTTGGTCTTTGAGCGACCTGATCTGATCAAGTTCGACACCAATTGCCACAAGTTCACACCCAGGCAATTTCTCGGACAACACCCTGAAATCGGCAACAGTAGTATGGGCCGACTCAAATCCTATGCGGGAGAACTTCTGCTCTGAAACCAGTTCAGCCACGGCATCCAGCTTGACCACAAACTGCCTAATTACAGCATCACTTACCTCAGTATTTGCCTGGGTGGTGTAGCGGGAGTCGCACAGAAACCAGCCGGCGCCCCTGCTCAACAGCAGAGCACCTTCCGACCCGCTGAATCCGCACAAATAGCGAATGTTCAGCAGATTTGTGAAAAAAATAGCATCAAGATTATATGAATTAAAATAGCGTTCCAGCCTGACGCGCCTGCTTTTTAGCATAAATTAAACCGTAAATACAAACTGTTTTTTAGTAAGCACGTAGTTATGATGGAGTGGCAAGTCAAGCACCGCACTATTTTTTAGCAATAGTAAATATTGCGCGCAAGCCAAGCAGATAACTCTCCTGGCCGAAACCGCTGATCTGACCAGCAGCAAGGGGAGCTGTAAGGCTTTTGTGACGAAAATCCTCCCGGCTGTGGATATTGGAAAGATGTACCTCCACAAACGGTAGACCTATTGCAGCCAAGGCATCGCGAATTGCTATGCTGGTATGGGTATAGGCAGCCGGGTTGATGACAATCCCGTCAAAAACCCCCGCAGCGGATTGGATTGCATTTATCAAATCGCCTTCAGAATTGGACTGCAAAAATTCAACTTCACACCCCAGTTCCACAGCCAGGCTTTTTATGGAACGATTGATTTCTTCCAGCGTCAAGCTGCCATAGATACCAGGTTCCCGTTTTCCCAACAAATTCAAGTTGGGCCCATGCAGTATAAAAAATCGCATCAACCGAGCTCCAGTGCCAGTTCAGGTGATTTAAGGCGAAGCAGAAAACGCCCTTTTCCAAAATTTCCATCTTTTGCCATAACCAATACCACGAATAAGTCATCGTTCAAGACCCGCATGATCACGCGCACCTGATTAGCAGTAATGGAAACCTCCTCCATTTCACCAGCCTTGATGACCTCAACAGCCCGCTTAATCTCCTTGAGCACAGTGGCATATTCAACGGTTAATAGTTGAAGATCCAGGTCTGTCTGCACCACGGTAATTTCATCAATGGGAATCCCATCGTAGGCCATGATCATGGCGGCAATCCCGCCCTCAACACTCTCTACAATTCCCTTTAACGTATCTCTCAGCGACATGCCTTCATCCTCCTGATGTTATCAAGCCATCCTTCAAGGATTGTAATAATATTGTCGGCAACGCCATGAGAAGGAACTACTGTTGCCTGGGGAATCTGTTCAGGCAAGTCCAAAGGAAATGATACAAAATCTTCAGCAGCGGAAATTTCCGATACGGGCGGCTGCAGTGCTGACAAATCAGCTTCCAGTTCCACTATACGAGAGCGCACGCCACTATCATTCGGATTCCCCGTCAGAATCTCACGATAAATCCCCAGAGCTTTATCAATGTAGCCCTGCTGTACATATAACTCCGCCAGGGTCGCAGTGGAAAGTGGATCATGATGAGTGACAGCAGATGTTCCTGGATCAAAGGAAGTACTAACCGGCTCTTCTTCAGTGACAAGATCGGCTTCATCAATTTCGAGGATTTCTAGATCCTCGATAATCTCCTCTTCTTCATCCGGCTCCGCATCATGACTGTGAAACTCCTGAGCCGTATAATCGTCGGCAATCCCAGCACCAGCCAGACCTGACAAAGTTGCATGAGGGGTAACAGTACTGACAGGTGGCGTTGTTCTGGCAAGTGATTCCAGTTCCAGCCGGCATTCTACGTCATCCGGATAAAACTCCAACAGTGTACAAAATGCTTTAGCGGCCGCTGCCAAGTTGCCAGACATGGAATAAAGTCTGCCAAGCAATAGTTGTGAGTCCCGGTCATCAGGCAAAGCTGTTGTGACCTTTTCAAGCGCTTCGCGACACTCATCATGAAAACCTTTGACATTGCAGGCCAAGGCCAGCGCTCGCAAGCCGGCAATGAATCCTGGATACTTTGCCGTACCCTGCTTGGCAGTATGAAGAGCATCGTCAACAAGTCCGACTTTTAGATATATCTCCGCCAGCCGTGCAAAAAGGTAAGAGTCAGGGTTTTGCGCCAGACGCTCTTCAAAATTCTTGATGTCAGCCCAGAACGATACATTGTCATGCTGCATGGTTCACACCTCCAGCCCGCTTAAAGTGAGCAACTGCTCAGGATGGAACTTTTCCACAACATAATTGCCGATGCCCTGGTTACAGATAAAGCTGATAGTCCCATTGCGGCTCTTCTTGTCCTTGGTAAGCGCATCCAATATATTTTTTTTATCCAGCGCAGGAGGAGGAGTATGCGGAAGACCGAATTTATCGAGCAGCGAGATAATCCTGACACAGTCGTTATCAGAGCAGTAGCCACGTACCATGCTAACGTGAGAAGCCAACGCCATTCCAACAGAAACTGCCTCACCATGGACCAGTTCACGGTAATCAGAAAGGGTTTCAAGGGCATGTCCAAGCGTATGCCCATAGTTAAGAACTGCACGCAACCCCAGTTCTTTTTCGTCAAGTTCCACAACCCTGGCCTTCAGCTTGCAGCAGCTATGGGCAATCCGAATCAGGCATTCATGTTCCATGGCAAGGATGGCAGAGACATTCTGCTCAAGATATTCGAAAAAGGAGCCGTCAAGCACTACCCCATACTTGATCACTTCTGCCATTCCTGCGCGAAATTCGCGTACAGGCAATGTAGTAAGGGTTTCAACGTCAAGCAATACAAGACGGGGTTGATAAAAAGCACCAATCAGGTTTTTGCCGCGGGGATGATCAATGGCTGTTTTCCCTCCCACGCTGCTGTCAACCTGGGCAAGGAGGGTCGTCGGAACCTGTACAAAGGGAATTCCACGCAAATATGTGGCAGCGGCAAAACCGGCCAGATCCCCAACCACTCCACCACCAAGGGCGACAATAAAAGAGTGGCGATCCAAGCCGGCTTCTATCAGGCCATCATAAACAGTATTAAGTGTTGCAGAGTTTTTGTACTCCTCGCCATCGGGAATCTCAATCAAGGAGACCTTATATCCTGCATCCGTCAGCGACTGGCGCACAACGGCGCCGTAAAACGCGGCAACAGCCGGATTTGTTATCACAACAACTCGTCCGCTAAGACCGGCAGCAACACAGTGCTGTCCGATCAAATTTATGGAACCGCTGTCGATCAAAATGTCATAACTGTTTTCGCCAAGATTGACGGTAAGTACAGTCATAACGGCAACCCCTTTAATATCATTAGAATCTCTGCCGACACATCTTCTACGGATTTGCCACCCGTGTCAATTCTAATATCGGCATTGGTATAAAATTGTTCCAGCCCTACCAAGCGTCCACGAATGCCGATCCCACGGAACCTGCCATGGCTATGTTACGTTCAAAGATTACTCAACTGCTCTTTGTAACTGTCATAATTTCGCTTGATCTCGACCAACGAGTCATTGCCAAATTTTTCCATAAAGGCGTTACAAAACTCGATTGCAACCACTGCTTCGGCAACGACAAGGGCTGCAGGAACCGCACAGGTATCAGAACGCTCCACTGTTGCCTCAAAGGGCTCATGAGTCCGCAAATCCACTGAGCGCAATGGTTTGTACAATGTTGGAATCGGCTTCATGGCAGCCCGTAACACTATGGGCTCACCGTTTGTCATACCTCCCTCGATGCCGCCGGCATTGTTGGTGGCACGATAATAAGGATTAGTCTCGCCCTGACCTGTGCGTGCATCGTCTCTGAATATCTCGTCATGGACCTGAGAACCGGGCCTGCGGGCCGCTTCAAAACCGAGTCCTATCTCGACCCCTTTGATGGCCTGAATACTCATCAGTGCCATGGCAAGACGGGCGTCAAGTTTTCGGTCCCAGTGAACGTAACTCCCCAGTCCCGGCGGTGCGCCAAGCACCTGTACCTCCAGCACGCCACCGAGAGTGTCACCCTGATCCTTGGCGTCATCAATAGCTTTTTTCATTTTATCTTCACACGCCAGGTCACAACAGTAGAGTTCCGAGCTTGAAGTCAATTGCCACAATTTATCATATGGATGATCCGGCTTTGCCGCACAGACGCCGCCGATCTCCGTGACAAATCCGCCTACGCGAATACCGAATTCCTGTAAAAACAATTTCGCGACCCCACCAACTGCGACACGAATGGCTGTTTCGCGAGCACTGGAGCGCTCCAGCACATTACGGACGTCGGTATGCCCATACTTCAGAACGCCACTCAAATCGGCATGACCGGGCCTGGGGCGGGTTACGGCACAGGAATCATCCCGATGCTCAGCCAGTGGCGACATCTTTTCCAACCAGTTTTCCCAATCACGGTTTCGCACCACCATAGTCACGGGAGAGCCTATAGTTTCACCCCAGCGAACACCCGACATAATCTCCACAGTGTCACTCTCGATCTTCATCCGTCCGCCGCGACCATAGCCTTGCTGACGTCGAAACAATTCATGGTTGATAAAATCGGCATTGAGAGGAACGCCGGCAGGCATTCCTTCAATAATGGCAGTCAACTGTGGCCCATGGGATTCACCTGCGGTAAGATAACGTATCATATAAAGAAAAACTCCATTACGGGAAGAATGGGGGCTAAAATATCATCTCCGGCATAGCCACGGCAAGGTAAAAGGTTACAGCAACCAACCTGCACCGACTAAAAAGAAGGCCCGGTGTTGCCACCGGGCCTTGATTACAGCGGATATTTATTAAATAGAAAACTTAAGCGCTTGCTTCAACAGCCTTATCAAAACCCAATGCAAAGGCCTTCTTGTTCAGCTCGATAAATGCTTCGGGAACGCTGGAAAGAACTGCCTTTTCGGCATTTTCCCTGGTCACTTGACCAGTCAAAGCTACCATGGCGCCGAGCGCTACGATATTAGCAACGATCTCGCGACCAACATCGTTTTTGGCGGTGTTGATAATAGGAAACGATACGGTCTTGAAATTGCCTTTCGGTAAAGTCTTAACGAGATCGGAGTCAACCAACAACACGCCACCCTCTTTGAGGTCATGGGAGTACTTGTTGCATGCTTCCTGAGTCATGGCCAGTAGAGCATCACACTGGGTGACCTTGGGGTAGTCAATCGAACCTTCGGAGATGATGACCTCCGATTTGGAAGCACCACCACGTGCTTCAGGTCCATAGCTCTGCGACTGTACTGCCTCTTTCCCTTCATAAATGGAGGCAGCCTTGGCCATGATGATGCCAGCGGTGATCAGCCCCTGTCCGCCAGCACCGGAAAATCTGAGTTCATATCTGGACATCTATATCTCTCCTTTTTCCTGTAATTATTTCTTTGCCTGGGCGCGTTCGATAACCTTGTCGTACTCGGCAGTGTACTCGGGCTTGGTTTCATCTTTGTAAAGAACACCAGTCAGTATCTTCCCTTGCAATTGTTCAGCGGTCATCTTTTCGGCAGCCTTGACAGGAACGGCAACTTCTTTAAGACGGTTCATCATTTCGACAACCGACTTGAATTTATTGCGACGACCGTAAGTAGTCGGACAATCATCCAGAATCTCGACAACCGAGAAACCTTTGTGCTGAATAGCTTCTGCAATGAGTTTGTCAATCTGATTGGCATGGAATGCAGTACCACGGGCTACAAAAGTAGCGCCGGCGCCGATCGCAAGTTTGGCAACGTCAAAACAGGGATCCGGATTACCGTAAGGAGTAGTTGACGCCTTGTTTCCAGTCGGTGTGGTAGGTGAGAACTGACCACCGGTCATACCATAGATATAGTTATTCATAATGACGTATGTTATGTCGATATTGCGACGACAAGCATGTATGAAATGATTTCCACCAATAGCTGTGCCATCGCCATCACCACCAACACAGATCACGTTCATTTCCGGCTTGGCCAGTTTGATACCAGTAGCAAAGGCAGCAGCGCGACCATGGGCAGTATGCAAGGTACAGCAATCCATATAGCCAGGCAGACGGGAAGCACAACCGATACCGGAGACGATGGAAGTCTGAGTCATATCCAATTTAAGACTATCCAATGCCCGGATCAATCCTTTCATAATGATGCCGTGCCCGCATCCCGGGCACCAGATATGAGGGAGTTTGCCGGGACGTATATATTTTTCATAATCAAAAGCCATGGTTATATAACCTCCTTCATCTTTGCGAGGATCTGATCGGGATTGATCGGCTCACCGTCTACGCGGTTGATGCCGAGTACCGGCGCCTTGCCCTGGGCATTGCGCTCAACTTCGATGGAACACATGCCGAGATTCATTTCCGGTACGATGAAACCCTTAACCTTGCCGGCCAGGGCCTTGATCTGCTTGTCGGGGAATGGCCAGAAGGTTTTAAGACGGAACATACCAGCCTTGATCCCTTGCTTGCGGGCCTCGTTGACGGCATAACGACCAGAACGGGAGGTAGATCCATAGGCAACTACCACCACTTCGGCATCATCCAGCTGATATTCTTCAAACTCGATAATGTCGTCTGCATTGGCTTCAACCTTGCGGACCTGACGTTCTTCCTCGGCCTGTACCCACTCGGCCTTGGTTGTCGGGAAACCGTCCTGCCCTTTGTTGAGACTGGTAACATGGAACTTGTAACCGGAACCGTAAGCTGCCAGGGGAGGTACGTCGCCAAAACTCGTATCATAAGGCTTGTATTGTTCTGGCGGGACGGTAGGCGTCCTGCGTGGCTCAATCGGAATTTCGCCTGGCTCCGGAAAAACTACACGCTCGCGCATATGGGCTACTATCTCATCAGGCATAACTAAAACCGGAGTGCGGTATTTTTCGGAGAGATTAAAAGCGCGAACCACCTCTTCGAATGTTTCCTGCACCGTAGACGGTACTAGACAAATGGCAGGGTGATCACCATGGGTACCCCATTTGGCACACATGACATCAGACTGGCTGGGACCGGTGGGCATACCGGTAGAAGGGCCACCGCGCATAACATTGAAAATAACGCACGGTATTTCCGAGATACAGGCCATGCCGATCAACTCCTGCTTAAGTGAAAGGCCCGGGCCTGATGTTGAGTCGAATGTTTTGAAGCCGGCTAATGCTGCGCCCATCATGGCGGCAGAGGCAGCAATCTCGTCTTCCATCTGGATAAATTTACCGCCGATCTTGGGCAGTTCGACGGACATAACCTCGGCAACCTCAGTCGAAGGGGTAATCGGGTAGCCTGCAAAGAAGTTACAGCCGGCATAAAGTGCACCATAAGATGCAGCCTCATTACCCTGAAGAAACGCTACTTTTTTGGACATCTGTTCATTTCCTCCCGTTTAATTATTCAGTAATGACCTTTATTGCAAAGTCAGGGCATCTGAGTTCGCACTGCATGCACTTGATGCAGGCCTCCAGGTTTTTTACGGCTACAACAAAGCCCTTCATTTCAAGGACCTTGGTGGGGCAGAATTCCACACAAATATGGCACCCCTTGCAATACTTTTCAATAATCTCAATTTTCGGCAATGTTTTCTCCATCTGGGAATACTCCTTTATTCCGTAATTAAAGGTGTGTAATTTCAGGCCCAAAATGTGGCAAAAGAAGGGCACATGCCCTTCTTTTGCATTCCACACGAGTGCCCATATGCGGCAAATTGCCTACTTCATGCTATCAACCAGACCCTTGACTGCAGCGACTGATTTGTCCATCATTGCCTGCTCTTCGGCATCAAGTTTGAACTCGATGATCTTCTCAATCCCTTTTTCGCCAAGCACGCAAGGTACGCCAACATAGTAGCCGTTAACGCCGAACTCGCCCTGTAGGAAAGCACAGGTAGGCAGAACGCGCTTCTGATCGCCAAGGATGGACTCAGCCATGGCGATTGCAGCGGAAGCCGGTGAGTAGAAAGCAGAACCGGTTTTGAGGAGTGCTACTACTTCGCCGCCTGCGCCGCGGGTGCGTTTAACCATGGCTTCCATGACTTCTTTGGCCTTGGCCTTGTCGTTGTATTTGCGCTCGAGGAGTTCCATGACCGGGATGCCGCAAACGCTGGTATAACGAACAAGAGGTACCATATCGTCGCCATGACCACCCAAAGTAACTGCCACAACGTCCTTCACGGAGACGCCCAGTTCCCAAGCGATGAAAGCTGCAAAACGGGACGAATCGAGCACGCCGGCCTGGCCGATAACGCGGCTGTAGGGGAAGCCGGTAATCTTCTGGCAAAGTGTAACCATGGCGTCCAGTGGATTGGAGATGACGATGACGATGGAATTTGGTGCATACTGCTTGATGCCCTCGGCAACCTGGGTCATGATCTTGGAGTTGACCTCAATCAAGTCATCGCGGCTCATGCCTGGTTTACGGGGAAGACCGGCGGTTACTATGACGATATCGGAATCCTTGATATCTTCATAGGAATTGGTGCCCTTGAGATTGACGTCAAAACCGTCAACAGGACCGACTTCGGCAATGTCAAGCATCTTGCCCTGTGGGAGCCCTTCGACGATGTCGAAAAGGACAACGTCACCAAGTTCGCGCAATGCGCAGAGCTGAGCAAGAACGCCACCAATCTGACCGCCACCGATGAGAGAAATCTTTTTACGTGCCATACTGTTTCCTCCTTTTGGTTTGATGTTCCGACAACGAGTAGGGGGTAAATGAAAATTACGCCCCTATTTGATGTTCGATATTACCTCTTACATATTCTCGATCAAGGCATCAGCAAAACCAGAACAAGACAAAAGCGTTGCACCTTGCATCATACGTTCAAAGTCATAGGTTACGCGTTTCTGTCCGATAGTTTTGTCAATCGCCCTGGTAATCATATCCGCCGCTTCCTGCCATCCGATATACTCAAGCATCATAACACCTGAGAGAACTTCAGAACCGGGATTTACCTTATCCAGATTGGCATACTTTGGGGCAGTACCATGGGTAGCTTCAAAAATTGCATGTCCGGTTACATAGTTGATGTTAGCACCGGGGGCAATGCCGATTCCACCAACCTGCGCAGCCAGCGCATCTGAGAGAAAATCGCCTTCCAGGTTCATAGTAGCAACTACGTCGAATTCCTTAGCACGTGTCAGAACCTGTTGCAGTGTGATATCGGCAATGGTGTCTTTGACCAGAAGAAGTTTTTTCCACTTACCGGATCCATGGGTCGGCATCAGAGTCAAGGCAGACTCTACCTCTTTGCAAATATCCATCTTTTGCTTGGGAGACATCATGTCATAACCTGGATCGATTCGCTTGGCATTGTCCTCAATCGAAAGATTTGGCTTACTATCCTGATTGTCAATGATCCAACTTTCACGTTCGGTTATGATCTGGTTGCGGAATTCGTTCAAGGCAATGCCATAACCCCAATCCTTGAACGCACCTTCGGTGTATTTCATGATATTGCCCTTATGGACAATTGTTATTGATTTGCGTTTGTGAGAAAGGGCGTAGGTGATGGCAGCGCGGATCAGGCGCTCGGAACCATCCTTGGAGATCGGCTTGATGCCGATGGAGGAGGATTCGGGAAAACGAATCTTGGTGACACCCATCTCATCAAGAAGGAATTTTTTTATTTTATTACATTCAGCAGTACCGGCCATCCACTCTATGCCTGCATATATATCCTCGCAGTTTTCACGAAAGATAACCATGTCTACATCTTCCGGTTTTTTGACTGGTGATGGCACACCACGAAAGTATCGTACCGGGCGTAGACAGACATAAAGATCCAGCATTTGGCGCAACGCAACGTTCAATGAACGAATACCGCCGCCAATTGGTGTCGTTAATGGTCCTTTGATACCAACCAAAAACTCCTTAAAGGCCTCTACAGTCTCTTCCGGTAGCCATGCTTTGTCGCCCATTGTCTCCCGGAACATATTGAAAGGCTTTTCACCGGCATAAACTTCCATCCAGCTAATTTTCTTTTTACCGCCGTATGCCTTATCAACAGCCGCATCAAAAACGCGTACCGAGGCTTTCCAGATATCAACACCGGTACCGTCGCCTTCGATAAAGGGGATTATGGGATTATCCGGAACAACCAGGTTCCCGGAACTTCCCATGATGATCTTCTCCCCTTTTGGAACTGTCACATACGTATAAGCCATCCATCGGCCTTTCGCAAAATTCAGATCAAAATTTAGCGTTTCAATCAGATTCTTCAATTTAAAGCAGTTATGCAAGACCTGGCAGGTTTTCGATACCTGCCAGGTCTGAAATTCTACATCTTGTTTAGGCCATAAGACTACACAATAGAGTCAACAATTGCATTCAAGGTTGCGCTAGGACGCATGGCTTTTTCGGTCTTGACCGGATCCGGCATATAATAGCCACCGATATCCTGAGGCTTGCCTTGGGCTCCGATCAGTTCTTCATTGATTTTGGCCTCATTTGCTTCGAGTTCCTTAGCGACTTTACCAAAGAGTGCCTGCAGATCCTTATCAACTGTCTGGTTAGCCAGTGCCTCGGCCCAGTACATTGCAAGGTAGAAATGGCTTCCCCTGTTGTCAATCTGACCAACTTTACGGGCCGGATTCTTGTTGTTATCCAGGAATTTGGCATTTGCCTGATCAAGGGTATCTGCAAGAAGTTTAGCCTTCTCGTTATTGAAGGTAGTGGCCAGATGCCGTAGCGATTCGGCCAGCGCCAGGAACTCACCGAGCGAATCCCACCGCAGGTATCCTTCCTTGACAAACTGCTGAACATGCTTGGGAGCCGAGCCGCCAGCACCTGTCTCGAAAAGTCCGCCACCGGCCAGAAGAGGGACAATTGACAGCATCTTAGAACTCGTACCCAATTCAAGGATCGGGAAGAGATCGGTCAGATAATCCCTAAGAGCATTGCCGGTTACGGTAATTGTGTCTTTACCGTCTTTTGCACGCTGCATGGCGAACTGCATAGCCTGGACAGGAGGCATGATTTGAATATCCAGACCGGTTGTATCATAATCCTTCAAGTAAAGGTTTACCTTCTCGATCATCTGTGCGTCGTGAGCACGGTTTTTGTCCAACCAGAAGATTGCCGGTGCTCCAGTTGCCTTGGCCCTGTTCACAGCCAACTTGACCCAGTCACGAATCGGCAGGTCTTTAGCCTGGCATCCGCGCCAGATATCGCCCTCTTCAACTTCATGCTGGAACAGCACTGCGCCCGACTCATCAACAACTCGTACCGTACCATCGGTGGGAATCTTGAATGTCTTGTCGTGTGAGCCGTATTCTTCTGCTTTCTGTGCCATCAGACCAACGTTCGATACACAGCCCATGGTCGTGGGATCAAATTGACCGTTTTTCTTACAGAAATCAATACACTCCTGATACCATTCAGAATAGCTCTTGTCAGGTATCACACACTTTACATCATGGAGTTTTCCGTCAGGACCCCACATCCCACCGGAGTCACGTATAACAACCGGCATGGATGCATCAATGATGATATCGTTGCTGGCATGCAGGTTGGTGATCCCTTTGTCGGAGTCAACCATGGCAAGCTCTGGTCTTTTCTTGTAAACAGCCTGGATGTCAGCTTCGATCTCGGCCTGCTTGGCTTCCGGTAATTTTTTGAGCTTCAAATAAAGGTCGCCCAGACCAAGATCCGGATTTACACCCAGCTCTTTGAATGTTGCAGCATGCTTTTCAAAAACGTCTTTAAAGAATACGGAAACAAAATGACCGAACATGATCGGATCGGAAATCTTCATCATGGTGGCCTTGAGGTGCACGGAGAACAGTACACCCTTCTGCTTTGCATCTTCAATTTGCTCTTCGATGAATTTACGCAGGGCTTTACAGCTCATGAATGTCCCGTCAAGAACTTCACCTTCAAGAAGAGCCAGCTTCTCTTTGAGAACCGTAACTTTTCCAGCCTTGTCGACCAGTTCGAACCGGACATTGCCGGCCTTTTTCATAGTAACGGATTTCTCATGGGAATAAAAATCACCCCCATCCATATGCGATACATGGGTTTTCGATTCCGGAGTCCAGGCACCCATCTTGACCGGATGTTTCCGAGCATATTGCTTAACGGCAGCAGCCGACCTTCTGTCAGAGTTGCCTTCCCTCAGAACAGGGTTTACGGCGCTTCCAAGACACTTGGCATATCGTGCATGAAGGGCCTTTTCTTCATCGGTCTTCGGCTCTTCCGGGTAGTCAGGGAGCTTGTAGCCTTTTTCCTGCAATTCTTTGATAGCTGCTTTCAACTGCGGGATCGAAGCACTGACATTGGGCAGCTTGATGATATTGGCTTCAAGCTTTTGCGTGAGCTCGCCCAACTCTGCCAGATAGTCAGGCATTCTCTGGCTCTCGGTCAGATATTCAGGGAAATTGGCAATGATTCTTCCGGCAACGGAAATATCCCGTGTTTCAACGACAACGCCGGCCGCCTTTGTGAAGGCATTGACGATAGGGAGCAAGGAGTAGGTTGCCAGTGCAGGTGCTTCATCGATTTTGGACCAGATAATCTTTTGTGTCGTCATTGTTGTGTTCTCTCCTTAGATTTTATGTCAGTATTGCCAGATGCTTAACGAAAGGGTACCTTGAGCTTGCAACAGGTTCCCATAGCAATCTTTTTGCCTGCGGGTACATCACATGCTCTTATAAGCCGCTGCCACCCCTTTCCTAAGAAAATTCATACCAACTCACCCGCAATTACTGCGAGCCAAGACCATAAGAAAGCCCTAACCTCTTGTGTTCATGAATATTTTTTGACCATAACAAAAAGTTTGTATACAGTATACAAAACATATTGGACTGTCAAGCAAAAAACATTTTTAATGGAGCGGTAATGCTCTTGTTTCCGCGAAGCCTGTTAAATCATTTTCTGCCGGAATATCGCTTGGCTTCCATGGCAGCATCGCGGGAAAAGTGTCTTGGAATTACAAGAACTTGTCCTGGCCAGAGTTGTTTTGGGTCACGGATTTGATCACGATTGGCACGATAGATAAGAGGCCATAGGGAGGCATCGTTGTATATCTCATTGCGTGCTGCGATCTGGGGCAGGGTCTCGCCGCGGCGGACTGTATAAGAAAGGGGCTGGGGGATGCTTACTTCCCTGGATGCGATGACGTTTTTGGCAGCTGCCTTGGCCGCTTCCTCGGCCTTGAGGCGCTCCTGTTCTTTAAGACGCGCTTCAGCTTCGGCAGCCTTGCGCATCAGACGCTCCTCCTCGGCGCGAGCAGCCTGTTCCGCTAAACGCTTACGCTGCTGCTCGGCCTGGAGTTCTCTCAGGCGCAACAGTTCAGCTTTCAGTAAATCACCTTTCTGCATGGCTAAAAGGTAATATTTATCAGCCTCCCGGTCATTACCCTGAACATGTAGTACCGCCTCACCATGTTCAAAAGTCTCCACGATATTCTGATATTCCTGTGGATACAGACGCGGCGCGTCCTGCCTTGAGAGATCGTCGACAAGTACGGTAATCCGGGTGCGCCATGTCGGCGCCGGAGTTGGCGTTGAACAAGCTGCCAGCAGCCAAAGGATAAACAGCAGTATGGATGTGCGCCGGCAGCTCATTCTGTTCGTTTTTATGCCTGCTTTTCCGCCAGCCTGATACCCAGCTCACGCAACTGCTTGTTATCTACAACCGACGGAGCCTCCGACATCAAGCAGGTGCCTTTCTGGGTTTTGGGGAACGCGATAACATCGCGGATTGAGTCGCTGCCGGTCAGCAGCATGATCAGCCGATCCATGCCAAAGGCAATGCCGCCGTGGGGAGGTGTGCCGAAATCCAGGGCATCCAGCAGAAAGCCGAATTTGGCGCGCTTGTCCTCTTCGGAGTGACCAAGCATTTTAAACATCAGTGACTGGACCTCTTCCTGATGTATCCTAATGGAACCACCGCCGATCTCGTTGCCGTTCAGTACCAAGTCGTAAGCCTTGGCCCGGCAACGTCCCGGATCTGATTCGACGTACTGCAGATCCTCGTCCATTGGGGCGGTAAACGGATGGTGTACAGCTGCCCAGCGTTTCTCGTCCTCGTCCCATTCAAGTAACGGGAAGTCGGTTACCCACACGAAACGATAGTCATCCCTGCTGGTGAGCTTGAGGATGCCGGCCAGATGATTGCGCAATTTTCCGAGTGAATCATTTACCACCTTGGGCTTGTCGGCCACGAAAAACAACAGATCGCCCTCCTCTGCGCCAAAGGCGGTATTCATGGCAGCTATCTCTTGCGGTGTAAAGAACTTGGCAATGGGAGAATGCCACTCGCCCCCCTCGAACTTGACATAGGCCAAGCCCTTGGCACCGTAAATCTTGACAAACTCGGTCAGATCATCGATCTCTTTGCGGGAAAATGTAGAGCATCCCTTGGCATTAATACCCTTGATAATACCACCCTTGGCAGCCACATCGGCAAAGACCTTGAAACCGGCGTCTTTGACGAGATCAGTCATGTCACACAACTCCATGCCAAAGCGCATATCCGGATTATCCACACCAAAACGGCGAATGGCTTCGGCATAGGTGATCCGCTCCACAGGCAGGGCGACATCGACCCCCTTTGCCTCCTTGAAGATGCGGGCAATCAGCCCTTCCATAACAGTAATTATGTCCTCACGATCGATAAAGGACATCTCGCAGTCTATCTGGGTGAACTCCGGCTGGCGGTCGGCACGCAGGTCTTCATCGCGGAAACAACGCACCACCTGAAAATATTTATCAAAACCGGATATCATCAGGATTTGTTTGAAAATCTGAGGGGACTGGGGTAAGGCATAGAAACTTCCCTGGTTGATGCGCGAAGGCACCAGGAAGTCGCGGGCTCCCTCAGGTGTTGATTTGGTCAAAAAGGGAGTCTCCAGCTCAATAAAACCGTTTTCGGTCAAATATGAGCGAGTTACCTGGGCAACCTTAGAGCGGAGAATCAAGTTGTACTGCAGTTGGGGACGACGCAGGTCGAGGTAGCGGTGTTTCAGGCGGATATTTTCGTTCACTTCACTGAATTCGTCCAGCATGAAGGGAAGCGGCTTTGAGCGGTTAAGAAGCTTGCATTCACTGACCTGAACCTCAACTTCGCCGGTCTTCATGTTGGGGTTGACCGTTCCTTCCGGGCGGGGAATAACCTTGCCTTTGACAGCCAGGACAAATTCACTTCGCACGGTTTCGGCAACAGCATGGGCAGAAACAGACAACTCCGGATCAAAGACAATCTGGGCGATCCCCTCCCGGTCCCTGAGGTCAATGAAGATCAATCCGCCATGGTCACGGCGGCGCAGGGCCCAACCCATCATAATTACTTCGCGGCCAATGTCCTTGGCTGTTAGGTTGCCGCAGTAGTCGGTACGTTTCCAGCTTCCCAGAGTATCCATATATTGTCTCCTCCAAAAGGTATTTAATCTAAATAGGTGCGACGTTCAATATGCACCCAGCAAGACGTTTTAATTATTAATACAGCCTTTATGTTACTGAATCAGCTTTCCGATACTGCCAAGACGTGGACGGAATTTCTCGCTGTCCCATGACCAGTACTTAATAAATGCCAGGCCCTTGATTTTATCCATAGGGACAAAGCCCCAGAAACGGCTGTCGTAGGAGCGGTCACGGTTATCGCCCATGACAAAATAAGAACTGGGAGGTACGGTGATCGGTCCGAAGTTATCCCTGGGATTCACCTCTTTCGGGATAATATCCTTCTCCTTGTGTACCTCATGCGGATTCACGTAGAGTTTTCCGTTCACATAAACCATCTTGTCCTTTTCCTCCACAACGTCGCCCGGGGTACCAATAACCCGTTTGATAAAATCCTTGCTGGGGTCCTCTGGATACTCGAACACGATCACATCCCCCCTTCTGGGGTCGCGGATCTTCAGAACTCGATTGTCACTGAACGGCAGTTTCGTGCCATAAATGAATTTGTTGACCAACAGATGATCCCCAATAGCCAGGGTATCCTCCATTGAACCGGAAGGGATTTTAAAGGCCTGCACCAGATAGGTGCGGATTACCAGCGCCAGCAGGATCGCAATGGCAATAGATTCGGCATATTCACGATAAATGTTTTTTTTCTTCGGTACTGCTTCAGTATGAGAACTTTCACCATAAAGATCTTTAGTTACTGAATTGGTTTTGTCATCTGCTTCCATAAAATTCCTTTGTAATACGATTATGTGTGCCGGAACCTATCCCATGCTGACAAGATAAAACTCCGCATGCCATATATTATTATTCCACTTTCAGAATCGCCAGAAACGCCTCTTGGGGCAATTCCACGTTACCGACGTTCTTCATGCGCTTTTTACCTTCCTTCTGTTTCTCCAGCAGCTTGCGTTTGCGCGTTATATCGCCGCCATAGCACTTTGCCAAGACATCCTTGCGCATTGCCTTAACGGTTTCACGGGCGATTACTTTATTCCCTATGGCCGCCTGGATGGCAACCTCGAACATCTGGCGCGGTATCAACTCCTTCATTTTGGAGACGAGATCGCGGCCGCGAAAGTAGGCCTTGTCGCGATGAATAATCAATGACAGGGCATCTACCACCTCACCATTGATCATGATGTTCATCCGTACCAATTCGCTGCGCCGGTAATCCAGATGTTCATAGTCGAGGGAGGCATACCCTTTGGTGATGGATTTGAGACGGTCGTAGAAATCAAGCACGATTTCGTTCAGTGGCAATTCGTAGATGATCATGACGCGCGTCGGAGTGAGGTACTTGATCTCCCTCTGGACACCACGCTTGTCCTCGCACAAGGCAAGCACACCACCAACAAACTCATTGGGCACGTGGATGTGTGCCAGGATGAATGGCTCCTCAAGGTATTCAACGTTCTGCAGCTCCGGTAATTGGTTGGCGCTTTCAATAGTCTGGATTTCGCCAGTCACCCGGTGGACCTTGTAAACGACCGTAGGCGCGGTGGTTATCAGGTCCAAACCGAATTCACGCTCCAGACGCTCCTGAATGATCTCCATATGCAGCAATCCCAGAAATCCGCAACGAAAACCAAATCCCAGGGCTACGGATGTTTCAGGTTCAAAGGAAAAGGAGGAGTCGTTCAGCTTGAGCTTGGCCAGGGCATCCCGCAACTGCTCGTACTGGACAGTGTCTATGGGGTACAAACCGGAAAAGACCATCGGCTTGACCTCTTTGAAGCCAGCCAGAGGAGATGCGCACGGACGGTGGAAATGCGTCACCGTATCACCAACCTTGGCGTCGGCAACATCCTTGATGCCGGCAATGATAAAGCCGACTTCACCAGCTGTCAATTGCGGTACTTCCACCATCACCGGGGCAAATACCCCAACCTTGAGAGCTTCGTAGGTGCGACCGGTGCGAACCAGCTGGATCTTGTCACCCTTTTTGAGAGTACCGTCAAATAGGCGCACCAAAATGATAACCCCTTGATACTGGTCGTACCATGAGTCGAAAAGCAGCGCCTTCAGAGGTGCAGACATGTCACCCTTGGGAGCAGGGATCTTGCTGATGATCTCCTCCAGGATCTCGTGGATGCCAATCCCCTCTTTGGCACTGGCAAACACGGCATCATGGGCATCAATGCCGATAATATCCTCAATCTCGTGCATGACACGTTCTGGCTCGGCAGCCGGCAAGTCGATCTTGTTGAGCACCGGAAAAACTTCCAGGTTATTGTCCAGAGCCAGATACACATTGGCCAGGGTCTGGGCCTCGACCCCCTGGGATGCATCCACCACCAGCAACCCTCCCTCGCAGGCGGACAGCGAACGGGAAACCTCGTAGGTAAAATCCACGTGGCCAGGTGTGTCGATCAGGTTAAGGACATAATCATTACCGTCATCGGCACGATAGTTCAGGCGCACGGTCTGGGCCTTGATGGTAATACCCCGCTCACGTTCCAGGTCCATTTTGTCCAGAAACTGGTCTTGCTTTTCCCGCTCCGACAATGTGCCGGTGTACTCGAGCAGACGGTCAGCCAGGGTGGACTTGCCGTGGTCGATATGGGCGATGATAGAGAAATTGCGAAGTCTGCTGATATCCATGAAATCCCTAGGTATGCATACTATAATTGAATTTTTAACCATAAATAAATATGGCTGGAATGTAAAGCGGAAAAGGGCCGGCTCAATAGAGCCGACCCTTTGAAATGATGGCTGGGGTACCTGGATTCGAACCAAGAGATGACGGAGTCAGAGTCCGTTGCCTTACCGTTTGGCTATACCCCAATATAATGGAAGAGACTATTTAGCAAATATCAGTAGTGATCGTCAAGCATTTTTACCCGATCACCGCAGCAGCACCGGCTGCGATAGCCCTTACGTTTGCCGGTATCAACCGGTGATTACGCTCCGGCAAGGCCTTTTTGAGGGCCTCTCCCAGAGAATCCAAGCTGAGCGACCCTGTTTTGGCGGCATAAGCGCCGCAGGCCACCATGTTTACCATGCGCACATCGCCCAGATCCAAGGCAAGCTGGTTCATCGGTACCCGGACCATCTCAACCCCCGGGATTTCAACCTCGGCGCTGTCTACCAGCGACGAATTAACGATACACACCCCACCCTGCTTTACCTTGGCGGCATATTTATCGAACGAGAGCTGATTCAGGACTACTGTGACCGAAGGATGCCCAACCACCGGCGATCCTGTATCGCCTTCAGCAAAGACGACCGTACACATGGCTGATCCACCCCGTTTTTCCACCCCATAGGCAGGAAAAAAAGAGACATTATTGCCTTCGTGAATGGCGGCATAGGAAAGGAGATTGCCGGCCAGGAGCACGCCCTGCCCGCCATATCCGGATATGAACACATCGTGACGCATCACTTACTCCGTTTCAGAGATTTTCGGTATTTTTGTACACGCCAAGCGGGAAATAAGGGATCATCTCGCTCCCTACCCGCTCATTGGCCGCCAGCGGGTTCATACCCCAGTTGGTCGGGCATGACGACAGAGCTTCGATAAAGGAGAAACCCTTCTGCTCCACCTGGTAGCGGAAGGCTGTTTTAATCAGCTTTTTGGCCTGGAGAACATTTTTGGGATTATTGACTGCAACTCTGGCGGAAAAGGCCACCCCTTCAAGATTGGAGAGCAATTCAGCCATCTTGAAAGGTGCACCGTCATTTTTGATATCACGGCCATAGGGAGACGTAGAGGTTTTCTGCCCCGGCATGGTGGTTGGTGCCATCTGGCCGCCGGTCATGCCGTAGGTGGTATTGTTGACAAAGATTACGGTAATATCCTCGCCACGGTTGGCGGCATGGATAATCTCCGAGGTGCCGATGGCCGCCAGATCGCCATCACCCTGGTAGGTGAAGACCATCCTATCGGGCCTGGCCCGCTTGACCCCGGTGGCAACCGCCGGGGCACGGCCATGGGGAGATTCGACCACGTCGATGTCAAAGTAACCGTACAGGAAGACCGAACAGCCAACCGAGGCGCAACCAATGGTCTTGTCACGTATGTTGAATTCATCCAGGGCCTCGGCCACCAGTCGATGGATGCCGCCGTGATGACAGCCCGGGCAGAAATGGGTCTGGACGTCTTTTAAACTTGCGGGCCTGCTGAATACCTGTTTCATATATTCCTCAATAACGTTTCTTGATCTGTTCGTACAGCTCTTCCGGTGTCGGCAGTGAACCGGCCCCCGGCGGCCTGCCATAGAAATCTACCTCGGCGTCCCTGGCAATGGACAGCCGCACGTCATCCACCATCTGGCCGGTCGAGAGTTCTATGTCCAGAAACCGTTTGCAACGCTGCGAGAGGGCTTCATAGACCTGTTTCGGAAATGGGAACAGCGTGATCGGCCGAAGCAGGCCGACCTTGTGTCCTGCTTCTCGGGCCATTTCCACGGCAGTGCGGGCAATGCGGGCCGTTGAACCGAAAGCGGTCACAATCAAATCCGCATCCTCGGTGCGATACTCCTCCCAGCGGCTTTCTTTTTCGCCCAACTCCTGGTAACGGGCATGCATGGCCCAGTGGAAGGCCTCCATCTCGCCATCACCGAGCTTGAGGGATTTTACGACATTCTGTTGTTCCCCCTCGCCCCTGCCCCGTACAGCCCAGTTTTTCTCGGGCAATACGGTGGTTGGCCGCGGATTTGCTGTCACGGATTCTTTCATCTGCCCGATAACCGAATCGGCCAGAACCATGGCCGGAATGCGGTAGATATCAGACAGGTCAAAGGCCAGCATGGTCAAGTCGTACATTTCCTGAACCGAATTGGGGGCCAGGACAATGATGCGATAGCCGCCATGGCCACCGCCCCTGGTTGCCTGATAATAATCGGCCTGGGAGGCATCGATACCGCCGAGACCTGGTCCCTGACGCATAATGTCCACAATCACGCCGGGCAGTTCCGAACCGGCCATATATGATATCCCCTCCTGCTTGAGGGAGATGCCGGGGCCCGAGGAAGAGGTCATGGCGCGCACACCTGCCGCCGATGCGCCCAAAACCATGTTGATGGCGGCGATCTCGCTCTCCACCTGGATAAACGTGCCGCCGGTCTTTGGCAGCTCACGGGAAAGATATTCCGGAATATCGCTCTGTGGAGTGATGGGATAGCCAAAATAACAGCGGACGCCGGCTTCGATGGCGGCCATTGCTACAGCTTCATTTCCTTTTACAAACAGTTTCGTAGACAACACTGCCTCCGTCTGAACACAAATTGCGTGACTTAATCTTTAAAAACCATGATGGCGACGTCTGGACACATCTCGGCACACAAAGCGCACCCGGAACATTTTTCCGGATCTGAGAAGGTGGCCACCGTAAAACCGAGACTGTTGGGGGTAGTACTCATTGTAACCAGTTTTTTCGGACAGGCGATGGTGCACAAACCACACCCTTTGCAGCGTGCCTCATCGATGGTGATAAACGACATAGTTGAAATCCTCGCAGTCAGATCAAAAAGTTATTTATTAGCAGATTCCTTACCAATACGTCAAGGGTATGGCTTTGGATTCCGTAATCAGAGAAAACGGCCTGCAAGCATCGTCAATGCAGCTCTTCACCAGTCGTGGTCATCACCAGCTTCCCATGTTTTACACCCTTGACCCCGATCAGTTCGTCGGCGATGCGCTTGACGTCCCTTGCCTGACCGCGCACGACAAGGACTTCCAGGCAATTATGGGCATCCAGGTGTACGTGCAGCGCCGAGATGATCTGCTGGTGGTAAGTATGTTGCTGTTCTGTGAGTTTTTCCGAAAGGTCATGGACATGGTGATCGTAGACAAGGGTTACCGTGCCAACCATTTCTTCGTCGCCATACTCCCATTTTGTTTCGACCAGAGAGGCGCGAATCAGATCGCGAATAGCCTCGGAGCGGTTCATGTACCGCTTGTGTTCAATGAGACTATCAAAACTGTCCAATAGTTTCGCATCTATCGACACGCCGAATCTGACTGTTTCACCCATAAGTCACCCCTCATAATCTATTCCCACTTAAATGGCACTGCATATTAAGTCAAACTTGATCAACACACAATCGGTTTTGAATAATTCCAGGCTGGCATGAACTGCCTGCAATGTGCCGCAAAAAAAAGAGCAGACCAAAGGCCTGCTCCCGCAACGCTTATTACCTCACCACCGCTCAGCTAAAAAACTCTTTTTCCTCTTGGGAAAACATCCGGTCCAGATCGAGCAGCACCAATAAACGCTCGGACATGTTGATCACACCGGCAATGCAATCCTGGTCAATGCCGCCACCGGCCACTGATGGCGATGGCTGGATCTCGGTGCCGGAAATCCGGATAACCTCGGAGACCGAATCAACTATGAAACCCATCAACTCGCCACCGATATCCATGATCATGATCCGCGTGTGGCTGTCGTTGTCCGACTCCATCAGACCGAATCGCTTGCGCATGGAGATGATCGGAATAACCTTGCCGCGCAGATTGATGATCCCCTCCACATAATGCGGCGTGTTGGGCATATGGGTGATGGTGTTCATGCGGATGATTTCGCGTACCTTCAAAACTTCAACCCCATATTCCTCCTGGTCAAGATTGAAGCTTACCAACTGGATCAGTTCACCACTGCCTTCAGTGTCTTTCATCGGGACAAGCGCATTTGACATATGGACCCTCCTATTAAGCTAACTTGAACTGGCTGACAATTTTGCGAAGATCTTCCGAAAGTCCGGAGAGCTGGTTGGCTGCAATCGCAGTTTCCTGGGCGCCGCGGGCCGAATGGGACACAATGCCGGTGATCTGCTGCATATTGTTGCTGATCTCCGAGGTCGTGGCGGTTTGTTCTTCTGCTGCCGTGGCTACCTGGGCAATCTGGGCTGTGACAGAATTGATCTGCTCAAGAATTTGCTCTAAAGCCTTGCCTGAATTTGCTGCCTTTTCACTCCCCTTGGCAACCTCGCTGACCCCTTCTTCCATGGCAACAACAGCCCCTTTGGTCTCCTGTTGGATGGCCTTGATCATTTCACTGATTTCACGGGTCGCCTTTGTCGTTCTTTCGGCAAGGGCACGCACCTCATCGGCAACGACAGCGAATCCCCGCCCCTGTTCGCCGGCACGGGCTGCTTCGATGGCGGCATTGAGCGCCAACAGGTTGGTCTGGTCGGCAATGTCCTCAATGGTGCCGACAATCTCCCCGATCTGGTCTGATCTGGAGCCAAGGCTTTCAACCGCCTGGGCAGAATTCCTGACCCGTTCGGAAATACTGTTCATAACGGCAATGGTTTCATCCACTACCTGGGCCCCGGAAACCGCTGCCGCACTGGCATGCTGAGAGCCTTCGGCGGCAAACTGGCAATTCTGGGCAATATCGCCCGAGGTGGCCGACATTTCCTCGCCAGCAGTGGCCACCGTTCCGGCCTGGGCAACGATCTCCTCCGACCCTTCAGCCATCTGCTTTGCGGTTGCATGAAGCTGGCTGGAAGCTGCGGCCACCTGGTGAGTGGTCTGGGCCACCTGGCTGATGATGCCGTGCAGTTTATCGACGAAGACATTGAACCATTGGCTGGTTTCACCAAGTTCGTCCTTTGAACTGGCATCGAGACGCTTGGTTAGATCCCCCTCGCCCTGGGCGATATCCTGGATTATCGAGCGCATGCTGCCGAGGGGGACGGTGATGCTGCGGGTAATCAGCAGGGCACAGGCAATCGCGATCAGGATGGCAATGGCACAGGCGATAAGCAGCCAAGTATAGGCCGATTTTACAATCGACTGCGACTCCTTGTAGCTGAAATCCACCAACCCGGCCTGATAAACGGACATTTCCTCAAAGGCCTTCTGGAGTGTTAAAATCTTGGGTTCGACTTCCGTTGCCAGCACCTTGTCGGCCTCAACCTGGTTGCCGTTCATGGCAAGGTCCATGGCCTTGTTATTGATCTCGGCCACGGCCTTGCTGGTCTGCTTCATGTTCTCGATCAGGGCTTTCCCCTTATCGCTTTTCTCCATATCCTCCAGTTTCTTTATCGAATCGCGATAAATGATACGTTGCTTTTCGATGTAATCCCTGGCCTTGGCCCTTAAGGCAGGATCCTCGATGGCTATAACCATAACCACGGAGCGGCATACATTCTGAAGGGATTCCAAGGCGATGGAGGCGGCCTGGGACTTGGGGAAATTGTTGGCGGCAATCTGGTCCACCTGATCCTCAATTTTTCCGATCTGCACATACGCAAAAGCAGTCATGATGGCGATCAGCAACACCATGCACAAAAATCCGAGCCCCAGCCTGATACCGATTTTCAGATTCCTCATTTCATGACCTCCTTGTCAGTATTTATGCAGACCTCCAAGCAAGTACACACTAATTAAAACAAACCAGACTTGTCAACAAAATTCCATTAAAATGTCCCACTAAACCTTATTCTTTCAATACAATTGTCACGTTGTTGTAACCTGATTGTAACAAATACAGTCAACCTGACTCTCAGACGATCCCGTGCAAAGGACCTCCCGGCGCGCCCAGTTGGTCCACTTTCCGCTCAACAACGGGGTCATCGACCAGGGCCGGCGCGTGGAACGGCTTGCTGCGGGCGTCGATCACCAGCGGCCCGCGGCATCCCCAATGCCTACCCCTGGTTTCGGCACCAATGCCGTAGATGTCAGTGGCCGGGTTGGAGCGGGTGAAGGCGACCCAGAGGAAGTTGTTCAGAGCGGCGGCAGTGAATGCGCTATCGTCACAGATGATAAGGAGGGGAAAGCCGTCAAAGCTGTCTCGCCCTTCGTAATAGCGGCAAAATTCTTCGATTGCAGCATCGCTCTCGCCCCTTCCCTGTTGTGACGCCGGCCCCTGGATTGCCAAGATCCCCGGCAGACAGACCGCGGCAGGGCCGAATCCAACCGGAAATTCGAGTCCGGCCGGGAGTTCCCGCTGCAACCGGTTCCTCACAGGACCAGCCACTGCTACCACCACCTTGGACCCTTCGTTAAGACCATGGCCGCTGTAATCAAGGGTATCAATGGTAGTAGCGGTTTGGAAATGCAGATCGCTGCGCCAATCGGCCCGTTCCAGGATATGCCTGAGAAAATCGCCGATATCGTGGGTATGAAGAGTGGGGGCATCCTCCTGGGCGGCGATCAGAAGGTATTTGGCCAGGGAAAGCTGCCCCTGGCCAAGAATGGCATTGGCAATGGTCAGGAGTTCCTGGGGCTGGCGCACGCTCGCATAGGGGACATAGCGTTCAGTGGCAATGGCCAGCAACAACGGATGCACACCTGCGGCATCCACGGCATGGACCTCTTTTACACCGCTGACCACGGTGGGAATCAACGGCCCGGTCAGTTCGTGGATAAAGGCACCGAAACTGGTGTCCTCCTGGGGCGGACGCCCCACAGTGGTAAAGGGCCAGATGGCGTCCTTGCGGTGGTAGACAGCATCCACCTCGATATAAGGGAATTCGTGGACCAGACTGTAGTAACCCAGGTGATCGCCAAAGGGGCCTTCCGGCAAGGTTTTGGCGGGGTGGACAACGCCACAGATACAGAAATCCGCCTCGGCGCTGACCGGCAGATGCCCTGCCAGATGCGCCATCCCAATGCGCCGACCAGCCAGCAGCCCGGCAAAGGATATCTCCGGCATCCCCTCGGGCAGCGGCATTACGGCAGCCACGCTCATGGCGGGCGGCCCGCCCACAAAGACGTTGACCCGCAGAAGATCGCCACGTGCAATGGCTTCGGCATGGTGCCCGCCGATCCCGCGATGGATCTGGTAGTGCAACCCGGCTTGCCGGTCCGTTTCATAATTATTACCGGAAATCTGTACCCGGTACATGCCCAGATTGGATTTGGCCAGACCTGGTGAGGCAAGGCTTTCGCTGTAAACCTGCGGCAGGGTGATGAATGCGCCGCCATCCTTTGGCCAGGAAACGACCTGCGGAAGATTGGAGAGAGTTGTGCGGCACTCCAACACCGGAGCGTTGGAGGTGGTGGCCGGCATCAGATGCAGTGCGGCAGCAGGCGCCTTGACGGCCTCCAACGGATTTTTCAGGGCGTAAAACGGATTCAGTTTCAACTCCACCAGGCGCCGGATGTCATCCAGGGTATCGCGGAAGATGAAACGGGTCCGCTCCAGGGTGCCGAACAGATTGCCCAGCAGCGGAAAACGGCAATGGACCGGGTTGGTAAAGAGCAATGCCGGTCCGCCAGCCTGATAGACCCGCCTTTGCACGGCGCCGACCTCCAACCGGGGATCAAGGGGGGTCTCGATACGCACCAGCATTCTCCGCCGCTCAAGATCGGCAACACATTCCTGCAGATTCCGGTACCCCATCAGCTGCCCGCCTTTCGGATCTTCTTGAGGATTGACTCGGTCAACCGCATCCGATCCCGGGCCGCAATGATCTCCTTGCGGATAGCCTCGTCCTTGAAACGCCGCAGCCCGCTATCCAGGATCTTTTCCGCCTCGTCCAGGCTGCCCATCTTGTGCCGCAAACGCGCCAGGGCGACCAGATAATGGAAATTATCCGGCGCAAGCTGCTCGGCCTTTCTCAAAGAAGCCTCCGCCTCCGGGTCATTTTCCTTTTTCTCCGCCTTTTTCGCTTTCTCGTAATACACCAGGGCAATGGCTTCGCTGACATCACTGCGATCGTTATCGTTATCCAGGGTCTTGAGTGCCTTTTCCAGAAACGCGATGGCGTCATCATACCTGCCGGCACGTACATAAGCCGCCATGATCGCAGCCATGATGTCCTTGCCCTGTGGATGCAGCTGGTAGGCCTGCTGGAATTTTATCAGGGCGCCGTCGTAATCCTCCCGTACCAAGGCCGCTTTCCCCTCGTTCAAAAGGGCGCGAATGCGGTGGCCCAGAAAAAACGCCCGCAATGGTTCATCCTTGATGCTATCGATCCGGACATCATAAAGACGGTTGAAATCCTTAAAGCGCCCTGCCCTGATATAGGCAGTAGCCAGGCTGGACAGGTAGGGGGCGATCATGTCAGGGTCTTTATTCGCAACCGAATCCACCAAGGCCAGCGCCTTTTCGTAAAGAACTATGGCCTCCGCGTTTAGGCCCTCCTGGACCAGGACCGAGGCTTGGGAGCGCATCAACTGCGCGTCGTACAGACCGGCGATCTGCTTGAAGCGGTTTTCAGTCAACTTGTCATCGTTAACGCGGCGCAACTCCAGGCGCGCCAGGTCGAAGTTGCAGTCTTCCGCGGTTTCCTCGATATGACGGTCATGGAGTTCGGCCTGTACGGAAACGCCATCAGCGGCAATCTTGATGAAATGACCCGAAGCCTTGGACTCCTCCACGTAGGGGTAGCGCACCTCCAGGTGCGAGGCATCATCTCCGGAGAAGCGTCCGGTGGCCAAACCCTCCCCAGCGAAGTAGCCGCTGATCCGCGGGGTAACCTTGCCGCGTTCAAGAAGCATCTCCACGGCATGTTCGCTCTTGAAGCCTTCACAGGCCTTGCCGGAAGATTTGATAATCCGGATCGTGCCGCTGTAAAGTTCCATGGCGGCAAAGCTTGTGATCGGTGCTGTTGTCAGAAAAAATACGGCAACCAACAAAATTGAAATACGGTGCATAAAATAACCTCTCTAAAAGAACGCTTTACCGCCATAAGTTAACATTGTAATCTGACAAATACAATCGGGATTACCAGGAAGTTACAGTGCTGCGACTCACCATATTCAAAAAAATTCTGATCATCACGCTACTGCTTTCGTTGTTGCCGCTGCTGGCCTCATCGATAATCCTGCTGTTGAACCTGGAGTCGATCAAGACCAGGCTCACGTCAGAGATTGCCGAAACCGTGGACATCCAGGCTTCCGAATCCCTGCAGATGCGTGCCCAGCACGTGGCTGATTCCATCTCAGACTTTCTGCACAAATGCGAAAGCGACCTGCTGTTCCTTTCCGGTTCGTCGCTTGACCGGCCAACCCTGCTTAATTTCTACATGACCCGCAGCAGCGAGGTATGGGAACGGCGCGGCACAATCGACAGCCCCGGCGAGATTCGCGAACTGATCCCGCTTTATTATTCCATTGCCATGATCGACCGGACAGGCCGCGAAAGGATCGTTATCCGCAATGGCCGTTTCCTTGCCCAGAACGAACTGAGAAACGTCTCCAGGCCCGCCGGCACCGACTTCAAAAGCGAGGATTATTTCCAGCGCATACGCTCGCTCAGGCAAGGAGAAATCTACGTATCCCATCTGACCGGCTTTCACGTTTCCAAGCAGGAGCAACTGGCCGGCGCAAGGGACCCTGAGAGCGCCTATGACGGGGCGACCTACCATGGTGTCATCCGCTTCGGCACTCCACTGTTCGACAGGAAAGGCCGCTTCGACGGCATGGTCGTAATATCCCTGGATCACCGCCACCTCATGGAGTTCACCCAGCACATCGATCCGGGCAGAAACTTCTCCACGGTTTTCCCCTCCTACAAAAGCGGCAATTACGCCTTTCTCTTCGATGACGAGGGGTGGATCATCACCCATCCGAAATATTGGGATATCCGGGGGCTCGATAAAAACGGCAGGCTGATACCGCCCTACACGGAACACTCCTCCCGGGCCGACATCGATACCGGCCGGATCCCCTTCAACCTGAACCAGGCAGGGTTCATCCATCCGAATTATCCCGTTGTGGCCGCCGAGGTGCGCAAACAGAGGTCGGGATTCGTGGATATCACCAATGTGGGCGGCGCCAAGAAGATCATGGCCTATGTGCCGATCCTCTACGACACCGGCGATTACAGCCGCTACGGCGTCTTCGGCGGCGTTACCATCGGGTTCCAGGTGGACCAGTTCCACGACGCGGCCCGCAAGGGCATCGGGCTCATCAACAGTCAACTGGACAAGCACCGCAGAAGGAGTGGCATTATCATCCTGCTGACCGCCCTGCTGGCAGCCCTGTCCGCCTGGATACTTTCCCAGGGGATCAGCCGTCCGCTGCTGCAGTTGACGGCTGGTGCCCGCAAGCTTGCCGAAGGCGATACCCACGACAGGGTTGAAGTAACGTCTTCCGATGAGATCGGCGAACTGGCCAGCACCTTCAACTTCATGGCCGACGAACTGGAGTCGCGCAAGAACAAGCTGTTGGCCACCCTGGACGAGCTGCGCGGTTCTCGGCTGGAGATCATCGACGAGCGCAATTTCAAGGCCAGCATCCTGGAAAGCATCTCCAGCGCCATCGTCACCTTCTCACCCCAGGGGCTGCTGACCTCCATCAACGCCACCGGCCGGAAATTCCTCGGCTCCGGGATCACGATAGACATGCATTTCAAGGACGTCTTCCTGGGTTGGGGAGACATGGCAGAGCGGATAGATCGGGCACTCGGCACGTACTCCGGCTATGGCCGCGAGCCTTTCGTGATCGACCGTGGCGCAGGCCTGATCTACTTCGAAGTGGGATTTTTTCCCATAGGCACCGACGGCATCAAGGGGCTGACCGTTACCATGCGCAACGAGACGGAAAAAGAGAAATTACGCGAGGAAATGACCAGGCTTGACCGTCTGGCGTCGCTGGGAAAATTGTCGGCCGGTATCGCCCACGAGGTGAGAAACCCCCTTACCGGCATCTCTCTGCTGCTGGACGACCTCCATGACCGGGCCGCAACCGGATCGGACGATCAGATCATGATCAAGAAGGCCCTCACCGAGATTGAGCGGGTGGAACGCCTGATCAATGCGCTGCTGAACTATTCATCGCCCCCCAGGGCCGATTTCAGGACCAGCGATCTCAATGTGGTGGTGAACGACACCATACTGCTGATGCGCCGCCCCTGCGAGCGCCAGCGGGTTTTCCTGGTCCTGGACGCCGGGGACATCCCCCTGTTCAGGATCGATCCCGAAAAGATCAAACAGGCCCTGATCAACATCATCAAAAATGCGCTGGAAGCCTTGCCGGACGGCGGCGAAATTCGCGTTGCCAGCCGGGAAAGCGGCGGACAGGCAGTGATTATTGTTGCCGACAACGGCCCGGGCATCCAGGAAGCAGACCTGCCCCTGATCTTCGAGCCATTTTTCACCCGCAAAGGGGCCGGCACAGGCCTGGGGCTTTCCATCACCCAGCGCATCATCGAAGAACATCACGGCATGATACGGGTGGAGAGCGCAGCCGGAACAGGCACGCGTTTTGTCATTGAACTGCCGTTGGGCGGGCTTTAAATTCTTTCTTCAAGGACACACATGGAAAAGATTCTGATCATCGACGACGAGGCCTTTATCCGCGAAAACGTGGAACGCATCCTGACCGATGCTGGCTACCAGGCCTGTTCGGCCGCGTCGGGCAGCGAAGCCCTGGAATTGGTAGCCGGCGAAGATATCGACCTGGCACTGCTCGACCTCAACCTGGGCACGGAAAACGGCATCGATCTGCTTAAATCCATGAAGGAACTGGACCCGGATCTGCTGGTGATCGTCATTACCGGTTACGGCTCCGTGGAGAGCGCCGTGGAGGCCCTCAAGCTGGGAGCTTACCACTACATGAAAAAACCCTTCAAAGCCGATGCGTTGAGACTGATTGTTAAACTGGCACTTCAAACACAGACCCTGAAACGGGAGGTCCGGAATCTCAAGAGAGGCGATGGCACCCTGCTCCGGATGGAGATGATCGGCAAGAGCAGGGCCTTTGCCGAGATATTGGCGCAGATCAGGGAGATCGCCCGCATTCCATCCTCCACCGTATTGATTACAGGTGAATCCGGCACAGGCAAGGAATTGGTTGCCAGGGCCGTCCATAACCTGTCGAGCCGGTCCGATGCCCCTTTTGTCGGCATAAATTGCGCCTCCATCCCGGCAACCCTACTGGAAAGCGAACTATTCGGCCATGAAAAGGGCGCCTTCACCAATGCCACCGCGCGCAAACCTGGTCTGTTCGAAGAAGCGCATCACGGCACTGTTTTTCTGGACGAGATCGGGGAGATGGACACCGCCATGCAGGTCAAGCTGCTGCGGGTACTGCAGGAACGGACTATCCGCCGAGTTGGCGGACTCAAGGACATAGACATCGACGTCCGCGTGATAGCGGCCACCAACCGCAATCTGCTGGAGCGGCTTGCCAATGGCGCTTTCCGGGAAGACCTGTACTATCGGCTCAATGTCTTTCCTATTCATATCCCGCCACTCAGGGAACGTCCCGAGGACGTTCAACCCCTGGCAGCCTTTTTTCTGGACAGCTTCAGCCGCTCCTTTGGTCGGTGCTTCAACGGAATTGCGCCCGCAGCAGCCTCACTGATGGAAAATTACGACTGGCCCGGCAATATCCGTGAACTAAGAAACGTCATAGAACGTATCTGCATCATGCACTCCGGCCCCACCCTGCTACCCGAATACCTTCCCTTGGAAATCAGAGATATTTCTCATGCAAACGGCACGGATGACAAAATCCCGGCCAAAGCCTTACCGGCCGGCGCCGGACTTGAAGAAGCTGTTTCCGCCTACGAAATGGAGCTCATCGGCCAGGCCCTCCGGCATAATGGAGGCAATGTGCTCCAGACCGCACTAATGCTGAAGATTCCCCGTGGTACCCTGCGCTACAAGATGGATAAGTACGGGCTGTAGATCCCTCACCGCGCTCCCGACATGAATATATGTGCCGATTATCCGCCACCAACTGGCGGTTTTCCGCCATCCAAGCCTGTACATCCCGGCAACCAAATAATAAATTTCCAGCCCGTTTCTGTAATTCCGGTAAATTACGATACAATAGTTGCGTGGCACCCCTATTGCAATAAAACAGCATCTCACAATTTACTGTCGTGCAGCAAAACACCAAGACAAGGAGGTCGAGCATGTTTAGTCGAATCGGAGCAGTTGCACTGGCCCTGGCACTTGCCATTCCAGGAACTTCCCTGGCGGCAAAGGTCAAAATCGGTTTTATCAACACCATCACAGGTGCCGAGGCGCCGATCGGTGAAAACCTGACCAACGGCGTCACCCTGGCCCTTGAGGATCTCAAGAAAACAGGGGTCGATGTGGAGCTGATCAAGGAAGACGATACCGGAAAACCGGAAAAGGCGCTTTCTGCCTTTGAAAAACTGGCCACCCGCGACAACGTGGCCGGCGTGGTCGGTCCCTATACCTCGGCCTGTGCCAACGCCGTTGCCAGTCAGGCAGACAGGTACAAGGTTCCTCAATTGATCCCGGCCGCGGCAAAGGAAGAGATCACCCGCAAGGGGCACCAGTTCGTCTTCCGGCTCAACGCACCGGCCGATGTCTACTCATCGGTCCTTATGGACGTAATCATGAGCCTGGACAAGCCTAAAACCATTGCCTACGTGTACGCCAATACCGACTTCGGCATCTCGACAGTAAAGACAGCCCAGGAATATGCCAAGAAGCTGGGCATCAGGGAAGTCGCCAACGAAAAATACCAGAAAGGCGCACCTGATTTTCGTTCCACCCTGACCAAGATCAAGACCCTTAATCCTGACCTGGTCTTCATGGTCTCCTACGAAGTCGATGCCATTACCCTCATGCGCCAGTCACGGGAGATCGGCCTGACTCCAAAGGCCTTCCTGGGCGCCGGTGCCGGTTTTACCACCGCCCAGTTCCTGGCCCAGAAAAAGATCTCCAACCTGGTATTCTCCAGCACCCAGTGGACCGAGGACGTCAACTGGCCCGGGGCCCGCAACTTCTACAACCGCTATAAAGCCAAATTCGGCAAAGAGCCTTCCTATCACGCCGCCTGCGCCTATGAAGCCATGATGATCATGGCCGAGACAGCCGTAAAGAACCACGGCGATCGTGAAAAAACCAGGGCCGGCCTCAAGTCGGGGCACTGGAACGGTATCATGGGCGAGGTCAAGTTCGCCGATTATGCCGGCTACACCAACCAGAACAACCACCAGATGCTGGTCCAGCAGGTCCAGAACGGCCTGTACGAGACTGTGTATCCGGCCAAGTTCGCCACCAAGAAGCCGATCTACCCCTTCAAGTGGTAGCTGATGCTTAAACCTGCGGGGCGGTCTTGTATCGCCCCGTTTTTTATCTGAGGGACTCGGAAACTACCAATTTGACCGTAGGGCAAAACCAAGTTGGCAAAAGGGCGAAGCTCTAGCTTCGCCCCCAGGTAGATAAACGGTATAAATATTTGTAACACAAAGTAGAACTAGGGAGACCCCCAATGATCCTCTTCCTGCAATCCCTTATCAGCGGCATCCTGATCGGCGGCGTCTACGCCCTGATCGGCATCGGCCTGACCATCATCTTCGGCGTCATGCGCGTAATCAATTTCGCCCATGGCGACATCATGATGGTCGGCATGTACATGACCTATTTTCTCTTCACCCTGTTTGGCATTGATCCCTTTGTCTCCGTGCTGATCACCATACCGATGATGTTCATCTTCGGCGGCATCATGCAGAAGCTGTTCATCAACCGGATCCTGGGGTCCCTGCCCCAGAACCAGATCCTGCTCACTATCGGGCTGGGGCTCATCATGAGCAACAGCGCCATGCTGGCCTTTACCTCCGACTACAAGATCCTGACCACCTCGTACTCGTCATCTAGCTACCGTCTGGCAGGATTGTCCATATCAAAACCCCTGGCGATTTCATTTCTGATCACGGTCGCCATCACCGCCATCCTTTACTGGTTCCTGATGCGGACCGACACCGGACAGGCCATCCGCGCCACGGCCCAGGACCGCGAGGCCGCACAGTTGATGGGGATCAATGTCAAGCGCATGTCCGTGCTGGCCTTCGGCATCGGCTCCGCCATGGCAGGCACTGCCGGTGCCCTGATTTCGCCGACTTACTATATCTTTCCCCAGGTGGGCAGCGCCTTTACCCTCAAGGCGTTCGTCATCACGGTGCTGGGCGGCATGGGGAGTATCGTCGGCGCCACGCTGGGCGGGGTGATCATCGGTGTGGTTGAATCCATGGGGGCCGCCTACATCTCGTCCGACTGGAAAGACGTGGTGGTGTTCACCATATTCCTGCTGGTGCTGCTCATCAAGCCCTCCGGCCTGATGGGCACGTCAAGAACCTAGCCCTGATAAATAAGTGCGTTAACGAAGATATTTTCTGCCAGAAAAGCGCCGAAAACATCTTCTAACTTACTAAATGGGAGGCCGTCAGTTCATGAATCATCCCGGTATCCTTCATAACCGGCACGGGGCATCGCCTCTGGCGATCATCGCCTTCATCGCGATCGTTGCCCTGCTGATCGCCTTCCCGGGTTTTGTGGAAAGTCCCTATGCCCGGCACATCATGGTGCTCCTGTTTCTCAGTACCATCATGGGAGAGAGCTGGAACATCATCGGCGGCTACACCGGCCAGTACTCCGTCGGCCATGCGGCCTACTTCGGCGCCGGGGCCTACGGCACCCTGATCGTGATGAACGCGGCCCAGTTCGATCAGGACAAGCTCCTGGAACTGAAGGATCTGGCCCAGGACTCACATCTCTCGGCGCTGCTGCTGAGCGCCCACTACCTCCACCCCTGGACCGGCGTGCTGGTGGGCATGCTGGCCGCACTGACGCTGTCGCTGATCATCGGCAGCATCTGTTTCCGGCTGCGGGGCCCCTATTTCGTCCTGGCCTCCATCGCCGTGGCAGAGATTGTCCGCATCTCCGTCCTGAACCTGTCGGACCTGACCCAGGGCGCCGAGGGCATCCTGATTTCCGATTTGCCCCCCATAATCATCGGCGGCAGGACCATCACCGATTTCAGCACCAAGGTGCCGTTCTATTACATCGGCCTTGGCCTGGTCCTGCTCACCATCCTGGTGACCTGGCTCGTGCAGAACTCCAAACTGGGCTACTTCTTCCAGGCCATCCGCGAGGACCAGGATGCGGCCCATTCCCTGGGCATCAGCCTGACCTTCTACAAGAACAGTGCCCTGGCCATCTCAGCGGTGCTGACATCCCTGGCAGGAAGCTTTTACGCCATCTACATCAAGTTCATCGATCCGACCACCGTGCTGTCGCTGGATCTGTCGGTTCAGATCGTGCTGATCAGCATCATTGGCGGCATTGGCACCATCTACGGTCCGGTGGTCGGCGCCCTGGTGCTGGTGCCGCTCTCCGAGATCCTGCGCAGCAACTACCTGGGCGAAAGCCTGGTAAATTCCGGCCTGGTCAACCCGGACTCAGCCGTGGGCAACTTCCTGACCGAGAACCTCTCCCATGCCCATGTCCTGATCTACGGCATCCTGGTCGTCTTGGTTATCCTCTTCATGCCTGAAGGGGTGCTCGGCTTCATCAGGAAAATCATGGCAAAAAAACGCCTGGGGAGGTCCTGATGGCAATCCTGGAGATCAAGCATGTCAGCAAGTTTTTCGGCGGACTGGCGGCCAATTCAGATGTCTCCTTCGAGATCAATCCGGGGATGATCATGGGGCTCATCGGTCCCAACGGTGCCGGCAAGACCACGCTGTTCAACTGCATTACCGGCTATTACCCCCCATCCAAGGGCGAGGTCATCTTTGACGGCCGCCGCATGAACGGCCTCCAGCCGGACAAGGTATGCAAGCTGGGCATGGCCCGCACCTGGCAGAAGGTCCGGCCCCTGGCCAAAATGAGCGTGGTTGATAATGTCATGGTCGGCGCTCTGTGCCGCACCAATTCGCTCAAACTGGCCCGCGAGATGGCCATGGAGCAGGTCAGGGTGGTGCGCCTGGAACACCGGAGCAATTTCCTGGCTGGTGGCCTGCCCATCGGTGAGCGCAAAAAGCTGGAAGTTGCCAGGGTCCTGGCCACCCAGCCCAAACTGCTGCTGCTGGACGAGGTCATGGGGGGGCTAAATCCGGCGGAGAGCGAGGAGATCATCCAACTCATCCTCGATATCAGGAAACTGGGAATCACCCAGATGGTTATCGAACATGACATGAAAGCCATCATGCGGATATCCGACCGCATCGTGGTATTGAATTCAGGGGAAAAGCTGGCCGAAGGGACACCGGACGAAATCGTCAACAATCCGGAAGTCGTCGCAGCCTATCTGGGCAGCGAATAAGATTATTCATTATTGGGAAATCATCGAGGCTTACATGCTCACAATCAACAAACTGAATTTCAGTTACGGCGACCTGAAAGTGCTCTGGGATATCGACCTGCAGGTCAACGAGGGGGAGATCGTCACCGTGGTGGGTGCCAATGGCGCCGGCAAATCCACCACCCTGAAGAATATCTCGCACCTTGTCCGTCCCACTTCCGGCACGATCACCTTCAACGGCCAAAATCTGCACGGACTGGAATCCCACCAGGTGGTGGAGCGCGGCATCGTGCAGGTCCCCGAGGGGCGCAAGATCTTCCCGGAAATGACCGTGCTGGAAAACCTGCGAATGGGTTCCTATATCCAGAGTGCCAGGAAGGATCGGGAGGCCAATGTGGAGCGGGTCTTCGGTATGTTTCCGCGTCTCAAGGAGCGCGAGAAGCAGCTGGGGGGCACCATGTCAGGCGGCGAACAGCAGATGCTGGCCATTGCCAGGGGCCTGATGGCCAACCCCAAACTGCTCCTGATGGACGAGCCATCACTGGGGTTATCCCCGCTGTTTGTGAAAATCATCTTCGAGATCATCCAAGAGATCAATCGGCAGGGAGTAACCATACTGCTGGTGGAGCAGAATGTTTTCCAGTCCCTCAAGATCGCCCACCGCGCTTATGTGCTGGAGACCGGGCGGGTGGTTCTTTCCGGCACCGGCGCCGACCTGTTGGACGACGAGCACGTCAAGAAGGCTTTTTTGGGGATGTGATAAGAAAGCTTATTGAGTTAAATGAGTTAAACCCTAAAACTCATTGATCTCATAAACTTATTTAACTTGTCGAACTCATGAAACTAAAAAACCGGAGGTTTTTTATGCATACCGTTAAAGATTGGATGACTCCCAGCCCGATCACCATTGCGGACAACGCATCAATCATCGAGGCCATGCACATCATGAAGGAGAAAAACATCCGCCGCCTGCCGGTCACGTGCGACGGCATCTTCTGCGGCCTGATCACCGACCGCATGATCAAGGAATTCACGCCGGGGCAGTCTTCCGCCATGGACACCTGGGAGGTGCACTACGTTCTTTCAAAGGCAGTTGTCAAGGATGCCATGAATCCCCATCCCCTCACCATTGCCCCGGAAGCCCCGCTCTGCGAGGCAGCCAGGGTAATTCACGACAACAAGCTCTACGGCCTGTGCGTAACAGACCGGGAAAACAGACTGGTGGGGCTGCTGACCGTCACCAACCTGATGGAAGCCTTGATTGCGATCTGTACTCCAGCACCGTGACTGGCAACAAAAAGGCCTCCGAGGTTGCACACCCCGGAGGCCTGGAATAAGCATCACTTTCCACGAATTTCAACCCTTCACCCGCGGGTCCAACGCGTCCCTGATCCCCTCCCCCAGCAGATTGTAGGCCAGAACCGTAACCAGGATGGCCAGGCCTGGAAAGAGCGACAACCACCAGGCGAATTCGATGTAGTCCTTGCCCGAGGTCAGGATATTGCCCCAACTGGGTGTGGGCGGCTGCACGCCGATGCCCAGGAAAGACAGGGCCGATTCGGTCAGGATGGCCCCGGCTATCCCCAGGGTAGCTGAAACCAGTATGGGCGAAACTGTGTTGGGCAGGATATGGCGAAAGATGATCCGCATGTTCGAGCAGCCGATACAGCGGGCCGCCATGATGTAATCCATCTCCCTGATGGAGAGCGTCTCGGCCCGCACCAGCCGCGCCACCCCCATCCAGCCGGTCAGTCCGATCACCATCATGATGTACCAGATTGACGGTTCCAGGAAGGTGATGACCGCCAGGATCAGGAAAAAGGCCGGGAAACAGAGCATGATATCCACCACACGCATCAGGCCCGCATCGACGATACCGCTGTAATATCCGGAAACAAGCCCGACCACCGTACCGATTGCCACGGCAATGCCGACAGCCACAAAGCCGACCTTGAGCGAGATGCGTGCTCCGTAAAGCACCCGGCTGAGTACATCGCGCCCCAACTCATCGGTGCCGAACCAGTGCTGCCAGGAAGGCGGTTCCAGAACCCGCCAGGCATTGATGCCATTGGGATCATAGGGAGCGAGCAGTGGTGCCAGAAGAGAAACCACAAACAGCAGGGCCACCACCCAGCCGCCGACCATGGCAAGCCGGTTGCACTTGAGCCGTTGCCAGAATACGGAATAGAAATATGTGTGTTTAAATGCCATAGAAATCGTCTTTCTTTTCAACCGTGGCGAATGCGGGGATCAGCCAGGGCATAGCTGACATCGGCAATCAGGTTGCCGATCAAAGTCAGCATGGCGCCGATCACCAGAATCCCCATAACCACCGGATAGTCACGGGACATGACCCCTTGGTAGAAGAGCTGTCCCATGCCGGGGATGGCATAGATGGTCTCAAAAATGACGCTGCCGCCTATCAGCCCTGGAATAGAAAAGCCGAACAGGGTGATCAGGGGGAGCAGGGCATTGCGCAGGGCGTGCTTGTAGATGACGACCCGCTCGGAAAGTCCCTTGGCCCGGGCCGTGGTGATGTAATCCTGGCCGATGACGTTCAGCATCGAAGAGCGCATGTAGCGCGACAATCCGGCCAGACTGCCGAAAGAGGCCACCAAGACCGGCATTAACAGATGCTTGGCCATGTCCCACAGATAGTGAACGAGACCGAAAGAATCGCTGCCCAGGGAATGCAGTCCCGAGATCGGCAGCCAGTTGAGCTTGACGCCGAAAAAGTACATCAGCAGCAGCGCCAGCCAGAAGGTCGGCACGGCAAAGCCGATGAAGACGAAGATGGTGATCCCCTTGTCCAGCCAGGTGTCGCGATGGGTTGCGGCCAGGATGCCGATGGGCACCGCCAGGCCGAACTCCAGCAACAGAGCGATGATGTTGAGGGACAGTGTGATGGGCAACCGCTCCTTGATCTTGTCCACCACCGGCCGGTTGTCCGGGGAAAAGGAGCGCCCCAGGTCGAGCCGCACCAGCTTGCCGACCCAGTTCAGGTATTGGACATGCAGAGGCTTGTCCAGACCGTAGAATTTGCGCAGACGATCGCGGGCCTCCTTGGTCACCTTGGGATTCATGGCCACTTGCATCTCCACCGGCTCGCCCGGCGCCAGATGGATGACCGAAAAGGTGATCAGAGTGATGCCGAACATGAGCGGAATCAGGATCAGGATGCGTTTCACAAGATAGGTAGCCATCAGTACACCTGCTCCGTCTTTGGCACATACCAGAGGATCTGGTTGTAGCCGATGCCGGCCGGGGCCGGCTTGATCCCATGAATACGGGAACTCACCACCGGCAGGGCATCGGGAACATAGAGGAACGTATAGGGCTGCTCGTCGGCCAGGATGTCCTGGATGCGGTAATAGGCCTTTTTACGTTTCTCAATATCAAAGGTGGAACGTCCCTCGACCAAGAGACGGTCCACCTCGGGATTTTTGAAGCCGATAAAATTGAGCTCGCCCGGATTGGTCTTACTGGAGTGCCAGACATCGTACATATCAGGGTCCTGGGAGGTATTCCACCCCAGCAGAACAACCTCGAAGTTCCCCTTGTCAACGAACTCCTTGAGGAACGTAGCCCATTCCACCACACGGATCTTGACGTCAATCCCCACGTGACTGAGCCGCTGCTGGACGATCTGGGCTGTCAGCAACCGCTGCTGGTTCCCCTGGTTGGTCAGGATGGTGAAGCTGAACGGCTTGCCGTCCTTCACCAGGATACCGTCGGCATTCTTCTGGGTCCACCCTGCCTGGGCCAGCAATTCCGCCGCATGGCCGGGATCGTAGGGGATGTCCTTGATGTGCGGATTGTAGGCCCAGCGGCCCGGCACGATAGGGCCCATCGCCTTCTGCCCCATGCCGAACAACACACCATGGATGATTTCATCCTTGTCGATGGCAGCGGTCAGGGCCTGACGGACCCGCTTGTCCCGAAACAGGGGATGGCGGAGATTGTAGCCCATGTAAACATAGCCAGAGGATGGATAGCGGTATTTGTTGAAGCGGGCGGTAAAGTCGGCTCCTGTTGTCTGGCGTACGTACTGAACGGGTGTCAGGTTCATCAGATCGACAGTTCCGGCTTTGAGTTCCATGTACATCGTGGAGGTATCCGGGATGATACGGTATATGTAACGATCGATGTATGGCCGCCCTTCGAAGTAATCGTGGTTTGATTCCAGTACAATCTTCTGGCCGGCTATCCATTCCTTGAAGCGATAAGGTCCGGTGCCGACCGGATGGCGCGACAACGGGCTCTTGGTAATATCCTTCCCTTCCAGCAAATGGGAGGGAAGGATGCTGCTGCCCCAGGAGGCCAGGGCCGGCGCAAATGGCGCCCCATATGTCACCCTGACCGTATATTCGTCCGGGGCCGTGATATTCCTGACCTGCTTGAAATCCTCTGCATAGGCGGTGGGGGTCTTGGGATCGATGGTGACGCGATAGGTATAGAGCACGTCCCGGGCAGTGAAAGGTGCGCCGTCATGCCACTTGACGCCGTGCCGGAGATGAAACGTTATGGTAAGTCCGTCGGGGGAGATGTCGTAGGATTGGGCCAGGTCACCGACTATGTTCAGGTCCTTGTCGTATTTGACCAGTCCGTTGTAGATCTGCCCTGCAACTGAAAGGGAAGAGGCATCGGACGCCAGGATGGGGATCAGGGTGGATGCCTCGCCAATGGTCCCTTCTATAATGGCATCGCCATAAGCCGGCTTGCCGTCCTTGGCTTCGGATACCTTTGGTATGGGAGTTGATTGGTTACAAGCGGAAACGGTTAGTGCCTGGATGACAACAAGCAGCATTAACCAGCGGGCTGCGATCATCTTTCCCCATGCTCCCCTTTGACTTTGCGGATCTTGTCAATCAATTCCTTGTGATCAGGGTCCAATTCCAGGGCTTTTTTATATTTTTTCAATGCCTTCTTGATTTCATGACGGGCCAGGTAAGCATCTCCCAGATGTTCGGCAATGGTTGAATCATCGTCGATCAGGCCCGCGGCCTCTTCCAGATACTTGACCGCTTCGTCGTATCTCTTCATCTTGTAGTAGACCCAACCAAGACTGTCCATGAAAAAACCGTCGTTGGGGCGTAACTCGACAGCCTGTTTCAGATATGCCAGCGCTTCTTCCAGGTTGATGCCCATTTCGGCATAGGTATAGCCCAGAAAATTTAGCGCCTGCACATCCTTGGGGCTGATGGCCAGTACCTTTTTCATTCTTTCGATGGATTCCTGTTTCTTGCCGAGCTTGTCGTAGAGTACGCCAAGCCGGAATTGAAGGCGCGGATCTGAAGCAAAGCGGCTTTCCGTATCCAACAATAACTTCAGGCCGGCCTCAGGCTTGTCAGTGGCTTCATACAGAGCCGAGAGATTCAGATAGAGTTCTATCTGTTCGGGATTGGCGGCAATGGCACTCTTCAATATATCAACAGCCCGGTCCACCTCCCCTTTTTCCTTGAGGATGAAGGCGATATGGCCGATTGCGTCGATATAAGCCTGCGCGCCCTGGGGAATTTTGGAAAACTCGGCATAGGCGCGATCGGTATCACCCTTTTCCTCATAGGCAATACCCAGGTAGAGCCTTATCTGATCTGCGGTCGGATCCTTCTCGAGCATGTCGGAGAAGACTTTGATGGCATCGTCGAACTGTTCCAATTCAAGATGAATCAGTCCGATCTTGCGCATCGTCTCCTGCCCCCCGAGACCGGATTCAACGGCAAGATTCAGGTATTCAAGGGCATCTCCATACCTGCGCTGCTGAATCAGGATCTGTATAAGGTGCTGCAGTATGGGCGCCATGTTTTCATTCTCATCCAAAAGGCTGCTATATATTTCTATGGCCTGGGAATAATCACCAAGCGCCTCGTAGGTGGCGGCCATATCAATGGATGCCTGGGTGAAATCAGGGCGCAGTTCCAAGGTCTTTTTGAAATATCCGATCGCATCCCGGTACAGTTTCATCTGGCTGTAGGTGCGGCCGAGATAGTAATAACCGAGAACGGAATCCCCATTCTGTTTTACCAGACTCTTAAGGGTGTTGACCGCCTCCTCGTATTCAAACTGCTTCATCAATGAAATGGCAAGCTGCAGGTAGGCATCTTCCTTGGTCGGGTCAAGTTTGACCGCCTCGCGCAGATAGTTGACGGCTTCCTTGTCTTTTCCGGACGAAGCCATGATGGAACCAGCCACCACATAAGGCTCCCTGTAAGATGGATCCAGTTTGATGGCCTTATCGACGTATTCCATTGCCTCCTGAATTTGCCCTATCTTCAGTTTGACCTTGGCCACGGCGGTCATGAGAAAGGCCGATGACGGATCAAGTTCGAGAGCATCACGCAACAGACTCAATGCAGCCGGGTAATCACCTTCGATGTTAGCCAAGTGGGCACGGGAATAGAGATAATCGGCCCGGGATCGATTGTCCCGGTCCAGCTGGGATGTATGGTGAGACAGGGATGATGTGCTACCGGTGGTTGCACACGCCGGGAGAGCAAGGGTACAAAAGAGCATGATCGGGATAAATCGCATCACTAAGTCAATCCGCATAAATTCAGTAGTAAATAGCGATTAAAAGCTACCATGAAACAACACCTTCGTCAAACGATTAGACGCTCAAGAACTTGCGGATAAAAAGGTTTGATGTTACTGTAAAGCTTCATAATCGAGGCGCCGACATGATTCGTTCCATAATAAAATCATTATTAAAAGCGGAGGCCTATCCTGAGGCCACCCGCTCCGTCAAACTCTTGCAGACACATGTCTCATGGATTTTCCTGACCGATAGTCACGCCTATAAGATAAAGAAACCCGTCAATTTTGGTTTTCTCAATTTCTCCACCATAGATCGCCGCCGTTTTTACTGCAATGAAGAGGTACGCCTCAACCGCCGACTGTGCCCGGAAACCTACGAAGGGGTGGTGGAGTTGCGCGAAACCGCCGAAGGCGCCGCTTTTCACGGCGATGGGCGGATCATCGATTATGCCGTCAAGATGAAACTGCTTCCGGCCGAACGGATGCTGGACCAATTGGTGAAAAAGGACCAGGTGTCGGTAGACGATTTCCGCGAGGTAGCCCGAGTTATAGCTGACTTTCACCGCAAGGCGGCAACATCGGCAGCCATCTCGGAATTCGGCCGCCTGGAACGGATCATGTTCAACTGGCACGAAAATTTCGACCAGGTGAAGCCCTTTGAAGGCACGGTACTGTCGGCAAAAGAGCTGGAATTGATCAGGGCCTGGTGCACCTCCTTTGCCAAGGAAAATGCCGAACTGTTCCACCGCAGGTTCGAAGAAGGATTCATCCGCGAATGCGATGGCGATATCCATCTGGAAAACATCTGCCTGGTCGACCACAGGGTCTGCATTTTCGACTGCATAGAGTTTAACGAGCGTTTTCGTTATTGCGATACAACCGCGGATGTAGCCTTCCTGCTCATGGACCTGGATTTCCATGGCCGCCATGATCTGGCCGATGAAGTCATCAAGACCTACCTTGCCGAATCCGGTGATACCGGCATGATGGCCCTGATTGATTTTTACAAACTGTATCGGGCCTTTATTCGCGGCAAAGTGGTGAGCCTCCTCATGAACGATAGCGGGATCAGCCAGCAGGAGCTCGAAGCCGCCAGAGCCAAGGCTATCAGATACTTCAGGCTGGCGCGCGGCTATATCGAGCGCCGCAAATTGCACCCGACGCTCTTCATCACCTGCGGATTGATGGGCAGCGGCAAGAGTACGCTGGCAGACCAACTCTCCTTCGAGCTGGGCATAAATGTTTTCCGGTCCGATGCCGTCCGCAAGCGTTTGGCCGGAATTCCAGCTGGCACTCCGGTTCCTGCCGCCTATAGCGAAGGATTATACAGCGCCGCAACCAGCGACGCCACCTATGCGGAACTGCTTCGCCTGGCAGGGACCGAACTGGCGGCCGGACATTCCGTGATCATAGACGCCACCTTCAAACAAAAGGAAGACCGCAGCCGTTGTTCCGCACTGGCAAAACAATACGCAGCTGCATTCGTTATCCTGCACGTAAGCTGTAGCGAAGCGGAGAATCTCCGCAGATTGGCGGAGAGGGCCGCGGCAGGCAATTCGCTTTCCGACGGGCGGCCTGAACTGCTTGAACAACAGCAACGGGAGTTCGAGCCCCCCATCAGCGAGGAAGGTCTGATCATAGCCCTGACCACAGCCGGCCCGCCGGCTTCACTTGCCAACGAGATCTACGGGAGGCTTGCCTGACATGCTCAAACGCCTGCGCTACAAGCTCCTGCATCATTTGCAACTGCCCGAATCCTGGCTGATCTTCTTCATAATGGGAATCATCATGATGAATTTCCCATTCATGAGCATATTCAACAAACCCGAGACAATCTTCGGCTTTCCTCTTCTTTTTCTGTATTTCTTCCTGGGCTGGCCGTTCTCGATCTTCGTCATCTACCTGTTCACCCTTACTGTCGGCAATACCGACGACAAGCATCAGGAGCCGCGTTAGCCGTGAAAGCCGGATTAGTTACGATCACGCTCATATCGCTGATCTATACGCTGCTGATTTTCGCGGTCGCCTTGTTTGCCCATCACCGCAAGGAAATCGGCCGAAGCATCATAGCCAATCCATATGTTTATTCACTCACCATTGCCGTCTATTGCACCACCTGGACCTTCTATGGCAGCGTCGGCAGGGCCGCCACCATCGGCATAGATTTCCTGATGATCTATCTCGGCCCCTCCCTGACCGCATTTTCCTGGTTCTTTCTGCTGCGGCGCATCATCCAGATCAGCAAGGAAAACAACATTACCTCCATTGCCGACTTCATCAGCCTGCGCTACGGCAAATCCCTCTGGCTGGGCGCCCTGGTGACGCTGATTGCCATTCTCGGCATCATGCCTTATATCGCTTTGCAGATAAAAGCGGTATCAACCACCTTCTACCTGATCAGCGGCTTACGGAACGAACGCATCCATATTCCCCAGCTCGATGCCGAACTGGTGCTTCCCATCGGTCTGCTGCTGACCATGATCCTGTCGCTGTTCAGCGTCATGTTCGGCGCCCGCAAGCTGGTATCGTCGGAACGCCACGAAGGGCTGATGGCGGCCGTGGCGTTCGAATCGCTGGTTAAACTGCTGAGCATGCTGACCGTTGGTATTTTTGTCACCTACTACCTTTTCAACGGCTTTACCGATATTTTTTCCCGTTTCCACAAATTCGATCCCGAACTTTTCTCCCACTTGTTCACCCTTGGCTCCACCAGCAACGACCTGGAGTACGTGCCCTCCTTTACCATGCTGTTCATGTCAATGAGCGCAATCATGCTGCTCCCGCGGCAATTCCACGTAATGGTGATCGAAAACTCCGATGAGCGCCACATAACCAAGGCCATGTGGCTGTTTCCGGCCTACATGTTCCTTATCAACCTCTTTGTCATGCCGATTGCGCTGGGCGGAATCCTGACCTCGGGAAGCAGTATCGGCGCCGATTTTTTCGTCCTCAGCATCCCCTTGGACACCGGCCACGACGTAATCGCCATTATTGCCTTCCTTGGGGGTCTTTCAGCAGCGGCAGGAATGGTAATGGTCGAGTCGGTAGCAATTTCCACCATGCTTCTAAATCACATCTTCATGCCGGTCATAGTTCGGTTCACTCCCCAGGCATGGTTCCCAGACCTGTTGATAAATCTCAAACGGTTGGGAATATTCATGGTGATTTTTCTGGGATATTTTTACTACCGGATAGTGGGGGAATCCTTCATGCTGGTTAACATGGGAATGATTTCCTTCTCGGCTGCCTCACAGTTCCTGCCGGCAATGCTGGGAGGACTCTATTGGCGGCGCGGCAACAAGGCCGGGGCCATCACCGGCATCCTGCTCGGTTCCATAATCTGGTTCTACACCCTGTTGATCCCATCGTTCATCCGCTCGGGATGGATCAGCGCCCACCTGTTCAAAGACGGGCCATTCGGCATCAAACTGCTCAAGCCTACAGAGCTTTTCGGCATGAGCGGTATGGACTTATGGAGCCATTCGCTGTTCTGGAGCATGCTCTTCAACATCAGCGGCTACATAATCTGCGCCATAGTCATCAAACAGAACGAACGTGAACGGGATCAACTCCGCAAGTTCATGGGAGCATACGAATCTGAGCGTGGCAGCCGGCATGCCGAAACGAAACGACTGTCCAAGCCGGTCACCATCACAAAGTTCGTCAACCTGATGGCAAAGTTCATAGGCGAGGCCGACGCCCACCAGGCAATATTCAATTATATCGGCGACAGGGAGATCGATGCCAGCGGCAATGTTTCCGAATTCGAGCTTCCAAACCTGAAAAGATTCACTGAAAAGACGCTGGCCGGGTCCGTTGGCGCAGCAGCGGCAGGGGCCATAGTAGACAGTTTTCTGTCCGACATGGGTTCACGCATGGAGTCGGTCTACGATATCTTCAGCACAGTCAGGACCTCGTTGGATCAGAGCCGAGAGGCGCTTTACGTCCGCTTGAAGGCATCGGAGATCATTAACCGGACCCTTGATCTGCAGATCATAATGGATGATCTGCTGGTTCTTCTTCTCAAAGAGTTCAAGCTGGATGTCGCCATCATCCAGATCTGCAACGCAGACGGCACCCTTGTTGCCAGAAGCTACCAAGGCAGCAACCGTAAACCGATCAATCAGAGACACTGGTTTATGGAGAGCAGGCCCTATTATGAAATGACGTTGCAGGATTGCAGAGCCCATTTTGTCAATGACACCAAACTGGCCGGCACAACCGTCGATTTCGGCCTGACCATTGCCGAAGGCATCGTGTCCTGCGCCTATATCCCGATCCTGCGTGAAGGCGAGCCTGCCATAGGCGTCATGTCGGTATTTTCCAAATCGTTCACAGGACTCTTCACCGAAGAATTCATCAGCCTGCTTGCCAGTCTTACCGGCCAGCTTGCCCAGGCAATCACCATTGTCCGGGAGATGGAGGCCAAGGAAAGGGAGCGCTCGGAAAAAGAAGAGGCCCAGTTGCAGCACGCCAGGGTCTTGCGGGATATGGAGATCGCGCAGCAGATCCAGATCTCGCTCCTGCCGGACACCGCTCCGCAACTGTCAGGCATAGATTTGAGCGGGCGATGCATATCGGCGGCCCATGTGGGGGGCGATTACTACGACTTTTTCCAGTACGACGAGAATTCCGTGGACATGCTGATCGCCGACGTATCCGGCCACAGCGTCGGTGCTGCCCTGATCATGTCCGAGGTACGCACCCTGTTGCGCGCCCAGGTAACTTCGGGTCTCAATGTCAGCACCATTCTGCATACCCTCAACAATCAGCTCTATGAAGATCTTACCCGTGCCGAATTATTCATCACCATGTTCTATGCAAAATACAACTCAGCCACGGGGCGGCTCTCCTTTGCCAATGCCGGCCACAACCATCCGATTATCAGGCGGACCAATGAAGCGGCATGTATTGATTTGGATGCGGAAGGGCTTATTCTGGGAGTAAAAAAATCCGTGGTTTTCGAAGAGCGGGTTGTAGAGTTGCAAAAAGGCGACATTGTGCTTTTCTATACTGATGGCCTGAATGAGGCTACAAACCCGGAAGGTGACATGTTCGGGACTTTCCGGATCTGCAATATGATGGGAGACGTCTCTCACTTGCCGGCCATAGAGATAGTCGATACATTCTATAATGCGGTGACTGAGTTTATCGGTTCGAACACCTTGCAAGACGACATTTCAATAGTGGTACTCAAAATTCTTTAAACAGAAAGGTTAACAAAATGGATCTTAAAACGGAAGCCAACGGCAAGCTGATGGTGATTTTTGTACGGGAAGAGCGGTTGGATGCCCACAATTCCGAAGAGCTCAAAACCGAGATGAATCATCTGTTCGAAACCGGCACCAAAGACATACTGATTGATCTGAAGGAAGTACGTTTCATCGACAGCTCCGGTCTGGGCGTGCTGGTATCAGGTTTCAAAAACGCCTCGACGCGCCAGGGAAGCCTCAGGCTGTGCGGACTGCAGAACCAGGTCAGATCAATGTTCGAGTTGACTCGCCTGCATCGGGTGTTTGATATCTTCCAGACCGTGGATGAAGCACTGGAAAGCTACTAAGCAAGTCGGAAGTTATTTTCTGCTCTTTCCGGCAGAAAATAACTTCGTTAATCACTTATCCTTGTTTAACAGGGTCAGGCACTGGCCACCCACCATGCGAGGGAAACATGAAGAACAGAATCGAGGTAGAAATAAAGGTCCCCAATCAGACGCGCTACTTGAGCCTGATCGGAAAGATCGGTGAGGACATGGCAAGGGAACTGGTCAATTTTTGTGGCGACCGGGAGGCCCTGGCCCACCACCTCAATGTGGTATTGACCGAGGCCATGGTCAATGCCATAAGGCATGCAAATGCCGCTGATCCTGACAAGGTGGTGCAGATCCGTATCAGCATCTCCAACAAGATGCTCGCCATAAAGGTTTTTGACAGCGGACAGGGCTTCGATCTGAACGCTATCCCGGACCCGGTTTTCGAGGCAGACCAGCTTGAGGAAAAGGGTCGAGGCATCTTTATCATCAGATCACTGATGGATTCGGTGGTGTACAGGAAAATCGGTAGCGGAAATGTTCTGGAGATGAAGAAGGCGCTCCATTAGACTGGTTCAGGTCGCACACCCCATATCTGTAATTCTTTCAGTGTATTTGACAACATTACATCAACTTTTGCTTCAACATCAGGAGTCAGTTCCGTTCCCATCTCGATATTGCCCGGCTGCACCCCGATCAGCACGATTTCTTGCGGGAGACTTCCTATCAACCGGGCAACACCCAAAAGATCCCTGATCCCCATCTGATGCGGTGAAATCCTGTTTTCCAACACCAGGGGAATCTCCTCTCCGGCCAGCCGCACACAGGTACCGGGCCCATGTCCGGTTTCCACCGCATCCACCATGAGCAGCCGCCCCACTCCATCCAGACGGGGCAGTATATCCAGCCCCAACGTCCCGCCGTCCATGATCTCGACATGCCCAGGCATCCGGTATTCGCTCTGGAGCCTCTGAACAACCCGCACCCCTGCCCCGTCATCACCCATGACGAGATTGCCGACACCAAGAACAAGAATATTCGGTTCTGACATGATTTCACTACTTCCTAACCCTGATAAACAGGATAAGTGCGTTAACAAAGTTATTTTCTGCCGGAAAGAGCAGAAAATAACTTTTAACTTACTAATCTTCATGCTCGCGCTTGAGTGTAAACTTGTACCCACTGAACATGCTAGATATCTCCGCGCCATGCTCCTTGATGTCCATCAACCAGGCGCTGTAGATGTGGTTGATGACAAAACCGAGCAGAAGCCATGGCAATGCGTGATGTACCAAGTGCAGCATCGGTATGCTAAAAATCGCGTACATAAACCCCATGGCCCGATACATGGCTCCGCCCGGGGCATGCAGGGCGTACATGGCAAAGCCGGTCAGGATCATGGCCAGGTAGATACAGTAGACCGCGAAATAGGCCGTGGCAGCCAATGGATTGTGACCAACCGTTTCCGGCACCTGATGGGTCATGAACAGGTAGTAGCGGAACATATCCCGCAGCTTTTCACGCCCCTTAACCGTTCTCATGGGGAAAAATTCCCGCCAGCCGGCATAACGATTGCCGGTAAAGGCCCAGATGATCCTTGAGACAACACTGATGGTAAAGATGTAGGCAAAGGTAAAATGGATAAACCTGACCCATCCCATTACAAAATCCGAAGCCGAATGCGCAACTGAAAAGGGATGGGCGATGAATGCGCCGGTCGCGGCAAGTATGACCAGCGACAGGGCGTTCACCCAGTGACACCAGCGCACAGGAAGTTCCCAGATATAGCGCTTCAACTTACAATGCTCGTGCACTTGGATCTGTTGCATAAGTGACCCCCTTTCTCAGGACACCTTGACCTGAAACAGCTGATTGCCCGTAACATCCAACAGGTGCACGGCACAAGCCAGGCATGGATCAAAGGAGTGGACAGTGCGCAGGATCTCAAGCGGCATGTTGGGGTCAGCTACCGGAGTCCCCACCAGGGCCGCTTCATAGGGGCCGCGCTGTCCGGCGGCATCACGCGGTGACGCATTCCAGGTGGATGGGACAACAGCCTGATAGTTGTAGATCCTCTGATCCTTGATCCTGATCCAGTGCCCCAGCGAGCCCCGGGGCGCTTCATGCAGACCGAACCCCTTGGCCTCTACCGGCCAGTTGCTTGGGTCCCACATCTCGTTTGCGTGGATGCGCAGATCGCCACTGGAGATGTTCGCGATCAGTTCATCCAGCCAGACAGGAGTTTGCCTGGCGATCAGCAGGCAGTCGATGCCACGGGCGGCAGTCCTGCCCAGGGTCGAGAAAAGCGCAGACGGTCCGACTCCGAGCTTGCCGAGCACCATATCTACGGCCGCCTTTGCCTCTTTATGGCCCGAAGCATAGGCAACCAGCATGCGGGCCAATGGTCCGACCTCCATAGGATGCTCGTCGAAACGGGGCGCCTTGACCCAGGAATACCTGGCTTCTGTGTCCAGGAACTCATAAGGAGGTTTGGGACCGCTATAAGCAGGTTCCGACTCCCCATTCCAGGGATGAAGCCCCTTGCCCTTACCCTCGGCATAGTCGTACCAGGAATGATCTACATACTCAGCCACCTTCTGCTGATCAACGGGCAACACCTTGGATAGATCCTTGTTGTAGATTACGCCGGACGGGAGCCACTGGTTGCCGTTGGCGTCGGGAAACTCTCCGTAACTCATGAAATTACCGACTCCGCCGCCAATGGCGGCCCAATCCTTGTAGAATGAAGCCACTGCCAGCAGATCGGGGATATAGACCTTTTCAACGAAATCATGGGCCTTTTTCAGCAGGCGCTTGATCTCGATCAATTTGTCCGCGTTAAGTGCGTTTTGCGAATCAGGATCGATTGGGATCGCCATGCCCCCAACCAGAAAGGTCTGGGGATGGGGATTCTTGCTCCCCAGGATGGCGTGGATCTTGATGACATCCTTCTGCCATTCCAAGGCCTCCAGGTAATGGGCGGTGGCCATCAGGTTGGCCTCCGGCGGCAGTTTGTAGGCCGGATGACCCCAATAGGCGTTGGCAAATGGGCCGAGACGGCCCGAGGCCACGAAGGCCTTGATTTTGTCCTGAACCTCTTTGAAGTAGGTGGCCGAGTTATTGGGCCAGTCGGATATGGATGCGGCCAGGGCGGCTGTCTTGGCCGGGTCGGCCTTTAGTCCCGAGGTGATATCGACCCAGTCCAGGGCATGCAGGTGATAGAAGTGGATGACATGATCCTGAACATTCTGGATGCCAATGATGATGTTCCTGATCAATTGGGCATTGGGTGGAATCTTGATCTTTAACGCGTCCTCCACGGCTCGGATGGAGGCAATCGAGTGCACGGTGGTGCATACCCCGCAGAAACGCTGGGTCCAGAACCAGGCGTCGCGAGGATCGCGCCCTTTCAGAATCTTCTCTATGCCACGGAACATGGTACTGGAACTCCAGGCATCGGTAATCCGGCCGTTATTCACCTCGGCCTCGATCCTGAGATGCCCTTCAATTCTGCAGATCGGGTCAACGACTATCTTGGCCATGACTTATCCCTCCTTCGTTTCTTCGCCAGGTTCCTTGTCCTTGCTCAAAGCCTTCAAGGCGCCATGCACGGCAAATGCGGCGGCAGTGCCGACGGCCAGCCCCACGCCGATCTGGTCGGCGGTATGTTCGATGCCGAAACCGGGCACATTGGGCAGGCGTTTATACATGGGCGACATGGTATCCCAGAAATTAGGCTCAGAGCAGCCAGCGCAACCGTGTCCGGCCCCAACCGGCCAGCTGGTCTTTTCATTGTAGCGCTGGCTGGGACAGTTGTGGAAGGTGGCCGGTCCCTTGCATCCCATCTTGTAAAGGCAGTAACCTTTACGGTGCCCTTCGTCGCCCCACTTTTCCACATACTGGCCCGCATCGAAGTGCGGCCGGCGCTCGCAATTGTCGTGGATGCGTTTGCCATAGGCGAATAATGGCCGGCCATGGCTGTCCAGGTCCGGGATCTTGCCGAACACCAGATAGTGGACAATGGTTGCGGTCAGGTTATCGGCGTTGACCGGACAGCCAGGCAGATTGATGACCGTGACCCCGGGGACCGCCTCCATGACGCCCACCGCGCCGGTCGGGTTGGGAACCGCCGCCGGAATCCCGCCGTAAGCGGCACAGGTGCCGACTGCGATGGTAGCGGCAGCGCTACCGCAAATCTGACGAGCCCTGTCCAGATAGGATCTACCGCCGACACAGCCATAAACGCCACCATCTTTCATGGGTATGGAACCTTCGACCACGCAGATATATTTGCCGCGATAATCGTTGAAGGTCTTCTCCAGGGCCGCTTCGGCCTGATGTCCGGCAGCAGCCATGATGGTTTCATGGTAATCAACGGAAAGGATATCCAGAACGAGCTCGGCAACGGTCGGATTGGCCGCCCTGAGCAGCGCCTCGGTGTTGCCGGCGCAATCCTGGAATTCAAGCCAGACTACAGGTACTCTTTTGACCTCGTCCAGTGCCTGGGCAAGCTTGGGAGAAAATGCGGCAGGCAGCGCCAATGCCGCTGTCATGGCAGAACAGAATTTGAGAAAATCGCGCCTGGACACCCCCCGCTCCCTGAGAATTTCTCCGATTGAATACTCACGCTTTTCAGAACTCCGCCCCACAAGATCATCTGCCCCGTCAAACTGTTCCTTGTCCATCTGGGACCTCCTATTTGTTGGAGTAAACCGACCCATGTCAGCCCTATCTTTGGTACTGCCTGGAACAATGCTTTTGGAAATATTTTAACAGCTGATCGGATGATTGCAATCGAACATGCAATTATATTGAAACATTGTTTTACATTAATCAGGGGTCCGCGATCTACAATGGAGTAATTTTCAGCTGTTTGGTTTTTGCGCCCCAGACGGGCAACGATACGATTAAACAAGGGTGTGGGAGAGGTGATGTGTGATTGAAGCGGGCCGGGCGGCCGAAGACTTACCTTTGTCCAGCCATAATCTCGCTGCTACATTTTTCAAGCGCGATAAACAGCATTTTAAACTCAATCGACCTACAGGCGGCCGTCCCTCCCCCCTTAGGACTCAGTGGGCCCAAAGGAGAAGATGACAAAAAGGCCGGGTGAAGGAGAACGGCATTACATAAATAAACGTTGCCCAGCACCCCGGCTCATCTGTACTTAAACCAGCAATCAATTCGTTACATATATCAATGTGTTGCCTTTGATTTCTTTTTCTTTTGCCTTAGGGTTTCCTTCAGCCGTTTTTCTGCCAGACCGATCAACATCTGATGACTGCCGTCACAATTGCCATCGCTGGTCGGTATCCTTTGCACATATGAACCATCCGGCTGCATGTCCCAGGCCGAGCGCATGTCGGCTGCATGAATGTCGAATATTTTCCTGAGTTCCCTGGTAAGTTCGGGTGGCTCAACCGGACAGAGTATCTCGACACGTGCCTCCAGATTTCGTTTCATGGCGTCAGCCGATGCAATGAAATACTCCTCATTGCCGCCGTTGCGGAAGTAATACAGGCGGGAATGCTCCAAAAAACGCCCCACAATGCTGGTGACGCGAATATTCTCCGACAGACCTGGTATTCCGGGGCGCAATCGGCAGGTGTCACGCACGTACAAATCGACCCGGACTCCTGCCATGGAGGCGCGATATAAGGCCTTGACAATGTCGCCATCTTCCAGAGCGTTCATCTTGAATTGGATGCTGCCCCCACCCTGGCCTGCCTGCAGGGTTATTTCCCTGTCTATCCTGCTTAACAGCGCCTTTTTCAGAAAGCGCGGCGCCGGCGCGATTTTCAGGTAATTGCGTTTGGCCGTAAAACCGGTGGTCAGATAGTTGAACAGCTCGGTCACGTCCTGACCGATAAAATCGTCGCAGGTCAGCATCCCGACGTCACTATAGATGCGGGCTGTGTCGGTATGATAGTTTCCGGTGCCGATATGAACGTAGCGCCGCAACCCGTTATAATCCTGCCGCACAACCAGGATGACTTTGCAATGCGTCTTGAGACCGACCACGCCGTAGGTCACATGAATCCCGGCCTGCTCCATCCGTTCAGCCAGCTGTATATTGGCGGCTTCATCGAAGCGGGCCTTGAGTTCCACAACAACGGCCACCTGCTTCCCATTCTGGGCAGCCAGGATAAGAGCGTCGATTATCCTGCTCTTTGTGCCGGTGCGGTAGAGCGTCATCTTGATTCCACGGACCTTGGGATCTGTAGCCGCCTCGCGCAGAAAACGTTCCACCGAGGTGGAAAAAGATTCATAGGGATGTTGCAACAGAATGGAGCCTGCATCGCGGATGATGTGAAAAATGTTGCGCGGTGTCTGCAATTTGGCATGTTCTATGGGGTGATGGGGAGGATCGTGGAGTCGGGGATAATCCATGGCCACCAGCTCAAAGAGGTCGCGCATGGCCAGCATTCCAGGTGCCTCGAAGACGTCATACTCTTCGTCCAATTCCAGTTCTGACGCCAGTCTGCCTCGATGGAGCGGATTCATACCCATCCCGATTTCCAAGCGCACGATAGGTGCAAATTTCCGTTCCTTCAGCTCGGACTCGATCATGGCCATCAGATCGTCCGCCTCTTCCTCGTCCTGTTCTGTGTTGGCATTGCGCGTAACACGGAAAATCTCGCATGAAACGATTTCCATTCCAGGAAACAGCATGTCCAGATTGTTCATCATCACGTCTTCTACCCTGACGAAACGGTCCCCCTTCCCTACTCTCAGAAAGCGCGGCGTACCCAGCCCAACCGGCACCTTTACGCGGCAAAGCGAAACATCGCGAGCTTTTGGATAGCGCAAAGTGACCAGCAAATTGAGGGAAAGGTTCGAGACAAAGGGAAAGGGATGGGCGGGATCAATGGATTGAGGCGTCAGGAGCGGGAAGATATTGATAAAATAATATTCGCGCAGGAGCTTCTTTTCCTTCGCAGCCAGTTCGCTGAAATTGCAGATGGCTATGCCTTTTTGCTCCAGCAGGGTTCTGACGTCGAAAAATATTCCCCGCTTGCGGGCATGTAGTTCCCCAACAATTGCCAGACACTCCCTGACCTGCTGTTGCGGAGAGCGGCCATCCAGTGTCAGCTCACGCATGCCGGCACCGATCTGCTGTTTTAAGCCGCCGATCCGCTTCATGAAGAACTCGTCCATGTTGGCGCTGACAATGGCGATAAACTTGAGACGCTCCAAAAGAGGTGTGCGCTCGTCTTCCGCTTCATGCAGCACGCGGCGGTTGAACTCCAGCCAGGTCAATTCCCGGTTTAGGTACCACTGGCTGTCGCTGAGGTCGAATTGGGCTTCCGACGATCGAATTGCATCTGTTGGCGTACCGCCCGTACCCGTTTTTTCACTCTTTGGCTTGGCACTCTTGGGCTTTACATTCTTCAGCTTGGGATCCGGAGCCTTCACCCCCTTTACTTTTTTACTCTTCGGCTTGGCTACCTTTTCTTTGGCGACCTTAGGTTTAACGGATATGTCAATTGTATCCGGGTTCTCCTCGGTACCGATTCCACCCAATAGTTCTTCCTCACGATTGCTGGTTTCCGGTCCTATCACCATGCCCCCACGATTAATGAAATGATTTATCCTGCAATATTACACTGTTTTCATATTACTGCAAGGACATGTAAACAGCTTTGCACCAGTGCATCCATATGTGCTACATCTATAGCCATGAAAAAGCTCAACCCCCCACAGCAACAGGCGGTAAACCATACCGAAGGCGCCTTGCTGATCCTGGCCGGCGCCGGATCGGGCAAGACCCAAGTCATCACATCCCGCATAGTGCGCCTGCTTCGAGATCAGCGCATCCCCGCCGCAAACATCCTGGCCGTAACCTTCACCAACAAGGCCGCCCGCGAGATGAAGGAACGAGTCATCTCCATGGCAGGAAGCATGGCTGACGGCATCGTAATTTCAACCTTTCACTCCCTGGGTGTACGTATCCTGCGGCGTGATATCCGCGCCTTGGGATTCAAGCCCAACTTTTCCATCTACTCCTCTTCCGACCAGGCCGGAGTGCTGCGCCAGGCCATGCGCGAACTGGGGCTGGACCCCAAGCAGAGTGATCCGGATGCGATTTTATGGCGAATCTCCGCTGCCAAGAACAAGCTGATCGGCCCTGACGAATTCAAGCCGCAAAGCAACGACCGACTGGACCTGGCAACTGCCGCTGCATATCCCAGATACCAGAAACTTCTCAAGGGCTTTAACGCCATCGATTTTGACGACATCATCATGTTGTCGGTCAAGCTGCTGCAAACCAACGCTGCAATTCTGGCTCACTGGCAGGAGCGTTTCCGCTTTATCATGGTGGATGAATACCAGGACACCAATGCCTCCCAGTACCTTTTGATCTCGCTACTGGCCAGAAAACACGGCAATCTCTGCGTTGTCGGTGATGATGACCAGTCGATCTATGGCTGGCGCGGCGCCGAAGTGCAGAACATCCTCAATTTCAGCCATGATTACCCCGGTTGCCGCTTGATCAAGCTGGAGCAGAACTACCGTTCCACCAGCTCGATTCTTGATGCGGCCAACAGCGTGATCAAAAACAACCCGGTGCGTAGCGAAAAGGCGCTCTGGACAGCGGCAGGCCAGGGGCGGGAAATCGATCTGATCGTGGCTGCCAGCGAAGAGGACGAAGCCTCTAAAGTGGTTGAAAGCATGATGATGGAGCAGTTCAGCAACAACCTCTACTGGTCCGACTTTGCGATCCTCTATCGATCCAATGCCCAAAGCCGGGCCTTTGAGGAAAAATTGCGCTTGGAACGCATTCCATATGTCGTAGTAGGAGGCATGCAGTTTTACGAACGCAAAGAGGTCAAGGATGCCATTGCCTATCTGCGGGTTATCGACAACCCCGGCGACGAAGCATCACTATTACGGATCATCAACTTCCCAAGGCGAGGGATCGGCGACAACACCCTGATGCGCCTGAACCAATGGTCCATGGAGCATGATTGCCCGCTGTTCGAAGCATTGCATCGGGTCGGTGAGATCCATGACATCTCCGAATCCTCCAGAAAGGCCGTACTTGCCTTCCACGGCATGATGAAAGGGGTAATAGACGGCTTCGGCAGAAACCGCATGGGTGAGCAGGTCAATGCGCTCTTCAACCGCTTGCGCATCGAAGACGAACTCTACCGCACACTCAACGATGCTGCCCAGGCCCGCAAACGTATCGAGAACATCGAGCAGGTCGTCAATTCCCTGGCTATCTATGAAGAGCATAATCCGCGAGGAACCCTGTCGGCCTTTCTGGAGCGGATTGCATTGATGGATGAAGACAAAACCGAGGAGAACGGTAAGGATCATGGCCACAACGCGGTCACGCTCATGTCGCTTCATTCCAGCAAGGGCCTGGAGTTCAGCCATGTTTACCTGGCTGGCATGGAAGAGGATCTTCTGCCGCACAAGAGATCCATTGAAGAAGATCCGACTGTGGCAGAAGAACGGCGCCTCTGCTATGTCGGCATCACCAGGGCGCGGCAGCACCTGACATTATCCCGTTGCCTGACACGCCGTAAATACGGTGCTGTCGAGGAGCGCAATCCCAGCCGTTTCCTTGCGGAAATTCCGGAACATTTGTTGGTAGAGGTGAATAGCGAAGGCAATGGTGAAAAAATGGCTTCTGCGGATATGGCGGAGGATTTTTTCGCAAGGATGCTGGGCGATTGAAATTTCGGAACTTACCGGGCTCTGCGCTGGCCCCGGCGCGATGTATTACAGGATCTGATGACGATGTCAATAATTACCTTCACATAACATGCTGTTTTATTTTGATTATTGTTGACAAAATGCCCTTTGGGGAATGATTTGGTGGCAGCTTGATAGGCTGATTGTACAGATCAAAAATCCAGCGGGCTTTTCGGTTCCTTGATCGTCCTGACCGGCACGCAGTGGGTGTAGATCATGGTAGTTTTCAGACTGGAATGGCCGAGCAAGGTCTGAATCACGCGGATATCGTAACCTGCCTGTAGCAGGTGAGTGGCGAAGGAGTGGCGGAAGGTATGGGCTGTCACCTTTTTAGGGATCTTCGCCCGACGGACGGCATAATAGAGCGCCTTCTGCAACTCGGACTCGTGGAGATGATAACGCCGTCGTTCGTTAGTTTCCGTCACCACCGTCAATGCCTGTTGCGGAAAAAACCACTGATGGGTAAATTCCTTGGGCGCATTGGGATATTTCTTCTCAATTTCATTATCCATAAACACCCCGTCGTATCCCGCCGCCAGATCCCGGTCATGCTGTTCCCCCACCACCGTAATCTGAGCTTTCAATTCCCCCAGTATCGATTCCGGAATCGGTACAGTACGGTCCTTTTTCCCCTTGCCATGCGCTAAAAGCATGCCGGAGTCAAAATTAAAATCCCCCACTCGTATTTGCAAACATTCAAACAAACGCAATCCGCAGCCGAACAGAACCTTAACGACAAGATTGTACGGATACGAAAGCTGTTTCAGAATAGCGTCGATCTCCGGCCGGGAAAGCACCATCGGAATATAGAGCGATTTCTTCGCCCGTGGTACGTCGCGCAGTTCACCAAATTCTCGTTTCAGGGCGTAACGGTAGAGAAACAGTAATGAGTTGAAGGCTTGGTTCTGGGTTGATGCCGCAACCTTACACATTTACAGCCAGATACGTCAGATACTCCTTTACGTCCGCTGTTGACAAATCCTGTGGCGGCTTGTTCTTCAAAAAACGCTGGAATTGCCTCGTCCACAATGCGTACGTTTTCAAAGTATTGCGCGAATAATGACGTACTTTTATCTCTCCCGCCAACGTAGCCAGAATGTCATCCCATTCCTGAGAGTCCGATTTATCCTGATACCCAGCCATGGAATAATGTGATCTTCTAGAAGAAAACACACCATAGCGCGGAGAAGCCTCGGAAACATAGTGAACGTCACGCGCCGTCTGTAGCACTGGCTGTGTTGGCTTCGATATCTCAGTCGCGATAATGTTTCCCGCATCGTTGCTATATGTCGATTTTTCTTTGCTCATTGAAACATTACTTTCGTTCATTTCGCTGTCGGAATCTTTAGTCGGAACATTCCCAGTTCCTGGAACTCCCATGGAAGAATCGTGAAATTTAAGAATCTCAAAATAAAGAGAAATTGCATGAGCCGCCCGCTTTAGCTGCTCCTCGTTTTGCTTCTTGTCCTTGAGTTTCTCGCAAAACAACCGTACTCGTTCTGGCTTAGCTTTCGGAACCGGATACTTATCGCAGAAATCAAGATAATATCGCAGCCATTTTTTGTATTCCGTGAAACGGTCTACGGGAATCGCCCGTTTAGTGAGGTGGGCGACATACTCCGTAAACACGGAGTTCGGAATAAGCAACATGATGATTCCTCTTTGACAGTAATAATTAAAATGCTGTATATTTTGACTAATTTTTGCCTACTGAAAAGCATGATCGGAATATTATGCGTTTTATGCTCAACAGCATAATTGGAATATTATCTAAATAATGTATTTTATTTATATCAAATAGTTACGTCAAGCTTAAATATTTTGATGTTTTGAGAAATACAATAGCTGGGTAGATGAGCGTTTTATACATATTGAGGAGTTATATCAACAAAAGTACTAGCAATTGGAGAAATAGCTATCGTGAGTACTCCTTACTACATCGACGAACATTGTGACAACGCGCGTCAGTTCATTGATTTTCTAATTGGTAATACACGCTTCTCCACGCGCAATACATATGATGCGGTTAGCTCCGGCATTAACGATTTCATCTTCAGAGGACAATCAGATCAAGAATGGTCACTTTTACCAAAAGTTTTTAGAGGGTTCAATCCGCTTGTAGACTTTACTCCACAAACTACCGGCGGCCTTCTCAATGACCAAAGGTCTGCAAGGACTTACCTAGGTTGGCATCTACATTCCGAATTGAGGGCAGTGTTTCTATTTCTTGAAAATGCTGACCGTATCGGAATCCCCACTCCAATCGATTTTACTAACCTACTTGAGCACCAAGCACTTATACAAGCAGCTCTGAATGATCAAGATGAAGATTTTGCATCAAATTTTCCTTCGCCAGTTTCTTAAACGGGATGGCCCTCGCTCAGCACCACGGTGTTCCAACAAGACTACTTGATTGGTCAGAATCTCCGTTAGTTGCAGCGTATTTCGCTGCATTTAGTGCTTCAAATGTAGTTTCAGAAAATGAACGAATCGAAAGCAAACAAATTTCAGTAATTTTCCTGCGCAATCACGGTGACATTGACATAGCTATCGTTAATGCTCCTAGACATGGGAACACTTTCCTCCGGTCTCAAAAGGGTTTGTTCACATACTTCCCCAGAGCAAACGAGTACTTCCTGAAGAATCGAGCGTGGCCCTCTCTGGAAGATTTGGCCGTGACAGACGAAAAGCCTAGGGTCGCTTTGGGTCGTGTAACGTTGCCGTCTGATCAGGCAACGGAACTATTGAAGCTTCTGTATGATTTTGGGATTTCTAGACTTTCAATGATGCCGAGTTTAGACAACGCAGCAAAGGAATTTCACTATGTTCGGACCTTGTTTGGTTGAAGTTGACCGCAAGATATAACCAGCGCTCAGACCGTGACCGGGCGATGAAACTGCCCGTCAGGTCAAGCGCAGCCCCGTTGGCGAAATGAGTTTCATTATGACCGAAATAGATAAAATTCTTGCACAAGAGGAAAAGACTTGGCGGGAGAGAGAATATGAAGAGATCCAGAGCCTGTTAAATGACACTCAGTGTTATTCAGTACGAAAGGGGCGTAGAAATTACTATTTAGAAGTTGATGGCGAACAGAGTACCAGCCAAGACGAGATAATCGTCAGAATTGAATGTTCTCGCGTGTTTTTCTGTTTCTTGTGGTCTGGCAAGGCCAGATATTTCGCATTATCAAAATCTTTAGGAACAAGAGAAGTACAAAAAAGCGAGTGTTTTTAATTGGGATACGGGTTGGCGTGTGTAAGGAAGGTTGATCGAGACAGGAATTGCCAACAAGGCCAGTCGAGCGATGAACCCGCTCACTGGCCAGGCGTTCGACAGGAAATAACAAATGGCGAGAAAAAGATTAAAGAAGAAACTTCATAAGTTCTGGTTGGACTGCGGCGTAATAGATGTCAGTCAGGTATCATACTGGCGGAAGATATTATTCCATGCTGAATACAATGAAGCCTTCCCAATTGACAAAGATCATCTGGAGGGCCTTTGCCCCATCGCTTCAAAAGCAATTCAAAAGCATGACTTACGATATCTGGTTGCCAAAGTACCTTCTGAGTCAGTAGAGCCTTGTGTAAGAGATTTAGGTGAAGATGGACTGATAATTTTTAAATTCTGGGCGGTTAGATATCCAACCGTTAAAAATTATTCTGGTAATAATCCAGATGTAATTTGAATCAATGTCGAACACACGAATAGACCTGTTTCGCTTCACTCACAGGTCATCCGCAGCCCCGTTGACCAAGCAAAGGTAAGAAAATGGATGCTTTGATTCGTGATTTAAAGTTTAAGATCGCTCAATTTTCTGATCATTCAAAACATTTCGTTGATGCTGAGCGGTGTTTTGATGGGATAAAAAAAATATTATTAAGTATCAACATAAACAATAACGATATATTTCCTTATATAGTTCAGAGAGGTCAACTAAACTATCTTGCATCTTCTATAACCGAGTTAAATAAAAGTCTTATAATATTAGCAAAAGATAACCTATTTTCATCTATAGAGGCACTTTCAAGGGTTGCAATGGAACATTCAGTAAATTTATTTTACTTATTGCAGGATGAAAACCCTCCTATACGCTATAAGTCATTAATGTATCATTATCTACAGGATACGATAGCTAAAACAAAAAAATGGCATTCATATGCAATTGAACATAAGATATCTGACAGTATTTGTTTAGCGGATAATAAAATATCTCGATTAGAAGGAGAAATAAATTATCATTTTCCAAATGGAACAAACCATTTAGAGAAATGGCCAAATACCTTTGATAGATTTAAAAAAATTGGTTTAGAAGAACACTACAGAACATTATTTGCAACGGCTTCAGACTCTGTCCATTCCCTTTCCGAGGACCTCTATAATTTTACCGTATATCGGTATTATCCAGAAATTACACACGAAACCCACAACTCATTTCTCAAAGCAGAAAAAATGTCATTTGCCGTTTACCTCTTACTGAGGTCGTTGAATTATTATTGTGTTGCAGCATATAAATTAGCTAACCATGCCAAAGAAGAGCGTTATTTTGATGAGCTAAATAAGATTGACGTAAAAATAAGAAATATGATTGACGAACATGAATCATTGAATCTGGATATTTGTGGCTAGTCTTGCAAATGCATAAAACAAAACTAATTATGATTTGGCCTTAGCTAGAGGATAAACAAATATATGAAGCAAGCAGTTGTATTAATACATGGCATAGGCGAACAAAGACCTTTAGAAACACTAAGAGGTTTTGTTGACGCCCTTAATGTTGGTAAGGACATACGAAATAAGCCTGACACAATAAATCTATCTTTTGAATTAAGAAGGTTACAAGTAGGAAAATCCAGAAATAGGCCAGTTACTGATTTTTATGAGTTTTATTGGGCACACCACATGCGAGATACAAAATTAAGGATGATCTTCCAGTGGTTCAGTGCAATACTTTTAAAATCGCCTTTAAAAATCAGTAAAAAACTCATTCCATTTTATATTTTAGGTTGGTTATTCGTCATATCCACACTCTTTTTTTTATACCATTCAATATTTATTAACTTTGAAAAATATAAAGTTATATTCATTGTTATAGTTCTAGCATTAGATTATTTATTCTTCAGATTTATTATTGGTTATATTGGAGATGCGGCTAGATATTTGAATCCGCATCCTGATAATATTGACCAAAGGAACAAGATCAAGACCGAATGTGTTCAGTTATTACATAAACTTCACGCATCTAAACAATATTCAAGAATTATTATGGTTGGGCATAGCCTGGGATCAGTAATAGCCTATGATGCAATTAGGTTATATTGGTCGCTTTATCTAACCCCGGAGTCATTATTATGTAGCAATCAGACGGTTATTGAATCGTTTAAGTTTAGGAAAGATGCGATATTCAAAGATTCATTATCCCTCAATGGTAAAGTACAAAAATATCAAGAACTTCAAAATGAGCTATGGTTTGAACTGAGAGAATGTAAATTTTCTTGGCTCATTTCAGACTTCATAACCCTCGGTTCTCCGTTGACTCATGCGGAAATGCTATTGGCTAATAATGAAGATGAGTTTCAACGAAAGAAATGTGAGGGTGAGTACCCTGTTTGCCCTCCTTATGACTCGGAGTTTGAAGATATATTTATCCCAAAAAATATTGAAAAAAATGATGGAACAAAGATGAATGTCAAATTCCCAAGATTTCATGCACCATTTGCATGTACGCGATGGACTAATATCTATTTCCAGCACAAATATTTTTTCTTCGGCGATTTTATTGGAGGTCCACTCAATAAAGTCTTTGGCGAAGGCATTAGAGATGTTGCTGTTTTCTTAAGTCCACTGCTCAAACGATCATGGTTAACACATATTCTATACTGGTGTGTAGATGAGGCTGATGAAGGCAAGAATCATCCACTAAAGCGACTAAAAAACTATCTGTTTCTAGATTGCTTTCGAGGAAATAGAAAGCGCCAAGAAGATTGGCCACCTCCATAAATTGAGGGAAACCTATGGGGTCAGGCTTGCAATATTGGTATTAGTATGATAGAGACAGAGCATGGCACGAAAACCTAGAGTCCATTACCCAACTGCCCTGTATCATGTGATCATGCGAGGCAATGCCAGTCAGGATATCTTCTTTGACAACGAAGACCGCATTCGCTTCTACCTGCTTTTACAGGAAGGGACAGAGAAATATGGCCATCGCATCCATGCATTTTGCCTGATGACAAATCATGTTCATCTTGCAATCCAGGTTGGAGATATATCGTTGTCCCGAATCATGCAGAACCTCGCCTTCCGCTATACGAAATGGATCAACTGGCGGCAAAATAGAAGTGGGCATCTTTTCCAGGGCAGGTACAAGGCTGTCATGGTCGATGCTGATTCATATCTGCTGGAACTTGTACGCTATATCCATCTCAATCCGGTACGTGCCAACATGGTTCAGACCCCGGAAGAATACCCATGGAGTGGCCATCGCGCCTATCTTGGCATAGAAATCATCCCTTGGCTCACAACAGACTGGGTATTGTCCTTGTTCAGTCAAATAAGTACGCAGGCACGGATTGGATACAGAGATTTCGTTGATCAGGGGAAAGACGATGGGTATCAACAGGAATATCATAGCGGCAGCATCCATGAAAGCCGGATTCTTGGCGATGACACCTTTATTGACAAAGTTCTGACTCATGCCGAATCACAACCACTAAAACGCATCAGTCTTGAAGATATATTGCAGAGAGTCTGCCTGAAATACGGGATTGAAGAAAAGGACTTGAAAGCACCCGGCAAATATCGCAAACATTCAGAGGCCCGAGGTGTGGCGGCATGGTTGCTGCTGGAAACTTGTGCGGCAACGCTGTCAGAATTGAGCAGGGTTACCGGCAGAGATATATCGACACTAAGCAACGCAGCTAAAGTAGTGAAATTTCGTGCCATCGGTGATCATGTGCTTGCTGGCAGTATGGCAGAGTTGAAGCAGAGCTTACAATAAATCGCAATAACAAAAGCCTGACCCCAGTGTTCCGTGGCAGAAGAACGGCGTCTCTGTTATGTCGGCATCACCAGGGCGCGGCAGCACCTGACATTATCCCGTTGCCTGACACGCCGTAAATACGGTGCTGTCGAGGAACGCAATCCCAGCCGCTTCCTTGCGGAAATTCCGGAACATCTGTTGGTGGAGATGAATAGCGAAGGCAATGGTGAAAAAATGGCTTCTGCGGATATGGCGGAGGATTTTTTCGCAAGGATGCTGGGCGATTGATTACGGAATCGGCAACCTACAGATAAAAAAAGGCGCGGGAACAATCCCACGCCTTTTTTGCGTTTATAACAGGAATCTTAGATGTCGTAATACAGGGCGAATTCCATAGGAACCGGGCGCATGCGAACCGGGTTGACTTCGGCCTCGGTCTTGTACTCGATCCATTTTTCAATGACGTCCGGTGTGAAGACATCACCTTTGAGCAGGAACTCATGGTCAGCTTCGAGGCATTTGAGTGCTTCTTCCAAGGTACCCGGAGCAGAAGGAATGTTCTTGAGCTCTTCCGGAGAAAGACCGTAGATGTCCTTGTCCAGGGGCTGGCCCGGATCAATCTTGTTCTCGATGCCGTCAAGGCCGGCCATCAGCATGGCAGCAAATGCCAGGTAACCGTTGCAGGACGGATCAGGCGTACGGTATTCGATACGCTTGGCCTTGGGGTTGGTGGAGAACATCGGGATACGGAGTGAAGCTGAACGGTTACGGCTGGAATAAGCCATGTTCACCGGGGCTTCAAAACCTGGCACCAAGCGCTTGTAGGAGTTTGTAGTCGGGTTGGTGAAAGCGCAGAGGGCCTTGGCATGTTTGATAATGCCGCCGATGTAATACAGTGCAATCTGTGAAAGTCCGCCGTATTTGTCACCGGCAAAGAGGTTGACGCCATCCTTCCAGATGGACTGGTGGCAATGCATGCCGGAACCATTGTCGCCATAAAGCGGCTTTGGCATGAAGGTAGCGGTCTTACCGTTGCGGTAGGCAACGTTCTTGATGATGTACTTGAACCACTGCAGCTTGTCAGCCATTGCAACCAGCGCATCAAAGCGCATGTCGATCTCGGCCTGGCCGCCGGTGGCAACCTCATGGTGCTGGCACTCGACCTGGATGCCGACTTTCTGCATTTCCATGACCATTTCGTTACGCAGGTCATTCTGGGAGTCGGTCGGGGAGACGGGGAAGTAACCTTCCTTATGACGCGGTTTGTAGCCGAGATTGGGGAACTCTTCGCGGCCGGTGTTCCAGGCACCCTCGACAGAATCGACGGCATAGAAGGACTGGTTGGCGGAGAGGTCGAAACGGACATCGTCGAAAATAAAGAATTCGGCCTCAGGACCAAAGAAGGCGGTATCGCCTATGCCGGTTGATTTGAGGTATGATTCTGCTTTCAGGGCGATATTGCGTGGGTCGCGGCTGTAACCTTCCTTGGTGATCGGATCAAAGATATTGCAGATCAGCGACAGTGTCGGAATTGCGGTAAAAGGATCCATTTTTGCAGTAGAAGCATCAGGGATGATAATCATGTCAGAGGCATGAATAGGCTGCCACCCACGGATCGAAGAACCATCGAAACCGAGTCCGTCTTCAAATATATCCTCGCCGAATTCGCTCATCGGCGTGGAAAAATGCTGCCAGATACCGACAAAATCCATGAATTTGAAATCAACCATCATTGCGCCATTCTCTTTGGCAAAATCTACTACCTGTTTCGGGGTCATTCAGTTTCTCCTTTGTGTTGTTTTGTGATGAAGCAATGATCCGTTACAGGGCATCTTCGCCGGTTTCGCCGGTCCTGATCCTGATAACAGCCTCAACTGAAGTTACAAAGATCTTGCCATCACCGATTCTGCCGGTCTTGGCAGACTTTTCAATAGCCTCGACTACCTTGGGGAGAATGTCGTCGGATACTATAATCTCTATTTTTATCTTGGGGATGAAATCGACTACATACTCGGCGCCACGGTACAGCTCGGTATGCCCTTTCTGGCGCCCAAACCCCTTGACCTCACTGATGGTGATTCCCTGAATGCCAATTTCATTCAGAGATTCCTTAACTTCATCCAACTTGAACGGCTTGATTATGGCTTCGACTTTTTTCAAAGTTTTGTCCTCCCTTTCATAAGATTTAACAGGGGAGATTATAAGGTTTATCGGTCAAATTGCAAGTGATAAGCTAAATATTTATTAGATTTCTTGCAAGAGTTTTGCCAACAAAGTTTATATATTTTTACTCAATACATTCAACTAGTTATAGATAATATGATACATATAATAGCAGGGTCGCCAGCCCATTGCTGCCGATTATTTAAGCAAAGCAATCCACGCTGCCTACATATTAGGCAGCCATCAAAACTGAAAGCTACACATTCAGCTCTTTCAGCTCTTTGATGATTTCTACCTGCCTTTGATTGATGTAATAGGCAATTTGCTGCTGGGAGTGTTTTTCGGAGTGAAATTCGATAAAGCAGTTGAAAGGTGACGTCTCGCCGACAATCTTGACGATAGTGGCACTCAGCCCGACTTCGATAATTGAACCGGCTGATATGTCCGGTAATTTGAGAAAAACATTGATATCGGTCCCAAGGGTGAGGTTATCGATGGACATGACCGACAAGGCAGCCCCACCCAGGGAAATGTCCTTGACATTCCCTTTCATGATATCTTCGTTAAAAATCAGATCGGCTTCTACCGGCCTGTCCAGCAAAACCCGCACAAAACGGCGCCTGTCAGACCATATCTTGCCATAACCGAATTTACAGAGGATCACTCGTTTTTTGGCAATATTGACATAAAAGGCCTCGCCTACCATATCCTCTCGAAAAGCGCTTTTTTCGTGGGAATAGATCAAAGCCCTTCGCTCCATGGTAATAACCTTTGCCTGATATTCATGCACTTGGAACTCGGCCATTTCGTTTTCCACACTCAACAAAGTTGCATCGTACGACACAGGAATCTCTTTGTAATAATTAAGAAAACTAAAGCGCTGCCCGACCATGCCCTTGAGAAACTGAACAATCACCAGACTGTCTTCATTCTCAGTGCCCTTTACAACCTTATCGTAGTATTCGAACATGGCGGATTCCGGAAAAGGATAATGAATTGCATGTAAACTGCAGTTACCATATAATAATGACCTGAATTATGTAACAGAAATAGCATCAGACGACAAGCACTAATGAGGTTAGGATGTACAATTCAACCCTTAAAGTTTTCATACGAAAAGCCATGCTTTTGCTTTTGATTACAGGAGGACTCATGAGTGCATATACTGTTGTTGCGCGGGCCGACATCTACCGATTCGTTACCGTTGACGGGGTCGAGAGCTTTACCGACGCACCGGTAAACAAGTCAGCCCGTGTGGTGATCAAGGAGTCCCCGAGAAAACAGAACATAACAAACAGGAAGCAACCGAGGGGCAAGCACCAGAAGGTCCATAACATTTCACTTGAAGAGATCGTTGAAAAAACTGTCGGTTCATCACTAAACTCCCAAGAGGCACCGTCCGATACTTCCATAGAGCCCAAACTGCCGCCCGTTGGCGGCACGATAACCTCTGCAGTCGGCATGCGTATTGACCCGATTGACGGGAAATGGCGCCACCATAACGGCATCGACATCGCCGTACCAGAAGGCACTCCAGTAACCCCCGTGGCAGCGGGTGTGGTTGTGTTCAGCGGGCAACGCCCCGGTTACGGCAATACCATCCTCATAGAACATGACAACGGCATGATCACCCTTTACGGTCACAACAGCCGGTTGGTGGCAGATGCGGGCCAACGGGTGGATCGCAACACTGTCATCGCGTTATCCGGCAATACCGGACGATCCACCGGCCCCCATCTTCATTTTGAAGCCTGGCAGGCGGGTATCAACGTGACACCGGCCTTTATGCCCAACACCACCATGCAACTTCCCAAAGTACAGTTGGCTTCCCACAAAGCCAAGGCCCACTTCCGCAAGGAGATCATGGCCGACGGCACCATCCTCTTTACCAACATACCATCCTCGGTACCCTGATGCTCGACCAGATCGAAAAATATACCCGTAAACTGCTGGCTGACCGCTCGGCAACACCAGACAGGATCGCTTTTGCGGCCCAGGATGACGTCATGGTCGCTGCAGGCGAACCGGAACTGGCACAACTGTCGGCAGATGTCCTGGGCCGTCTCAATTGCCTGGCCCTGACCGCTGCCAGGCCCGCCATCCCTTTTGCCGATTTCCTGGTCCAACGGGCCGCCAAAGGGGAAAAGGCGATAGTGCCCCGCGATACCGAGACCCGCACCTTTCTGCATGACATCCCCATCCTGAAAAAACAGGATTGGAATGAAAATACCCTTATTCCCACAGTCGCAAGACTATTGGGCAACCGTAAAGGGATCGTAATCGAAGGGGTAGGCATCATAGCGTGTGGCGCACTCACTGTGGAGCAGGCCTACATCAACTGGTCATCGGTGTTTCATTCCACCTTCGTCAAATATCTGGAGGACGTTCTTGCAAATGGCTTTCTTCTGCAAGGCGAAGCCGAGGCCTTTGACCGTTTCCGCAAGGAATGGCTGCAACCCCTGGACACAAATGGACTGAAGTTCAGAGTAGGCCCGATTCCGGGAAAAGCCGCAATCCTGGACGAAATAGTCCGGGTAGGCCGTTACACCGTGGAACGGGGTCTGGTGGACTCCTTCTTTGGCAACATATCCTATTCCAACGGCGACCTGATCTACATCTCGCAGACCGCTTCAAGCCTGGACGACCTTGCCGGCTGCATCGACCCGGTGCCATTCGAAAACAGCTCCACGGTCGGCATCACCGCCTCCAGCGAGCTGATAGCGCATCGCCGCATCTTCGAGACTACCAGCTGCCGAGCCATCCTGCACGGCCATCCCCGTTTTGCGGTGGTAATGAGCATGCTCTGTGACGAAAAAGAACATTGCCATATAACGGATTGCTGGAAGGAATGCACCAAGGTGAGGATTCTGGGAGGCACCCCGGTGGTGGCAGGCGAGATCGGGGCCGGCGGGATCGCCAAGAACGTGCCACCGGTGATAGGCGAATCCGGGCGGGCTATCGTTTACGGCCACGGGGTATTTACGATTGGCACAAACGATTTCGAAGAAGCCTTCCAGGCACTGGTGGATGTTGAAAACTGGTGCCGGGATGAGTATTTCAGGAGATTCGACGCAACGCACCGGTAGTAAATGCGTACACCTCGTCTCACTCCCTAATTACTCCCAAGAGCGGCAGGAAAACACACGTTGTGCGGCAAGTTTGCTTTAGCCCCGCATTTCACGCACGAGACCGTAGGCTGATCGCTCAGATGCTGCACTTCCATGAGCAACCCCATGTTGGTAAGCCAGCAAATGTGGCCCTTGTGCATTTCTCCGCAACTGCATATCAATTCAGTACCATCTTTACCAAGTTGATCCGTCATGTTTTCCTTTCCCCGTTCAGAAGTTTATACCGCAATACAATATCACTCTCCGATCAATTGCACGTCCAGGAATCATGACAGATACGACTATTAAGTACCACATCATTATCAAGGAAACTTACAGCCGACATGAATTATAAAGCAGATCTCCTCAACCTGATAATAAAGCAGCTCACCCAAGACTTGGCAATCCAGTTCAATGCCGCACTAAAAGCCCACGAAGCGTCCACCCACGAGGAAAACATCCCGGACAACAAGTACGAGACCCTGGCCCTCGAAGCCTCGTACCTCGCCCAAGGGCAGGCAAACCGGGCCCAGGAACTCAAACGGGCCCTGGAAACCTATAGGCAGTTGACACTTCAGAGTTATGACAACGAAAGTACTATTGGCCTGACAGCCTTGATCACACTTAGCGGCGAAGACGAATCAACCAGAACGGTTTTTATCGGTCCGCTGGAAGGTGGCATGAAGGTACGGGATAACCTGGCCGAGATCGTGGTTATCACCCCTGCGTCACCTCTGGGCAGGGACCTGATCGGCAAGGCATTAGGTGACCTGGTCAGGATCGGAATCGGTGCGGGCAGTAAGGAATATGAGATCATCGGAATCCGCTGATGCCATGGACCGCCTATCCCCCAGGCCCGCGGCAATCAGGGCGGCTTTGTCCCCACGGGTCATCCCTTTGATCTCCAACTCTCTGCTTGCGGCAGTGCTCCGGGAATGGCCACCTTCCAGATACACGATCCGCACCGGCCTCCGCCCCCGAAAATACTTTGCCCCTTTACCGTCGGCATGCTGCCGGAATCGTCGTTCCGGATCAATGCTGATGCCGGTATAGAGCGAATCGTCCGAGCAGATAATGATATAGACGAACCAGGTCATGGGACAGGCGGGATCAGGACCGGACTCGTGCAGGCCGTCGGCGTCTCTATCTTCCCGACCAGGCGGGTAAATGAGTCGGGGATGCCGGTTTCAAAGGTCAGCCGCTTGTTGGTGACCGGGTGGGTGAATGAAATGGATCTGGCATGCAGCGCCAGGGTGCCATGGACATCGTTTTGCCGGCCGTATTTCCTGTCCCCCACGACAGGATGTCCCTGTTCCGACAGGTGCACCCGGATCTGGTGTTTACGGCCGGTCAACAGGTGGATTTCCAGCAGGCTGACCCCCTTGACCTCTTTCAAAACCCTATACTCTGTATGTGACAACTTGCCCTGAGTCTGGTCAGAGGTTGAATAGACCGTGAAGGCACTGTTTTCAGCCAGGTAACTGCTGATTGTCCCTGATTTCGGCGTCAGCAGGCCAAACACAACCGTCAGGTAACGCTTGTCGGTCTCTTGCCAGTGTCCCTGCAAAAATATCTTGGCCTGCTCGCTCTTGGCCAGGATCAGGATGCCGGAGGTTTCGCGGTCCAGACGATGGACGATGTAGACCCGGTTCTTTGAACGGGGATCACCCTTGCGGACATACTCGTTGAGAATGCTATGGACCGTCCTGGACTTATCCCGCTCCGTACCCATCGACAGGAGACCGGCCGGTTTGTCCACCACGATGATTGCCTTGTCCTCGAAAAGGATGATGAGTCCCTTGGGCTGGTACTTTGCTGGGGTGCGTCCGGTAACGGGCATGGCATTCCTTGATAAACAATGACGGTCTCACAACGGGGTGCCGCTGACTTCATAGACGCAGGGATCTTCAGCCGGCCAGATAATTCTCGATGACCGGCAAATCCGCCTCGGCCCAATCCAGCTCAAGCAGACATTCCGGCGACAACCAGGCAATGGCTGCATGTTCGTGCAGGACAATGCTGCCGGATTCTATCGTGCAGACGAACGGATACAGTGTAACCGTGAAGGTCGGATAGCGATGCGTATGATGCGGCAACGCCGTCTTTGCTTTGACCCGGATGCCCAGTTCCTCGACAAGCTCGCGCCGCAGACACTCATCTGGCGCTTCCCCCGGCTCGATCTTGCCGCCCGGAAACTCCCATTTGAGCGGCAGGCTCATGGCACTGCTCCGTTGCGCGGCCAAAACCAAGCCATCGCGTTCGATGATCGCACAGGTGACATGAATATGTTTTCCCGAATTCACGCGCTGATTCCCTCAAAGTAAAAGCCGCCCGTCAGGCAATTGGCTGACAAAGGCGGCTCTCTTCTACCGTTTCGGATCTTTTGTCTTGTAAAAAGACACGAGTCAATTTACTTAAGCGATGCGGCGTGCAGCTGTCGCGCCACCTCGAACATGGCTATGCCGCCGGCCACGGACGCATTGAGCGAACCCACACCGCCGAATTGGGGAATTGCCATGACCATGTCGCACTGTTTGCGGACCAGGGGTCGCATCCCCTCCCCTTCGCTTCCCACAACCAAAACGATCTTACCGGAAAAACCCACCTCGTAGAGCGCCTGGCCTGCTTCGCCAGCCAAGCCGTAAACCCAGTAGCCAACCTTTTTCAACGCCTCCAGTGATTGGACTATGTTGGTTACCTGAACCACCGGAACGGTTTCCACGGCCCCGGCCGAAGCCTTCTCCGCGGCAGCCGTAACACCGCAGGCCCGATCCCTGGGAATGATCACTCCGGAACAACCGGCACAGGCAGCGCTCCGGATCAAGGCTCCCAGGTTGTGGGGATCCTGGATACCATCCAGAACCAGCAGAAAACCGCTTTTGTCGCCCTGGGCCAGGGAGGACAGAATATCATCAAGATCAGCGTACCGGAACGGCTCCACCTCCAGGGCAAGCCCCTGGTGATGGGAAGAGGCACACATCTTGGTCAGATCGACCTTTTCGCGACGATGTATCGCAACCCCACGCTGCTCGGCCAACTTGATGATTTTCTCCACGCGATGGTCGCTGGCGCCGATCTGTACGTACAGGTTAAACGCGCCACGCGTACCCTGCAGGGATTCCTTGACCGGGTTGACACCAAAAATCAATTCGCCTTTCATGGGCATCCCGCAACAATCTCGTCCACGATCATTTCAACAGCCGCGGCCGGGTCGGCAGCCTTGGCAATTGGGCGGCCGATCACCAGATAATCAGCTCCTGCCCTGACGGCCTCGGCCGGGGTCATGATCCGCTTCTGGTCGTCAACTGCGGCGAATGACGGCCGTACTCCGGGAGTAACGATAAGGAAATCCGGCCCGCAGGCCTCGCGGATCAGCCCGATCTCCAGCGGCGAAGCGACCACGCCGTCCATGCCGGCCTCCTTGGCAAGCTTGGCCAGACGGACCACCATCTCGTCCACCGGTTTTTCTATCCCTACCTGCTGGAGAGTCGCTGCCGTGGACGAGGTCAGGATAGTCACTGCCAGAAGCTTCGGCCGATCATCACCAAACTCCCGCCGCACTTCCCTGACGGCTGTCTCCATCATCTCCCTGCCGCCTATGGCATGCAGGTTGACAAGTTGCACACCGAGCCTGGCAGCCTCCACCATGGCCTTGGCCACGGTATTGGGTATGTCGTGGTACTTGAGGTCGAGAAATACGCCGCCGCCATGATGCTGCACGCTGCGTACCGCATGGGGACCGCTGGATGTGAAGAGTTCCTTGCCCACCTTGAACATCCCGACCTTTCCGGAAAGTATCCCGGCAAAGCGTTCGATCTCCTCCAGACCATTCACGTCCAAGGCAAAAATGATTTTATTCTTGGCTTCATCGCGCGTCATTTTTATCTCTCCCAGATTTCTTTCTTGTCCTTGCCCAGATAGGCCCGCTTGACCTCGGCGTTTTCCAATAACTCGTCCGCCTCCCCCTCAAGGATCACCTTGCCGGTCTCCAGGACATAACCGCGGTCGGCCATCTTCAGGGCAGCCTTGGCATTCTGCTCCACCAGCAGGATGGTGGTGCCGTGCTCCTGGCGCAGCTGCTCCAGAACCTTGAAGATCTCCTGCACGACCAGTGGGGCCAGCCCCATGGACGGCTCATCCAGAAGCAGCAGCTTGGGACGTGCCATAAGGGCGCGGCCTATGGCGAGCATCTGCTGTTCGCCCCCCGACATGGTGCCTGCCAGCTGCCTGCGGCGCTCCTCCAGACGGGGGAAGAGCGAGTAGATCTGTTGCATGTCTTTGTGGATATCGTGCTTGCTCTCGCGGCTCCGATAGCGCAGGTAGGCACCCAGTTCCAGGTTATCCTCCACTGAGAGCGGCTTGAACACCTGACGCCCTTCGGGAACCTGGGAGATACCGATCTTGACGATACGGTCCGGCAGCAGGCCTGTGATCGGCTCCTTGCAGAACAGCACCTCACCACTGGTTGCCGGAGTCACCCCGGAAATCGTGTTGAGGATCGTCGTCTTGCCGGCGCCATTGGCACCGATCAGGGTGATGATCTCCCCCTCGCCGAGGTGCAGGGAGACATTCTTGAGGGCATGGACCTTGCCGTAGTAAGTATTTATGTTTTTCAGTCTGAGCATGATCGGTTCGTTGTTAGAGGTTCAATGTTAACCTTCGCCTAAATAGGCAGCAATTACTTCGGGGTTTTCCTGGATCTCGCGCGGCGTGCCCTCTGCCAACTTCCTGCCAAGATTGAGCACCACAATACGGTCACAGATATCCATTACCAGTTCCATGTCATGTTCCACCAGGACGACAGTGATCCCCAAGGCCCGGATACGCTGAATCAGACTGGCCAGGGCAAGTGTCTCCTGGCTGTTGAGTCCGGCAGCCGGTTCGTCCATCAGGATCAGGCGCGGCTCCACGGCCAGGGCGCGGGCTATCTCAAGCAATCGCCCCTTGCCGAACGGCAGGTTGCCGGCAGTAACATCCGCCTCTCCGGTGATACCCACGAAATCGAGCCATTTCATGGCACCATCACGGATCCGCCGCTCTTCGCCGATACTCCATGGCATCAAAAAGGAGCAGGCGAGGATGCCGCTGGAACTCTTGGTATGCATGCCCACCATGACATTTTCCATGACGGTCATCGATCCGAACAGCTCGATATTCTGAAAGGTCCTGACCATACCGAGGCGTGCCAGCCTTTCAGGCGGAAGACCGGTCACTTGTTTTCCTTCCAGATGCACTGAACCGGAGGTCTGTTTATAGATACCGCTGACAATGTTGAAAAGAGTCGTCTTGCCAGCCCCATTGGGACCGATGACGCCGGTGATGTCACCTTTTTTGGCAACAAAGGAAACATCCTCCAGAGCGGTGACTCCGCCGAAGATCTGGGTAATGCCGGCAACCTCAAGCATGGCCGTTCCCCTTTCCGGCGGGCTTGATGAACCTGTTGAAAAGCGCGGGGATACCCCGGACCAGACCGCCAGGCATGAACATCACCATCGCCATCAGCAGAGCGCCGTATATGACTATGTCATAATCCTGGGCTTCCCGGAGAAACTCTGGCAGCAATGTCAGCAGGACAGCCCCGAAGAAAGAACCATAGATGCTCCCCAAACCGCCTATTACCACCATTGTGAGCAGTTCCACAGAAAAATTAAAACCAAAGGAGGCTGGCGATATGAAGGTCATGGTATGGGCATAGAGACTGCCGGCCAGAGACGAGATGGCAGCCGAAAGCGCGAATATCTGGATCTTGATGATGCGGGCGTTGACCCCCAGCACCTGGGCCGCCACCTCGGAATCGTGGATGGCCCGCAGCGCTCTACCCACGCGGGATCTTGCAAGATTTACGGCCAGGAACACGATAACCGAAGTAAAGGACCAGATCAGGTAGTAGTTTTTCAGATCCGTGTCAAAGGTTGTTCCGGCAATGGTTAGATTGGGGATACCGGACAACCCGGACGGGCCGCCGGTGAGATCGACTGTTTCGTTGAAAACGATATAAATGATGATACCAAGGCCAAGGGTGGCCATTGCCAGGTAATGCCCTTTCAACTTTAGCACCGGAAAGCCGATCATGAAGGCCAATATGCCCACGATCAGGGCGGCCAGAGGCATGACGAGCCAAGGATTCCAGCCGTAAGTGGCGGTCATGATCCCGGACAGGTAGGCGCCAAGCCCGAAAAAACCGGCATGCCCCAGAGATATCTGTCCGGCATAGCCCAAAAGCAGGTTGAGGGCAATTGCCAGCATGGTGTTGATGCCGACGAAAACCAAGACATTCAGCAGGTAACCACCTTTGAAAGCCAGCGGCGCCGCCATGACAATAACAAGGAAAACGAGGAATTTGAGCAGCTCTTTTTTCACGCCGTCATACCCTCTCGGAATCCGCTTTGCCGAACAGACCCTGCGGGCGGATGAACAGGATCAGGAGCAGAATGATGAAGGCTATGGCGTCCTTGTATCCCGAGGAAACCAGGCCGGCCCCCAAGGACTCCAGGACCCCCAGAATCAATCCCCCCACAACCGTGGCAGCGCCACTGCTCATGCCACCGATAATGGCCGCGCAGAAACCTTTCAGGCCGAGCATTACACCCACGTCATAGGCTGTCATGGTCAAGGGAGCAACGATGATACCCGCCACTGCTCCCATGGCCGAACTGATCATGAAAGAAAACATGACCATACGGCGGACATCGATTCCCACCAGCCCCGCTGCACGGCGGTTATAGGCGCAGGCCCGCATCGCCTTGCCGCTGATCGTATGATAAAAATACAACTTGTTGATGGCGATGATCACCAGGGTGATGCCGAGAATCCAGATGTGTTGAGGCAAAATGGTGGCTCCGCCGATGGCGATCGGCTCATCCCCGGAAAATGGTGGCAATGATTGGGTATCCTTGCCCCAGAGCAGCATGGCCAAGCCCCGCATCAGGATGCTGCCTCCAATGGTTATGATCACCAGGTTGATTGGTGTCGGCTGCCTGAGCGGCCGGATGGCAAAACGTTCGAACACTATTCCGGTAAGGGTGGAGATCAACACGGCACAGGGAATTGCCGCCCAAAGGGGAAGCTTGAGCGGTCCCATGAAAAACAGTGTGAGCATGCCGCCCAGCATGACAAATTCGCCTTGAGCAAAATTTATGATGCCGGTCGAATTGTAGATTATGGAAAAGCCGATGCCGATCAGAGCATAAATTGCGCCGGTTGAAAGCCCTGAAAGAGTATATTGGAGAATCTGGTCGAACTGCACTGTTACCTCATAAATGTAGGGGCGAAGCAGGCCTCGCCCCTACGGGTGCGACATAGAGTTTTATCGTAATTACTTGACGATCATCCAGTCCCTGTTCTTCACTTCCACCAGCACGAAAGCGTCCTTACCCAGGCCGGCATGGTCTTGGGCCGAGAAGTTGAAGGTTCCGCCGATACCATGGAACTGCCTTGTCTTCTCAAGCTGATCACGGATTGCGGCCGGGGCGTCGCCCCCACGTTCGATGGCGCCCTTCAGCAGCATGACCGCATCCCAGGCATGGCCTCCGAAGTGGTCGCCCTCAGCCTTGTAGTGTTTCTGATAATCTTTGACATAGGCCAACAGCGATTTTTTCTGGGGATCTGAAGCAGGCAGCATATCGGCCACGATCACCTTGCCTGATGGCAGCCTGATCCCCTCGGCAGCCTCTCCAGCCAGTTCGATGAACTTTTTGGAGGAAACGCCATGGCTCATATAGAGCGGAATCTTGAGACCAAGCTGACGCGCATTCTTGGCGATTACCGCCGGGCCGGGGTTGGTGCCCCAGCAGATGATGGCCTGGGCCTGGGAACCGCGAATCTTGGTCAACTGGGCGGTCATGTCGGTGTCTTTGGGTCCATAGGTATCATCCAGGACAATGGTGATGCCATGTCTGGCTGCCTGGCTTTTCAACTGCTCGCGGCCCGATGCGCCAAAGCCGTCCGATACGGTCAGGATGGCGATCTTGTTGATTTTCTGACGCTGGAGTTGTTCGTAAATCCTTGCAACAGCCAACGAATCGTTTTGGGCGGTTTTGAAGACCCAATGTTTCACCGGATCTGTGATCTTGATGCCGGCCGCACAGGAGATGAGGGGCACATGGTCCTTTTCCGCAACAGGGATGACCGCCATGGATTCGCCAGTGGTACTGGGACCGATGATGGCCGAAACCTTGTCGTTTTTGACCAGCTTGGTAGCCAATTGAACGGCTTTGGTAGCATCGCCGCCGGTGTCGTAAACAATAAGTTCCAGCTTGCGTCCCTTGATGCCGCCGGTTCTGTTGATTTCGTCCACAACCATTTGGGCGGTGTTGCGCTCAGGCTCACCCAGGAAGGCAGCCGGACCGGTAACGGCGAAGAGCGCCCCGATCTTGATCGGAGTGGCGGCAAAAACAGTCGAGCAAAGCAGCAGGGAAACTGCCAGGCCAATAAACGGAATAACTCGAAATCTCATAGCATATCCTCCGCAGTGGAATTTAGGCCTTATTTTACCATGGACCAATCGCCCTTTGTGACCCGGACCATCTCGAAGGCCGACTGGTCAAGACCATTATGATCCTTGGGCGACATATTGAAGATGCCGGAAATGCTGACCAGTTTGCGAGTCTGCTCCAAACCGTTTCTGATCTGTGCCGCAGTGGCGCCATCTTTCCTGATTGCACCGGTCACCAGCAGGAAACCGTCATAGGCATAACCGCCAAAGGTAGAAGCTTCGACGCCATAGGTCTTTTTATAGGCAAGATCATACTCTTTCAGAAGCTTGGCCTGTGGGTCGTTTTTGGGGATAACATCATAGATTGCCAGCTTGCCGGCAGGCAGCATGACCCCTTCGGCAGCATCCGCGCCAGCCAGTTCGATGTATTTCTTTGAGGCAACGCCATGGCTCATATAGAGCGGGATCTTGATACCTAACTGCTTGACGTTTTTCGTGATCACCGCAGGTCCCGGATTGGTGCCCCAGCAGATGATGGCATCAGGCTTGATGCCACGGATCTTGGTCAACTGGGCAGTCATGTCGGTATCCTTGGGGCTGTATACCTCGTCAGCAACAATGGCAAACCCTTTTTGCTTGGCCAGGGTTTTGATCTGTTCGCGGCCCGAAGAACCGAAACCATCGGTTACCGTCAACAGGGCAAAGTTTTTCTGTTTATGCTTGGCCATGTAGTTCAGGATCTTTTCGGCGGCAACATGGTCATTGGCCGGTGTCTTGAAGACCCAGTGCTTCACGGGTTCGGTAATTTTGATCCCTGCGGCACAAGAGACCAGCGGGATATGTTCCTTCTCGGCAACCGGGATAACCGCCATGGATTCCCCGGTTGTGCTGGGGCCGATGATGGCGACAACCTTGTCATCCCTGATCAGCTTGGTGGCCAGTTGCACCGCCTTGGTGGCGTCACCGCCGGTATCGTAAATAACCGCTTCCAACTTCATGCCGTTGATGCCGCCCTTTGCATTGGCATCGTTGACCAGCATTTCGAGAGTCTTCTTTTCAGGCTCCCCCAGAAAGGAGGCTGGACCGGTAACCGCGAACAGGCCGCCGATCTTGATCGTTCCCGCTGCCATGGCTGACGAGGCAAATATGATGCCTACAAACAGTGCGCTGCATGCTGCCAAAAATTTCTTCATTCTTGACCCCCCCTTTGAGAATTCCATTTACATACTGTAAAGACGCTCGCCTTCCAATACGTTGAAATTATTGTTCTGCAGCGTTGTAATCGCCTTGTCGGTCTCGTCGAAACGGAAAATTATCACCGCGTTTTCGCCGCAGCGCTCCACAAAGGCATACATGTATTCGACGTTGATCCGGTCCGCATCAAGTACCTGAAGAATGGCCGACAGGCCGCCGGGACGATCAGGAACCTCTACGGCTATGACCTCGGTCTTGCTGACGGTAAATCCCTTTTCCTTCAGTATGATCTTTGCCTTTTCCACGTCGTTGACTATCAACCGCAAAATACCGAAATCAGATGTGTCGGCCAGTGACAGGGCGCGGATGTTGATACCGGTCTCGCCCAGAACGCGTGTAATTTCAGCCAAACGGCCCGATTTGTTCTCGATAAAGATGGATATCTGTTCGACTTTCATATAACCCCTCCTTTACGTGCCTAGTGCCTAACGTTTCAAGCTCAATCAAAGATTTCGTTTATCTATAACCCGCTTGGCCTTACCTTCGCTACGCTGGATGGTTTTTGGTTCCACCAGTTTGGCAGTGCAGGTAACTCCCAGCATTTCCTTGATCTCCTTCTCGATCCGCCGCGAAAGCTGCTGCAGCACCTTGATCTCGTCGGAAAACAGCCGTTCGTCCACTTCGACCTGCACCTCCAGCGTGTCCAGGTTTTCCTTGCGATCAACGATCAACAGATAGTGGGGCTCAACCCCTTCGATTCCAACCAGAATCGACTCGATCTGTGACGGGAAGACATTGACGCCGCGGATGATCAGCATGTCATCGGACCGCCCGCTCATTCTGGCAATGCGTGCGTGAGTACGACCACAGATGCATTGCTCGTAGGTAATACTGGTTATGTCCCGAGTGCGGTAACGGATCAATGGAATGCCCTGTTTGGTTATGGTAGTGATAACCAGTTCTCCAAGTTCGCCGTTTGCAACGCGCTGCCCGGTTTCTGGGTTTATGATCTCGGGCAGGAAGTGGTCTTCCCAGATGTGCAACCCTTTTTTGGCCTCGATACACTCGATGGCCACCCCTGGCCCCATGATCTCGGACAGGCCATAGATGTCTATGGCGGCAAGATTCAGTTTTTCCTCGATCTCGCCCCGCATGGCCTCGGACCATGGTTCGGCACCGAAGATACCGACCCTCAACTTGAGGTTCTTGAAATCTATCCCTTCCGCCTTGGCCTCCTCGGCCATGAACAGCGAATAGGACGGAGTGCAGGTCAGTACCGTGGAGCCGAAGTCCTGCATGATCATGATCTGTCGTTTGGTGTTGCCACCGGATATCGGAATGACCGAAGCGCCCAACCGTTCGGCCCCGTAATGGGCGCCCAAACCACCGGTAAACAAACCGTAGCCGTAGGCATTATGAATGATGTCGCCTTTGTGGGCTCCGGCGGCCACAAGGGATCGGGCCATCAGTTCGGTCCAGATCTCGATGTCCTTGTGGGTATAACCCACCACGGTCGGCTTGCCCGTAGTGCCCGAGGAGGCATGGATGCGGACTATCTCTTCCAATGACGTAGCGAATAAACCGTAGGGATAGGAATCCCGCATATCCTGCTTGGTGGTGAACGGCAACCCCTGCAAGTCATCCAAGCACTTCACATTGTCGGGGCTGATACCGGCCTTGTCAAATGATTGCTTGTAAAACGGTACATTGCAATAGACGCGTTCAATCGTAGCTTTAAGCCGCTTAAACTGCAAAGCCTCCAGTGCCGGCCGCGGCAGGGTTTCAAATTCCTCGTTATAGAACATAATCGCTACCTCGTTCAGAGTTTATGCAATTTCCCTGGTGGTTTTATTACCAGTATATCCGTTTACGATCACATCCAGATGGCCATCATTGGGACAAAACAGCAGTCCGTGAACCGGTATGTCGTGAGGGATCAACGGGTTCTGGCGTATGATCGCTACGACTTGCTCCACATTCTCCACCGGGTGGGAAAAGGCTCCAAGCCACTGTTTCAGATCAGGCACGTGGTGATCGATGACCATTTGGGGAATGCCCCGCTTGATCATGGTCTGCTTCAGTGAATCAGCGTCAACTTCCGCCATGCCGCAGTCGCTGTGACCAATGATGAATATCTCTTCCACCCCCAGCAGAAAAATCCCCACCACCAGACTGCGGATGACCGCGCCACCCATCGGATCGACAATAGTATTGCCGGCGTTCTTGATGACCTTGGCCTCGCCCCGTTTCAGCCCCATGGCAGGTTCGAGAAAATCCACCAGGCGTGTATCCATGCAGGTGAAGATAGCCAGTTGCTTGCTGGGCGATTTGGGCAGCGGCGGAAAGGCATTGGGCCTGACAAATTGGCGGTTTGCCTCAAGGACCGTATCCAGCAGGGATAGCGTAGAATCCGGCATCAGAGCGACCTTCCCAGAAGAAATGCCCGCTTGTTGACCTCAAGTGCCTTTTGGGGCACCATCTTCTCCAAGGCTTGCACCCAGTATTTTTCGGCAATCTCCAGTCGCTTGGATACCGCCCCCAAAAGGACCGTATTGGCGGCACGCGCATTACCTGCCTCACTGGCCAGCTTCTGGCCATCCACAAGCAGAAAATCCGGAAATTGTGCCTTGATATTTTCAGCAAGCCCTTCCGGATACGGCTCCAGCCCCATAAGCACCGACGGCGGCGCGATACGCAGATCGTTGGCCACCACCGTACCGCCCTGCTTCAGGAGCGGCAGGGAACGGCAGGTTTCCATCAGCTCGAAGCCGAACAGGATGTCCCCCTCTCCTTCCGGAACGATCGGAGAGAAAACCTCCTTGCCGTAGCGCACATGGGATACCACGCTGCCGCCCCGTTGCGACATGCCGTGGATTTCGCTCTTCTTGACGTCGAATCCGGCCAGCATGCAGGTTTCGGAAAGGACCTCCGAAGCCAGCAGGATACCTTGCCCGCCAACGCCCACCAATAGTATATTGGTAATCTGTCCGCTCATTTGGCCCTCCCGATCGCTTCAAACTTGCACAGCTGCCGGCAAACGTCGCAACCGGTGCAAAGCAACGGGTCGATATAGGCCTTGCCCTTCTTACCCTCGGCAGGACGCCACTCTATGGCCGGGCAACCTATTTTCAGGCAGACGCGGCAGCTGGTGCATTTATCCACTTCAACCACCAGTTCCACCCCCTTGACAAACACCCCTTCTCTTTTCACCAGGACGCAGGGTTTGTCGGTAATGATCACCGAGGGTTCCGGCCTTGCCATCTCTTCCTGCAACACCCGGCGGGTCTGCTCGAGGTCGAATGGGTTGACCACACGGATATGCTTGACCCCCAAGGACTTGCAGAGCAGGGGAAAATCGATGTTGTGGGTCGGATCATCCATTAGGGTGAAACCGGAGGCAGGGTTATCCTGACGGCCGGTCATGGCGGTGATACGATTGTCGAGGATGACCACAGTGGCGGAAGAGTTGTTGTAAACCATGTCCATGAGACCGTTGATGCCGGTGTGCAGGAATGTGGAGTCGCCGATTACGGCCACCACCCTCTTGCGCTCCTCCTCGGAAACCACCTTGCTAACACCGGTGGCCATGCCGATGGAGGCACCCATGCAGACGCAGGTGTCCATGGCCGAGAGGGGCGGCATGAATCCCAGGGTATAGCAGCCGATATCGCCGGTGACATAGGCCTTGAGCTGATTGAGGGCAAAGAACACGCCGCGGTGGGGGCAACCAGGACACATGTTTGGCGGACGGCCCGGCAGCTTTCCGGCGACTGTCGCTGCCGGCTCCGGCAAACCGAAGGCATTGCGGATCCGCCCCGGAGTCAGCTCGCCGCACACCGGCAGGATATCCTTGCCTATAACGGTGATCCCCAGGGACTTGACCTGCTCCTCGATAAAGGGATCCAACTCTTCAACCACGTACAGCTTTTCCACCTTGGCGGCAAATTCCCTGATCAGCTCGGTTGGCAGGGGATGAATCATGCCGAGCTTCAGGGTGGAAGCTTCCGGCAATACCTCGCGCACATACTGATAGCATACGCCGGAGGTGATGATGCCCATGGCCGGGTTGCGCAATTCCAGGCGATTGAGGGCCATGGTTGCGCCATCCTTGGCAAGATTGACCATGCGCTCCTCCACCAAGGGGTGACGGACGCGGGCATTGCCGGGCAGCATGACCAGCTTGGCGGCATTCTTGACCAATTTCGGTTCAGGCAGGCCTGTCACCCGGTCATTAAGCTCGACAATGGACTTGCTGTGCGAAATGCGTGTTGTTGTACGCAACATGACCGGTGTATCGTACTGTTCGGAAATTTCGAAGCCGAGCCTGGTGAACTCTTTGCATTCCTGGGAGTCGGAGGGTTCCAGCATGGGTATTTTGGCAAACTTGGCGTAGTTGCGGTTATCCTGCTCGTTCTGGGATGAATGCATCTCCGGATCATCGGCCGTAACCAACACCAACCCGCCATTAACACCGGTATATGACAGGGTGAAAAGGGGATCGGCCGCCACATTGACGCCGACATGCTTCATGGTCACCAGGGCACGGCCACCGCCGAAGGAAGCGCCGATGCCCACCTCCAGGGCCACTTTCTCATTTGGAGCCCAGGAAGAGTCTATTTCTTTATAGTTGACCGTATTTTCAAGGATTTCAGTGGACGGCGTGCCCGGATAGGCGCATGCGACACGGCAACCAGCCTCAAATGCTCCGCGGGCAATGGCTTCGTTACCGGAAAGGATTTCTTTCATTGCGTGTTTACCTGACAGGAAAATGGATTTGGGATGGAGTAAAGTCTTGGCACTATACTAAAACAGGGAATGGAATGCAATTTGTTTGAATTCGCTTACCCGCTTTTCCGTTAAAAATCATCGTGATGCGACGCTTACATATTGACATTGCAGCATTTACGGATAGTATGTTGTCCATGCTAGCCGCGGTTTCATTCAAGAAGGTCACTGCAGCAAATTACTTCCAGGAGCTCTCCTTCGAGGTTGAGGCCGGAAGCTCACTGGTGCTCGTCACCTCAGGAGAGGATGAAAGTTCTGCTATCATGAAATTGGTTGCCGGATTGTCACCCCCCGCGAAAGGCACTGTGCTTGTAGACGGTCAATCCCCGACTGAACTGCAAGAAGCGCAACTCTATCAGTTACGGCAACAGATGGGCATAGTAACTCCTGGCGGCGGCATGATTTCCAATCTGAAGCTGTGGGAGAATATTACGTTGCCGCTGTTCTACAAAACCGGCCACATTACGGAAGACATCGAAGAAGCTGGGGGCAACTGCCTAAGAAAGCTCGGATATTCCGGTAATCTCATGGCAATGCCTGCGCACCTGACGCAAATTGAAAAACGTCTGGCCGCCTTTGTCAGGGCCATGCTCTCCCAGCCCCAGATAATGTTTTATTGCAATTGCTTTGAAGATATGCCCCAGGCGACAAGAAAATGTTTTGCTGCCGCCACCGCGGAATTTCACGCAGAATCAGCCGACAGGGCATCGATTTATTGCACGTCATCAGCCGAAACAGCCAGGGACTTGCCGGCGGGCTCAATCTTAAGCATCCATCAACCGAGTTAATACAATTACTGGAACCATATGATTAAAGAAGAAGACAGCAGATTCCGGAACCTCGAATGGAAGATCGGCATCTTTATCGCTGTTGCCCTGGCCGGCATAGCGATTGCCCTGATTCTCTACGGACTGCAAAAAGACTTTTTCACTCCCAAATACCATCTGCACTTCACTGTCGACAGAGGCACCGGCTTTGCCAAGGGAATGTCAGTCAAACTGTCGGGATTCAGGATCGGCAGAATTACATCTATTGCCCTGAACGATCAGGCCATGGTGGATATCTCGGCCGAGATCGACAACAAATACCGCAAATGGATCCGCAGCGATTCAACTGTTAAGCTCGTAAAAGAGGGTCTGGTCGGCGACAACATCGTTGAAGTCTCTGTGGGCTCCTTTGAAAAACCGGAACTAAAGGACAACGATGCCATCACCTATGTGAAGACCAAGGCCCTTGACGAGCTCGCCGACGAAATTGCCGACAAGATAAAGCCGGTTTTGATCGAAGTGCGGGACATCATCGACTATATCAATAACCCACAGGGCGATCTTAAGAAAACCATTCGCAATCTTGAACTGCTTTCACGCAACCTCGAAGATACCCGCAAAAATGCCGATCACCTTCTGGTATCAGCTAACGGTTCCATAAATCAAATCGCTACCAGGACCAACCTGACGCTGGACGCCACCAACAAGAAATTGGACGGCATCGATCTGGCGCCAACCCTGAATAGGGTAAACAGCGCCATTGAACATCTCGACAAAAAACTTCCTGCAATACTCGATAAAACAGATGCAACACTTGAAAACATAAACAAAATATCAAACGACACCCGACTATTGACGGAAAAGGCGTTTCCCAAAATCCCAGGCTTGGTTTCCCAAGCCGAGGACGTGATGCTGAGCTCAGACCGGTTGGTAAACTCCATCAGGAACGTCTGGTTGTTCAGGGATTCGTCAACTCCGGCGGACAACAAGCTATTCATACGGGGAGACAGTTATGAGTAGCCCCCGCCTCGGCAATCGCCGTATCCTGGCTTGCAGCCTGTTACTGACCATGCTGAGCGGCTGTTTTGGCGGCACTGCCAAAAATGTCCGATCAGAGGCCCAGACCAGGGCAGATTCACTGCTCGTACGCGCTATCCGCGCCGAACAGAAAGGTGATACCCGTGAAGCACTAAAGATGCTGTCGGAAGCATTTTCCGTGAGTGCATCCATAGAAGACACCCACGCCAAGGCGATTGCCCTCATCAATATAGCTCGACTGCACCGCTTGAACCATGAGGCGGGCCCGGCAACAACGGCAATCGATACCGCACTGGAACTGCCTGTCAATGATGGGGGGATTTTCTCTGAAGCGGCCCAGGAGAAGGCCCTGATCCTGCTGACAACCAATAATGCCGATGCTGCCCTGCCATGGGCGGAAAAATCGGCGGCATCGGCAAATGATGCGCTTCTCGGGAGACGCCTCAACCTGCTGGGCCGCATCCTGCTGGGCCGCAATGAAATGGCAGCCTCTGTGCCCATCCTTGAAAAAGCACTTAAAGAGAACCGTGAACACGGAAATGCGGAAGAAGAGGCAAATTCCCTGAGGATGCTGGGTATAGTTGCGCGGCGCAAAGTGAATAATGCCGAATCCGAACGCCTTCTGGCCCAAGCGTTGGATATCGATAAAAGGATCGGGATAAGTTCCAAAATTTCAACGGATCTGGAAGAGCTGTCCACAACCGCCCGAGCCGCGGACAACCTGACCGATGCGGCCAGTTTCCTTGAACGGGCCTATGAAGTACATATCTATGCGAAGCGCTATCAGGACGCAGGCAAGGCCAAGAGCGCCCTTGCGGAGATATCCGGCCTGCAAGGTGATGATTTCAAGGCTGAAGCAGCAAGAAAAACTGCACGGGAGTTATTTGAAAAGGCAAAGAATCAACAGTTGGGGACTGCATCGGAAACAATCAAACCTTCCAGCAGCCCATAATCACTGACCTTCAGGGAGCTGATACGAAAAAGCTCCATCGTAACCAGGGTTATCAAGCTCCCTGCAATTATGAGATCTTCCCTTCCCTTCTCCAAACCGGCAATGCAAAGGCGTTTTTCCGGAGAAAGCGGCAGTAGCCTTTCATATATTTCCTTGATCTTCCCATATGAGACAACGGCATTATTGACCTTGCGGTAATCGTAATCCCGCATCTCCATGCTGATGGCCGCCAAGGTGGTTGCCGTCCCGGCTGTTCCTATCAATGTGGTGCCTTCTTTAACCCGGCAGTTTGCCGATACCATTTCCTGCCTGAGCAAATCCAGCTCCTTGCAAATCTTGTCGTGCATCGCCTCGGGCGTCACCTTGCCTTCGGTAAGCCTGACAACCCCCAAGGGCAAACTGCGGATAAATTGTATCTTGCCCTCATGTATCAGGGAGTATTCCGTGCTGCCACCACCCACGTCAAACAGAAGGATCTCTTCGCTTCTTTCGTCCAATCCGGTCAGGACACCATCAAGTGTCAACATCCCTTCTTTGGTGCCGTCTATCACGGAAAGGTTAATACCGGTTTCCCGGTGTACTGCCGCTACGAAAGCAGGCCCGTTCAGGGCATCCCTGACGGCACTCGTGGCAACAGCGCGGACTTGCAACACTCCGTGTTCCCTTATGATCGCCGCAAAACGGCTCAGGCATGCCAGCCCACGCTGGATCGCCTCCGGCGACAAACCATGCTCCCGACTGAAACCGCCACCCATTCGCACTATCTCACGTTCAAGATGCACATGGCTGAAGCCGCCCGGTCCGATTTTTTCAGCGATCAACAACCTGGCGGTATTGGTTCCAAAATCTATTGCAGCGACTCGTTCGTTCATTCGCTCCTTCTTCTCTGAACTGCCATGATGTTCCAGCACAATTCGGCAATCCTCATAAAAGAGGTTGTAAGCTCCATATAAAGCAAGGCCGACCTTGGCGGACAGACCCCGGTGCTGATCCTTTCGAAATGAGTTTGTTTCATTTGTCTGAATGCGGCCCTGATTCTGTTTTTCGAATCATGAAACAAGTCATCAGCAGGCCGCTGACCAAAGGTTACGCAATCCTCGGCCAGAGTAAAAACCGTAGTGATCAAGTCAACAAAATCCTTCAAGTCATGCATGGCAGCATCCGAAAATATGATGCCAGCCTCTTTCCGGTCCACGATACGATTAAGTATCTCTTCGCAGTGGTCACCAACATGCTCGAGGTCGGTAATCGTCTGAATCAGCCCGGGAATGTCGTAACTTATCTCGGTACTGTTGGAAGAACGGGCCAGGGTCGCCAGAAAAGCGGTAATTTCGTGATTCAAGGAGTCCAGGACCTGCTCGTGCTGCCTGATCGTGTCAGCCCTGCGGGCATCAAAATCAAACAAAATACCACGGACATCCGCATACATGAATGATGTGACCGACATCATTCGGGTAATTTCCTTACGAGCCTGTTCAATTGCCAGTATGGGAGTATTGAGGATACGTGTGTCAATATAGCTGGCATAGGTCTGCGAATCGGATATGTTGCCCCTGTCCCGGATCGTTACACCAAGCAGGCGCGATATATAACCGCTGAAAACAGATATGAGGACCGCCATCAGCAGGCTGGCAACGGTATAAATCCAAACAAGCTGGCTGTAAAGCGGATACGCGGGAGACCTGACTCCAGACCGTACCGCCGGCAGGTTCGAATGCTGCAACATATCGGCAAGAAAGGGGGCAGCCGCCGTCATTAACAGGGCCGAACAGACTGTTATGAACAGAAAAGAAAGTGCTATGCGGCGCGAGATGAATCTGCCGGTTACAGATGCAAGACATCCCATGACAGCAACACCGCCAAAACCACCTAATACCATTGCAAAGGAGATCGACTCGTTCAAATGGCGGCTGGCTGTCAGTGCGGCTATTACTGTTACCGAAGAATGTACCGATTGAACAAGGCAGGAGATTATGCCGCCAAACAAGAAAGACAAAAGTGAATGCTTGAAAAACATGTCACCAATGACCGTGTATAGAGGATGGGCTTCAAACGGCCTGAAACTGCCTTCCAGAAGAGATAGCCCCAGGAAGAGCAATCCAATACCCAGCAGCAGGTCGCCACTATTTGCATAGCGTCTTCTGCGTGCGAAAAATTTCAGTATGACCCCGATAAACACCAAAGGGGTTGCGACGAGGCTGTAGGGTATGGTCGTAAAATGCAGGGTCAATGCGGAGCCGATAAGAACACCACCAAGGATATTCAAGGCCTGGAAGGCAGTGAGCACGCCACCGTTGATCAAGCCAATCGTAAACATGACCGCGGCACTCGCCGAATTGAGCGCCACAGACATTACGACCCCGAACAGCAGTGAATAAACCCTGTTCGCCGTAAATGCCGCAAATACACCTCGGACACGATCATTGGCAACGGTTCGGATGCCATCTGACATAAGGCGCATTCCGAGCAGAAACAGACCGATGCCACCCAGTGCACCCTCGAACAGACTGAGAGGCATGATTAATGATGCTCCATTGCTGTTATTTCACGATCTTGAATGGAAAAACAAATTCTGGCGGGGATGATTTGGATGCTCCTTTGCGGTAGACGTATAACTTAACCTGCTGATGGGCAGACATGTCGATCTTGAAGTATACGTATCCTTCAATCGACATTCCCGGAATGATCGGGGTCATGGGCAAGGACTTGGTAAACAGATCCTGTGGGTACAATTCGTAATAATAGGGTAGCGAAGAGTTGTATCGATTGTAAAAACTGGTCTTTTCAAAATCTTCTAGGTAGTAGAAACCCACGTAAGGATAAGGCATCAGATAATAGGAGTCTTTCTTGATCATATCCCTGACCTTCTCGGGTGTCAGCAGGGCATATTGCATACCCCGCCCATCCACGAGGAAAAACGAGTCATCGGAAAATGCGATTTCATTCGGGGAGTTGTTTCTGATCTTGATTTGGAAGGCGCTGACCGTTCCTTCAAGATTATAGGCATTGATTGCGGTATCGGAAACATAGGCCTTGATTTCCAGGCCGTCCTTGACGATGGTCTGCGAATTGTCGGCTGGGTTGATTGTACCGTTCTCTACCTGTTCAGGCAGTATCTTTATGGATGAACATCCTGTGATACACAGAAACGACAGTATCAGCGCCGCTATGTAATTTTTCATGGGTCATGCCTCCCGGCGCATATGAATGAGCCTATTCAGCAGGTGCCTCTAATTTGTAATCTGGCAACTTATCAAGGTCTTTGACTTTATCGGAGTACACAGAAAAGATAAGGTTAGACGGCTTTAGTCGCGTTTGCTCGCCCATGAGGGCTGTAATCCATAAATCGAGCTTAAGTTTGTGGTGTTCCCTGAGATATTTTTCAACACGACCAGCAATCAGATATGTATCAAGTACATCATTTTCTTGTTTCTGAACCCCAAAACAACCGCACTCAAGCCTGACAACACGATGCGCGGGAATTTTCCTGAGCTTCGGAACAATGCGGTCAATATTGCGATAAACATCCCGGGTCACCCCGGCTTTTGCCAATGGCACGATTCCTATCACCTGTGACTGGTCGAACATATCGCCAACTTCGGCCAACGCGGCAGGCGCCGTTGCCAAGGCAAACAGAGCAGTCAGCCAGTACGACAATATGGAAATCGCACCCTTCATGATTATCGGCTTTCTTTGCCAACTAAGAGGAGAATTTCGGTTCGACGATTTTTCTTGCGGCCTTCGGCTGTGCTGTTATCAACTATCGGTGTGGATTTACCGAAACCTTTGACAAAAATCCTTTTCGCATCAATGCCTTCGTGACTGATCAGATAGGTGGCAACTGCGATGGCCCGTTTCAGGGAGAGATCCATATTGTACGGAACCGATCCGATACTGTCGGTATGGCCATCAACCTTGAGATAGAACCATTTTTTATCTTTTCTGATTTGGTCGGCAACTTCGGAAAGCATTTGCCGCCCCTCGCCGGAGAGTGTCCATTGATCGAATTCAAAGGTCAGGTCCGGAAACCTGAACTTTCTATAAACGGTCATCGAACCGGGCAAAGAAGTCGTGACCGGAACAGCGGCCTTTGTCCCCTTGACATCCATGCCGTACAGTGGAGATATACCACGGATTCTATTCAATGTATAGTCTATGGCGCTTGCTTCCAGATCAAGGGCTTTCTCAGGCTCTTTTAATGTAATCTCTTCATAACTGTCGCGCGAAGGGACTTCGGTGGGTATGACAGCCGAGGCCGGGTTTGAAGAAGCCTGCTGGGGAGCAATGGTAATCTGTCCGTAAGGCTTGATGATGACATCGTCCTTGTCGGAATCCACTTCGACTTCCAGTTTGCTGACCGGCGTCGTTTGCGGGGCAGAGGCCTTGAGCAGCAGAGTCGAGATAGGGATGATCTTGAGCTTTTTCGGGGGTTCTTTCGGCTTGGTGTCTACCACTTTTTTGCCTACCGATGGGATCGGCTTGACATACGACCCTACACCCTGACAGGAGCTGACCCCGGCTATGACCCGCAGGTTGGCGTCGTTATTGCCCAGTCCGGATCCCACGGAAACATTCATCGTCAAGTGTGGCGTGAGAAAGTACTGTAAGCCGCCGGAGGCTTCCATGCCGTTTTGATTGAATGACTTGCCACCAACGTTGCCAACCAGCTCCCCGAGCAGCTTGAATCGCGGAAACAGCATGTATTCGACACCTGTTCCGTAAATAAATTCGTTATCCCTGGAAACGCCCGGCTGAGAACCCGGAAAGAGGTAACCGCCATAAAGATGCAATCCGAATTTATCAGCGGAAATCGAGGCGATGATCTTCGAGGAAAGGTCTGTAACGCCATCTGCGGCGGCGTTTTCCGATACACGCCGCTGGGCGATAAAATCGGCGGCCATTTTAAAGAAAGATTCCCGCCCACCAAGAAAACGCAGCTTGGTTCCGAAATCCAGTGTGCCGCGACCCGAAGCGTCTTCATCACCGTTGAAGAGTATGTTTGGATAGGCGCCGAAGACTTCCCAAAACGTTCCGATGCCGAGGGTAATGCTGACCGGAACTATCAGGGCGCTCTTTTGACTCTGTTTTTTATGTTTACTGTAATTTGACCAAGCACCGACACAAATATTGCCTGAGTCTAGAGTCTCGGCCGAAGGGACGTTGATGAGTCCGGTAGAGCCGGTCTGACCAGGATTGGCAAATGCGGCGGTTACCGGCAAAATGACAATTGCTATGAGTATAGCAATGAAAATTCTCATAATGGGAATGGTCTGGTCGGCCTTTCCTGGTTGAAATAGTACTGTTACTTCCAATAGTTGACATCAACGACTATGCAACCCCGATATCGATTTCGACTCAAACCTGTTTCAGGGCCGACAACTACCCCAGTACCCTTTCTTTCAACTCCTTGCCAACCTTGAAAAACGGCAATTTTTTGGGGCGTACCTTGATCGGCTCACCGGTTTTTGGGTTCCTGCCGGTATAGGTATCGTATTCCTTGATCATAAAGCTGCCAAGGCCGCGAATTTCAATGCGTTCACCCGAAACCATGGCCTCGGTCAGCGAGCTGAAAATGATATTGATCACATCCTCCGCCCGCTTATTGGAGATATCCTTTTTTACTGACAACTGCTCGATGAGTTCTGACTTGTTCATTGAAACCTCCGATATATAGCCGTAAGCGGCCGTAAAATCAATAAGCAATCACTAATCAATGACAACAACCCTTGAGATATCGCTTGAAAATCGTGTCAGCATCATCCTGGCGCCCGCAATGCATCAGGATGGGGTACAATTTTTCAGCCGCTGCACGGGCCAGGGGCGTTTGCAACAACACCGCGTACCGTTCTATCGCGCCATCCAGATCCCCCGACTGTTCAGCAACCTCTGCCCGCAACAGAAGAGATTGTTCCGGCAGGACACTGTTAGCGATCATGTCGTCGAGGTGAATTGCAGCTTCCTCCAGACGAGAACCGTCGATCAACAACAGTACCAGGCCCAGATGGGGTAGCGGGTTGGCGGCATTCTCTCTGATCGCTTCAAGCAAACACGCCTCGGCCGGCTTTGCATGACCGCTACGATAAAGAATCATCCCTTTTTCGTAGCTGTAAATATCGCGAGAGGTGCCGTCAAACCAATTTTCAAGCAGCTTCAGGGCTTCTTTGTGGTCATCATTGCTAGAAGCTAGATACATATATGCAAATTCCTCTCCCAACTCGGCGTAACGGTTGTACATTTCTCCAGGAAGCTGTCGAATCAGGAGGTCGTAATAATCCATCGGGGATAGATTCGAGTCTTCGCAACCCGTTCCAGCCTGAATTTCAGACGCAGGAGAGGAGCATGAATGACAAGATTTGAGAGCAGGAGTTATTTCATTTGTTTCATTGGGTTTCGCGGCTATTGATTTCAGCATTACCTCCGCCTTTTCCCGTAGGAGGGCATCATCAGTCAGCGAAATTGCCAGTTCAAGGTGCTCAGTTGCCTTGTCGTCGGTTCCCAGCGAGAGAGCGTGTTGCGCCGCTTCAAGGTTCAGTTCCGCCAGCGCCGTGTTGGCCCTGGCAATTTTTTGCCTGAAAGCCGCAACAACATCCTGATCCGTGCTCCCGTTCTTACCGTTCAGCAGCCTCTGAAGTCCGTCCTCAAAAACGTTACGCGCCTCGAAAAATCGCTGTTCCGCAAACAAACGATCACCTTTGGCAATGAAATCTTCCGCATTCTTCGAAAACAATCGTGAAAATAACGCCATGATTATACTCCTTATTATCCCCGCAAAAGCAGGGTGATACTTTCCAAGTGATAGGTCTGTGGAAACATGTCGACCGGAATGCTGGCCCGGACGTTGTAGCCTTGTGCCGAAAGCAAGCCGCAATCCCTGGCCAGTGTATTGGGATCACAGGAAACATAGACTATCTTTTTCGGGCCAAGACGACAGATTTCATGCAGTGCGTCCGCTGCCCCGGTGCGGGGCGGGTCAAGTATGACGACATCGTAGTGCTGCCCATTATCGGCCAGACGGCGGACGCCGCCGGCTGCATCCGCAACAATATAATCGGCATTGTCAATCCCATTCCTTCGGCAATTGTCGATCGCTGCGGCTATGGATCCCTCGAACTCCTCGATCCCGGTAATTGCGGCTACATCCCGCGCAAGTGGCAAGGACAAATTACCGTTACCGCAATAGAGGTCCAAGACCCTTTCGCTGCCGTCAAAACAAGCCAAGCGCCTGAGATGTTCAAGTATGGCCCGGTTTTGGGACGAATTTACCTGAGAAAATCCGCCTGGCCTGAAAGCAAGCTGAACAGGCGGAGCTTCGGCGGTACCGGCAGGCATGGCATAGACAAGGAAGTCATCGCCGCACACCTTGCGAAGGGTGGATTTCCTGCCTGTCTGAATATACAGCCCGGTCAGAGGCATCAATGAAGTAAAATGCCTTTCCAGGAAAAGCGCCGCCCCATCCGGATCTTTGCCGATATAACTGACGATTGCCACGGCACCCTGATCACCGCAGTCGATATTTATTTGTGGAATTGACTGGGGCTCGTTGAAATGTGAAAGAACCTCCCGCAGCCGCTGTATTGCCTGATTGATGACCGGCAGGGCCACTGGGCAACCTCCCGGGGCATCCTCCACATAATGGGAACCCTGGCGAAAAAATCCGATCTGCAACTTGTTCCCAGCGTAGAACACCTTGAACTGAACCCGGCTGCGATAAACATACTGGCCAGGGGCCGGCAACACTTCCGCAATCAGTTCCTCCGCGATCCTGGCACCACGCCAGAGCGTTTCGGCCAGTATCCGACGTTTTGCCTCCAGTTGCCTGTGGTAGGCGATATGCTGCCAACTGCACCCCCCACAGGAACCGAACAAGGGGCAAGGGGGGGTAGCCCTATCAGACGAAGGGATGATGATCTCCACGATTCTGGCGGTCAGGTAGGAACGCTTTTCGGATGTTAGGGCAACAAGCAGCTCATCGCCGGGACAACTGAAGGGGACAAAACAGACCTTGCCGTTTATCCGGCCAATGCCGCTACCGCCAAAAGCCAGTTTTTCTATATCAATGCGGAACTCGCTCATATCATGCGACCACCGCGAAGGTCTTTGGACTTGCGGGCCTTTCTGAATTCACTCAAAACGAACCGGCATGGAAAGTCCGGGCGCGACAGGTAGGGCAGCAGGTTTGCCTCAAATGAATTCAACAGATCCAGCCGTACGGCTTCCACCTCTTCTTGCGGAACAGCCATCTTTTCAAGGGTCCGGCTGAAACGGGATATCCGTCCCAGGAGCTTGACCGCATCTTCGTATTCTTGAGCGTCCTGGAACCACGCCAGAGTCAACGGCACATCGACCGCAACCTGCAGGCGGACATGAAAATACCCGCCGAAATAATGGCGGGTATCATCCCGAACAACCGCCGCAACACCATCCGCCAGGTTGCATACCCTGACAACGCCTTCACTGCACATGACTACCACCTTCCACCAGCCGCACCAGTTCGAGCAGTTTTCTGACCACCAGTTCCTCCAGAAGCGCTCCCTTTCCGGCCGAGGCCTTAGCCGGGTCTCCCCATACCCCGCCCGGCCAATAGCGGCGCTTGTCACGCACCAGGACCCCCTTGGGAAAAGAAGGATATTCCGCTGGAGCGCTCCCCTTGACCAGGCCGGGATGGCTGTGAAGGATCCGCGAGGTCTCTATCTCGCCGGCATGGGAGTCGCCCGGCGTCTCGATCAGTTCCCTGCCCTCATCACGCGCCAGGTCCAATTCGGTTATGACGGCAATGCCGATGTCCTGGTATTCGGAAATCATCTCCTCGCCCGCATCCTGCAACGCCATGCAGTGGGCACCGCCGGCATGTCCGGATAGGGCGATGAAGTTGCGCATTCCCTGTCCGCGCAATGCGCGGACAATATCCTTGAAAATGTATTTAAGGGTCAAGGTCGAGATGGAAATGGTTCCGGGATGGCAAGCGGTTGATCGGCAATTGCCATAATGGACAGGTGGAGCGACAAACAATGGGTATTGACCGGCGGCCTTTTTGCAAACCTCGTAGGCTTGGATGGTATCGGTGGAGAGCGGCAGGTGCGGGCCATGCTCTTCAACCGAACCAAACGGCAGCAGCACGGTCCTGGTTCGGGTCAGCCCCTCTTCAAACTCGTTCATGGTCAATTCTTCGATCAGCATCAGTACGTGATATATCCTTTCAATATTTGATATCGACTTGTTGAACAGCAACTTAGGCCTTCCAACATTAACACAAATCCGAAAACCATTGTCCGGATTATTTGCACCACCGGCATGTCTTGGGAAAATCACTCTATGAAATCAGGGTCTAATCCAGTGCCTTGACCTCGAAACTGTTCAGCCAGGTATGGGAATCTTCGCTGTCTTCCACGTATCTGTAACGATAGACAAACCTCAGCTTGTCTCCTGGCTCGGGCCGCGTACCCAACCTGATGGTAAATCTGGAGTTCTCTTCCTGGCGCAACTCTGTCGGCAGAAAGAAAAATGTTCCAGTTTCTTTGACCTTGCCGTTTTCCGCCACAAGCGAGATCGCTAGGTCCAGGTCCTGAACTATGAAATAACGGTTGTTGCGCGCATAGCCGTTTATGGTCATGACATTATCGGCAACAGCCATCTTCCAGCCGAAAGTAATGTCGAACATCTGCCTGACTGCTGGATATTCGTCATATTTCACCGGCTGATAGCCGTGCAGCGCACATCCGCCAACACACAACCCAAGCAGCATGATGGTCAACCTCATCCACTTCATCATGGCGATGATCCTCCCTTTCAATCAATTAGCTTGCTGCATATATTGTCTGTTTCCACATCAGGAACGAAAGGCACTGGCCGGGAAAGCGCGGATTTTGGAACGCGAGAAGGCCGGTGTATCCCGGCCTTCTCGATAATGAATATACTCAAGTAAATTAGATGGTGAATTTTGTCAATGATCGATCTGCTTCTGGATCTCCTGTATCCGGGGATTATTCAACAGATGCATGAAGAGAGGCATTTTCTGCAGAGCTTCGGTATCACCCTCCTGAACCGCGCTCATCACATCCGGATCGTCAAGGAGGGCCTTCATTTCCGGATCGTGCTGCAGGGCCATGATCAAGGCCATGATGTCGCTGTTTCCGAGCATCTCTTCCTGCAGCTTCTGTACCTGGGCCTGGTCAACGGACGGCCTTTTCCCGCCCACTCTGTCTTCGGCTGCGGCAACAGTAGCAAGGACACAAACGAACACACTCATCAGGAAGGCATGTATCCATTTCATGATTACCTCCTTCTGCGGATCATAGTCTTACGAATAAAGGACCGCCCGTTGGCCTACAAGCCGGTGATTTCCCGGTCCTTGGGATATTCGACCAGGATGCCGAAGGTCAGCTCCGCCTTACCGCCAGCGGTAACGGGAATCCTCCAGGTCATGGTACCGTCTCCCTTGATTTCATCGGGCTTGACACTGGGGTCATCCAGGTTGACCTTGATTTCCTCATCTCCGGCCAGCGGCAACTGGTCCTGGACGACTACAGTTCTGGGGTCCTTGTGGAAGTTCTGCACCACGATGCGGTAGCGGTAGCTCATGCGGTTCTTGCCGAACAGACCGGCTTCCTTGTGGCTCTTCAATTCCTCGCGCTTTACCGTGACCTGATCGTCGCTACCGAAATACAGCTCGAACTTCTCGCCCGCCGCAACCTTCTTCATCCGGGAACTGCCGCTGTAGTCGTTGCCGGTAAAGACATTCACGCGGCCTGGCAGCAACGGATACCCGGCGCGGTTGACGATCTCGGATCTGAGATAGACGCTTGGGGACAACTTAGGGACAGCAAGATACTCCAGGGTGAGCGGCAGGTCTTCGATGGCCACTACGTTGCCGTGGAGGGTCCCATCAGAGGGGACGTCCACTGGCCGCGCTATGTGAAAGGAAACTGAGGTCTGCTCCTCTGTCATCCCGGCGGCCAGATAGCCAGCCGGCTCTTCTGCCTGTTCGGCCGGCATTTGCCTGTCCACCTCAGCCATGACATTACCCACCCTGGCGGACTTCATCGCAAAGCGCGACGGGGCCGCCATCGGAACCGGAGGCGGCGGATGGTAGAAGGAGATCCTCCATGGCGACAGCTCCGGCGGAGTTCCTCCCACTGCCGGACGGGCCGTGGACAGCGACATATTAACACCCTGCCAATCCTCGCCGGTCTGCTGGCGCACCATGGCCCGGAAGGTCAGCTCCGCCGATTTACCGTCGGCAGCAAGACGTGCATCATAGGAAGGTTCCCAACCTGCCTGGGGAAGAATGCCGCTCAGATCCAGAACAAAGTTTCCGGCACGGGTCACATCCAGGCTCACCTCCACCGTCTTGGCCTCCTTGCGGTTGGAGCCCACAACCTGCTCGCGGCGCCGTTGCAAGGCGTCGATACGGTCCCTGAGCTGTTTCTGCTCGGCAGCAAGATCAAGCTGTTGCTCCTCGACATGGGTGACGCCATTGCCTACGAAATTCAGGGCATCGTTGAGTTCTGCCGCGGTCGGCTTACCAACGGCCAATTCCTTGGAGATGCGGTCGCCCCACGCCACCCTGATGGAATCGATAAAATTTTTCTGGGCCGCAAGGGCGGCTTTCTTGGCGTCCAGCCCTCCCACCTTGCGTTCAAGGGCCTGAATCTCACCCTCCAGCTCCTTGGCCAGCTTCTCCGGCACCTGTTCCACAAATGAGCGCTGCACCTCCACCCCCACTATGGTTACCCCCGCGCTTCCCTTGCCCGCCACCCGCACCGAATCGTCCTGGAGCAGAGTTGGAAGCCCCTCGAACGCCACCAGATAACTGCCCGGCTTCAGGTTCAGTGTGGCGCTGCGAGTCGTCATGGCCCGATCAGGATAAACGGTTACCGCCGAGATTCTGGCCACCGCTGCCACGCGTTGTACCCCGGAAGCAGCCGACATGACAGGAATAGCGAGCATAATCAACAATAGCAGGGTTCGCTGGAACAACATGGGTGAACTCCTTTCATTGCAACTCATCAGATATAAACACAGGGTTCAAAAGTTGATGCTTCAGTAATATTCCTCGGCATAGTCCGGAACCTGGTCGAGAAATCCTGGCAGATTCTCCGCATGGGCCAAGGCAGCATTGACATCGGCAATCAGGCGCAGGCGATCCTTTGGGTAACTGCCGGCCAGATTGAGGAAATTGGAGACATGGTTGGACCTCAGGATGGTGCGGGCCGGGGCGAGGTGCGTCACCAGTTCGCGGGCCTCCAGCAACAGGTCACGGTGGGTGCACTGCTCCAGGGAGCGGACAAAATCGTCGTTATGACGGTGGAAGAGCGTAAGGAGCGAGAAGTATTCCGGATTGACCCGGTTGACCCAGGCAGCCGTGGCCCTGGCATGTTCCAGGCTGCGCCCCCTGCCGGCCAACCCCAGGATGGCGGTTACGGACAGCTTCATGCCCGCCTCCCGGGCGGACAGGGCCAATTCCGCCATCCTGGCGGCATCAAAACCCTTGTTCACAGCCGCAAGCGTGGCGTCATCACCGGATTCGAGCCCGAAATAGAGGATGCGCAATTTCTTGTCCCGCAACTGCGCCAGTTCCTGGCCGCTTTTTGTCGTCAGGCTGTTGGGCGAGGCGTAGGACCCGATGCGGTTCAGGCGGGGGAATGTTGCGGCCAGTGCATCCAGAATGGAGACCAGGAGGCCGAAGGGATAGACCAGGGCATCGCCATCGGCCAGGAAGACCCGTTCAACCCTGAGCCGGTATGCCTCGGGGATGGCGGCGATTTCCCGCAAAACATCCTCCAGCGGTTTCAGGCGGAATTGCTTCCCCTTGTACATGCCGCAGAAGGTACAGTGATTCTGGGAGCAGCCGATGGTGATCTGGAAGATGAGGCTGCGGGCCTCGCTGGGCGGGCGGAACAATGGTTCGATATAATGGGGCAATTACCTACCCCCCACAATCCCGGCAATGATCCCGGCGCCGTTGGGGAGGTCCAGCGGAATGCGCCGCAGATCGCCGACTCCGGCCTCGGCCAGCATGGCGGTCAGTTGCCCCTGGGAATAGGCCTGGCCCGTACCGGTTCCCAGCAACATGTTCAAGGAAAAGAGTGCCGGAAATGGCGGGCCGTCCAGGCTGTCGTCCAGGATGAACTCCTGCACCAGCACCATGGCGCCCGGCTCCAGGGCTGCCACTGCCTTCTTCAGGACAGTCGCGCATTCCCCGGGTCCCATGCCGTGTAGAACGTGAGAGATCCAGGCCACGTCAAAACCGGAGGCGACATCTTCGGCCTCAAAATCTACGCTCTCGAAGCTGATCCGGTCGGAAAGGCCGAAGCGGGCAATGGTCTGTTCGGCAAAGCCACGGGTGGTGGGTAGATCGTAGACCACGGCCGTCAGCTCTGGGTTTTTCCGGCAAAAATGAATGGCATAGGTGCCCGGACCGCCCCCCAGGTCAAGCAGGCGCCGCCGGCCGGTGAGGTCTATCTGCGCCACGATGCGGGGAGCGATCTGCATGGCCAGGTTGAACATGCCCATCTCGAAACTCTCGCGGATGGTCTCGTTATCACCGTGCGAGAAGCGCTCGCGGATTGGCTCCCCGCTCTTGACCGACTCGTCCAGGTGCGCCCAGCCAGCCATCAGGTGATGGTGATGCTGAATGATGAATCCCAGGTAGGCGGGTGAGGTCTTGACCAGAAATTCGGTGCTGAACGCGTTGTTCGTATATACGTCCCCCTGTTTCACCAGCAGGTCCAAGGCAGCCAGGGCATTCAGCAGCATGGCCACCCCGCGGCCATCGCACTTCAGGCGGCCGGCCAGTTCCGGTGCGGTCGCCCCCTGGCCGGCCAAGTGGGTGAAGATGTCCAGCTTAACCCCGGCATGCAGGGCGCAGGCGCTCCAATAACCGCCTGACAGCTGCAACAGATCGGCCGGGGTCCAAGGCCTTTTTCCCATAGAAGTTCCTCCCAAAATCATTATCCTTCATAATCCTGACAAACCGGAACCAAAAGTCATTGTTTCACGCGACGACGCAACGACGCGACGCAGCCATATTTTAAAATCATGAATCAAAAAATGGTTAAATGATTTTCGTCGCGTCGTCGCGTGAGTGATGTATCTGAATTATTTGTCCATTTTTTGTAAAGACTCAGGTCACAACAGACTATAACAACGTTCATTCCCGATCAATACAGTTGTTCAGGCAGGATACGTTCTCCACGCAACAGCTTGGCGCCCAGATCCGGGTGTTGCAAAAATGCCAGGACTCCGGCGCTCAACTCAATACTGCGGGTCTCCATGCCACAATGTTCCAAGGCACGGGCAAACGAACAGAATGCCTCATCCACCAAAGCCCTGCGAAGCATATCCGACGGGACAGAACAACTGGGTTCGATTTCGCTGGAGTCCAGTGCCTGGCGACAGAGGTCACTGTCCAGCGAGGTCACGCCCCGGCAGACCAGGGGGCGCACCGGATGGATCGTGCAACTCCCGGCCTTGTCCAGAAACGGGCAGACTATTTTGCGATGGATGCGCTCGCCGTCGTCCATCCAAAGCACAAATTTTTGTTGATGATCCAGCCGGGTAACCATCGCGGCAAGCTCCTCGACAGAAAGCCTTTCGGCAAGCCAGGCTGCGATCACGGCGGCCTCGGGCATCAGTACCGACACGTTCAGCACGCAGCAGTGGGGGCAACCCTCCTGGCAGGCCATATCACGCCCTTGACAGACCTCATCGACCGCTGCCGAAAGCTCGGCCAGCACCTGCCCCAGAGCTGCCACATCCGTGGCAACAGCCAGCCCATTCCGGGAAAGCAAATACAAATATTCCTCGTACAGGCACTGCTCGTAAGTGATCTTTGCCATAGCCTGGCCCCCTATGAAGCGGTTTCACCGCCTCCTTTGTCCGACCGGGTAAACACTCTGATCCAGTAGATCTGCTTATGTTGGGAATGTGTCAATTCGGCCAATCGGTGGTCGGCAGCGGCCTGATCGTTGAAAGTGCCGACCAGGAAGCGATTGCCGTTGTCATCCTGGCGCCAGAGTTCAAAAAACATGGCAATCATCACCGGCACGCCGGCCTGGTGGCACATTCCAGTTGCGCAATATATTCCATTGCCTCGGAATCGCTCTCTCCACACATCTCCGGGCTCGCCCGCAGGCTTGAGCAGACTCCGGGCCGATCAGGCAAGCCAAAGAGGCGGCATAGATTATCAGGTGTCAGCTGCACGCAGCGCATGCCGGCAGGCTTGCCGGCCGGCATGCCTGGGATAGGCGACGAAATCGACGGTGCAATGCAACAGGCGGCACAGCCGACCCGGCAGGTCATGGCACCGGATGTTTCCTTCATATCCAGCATCACAGGAGCCGTCATTCCACCCGGAAAAAGGCCGAAGCAGCCACCCCGCAGATTTCGCACCGTTCCGGAGCATTGCGCTCCACAGTATGCCCGCAGACGGAGCAGACCCAGTAATCGAAAGGCTCATCGGGAGCAGCCATGGAATCGAGCACCTTGGCATAAAGTGCGGCATGGACCTTTTCCACGTCATTGGCCAACCGGAAGGAGCGCAGTGCTGCCGCATTTCCCTCTTCCTGGGCCGCGCTGATCATATCCGGATACATGCTCTTGAATTCGAATGTTTCTCCTGCAATGGCCTCACGCAGGTTTTCTGCCGTGGTCTGGATGGCGCCCAGGGCCCGCAAATGGTTGTGGGCGTGGATCGTTTCAGCCTCGGCCGCGGCCCGGAACATCTTGGCAGCCTGGATGAAGCCCTCGCTTTCCGCTTTTTTGGCAAATGCCAGATACTTTCTATTTGCCTGAGATTCTCCGGCAAAGGCATCCTTCAGGTTCTGCTCGCTCTTTGACATTGTGTTCCTCCTGATCAGTAATTAATCCGTCGGCAGACGGAATGTAGCATAATACACTACAACTGCCATCAAAGCAGTTGCACCTCACTCACCCGCACGATCAGCAGGTCCTGGCGAAAGCGCTTGGAAAGTTCCTCCCGATAGCTCTGCCACCAGGTCTTGTCCAGGTCCGGAGTCATTACCTCGTAGATGACAATGTCGTCCCTGACCGTTGATGTGGGGGTCTCGCGCCAAAGCCCCTCGGCCGGTGAACGGACATAGGTGGTGATGCCGCCGAAACGCAAGGTCAATTCGTTGCGTACACGTGAAAGTTCGTGCTGCTGAAACGGTTTACCGCCGTTATCGTACAACGGCAGCAGAATCTGGATGAGATACATGATCCTAACGTTCCCTTCTCATCTCGCGCCCCCGGTAGGCTCCACCACCTTCCGGAGCAGGGGCCCTCATTCTGCCCTCTCCTCGCGGCGCATACCCAGGAACCGACATCCGTCCAACAGGCGCCCCCCAGGTGCGGGGAGCGTTAAAGATAGTCCGTCCGCTGCGCGGGACCCCGGTAGTAATGAAGCCTCTGGTGCGATTGACGCCTATGCCGGCAAAAGTTCTGCCCCTGTACCGGGACACCGGATCGATGCGGTAGACGCGGTGACTGCGGATGTCATTGAAATGATTGGATATAATTCTTACCCGGTTACCTACACCCACGGTCCTTTGAAAATCGTGCAGGATATAATAGCCTGGATACCAGAAACCACTATACCAGAAAGGAAAGGCGACCCAGGAATAGAGATAATAATAATCCGGGGGCGGGGCGTAATAGGTGACCACCGGCGGTCCCTGGTCAACATAATAGTTGTTGATAACCGCAGGATTGGGATAATTATCGACACCCAGCGGTTTGTTTTCGTTGGAGCTGCCCACGGTATAGGGATAAACGCTTAATCCTGTTTCATTGATCACCGAATCCAGACGCTTTAATGACTCCTCAATACTGGTTGAGATCTTGCCTGCAGCAGCGGCGTCGCGCACCGATTTATACAGCTCGCCGACCACATCCGGCGTTACCGGGTAATCCGCAATCCAGCCATTGCGTGGCAAGATGCCTGCATTTCCGAGCAGGGTTTCCGCCTCGATTTCGTCTCCGGAAGTACCAAGCCCCAAAGCCTGTTCCAACTTGACTGCAAGGTCACCCTCCCGCACCAGCTTCTGTTGAACCGGTGGCGGGCTTGCCTTTTCAGGTTCTACCCCGGTCTGTTCCTGAGCCGGAGTCTGGGCCATGACAGGAACCGCAAGCAGAAATATCCCCATAAAAACGATCATTGCAAGATTGCGTGTAATCAGCTTCATCTTGGTACTCCTTTCTTCTCGATGCCGGTACAACGACACATAATCCATCCCCTTGAAAGGGAGGGAGATTTACGTAGCGGGAGGTCAGTGCTATTCAGGAGTAAGTATAGAACAAACAAAGGGCATGTAAACAGCTGCATGGCACATTGTCACGGCTTCTCCGGAGAACTGTCCGAGAGGATCCCGGCTGCGTCCCAGCCGCCTCCCAGGGCCTTGATCAGGAGCACACCGGCCACCAGGCGCCGTCCGCTGATATCGATCGCCACCCGCCTGTTGGCCAGTTCGGCAGTCTGGGCCACCAGGACATTGAGGTAGCTGACGACCCCGGCCCGGTACTGGTTGCTGGTGACAGCCACTGTTTGCCGGGAGGCGGCGACCGCTTCATCCTGGACCTGGGCCTCCTGTTCCAGGATGCGCAGGGCCGCCAGGTTGTCCTCCACTTCCTGGAACCCGGTCAACACGGCCTGGCGGTAGGCGGCCACGGTGGCGTCATAGGCGGCCCGGGCCTGATCGTTCAGGGCGCTGCGCAACCCGCCGTCGTAGAGGGTTTCGGAAACGGACGGCCCCACGGACCAGAAGCGGCTCGGCCAGCTCAACCACCGGGAAAGGGAGCTCGACTCCAGCCCGCCGGACAGGCTCAGCTTCAGGGTCGGGTACCAGGCGGCAACCGCCACGCCGATCTGGGCATTGGCAGACGCCATGTTTCGTTCGGCAACGGCGATGTCCGGCCGTCGTTCCAGGAGCTCCGACGGGATTCCCACCGGGATGGGGGGCGGCTGGGTGGCCAACGCCGCCGCCGGCAGGGAGAAGCCGGCAGGGGTCGTGCCGATCAGCAGGGCAATGGCATGCTCCAACTGGGCCCGCTGCACTCCAAGGTCGACGGCCTGGGCCTGGGTGCTCTTCAGCTGGGTCTCGGCCTGGAGCACGTCGGACCGGGCAGCCACACCACTCCCATAGCGGTTTCGGGTCAGGTCAAGGGACTTTTGGTAGTTGCCGACCGTCTCCTTCAGGAGCGCAAGCTGCGCATCGTTGCTGCGCAATTGGAAGTAGGCCTGGGCCAGACTCGCCTGGGCGCTCAGACGGACGGCCGCCAGATCGGCGGCGCTGGCCTGGGCCCCGGCACTGCTGGACTCCACGCTGCGGCGGATGCGGCCCCAGATATCCGCCTCCCAGGAGGCATCCAGGGGAAGGCTGTAGACGGTGCTGTCCGACCGGTTTCCGCCCCCCATGGTGGCGGAGGCGCGGGAATTGGTGACCGAAGCCCCCAGGGAGACCGTCGGGTAATAGCCGGCCTTGGCGGACTGCACCAGGGCACGGGCCTGGCGGAAGCGGGCCTCGGCCGCCACCACATCCTGGTTGGCAACGACTACCTGCTCCTCCAGGACGTTCAGTTGCGGATCATTGAAGAGCTCCCACCATTTTTCCCCGATGACTTCCCCTCCGGGCCGGGCCGGTTTCCACCCCTCGACCTCCTTGTAGGTGGCCGGGATCGCCGGCAAGGCCTTGGGGCGCACGTAATCGGGGCCCACCGTGCAGGCGGAGAGGAGCGCCCAGACAGCAGGGAGCATCAGGCCGTTCAGATATTTCATCCGCATCATACGTCTCCTAATCATGTTCCCCCTTCATTAGGAGGACTTATCCTACAAAAACATACCTGATTACCAATCTCCCGCCACTCAAGTTCCTCCCCCTTCAAGGGGGAGGTCAGGAGGGGGATGGGGTGTTTTGGCGCCGGATATTACCCCATCCCCACCCCAACCCTCCCCTTGAAGGGGAGGGAGATTTCAATCAGTGGGAGATTGGTATTCAGCCCAAACCTTTTTGTGATTCATGCTTTCGATCCAAGGCTTTAATTTCTCCGTTGCCCCGTGTTATTCGAACTGCACTTATCAAGTTTATTACACTTTTCCCCGCTTCCGCGCCACCCAGAGCCGGAAACGGTCCATGTAGAGATACATCACCGGCGTGGTGTACAGGGTCATCATCTGGCTGAAGATCAGACCTCCCACAATGGCGATCCCCAGGGGGCGCCGCAATTCCGACCCCACCCCGGTGCCCAGCGCCAGGGGGAGCGCCCCGAACAGGGCGGCCATGGTGGTCATCATGATGGGCCGGAACCGGAGCAGGCAGGCCTGGTAAATGGCCTCCTCCGGTGTCTTACCATCCCGGCGTTCGGCACCCAGGGCAAAGTCCACCATCAGGATGCCGTTTTTCTTGACGATCCCGATCAGCAGCACGAGGCCGATGGTGGCAATGAGGGAGAGTTCGGTCCGGAAGCAGATCAGGGCCAGCAGTGCCCCCACCCCCGCCGACGGGAGGGTGGAGAGGATCGTGATCGGGTGGATATAGCTCTCATAGAGGATGCCGAGCACGATATAGACCGACAGCAGCGCCGCCAGGATCAGCCAGGGCTCGTTGGCCAGCGAGGACTGGAAGGCCTCGGCCGTACCGGAGAACCTCCCCCGGATGCCGGCCGGCATCCCCATCTCCCGGGTGGCGGTCCCGATGGCCTTGACCGCATCCCCCAGGGCCACGCCGGGGGCCAGGTTGAAGGAGAGGGTTATGGAGGGGAACTGCCCCTGGTGGTTGACGGCCAGGGACGTGGCTGACGGTTTGTAGCTGGTGAAGGCCGAGAGCGGCACCTGGGTCCCGTTGGCGGCAGGCACATAGATCGTGTTCAGGGTCTCCGGGCGTTGCCAGAAGCGGGGGGCAACCTCCATCACCACATGGTACTGGTTGAGCAGGGTGTAGCTGATCGACACCTGGCGCTGACCAAAGGCATCGTACAGGGTGCCATCGATGGCCTGGGGGGTGATCCCCAGCCGACCGGCCGTGGGGCGGTCGATGACGAGATCGGCCTCCAGCCCCCGGTCCTGCTGGTCGCTGCTGACATCCAGGACCTGGGGCATGGTCCGCAGTTTCTGCAGCACCCGCTGGCTCCAGGTGTTGAGCTCCGCCAGATCGTTGCCCTGCAGGGTATACTGGTACATGGCGTTGCTGGCACGGCCGCCGATCCGGATATCCTGGACCGGCTGGAGGAACGTAGGGGCGCCGGGCACCTGGGCGAGCTTTTTGCGCAGGCGGCCGATGACCTGCTGCATCGTGCTGGTCCGTTTGTCGAAGGGCTTCAGGGCGATAAACATCCGGCCCGTATTGGTGGTGGAGCCCCCTCCCCCGCCACCGCCGGTAAAGCCGATCACATATTCCACTTCCGGGTCTGTCTGGATCACCTTGACCACCTGCAAAAGCTTCCGCTCCATGGCCTGGAAGGAGATATCCTGGGCCGCCTGGATCCTGCCCATGATCCGTCCGATGTCCTGTTCAGGGAAGAAGCCCTTGGGCACGATCCTGAACAACAGCACGTTCACCGCCAACGTCACCAGGATCAGCACCATCATGAACCGGTGGTGGGCTAGCGCCCAGGCCAGCGAGGTCTCGTAATGGCGGTGCATCCAGGAGAACGCCGCCTCGCTGCTCCGGTAGATGGGGCCGTGGGTCCGCTTTTTCTCGGGCCGGAGCAGGGTGGCGCACATCATGGGGGTGGCGGTGAGGGAGACCAGCAGCGACACCATGATGGCTGCCGACAGCACCATGGCGAACTCACGGAACAGCCGCCCCACCATCCCCCCCATCAGCAGGATCGGGATGAACACGGCAACCAGGGAGATGCTCATGGAGAGGACGGTGAAGGCGATCTCACGGGATCCTGACATGGCCGCCTGAAAAGGGTTCTGCCCCATCTCCCGGTAACGGGTGACGTTTTCCAGCACCACGATGGCATCGTCCACCACGAAGCCGGTGGCAATGGTCAGGGCCATGAGGGAGAGGTTGTCCAGGGAGTAGCCCAGAAGGTACATCACCCCGAAGGTGCCGATGATGGAGACCGCCACGGCCATGGCAGGGATGACCGTGGCCCGCACGTTGCGCAGGAACCAGAAGACCACCATGATCACCAGGAAGCCGGAGATGAGCAAAGCCCGTTCCACGTCATGGAGCGAGCCGCGGATGGGAGGGGTGCGATCCAGCACCACCGACAGCTTCACGGAACCGGGCAGGGCCGCTTCCAGCTGGGGAAGCAGCGCCCGGACATTGTCTACGGTCTCGATGATGTTGGCCCCGGGCTGGCGGAACAGGATCACCATGACCGCCGGCTTGCCGTTGACATAGCCGGCTGTCCGCAGGTCCTCCACCGAGTCCTGGACCGTGGCCACGTCCGACAGCCTGACTGCCGCGCCATTGCGATAGGACACCACCAGGGGCAGGTAGTCGGCCGCCTTGCGGAGCTGGTCGTTGGTCTGGATTTCCCAGCTCCGGTCGCCGCTGGTGAGCTGCCCCTTGGGACGATTGACGTTGGTGGCGGCCAGCGTGCCCCGCACGTTTTCCAGGCTGAGGCCGTACTTGCTGAGGGTCAGGGGGTCCAGCTCCACCCGCACCGCCGGCAGCGAGCTCCCCCCCACGAACACCTGCCCGATGCCCGGCACCTGGGAGAGCTTTTGCTGCAGGATCGTGGAGGCAGCGTCGTACATCCGGGGCTTGCCCACCGTATCCGAGGTGAGGGCCAGGATCATGATCGGCGCATCGGCCGGATTCACCTTGCGGTAGTTCGGGTTGCTGGGGAGGTTGGCCGGCAGGTCGCCCCGGGCGGCATTGATGGCGGCCTGCACATCGCGGGCCGCGCCGTTGATGTCCCGGTCGAGGTCGAACTGCAGGGTGATGCTGGTGGAGCCGCGGTAGCTGGTGGAGGTCATCTCCGTCACCCCGGCGATGCGGCCGAACTGGCGCTCCAGTGGCGCAGCCACCGAGGTGGACATGGTCTGGGGGTCAGCCCCGGGCAGACCGGCATTCACCGAGATGGTCGGGAAATCCACTTGCGGCAGGGGCGACACCGGCAGCAGGCTGAAGCCGATCACCCCCGCCAGCACCAGGCCAAGGGTCAGCAGGGTGGTGGCAACAGGGCGCTTTATGAAGGGGGCGGAGATGTTCATGGATTTAAAGTTCTACTTTATGAAAATGGAGCAAACTTGTTATTTTTTTAACACTAGTGGTGGTCATAACCCCTCCCCAGCCTCCCCTTAAACTAAGGGGAGGGGCTTATACATTCCCCCTCTTAGATTAAGAGGGGGCGAGGGGGAGTTACGAACGTTGCCACAGCCACCGCCAGCCCATCTGCCATCCAAAAGCGTAACCCCGCCTCCCCTTAATCTAAGGGGAGAAAGGCTAACCCCTCCCCCGCCTCCCCTTAATCTAAGGGGAGGGGCTTCTAAGTTCCCCCTCTTAAGATAAGAGGGGGTCAGGGGGAGTTATGATCCTTCCTTCCCCACCGTCGCGCCAGCCGATCAAAGACCAGGTAGATCACTGGCGTGGTGTACAGGGTCAGGACCTGGCTGAAGATCAGCCCCCCCACGATGGAGATTCCCAGGGGGCGGCGCAGCTCCGAACCGACGCCGTGCCCCATGGCCAGCGGCAGGGCCCCCAGGAGCGCCGCCATGGTGGTCATCATGATGGGACGGAACCGGAGGAGGCAGGCCTGGAAGATGGCCTCTTCCGGTCCTTTGCCCTCCTTGCGCTCGGCATCCAGGGCGAAGTCGATCATCATGATGCCGTTTTTCTTGACAATGCCGATCAGCAGGATGATGCCGATGATGGCGATCACGGAGAGCTCCGTGCGGCAGATCATCAGGGAGAGGACCGCACCCACCCCGGCCGAAGGGAGCGTGGAGAGGATCGTGATCGGGTGGATGTAGCTCTCGTACAATACCCCCAGCACGATGTAGACCGTGATCAGGGCCGCCAGGATCAGCAGCGGCTCATTGGTCAGCGAGGCCTTGAAGGCCTGGGCCGTCCCCTGGAAGCTGCCCCGCAGGCTGGCAGGCAGGTTGAGCTTCTGCGTGGCGGTCTCAACCGCCTCCACTGCCCGGCCCAGGGAGACACCCGGCGCCAGGTTGAAGGACGCCGAAACCACCGGGAACTGCCCCTGGCGGTTGATCACCAGGGGGCCCGTGGTCTCGCTGGCACGGCTGACAGCCGACAGCGGCACCTGGGCGCTGTTGGTACCCTTGAGCCAGAGGGATTGCAGGCCTGAGGGGTGTTGCTGGAAATCGGGCTTGACCCCCAGAATTACCCGGTACTGGTTCAGCTCGGTAAAGATGGTCGATACCTGGCGCTGGCCAAAAGCGTCGTAGAGGGTGTCGTCGATCTGCTGGGGGGTGATACCGAAGCGGGCCGCCGTGGAACGGTCGATATCCAGGTGGACCCGCAACCCCTGGTCCTGCTGGTCGCTGCTCAGGTCCCGCAGTTCCGGCAGGGCCTTGAGGGCCGTGACCACCTTGGGGGCCAGGACGGTCAATTCATCGGTATTGGGATCATCCAGGGTGTACTGGTACTGGGTCCGGCTGACCCGGGCATCGACGGTCAGGTCCTGCACCGGCTGCATGTAGAGGGTAATCCCCTCCACCTTGGCCAGTTCCGGCTGCAGGCGGCGGATGACGTCGCTGGCCGAGATAGTGCGCTCCGCCAGCGGCTTGAGGTTGATCAGGACCCGGCCGCTGTTCATGGTGGTGTTGGTGCCGTCCACGCCGATGAAAGTGGAAAGGCTCTCCACGGCCGGGTCTTTCAGGATCACGGCCGCCAGGGCCTGCTGGCGCTCGGCCATGGCTGTGAAGGAGATCGTCTGGGGTGCCTCGGAAATGGCCTGGATGGCCCCGGTATCCTGGGTGGGGAAGAACCCCTTGGGCACGGCGATGTAGAGCACCACGGTCAGCACCAGGGTGCCCACGGCTACCACCAGGGTGGCGGTCTGGTGCCCCAGGACCCATCTGAGGCTTCTGGCGTAGGCGGCGATGACCCGTTCGATGAACTGGCCCGAGGCGTGCTGGAACCACCCCTGACGCTCCTCCGGCACCTGTTTGAGGATACGGGCGCACATCATGGGGGTCAGGGTCAGGGAGACAAAGGCCGAGATCAGGATCGTCACCCCCAGGGTAATGGCGAACTCCCGGAACAACCGCCCCACCACATCCCCCATGAAGAGGAGCGGTATCAGCACCGCGATCAGCGACACGGTCAGCGACAGGATGGTGAAGCCGATCTGCTGGGCCCCCTTGAGGGCCGCCTCCAGGGGGGGTACCCCTTCCTCCACGTACCGGGCGATATTCTCGATCATGACGATGGCGTCGTCCACCACGAAACCGGTGGAGATGGTCAGGGCCATGAGGGTCAGGTTGTTGAGGCTGAAACCGAGCAGGTACATGACCCCGAAGGTGCCCACCAGGGAGAGCGGCACGGCCACGCTGGGGATGGTGGTGGCCGGCAGATTGCGCAGGAACAGGAAGATCACCAGGATCACCAGGGCAATGGCCAGCAGCATCTCGTACTGCACATCGGCCACCGACTCGCGGATGGTGGTGGTGCGGTCGGTCAGCACCGACACCGTGACCGATTCAGGCAGTGCGGCCCGCAGCTGCGGCAGCAGCCGCTTGATCCGGTCAACCACCTCGATGACGTTGGCACCGGGCTGGCGCTGGATATTGACGATCACTGCGGGGGTCGTGTTCATCCAGGCCGCCTGGTTGATGTTTTCAGTGGCATCCACGGCATCTGCCACATCGGACAGGAACACGGGAGCGCCGTTTCGGTAGGCCACCACCAGCGAACTGTACTCCTTGCTGGAAAGGAGCTGGTCATTGGCCCCGATGATGTACGACTGGTGCGGCCCGTCGAAGCCCCCCTTGGCCTGATTGACGTTGGCAGCCAGGATGGCGCTGCGCAGGTCCTCCAGGGTCAGGTTGTAGGATGCCAGGGCGGTGGGATTTGCCTGGATGCGAACCGCCGGGCGCTGGCCGCCGCTGATGCTGACCAGGCCGACGCCGGAGAGCTGGGATATCTTCTGGGCAAAACGGGTATCTGCCAGGTCCTCGACCTTGGTCAGGGGGAGCGTGTCGGAGGTCAGGGCCAGGGTCAGGATCGGGGTGTCGGCCGGGTTGACCTTGCTGTAGACCGGCGGGGTCGGCAGATCCTTGGGCAGGAACGTGAAGGAGGAGTTGATGGCGGCCTGGACCTGCTGCTCCGCCACATCCAGGGGGAGCGACAGGCTGAACTGAAGGGTGATGACCGAACTGCCGCCGGAACTGGCCGAGGTCATCTGGGTCAAACCGGGCATCTGGCCGAACTGCCGCTCCAGGGGGGCAGTGACGGACGACGCCATCACATCCGGGCTGGCGCCGGGGTAGAAGGTGCGCACCTGGATGGTGGGGTAGTCCACCTGGGGCAGGGCCGATACCGGCAGCTGTTTGTAGGCCACGGCCCCGGCCAGGATGATGGCGATCATCAGCAGGGTGGTGGCCACGGGGCGGATGATGAATGGCTGGGAGATGTTCATGAGTGTCCTGGGTTGATCAAAATATCAAAAGCAACGGCAATGTATCGCGGAAGCCGCGGAGGGAACGAAGAGGATAAAACAAGGAATGGCGGAAAAAACAGATCGCACGCGGAGAGCGCGGAGTAAAATCAGAATACTCCTTGATATGGCGGTTAACCACTGAATCCGAGTTTCACCTGTTTTAGCAAAATAGCTTATAATTGACTCGCCTGGTTCTCTCCGCGAGCTCCGCGTCTCCGCGTGAGCTCTGTTGTCTCTGTTTTTCCTCCGCAACCATCACATATTGATGGCCAGTTTCAAGGTTTCAGTCCATGCCGGCCATCTCGCTTCTGGCCCTGTTCCCGTTTCGCCCCACCATTGCCATTTGCCTCCTTCACCGCAACCTTGCTCCCCTCACGCAGCCGCTCGGCACCGTCCACCACCACCTGCTCGCCCGGCTGGAGGCCGCTGGCCACCTCGATGTCCCCCCCCTGGGTGACGCCGAGCCCCACCGGCCGGAGGGCAACGGTCCGGTCAGCCTTGACGACATAGACAAAGGTCCCCTGGGGGCCGCGCTGGATGGCAACCGCCGGCACGATGACGACGTTGCGCCTGGTCTCCACCAGCAAGCTGGCATTGACGAACTGGTTGGGGAACAGCTCATTGCCGTTGTTGGGAAAGAGGGCCTTGAGCTTGACCGTACCGGTGGCGGGATCGATCTGGTTGTCCACGGTCAAGAGCGTCCCGGTGGCCAGCTTCAGCTTCTGCTCCCGATCATAGGCATCCACCCGGAGATGGGCCCCGGTCCTGATCCTGGCCAGCACCTGGGGCAGGTTGTCCTCGGGGATCGGGAACAGGACCGAAATCGGCTGCATCTGGGTGATCACCACCAGCCCGTTGGCATCGGAGGCGTGGACGATGTTGCCCGGGTCCACCTGACGCAGCCCCACCCGGCCGCTCACCGGAGCGGTAATGCGCGAATAGGTCAATTGCAGCCGGGCATTATCGATCTGTCCCTGATCGACCTTCACCGAACCCTCCAGTTGGCGGACCAGCGCCTCCTGGGTGTCATACTGCTGCTTCGGGATCGAATCTTCCTTCCAGAGCTGTTTGTAGCGCGCAAGGTCGAGCCGGGCATTGTTCAACTGTTCACGGTCCCTGGCCATCTGTCCCTCGGCCTGGGTCAGCTGCACCTGGAATGGCCGGGGATCGATCAAGGCCAGCAGGTCTCCCTTGGCCACGGCCTGTCCCTCACGGTAGCGGACCGCCATCAGCTGGCCGTCCACCCGGCTCTTGACCGTGACCGTGCTCAGGGAGGTCACGGTGCCGAGCCCGGACAGCCAGACACCGATGTCCCCTTTCCTGGCCGCAGTCGCCGCCACCGGCGTCGGCGGCTGGGCCTTCAGTTTGTCCTGTTTGCCGGACTGCGATTGCGCCTGATGCGAGTAGAAGAGATACCCCCCTGCCAGGAGGCAGCAGACCAGCAGCGGCAGCAGCCAGCGGCGAGTCGAAGCGCTGCGTGGGTGTTCGGGCGTACCGCTGTCTCCGGGTTCCTGTGTCATAACCATGGTCATGTCCTCATGGGAAATATGCCTGCAAGATTGTCAGGTTGGTGCTCTTAATATCTATATAACTACCATTGTTTGTATGGGTTACAACCGGATACTCTTAGAAGACGGCTGAAGGCGGGAAAAGATTACGTATTAATTTTGATGCATTTGCAATTTCGATTTGTCATGCCCGAATGTCTCTATCGGGCATCCATGATTTCAGTTGGTTACAGACTGGATTTCCGATCAGAATCGCTTCGGGAATGACAATTTGCGAGAACATCAATTTGGGGGTCGGTAGTTGAACATTAATGTGCCCCCTCCGGTCGAAGGAGGGGGCACATTTGCGAAGCAAATGATGTACAAGAAACCATCTCATCCATCCAGGCTTTTCACCACGACTTCGTAGACATCCCGGGGCAGATCAGGGAGCGAGCTAATGCGCAGCAACTCTGAGCGCATGAGCTCTTGCCGCCCCTGGTCGTAGCGGCGCCATTGGGTCAGGGGCGCCAGCAGGCGGGCGGAAACCTGGGGATTGAGCGGGATCAGCCGGATCAACTGATCGACCAGGAAACGGTAGCCCTCCCCTCCCTTCTCATGGAAGCGGACCTGGTTGCCCTGGCTGAAGGCCCCTACCAAGGCCCTGAAGCGGTTCGGGTTGCCAAGCTCGAAGTCCGGGTGATCGACCAGCGCCTTAACCTCAGCCAATGCTCCGGGGAGAGTGGATATGGCCTGCAGCGTAAACCACTTGTCCACCACCTGGCGGTCACCTTGCCAGCGTTGGTAGAAATCCGCCACAGCCTCCAACCGCTCAGGGCAATCGCAGGAAACAAGCGGGTTGAGGGCACCCATCGAATCGGTCATGTTATCGGCCTGACGATATTGCGCCATGCAATGATCTATACCGGCCTGATCCCCTGTGGAGACCAGGTACGCCAGGCACAGGTTGGCAAGGCGGCGCTCTCCGGCCCGGCCGTCTGCAGGGGCATAGGGCTCTCCGCTGCGGCAAGCGGCGCGCAGGCTCAGAAACTCGTCCCCCAGGGTGGCCGCCAGGGTGCGGATGACGAACCGGCGGGCGCCATGGACGGCTTCCGGGTCGATGACGGCCATCTGTTCTGCCAGGTATTTCTCGGAGGGAAGCGTGAGCATCTCGGCCAGAAAGGCGTGATCACTTATCCAGCTGGACAGCAGGGTCCGGAATGCGGCAACAAAAGCCGGGTCAAGAACCAGCTCCCGCCCTCCCTGCCAGTCGGCGACCAAATCGAGGATGATCCGCGACGACATCAGCTGTCCGGCCTCCCATCGGCAGAACGGGTCCGGTTCATGATCCATGATCACCAGCAGTTCCTCGTGGCTGTATGGGAAGTCAAGCCTCACCGGGGCCGAGAGACCGCGCAGGAGGGCCAAAGCCGGCTTTTCCGGCAGACCGGCAAAACGATACGTTTCAGCCGATGTTTTCAGTTCAATGACCCTGGTTACCGGACCCGGCTGTGACTCCCCCTCCAGGGTCACCGGCAGTTGCCGGCCATCCTGACCGAGCAGCCCCATGGAGATCGGGATGTGAAACGGCTGTTTCTCCGGTTGGCTTGGTGTTGCCGGGCAACTCTGACAAAGTGTCAGGGCCAGGACGCCTTCGGCCGCGTCAAAGCTGGCCTCGGCCTTCAGCAGCGGCGTACCGGCCTGGCTGTACCAGAGACTGAATTGATGAAGGTCGATGCTGCCAGCCTCGGCCATGGCCTGCACAAAATCATCGACCGTGGCCGCCTGGCCGTCGTAACGGGCGAAATAGGTATCCATACCCTGCCGGAATCTTTCAGGCCCCAGCAATGTGTGCAGCATGCGGATGATCTCCGCACCCTTGTTGTAAACCGTCAGCGTATAGAAATTGTTGATCTCCATGTACGAGTCGGGCCTGACCGGGTGCGCCATGGGGCCAGCGTCTTCCGGAAACTGGTGGGTCCGCAGGTAGCGTACGTCATTGATCCGCTTCACCCCGCGGGATTCCATGTCGGCCGAGAACTCCTGATCGCGGAAGATCGTGAGCCCCTCCTTCAAAGAGAGTTGGAACCAATCCCGGCATGTGACCCGATTACCGCTCCAGTTGTGAAAATATTCGTGGCCGATGACCTCTTCGATGGCCTGGTAATCGTCGTCGGTGGCGGTTTCCGGGCTTGCCAGGACATAGCGGGAATTGAAGACGTTCAGCCCTTTGTTTTCCATGGCCCCCATGTTGAAATCGTCAACCGCCACGATCATGTAGCAGTCAAGGTCATACTCCCTGCCAAAGGTTTCCTCGTCCCAGCGCATCGCCCTTTTGAGCGAAAGCATGGCATGGGCGCACTTGTTGCGGTTGTCTGCCTGCACATAAATGCGTAGCGCCACCTGCCGCTGCGAGCAAGTGGTAAAACTATCCTCAATACAAGCCAGGTCGCCAGCCACCATGGCGAACAAATAGCTCGGCTTCGGGAAAGGGTCGTGCCACCTGGCATAGTGACGTCCGCCTGGCATCCGGCCCTGCTCCAGGAGGTTGCCGTTTGACAGCAGCACCGGGCAGCGCGCCTGGTCGGCGATGATGGTGGTAGTAAAGACGGCCAGCACATCTGGACGGTCCGGATAATACGTAATTGACCGGAATCCTTCCGCCTCGCACTGGGTGCAGAACATCCCGGCCGAGCAATAAAGCCCTTCCAGGAAAGAATTCTCCTGTGGGCGGAGTTCGGTCCTGATTTCCAGGACAAAATTCCTTGGGACGTGATGAATGGTCAGCAGATCGTCATTGATTTTATAGCTTTCCTGAGTAAGCTCGCTGTTGTCGAGCTTTATGCCCCGCAGCATGAAACGGTGACCGTACAGGACCAGGGGTTGACCTGCGCCAGCAGCAAAATTAGTTCGCAGCGCGAGCCGTGACGTGACAGACGTAATCTCCTCGCCGAGCTCGAAACAGATCTCCACGTTGTCCACGAGATAATCAGGAGGGGTATAATCCTTTTGATGAATTACCCGGTGCAAACTTTCAGACATGTTTAACCACCCTTTCCAGTCAAAATAGTTACCTGAATTCGGCCCTGAACCAAAAAGTTTTATTTCACGCGATGATGCAGCATTTAATGATCATGAATCGGTATTGGTTTAGATCTATTTCGTCGCGTCGTTGCGTCGCCGCGTGAGTAATGTATTTCAGAAGTATTACTTTATTGATTACACGAGATTTCAATTTTAAATCCCGAACAATCCTGAAGTGATCGCAAAGCTGAAAAGAATGTTCTTTTCAGGATGATTATTCTTGCCATAAACACCCAAAACAGGGTAATAATATCCAAAATACAATATTATCCGTTTTTCGGAATAGTTGGATCAATATAACCTGTTTTATCCATTAAGCTGATCAGTGCCGACTACTGATTTTTACCAAAGGGAGGATTTTTGTATGACAAAGGCGGATCTCGTCGAAAAGCTTCACATCTCCACCGGATTTTCAAAAAAGGAAGCTGCCGATATGTTGGAATCGGTCTTAGCCATCATGAAAAACACGCTGGAAACCAGCGATAAACTCAAAATATCCGGATTCGGCAACTTCGAGATAAAAAACAAAACCGACCGGCGTGGCAGAAATCCCCAGACCGGCGAAACCATAACCATAGCAGCCAGAAGAATTCTTACCTTCAAGCCGAGCCCTTTACTCAGGCAAGCCATCAACGGGCAAATGGACTGACTCCCTGCAACAGCAGCTGTTTCCCGGACCAGGTTAACAGACTCATAGCACTCAACTCGGCAAGCGTTACGGTAAGTACGCTTTTGATTTTGCCGTTATCCGTTTTTATCCTTTAGGCCCCTTGGGTCGTCCTTATCCCTGTTAAATTGCCTTGCCTTTACTCGTTTCGGGCACAGTGCCGGATTTCTCCGGGAGCGCTTTCTTTCGGTAATCCGACACATACCCGAAGCCGATCATTATTGCGATCATCAGAGCCAGCCCAAACACACCCGGCCACCCGAAATTTGCAAACATGCCTCGCATTCCCAGGCAGGAGACAGCAACAATCAAGACAACTCCCAAGACGACAACAACCCTTCTGCTTCCCGCCATATAAGATCCTTTTCCAAACAAACGCCATGGCTTGAATAATTCCCCATGAGCGCAACGTTAATCTCAGTATTTTATTAAGTTTTTACACGAAACCCGCCCAACAGGCAATTTGATTATATGCTTTATTTTTGTCAGGTAATTCTGATATAAAATTCAGTTCAAATCCAAAGACATCAAATATATATAAATAATCGCTTCGGAGGAAGTTTTGTGAGCAAGCGCGTTTTTACAACTACCATCGTAACAGCACTTTTCACGTTCGTAATAGCCACCCTGCAGGTACATGCGGACAACTATATCCCAGCAGGGATTTACGGCACGCCAATATCTGGCCTGCCAGGCACTACTTCACAATCAGATACCAACACCACGTCAATCACATCTTCACCGCAGCCAAACTGGGGGACCACGGCCAGCCAGACTTCCGACCAACAGGGTCAAACAGGGCTCACGTATCCCATTCCGACGTATCAAACGCAATCCCAACCTGGCATGGGCCAGAGCGCCCTCCCCCAGCTGCAGGCAACGGCACCGCTTTCACCCTTGGCAACACCCGCCCAGAACGTGCCGCTTCAGATGCAGAACCTTCCTCAAAACATGCAAAACACACCTCAAAACCAGTTGCCTAATCAAATGCAGAATATGCAACAGAACCCCGCACTTAACCAGCTCCAGCCCCAGTACCAGCAAGGCCAAACTCCAAAGCCTCCGGCTGCTTCGGCGCCAGGCGAATATTCGGCCATTGAGCAGGCCATGCTGACAAGTGGCACAAGCATGGAAAAGGCAGCGCCATCGGAATTCAAGATCAAGACCCTGCAACAATTCGGTTACAGCTATTTTCGTCCGGAATCCCAAGGATTTGCCGCCATGACCGACATTCCGGTCGGCCCCGACTATATCCTCGGTGCTGGCGACCGCATCATACTGACCCTGTGGGGCAGTGTCGAGGGCACATATGAACTGGAGGTCAATCGTAGCGGCGAGATCGTGCTCCCCAAGGTGGGCCCGGTAAATGTTGCCGGGGTCACTTTCGGCCAGCTGCCCAAACTGCTCAGCGGACAGTTGGGCAAAATCCTGCGGGATTTCCAGCTCAACGTCACCATGGGCAAATTGCGCCTGATCAAGATATACGTGGTAGGAGAAGTCAATGCCCCCGGCGATTACTCCATCTCTTCGCTCTCAACACTTATCAATGCCCTGACAGCAGCCGGCGGCCCAACCCGCAACGGCAGCCTGCGGTCTATCAACATCCACCGTAACGGCAAGCTGGTGGAAACTGTGGATCTCTACGACTTTTTTCTCAACGGCGACAAGAGCCGCGACATCCGGCTGCAGCCGGGCGACACCATCTTTGTTCCTTCCATCGGACCGGTGGTGGGCATTGCCGGCAATGTCCGCCGTCCCGCCATCTACGAGCTGAAAGATGAAAAGACCCTAAAGGACGCGTTGAAGCTGGCGGACGGCATTATCCCCACCGGTTACCTGCAGAGACTGCAGATCGCGCGGGTGGAGGACCACGACAAGAAGATCGTCACCGATGTGGACCTGGACCCTAAAACCACCGGCAAGAGCCTGGATAATCTGGCCGCGGGGATCGGTATCAAGGACATGGACCTGGTCAAGATCTTCCCCATCGACAGCACTCTGCGCGGTTACGTGCGCCTGGACGGCTACGTGCTGCGCCCCGGCGACTATGCGCTAAAGCCCGGCATGCGCGTCGACCAGTTACTCCCTCTGGATAACATGCTGCCGGAATACTATACCGAAGCCGGCCAGATCATCCGCCTCTACCCCCCCGACTACCACCCGGAGATCCTCTTCTTCAATGTCGGCAAGGCCTTGGCCAAAGATCCGGCAAACGATCCAGAACTGCAGGAGTTCGACACGGTCCGCATCTTCTCCCGCTGGGAGATGGAGGAGATGCCCCATGTCAGGATCAGCGGCGAGATCCAGAAGCCCGGCGATTATCGCCTGTTCGACAAGATGCGGGTGCGCGACCTGCTGATGTTTGCCGGCAATCCCAAGCTCACCGCCTACCTCAAGGATGCCGAAATCACCCGCATCGATAAGACAACTTCCTCGGTAACCAGCTACCCGATCCGCATCGACCTGGGAGAGGCGCTCAAAGGCAATCCAAAGGACAATATCCTGCTGCAACAGTTCGATGAGCTGACCGTACGCAAGATCCCCAACTGGGCCGAAGAAAACGACCGCTACATCGCCCTCAAGGGTGAATTCGTCTTCCCAGGCGTCTACCCGATCTTCAAGGGAGAGCGGCTCAGCTCGGTCATCCGCCGGGCTGGCGGCTTTACTACCAAGGCCTACCTGAACGGAGCCAAATTCACCCGCGCCCAGGTGCGCGACCTCCAGCAAAAACGTATGCAAGAATTCGTCGCCAGTGCCGAACTCGAGGTCAACTCCAAGATGGCCGAACTGGCCTCCACCTCCAGCAGCCAGGAGGAACTGGCCGCCAACAAGGCCTCCCTGGAAGGGATCAAGCGCAACCTGCAGATCCTCAAGGGCTCCAAGGCCGAAGGACGCGTGGTTATAAATCTGGATCAGCCCGACAAATTCACAGGATCGCCTTACGATGTGGAGGTAATGGGCGGGGATACGCTCGAAGTCCCGCAAAACTCCAATTCCGTCTCGGTGCTGGGCCGGGTCGTCAACCCGACCAGCTTTGTCTACCTAAACGACGAATCGGTCGATTTCTACCTCAAGCAGGCCGGCGGCACCACCAAGGACAGCGATGACGACGAGATCTACGTCGTCCGGGCCAACGGTTCGATCTTCAGCCGCCAGCAGTTCTCCTCTTTAGGACCGCTTTTTGGCGGAGGTTTCCAGAACCAGCCGATTACTTCGGGCGACACCATCGTAGTGCCGCAGAACTACGAAAAGACCGCTTGGTTGCGAACCATCAAGGATATAACCACCATTATGTCACAGATCGCCATCACGGCCGGCACGGTACTTCTGGGGTTAAAATAGCGAAGGGAACTGCACCGTTTGTTCGAAACAACGAAACAATGATTTAGATCACCAAAATAGCAATTAAATTATTCATATTTTGACGTTGTGATATTGCAATCGAATCGGCAAACAGAGTAAAATTGCATTTGATTATCGGTGACTGCGGTCAATTTTTGTTCGCGATTGGGGGTGCGTTGGGCCATTAACGTGCACCCCACAAGCAACCGTATGCAATTAACCAACTCTGGATAAACATAGGGGGAAATATGAAACAAACGTGGCTATTACTGGGTTCCATGCTGGCGCTGCTCATGATCGGCACTGCCTCTTGGGCATACGACGTGTCCGGCACGATCTACGACAGCAGCACCAGCCACGCGCTTGCAAGCGGCGGCCGGGCCTACCTGATGGTTACCGACCAAAACGGCAACTCAACCGGTTACGGCACCAGCCTGACCGCCGCTGATCCCGGTTATCCCAGCTACACCATCAAGGGGCTGCCGAACGGCACCTACCAGCTTCACGGCTTCATCGACACCAGAGGCAACGGCATCCCCTATGCAGGCAGTCCCATCGGGGGCCTGGTGAGCGGTGATACCTTCACCGTCACAAACAGCGATCTGACCGGCACCAACGTCGGGTTCATTGATCAGACCTGGCAAGCTGGCGACCCCACCTATCCCGCACCATCTGGCGGCGTAATGGCCACCCCGGGTAACAGCAGCGCCATTGTCTTCTGGGACACCCCAAAAAATTTGAACGAAATCGAGATTGCCGACCACTACAATATCTACTGGGGCACTAACTCCGACGTGGGGCCGGGCAACACGGTCGGCGGCGGAAACGTTACCGTTTCTTCCGGTGGTGACGGCGGCCATTACCTGATTTCGCCTTTGGCCAACGGCTCCTACTATTTTGGCGTCGAAGCGGTCTACAATGGAACCACCAGCGTCATTACCCGAACCGGGGACGCTACGGTCGTCGGCGGGGCAACTACTGGCAACACGGTTTCCGGCACCATCTACATCACAGACAGCAGCGGCAACCCGGTAAGCACCGACAAACCCGTTTTCGTGGCCCTCTCCCAAGGCGATTGGCCGCTGTACATGACCTACCTGCCGGCCCAGGCCACGGCGTCATTCCGCAACTTCTCCATCCCCGGCGTGGCTGCGGGACAGTATGAGCTGTTTGCCTTTGTTGACCAGAACAGCGACAACCAGAAGGATGCCGGCGACTGGGTCAGCCCGGAACTCGACAACCTCAGGCAATGGATTAACGTGCAGGCCGACCTGACCAACCAAACCGTCGCTGTCATCAAACAAAACGCCCAGCAATTTCTGACAACCAGCTACGGTTACAACGGCTCTCCTTCTCCCGGTTATAGCCTGGAATTCAACTTCAAATCGGCCGAGAAGAGACCGGCCAAGATCGAAATCAACGCCGGGACCGACCTGTCCGCAACCAGCATGACCCTTAACGGCTACGGCGACTTCAGCCTGTCGACTCCGGTTCCTACTCCGACCATCGGCGATACTTATACCGGTACGATCACCTACACCGACAGCTCAACCGAAACCTTTTCATTACAGGTAAGCAATGTCATACCGGTCATGCCGGTCCAGTCGTTTCCCACTCAGCAAACCGGTCCGGCAAGCACAGAGCCGACCTTTTCCTGGCGTCTGACCGGTCTGCCGGCAGGCGGCTACCGCTATCATATGAGCATGCAAGACCCCAATACCTGGGATTCGCTGATGAATCAGTGGCTCGATGCCGACACCCTTTCGACCCCAATAGATCCGGCCATTGGCTCTCTGTCACAAAACACGCAGTACAACTGGCAATTGGCCATTGTCGATCCCTTCGGCAACAGCGCCGTATCCTGGTACGGTTTCACTCCGCAAGCCAGCGGCCCGACCATAAGCTCGGTCTCCCCATTGCCCCTGGCCTGCGGCTCAACTGACCCGATCACCATCACCGGTACAGGCTTCAGCAGCACCACTACCGATAACCATGTGTTTTTCAACAACTCAGGCGAAGCAACCGTTAACAGTGCATCACCCACCCAATTGGTCGTACAGTTGCCTACATGCAATTCTAGCAATATCTCCACCGGGCCGGTTATAGTCAGCGTCAATGGCGTTTCCGCTTCTTCCGGCGACAATTTCATACCGACCCTCAGCTACAATTACAACGTTTACAACAGCACAGGGTCCCCTGTCACCGATGCCACCGTGCAAGTAGCCGAGCAACCCACCATCACCACAAATACAAACGGTTCAGGCAATTTTACCCTCAGCAACATCCCGACCGGCATCCCCTTTAGCCTCAAGATTACGTCTCCATCCTTTGCCCCACCGATCTATTCGGCCGACATGGTTCAATTCGCCAATTTTGCCAAGACCGGCGGCTTCTACATGTATTCCCAGAGCGATGTCGATACCTGGAACGGCGGCGCAACCGGCAAGGGGCTGATCAGGTCCAAGATCACCGACAATACCGGGGCCAATCTTTCCGGAGCGACTGTCGTGGCAATAAGCGTATTGCACAAATCCGCCACTTATTATACTGTCGTCTATGATGACAACTCCGGCAATTTCTGCCAGAGTTGTACAACAACCGGCACGAATGGCCGCTATTATGTGCTCAACGTGGATGAGGGCGACACGGTAGCGGTTTCCGCTTACAAGTCCAATTACAACTTCCAGGTGCGGACCCTCAGGACCCATGCCGGTGCCGTCAGCGAAGCCAGTCTGACCGGCACCCCCGTCCTCAGCATCACCAGCTTAAGCTCTACCAGCGCTGCTGTCGGCAGTACAATATCCATCTATGGCAATAACTTCAGCAGCACCCCAGACAACAACATTGTCACATTTTCAAATAACCAAACCGCAACCGTGACTTATGCCGACACAACACGCCTGGATGTAACTGTTCCGCAATGGACACAGCCTGGGCCAATCACAGTTAATGCGAACGGCCAGACCGCAACCTCTGCCAGTTCGTTCTCGGTACCAGCTCCGACCATCACCAGCTTTACTCCGACCCAGGCACCGGTCGGCACCCAGGTAACCATCACCGGCACCAACTTCAGCCTGAACACCTATCTTTCTGATAACCAGGTCTCCTTCAATGGTGCCTATACAAATATCATCAGCAGCGACGGTACCCATTTGGTAGTGAATGTCCCGTATGGCGCTTCAACCGGCAAAATCCAGGTACAGACCACCGGCGGTTCGGTCCAATCAACAAACGACTTTACTTTGCTTCCCGATCCGGCCATCACCTCGGCATCCCCGTTGAGCGGTCCCATAGGAACACAGGTTACCCTGTCCGGCACATTCTACGATTTCACCACCACCAATTACCAAGTACTGGTCCAGGGAATTCCGGCCACGATCAATTCCGTTAACTCGACCAGCCTGGTCTTCACCATTCCAAACGGCATAAGCATAGCCTCGACCAGTTTTTATCTTGAATACAATGGGCAGACCCGCTACTCCGGCACCTTCACAGTCACCACCAAACTGACCCTTTCCCTGACCGGTCTAGGAACGGTGAACGACCTGTACGGATCCGGTTTCACCTGTTCAAGCGGCAGTTGCACCCCTGATTTCAACCTCGGCACATCACTCAATCTCTCAGCGACCCCAACCGCTGGTTACCTCTTCCAGGGGTGGAGCGGCGCCTGCACCGGCACCGGCTACTGTCAATTGACCATGGACAGCGACAAGAGCGTCACTGCAACCTTTACCCTGGTGCCATACATCAAGATCAGCATTAGCGGCATTGACACCTATTATCCGCAGTTGCAGGACGCCTTTGACGCGTCAGTCAACAATGATGTCATCAAAGCTCAGGCGCAGGTGTTCACCGATTTGGATCTGGTCTTCAACAAGTCGGCTACCATAGTCAAGTTTGATGGCGGTTACAGTGACGGCACATTCACGACATACAGCGGCTACACGACCCTGGATGGCAAGATGTCCATGCGTGGTGGCACCCTGAAGGTGAGCAAGTTGAAGATCAAGTAGGGGGTTGCTCAAGCAGCTTAACCGTCGAAGATCTTTGGGATTATGCTTGCTGTTTACAACTTTTTCAGCTTCGAGATTACTTCAAGATTCCTAAGGATTTATGATTCAAACTCCCCGTAATCATGATGTAATCTTGAGGCGAAAGAGCATTCCGCCCCCCTTAAGGCTTGGTATTTTTCAGAAATAACTGATCGGAGACTAAACAAGAGATTAAGAAAGGTTCCAAAAAACTATAATTTGTGATATTTTTCACCTAATTCTTTATGTGCATGTGTCATATTACAGTTGCAGACAATTATGACTAGCGATCAGCAGCCTGATAACAGGCGAATCATTTTAAAAAACACGTTTAAAAATCATTAATTGCCAACAGTATTAAAGGCTATTATAATGCGCATTAATTTTAATCTCACAATAACAGATTCAAGCTTATAAAGCGGACGCATTTCAGTCATCACAGTCAATCAAACAAAGGCAAAGACAAACTTAAAGGAGGAGATTATGAACATTCTCAAGGTTAAGAAAAGCATCACCCTGCTGGTTGGTATGATAGCTATTACCGCGCTTGGCGGGATTGCACAGGCTGAAACACGGTTCGCGGTGCAGGATTCGACAGGGACCACGGATAAGATGGTGGTGACGGATACAGGTGCTGTGGGAGTTGGAACTAATGCGCCGATCTCATCTATTCATGTAGTTGGGGCTACTAATGCTTCTGCGCAACTAATTACACACACTAATTATACTGGTTCTGCAGGTGGTGGTAGTTTCATCGGTTTACACAATAATGCCAATGGGGCACTTCCAGCTGCAAATGACAGATTAGGTTACTTTTATTTTGGATCAAAGAGTGGTAATAATTACAGATTAGGTGGCGGCATGTCAGTATATGCTGATGGGCCATGGACTGATATGTCTTTGCCAACGGCCTTTAAGTTTGAAACAGCTCCAGCAACTACGAGCACAACTGTTGTATCACAAAGAACCGAAAGAATGAGAATTACATCAAGCGGCAATATTGGCATTGGTACTGATGTACCTAAACAGGCACTAGAAGTTAACGGAGGAATCAGAATAAATAACATCGGAGTAAGCTTCAGGCCTGTAACCCCGAAACCTGCTTGTAACAATACTACAGGACCAACGACTGATAGCGGAGTACTTTGGTTTACAAAAGCTGGCGATGGGTATAAAGATACTTTAGAGATTTGTGCGAAAGACGCTAGTAACAATTATGCTTGGAGAACTATTTATTAAATTACAGTTTTATTATTTTTGAAGTTGCGCCCTATACAATTCCCACTTGTATAGGGCTATTTTTTCTGGTGTTTTGGAGCAATGATGCAACAACCCGACAACGACATCGAACATCAATCTATAAATTCCAACCCTGATACCATAAATTTACTTGATTATCTGGAGGCTATCGCCAAGCATAAACGGATGATTATTCGCACCGCATTAGTTGTTTTCTTTCTCTCAATTATATACAGTCTCCTCCTTCCCAATATTTACAGTTCCACCGCGAAGATTATTCCGCCACAACGGGATCAAGGTCTAATGAGTATGATGATGGGGCCAATAGGCGGCAGCATGTCCAGTCTTGCAGGTGATTTGTTGGGCAAAGGAAGTCCTGCTGATATGTATGTAAGCATCCTTGGCAGCGATGTGGTTAGCGACGCCATCATCGATAGGTTCAAGCTAATCGAAGCTTATGGAAAGAAGTATCGTATCGACACCTACAAGGAGCTTGACAAAAAAGTGGATATTACTGCCGGCAAGAAGGACGGCATTATTTCCATTACAGTTGAAGATAAAGATCCTAAACAGGCAGCTGACATCGCAAATGCATATATTGAAGAATTGACCAAACTTACAGTAGACCTAAATATATCGGGTGCCAGCCAAAACAAGGCTTATTTGGAAGAACGTTTGATCAAAGCAAAAGTGGACCTGCGCAATGCAGAAGATTCTCTTAAGTTTTTCCAGTCTAAGAACAAGGCTGTTGATATTACTGAACAAGCCAAAGGTACTATCAAAGGTGTGGCAGATTTGGAAGGTCAACTAGCCATTGAGGAAGTAAAGCTTTCCAGTTTTAAACGGATTTTTACCGACGCCAGTCAAGAAGTAAAAAATCAGCAGGCTGTTGTTGCAAATTTGAAGGGACAGATCAGCAAGTTTGAAGGAATGCGTTCAGGTGATTCTATTCCTGGCGTGGGTTCAGTTCCGGAATTGGAGCAGCAATATCTGCGTTTGATGCGAGAATTCAAAATCCAGGAAACGCTTGTCGAGTCTCTCACTAAACAGTATGAGATAGCAAAGCTCTCTGAAGCTAAGGATATTTCAAGTATAGAAGTTTTACAGAAGGCCCGTGTTCCAGATAAGAAGACCAGACCAAGACGTACTGTAATGGTTCTTTCAAGCACATTTACAGCAGGATTTATTGCAATGCTGTATGCTTTCATCATTGAGGCCGGTGCACAAATGCCAGAGGAAGATCGTATACGGCTTAAAAAGATCATGGCTATGATTCTTGGCCGCACACTAAAAAGCAAAATCCAAGTCTAGAATTCATTCCCCTTTCAAAAGAAGATGTTTTCATGAGCAAACCAATTTACGTTACACAACCCTACCTACCACCTCTTGAAGAGTTCACTCCGTACCTCGAACAGATATGGGAGAATAAATGGTTAACCAATGGTGGTCCATTCCACCAGCAATTGGAGAAGGAACTTGCCGAATATCTTGGCGTAGAACACCTGTCCCTATTTACAAACGGCACTATAGCTTTATTGACTGCTCTTCAAGTACTGCGCATAACTGGTGAAGTTATTACTACTCCTTATTCTTTTGTCGCCACAGCCCACTCTTTATTATGGAACGGGTTAAGACCTGTCTTTGTGGATATCGATCCAATTACCTGCAACATGGCCCCGGACAAGATCGAACAAGCAATAACGCCACATACTACTGCAATCATGCCAGTACATTGTTATGGCACTCCATGTAATGTTGAACGTATTCAACAGATTGCCGATACCTATGGTTTGAAAGTCATCTACGATGCTGCCCACGCTTTTGGGGTAAAATACAAAGGAGAGAGCCTGCTGCTTCATGGCGACTTATCAGTTCTCAGCTTTCATGCGACAAAGGTTTACAACACCTTTGAAGGAGGCGCAATAGTTTCCCCCAATGCCAAAACCAAACAGCGAATCGATTTCCTAAAAAATTTTGGTTTTGCTGATGAAATAACCGTTATGGCTCCTGGTATCAATGGGAAAATGAGTGAAATAAATGCTGCGTTTGGTTTGCTGCAACTAAAACATATTGACAATGTCATTGAAAAAAGAAAGGTGATAGACGCATTCTATCGCAAATCGTTTAATGGAGTTAAAGGCATTACTAGTCTGACTGAGCCGGCAGACACAAAACGCACCTTTTCGTATTTCCCAATCCTAGTCGGAGATGAATACCCTATTTCACGTGACGATCTTTATATCAAGTTAAAAAAGCATAACATCTATTCCCGACGATATTTCTTTCCGCTTATTAGTGAGATGCCAATGTATCGAGGGTTGCCGTCTACAAACAAGACTAATCTGCTATCGGCACATATGATCGCACAGCAGGTATTGTGTTTACCAATATATCCGGATTTATCTATTCAAGACCAAAAAACTATTTTAGATTTAATAACTGGAGAGTTCTAATGTCTTTCTATAGAAATGAAGAACTGCAAGAAATCGGACTTGGATCTTTTGGTAATAATGTTCTTATCTCAAAAAAAACGTCTCTATATAATCCTTCTAAAATTCACATTGGCAATAATGTTCGCTTGGATGATTATTGTGTATTGTCTGCTGGAGAAGGTGGCATAACAATCGGTAGTTATGTACACATAGCAGTATTTTGCTCGCTTATGGGAGCTGGTAAAATTACGTTGTCCGATTTTAGTGGATTATCATCGCGTGTTTCAATCTACTCCAGCAACGACGATTACTCAGGCACATATCTTACAAACCCTACCGTACCCGATGAATATAGGGGTGTAACCTCTGCAGATGTTTATGTTGGTAAACACACAATTATCGGTGCAGGTTCAGTAATTTTACCAGGCGTGGTACTTGAAGATGGCATATCAGTTTCTTCTTTAAGCCTCGTAACAAAACGATGCACGGCCTTTGGAGTTTATTCAGGGAATAGACGTATTAATGAACGAAATCAGAATCTTCTTATTCTTGAACAAGACTTGTTATCAAAATACACTACATATTAATAATGCCCCCCCACCTCAATGATATCGGTAAAACCGCATTTCATTGCGTAATCTGAACAGCAAATGAATATGTGTGACCCTGGCAATCATAAATGAAAATACTTCATATTATCAATGACGAAAAATTCATCGACACAGCATATAGACTATTTGAAGCTGTTTCACCAGGCAACAACCAATTTTTATTGATTTCTGAAAGCAGCACCATTACCTATATCAAAGAAACGCCAGTAAAATTAATTTCTAAAAAAAAGTTACTGGACGCTGCATTTTTAAACACACTAACACATTATGATATGGTGGTTTTGCATTATCTTGATAACATCAAATTACAACTTCTTACTTGCACACCACAAAACGTTAAATTCGTTTGGCTAGGTTGGGGGGCAGATTATTATTATTTGATTTACACCAATCCAAGTGAGTTACTCAAGCCGCTCACACAACATATATATTATAAACACCGAAAACCTATAATAATCAGAATAATTACAAAAGTTATTAGAGAGCTGCTGTCCAGTAAAATTTCAAAGTCTGAAGTAATCAATAAAGTAAGTTATTTTGCTCCAGTTCTGCTAGAAGATTATCAACTCGTAAAAAATGCGCTGCCAAATTTCAAGCCTCAGTTTCTTTCATGGAACTATGGTACATTAGAAGATGACCTGATTAAGGGGCTAGAAAAAGTTTCTATTTCAGGTGATAATATTCTTTTAGGTAATAGTGCCACTTATTCAAACAACCACTTTGATAGTTTAGAACTTCTAAAAAATATTTCACTATCTGGGCGAAAGATATATTGCCCTTTAAGTTATGGTAATTCAAACCTCAAAAAAGATATTATCACAAGAGGTAAGAGACTCCACGGTGAAAACTTTATCCCCGTAACTGATTTCATGCCTATAGAACAATATGTACAACTAATTTCTTCCTGCTCCATAGTCATTATGAATCATTTACGACAACAGGCGCTTGGCAATATTGTTATAATGATGTATCTGGGCGCGAAAGTATTTATTGACAAACAAAATCCTATCTATAGTTTTTTTAAAAAAGAAGGCGCTTTTGTTTACAGTTTAGATGATTTTATATCTGAACATCCCCATCGACTTGATATGGTCTCTGTTGAGCAAAATCGACATATCTTGCAACGCCATTGGAGTAGAAAAGTAATTTTGGAAAAAACAAGACTTCTTATTGAAACAGTCACATCACATTAATTCTTATACAGAGTCTAATATTCTATGATCAGTAAAAACCACTCAAATCGTAAAGCGTACAACTGGCTGGCATATAATTGCAATGACAAGCTTCTGCATAAGTGTTCTCATCTATACAAAGGCGTATTATATGATCTTGGATGTGGTGAATCTCCATACAAGCAGTTCTTCCTTAAATATGTAGATGAGTATATTGCAGTGGATTGGGCCGACAGCTTCCACGATACTAAAGCCGATATTATAGCTGATCTGAACGCACCTCTACCTATTGAATCAGAAGTTGCAGATACGATTGTGTCTCTTTCGGTTCTTGAGCATTTATGCGAACCACAGACCATGCTCAACGAAGCATTCCGTATCCTTAAGCGAGGGGGGGTGGTCGTGTTACAGGCTCCCTGGCAATGGTGGATACACGAAGCACCGTATGATTTTTTTAGATATACACCATATGGCCTTACGTATTTATTCAAAAAAGCTGGTTTTGTAGATGTGCTGGTTGAACCGCAAAATGGTTTTTTTACTATGTGGCTATTGAAATTCAACTATTTCACGAGTCGCTTTATACGCGGTCCTAAGCCGTTGCGGTGGTTGATCAGAACAGCAGTGACACCATTCTGGCATTTAAGTCAAATAATAGCACCTCTGTTGGATTCACTGGATCATAACTGGATTGCTGAAACAAGTGGATATCTTGTAACTGCGAGAAAACCTTGAATCTCAAAGACAAGACTTTTAGCGGTGTTAAATGGACAACCGCTTCTACTATTCTAGTTACCATTATTCAACTTCTACAATTATCAATTTTAGCTCGGCTTCTTGCACCATCAGATTTTGGACTCATGGCAATAGTTATGGTGGTAATTGGTTTCAGTCAGGCTTTTATGGATATGGGAGTTAGCAATGCCATTATCCACAAGCAAACAATTACTCAAGACCAATTAAGTACCCTGTATTGGCTAAATGTACTTACTGGTTTTTTAGTATTTATTGCTATTTGTTTACTTTCACCACTGATGACAATATTTTATAAAGAAGCAGAACTAACAAAACTCACAATTTTAGTCGGCCTGACTTTTTTGATCCAACCTTTTGGGCAGCAGTTTTTGGTCCTTTGGCAAAAAGAGATGCGTTTCGTCGAGATGGCAAAAATTGACGTTGTAACCAAGTTTTTGTCACTTGTTGTTTCGGTTGGATTTGCACGCGCGGGGTATGGTGTATATTCTTTGGTTTATGGAACACTCTCAGCCGTTATTTTGCAAACCGCTCTTTTTTTTATTTTAGGGGTCAAAGAACATCGGCCACGAATGATATTTCGACGTGGCGAAATAGATGAATTTATAAGCTTTGGCCTATACCAAATGGGGGAACGTACCGTCAATTACTTTGGCTCACAGATTGATGTAATACTCATAGGCAAATTACTCGGCACTGAAGCGCTTGGTGTCTACAATGTTGCTAAACAACTTAGCATGCGTCCAGCGCAAATTATCAATCCAATAATAACCAAGGTCACTTTCCCAGCGATGGCCAAGGTGCAAAATGATATCATAACACTCAAGAGAGTTTACCTTAAAACAATAAATTACCTTTCTTCAGTCAATTTCTTGATTTATTCAATTATGATTGTATTGGCACCTAATCTGGTTTTTATATTGTTTGGAGATAAATGGATATTGGCTGTGCCGATAGTGCAAATACTTTGCATTTATGGGGCGTTGAGATCAACAGGGAACCCCATTGGTTCCTTGCTCCTCGCAAAAGGAAGGGCAAATTTGGGTTTTTACTGGAACCTTGGCCTGTTATTGTATATTCCAACCGTGATTGCGATTGCCAGTAAATGGGGGGTTTTAGGTATATCATGGATGCTTGTCTTCTTGTCAGCATCTCTTATTATTCCCAGTTGGTATTTTCTAGTCAAACCACTTTGTGGTGCGACATTTACTGAGTACCACAAACCAATTATAACAGCTACGCTTATTGCCATGCTTACCATTGCAATTGGTCACATGCTTCATAATTTGTTTTTATCGCGTTTTTTAACAATTGGTGTTGAGTTATTAGTTCTTACTACTATCACGGGGTTATGTAACTACATTTGGAACCGCGAATTTGGAATAGAATTATATAATATGATACAGTCAAATAAGCGCAAGCAATATTAATATTATTCAACAAGGAATATATTTTGTCATCTTGCTCTATATCGATACAACCAACTGTAAGCGTTATTATACCTACTTATAATCGTTCTTCCACGATACTACGCGCAATAAACAGCGTGATCAACCAAACGTACAAGGATTTTGAAATCATTGTTGTAGATGATGCATCTCAAGACAACACTGAGGAGATTATACGCAACATTACGGATGAACGCGTTCACTATATTAAGCATGCCTTCAACAAGGGTGCTAATGCTGCTAGAAATACCGGAATTAGACAAGCGCGTGGAAAGTATATAGCTTTTCAAGATAGCGACGATGAGTGGCTAGATGACAAATTACAGCAGCAATTATCAATATTTGACAACATTGACAATGTGGGGGCAGTACACACAGGCTACATTAGGCATGAAAATGGAGTGAAGGAGTATCTCCCTAAAGGAGAACTCAATATTACAGACGGAATGTTACATACCTTGCTTCTATATGGTAATTTTATTTCGACACAGACATTAGTTGTATGTTCTGAACATCTATACGCTATTAACGGGTTTGACGAGAATCTTCCCCGTCTTCAAGATTGGGAACTTGTATTAAGATTATCCAAGTTATGTAAATTTGTTTTTATCAACAAGCCTCTTGTAAATGTCTATTTCAATCCGGGGTGCATTACCTCTAAACCAGAAAAACGCATTATTGCAATGAAATATATTTTAGAAAAGCACTCAACTGATTTTACAAATCATCCTTTATCACTTGCTGAACATACATACAATATAGGCAACGATTATCTTTCTTTGAATAATCGCAAACTTGCAATATCATATTTTTGCAGAGCCTTTAAAATATCAAGAAAACCAAAGTACGCTCTTGGTATATTTCTATTATTTTTTGGCATAAAGACATTCAATGCAATAAAACGATACAGCAAATTAATTCGAAACTAGCCACAACATATTAAGACCACATATGACTTTTAAAGTATCTTCACTTCTATACTTAACACTGTTTTCAATGCTTGTTTGGCCGCCTTATATAGGTATGCGTTTAAGCTTGATATTTATTCAGCCTTTCAAGCTGCTTCTCCTAGTTTTCCTCGTGATATCATCAATTAATTATCTAGTTAAACCTTCATACTTCTTAGGTCAAATCAGGGAGCTGTTCAAATCGACTATTGGTAAATGGGCAATTTGCTTCTTAGCTTTTTCAGCAGTTGCAACTATTGCAAATGGTATAGACTCAATTTCAATTAAATTCATATCAAACTCTGTAATCCTACTTCTGTTATGCCTGTTTGGCGGGTTTTATTTTGATGAATGCGAATACAAATGTTCACCGCTAGTAGTATTAGCAGTTATTGGTGGATTATTAGGCTTATTTGGAGTTCTTGAATTTATTACTCAATCAAACTTTTTAAAACAGTTTGCGGTAATTTCAAAAGACAAAGCCGACATTGCGTTCATGCTAGTTGCAGCTTCTGACAAAACACGTGGTTCATACAGATCACAAGCAACATTCATTCATCCACTTGTACTTGCTCAATTTCTCGTTATAGCTATACCATTCATTTATTTAAGGTGCAAACAAGCGCCTAACTCAAAATCCCGTATTTTATACTATTGTCTACTTGTATCTGCTGTATCCGGTCTGTATTGCACTGGTTCACGTGCTGCATTTAGTGTTTTATTGATATTCATCATCTTATACATACTGGCAGGTTCTCGATCGATTTTTTCTGCAGCAAATCGTGGCATAAGACTGGTACTGCCAATATTTGCTTCTATTTTTTTAGTTATAGTGATTCTTATTTTTATTAATATCATTGAAACCAAGTTAAAAAAATCTTCTAAAATTGAAACTTCCAGTACAATTGCAAGGCTTATAATGTTAGAAAATACCATCGATGCGGTACGAGATCGCCCAATTTGGGGATGGGGACCTGGCACTGCTGCAACTATAGCTGGAATTGATAATGATAGTGGTGGAACAATAGACTCTTTTTACATGACAACTAGCGTAGAGCGTGGTCTGCCAGCCCTTTTGTTATTAATCATACTTCAATTGAATGTTATTTGGTATGGGTATAAGCGATGGGTTAAGGCAAAAGATAAAGAGAGTTTTTTCATCGGTGTAAATACTATCGCTTTATCAGGGTACTTTTTGATCAGCTTAATACTTTCAATTGATTATTTAATGCCATTAGCTTTTTTTCTTATCGGTTTACAGGCTAGATCATCTTTTAAATCGATTAATTCTTCTATGTTAACAAGCTGACTAATGTTTATCGTTTATTCTAACTGCATGTCAAACAGGTTTTTTATATGAGATATCAGCGACTTTTCATATTTTTTAGTATAGCATTTTTGCAAATTCTTTTTGCTTCACTTACACAAGGTATAGACAAATTTATTGTTAATGATAATCAGATTGTTACTAAGAATTTTTTGGGCTTTGGAGCTGAGTGGGACACATATTATTATAACGGATATAATATTTCTGATAAAGACTTCAAGCTAATTACCGACAGAATTTCGAATATGAAATTACCAATAGTTAGAATAATGGTGCTTGGCAAATACTGTTATTTAGGTAATGGCAAATACAACTGGAATTCTGATTCAATGATATCAATATACAAACAGCTGGATTTTTGTCAGAAAGAAGGAATAAAGGTAATTGTTTGTGCATGGGGGGCAGGCTATAATCCAAATGACTGGCTGAAGATACATGATGTTTCTGGTGTGGATGATCCTAAATATGCTGATGTAGTTGGTACTATCATGGATTATCTGCTGAATACGAAAGGTTATACTTGCATCAAATATTTTTCTACAATAAACGAACCTGATTTACAACTGAGAAATAATTGGGGCATGTGGTTAAAATGCATGAATAATTTTGCAGATAATTTTAAAAGGCATGGACTGACTCATAAACTGATACTGTTGGGACCCGAGATAACTGAATCCAATGCTGATAACTGGTTAAAGAATAGTAGCGTACAACTCTCCTCACTCTTAGGTGTTTACAGCTTACATCTTTATGCTTCCCGGAACTTAGTGAAGTCAGGTGGCCTGGAGTCCATTATTCTTAAAAACATGAAATATGTATCAAACAGTAATTCGGTAGCCGCTAGCAAGCCGTTTTTCATTACTGAGGCTGGTATGAGCGATGATTTCAAACCTCCTTACGGCAATCCTCACATATCTGATTTCCAATACGGAATCTTCATGGCAGACTACGCTGTTCAGGCCGCCAGAGCAGGAAGTTCAGCTATTCTTGCATGGATGTTGGATGATAATTCTCATAAAGATTTTTATTGGGGAATGTGGGCTAACAAAATAGATAATTTTAAAATCAGACCATGGTACTATGCCTGGTCGTTACTCTCCCGAATTTTTCCAAATGGAGCCACTGTATATCGAGTTGAACAACCAAAAGATATAAGGATATTGGTCGCCAGAATTCATGGTTCAACTGATGAATATTGGTCAATTTGTCTAGTAAACCGTGCATCTAGTTATAAAACAATGGGCATTAAGGTACCGGAAGCAAAGAATACTCTATTCAGTTATTTCAATTATTATTCTAATGCATCAACAAATGACGTAGATTTTTTCAATAAATCAGTTATTAAAATGAGATCCGATATTAGTGGTAGCATAATTGTTAATTGCCCCCCTAATTCAATTGTTGTGTTAACATCACTTCAAACATGAACCAACCAAAAGTATACATAATAATCGTTAATTGGAATGGTTGGCGAGACACAATTGAATGTTTGGAAAGTGTATTTAGATTAAACTACCAAAACTATACTGTTATAGTATGCGACAATGATTCCACCGATTGTTCTATTGAACACATTAGTGCATGGGCTAACGGTTGCCTCAATTCATGGGTCAAAACAGATAATCCCCTAAGAACACTGACATATCCACCTATTGACAAGCCTATTCCATTTCGAAACCACAAATCAACCTCAGAATATGATTGCAATAGGCACGAGGTTCCACTGGTATTTATTAAAAACTCTCAGAATTTAGGTTTTGCAGGAGCAAATAACGTCGCCTTAAGATCTATTTTAAACACTGATTATTTCGACTATGTCTGGTTACTAAATAATGACACTGTTGTCCATCCAGATTCCCTTAATCAACAGGTTGCAAAGATGATGAATCGAGTCGAGGCTGGAATTTGCGGGTCCACATTATTTTTTTATGATCAAGTTGAACTTGTGCAGAGCCAAGGTGGATCTGTTTACAACAAATGGCTTGGTGTTGCTGCCCCTATAGGGGCGAACAAATCAAAGAGTTCTATATTAAGTGAGGCAGAAGTCGAACATCAAATCAATTATGTTGCTGGTGCCTCGATGCTTATTAGTCGCAAGTTTTTGTTAGATATTGGCTTAATGTCAGAGGATTATTTTCTATATTATGAAGAAATAGATTGGGCAGTCAGAGGGAGTAAATTATTTCATCTTTGCTATGCTGAAAAAAGCATCGTCTATCACAAAGAAGGGGCATCAATAGGTTCTAGCAGTATTTCTAAGAACAGAAGTATTATATCTGAATATTTTATGACAAGGAATAGATTCAGATTTACTTATAAGTTTTATCCTTATGCTTTACCTTTTGTTTATCTAGGATTTATAATGACAGTTTTCAACAGGATCCGTCGAAGGGAATGGGGCAAAATTATACCTATACTAACTGCATCTTTACTTTTCATGAAACAGTCCGAATGCTACTCCCCAAGGAATCCTTCTCAACACTGAATAATCTACCTTATATTCATTTTGAGCTTTTTTTATTTTATTTGCAGGTATAAAAATCGCTTTTGCTAAATAATGTATTGACGGGTATAGATCTGGCTTATGACTAAACGAATAATAATAATTAGCCCGCTAGGATACACTGGTCTCGCTTACTATGACTATTCTCTTGCAGAATCTCTCCAAGTTTCTGGTAATGATGTTGTATTGGTGACTTCCAAAGGGTGGAAAGTGCAGGACAGACCTCGAACATTTCAAGTATTACCGCTGTATTTTAATCCTAGCACATCATCCTGCGGCCTTGTTAAAGGGCTTTTATACTTAGCAGCAACTTTCAATGTAATTTTATACTTGGCTAAAACCACTTCGATCAACTCTGTTATTCAATTTGAAATGTCCGAATTGCCTTGCGTGGATTGGTTAGTGTTCTTATTTTGCCATTTACGCAAATTGAAGGTAGTCTACACTCCCCATGAAATAGTGCATAACAAAAATTATCCCGGCAATACGTTTTTCATGAAAACAATGTATCAGCTAGCAAACAAGGTCGTAGTTCTTAATGCGAAAAATATCAAAGAGTGTGTAGCTAATTACGACATCCCAAAAAGCAAAATTGCAGTTATTCCACATGGTAACTATAGTTATTTCACCAACAGTATTTCAAAAAAGAATGCTCGCAGCAAGCTAGGTTTTCACGATGATGATGAATTACTGCTTTTTTTTGGGACTCTAAGGCCAGATAAAGGCCTTGATATTGTTTTAGACGCTTTACAATTACTGTCATCCAGTTCGCCAAAACTTAAGCTTCTCATAGCAGGTAAACCTTTTGGAGACATGTCAGAAGCATTCATAAATTCGATGATATTATCCAGAGACCTGAAAGATCGGGTGATTTTTCATGGCAAATTTATTCCTGACAATGATGTTGACTATTACTTCTGTGCTAGTGATATTTTACTTCTGACATATCGTAGGGTTTTTGAGAGCGGAGTACTTAATCTTGCTCAAACCTACGGCAGAGCTGTCATTTGCAGTGACCTTCCAGAGTTTAGAGAGTCCGTACAACACCTGGTAAACGGCATGCTTTTTCCTGCAAATAACTCAAAAGCACTAGCCTTAACAATATCAGAGAGTTTAGCGAATCGCGAATATGACGAGCTCGGTAAGCGCGCACAAAGAATATCTCAAGAAAAGGGTGACTGGCATATGATAGCGAACAGTTATGCTAATGAGTACAAGGATGTCGGATGCAAAAGTTAAAAATTGCACTAATTGGTACACGTGGGGTTCCTGCAAATTATGGCGGCTTTGAAACCTTCTATGAAGAGCTTGGCAAGAGACTGGTTGCTCGTGGGCATGATGTTACGGTCTATTGCCGCGACAGTTACTACCCAGACAAGCTTGATAGCTATCTGGGGATGAGACTGGTCTATCAACCGAATATTAAGAAAAAATCCCTTGATACTCTTTCACACACACTCTTTTCCATCCTACACGCAATTCGTCAACCTTATGACATATTTATGATATGCAATGCTGCCAACAGCCCTGTTTTGTTAATTCCACGCCTCTTAGGTAAGCGTATTGCAATCAATACTGATGGTTTGGAGTGGAAACGAGGCAAATGGGGCAAGTTAGCAAGGACATACTATAAATTATGCGAGCGAATCTCCACAGTCTTGGCACATCGTGTCGTTGCTGATTCACTCGGGATACAGGATTATTATGCTAGCGAATACAATGCATCTACGACATATATTCCGTACGGAGCCTATCAAGCCGAAAGCAAAAAACCAGAACTACTCGACAAATTTTCTTTAAAACAAGGTGAATATTTTCTTCAGATAACCCGTTTTGAACCTGACAACAATCCTTTGCTGACAATACAGGCATTTAAACAGCTAACCACAGACAAGAAGTTGGTAATTGTTGGTGGGGTCCCGTATGAAAGTTCTTATTCACGAAAGATTGCATCAGAAGCTGCCGGCCACCCAAACATAGTCCTGCCCGGACCGATTTATCACAAGGAGCTGCTTAATGAAATATGGTACAACTGTTTTGCCTATATTCATGGTAATGAGGTGGGCGGAACCAACCCAGCTTTGTTACAAACGATGGCAACTGGCTGTTTCACCATAGCAATTGATGTTTGCTTCAGTAGAGAAGTCTTGAATGTGGGCGGAATATATTTTAGTAAAAACTCTTACGATCTTGCAGATAAAATGCAGTGGGCGCTCACAAATCAGAATGGGCTTGATTCGTTTAAAATCGCTGCACAAAATAGAATAAGAGAGCGGTATTCATGGGATTCGGTGGCTGATGATTATGAACGCATGTTTTGTGAGATGCTAAGATAAATTAACTCAACAAAGTTTATTAAATCAACTTATTATTGAATTCTGCTATAAAACCTTCTGAATATAAAACGAACCAGGTTCTTTGGCTTTTGTCAAAAATTGGCATTTCTCTTCTAGCTGTTTATAATGATTGTGGTGTAAATAGTTTAATGCTCCGATAATTTTCCAATCCTTATTACATGACATAAAAGCTTCTAGTAAATATTGCTCATTCCAAAACCTCACGTTATCAACTACCCATTCTCTTAAATAATCATTCGGGGAAAATATATCATGAACATGTACAATAACCCCAGTGTTGAGTGTGGGGATTAACTCTAAATACTCGAATAGAACATCACCTTGTGGCCTGATGATATGAGATGAATCTATAAATAGTATATCGTTATTTTCTAATTCAGAGAAAATATCTTTATTTACTTCTTCAGCTCTTTGCCTAATAACAGTCACCCCAGTTTTTTCTAACCAAGGCATTTCATAAGGCTCAATGCATAAATGCTTACATTTAAACTCGGGGGATTCTTCTTGGTTCTTTTTAATGGCTTTGATTGCCATCAATGTCGAATTACCACTACCGATTTCTATTATTCTTCTCGGCTTCTTAAGCCTTATCAGATTATATAAATATTCAGCGTCGCCACTTTCAAACGAGCCGTTGTTCAGATAAAAAGATAAGTCATTATTTTTTACATCTGGAATATCTTTTAACTCATCATTAAAGTTAAAACATTTCAAAATGTGAAGTTGTTCATCAGTATTCCAATCGATTCCTGGAAGATTACGATGTTGGTCCAATGGGTAGCGCAGCAAACTGCTATCAAAAAGAGGCTCATAGTAGTGGTTGCATATCGGGAATACACCTACTTGCATTAAAGTCCGCTTACAGGATGGCATTCTCTGAATGCCAAATACTCTGATTGCTTTTAAAAGATACGCAGCCAAATAGACGATAGGTACTAGGACGCTATCTAATAACGGAAATATTTTCTTTATAATATTCTTCAAGTAATCTCCTGAATTTAACGGCAAAAAAATGTGGTCAATACACCAGAGCTGATTTCTCTGTACATTACGAAATAGTTTTATTATCACATTTCAATTTTGACTGCACCTATAAATGCTTAAAACATAATACCCATAGCTGGCGTCCCCCCCCCCCTTGAAAAATTGTTATAGGATTTATGGCGGTGCAAAACGGCTACGACCAAGTAAACCACATTGGTGATGATCTCCCATTGTGCTTGACCTTGATCCAGACAGCATCCAGGTAGACGATGTGGTAGACGTCATCCAAGGGGCGGTTTTGCCAAAGTCAGACTTGATCGGTTACCGCTTCGGTAACCTGCAAGATGAGGGCAAGAAACACCTCAGCCCCGTACATATCTTCCCGGTGGATCTGGATATCCTAGTGGTAATCCCACGGGCATACACGGAGATGATCTTATCGTCGAAGCCTTTAAGCGGCTCTCCCCTTTGGGGTGCGCTGTAATGGGTCCGAGATCCTGTTGGAATCTCTCATTTCAATTCGATCGCCTCGTAGCTTACACTTTCTTCCTCAAATAAGCAGCCTCTTCACATTCAAGATCCGTTTTTCATTATATAGACCTAAATTTTATCTTCTATATTGCTTCATACCTTCCGTTCGTGATAGATAAGATTATGATATTATTGCCCCCTACTCCGAGGTTTAATAAATGCTGAAGCAACAGGCTCGCCTCCTTACCAGAGTAGCAATGGCTTTGGATGCCGCCATGATCGTTGCTGCATTCCTGATATCCTATCAGATTACAGGGCATTTCACCCATCTCAAAAGTATTGGTCGCTACAGCTGGATACTACTCTGCCTCATTCCGATCTGGCTCTACCTGCTGACCCGCTTCAACCTGTACGCATCCTTGAGAACCCGTGATATCGGAGAGATTATTGCTGATATCCTCAAAGTTCATGTCATCGGCGCAATTGGCATCGCATGTATAATCTTTCTTCTGGAGCCGACAGGCTTCAGCCGGCTGTTATTTGTTATCTGTATCACCTTTTGCTTTATCTTGATCTGTACTGGAAAACTTTGCATAAAACTGATTTTGGCAGGTATCAGACGACGCGGATACAACACTCGCAACCTGCTTATCATCGGCTGCAACCCAAAATCCGAGGAGTTGATCGACCTTATCAAACGACATGCCAAGTGGGGGCTTAACATCATCGGAGTGATGTGTGAAGATGGGTATGGCGACAAGACATTCCAGGGCTGCCAAGTAGTGGGCAGCACCTTGGATATCGTTCTTTTTTGCAAAGACAATCCAGTCGATGAGGTTGTCTGGTGTACCGAGCGAGGAACCGTTGAAGAAGAAAACACCTTCATTGCCTTAGCTGAGATGGGCATTACCTTCCGCTCGGTGCTGGATTACCGCACCTTACCCACCACACGTACCGAATTATCACTTTTCCACAGCAGGATTCCCATTGTCACCTTCCATTTCAAAGCGTTCGACTCCGGCCAACTCCTGGCAAAACGAATACTGGACATTATCGGATCAATAATCGGCCTGGCAATTACCCTGGTATTGCTACCCTTCATAGCGTTGGCCATCAAGCTGGAATCTCCGGGATCGGTGTTTTTTAGTCAGGACCGAGTGCGCGAAAACGGCAGGATTTTCAAATGTTGGAAATTTCGCTCAATGATCGCTGATGCGGACGAGTTAAAACAGGAATTGCTGGACCGCAATGAGATGTCCGGCGCCATTTTCAAGATCGCCGATGATCCTCGCGTCACCAAAGTAGGCCAGTTCCTGCGCCGGACCAGTCTGGATGAACTGCCACAGTTCTGGAATGTCTTGCGGGGTGAGATGAGCTTGGTGGGAACACGTCCTCCTACCCCGGACGAAGTTGCATCCTATGAAAACTGGCACCGCAAGCGTATCTGCATCAAACCCGGTATTACCGGGTTATGGCAGGTAAGCGGTCGTAACCAGATACAAGACTTCGACGAAGTTGTCCGGCTCGATATCCGCTATATCGAAGAGTGGTCCCTCTGGTTGGATATCAAGCTCCTTGTCAAAACCATCTGGGTTGTGTTTGCCAGGAAAGGCGCACTTTAAGCAGACTGCCACAATTCTAGAAATCTCATTCATATTATTGCTGTAATATAATGTCCCTCAAACACCATGAGGCTAACCAACGGAGAGACGATGCGGATTATTCCTTTTCTTGCCACCAGTTTGTTTGTATCCCTGTTGACACTCCCACTTTCATCACATGCCCTTGAACTTCCACCAGTGGAATCTTTTCACAACGGTCTTGGGCTGCAAGGTTACACCGGTATTTTCAACACCCCCAATGCCCATGTTACCGATGAGGGGTGGTTCTACGCTCTGTATTCAAATCAAAAGGAGATCAACTGGCGAGAGAGGGTACCTTTTGAAGACAACTACCTCTTCTCGGCCGGTTTGTTCAATTTCCTCGAAGTAGGCGGCAGGTTCTTCGAGGCGCCAGGTGCCGGCCGCGACCTTTCTGCCAACTTCAAGGTCACCAGCGCTCCACTGACACGCAATTATCCGCTCCTGCCGGTTATCGCGGGGGGGATGCAGGATCTTGGCGGGGGTGCCGCCCTACTGCAGACAAAGTACATTGTCGCATCGGAAGACATCTGGCGCTTCCGCTTATCTGCAGGCTATGGCAGCGGGCCAAACAGGATGAAAGGGGGCTTTGCCGGCGGCGAGTTCAAGGCCCATGACTGGGTTTATCTGCTTGGAGAGTACGACACAAAAGAGACCAACGTGGGTGCCAGGGTTGTACTGCCCCAATTCTGGAAAATCCCTATCAGCTTTACAGCCAGTGCCAAAACCTCCCTTGATTACAAGCCTGGCAACTTTGACATCGCAGTGGGACTGAGCGTGCCGCTGGATTTCAAGATCAGAAAACAGAAGTCAGCGGACAGTGGCCAGGAAGCAATGGCCAGGGAACCTGAAACTGCGTCTGCTCCGGTAAAAACTGTTTCCGGGGTTGGCACCGCCAATCAGCCAGCAGCAAGCGAAGTAGTCGTAAATAAGGCTACGATGCCTGTTTCCGAAACCTCTGTTGCCGTTCCTCCTATTGCCAAAGGCGAAACAGGCAAACTTGATCTCAACAGGTTGCGCGACCAGCTCATCCAGCAAGGTTTCCTGAATGTAAGGGTTGGAACCAGGGAAAAGACCCTGGTGGTAGAGTACGAAAATGCCCGCTACAACCATAACGAACTGGATGCCCTGGGTCTGGTAGCCGGCATTGCCACTGCGGCCGACGGACAGTCGCAATACGATCGACTGGAAATCGTAATCAGACGACGGAACATCGCCATGATGCAGGTCAGCGTTCCCTTTTCCTCCCTCAGATCCTTCTTTCTGGAACATGGCAATACCAGCGACTTGAACGCCATGATGGACATTTCCTTGGGCGTGGATACTAATGGCGTACGTTATCAGGAAGGGGACCGCAATTCCAGTTTCCTGAAGTCGTCACTGGTGCTCACCCCCGGTTTGACTACCTGGGTCGGGACTGAGGTAGGGGTCTTCGACTACGTATTTTCACTGAAACCGGAACTTACTGTGCAAGCATGGAAAGGCGCAGCCCTGAACGCCCGCTGGGACATCCCTGTTTCGTGGAGCGACAATCTTGAAGACGGCAAAACCTTCCGCAACAGCCGCAACGATCCCCAACTGGATCGCCTGATGTTCTTTCAAGGCTTCAAACCGCTTCCCGACGTAATGGTGAACCTGGGAGCAGGTATGTATGTCCACCATGTCAACGGCACCATCAATGAAATTACGTGGACCCCTGGCGATGGTTCCAGCCGCATCCACCTCTCGCAAGGCTGGACCGAACATTCGATTACACACCAGAAGAACGAGATCTACCTTGCCGCCTATCGTTATTATTTCAGTCCGCTGGACCTGTCGCTGGAAGGCACCTATGGCCGCTTCTGGGCCCAGGATCACGGTTTCAGCCTGGAACTCAAGCGTTTCTTCGACGACACCGCCGTATCGGTGTACTACAAGAACTCGAAAGCAACCGACAGCAAGAAATGGGAAGCTGTCGGAATCCAGTTCAGCTTCCCGCTGACACCGCGCCAGGATATGAAACCATACGTCGTACAGGTGCGCGGTAGCGATGAATGGAGCTATGCTCAGGAAACTACTTTAAAGAACAACAACTACAACAACAAACGTGGCACCCTCAACTACCTGGCACCATATCCTCTAACCCTGACGCCCAAGCCAACTTCCGGTCTTTTACAGGCTTATCAGAACCGCGACCGCCTGAATGCCGCCTATATCAGAGCGCATCTGGAACGCCTGCGGGAAGCCTGGATGAAATTTAAAGATTGATCAAGACACTGATTTGAATTGACTTTAGGCGGTTTTTTATTATAGTTTGCAGAAACTTTATAATATTGTTTTGTCGCACGCAGATAGTATCCAAAACCAAAGGAGGAATAAAAATGAAACATGGACTGATCAAAAAGTTTTTGGCATGCGCAGCAACACTGACACTCGTTGCCGGCTTGACAGCTTGCGGCAGCGACACAACCCCCATCCCTCAAGGACAAGTAGTCAAAGGGCCGGTCTTCGGAGCAACAGTGAAAGATGCCAATGGACATGTAATCGGCACAACCGATCATAGCGGAAAATTTCCTCTGTATGGCGTTGGCCCCTACACCGTAACCGGCGGTACCTATTTCCCTCTTAAAGCGGACGGCACTTACAGCAACGTTGCCTTGAATGCGCCTGCAATGAGCGCCCCTGCCGGCGTAACGCAGGTAACCCCGCTCTCGACCCTGGTTGCAAACGCAGCAACTCCTGCGGAAGCAGCCGCAATCATGACGACCCTGCAAAATATGGGGATCACCAACCTCAACTCTGATTTATCTGTAAAAACAACTGCAAATGCAAGTGCTTGGATACTCTCTGAAACAATTGGTGCTGTCCTTACCCAGGCGGTTTCCTCAGGTGCAACAAGCACCGAGGTAGGTAACATCATGAGCGCCATCAATACTGCCTTGGCAACCGCAAATGCCGGCACTCTGACAACAGCCGCACAAATCAACGCCATGGTACAGACCCAGCTCACAGCAACTCTGGGCACAACCGACCCCACTCTGGCAACTGCTTTGTCATTAGCTTCCACCACCATCTCCACTGGTGCAGGCACGGTTGTTCCCGGCACTGTTCCACCTATTCCTACTACCGAAACCCCTGTTACAGGTGCTACCGGCGGGACCAGCGGCGGGACCACCATCTAATAAGCGCATTTTTGCATCACAAAACCGGCGTCTTCGGACGCCGGTTTTTTTTTGCCCAATGTGTTTCATAGATCAGCAATGAAGCCCATTTTTTTTCGCAACCAGATTACGGCATTTAGCCGACAAGCGGCAGTTTCTGAAAAGAAGTTGGCCCATTGGCTGACCCCGCAACAATGGCATGTGGCGAAGCCACCGCAACAAGCAACATTTCTGTTTTATGTCAACAGGTTGCGCATTCAAGAAAATATATTATTTTGCGTACGGTTTTTGCATCTATTTTTAAGCAATGCTTTTGTATCTACCCAGATATATTGGGATAGGGACTAAAATCCAAAGCCTTGTACAGGAATATAAACGGACCTGATTAGTACTGATCTGCCGCAATAAGGTGTCATCTCCGAATGGTTCTATCGGGGATCCATGTTTTTCAATCAGTTTAACATCTGGATTCCGGCTTAAAGCTTGCCGGAATGACAATAGCGGCAGATTAGTGCTAACCATGAAAACGGATGAGGCGGATAATACCTTTGGAACAGAGAAACGATTCTTTTGTTTGAACCCGAGATCGAATGTTTTTTGTGGGTTAAGCATGAAACGCCTACTAAGTGAAATAACGGCAACTTTGTTGCTGGTTCTGCTGACTGCTGCCATCTGTCATGCAAATCCGTCCATCACCGTTGGATCGGCAAGCGCCACGCCTGGAAGTACAGTGACGGTGCCGGTTACGTTGGACAATTCTTCAACTGTTCTGATATATGGCATTACTATCGATATTTATTTTGACCAGACAAAACTCTCATATGTTAGTTGTGCGTTGAACGACGGTACAGCGTGTGACTACACTCTAAATGGAACATACGTTAATGCCGGCTCAAATGCTTTGGGTAATATAAGATTTTTCAGATTCAACTCTGATAACACAAACATTACTCCTGGAGTACTGGCTCAACTTACATTCAAAATCGATTCCAATGCCCCGCCGGGAACGCTAGAACTGCAAAACACTTACTATCAGATATTTGATACAGACTTAAATGATATATTAGCTTCAGATATAAATCTGATAAACGGCTTCATCACCGTCCCAGACACGGCAGCGCCAACCATAACCACCCCTTTCCTGCCGTCCTCCTACACCAGTTCTACGGTCCCCATTACCCTTAACGCCACTGATAACGTAGCAGTAACCGGTTATTGCGTGAGCGAATCCCAGGACCCTGGCAGCTGTTCCTGGAGCGGCACAACGCCGACAAGCTACAACTTCAGTGGCATTTCCATTCTGGTTCCGACACAAAGAACGCTTTATGCCTTTGCCAAGGATGCCGCTGGCAATATCGGATCTGCCTCCGCAAGTGTAACGATCACCATCCCCGACACAACCCCTCCTGTGGTAACGGCATTCAGCGGTCCCTCAACATCCACCAGCCCGACCATTTCCGGGATAACTTTAAGCGCCACTGACAACATATCCGTAAGTGGCTACTGCCTCACCGAAACAGCCGATTACGGCAATTGTGTCTGGAGTGCCACGCCACCCGCCAGCTTCACATTCAGCAATGTCCCACAGGGTGTTGCAACCGATATGGTTATTTACGCGTGGGCCAATGACGGGACAAACGTTTCCCAGCCCGCATCCTTTACCGTCACGATCACAATACCTTTGAAGGTTCTTATCATCACCATCGACGGCAGCGGCACCGTAAACAGCGATGCAAACATTAACTGCTCCGGCAGCCTGTGCATCAAGGGTTTTCCGACCGATACTGTTGTTACCCTCATGCCTACGCCAGGCACCAGCTCCATTTTTGCCGGTTGGAGTGGCGACTGTACCAATACCAGCGGTAACTGCGTTCTCACCATGACAACAGACAAGAATGTCAAAGCTACCTTTCAACTGACACCGCCGGTTTGCATCAATTACCCATCCTCCTGCTACCAGACCCTGCAGGATGCCTATGACAATGCCACCGACGGCGCAGTGATCCGGCTCAAAACCGGCGCCTTGACAGGCACCCTGCTGGCTGCCCGCTCGATCACGGCCACCGTTGAGGGTGGATATGACGCAGGCTACGCAACCATGACGGGGGAAACGGCTATAGATGGTTATGTAACGGTAAGGTCTGGCAAGGTAAACATGAGGAAGGTGCTGGTGAAATAAGCCTAAAACAGTTCAACACAGATTATCGTTGTGCGCCAAAACTCACAAAGCCCCCAACAATTTGTGCATCTGCGGTATCACCCTCACATCAGGCAACATGCTCGATGCCAGTTCCTGCAAGCGCATCAGATGGCCCGCTTTTATGCCGATCAAACCGTCTGCAAGGGTTATTGGCTGGATAAATAGAGGAATGGTACTGTCCACCGCTTCGATGATGTTGCAGGTCTGATCGATCTCTCCCAAGTCCGTTTCGTCACCCACCACGATTTTTACCGATACATCGCGAGCATGGGCGGTTTGCAGAAAGAGCCGGTGTAAATCCCAGAGATTTTCGGTACAGCCCGATGTGGAGGGCAGCTTCATGTCCATGCTGATGTAGTCCACATGCTGAATAACCTGTTCCAGAGCAATGTACATGGTACCGTTGGTTTCCAGGTGGATGGGGAGCAGACCGCGCAAATCGGGGAGCCAAGACTTGAGCAGGTCGGCGGAGAGCAGTGGTTCACCGCCGGTGATGCTGATCGAATGGTGTGCTCCGGGCAACGCGGCCAGCCAGTCGGCGATGATTCCATGGATCTGTCCCACCGCGAGAGGTTGGTTGAGGAGGCGAAACGCGGCGGCGCCAGGTTTGGTCTCCACCCGGCAAAATTCACTCTTTGCGTGATCTGTATCGCAGTATTTGCAGTCGAGATTACAGTCAGTCAAACGGATGAATATCTGACGCCGTCCAGCCAGGTACCCCTCACCCTGGATCGACGAAAAGATCTCGCTGACATAACCGCAATCATTCATAATAACAGGCCGATGCATTATCAGATTCCCAGACTGCCACTGATTCAACCTTGATATTGTCGTTGTTCAGCCGTTCCGACAAGCGGTGGTACAAATAGCGGGAAATGTATTCCGAAGAGGGGGAAATATTCTGAAACGCGGGGTTCTCGTTGAGATATTTATGGTCCAACTCTTTGATAATTACCCCCGCTTCGCTCTTCAGAACCTTGAAGTCGATGCCGAGCCCGGCCTTGTCGAGCTCACGGGCCGTTACTGTGACATCCACCTTCCAATTGTGACCATGCAGGTTCTCGCAGTCTCCCTGATAGTTAATAAGATTGTGGGCCGCGGCAAAGCTCGTGCGAATGGTAAGTTTGTACATGGTATCTCCGGATATTGGTAATGGTTTTATCTATTATGTTACCTTTGCGAAGCCTCAAGCGCCTGTTGGATATCGGCGATGATGTCGTCGCAACTTTCCAACCCGATGGACAGGCGGATAAAGTCGGGCGTCACCCCCGAAGAAATCTGTTCTTCCTCGGATAGCTGCTGATGCGTGGTCGAAGCCGGATGTATCACCAACGACTTGGCATCGCCGATATTAGCCACATGGGAAAGAAGCTTTACGTTATCTATGAACGACTTGCCTGCCGCGAGCCCCCCCTTGATACCAAAGCCGATTATGGCCCCCTCCCCTTTGGGCAGGTATTTCCTGGCCCGCCCATGGTCCTTGTGGCTGGCAAGGCCGGGATAATTGACCCAGGCCACCAGCGGATGTTTCTCCAGCCAAGCGGCAACGGCCCGGGCATTTTCCACATGACGGGGCATCCTTACATGCAGGGTTTCCAAACCTTGGATGAATTGGAAGGCATTGAAGGGCGACAGGCAAGCGCCGGTATCGCGCAATAAAGTGACCCTCATTTTGAGGATGTAAGACAGGTTGCCCAAGGCCTCCCAGAATTTGAGGCCGTGATAGGCCGGATCAGGTTCGGTGAATTCCGGGAATTTGCCGTTGTTCCAAGGGAACCGGCCGCCATCTACCACAGCGCCGCCGATGCTGGTGCCGTGCCCGCCGATAAACTTGGTGAGGGAGTAAACCACTATGTCGGCACCGTGCTCCAGCGGCTTGAACAAATAGGGTGTGGTCACGGTATTATCCACCACGAAAGGTATGCCGGCCTCCCTCGTAATCCGGCCAATGGCCTCGAAATCATCCACATTATTCTTTGGATTCCCGACCGATTCCATGTAAACGAGGCGGGTATTCCCGTCAATCGCCTTCCTGACATTCTCCGGGTCGGAGGTATCGACGAATTTTACCGTAATACCGAATTTCGGCAGGGTGTAGTGGAACAAGGTATAGGTCCCGCCATACAGGTAACTGGTGGAGACAATATTCTGGCCCGCTTGGGCGATGTTGAGCACGGCATAGGTAATGGCAGCCTGCCCCGACGCCACGGCCAACGCTCCAACCCCGCCATCAAGGGCTGCCAGACGCTGTTCCAGCACATCGGTTGTAGGATTCATGAGGCGAGTATAGATATTGCCGAATTCCTTCAGTCCGAACAGGTTGGCGGCATGCTCCGAGCTCTTGAATACATAGGACGAAGTCTGATAGATTGGCACCGCTCGGGACAGGCTTGCTGAATCCGGTGATTGTCCGGCATGAAGCAGCAGGGTCTCTATTGCTGGCGTTTCGGTTTTCATGATTATCTCCTGACATAAATGCTTATCTTAAGAAAAACGTACAATTGTACTGCGCACAAGTCAAGATCTTTCATTCCATTGCTGATTTATACTGTGTATTATAGCGCTCAAACCCTCTGACAGCAGCCCTTCCCGACTGTTTTGCATCATACATGGCTACGTCAGACGCACGAATCAATTCGACCCTGGTTTCGGCATCCCGTGGGAAAGTGGCCACACCAAAACTGGCAGTGAGATGAATAGGTATATTGTCATCGGAATAAAACTCGGTATTCTGCATCAGGGCAAGCAGCTTGCTAGACATTGCCAGCGCATCCGCCTTTCCGGTCTGGGGCAAGATAATCGTAAATTCATCGCCTCCGTATCGGGCAGCCATGTCGCTGGTACGGATATTCTTCCCGATCAGCCTACCAAATTCACTCAGCATCCTGCTGCCCACCAGATGTCCATGGGTGTCGTTGATGGTTTTCAGATGGTCCAGATCCAGGAAAACCAGTGACAGCTCGGTGTTATACCTCTTGGCGCGCGTGATTTCATAATCTATCAGCTTTTTGAAGTGACGCGAATTATAAAGTCCGGTCAAGTCGTCGGTGATCACAAGTTCATTGATTCGATCATAGTTGCGGGCATTTTCCAGAGCAATGGCGGCAAAGTCGGCAATAGCGGACAGGATAGCCATGTCGGCATCGTTGAAAACCAGCTCGTCCAGGCTGTTGATCAATTCTATGACGCCAATGATCCTTTCCTTGATCTTTAAAGGTACACAGACGATGGACCGGGTAATGAAAGACAGCTCCTCATCGATGTGCCCCGAAAACCGTGAATCTTCGCGCACATCCGAGATCAACAGTGGCTTGCCGTGCAAAGCGACCCAACCGGCAATCCCTTCTCCCATGGTGAGTTTGACCCCCTTCAGATGTTCGGCCACGGGTGATACGGCTATCTCAAAGGTAAGATCGCCGGTTGCCTCGTCAATGAGCAAAAGAGACCAGGCCTTCGGCTTGATCAGGCGGTCCACCTGCTTCATGATCGATGCCAGGACTTCATGGACATCCAGGCTCGAAGTCAGCGCCTTACCAATCTCGATCATTGATGACAACTCTTCGTTGCTCCGTTCGAGAAGGCCCAACAGGACAGCGCTGTCGTCGGAATTCATGAATTATCTCCTCTCAAATCGTGATTGTCTGGCCAGGGCTGAGCCTTTCAGGACGTGGCGGCTCATTCAGGGACGTTGCCAGCAGAAAGAAGAAAAACATGACTGCAGTCATAATCAGCAGAAAAAGCGGCAGCAAGCGGACACCCGTATCGCGGGCGTTTCCGGGCAGTATGAAACCGAACACCGACATCACGGCCCCGTAACCTCCTATGGCTGCGGCCCAGAAGATTCCGAGGCTGTATAAACGCTCTTCTGAACGAATGGAGAGCCCCAGAAGATCGGCAATACCGGCATGATAAAAACTTGCCAGGATTATCATAAGCAATGCGGCCAGGATAAAACGCATGCCATTGCGGACTGAACGCTTACGCATCAGGGCATCCTCCTAAAACCGGTCTCAAGAGCACCATGACAGATCTCCGATTCCAGGCCTCAGTATCTCCGGAACATCCCTGACCAGGCTCACTACTGAACTCACGTCTGTTGTAAGGACACCTCCGTCAACCACCAGATCCAGCTGGTTGCCGAAGTTCAAATCGATCAATTCCGGGTCACCGACAGGCTCCTCGCCGGTCAGGTTGGCGCTGGTCGTGATAATCGGATTACCCAACATCTGCACAATATCGAGACAGATTCTGTTGTCCGGAATGCGTATGCCTGCGGTTTTCTGACGGGTCAACAGCAGGTCCGGCACATCGCGGGTGGCCTCCAGCACAAAGGTATAGGGACCGGGAAGATAGCGCTTGAGTATTTTGAAAGCAAAATTGCTGACCCTGGCATAGCGGGTCACTTCCGATAGGCTGGGACAGATGAAGGAGAACGGCTTTTTCCGGTCCCGATGTTTCATTTGATAAATGCGCTCGATTCCTTTTTTGTTGAATATGGAACAACCTATGCCATATGTGGTGTCTGTGGGATAGGCAATCACCCCACCGTCACGCAAAATCCGGACTATGCGTTCGATATGACGGGGCTGGGGAAGTTCCGGGTGCACTGCGAGCAGCATTTTGCATTCCTTTCAACAAAAATATTCCCTGCGAAAAATCTGCAACAGGTGGAGTGCTAGACTAAGTAAATAACAATACCTTCAGCTCGCGCTGGACACAACCACGATTCCTGACTCGGTAACCGTATAGCCTTTCCGCCTATCCTCTTCGTGGTCATAACCTATTATGGCATTGTCCGGGATAATGATATTTTTGTCTATTATCGTCTTTCTGATCTTTGCGTACCGGCCGATTGTGACATTCTCAAATAGGATCGAGTCTTCCACGAGACTGTAACTGTTAACCTTGCTGCGCGGTCCTATAATGGATCTCAACACGGTACCGCCGCTGGTTATGCAGCCGGCACACACATATGAGTCGATATTCTGGCCCCTTCGCTCACCCTCGTCAAAGACGGTTTTTGCCGGCGGGAGATTGCCTTGATTGGTGAGTATGGGCCACTTGTAATTATACAGGTTCAATTGGGGTGACACGTGTATGAGATCCATATTGGCCTCATAATACGAGTCGATGGTGCCGACGTCCTTCCAATAGCCCTTTTCCTCAGGTTTCATGCCCGGTATCAGATTATCGTTAAAATTGTAGGCAAACACCTTATCATTATTTTCAAGCATCATGGGAATAACATGGTGACCAAAATCGAGATTCTCGTGCCTTTTTTTGCCTTCCTGCAACACCTCGATGAGCTTCTTGGTGGAGAAAATGTAATTGCCCATTGATGCAAAACAGGTATCCCTACCCGGAATCGTCACCGGGTTCTGAGATTTTTCGACAAATGCCGTTACCCTTAAATCGTCATCGACCGAGAACACCCCGAACCTTTTTGCATCTTCTACCGGCACCTCCAGTGCTGCCAAAGTGACATCAGCCCTGTTCATGCGGTGATAATTTATCATCTGGCTGATATCCATCTTATATATGTGATCGCCGCCGAAAATAGCAACGTAATCCGCGTCCGAGGATTCCACGAATCTCAAATACTGCAGTATCGCGTCGGCGGTGCCTTTGAACCACTCTTCGCTTTCGCTGCTTGTTTCCGGGGATATGGCAACATAGAATTCTCCCAGACCGGTCCATTTGCCCCAGGACTCCCTGATATGCTTGGTCAGCGAATATGCACGATATTGAGTCAGGATGTAGACCTTTTTGATTCCTGAATTAAACAGGTTGCTGAGAACGAAATCAATGATCTTGTACTTGCCTCCAAACGCCACGCTCGGTTTCGGCCTTCTCAAGGTAAGCGGGCTCAGTCGCTCGCCCTTTCCTCCGGCAAGGACCATTGCAATCGTGTTTCTACCGACATTATCGATTGAATACATGTTTCTTCCCCCTTGAGGACAAATGCTTCCGGGTCACATTCCAGGGTGGCTCAGAAGTTAGCCGATGCGAAAGCTTGCTTGCAATTTACTTGATTATACTAATGAAATTCAATCATTTTTAGCGCTAAAGCGGATTAAACTCCCTACGGAATTGGTAAAACACAAAAAAAGCCGAGTTTCCCTAAGGTCCCCGGCTCAATTAACACTGACCGACCACTGTGGTTATTTCACAATCACCACCGAACAAGGTGCATGGTTGGCAACCTGCTGTGATACCGAGCCCATGAGCCACTTTGGAATCCTGGATTTCCCACGCTGCCCCATAATGATCATGCTGCATCGATTTTTTAATGCAAATTCTATGAGATCATCGGCCGGATGTCCGGTAACTATCTCGGCCATGATCGTAACTCCTTTAGATTTGGCTATTTCCTGAAGTTGTGTCAACTGCTTCTCGTACTGTGCCTTGGCTGCGTTGATGATCGGCTCTATATTCATGGGCACGTCTATCTGTTCAGCCAAATGGACCACGGAAAGCGCTGTTATTTCGTAGGTAATACCGGTACTTGTGGTTGCCAGCTCCAAAGCGAAATCGAATGCTTTCCGGGATGGTGGAGAACCGTCAAATGCAACTAAAAGCTTCTTTGTTTCAGGCATAGTTTCCTCCTTTTACCGAGTGGCTATTCAATTAATAAAATGCCGTTACTGCTCACAAGTTGGACCGACTGCCAGTTAAATTCTCACCTTACGGAGCATTATCACCTCCCCTTGCAAAGTGTGTAGACCACTAGGTTATTCTTATAAAATCAAATTTGAAGTTGTCAAGGAAAGCAAGGGCGCAAAGAACAGAAAAGTCTAATATTATTACGCTTTCTAATACCCGATAAAAATGCTATTTTTAAATTAATAAAAGTTTTCACTAACGCTGTACAAACAAAGAAGAAGGTCATATGGCGCCAATATTACGCAAATATTTTCTATCGCTGTCATTACGGTCCCATCTGCTCCTGGTTACTGCCCTTCTTACCTTGCCCGCAATAATGCTGATTATCCATTTCGGTCTGCATGAACGGAACGAGGCCATTCAAAAAGGGATCGAAGAAACCAGAAATCTGGCCTATGGAATTGCCTCGGATCAGCAGAATTTGACTAATGCGGCCCAGCAACTGGTGACGGTCCTGTCCCAATTGCCGCAAGTGAAACAGCACAACAAAGTTGCCGTTGACAAAATCCTTGCCGATGTCCTGAAACTCAACCCACAATTCGCCAATATCGTCATTACCGACAAAAATGGTGATGTCTGGGCATCCGCCTTGCCAACATCCATCAAGTTTTCATTGAAGAACATGCGTACCTACCAGAACGCCTTGATGACACATAGGTTCTCATCGGGGGAATACGTCGTCGGCAGAATCTCGACAAAACAGACCATCGGTTTCGGCTACCCGATTATCGGCTCAAAAGGTTCAGTGGAAGACGTCATTGCGCTCAATATCAATTTTCAGCATTTCAATGAATTGCTGCGACAATCCGGCTTACCTGCCGGCGCAATCTTTACCATCTACGATCACAACGGGATTGTCATCGATAGCAATCAAAATTCTGAGCTAACCGGCAAAAAGGCCCCGGAAGACATACTGCTCAAAATTGTCAATGGTCCGGTCAACGAATCCTATATTGACCCCGGCATGAGCGGGCAAAAACAGATAATCTCCTTCCAGAAGCTACGCTTGAAAGACGAACCATTTCCTTACCTTTCCATATCCGTGAGCATTCCTTTAAAGTCCACGCTTGAAAGGGCGGATCATGAGCTATACCACAGCGTTGCGCTGCTTTCGCCTTTTCTTCTGATCTCTATCATCCTAACCTTTATTATTGGCAAATACAGTTTTGCGAACAGAATCAGCAAAATGGAGGAAGCAGCAAAATCTTTTGCCAATGGCGACTTCAATATTGGCATTTCAGATTACGTTGCAGGAGGCGAACTTGGCAAGCTTGGCCGTTCACTCGAAGAAATGGCCGGCAAACTAGACGCAAGGGAGCAGGAACTCCGCAAAAGCGAGGAAGAGTATCGTTTTCTTGCCGACAACTCAGCCGATATCATCTGGCGACTGGGAAGCGATTACCGCATCAACTACATTAACCCGGCCGATGAAAAGTTACGCGGTTTCACCCGCGACGAGGTCATAGGGCAACCTTTAGCCAACCTTATGCATCCGGAAAATGTTTCACTTCTACTTGAGAGGCAATCGCATCGCATTGCGCAGGAAAACGCAGGCATAAAAACCGGTCTCAGCCGCTATGAAATGCCCTTGATATGTAAAGATGGGGGTACTATCTGGGGAGAAGTGCTCTCGTCGCCCATACGTGACGAGAACGGCGATATAATCGGCTACCATGGTGTGGCAAGGGACATCAGTGAACGCAAAAAAGCCGATGAGGAGCGCGAAACATTAATTAGCGAACTTACGGAGGCCCTTGCCAATCTCAAGACAATGAGCGGTTTGCTGCCAATCTGTTCCAGCTGCAAGAAAATACGCGATGACAAGGGCTATTGGAACCAAGTGGAAATATTCATAAGCGGTCATTCCGATGTACTCTTCAGCCATAGCATCTGCCCGGAATGCGCTAAAAAGGTTTACCAGGAACTTGAGTCCGACCAGCAAACTTGACCATCAGGACTTCACACTCCACTTGCTGTTGAAGCGCATCAAGCCACCATCCATACTCAAACAACAAGAGGCCTGCGGCGTAATGCCGCAGGCCTCTTGTTGTTTTTACAGGTCGTGATTACAAGGAACCGTCAGTCTGCCTGATTCACCCCGGCCGAACCGCTGATTCCTTACGTGCTTATTTTTTCTGCGACGGCATGACCGGCAGATCATGCACATCGATGTGGCAAGTGAGGCAGCGCGGGAACTTATCATGGATCACCTGTTGATGAGGTTTGCCATGACAGCTGGTGCATTGCGGTACAAAACGGTGCTTATCCTTGTGGCAAGCAACACAGGCAACGTTCTTATGCTTGCTGGTACCATGTTGCCAAACATTGAATACCTTGCTATGGCAGGCGCCGCATGTTGCTGACGGCACATCTTTTCCATAGGTAATCTGGAGCGGGCGGTGCACCGGATGGCAAGCCTTGCAGGATGCCAGCGGCTGTCCGGGTGTATGTGGTTTGTGGCAGGTCAGGCAGGATGGAATATAGCCGTGAGAAGTGTGACATACCGTACATGCGAGCTTGGTGTGTTTGCTCGGGAATTTCAGGAGTTCTTCGCGAACCGGAGCATGGCAATCAAAGCAGGCAATTGCGAGCTGGCTGGTTGAACCGATCTTTTTAGGAGCATGGGGATTGGTGTGACAAGCTGCGCAGTCCGTGATTTTTGCGCCGTGGGGTTTTTGATGGCAAGAGGCGCACTTGGGCATTATTGCATCCCAGTTCTGTTTACGAGGATTGTACGCATGAAACACATTGTGGCATTTCTGGCAGGCAAAACGGTGCCGACCACCGTCGTCCTTGAGGTTGTTGAACGGACCGACGTGGCATTGTCCACATTGTGACGCTGTAAGCGGTTGCGGCTCGCTTGCATATTGATCAGGAGCCGGCGGTATCGTTACCGTCGCTATCTTGCTCCCCTGCGGAGCTGCCATAGCTATACCCGCAAAGGCCATGACAACCACCAAACCCGACAACAATTTTTTCCAGGTAAATAATCTCTGCATCATCATATATTCCCTCTTTTACAAGAATTTCCCGCCATAGCGGGCAAATCACAGTTCGCTTATCAAACCATCCGGCAACATAGCGTATACAGTTCTATAGCAAGCAGAGGACCAAAATACAATTAAAGCTTATTTTATTAAAAATTTCACATCATTAATAAGGATTGGATAGCTTATTATCACAAGATGGCAAAGGATGAAAGATATTAAAAGATTAAAATTTTAAAACCGTTTAATTTCAATATATTATACTATAAAAAAAGTTGTCCGATTATTCCGTACTGCGCAACAGCTCTCCGCTTCTTTCCGGCAGGATTTTGACAAAACAACTTCGGCAACGGGCCATGACACCGGCCAGCCAATCCGCTTCGGCTTCCTGATGGGAGTGGAGCAGTTCGCGATGGTACTTGCCAAGCAGTTCCTGCAATTGCATGACATCATCCTCATCCGGGTCCAGGACATGTAACCCGGTGCCACTGGCCAGACGCCTCCTCAAGGCCTCCCGGTCAAATCCCATTTCTATATCCAAGTGGCAGTAAACACAGCCGCCGGTCATGCCCGAACAGAGCCATGGACCGGGGTCACCCAGGATGACGACCCGACCGGCAGTCATATATTCGCAGGCAAAGCCCTTGAGGTTGGCCCGACCCGCCAGGTTCCCATGGCTGTCGTCAATCCCGGCCCGGATTCTGCCTCCAAGCACCACATCGGCTCCGGACAGCCGGATACAGGCGCGGCTGTCGGCATCCCCCTGGACAATAAAGGTGCCGCCCTGGGCACCATAGGCCAGGCCCTTGCCCACTGATCCGCCAACTCGCAAACCGTTGCGGTTTTCCCCCTTGAGGATGACGATCTTGCCGCCGCTGGTCGACTTGCCCACTCCATCCTGGGCACCACCTTCGACGCGAATGGCGATCCGCGGTATGGTAAATGCTCCCAGACCGTTGCCCGGGATTGAGTCACGGTGAAAATGCAGCAGCGTACTGCAGGAAGATGAAAAACGACCCTGCTGCTGGCCGCGCATCATGGTGCCGGCCAAGTGTGTGCCAATGGCCCTGTCGGAGCTGGTGGCATTGTCATCATCATAACGGACCCGGTCCTCGCCACTCTCAAAGGCATCGGCCACCAGACCGGAAATAAGCGACGTCAGGTAGTTCAGCGGCTTACGAATAATTCGGACATCGTTCTCGACATTGGATGTCGCCAGGACTGCCGCAGGGGCCAGCAGATCGGTCAGGTCCAGCCGGTCCAAGCCGCGGTTCTGAACCAGATAGCAGGCTTGCCCAACCAGATCCTGGGTCCGTCGAAAACCCAGCTTGGCGGTCAGGATCTTGATCTCGCGCGCCATGCCCCTAAAGAAGGTGGTCTCATAGATGACGCCGTTTTCCAGCACCCTGGGGACAAAGCGCTTGAGCCCACGCTGTTCGGCCTCTTCGACGGTCTCGATCTGGGTGGCAATGCCGACGTGGCAGGTGCCCAGGTGGCAACCGCGGCAGGCAGTGCAACCGATGATTACCATGGCCATGGTGCCGAAACCGACCCGGTTGGCGCCCAGCAACATCAGCTTGATCACGTCCCGTCCGGTGCGGGCGCCGCCATCGGCCCAAAGTTCGACCTTTTCCCGCATGCCGGCTTCGACCAATGCCCGGTGGGCCTCGCGAACCCCGATCTCGGCCGGCAGCCCGACAAATTTGATGGCATGTTTACGGGCTGCACCGGTACCGCCATCGTAGCCGCTGATGGTGATGATATCGGCGCCGGCCTTGGCGATCCCCAGGGCAATGGTGGCAATCCCGGCGACTGCCGGAACTTTGACCGAGATGCGGGCGTTCGGGTTGGCAGTGCGCAACTCTTCGATAATCTGGGCCAGATCCTCGATCGAATAGATGTCGTGATTGTTGGAGGGGGATATGAGCGACACCCCCGGTGTTGCATGGCGGGCGGCTGCGATTTTTTCCGTCACCTTGAAGCCCGGCAGGTGTCCTCCCTCACCAGGCTTGGCCCCCTGGCCGACCTTGATCTCAAGTATATCCACGGAGTTGAGAAATTCCATGGAGACCCCGAAGCGGCCCGAAGCGATCTGCTGGCCGCGGTTCCTGCGGTATGCCCCCAACATGTCGGCGATCTCGCCCCCCTCGCCGTTCATGCAGACAATATTAAGCCGCCGGGCCGCCTCGGCATAGATTCTGAATGGTGTCTCGCCCTGGGACCCGAAGCTCATGGCCGAAAACAGGATCGGCAGATCATGCTCACCAACCGTGGTGTCCACGTCCTCCGGATCAACGGTCAACTCTTCCTGATAACGCAGATCGATCAGATGCCGGATGGCCAAAGGATTGTCCGATTCAAGCTGCTGGATAAGCCGCGACAGATCGGCATAGGTCTCCTCCATCTTGGCCACCTGCCCCACCATCTTCCAGATACACGGATAAAGGCGGAACTGCACCGGCACCGGCTGCTTCTCCCTGCTTCGTGCCACGGCCCGACGGCTCCTGTTTTCCGCCTCCAGGCGCTCCAAGGTAAGGCCACCCTTGCCCGAGCCGCAAAAATTGGGAGTTTCGAAGATTGCAGCCAGGTGGCTGCACAGGCCGATCGAAGCAAAATACTTGCCGTAGCCGCCGATCTCATGGGTTCCCATGGTGGAGATCACCTTTTCCAAGCCTTTGCCCAGTACAGACAGGAGGTTGCGTACACCGTTCTCGTACTCCCCGGCCTGTTCCCACATCAGGTAGGGACAAAGGATATCGGCACCCATGCCAAGGGCAAAGATCAAGTCGTGCAGATTACGGAGCGCTCCGGAGCGGACAACTATGGCAACCTTGCGACGCAGGCTCTCGCCGCTGTCAACGACTTGCTCCTTGAGTGCTTTATGGAGTACTGCCACAACCAGGAAAGGATCGAGAAAATCATGATGGGCTGAAAAAGCGGCGAAATCATCCAGCAGCAGCAGGCGCACCCCACGACGAACAGCGGCCAGAGCTTCGTCTGTCAGCCGGGTCAGTGCCTGCCGAAGCGATTCGTCCCGTTCCAGGGAGCAGGAGAGAACACGGCTCCGCCCCCTCCCGGAATGGGTCAGCAAGGCCTCCAGGGTGCAGGTGCCGAATTCTCCGGCAAGACCGCTTTCGCCGGATGTGTTCCTGCCGCCGAGAAGCAGCGGAACCGCCAGCTCCAGCGCTGGTTGGGGAGCACCGCGCAAAGTGGGTCGCGGGCCTACATAGACCCGCGTGGAGAAGTGTTCCGACTCACGTTCCTGATCGATGGCCGGGTTGGTAACAACCGCCACCTGCTCCTTGAAATAGTCCGAAAGATTCTGGCGGGACAGCGACAGTGGGGCCAAAGGGCCGTCGTAGCCAAGTGAGGCTATGGGGTCCTGGCCGTTTTGGGCCATCTCCCGCAGGTTCTGCACGTCAGTAGACTTCCACGCCAGGGCCGAAAGCAGGTTATCCCGCACCAGCTTGGCATTTTTGCCCCATGCCGCCACAGGGGCATGGGCGGGTGCATCCGTGATCTCCGCGACCCGGGTAAGAGATTTGGCCTGAAGCGACAAGTTGGTCCTGCGGCGAAACAGGGCGAGCACCTCGCGCCTCAACTCATGGTGCTGCAAAAGTTGCGGTTCCTTTCCGGCCGTCAGACGCACGCCCAGCTTCTCGCCAGGCGCCAGCGGCTTGGGATCGCTCAATATCTCCTCATGGGGAACAACCCCAAGCTCGGAAGAGGCAAAAAGTTCCTTATCGGTCTCGCCGACCCAAAGGGGCCGCAGTCCCATGGCGTCCACGCTGAAGACACAGCAATCACCGCGCCGGGCAATGATGGCGGCCGGACCTTGGGCACTGGCTGTCAAGAAACGGCGAAACCATTCGTACATGGCCTGCTGTTCGGGCTCCATGCGATCCATGGCGCTGAAAATGGGAGGAAAGACCAGTTCCATCGCCTCAAACAGGGACAGGCCGAAACGGCAGATCAGCCCTTCCAACGTTCGATTCAGATCCTGGGAGTCGCTCCCGCCGAAGGGGAGAGTCAGGCCGAGCATGCGAGCCTCTTCCCTCAGGCGGGCGATGGTGTTGATCTCGCCGTTGTGGCCCAAAAGCGAAAACGGCTGGGCACGCAAAACCGTCGGCAGGGTATTGGTTGAATAACGGCTATGCCCGATTGTGACGCCGGATTGAAACTCGCGCCTTTTTAGTTCCGGATAGTAGCGCGGCAGGATTTCCGGTGCGCCATGCACCTTGTAAACCACGGTATCGGTAGCCAGCGAGGCGATATGTACCGGAAACTCCTTTTCCAGTTCCATATTAAGGTTGAATAAACGGCAGGTTGCCTGGGCCGGGTCAAGACAACGCAGTGCCAGTTGCCAGAAAAACGGCTCGCCTGCCCTGGCACGGCCTGCCAGCACCTCGCTGCGCACCGGCGCGGGACGCTCCACCAGCACATCCATCCCTGCCTCGCGGCAACGCCTGAGCATGGCGTCCTTCAGATCATGGTGACTGGCGAGGTCATTGGGCTCTATCAGGATATGGCCGACCGCAAAAGCCGGGTCATTGGCCAATTCCGGCCCATGGCCGGCACAACCCAGGATCTCGGCCCACAACAGCCGGGGGATATCTGTCAGGATACCGCAGCCGTCACCCTCGCCGTTGATCTCCCCGGCCCGGTGCCCCATCTTGATGAGCGCCTCGATGGTACGCTGCACATTGCCGTGCGAAGGGCGGCCGGATTTGTTGACATGGCAGATGATCGCGCAGGCGTCCCGCTCCCGGGGGACAAGTCCGGATGGATCCGGATCGGTTTGTAGCATGATATGACTCCCGTTGATGGTTGATAAAGTTACTTGGCGCATAGTAAAAACCATATGATGTTTTATAACAGAGGCGGGAGTGGGAGGCAAGGGAGGGAACAAACTGGGGCGGCGGCATGACCGCCAAACCATGATATCCATCCAAGTTATGGAGCCGTTAGCAAGGCTCGCCTTGACAATGCCGCTACATGGAATAAGTTATATCTAGCTTGTCAGTTCATCCATAACAGCAACAGGTTGTGCACATACGCCCTTCATCCCGGGAGCAAAGCCGGTCAGCTGGAGAACATCGTCTATGACTAAAAGCAACATCATCTTTTTCGGCTCTCTGGCAGCAACCCTGACCGTTGGATATATCGACTACCTGACCGGAGCCCACATCTCGATGATGCTGCTCTATGCCGTGCCGATTCTGTCAGCTGCGTGGTATTGCGGAAAATTTGAAGGGGTTGCCGTTGCCGCAAGCGCCGCAATCTGTTGGTTTAGCGTCAATTTCCTATTGCATCATGGCCCCGCAGACGAGGCGGCCATGTCCTGGAACGCCTTTTCCCACTTCGCCATCTTTTCACTTTTGGCATACACGGTTTCCCTGCAAGTTGCTTTAAAAAGAGTGATTGTGCGCGAGCAGCAAAATGCGCGGAGAGACCCCCTGACCGGCCTGCTCAACAAATGGGCCTTCAGGGAACAGGTCGAGAGTGAACTGGCACGGGCGCGCCGTTATGGTCACCCTTACTCGTTGGCGTTTATCGACCTGGACAACTTCAAGGAGGTGAACGACACCCATGGCCATGCGCGGGGCGACCACCTGCTGCAAAATATCAGTGAGACGATCCAGCAGGCGATCCGCAGGACCGATTGCGCGGGACGTGTTGGCGGTGACGAATTCACCATAAGTTTTCCGGAGACCGGTCCCGAGCATATCCAACAGGTAATAGACAAGCTCCTGCTGGCGTTGGATATCATGACCAGCCAGTCGGGCTGGCAGGTGACCGCCAGCATAGGCGTGGTAACTTACTTAGATATCACTGACACTTATGATGCCATGCTTGGCAAGGCTGACCGGCTGATGTACACTGCCAAGAATAAAGGCAAGAATGGGGCCGAGTATCTGGTGATCAGCTCGGATGATCATGCAAAAAAATGAACAGAATCCGATAGGGAGAAAAGTGATGCAGATGATTATAAAGCGAATTTCAGGGATCATTCCGTTTCTGGCAATATTTGCCGCTCTTCTGGCCATTACCGGCTGCGCCCGTTACGCACGGCAGGTATCTATCGTCTATGAGCCGGTCGTATCTGCCAAGGGAGGTTCGGGTGATCTGTACATCGTGATCCCACCGGATCAACAGACCCAAAACGACAAGATCAAGTGGGTTATCGGCAAGGTAGAAAACGAGGATGGCGACAAAATCGACGAGGTGATGAGCCCCCACTCCGGCTACGAACTGGTCCAGGACGCCCTGGGTCAGGAACTCCGCAAGGCTGGGTTCGGCGTGATACCTACCTCTGCGCGGCCGGATGCGAAATCTAACGCCATTGACCTGATCAAGGTCAATCTTTCCCTGGATCAGGTTTCAAGCCTTACCGATATCAAGGCCACATGCCGCCTGGTCGTTTCTCTCGATGTAATTAAGAATGGCGCCTTGATCAAAAAGCTGCAGTACGATTCAACCTTCAACAAGACAGATATCCAGGATCGCAACCTTCTGGCTAGCGGCCTTCTCCGGGACACGCTCCAGGCCGCCATGCAGCGGGCGGTTCCGGATATCATCGCGGCGCTGACCCAGTAAATTCATCCTGTAATCTGCAGATGACTGACAACATTCCTCTGGCAGCTGACTCCTCCAGGAATCAGCGCTGCCAGAGGATATGGGCAGCTTCAAGAGGTACGGCCAAGCCCGGGCGATGGGCCAGCACACGGGCGACATAGTCATTGGCAGGCCTTCGGGCCGATACTTGGGCACGATACATGAAGCCGTTTTCAGCACCCACCAATGGCTGACTCTGCAACATCTCCTGACGCACCGGCGCACCACCGTCAATCCCATCGGCATAAAGTTCCACCCGGACGGCATCGGGCGAGATACCATCCAGATACAATTGTACTTCGAACAGATGCAGTTCCCCTTCGCCGCTGACCTTTACCTCCCCAAAACGCAATTTGCTCCAATGCAGATCCAGGGCGCGCTTCCACTCCACCACCCTGACACCTTCAACGCCATGATCGGCAACACGCTGGCGATATGCTGCGGCGGCCGGCAGGTAGTAATTTCCGGTATATTCACGCACCGTGCGATTGGCGGAATACTGGGGCGTCAAGCTTGACATGCTTGCCCGCATGCGTGCCACCCAGCCGACAGGAATGCCGTTCTGGTCGCGGTCATAAAACTCCGGGATCACCTCTTGCTCCAGCAGGTTGTAAAGCATGTCAGCTTCTGCTGCATCCCAGGCCGGATCATCGCCATGTTCACGGCCGTCCCCCAGAGCCCACCCCACCTCCGGCGAGTAGGCTTCCGCCCACCAACCATCAAGTTCGGACAGGTTGAGTCCGCCGTTGACCAGCACTTTCATGCCGCTTGTGCCGCTCGCCTCCCAGGGTCGGCGCGGTGTATTCAGCCAGACATCCACTCCCTGCACCAGGCGTTCCGTCAGCAACATGTCATAATCCGAAAGAAACACCACATGCTTTCGTGCCTCCGGGCGCCGGATAAAATGTGCCCATTGCCTGATCATGGCCTTGCCGGCCCCGTCCTCCGGATGGGCCTTGCCGGCAACGATGAGCTGCACCGGACGTTGCGGGTTGGTGAGAATACGCAGCAGACGTTCCGGGTCATGCAACAGCATGTTCGGTCTTTTGTAGCTGGTAAACCTGCGGGCAAACCCCAGTGTCAACACATTGGCATCGAAAAAATGCCGGGCCTGCTCAACCTCCTCCGGCGTGCCGCCGGAGGCTGCCAGTTGCCGGGCCAGACGTTCACGCATATAGTCAACCAAAGACTTGGTGGTGGCTGTGCGAAACTGCCAGAAGGCAGAGTCGGCCACACAGGTCATCAGCCTCTCCATATCCTGCGTTGCTCCCAGCCAGCGATCCCTGTTACAGGACTCTGACCAGAGCACATCGGCCTCGGCAGATTCCCAACTGGGCATATGGACACCATTGGTGACATGGCCCACCGGCACCTCTATTTCCGGCCAGCGTGGAAAAAGCGGTTGGAATATCTGCCTGCTCACCTCGCCGTGCAATCGGCTGACACCGTTGACCGCACCGCTCCCCCGTAAAGCCAGGAAGGCCATATTGAAGGGTTCCTCGGGGTTGTCCGGATTCAGGCGGCCCAGGGCGAGCAACTCCTTGAAGGATATCCCGAGCCTGCGGGCGTATCCCCCCAGATACTGCTCGATCAGGGCGGGGCTGAAGCGGTCGAAACCAGCTGCAACAGGCGTGTGGGTGGTGAAGATATTGCCGGCCCTGGTAATGGCCAAGGCAACTTCAAAAGGATGGCCGGTCTCCTCCATGAACCGCCGTACACGCTCCAGAACCGCAAAGGCGGCATGCCCTTCATTCAGGTGACAGACCTCCGGCTTGATGCCTAACGCATGCAGCAACCGCCAACCGCCGATGCCCAAGGTCAACTCCTGCTGCAGCCGCTGCTCGGGGCCACCTCCGTACAGTTCACTGGTGATACCTCGGTGTGCCGGAAAATTGGCCGGGTCGTTGCTGTCCAACAGATACAGCTTTACCCGGCCGACCCGGACCTGCCAGGCGCGGACCCAAAGCGAGTAGCCGGGCAGGTGCACCTCCAACCGGAGCCACTCTCCGTTGGGCCCGCGAACCGGCATGATCGGCAGCTGTCCCGGGTCGTTGTACGGGTACAGGGCCTGCTGCTCCCCATCCTTGTCTATCACCTGGCGGAAATAGCCTTGCTGGTAGAGAAGCCCGACGCCGATCACCGGCACCCCAAGATCGCTGGCGGTCTTGAGCTGGTCGCCGGCCACATTGCCGAGCCCTCCTGAATAGATGGGGAGCGCCTCGCTCAACATGAACTCCATACTGAAATAGGCAACGCAGGTCAGGGGAGATTGGGCATGATGCTGTTGGAACCATGTCGGCGCGCTTTCCTCGGAGCAGCAGACCTTGACCAGGGCATCAACCTTCCCGCGGAAATCGGGGTCACTCAAATATTGCTGCAACCGGTCCCTGGAAACTGTCTGCAGTACCACCCACGGGTTGTGCGTGAGCCCCCAGAGCACCGGGTCGAGTTGCCTCCAGACTTCATCGGCAGCATGATTCCACGACCAGCGCATGTCCATGGCAAGCTGCGCCAGCGCGTCGAACCCCTCGACCTCGATGGGCAGGAAAGTAAAACTCGGGCTGTGAAAACCTTTTTGTTCATCCATTGGTTTGCCTTTCTCAATTGCCGCAAATTCTGTCAAGTAACGTAAATCTGAAAACAGACCCAATTATAGCAGATGCCCTTCAGTCCGCATCTATATACGAACATTCCGATATGGTTGTGCCTTAAATGTAACGCGGGCGCAGCTCTTTCGATCAGGTTGCAAGTTGGCTAAAAGCGGATGCAGTAGGTAATGGTGACGTAGATGACGCCGGCGGGGTGTAGGCGAGTGACAAGTTACGGGTTGCGTATCATCTCAACCCTTCGGTCTCTTTCCTGAAGCTGGCGAATTCGGCTTCCAGGACAGATAACAACTCCGGCGCCCTGGAGAGGTCACCGGCAATGGCAATTTCGTCCAGAATGGTGGCGCTGGCATAGATGCGCGCTGCTGCGATATTGGCAGCGGCACCTTTTATGGAATGGGCCTGACGATGAACCTGGTCAGCATCGCCCGCGGCCAGGGCCTCATGGAGGTTTTCCAGGCTAGTTGTCACATTCCGGCAAAACATTTCCAGGAAACGAGGGAACAAATCCTGCTTGCCCCCCAAACGCAACAGCAGTTCTTCGCTGTTGAAGACGGGGATATCCGCCTCGACCGGTTGATCCGCAGGACTCAATGTTGCAGACTCCGCGCTTGAACCCTGGACCTGTTTCGGGGCGGTTGCCCCCAGGCTGTTAATTGCCGCGACAACCGCATCGGGCCTGACCGGTTTGGATATATACGTATCCATGCCGGCATCAAGACATTTCCGGCGATCCCCCTCTGCGGCGTAGGCCGTCATGGCCACAATGGGGATACGCCCTCCCCTTTGCCGTTCCAGGTCGCGGATGGCGCGGGTTGCCTGAAATCCGTCCATGACAGGCATCTGGATATCCATGAAGATCATGTCGAAGCAACCAGTGCGGAAGGCCTCCACAGCCCTGGCACCGTCTGCGGCAATGGTCACCCGATGTCCCTGCTTCTCCATGATTATACGCGCCAGCTCCTGATTGATCTCCACGTCGTCCACCAGGAGGATGTGGAGATCCTGCGGCCTGGGAACGCCAGGAGCAGCCTGTTCCAGGGCACCCTGCATGAGCAGCGGCGAATCGGCCGGAAGCGGTTCAAACGGGATATCCAGGGCAAAGGTGCTGCCGACCCCTTCCTGGCTCGCAACCGTGATGCTGCCACCCATGATTTCCGCCAAGCGGCGCGAGATGGCCAAACCAAGTCCGGTGCCGCCAAAGGAACGGGTTGTGGAGCTGTCGGCCTGGGTAAAGGGTTGAAAAACCTGGCAACAGACCTCTTCCGACATGCCGATGCCGGTATCCTTGACAACCAGCCGCATGCCCACTCTACCCGCCCCGCTGTCTGTCAGTTGCAATTGGACGCACACCTCTCCCTTTCGGGTGAACTTTACGGCATTGCCCACCAGGTTGATCAGGATCTGGCGGAACTTGCCGCCATCGCCTACCACAATGGCCGGGCACTCGGGCGCCACAGTCACGGAAAATGTGATCCGGTTCCGTCGAGCCTCCAGTTCCAGCGGGATAAGGGCGTCCTCCAGCAATTCTCGGGGATTGAAAGGATGGGGGTCCAGCTCCATGCGTCCGGCCTCTATCTTGGAAAAATCGAGGATGTCGTTGATGATCACCATCAGGTTGTCGCCGGAGATGGAGATATAGCGCAGATAGTTGCGCTGGTCGTTATCGAGCTTGGTATCCGCCAACAACGCCGACATGCCGATGATGCCGTTCAAAGGGGTGCGAATCTCATGGCTCATGGCAGCCAGAAAATCGCTCTTGGCCCTTGTGGCCGCCTCGGCCTGCAACCGGGCCGCCTCCAGCTCTCCGGTACGGTCCCTGACCTTGAGCTCCAGGTTTTGCATGTGATCGCGAAGCATGTCGTAAAGGGTGGCGTTCTCCAGAGCATAGGCGGTATAGGTCAGGATGGTGGATAAGGCATTGAGGGTGGCAACCTCGACATTGCCGTGGGTTTTGGGGAGAACGGCGGCAAACATCCCCCTGATGCGTGAATGGGTTGCCAGGGTATGCAGGGTCAGGGCCCTTGTGCCGTCATTGGTGGAGGTGATCACGGCATGGTTCTGATTGATGGCCCAGGCAAAGGTGCCGTCCATGATCCTGGCGTCGATCTCTCCCTGGATGTCGGCCGAAGCAACCTCTGGTTCGCAAATGGCCAGATCGAAGCATCCATCGTCGTCAACGGCGAGAAAGGCCATGGAACTGTACGGTATCAGCCTCTTGATCTGGGTAAATGCCGACAGGACGATCTGGCTGCTGTTGCTCTCCCGCGAAACGCTGGACTGAAAATCTCCGCAAGCAGCCAGGATGTCAAGGATCGTGACATAATTCAGGTTGGTTTCTTCCAGAAAACGGACCCGTTCCTGAAGCCGACTCAACTTTTGTTCGAGGCTGGCCTTAGTCACCGGCATCTTTTGCCTCCAGAATCTTTACGGTTTCCGCAAACTGCTGATCGATCTGCTTGACCAGCGACGGAAGGATATGCGGGGTCATGGTCAACCGCTCCCAAGCCTGATGATCAAGTTGCGGCACCAGCACCTCGCCGCTGCTGCCGAATTCCAGGGCATGGGCAATCAAGTCCGCCAGGTGGAGAATGGCTGTTTCTCGCGGATACTGCCCGGCCCTGGAACAGCAGTGGTGGCACTCCACCGGTTCAGCCACCCGGGCCGGGATCTTCCAGGCGCGTAGCAAGCGGCCTCCGACCTCGCCATGGTCGAAACCGAAGCGCTCCCGTTCCACATCATGCAGCAGCCTGCCTTCCGAGCGGCACACCTCGATCATCTCCCGGCTCGGACCAGGGGCGTTGATGAACATGACCAGGCGGCCGATATCGTGCAGGATTCCGGACACGAAAAAACGCTCCAGGTTAGTTTCCCGCTGGCTGGTGGCCAGAATGCGCGCGGTAAGGCCGCAAGCGATACTGTGCTTCCAGAAAAGCTCCATGGTTATCAGGTCTTCGGGGATGCCCTTGAACAGGCCAACAACGGACACAGCCAGAGCCAGGTCGCGGACCTGCTGGACACCGATGATGGTGACCGCCTGGGTGATGGTGTCGATCCTGGAGAAATAGCCGAAGAGGGGACTGTTGGCCAGCTTGAGGATGCGCGCGGTCAGCCCTTGGTCCTCGGAGATGAGTTTGGCAATGTCGGAGATGGAACTGCGGGGGTGATTGATGGCCTCGTCCAGCCGCTCATAGAAAAGCGGCAGCGAAGGCACTGCCGAGACGCCGTTGAGCAGGGAATCGATAGTCAGCGTGCCTGTTGAATCAGGAGGCATGACCCAGCCTCCTCTGTACGCAGAGACGCATGAGCTCCCTGATGGCGGGATGTTCAGGATCGTTATGGACGAACAGGGCGGCAATGGCACTTTCTGCCTCGGCCAGCCGTTGGGGATCGATATCGTCGCCGGAAAAGGGCTGATCAGCCACACCGGGATCGTCGCCGGCGATGTCCGCCTCGATCACCCCCCAGGTACGGAAGATTTTGAGATGTTTTTCCGTCAGCTCGTTGCCGGCCGGCAGAAGCAGCCTGCCGCTACGGTCGCACACATTGCTCCTGAGCGTCATGCCCGGCGCCAGATTGTCTATGGTGACGATAGCCACGCAAACCTCCGCAGGATGTAACCTGGGCCTTCACCGTATCCGATTGGCAACCCGAGTGCTGCAACAGACTGACAGCTGTGAACCTCTTCTCGGCCAATCAGCATAGCACCCCGGACAAGGTCCGGTCAAAGCAATTTTTCAAAAATCCTGAACAAAGAAAGGGGTTTACCAACATCATCATTAACCGATTCACATCAGGCGCAAGGCTTGCCAATACCAAAAAACCGGCCAAGCCTTCCATAAAATTATCGCCGGCAACTCAGGATGATTCTAACAGGTTTGCCAGCTCCCACAAGGCACCCATTCCTTTAAGATGAATGCAAATCACACGGCAATAACCACCCTTCTGATTTCCTGATGAACACTAATCTGCCGCTATTGTCATTCCGGCAAGCTTTAAGCCGGAATCCAGATGTTAAACTGATTGAAAAACATGGATCCCCGATAGAACCATTCGGGGATGACACCTTATTGCGGCAGATCAGTACCAATCAGGTCTTATTATAACCGCTCCCTATCCCGGGCTGCTCCCCGTCTCGGGCCACAGCGTATCCTTGAGGCCGGATTTGCGGTCTATCCTCCTTGACACCGCTCCGACGAATACCGCCTCGTCACCCCAGATTTCCACCTCATTCTTTGCCCGCGTGATGCCGGTGTAGATCAGCTCTCGGGTCAAGGCCCCGGAATCGCGGTCCGGCAGGAGCATCAGGACTTGGTCGAACTCCGACCCCTGACTTTTGTGGACCGTCATGGCAAATACGGTTTCGTGCGTGGGCAGGCGCACCGGCGACACCTTCCGGATGGCCCCGTCGGGAGCGGAAAACCAGACGCGGGGCTCGTTGTTGTTCTCTTTATCCGGCAGGACAATCCCGATGTCGCCATTAAAGAGTTTCATTTGGTAATCGTTTACGGTAACCATCACCGGTCTCCCCGCGTACCAGCGGTTATGGCGCTCGACCAGCCCCTTTTCGGCCAGGATTTCCTCCACAAGTCCGTTTATTCCAGCCACTCCGTATGCTCCCTGTCGCAGCGCACAGAGAATCCTGAACCTGTCGAAGCGTTCCAGGGCCTCTGACGGCGAACTTGCAGCGAGATAGGCGCCGTAACCGTTGACGATCCTTTCCGCCAAGGCCTTTTTGAGCCGGTCCGGCAGGGGGATATCATGCCATGAGCACCCGCCGCTGTCCCGTCTGAGCAGCACCAGGGCGTTTGCCCCCTCGCCGGCATTTACTGCCCCGGCAACAGCACCGATGCCGCTATCGGCACCAAAGCGGTAGTTCTTCTTCAGGATCACCAGAGAGTCGGCCAGGGGGCAGGCGGCATCGGAGGAAAGCCACCCATGGACTTTCTCGCCCGCAACCCTTTGGACAAATGCCGCAAATCCGGCAGAAAATGGCTCCGAGCGCCCGCCACCGCAGATGTCGCCAAGCGCGGCCCCCGCCTCGACCGAGGCAAGCTGGTCCCGGTCTCCGAGGAGGACCAACCGGGCATCATCCCTGAGCGCCACAGCCAGTTTGGCCATCAGGGGAAGCGCCACCATGGACGCCTCATCGACAATGACCACGTCGTGGGGCAACAGGTTATCGCCGGAATGCCGAAAGCGCACCGAACCTGCACGAACGCCGAGAAGGCGATGGATGGTCGTGACTTCATCGGGAATGAGCGCTTTGACGTCCGGGGCGCAATCCAGTTTTTCCTTCATCAGCCGGATCGATTCCTTCAGCCGCGCAGCCGCCTTTCCTGTGGGCGCGGCCAGGGCAATGCGCAGGGCCTTCCCCCTGGCCTGTTCCAGCAGCAGGGCAATAATCTTTACCACCGTGGAGGTCTTGCCGGTTCCGGGTCCACCGGAAATAACGCAGAACCGTTTCTGCACCGCCGCCATTGCGGCGATCTTCTGCCAGTCGCCCCCCTCCCCTGCGCTGCCTGGAAAGAGCCGTTCCACCCCCTCGCCAAGGAGTGATTCATCGAGATCATTGACAAAAAGCCCGGATTTTTCCAGGATGACCCGCGCCAGGTCGTGCTCGTATCGCCAGTAACGGTAAAGGTAGAGCCGGCCAGCGCCATCGAGGACCAGGGGCCGGAATTGGCCGGGGGCGCCGACAACCGCCGCACCTGCCAGTTGTTCCTGCAGCTCTCCTGTTGCCGGGAGCTGCTGCCTGGTCCCATCAACCAGGACATCGCCCTCGGCAATATCGGCCAGGTTCAGGCAGATATTGCCGCAGCCCACGGCATTGCTTGCCAGGGCAACGACAAGCTCCAGCCAGGGTGGGCCACCTTTGGCCTCACGCTGGATAAAGGCGGAAAAGTGACGGTCAATGGCGCTGGGTTCAAAAGGGATCATCACGGCTCTATCCTCCGGTCCGGATCAGACATTCCGTCAATTCGTCGATCATTGCCGCCGGCGGGGTATCCCGGAATATGCCGAATTCTTCGCCCCGTTTCCGGCTCACTCCGCGGAGAAACATGTAGAGCACTCCGCCGAAGTGGGTTGTGTAATCATAGCCACGGACCCGCAGGGAGAGGTATCTGTTGAGGGCCACGGTATAGAGAAGATACTGGAGGGGGTAAAGCTTCTGCACCATCGCCTCCTTGAGCGCCGCCCTGCCGTAGTCCTCAATCCGGTTGCCCAGGTGGTTCGACTTCCAGTCCACCAGGTAGAATCTGCCGTTGTGCTCAAAGACCATATCCATGAAGCCTCTGACCATCCCCTCGGCCGGCCTGAACCGCAACGCCCGCCCAATGGCCTGAAGATCCACTGTTGCATGGTGGCCGCTCCACCCGTCCAGGCAGTCCCGCAGAATGGCCGAAGTAACGAACCGGAGTGGAAAGAAGAATTCCAGCTCCGCAAGCCATCTCCCCGGTCCCAGCCCTGACAGGGCAAAAGAGCCTTCCGGCGTAGCCAGCCGGGTGGTCATGACGTTGTCGATCATGGTGCGAATGCACGGCAACCACACATCGTCAAAACCGTGCTTTTTGAGTAAATCGACAACCAAGGCATTGTTTTTGTCTGAGGCAAGCTCGGCATAATCATATTTTTCGAAGATCTCGTGGAGAAAGATCCCGGCATGGGCGCCCCGCGGGAAGTTGAAAAAGCTCAGCCCCAGGGGCTCCTGGTCGGCCAGGACAGGCGCCTCCCCATTGCCGCCGGACTCATCCCGGTCCGGCAGTTCGCCAGAAGCGACATCATGGGCCGCAAAGGAGGTGAAACTCGAAACCCGCCAGTTGCGGTCGATGGTGCCGGAGAATTGCCGGCACACGGGTCGTGTCCCATCATGGCGGAGCGGCGCATAAGGAGGCGTCCCCTCCGGATCGGGCAAAGGAGAGACGGCAATGGCACCCTGCCCCTCCGCTGCTAGCCCCTCCAGCTGTTCCACCACGGCAGCTGCCGATAAATTTTTTACCTCCCGGGCCAAGCTGCCGACCGGATCGCCGGAAGCGCGGGTCGTGGCCGAGGCATGGAACAGGTAGGCCAAGGATGAAGTCTCGGGCCTGTTTCGGCCGGTGCGATCGACAATCTTTCCGGCCACCAGGTAACATCGGAACTTTGCCCTGGTAAGCGCCACATAGAGCAGCCGCAGGTTTTCGGCCAGCGCCTCTTTCCGGGCAATTATCTTGTGACCATCCATATCGGGGGAACCGAAATCCTTCACCAAGTCGAAGCCCTCATGGAAGGTGAGCACCCCGTCATCGGTCATGGTCCCGCCCCAGAGGAAAGGACAGAAAACTATCGGATATTCCAGCCCCTTACTGACATGGATCGTCAGGATCTTCACCGCCTTTTCATCGGTTTCCAGGCGGATCTGGTACTCATCGGCCCTGTCTTCACCGCTGATCCGCTCGCCGAACCAGGTTGCCAGCCCCTCGGTCCCCAATCTCCTCCCATGGCATGCGGCATGAAGGATCTCGAAGCAGTGCAGCAGATTGGTGAGACAACGCTCACCGTCGGGCCGCCGGAGCAGCCGTCCCCGCACACCTTCCATGGAAAGGAAGGCCTGGACCATGACCATGAAACCCTTCTCTTGCCATGCCTGGTGATAGTCACGGAATTTACCCAGCCATTCTTCCCAGAGCTGTTCGTTTTCTTGCAAGTGGGCGATGTCGTCTCCGGTAAGTCCAAGGATGCCGGTCACCAGGGCGGCCCGGATCTTCGGCTCGCTCCCCGGATCGGCCAGGGCCCCAAGTAGCGTGCAGACCTCGCGGGCCTCGTCGGTGGTGAAGATGCTCCTGTCGCTCCGCATCACGCTGGGGATGCCGAGGCGTTGCAAGGCATCCTGGATATAACCGGCCTGCCTGTGGCTGCGGACTATTACCGCGATATCCTCTGGCAGCACGTGGCGGCCATGGATCAGCGCCAGGCCCTGTTGGCCATCGTGGAGCAGCCGGGCGATTTCGGCGGCAACCGAGCCGGGAACGACCGCGTTGGCCAGACCAACTGTGCTGTCCTTGCCTTCTGCGTCTGCCGGCACGTACCATACCTGCAGCGGGGCGTTGTCCCCATGGGCCAGGGCCAATGGTTCGCCCGCTTCCTCCCGACCGGATTTCACGGGCAGGCTGCCGATGCTGTCGAACACGAATGGTTTGCGGTCATTCCTGAACAGAGTGTTGAAGGCATCAAGGAGACGGGGTGTGGAGCGCCAGTTGCCGGTGAGGGTGAACCTTTGGCCATCGCCCACATCGGCCGCGGCCTCCAGGTAGGCAAAGATGTCAGCGCCCCGGAAACTGTAGATGGCCTGCTTCGGGTCGCCGATCAGGAAGAGCGGCGCACCCGGGTCGGAATAGATCTTGCGGAAGATGTCGTACTGGACCGGGTCCGTATCCTGAAACTCGTCGATGAGGGCGGCCCGGTACTTCTGCCCCAGGGTCGCGGCCAATGCTCCGCCCCTTGGCCCGTAAAGCGCGTCATGGAGGTTGGTCAAAAGGTCGTCGAAGAAACGGATATTGCGCTCCCGTTTCCGCGCCGGCAACCGCTCCCTGGCAAAGGCGATGAGTTCGGACCGCAGGGCCAGGAAGCGCTGCTCCACATGGTGCCGTAACACCTCGCATTGGTCGAAAAACGGGTGTGCCAGAGGGGCACCGGTGGGCTTTTTCGCGGCCAGGATGCCGGAACGGCACAACTTGTCGAAACCGATGAAGAGGTCATAGGGGTTGTCGCCGGCAACAAAGGCATCCATGGATTCGAAAAGCAGCGGCAGGACATCGAGGTGGAAAACATCCTTGGATCTTGACAGCCCTTTGTCGGTCCTGAGCAGGGTCATGATCTCGGCCTTGTGCTCCTGCCACATCTGCCGCACCGTGGCAAAGGCCTGCCGGCACTCGTTCTCCAGAGCCGGAAGCCGGGGCAGGTCCATATCAGGGAGGATGCGCACCTTGGGGTTGCCGAGCATCCCCTTGAGAAAGTCGACGAAATATTCTGGCGTCAGCTTGTGGCGCAGGGCATAGCCCAGCAGCGGGGCAGAGCCGGCGAAGAAATGGCGCCGCCAGAAATCGTCCACCACCTCCTGGAGCAGATCGGCCTGGTCGGCGACCAGCTCGGTATCATAAAGGGAACCGCTCTCAAAGGCATTATCCTGCAATGCCCGCAGGCAGAAGCCGTGAATGGTGAAGATCGAGGCCAGGTCAAAGGATTTCAGCGCCAGGTCGAGCCGGTCCCGTGCCGCTCCGCTTCCCGGCCCCTTACCGTTTGCATTGGCTTGGAGCCCCTGGAGGAAAGCGTCCTTGGTCCCGACGCCGTCAAAGACTTCCAGGGCCTCGCGGATACGGCTGCGGATGCGGTCGCGCAACTCCTCGGTGGCAGCCTCGGTATAAGTAACCACCAGGATCTGCTCGGGCTGGAGATTCTGTTCGATGACCAGGCGCAGGTAGAGACAGGCTATGGCATAGGTTTTCCCCGTACCGGCGCTCGCCTCGATCAGATTCCTGCCACCCAGTCTCACATGCAGATGATCCAGTTCGTTCATACCGCTCCCTTTGATCTGCGATCAATCATGGGGCAGAGCAGTTCCAGGGCCAGCGGCCCGAACTCCCCGGAAAGCGGATCTTCCTCCCGGCCGAAGCAGAGCCGGAAACAGGGGTCCTCCCCCTCGCCCGTGTACTTGTGGGCGCTTTCCCATTTTTTGCGGGCCTTTTCCACATCTCCGCCGGACAGTGCATATTCCAGGGAGGTTGCAGGAAAGAACCTGAGGGGCATCATCAGTCCCTGCCAGTAGCGGGCCAGGATGGAGTCAAGAAGGTCAACGGCGTTGTCTACCGGGCCAAAGGTTACGGTCGCATCCTTCATGATCAGGCGGCTCTCCCTGGGGAGGCCCTTTGGGGCAAAGGCGTTGAGCAGCAGGTGTTCGATCCAGGCCCGGATCTCGTCCTTCGCCTTCAGCTTTGCGCAGCGATAGGCGATCTTGCGCTCCGGCCACAGACCATCCAATGTGCCGGAAATCCTGAAACCGCCCAAAGCCACGTCCAAGTGCCAGGGCTCCAGCGGTGTGATGCCGGCGGTCTCCGCCGCTATCCTGGCAACGAGTTGATCGGTTTCCTTCACAGCGGCCGCAAAGACCATCTCCCCCTGCCGGGCAGGCGGCAGAATCCCGCGACAACGGGCAATGGCCAGAAATTCCCCTGCGTCTTCGCCACGCAGGCGTCTTTCCAGCAGATCCTGATTCAGGTTGTAAGCGTCGAGACCGGCGACCGCAAAGGGTTCACGTCCCTCAAGTGGAGTAGAAACCTCATCAAACCTGATCTGAAGCCTGTTCTCCAACAAAAAACCTGCCGGGTTGGTGAAAAAACGGAGCAGTTGGGCGAGGGAGATTTCTCTCATCTCCTGGGGTGGATCTTTCATGGGGACAGCCATGAACGCGGTCTGCTGTCCGGTACTGTCGGCGGCCTCGATCAGGGCCGCGCAGTTCTCGCTCGAATAACTGAACAGCCGCGGCGAGCCGTCGAAATAGCCTCTGCTGAACGCCTGGAGGCGGTGCCTGGTTACCAGCATTTCCGCTGTGTCCATACCATCGGAATAGTAACCGCGGCCGATGGCGTCCAGGAATTCGCTGACCAGGACCGAGGGCGGAATCGTGCTGTTGTCCCTGATACTCTGGCCGATATAGCTGATATAGAGGTACTGCCGGGCCGACAGGATGCATTCGAGAAACAGGTAGCGGTCTTCGTCGCGTAGCGACCGGTCGCCGGGCCGTGGGTTGCCGGCCATCAGGTCGAAGCCGGGCGGGCGGCTCTGCCTGGGAAACACGTTGTCGTTCATCCCCACCAGGGCGACCACCCGGAACGGGATGCTGCGCATGGGAAGCATGGCGCAGAACGTCACTCCCCCCGTCAGGAAGCCATGCCCCTTTTCCTCCTCGCCGAGACGGGACAAAAACCACGACCTGACCAGCGGGAGTTCGATTTTCTCCGTAAATTCCGCCTTCCCGCCCAATTCTTCGATGGCGTCCACCACACCGGCAACCGTTGCCAACTCAAAGGCCGAATCGTCATCCGCGGCGATAAAGTCGGCCAGCAAGGCACGCAGTGCCTCGCGCCATTCACCCAGCGTCCGTTTGGCGGCCAGGTCCCTGGCCAGCCTGACAATCCTTTGCATGAAATCGACAAACTTGCCGAGTGTCTGTGTGCTGTCACCCTCCATCTCGTCAAACGGGAGCATGCCGTCGAACAGCTGTTCACCCTCCTCGGGCATGGCATAGCCCAGCAGGAGACGGTCAAGGCCGGCAAACCAGGAGTTCTCCCCATAGGCCGGGAGTCCGAAACCGGCCCGGTGCTCCTCGTCGATTCCCCAGCGGGTGCGCGTTTCCACGATCCAGCCACGGATGGTTTCCAGTTCCCGCCCATCCAGGCCGAAACGCCGGCGCACCGGCAACGACTCCAGGATGTCGAACACGCTGGCAACGGTAAGACGGCTCCCCGGTAGTCCCAGCAGCTTCAGGATCACACCGGCAACCTGCCCTTCGCTGGCAAGGGTACGGTCGGCAATGGAGTAGGGAATTTTCCTGTCCTGGTCCCGACAACCCTCGAATACCATGGATATATACGGCGCGTATGTCTCGATATCCGGCGTCATCACCACGATATCCCGAGGGGTGAGTCCTTCTTCCCGTTCCAGCAGGGCAAGAAGATTGTCGTGGAGGATTTCCATCTCCCGCATGGGGCTGTGGCAGGAATGGACCTGCACTGACCGGTCGGCAGCGGTGATCGGCCTTTTTCCCTCATTACCTTCAGCGCCCCTCAGGTTAAGGATGTCTGACTGGATGGCGGTCAGCAGCAGACCTTCGCCAGGGTCGGCATACAGGTCATGATCGTCTGCCGTGACATGGATACTGTCCATGACCATGTTGGAAAAATCCCGGGCCAGTTTCCCGAGGGAAGCCAGAAGCGGATTGCCCTCCACCAGGTAATCACGCTCCACTTGGCTCCGGCGAGCTATTTCCCTGGTGGAGACGATGTCGCCCCAGTATTCGCGGCAAGGGCTGAGGAGGAAAAGCGTTACCTGGGCGTCCCTGGCCACTGTCGCAAGGATGTCCATGTGATACCGGGGAAGATAGGATATGCCGAAGACCGTAATCCGTTCGGGCAGCTCCTTTTCCCCTGGCTGCCGCCCCGCCAGCAGATGGATGAACTCCTGTTTGAGCCGGGCGCGATGCTGCCCGGTGCCGCTGGAGGCCAGGTCCCGCCAGAGGATTTCCTGCCATTCGCCACCCACCCCCTCTTCCCATTCAAGGAGCATTTCGGGCCGATACAGAGTGTACTGGTCAAAGGTATCGGCGATCTTTCCAGCCAGCTGAAACCGTTTGAGTCCGTCATTGTCCCCTTCAAGGTAGTGACGCAGTGGGGCAAATTCCTGCCGCTCCAGGTACTTCGGAAGTAGCCCCATGATCTTCCAGGTCATGACCCCGGAAGAATAGTAAGATGCGTCCGGAACGTCCGGGAGCATCCGACAGAAAAGCTGCCATACCATCTTGTTCGGAAAGGGATATATGCAATTGGCCCAGATGCCGAGCCGTCCGGCCAATTCCATGGCCAGCCAGCGCTGCATCCCCTTGCTCTGCACGACAATCAGCTCCGGGGTGAACGGCGAGGCGAGCGGCTCGGCAAGAACGAGCGCAAGTGCGCTGACAAGATTTTCCATCCGGTTACTGGTGTAGATCTGAAGGGACATAACCGATTCCTTTTACAGGTTTCCACGGAGGATGCAACGATTACATGACAGCTATAACATAATTCAGCAGGAGTTTTCACCAAAGAGGTATGTGTAATCCGGTCACTTGTCTGTAAAGAAAATAAAAAATAGTTGCCATATGCAAACAAACAGTTGGCTGCGGACTCATGTTGTGGCAATAAAGAAAATTAAATTTGTTTATCGCGAATGTCAGGGATTCAGAATTTAATGCGCACTTTTTTAATGGGGGAACATGCCGTGGGCTTGTTAAGGCTTGTGGTACTTATTTGGGTACTGTCGTTAATGACGGTTATGCCGACATTCGCCGGATCACTTGACGACTACTACCTGGCCGCGTTTGGCGAGCAGTCCGCCGGCGCTTCGGGAAAGACCACCTCGTTGCAGACCGAAACGGCTGCACTGCCGGCCCAGTGCGGCACACCTCTCAAGCATGGCCTGCAGCGGGATTGGAGCTTGCTGCTGCCAACGACCCAGAAGGTGCTGGCCAAACAGTTGGCGTTGCCAACGCTGTCCGGAACCGAATTCACCTTCATCTCAGCCAATGGCCATTTCAAGATTCATTACACGAATTCCGGCAGCGACGCCCCGCCACTGCTGGACAATGACGCCAATGGCACCCCGGACTGGGTCGAGACGGTGGCCGCCACCATGGAATATAACTTTGCGGCCTACACCGCGCTCGGTTATCGGGCCGCACCCACAATCAACGGCGCCCCGTACGATGTCTATCTGCGCAACCTGGCGGCGCAGGGTATCTACGGCATGACCACCTCTTCCCAACCTGCCCCCTCGCCTGGATTCGCCAATGCCTATGCCAGCTATATCGAGATCGACAAGGACTTTCTGAACTCCATCTACTATCCGTATTTACCCTTGCAGAGCCTGCAGGTGACAACGGCCCATGAGTACCAGCACGCCATCCAATACGGCTACAATTTCTACTTCGACATCTGGTATGCCGAGGCAACGGCTACCTGGTTCGAGGACGAACTCTACGATGACGTCAACCAGCTTTATAACTACCTGCCCGGCTGGCTTTACCACAGCACCCTTAGCCTGGATACAGCCGTAGACTATAACGCCACCACCATCGGTGCGGGCTATGGACGCTGGATCTTCAACCGTTTCCTGGCCGAACAGCACGGCGCCCCTTTTGTCCGCACCGCCTGGGAAACACTGGCCACGCTGGATTCCGCCAGCGGACAGGATATCCCCATGGCGCCTTTACTGGAGCAGTTGCTGTCCGCCTCGCCCTTCAACACCACCCTGGGAGCCGACTTCCTCGCCCTTGCCAAACGGTTTTATACACGTGACTGGACCAGCCATGGGGCAGATATATCCAAAATTCACCTAGCAGTCCCTGTTGCCACCTACACCAGCTACCCGGTCAGCACCAGCAGTGTGCCGGCACCTGCTGTCACCTTGCCCCATTATTCGTTCGCCTATTACAAATTCACCCCGGTCGCAACCGACTATGACTTGAGTATTGCCGTAAACAAGAGCAACGGCATCTCCGCAACGGTATTCAGGAAATCCAATGGCATAATCAACGAGATACCGGCAAATCCCGATGGGGCAACATTCACGGTGACTGGCTTCGGGAGCCTTAATCCCGCCAGCGACGAAATCGTGCTGCTCCTGGTAAATACAACTGCCACGGACGGCCTTGGCGCAAATTTCAACGCCAATCTGTTTTCCTTAGTGGTCGCTGGCAGCTGCGGTCCTGCCAATGGCACCACCATCAACACCATCCCCACCAGCGGACTCTGCACTGCCGGTACACCTTCCGAAGTGAGCGGCACCGGCCCCTGGCAGTGGTCCTGCCTCGGGATTAATGGCGGCACCACGGACTCCTGTTCGGCAAGCATTCAAAGCTATGCGCTGTCAATAACCATTGATGGCACCGGAGAGGGCGCTATTACCAGCGATCCGGCCGCTATCACCTGCACCTCGGGTTTATGCCAGGCTTCATTCAATTACGGCACCACGGTTAACCTGTTGCAGGTGCCCAATGCCGTATCCACGTTCACCGCATGGAGCGGCGCCTGCACCGGCTCCGGTAGTTGCACCATCACCGTGGATGGGCCCAAATCTGCTACCGCAACGTTCACTCGCGCCCCCAATGCCAAAATCGGTTCGATTGGATACGGCACCTTGGGGGCTGCCTACGCTGCCGCGGCAACCGGCAACACCATACTAGCCCTTGATACCGAGTTGGCGGAAAACCTGACGTTGAACCTGAACAAGACAATTACCCTGAAAGGTGGCTATAATGCATCCTTCAGCAGCATAAGCGGTCTGCCGACAGTGCTGAAGGGTTCACTCAAGATCACTACTGACAGGCTCAATGTGAATGGCTTGGTGATAAAACCGTGATCAACGGATACACGGCTTTCTTGTCAGCCAGTGGCTAAATTGATGATCGAGGCAGGAAAAAGCTTTTGTGGTGGAATACAAAAAAGGCTTTGCGGGAATATCCTGCAAAGCCTTTTTATTCATCGCTGGTGCCGGAGGCCGGGGTCGAACCGGCACGGGGTTGCCCCCGCTGGATTTTGAGTCCAGTGCGTCTACCAATTTCACCACTCCGGCGATGGGACGTACTATACTGCATGGGAGATGGGATCGTCAAGGACAAAGACTATACTTTTAAGCGGATCCCTGAAAAATGGATTGACAACCGTAACGCCATCTGCTAAAAAGTGGGTTCATTTTGATTGTTTTGGGGGTGTAGCTCAGCTGGGAGAGCGCTTGAATGGCATTCAAGAGGTCGACAGTTCGATCCTGTTCACCTCCACCAAAAAAATCAAGGGGTTAGGCATTTTGCCTGACCCCTTTTTTAGTGGAAAATTATCTATAGTTATCTATAGGTTCAATTCCGTACGGCTTCAAATTTCTACCGGTAAATCAAGCGAGTTATTATCTTCAAAAACCATTTTTCAAGTAGTTCGGCCTATTCCAGATAAACGTGGGCGCAGCAGTCCTCTTCCTCTGGGACAGGTTCTATCAATTTAACCACACCACCTTCGTGGAACACTTCCACATTACCCAATTCCGTCAATGCGGCCTGAAGATTCTTTATGAGCTCATCAAGTTTCAAAGTGCAACCTCCGCAACCAGGAATATAAAAGGCTGTAATCCCACCCTACAATTGTTCCCCGAGATCCCCGCTGATCACATTATTGGCCAACACGGTTCATGATAAGAAAAAACCCCGCGGTACATTGAAGATATCGTGGGGTTCTTATGTGTTCACTGCAGCTGGCCAAACCATGCCCGCAGTCAATTGCCGCTAGGATCTGCCATGCGCCTTTGCTTCCGATTTCGCGGTAAAACCCTTTACCATGCCGAAGAAGAGCAATACGGCGGGGATTACCTGTGCAACAATTATCAAGGCACAGAAGCCAAGGAAGATCCATACGAAGATTCCACTATTGTCCACGCGCGCTCCTGATGCTGCGAATGCCGTGGCCGGGGCGATTGTTCCTATCAAAGTGGCGAGTGCTTTCATGACATCCTCCTATTTAATTCTCTGTGATAATTAATTGCTTTTGTATATATGAGTAGCATCACCCGTGCCAATTCCTAAAATTCAACACAACGAAGCTGTAACATGGCGTTATCATGCTGTTTAATTTTATTTATGCACGTAATAAAGATTGGATGACAGTTAGAATGGAGGGGCAAGTGTATATAAGTTCAATACATGTAATAAGCGGGCAAAAAGTTACAAAACAGCTTCCTGAAAGGATTCAGGGATATTTGCCGCATTTGGGAAGGTGTATATAAATTTTAATCGAAATGGTTTCACTCCACACGCCGGCTTCCACCCGAAATATTCGGATGGAAGCAATTATGCCGGAATGATGAGTCCCGCCTACCCGACCTCGGCATACTCCCTGATACGAAATTCCGCGCCGAGCGATTGGGCCAGTTGCCGGCAGGCCTCCACATCCACTCCGGGCACGGTCACCATGCTGGCAACAACCTTCGGAATATGATGCCCGGCTTCCCGGATAAACTCGCACACGGCATGGAAGCCGTCGGCCCCGAAGGGGGTGTTGCACAGCCGCCCATAGGTCTCCGCATCCGGGGCATTGAGGCTGATGGAGATCTCATCCACCAGCCCGGCCAGTTCGGGCAGGATGTTGCGGCCATGGACCAGGTTGGCCTGGCCGTCTGTATTGATGCGGATGCTGTAACCAGCCATCTTGAGTTCTTTCGCCACCTTCTTGACCAAGTCCAGCCTGATCAGCGGCTCGCCGTAGCCGCAGAAGACGATCTCGTCGATCCCCTCGGGCTGCCCGACCGCTGCCATGACCTCTTCAAAACCGGGTTCTCCATCCAGCAGCAGGTTGTGCCCCTTGACGGTAAAATCGTCGAACTTCGCGCAGAAGCTGCAGTTGTTGGAGCAGCGGTTGGTGATGTTGAGGTACAGGGAGTTCCTGATCTTATAGGCGATCTTCGTGGACTGGTCCCACAGGCGGATGCCGAACAGGTCCCGGACGTTCTTGGTGGTGATGCGGGCCACATCCTCCAGGGTAAGTCCTTTCACCTCGGCCACCCGCTCAGCCGCCAGCCGCACAAAGGCCGGCTCGTTGCGCTTGCCGCGATGTGGCACCGGCGAAAGATAGGGACAGTCGGTCTCCACCAGCATGCTGTCGATGCTTGTGGCCTGCACCACCTGGCGCAGGGAATGGTTGGCGGGATAAGTGACCGTGCCGGGGATGGAGATATAGAAGCCCATCGCAATGGCCTCGGCCGCCATGGCACTGTCGCCGGAGAAACAGTGCAGAACGCCCCGCCGCGCCCCCTCTTCCCTGAGGCAAGCCATGACCTGCTCGTGGGCGTCCCGGTCATGGATGATCACTGGTTTGTCCACTTCCACCGCCATCCTCAGAAAGGCGCGAAAGACCCGTTCCTGTTCGTCCCGGGGGGAACGGTCCCGGTAAAAATCGAGACCTATCTCCCCAATGGCCACCACCTTGGCGCTGTCACGAGCCAGGCCCCTGATGACGTCGTAGCAGGCATCGGTGACGCGGGCGGCATCATGAGGATGGATGCCGACAGCGGCATAGAGCTGGGGGTACTTCTCGGCCAGCTCCACTGCCTCGCGGCTGGACTCGATGTCGGTGCCGACCACCAGGATGGCACCCACCCCAGCATCCGCGGCCCGTTGCAGCATCTCGTCAAAATCACCGCTGTAGTCTCGATAGTAGATATGGGCGTGTGAATCGATCAGCACTATGTTGTTATCCATTGCATTCCCCTGGTATGTTGTAATGATTGTCACTGCTTCACGAACAGATGATACCCCTCACGCAGCTGTTCCTTCAACTCATACCAGCTCCTGATTCTGGCAAGACGGTGCAGCAGATAGGAAGGACGTAGGTAAAACCGCCGCAGGGCCAGTGATTTGAGCCGCATTATCTCGTCTCTGGTCAGGTACCTGGATGGCATGCTGATGGTGGAGCCGGACTGATCCATGATGCTGGTATCGGCGCTGGTCAAGCCAAGTGCGATGGCCTCATCCCTCAATGGGGTGCCGGCACGCGGTACGGCGATGTTGAAAGAAGCGAAGTCGGCTTTGATCTCCGTGAGAAAATCGATGGTTTCCATGGCAGTGACCCAGCTGTCTTCGGGCAGGCCGATGATGAACGTGGCAACCGTACGGATGCCCAGCTCGCGGCAGAGGGCAAATGTCGCTCTGATCTGCTGCCTGGTGTACCCCTTGCGGTATTTTCGCAGTATCTCCTCGCTGGCCGACTCCACGCCAAAGATGATGGTATGGCAGCCGGCGCCACCCATGGCCAGCAGCAGTTCCCGATCGACCAGATCCACCCGGGAGTAACAGACCCAGCCGAACTTCAGGCCATCCTCCGCCATGCGCCGACATATTTCCAATGTCCGTTGCCGGATGGTTCCGAAAGTCTGGTCCATGAAAAAGATTTCCCGCTTACCTGTTTCCCACAGATAATGAAGCTCTGCCAAAACATTGTCAATCCCACGATAACGGTATCCCAGGGTGGCCATGATACAGAACGAACAGAGGAACGGGCAGCCATAGTCGGTCAGCACCGTGGCAAATGCCCTGTGGCGCACAAACGGGAAATTGTAGTTTCGTGAAGTGAACAGTTCGTGTCTGGGGATGGGGATGGAAAACTCCACGCCACTTGTACGGGTGAATGCCGGTGTTTGCCTGGCTGATCTGGTTATTATGCTTGGGGCGCTGTCATTCTCTCCTTCCAGATAGTCGTTGATATGGCCGGAGGTGAAATCCATGATCACGGCTTCGATGAAAGGGCACCTATCGAGCCAACCACGGGGCCCGTCCAGGAAGACATCACCCGTGACAATGATGCGGCTGCCGGACGAGGCAAGGGTGTCAAGGAGCCGCAGATCGTCATCCAGGGCCACCGCACCTGCCAGTGAAATCACCACATCCGGCCTTAATGCCCGGAATCTCTCCAGGAAAGCCGCCTCGGTCAACCTGTCTGCAATGGCGTCAATAACCGAGACATTGTGCCGTGCAGCCAGGGTGCCGCTCAGCATGAGAAGATCCACCGGATGGAACAGGTAGTTGGATTTGGAGACCTTGCTGCAGTAGTAATCGCGCACGTACACCTGACGGCCGGGAGGGTTAAGCAGGAGGATATCAAGCGGCTTCATCGGTCTTCCTTATTGGTGCTTTCCCGATTTCTCCCATGATGACACAGGTCGCCACTTCGGGGGAAATCGCCTGCATGCAGATGTTGTTGCCGCGACACATGGCCCGTTTGGCATTGAAGACGCTGAGGCAGGGGCTGCAGTAGATCCCGGCGTAAAAGGTGGTGTGCCCCTCACCACTCGGGGCATAGAGGATGGGGGACTCGGGTCCGAAGAAGGAGAAGGTGCGGGTCCCCAGCGCCGCGGCCATGTGGAGCGGTCCGCTGTCGTTGGTGATACAGACGCTGCCCATGGACAGCAGCGCAATAAACTCGTCCAGGGTCTGTTCGCCGGCCAGGTTGAGCGTACGGGCCCGGGCTGCCGGTGACAATGCGGCGAACACCTCCGCCACATAAGGACCCTCGTCAGGAGACCCCACCAGAACGAAGCGCGCACCCGATGAACAGGCAAGGGCATTGATCAGGGACACGAAATGCTCCCGGGGCCAGCGCCGCTCAAAGGAAAGATCGCTGGCATTCACGTTGACAACGGCAATGGCGTCCTCCTTCCGGACACCGGCAAGCGCCAGGACTTCCTCTACCCGCCCGGACGCCGCTGTATCGACCGCAGGCGGGGTAATGGTGAAATCATCGACCTTGATCCCCATAACAGCCAACTGTGCGGCAAAGATCTCGCTGACATGCCGATAGGGGTTGAAATGCACCGGCACATCTAGCAGGTCGCCGCGCCAGATCTGGGGCAGATAATAGCCCACCCGGCACCCGGCACCGCTCAGATAGGACATGATGGTCGAGAAGCGGGCAAAGAACTCCAGGTCCAGCACATAGTCGAAGCATTGGCTCCGGATGTAGCGCAGGATTCGCACGGTGTCGAGCCCGAAACGGAGCAGGGACGTGGTCCGTATGGCTATGACTTCGTCGATCAGCGGGATACGCCGGGCAAAGGCCGCGTTGGACTCGAACGTCAGAAGCACGATCCGGCACCCAGGACAGGCAGTGCGCAGGGCCCGCAGACTGGGGGTGGCCAGCAGTATGCTTCCCATGCCCAGATATTTGGTGACCAGCACCCTGCGGGGTTCGGGCCGGCGCACATCCCTGCGCAATACGCTCCGGCGCAGACGCTCCCAGACATCCAGCAGCAGGCATATGGCCCCACCCAGGAAATAATCTATATGTCGCATGCGGGTAATGTTCATGGACTGTCAGTCACTCCACCCGGTAGACGACAACGCGGGTCAACCAATCTTCCCGGCCATACACCGGAGTCAAGCCGGGCTGGGGAGTGTCGGGGAACAGCAGGGCGTTCAACTGGGGCCTGCGGCGGGGCACGGCATCGGAATCGATGACAATGTACTTCATATGGGCGCGCTTCGCGTATTCGACCACCTGGGCAATGGTGCCGTCGGCCAGGCCGGTCCAGGGCCGGTCGGCATAAAAGCCGATATTGCTCCAGCGGGCCATGACGCCGGCGTCACGGGGGGTATTGGCGCGCAGCCAGTGACCGGTCTGGCGCAACAGGAAATCCTGCTGCCCGGTCATGAAGCTGTACTCTTCACTGGAAACCTCGCTATAAAACTGGTTGAAGGACAGCAACATCAAACAGGCTACCGCCGCCGCTCCCAACGGCAGGAAGCGCACAATCCCCCTGAGCAGGGGGAGGCGGTGCTTGACAACAGCCATCGCCTCTTCCTCCAGCCAGACCGCCCCTTGTGCGAAACAAGCAATGAAAACCGGGAAAAAGGGAAAGATATACCCTGCGGAAAGTGAAATCTTGTCAAAGGCAAAAACCGGCAACAGCATCAGCATGGGGCTGAAAAAGAGATAGCGGCCAATGAATGCCGCCGGGCGCTCCCCCCTGCCGGCCCTGGGTACGGCAGCCCATATCAGGAAGAGCCCCATGGCGGCAATGGCCATGGCAAACCCCGGCAGCAGGGCATAGGTGGCCAGGCCAAACCTGGCGGCCTGGCCAGTGATCGTTGTCAGCAAGGCAGAAAGCGAAGGGACAAGCGTTGCCAGGCCGGTGCCGGCAGCCGTGGCCTCGGCGTAGGTCTTGCCGTTTGGCAGCAGCCGCATGGATGCGTCGATCCCGATGATCGTGGCCGCGCTTTTGCCGCTCAAGGTCCAGCCGCCGGTTATATTCCTGAGTCTGAGCAGATACAGCAGCACCGGCACCCCGAAGCTGCAGCAGAGCGCTGTCCCAACCTTCAGCTTGCGCGTCAACGTAACATCGGTCCTGATGATGCACCAGACCAGGATCGGCACGTTTATGACGAAAAAGAGGATCCCCTCGGGACGGGTCAGGTACATGGCAGCCGAGATCAAGCCAAAGGCAGCGGCATAACGCATGGAAACCGTGGCGGCCAGCCGCAGTCCGAGCCAGACCCCGGCAGCGATCAGGCACAGGTAGGTGGCCTGGGAAATGGGCTGCACGGCATAATCGATGAAGGGGCCGAACAGGGCTGCCACCAGGGCCGCATACAGGGCTCCCCTGCCAGAGAGCAGATGCCGGCATGCCAGATGGAACGGCACCACCGCCATGCTGCCTGCAAGCACCGATGCAAGCCTGGCACCCGATTCGTAGCTGCCGGAAAGGGCTGCGCACAGGGCAATGACAGCGGGGTAAAAGGGCGGGAAATGGACCGCCCTGCCGATGCTCCCGCTTTCCAGGATCTCTCTGGCAATGCCTATATAACCGACGCCGTCCGCTTCATGCTGAAAGATGACATGGGGAAAATGTTTCCAGATATAGATTCTGACGGCAAGAGCGCAGAAAAAGGCGAACAAGACCTGCATCAACAGTATCTGCCTTGACCGATTGCCCACGGGCTGTGCCTGATCCATTGACATCATCCGTTTCCCATCCGCTCCCTTGCCGGCACTAATACTTCAGAAATTCTTGGTAAACTCCCGCACCACCGATGTGGCATAGCTCCCCTTGGGCAGACTGAACTCCAGCACCAGGCTGTCCGCTTCGAGGCTGAACAAGGGTTCAGCCAATGGAACCCTGAGGGGTCGGCGCTCACCCTCCATGCGCAGCCCGCTCCCCAGGTCGAAATCCGCGCCCATGAGCCCGGCCTCTGACAGCACCTGCTGTTCCAGCTCCAGGGGCGCACCGGCCGGGTTTTTCATCTTGCTGCCGAACATCGGCCCGCTGGCCGAGATTTCGAACGCCGCGGCCCGGGGGGCTTCCAGTTCCGCATCTTCGACCAGGAAACAGGCACCGTTCACATGCTTGAAGGCCAGATCGCCGGCCAGCACCCGGTCAATCTCCCCCAGGCGCCGCTCCAGCAGGGCATCGAACAGACGGGACTGGCAAGCCGACAGATAGAGCTTTTTCAGCTTGGGGTGCACGGCGTTGAAGGCCTTTTCCCAGGCCTCGGGCCGGGTGGCCAGGCGCTGCAGCACATCGTGTTCACTGCGGCAGTGCCGCGGCATGAGCCTCAGCGCCAATGCCCCATCACCGGCGTGGTAGGCCTGGATGGCGGCTCGCCACTGCTCGTCCCGCACCGCCTCAGGTTCGCCGATCAAACAGTCGATTGCCGCGTGCCAGTCCCGCTGCAGCATGGCAGTGCCGATCAGATGGGAGTTACCCTGCACACCGTAGCGCTGAGCGCCGAAATAATTGGGCACCCCCCGTTTGGCAAGCAGAGCCAGCACAGCAGGGACAGCCTCAGCAGCAGCGGCCGCCACCCCCCGCACCACGATGCGGAAGCGGTTTCCCTTGAGATGGCCCAGCTTGAGCTTGTTGGTGTGCCGAACCGCCGAGAGCACCTTGACGCCGTCCAACTCGCGGCCGGTCACATCCTCAGGCCTGATCCGCTGTACGGAGACGGTCTGGCGGGTGACCCCGGCGCTGTCCTTCATGCCGGCATAACCGATGTCCCGCTCCGGGATTTTCAGCGCCCCGGCGACCCGGCGGAGCGCCTCCAGGGTGGTGATGCCCCGCTTCTCGATCAGAAGGTAGAGATGCTCACCGCTGCCGCACGGTTCATAGGCCGGGATCTCCTCCACCAGGAAATCCTCCGGCGTCGCCTTGATGGCGCCGCCCACACCAGGGATGTCTGCTGTCAGATAGGGGTGCATTGGCTTTCGACTCCTCTGTTCATCGTGTCATCCTCAGCATACCGTACAGGGCACCGCTGAAAAAGGCCGCCAGCCAGCAGCTGTAGATTCCCAGGCTGATACGGTGAAAGACCTTGTTGATTGCCTCGGCCCGCTGCATGAGCGATGCCACCAGGGCCAGCACAAAATGGAAAGCCATGCCGGCCAGGGAGGCGATGCCGGTGATATTGTGCCATTCCGGCGCCTTGCCAAAGGTGCGGGCAAACAGGCTCATCTGGTGGGTGCCCAAGTAGTCGCACAAAAGGCCGATGCCGAAGATGATCAGGTGCTTGCGGTGCAGCCCCTGCCGCCGGCCGCTGAAGACCGCCCAGGTGTAGAAGACGAGGGCCAGGTTCATCCAGACTATGGCCTGGGCCAGCATTACCCAAGGCTCCCGGTCTGGCGCAAAGCCTCGTAGAGAACGATGCCGGCCGAGGTGGACAGGTTGAGGCTCCGTACCGCACCGGCCGGCATGGGGATGGTGATGGCTGTCTCCGGATTGGCCCGCAGCAGCTCTTCCGGCAGCCCCTTGGTCTCCTTGCCGAACACGATGAAATCACCGGGCTGGAAAGCGGCCTGCAGATAACTCTTGGTGGGTTTGGTGCTGAGGTAGAAAAAACGGCCTTGGGGAAAAGCGTGCCACAACTGGTCCAGCCCCTGCCAGAGCCTGACATCCACGCTCCCCCAGTAATCCAGGCCGGCCCGCTTGAGTTGCCGGTCGTCAATGGAAAAGCCGAGCGGCTCCACCAGGTGCAGGACAGTACCGGTGGCGGCACAGAGTCGGGCGATGTTGCCGGTATTGGGTGGGATCTCAGGTTCAACCAGGACAATGTGGAATGGGATTTTCAAGGATGCGGTTTGAGCTTGCTGGTTCATGGGTACTACATTAAAACAGCCATGCGCCAAAAGCAACTTGAAGTTGGGGCTGCTGCGAGCATTCCAGCCTGAATCTCCCGGCTCTGGTCTTTGCGGATGCCGACCATCTGCCAGGATACTTTCAGACCCGGCCCGCCGCTGGCAGCGGTGTAATGCTTGAAGGTCATGGAGTGACCATATATTACCGGCGTTCCTGCAGAATCGGTCAGATTGCTCGGTAACTCATGGTTTTCGGTACCGCGGCAATAGCGGTAAAACGCCAAATTGCAGAGATTGAAATAACCATGCCCACCAGGATAATGAATCTGCATTTGGGATTCATAACCAACTCTGCGGAATGCCAATAAATCACTTCACTTTCAGACGCTCGACCGTCACCTTACCCAGCCTGATGTTCAAAACGCCGTCAAGAGTAGTGTAACCGATACGGCTCGTGTAGGTCTGATCATAACCCCCTTTCAGGACAACGCTCTTGGCCTGGCCGCAAACCAGATTCTCAAGGTAGGTGGTGGCCCAGGCACTGACCGCCGCATCGCTCTCCGCACCGTCATAGGCAGCCTGCAAAGTCGTATAATATGTGCCGGAACCAGGAACTGCGCCCGGAATATAGACAGCATGTTCGGCATCCCGGTCAAAGGTAGCAGTTACCGAAGTATTGCCGGTCAAGGTCATGGTACAGGGATCGGTACCAGCGCAGCCACCACTGCTCCAGCCGCTGAAGATCATGTACTGGTCAGGCGATGGCGTCAGAGTCACCGGAAAATAGGAATTGAAAGAGGCGGAGCAGTTGACGTTGCATTGGATACCGCTGGGAAAGCTTGTTACCGTACCGCTGCCGGTGCCGGCAAAAGTAAGTGATACATTGTAATCCGGCAGCAGGTTTCCTTCGGCGGCCACGCTGTGCAGAAAACCGGGATAGTTGCGGTAGCCGGTACTGCTAGCGCTGCCGAGCGGTGACGACTGGGCAACAACCGACAGGTTCCGGTAGCCGGTTGAAGTGGTCAGCCCGCCGGTGGCATCAAACACCCACTGTTTCAAGTAATAAGCCGGTGTCGTATCAGCCATGGCGTGGTTAACATGTAGCAGCACCAGACAGAATGTACTGCAGGCAAACAGCCTTAAAATATTCATGGCGACTCTCCTTGCAATATCGTCAAGGCAATAAATGGCGACTACGGCCTATAAACAACAAAGTTGAACATATTCTGTTGCTTGGCGTTACTTGTGTTATAAATTGCGACAATAAGATGGCCGCTTACCGAACTGGTTGTGGCAAAACTTGGCGAACTGGCGCCAACAGGTGTGACCACGGTTGTATGTGTCGTATAGTGATAAGATTCGCCAGTGATGGCAATTTCATACCAGGTCGATGCGGAGTTGTAAGTTACGGTGAAGTTGCCGGAACCGGCGGAGATAGTGCCGTTGCTGTTGACCGTGCCATAAGCGACCGGAACTGCATTTTTGGGGGCGCCGGAGACATATTCGCGATTAATGTCCCCTTTTACCCGTATACTAGAGGAGAAATCTCCGGCATAGGTGTCTGTGGCCAGGTAGGCGTTAATTGCAGAATTCGAAGAATTTACTGCGTACACACCACTGGTTCCGGCTCCGACTACTCCGGCTGTGGATCCTCCCAGCCCTCCGTAATTACCAGTTGAGTACCTGCCAAAAGCACCGTAGCCGTTGGTGCCCAGGTAACCATAGTTGGTGGAAGGACCGTGCATTCCGTAAACCGCATAACTTGTATTACCGGCGCAATAACCCATTATTCCGTATGTTGTGCCGCTAGTGCTGTTTGCCCTGCCGTAAACACCGGCAACGCCGGAGGTGGCGGCTGTGTTTTCTCCATAGACGCCGTGTGATGAAGCGCTGCTGCCGTAGACACCGCTTGAGGAAGTACTGGAACCGTAAACGCCATATGAGGAACTGCTCTGCCCTCTGACCCCAGCTAATGTTGAACTGTTGCCGTAAACACCATAGTCTTTGCCTAAGTAACCATATGCGCCGGTTGCCCAGTTAACTCCGTAGACCCCATAGCCTGAAGCGTTGTCGGCACGGCCGGTGACCCCGGTCACCCCATTGCTGGTCATCCCGAAGACGCCGTTGCTGCTGGTGCTTGAACCATAAACACCGATCCCGGAAGCACTGTTGGCCCACACACCGTTACCGCTGCCGTTGGTGCTGGCATAGACTGTATGATTGGTGCTGGCAGGATTGTTGACGACGAATTTTCCCGCATTGCCGGTTCCCAGGGTTTGTGCCAGCAGGGCCGGCTTGCTATTGGCCGTGCCGCCGATATCGAACTGGCCTCCGGAACCATTGTTCATGGAAACTCCGTAAATTCCGGCACCGGTTCCCTCGGTATACCCATACACGGCACTATAATTGTTGGTCGGTTCATTAAGGACAAATGACGCACCATTGCCGTATAAACCGTTCTTGGTGACGGCAAGGGCAACGGCGGTGGTGCTGTTGGTGGTTACCGAAAGCGCGGCCGAATTGCTGGCTGAATCACTGAGGGTGACGGTACTGCCAGGAGCAAGGCCCAAGGCATAGGGAGCGCTGGTCAGTGGCTGACGCGGCGTCATTTCCGGATCACCACCCACGGCTATCCCCAGGTAATATTGTTGATTAAAGGAAAGGTTCAGGGGGGTCACCGAACCGAGGATTGTCTGGTAAATGCCGTTGCTTACCGACACGCTGGCCTGTGTCTCGCTCCACAGAAGCGATCCCGCACTGGCGGCATTATAAAGGCCGAACACCATGGAGCGGGTGCCGGTGATTGGTGCCCCCACGCTATCGGTCAGATATCCTTGGTAATTGACCAACTTCGGCGCATCGGCAAAACTATTGCCGCACACCAAGGCAGAACAGAGTAAAAATGTTGCCAGCACGTATCCGATCATTCTTGCCATATTACACCTCCCTTTCAATTGGATTACTGTTGATGTCAAGTTGGCATGTCATTCTTAAGGCGACTTGTCATGCATATTGAATAGATAAGCCAAAATCCGGCGGCCACAGCTGCTCAAACAAACTGAATTCTATTTTGTGAATTTATCATGAAATGATTATTAAATAAATTGATTATAATATTGGAATTCAACTTTGATGTTTACTCAAACACATGCCATCCTGAGCCGACGCAAACGTATACCGACCCGCCCCTTGCATTTTTCGACGTCCGGCGCTATATATTATTTTTTAAATCCAAGTATACCGAGGAACTGCAATGAAAATAATCGTGACGGATGAAGTTTCGGCCGAAGGTCTTGCGTTGCTGACCCAGGAGCCGCGCATCCAGTTGGACGTCCGGCTGGGATTGAGCAAGGAGGAATTGCTGGCGGTTATTGGCGATTATGATGCCATCATCACCCGTAGCGGTACCACCGTGGACAAGGCCCTGCTGGACGCGGCCAAGAAACTGAAAATAGTGGCCAGGGCCGGCGTGGGCATCGACAACGTGGACGTGGATTATGCCAGTTCAAAGGGCGTGATCGTAGTAAATGCCCCTTTCGGCAACACCAACAGCGCCGCAGAGCATACCATGGCCTTGCTTCTTGCCTTTTGCCGCAACGTTACCGTGGCCAACTCCAGCCTGAAAACTGGCGAGTGGAAACGGGCCCCATTCACCGGTTACGAACTTAAGGGAAAGGTGGCCGGCGTGATCGGCCTGGGCAAGGTCGGCAGCCGGGTCGCCACGCGGCTCAAGGCCTTCGAGTGCGAGGTGCTGGCCTGCGACCCTTACATAGCCGTCAAACGTGCCCATGACCTGGGCGTCAAACTGGTGTCCCACGACGAAATCTACAAGAATTGCGACATTATCACCGTCCATACCCCCCTCAACGACGAGACCCGAAACATGATCGGCCCCCGCGAGTTCGGCCTGATGAAGACCGGCGTTATCATCCTCAACGTGGCCCGCGGCGGTATCATCAGCGAGCAGGCCCTGCTGGACAATCTGCTCTCCGGCAAGGTCATCGGCGGCGCAGTGGACGTCTGGAGCGAAGAACCGCCAAAATCCGAACACATCAAGCAATTGATCGCCGATAAAAGGATGGTGGTGACGCCGCACCTGGGCGCCAACACCTTCGAAGCCCAGGTCAATGTGGCCATCGACGTGTCAAAAGAGATCATCAACTATCTGGACGACCAGCCCCTGGAAAACGCGGTCAACATCCCACGCTTCGACATGGCTCTGATGGACCAGATGCGGCCGTTCCTCAACCTTATGAGCGTAATTTGCGATTTCGGCATCCAGTTGGTGGACAACAATCTGGAAAAGGTCAGCTTCGGCTTTGCAGGCAGCATAGCCCATTACGACTGCACCCCGCTGGCCGTGTGCGGCCTGTCCACCCTACTGAACCGCATGGTGGACCAGGATGTGAACATGGTCAATGCCACACTGATCGCCGAACAGATGGGGATCGTGGTGGAAGAAAACAAGACGACCCATGCCGATGCCTTTTCAAACGTGATAACCATGATCATCGAAGGGCAAGGCAAGCGGCGCCTGGTCTCTGGCACGCTTTTCGAAGGGGTGCCGCGAATTGTGCGGCTGCGCGACTACTCCATGGATTTTGCACCCGAGGAGCACATGCTGCTGCTGAATTACGTCGATCGCCCCGGCATTATCGGCAAGATCGGCACCATCCTGGGACAGCACGATATCAATATCGCCTCCATGAACCTTGGTCGCCGCGAGAGAAAAGGCGAGGCCATGCTGGTTCTCTCCCTGGACTCGGCCGTGCCCGCCAATGTGTCCGATGAAATAAGGTCCGCCATAGAGGCCACCTTTATCAAGGCTCTGCACATGCGGGTGGGGTTATGCACACGCGGTTGCGGTTGCGGTATCTGAAGGGAAGTTTCCGAAGGTCATCATCAAAGGCCTCCGGGGTTTTTGAAACCCCGGAGGCTTACTATTATTATATGAGCCGACCGCCTCACGACACGAGATAATCTCTCATCCAAAGGATACGAAACCATCATGCAGTTTCCCCACATAGACCCCGTATTCCTGAGAATCGGGCCGCTCCAGTTCCGCTGGTACGGCTTGATGTATGTCCTTTCTTTTATCGCAACCTACTTTATCCTGCGTAGTGAAACCAGGCGCAAACAGCTCCCACTGACAAAGGACGACGTGGCCGACCTGATCTTTTACGGCGCCATGGGGGTCGTACTGGGGGGACGGCTCGGTTATATCCTCTTTTACAACTTCAGCTATTACCTGGCCAACCCGCTGAAGGTCTTTGCCGTATGGGAGGGTGGCATGTCCTTCCACGGCGGATTCATGGGTGTGATCACGGCTTTTATCATCTATTCGCGCCGGAAAAACATCCCCTTTTTCACTTTGATCGATATGGCGGCGCTATGCGCTCCAGTGGGACTCGGGTTGGGTAGGATCGGCAATTTTATCAATGGCGAGCTCTACGGCAGACAAACCGATGTCCCCTGGGGTATCGTCTTTCCAGGCGGTGGTGGGATACCTCGCCATCCTTCCCAGCTCTACGAGGCTTTTCTGGAAGGGTTGCTGCTGTTTCTGATCGTCAGATTTACGTCGCGCAGATCCTCCGCAACCGGTGTCCCGGCCTGGACTTTTGTTGCCGGTTACGGCCTGTTCCGCTTCATCGTCGAATTTTTTCGCCAACCGGATGCCCAACTCGGACTATATTGGGGACTTTTTTCCATGGGCCAGTTTCTCAGCTTCCCCATGTTCCTGTTAGGCAGTTTCATGGTCTTCAAGCTCGCGCGCAATTCCTGATCCAGACATGGGACAGGCCGGAACAGGTAAAGCTCCAGCATCATGGATTCAGGATAATTTTTACTGCTAGGAACATAAAAAAACCGGCGCGAACCATAGGTTCTTGCGCCGGTTTAGTTTTTGATAAATTCAGACTGGTTACTTGGTTACAGTCACTGTACCGTCATCCAGGTCGTACTTGGCAGTCACTATCTTGAGCTTGCCCTGATCGGCCAGGTGTTTGAGCACCGAAGATTTTTTGGTCAGGCTGGCAGCCACCATCTTCATGTTCATGCCGATGGCACACTCGACTAATTCAGCATTCTTGGTCTCTTTACATTTCTTGACACCTTTGCAGGCGTCACATTCCTTGATAGCAGCCTTGACTGCCGGATTTATGGCCTTGACGATCGCCCCGATATTACCTTCCGGCTTGCCCTTGGCGTTCACGGTGGCGGTCACGGCGCCGCAACGCTCATGTCCCAGAACCATGATAAGCGGTGTACCAAGGTGTTCGGCGGCATATTCGATGCTGCCCAGCACGATCGGATCAGGAATATTGCCGGCTACCCGGATTACGAACAGTTCGCCAAGCCCCTTGTCAAAGATGATTTCAGGCGGCACGCGCGAATCGGAACATGACAGGATAATGGCATATGGTTTCTGAGAAGTTGCCAGGGCGGCGCGTGCAGAAGCGTCGCTCTGTTTGCAGGCGGTCATTTGGCCTTCCACATAATGCTTGTTACCATCCATCAACTTTTGCAAAGCCTCATCAGCCGATACTGCAGGTGCGCTGCCGGAGTTGGCAATAGCCAGACCCGAGGCGCATACCACCAGTCCAATAATTGCGGAAAGCCTTTTCAATGTACCCATGTTGATCATTTTCAACCTCCAGAGTTTAGTTGTCTTAATGTATCCATATTCACAAAACTGTCAATGAATTTTTGTATACACTAACTATTGTCTTGCGGTTATGCACGGGATATAAAGGGTTTCCACCTACTACATAAACCATAGGGAGAGGTTCAGAATGAAATCAGACCAAGCCTGTTTTGACGAACTGCTGGCCATCATGAAGCGCTTGCGCGGACCGGGAGGATGCCCGTGGGATGCCGAACAGACCCATGAGAGCCTGAAACGCTACCTGCTGGAAGAAGCCTACGAAGTCATTGAAGCCATTGACACCAATTCATCCGACCTTCTCAAGGAAGAACTGGGCGACCTGCTTCTTCAGCCAATATTTCATGCCGCCATTGCCGAGGAAACAGGCAAGTTCACCATGCAGGATGTCATCAAAGGACTCTGCGACAAACTTATCCGGCGCCATCCTCACGTCTTTGGCGATATGGAGATCAGCAGCAGCGACGCTCAGGTCGAAAACTGGGAGCGTATCAAGAAGGCCGAAAAAGGCGACGAAAGGAAATCGGCGCTGTCGGGGGTGCCACCTCACCTGCCGGCGTTGCTCAAGGCACAGAAAATCACCGAAAAAGCCGCCCGTGTGGGCTTTGACTGGGAACATGTCGATCAAGTGATGGCTAAGGTGATGGAAGAGCTCCACGAGTTCGAGGAGGCCATGGCCGAAGGGGACAACGAGCACATGGAAGCGGAACTGGGTGACCTTCTGTTCGCCATCGTCAACCTTGGCCGTTTCCTATCCATTAACCCGGAAGAGGCCCTTCGAAAAACCATCAGTCGTTTTCAAACAAGGTTTCAGTACGTGGAGGACACATTGCATTCACAGGGCCACCAAATGAACACCAGCACGCTGGAAGAGATGGACAGACTTTGGGAAGAGGCAAAGCAACGTGAAGCAGAGAAAATTCCAAGTTAAGTTACAGTATTACAACATTTTTTACAGGTATGTGCCAGCTTATCCACAAAATCTGTGGATAAGCTGTTGACAACGGTGTTGATGAATTTCAAAAGTGATATTTTTACAAGACATTTTTGCGGTTTGCCGTTTTTTTATACACTAGTTTTGCTCAATGATTTCAACAAGTTATAATGTTATCTATATTTTAAGGCAAGTTAGCACGTCAAGGACCAATGTATTAAATTAAATCTAATTCATGCCAATTTTTGCTTGTTTATAACTTTCTTTTTTCATGTGTACGGTGTCACCCGCAAATTCAATATGTTCCATCAGTAAAATTATTTTTTTTAAATGTAATCCACCAGGGGCGGAGTAGCCTGTCAGGTTTCCATTACTGCCGACCACCCGATGGCACGGGATAATAATCGGCACCGGATTGGCAGCCAGTACGCCCCCTATTGCCCGGAACGCTCGCGGCATGCCTGCCATGGCGGCAACCTGGCCATAGCTTTTGACTTCACCATGTGGTATTGCCCGGATAAGCAACAAGACGCGTGTTTTAAAATCAGACATACTGCTGAGGTCTACCGGTAATGAATCAAATGGTTGTGGCTCACCTTTAAAGTAGAACTTAAGCATTTCCGCAGCCTGCTCCGTTAGTGGCGAAGCGTTTCCGGCGTCCGGCACTGGCTGCGCCTGGGAACGGCAAACGCCTGGACAGGGCAGATCTACCTTGCAGATGCCTTTTTCTGAGGCAGTGACAATACCTGGACCCAGCTCGGTTTCAAAAACAGACACATATTCCATGGGCACACTCTTTAACGCCCAATTTTTTTTCTGATGATCTTGAATGCCTCCATTGCCTCCTCACACCGCAGCAGACGGGCACAGGCAGCATAACATACCACTGCCGCCCCTATCGCTGCAGCCAGCACCACTATCTTGACAGTCTTGTTGCCAGTCATGGACCAGTCGGTCAGGCGACAGATACCATAGGCTGCCGCAGCCATCGGCATGGCTGCCACAAGGGATTTAAGCGCCGAAACAAAGATCCTGCGTCCGCCGAACGGCCCGATCTTGCGACGCAGAAACCAGAGCAGGATTGCCATGTTGCCGCAGGCGGAAATCGATGTGGCCAGTGCCAGGCCACCATGCTTGAGAGGCCCCATTAAAAGAAGACTGAACCCAAGGTTGAGGAGAAACGCCACAAAGGCCGCCATAACAGGGGTCCTGGTGTCCTTGAGGGCATAGAAGGCCGGGGCCAGAACCCGGGTCAACGCAACAAACGTCAACCCCAGGGAATAATAGAAAAGTGCCAGCGCGGAATTTACGGCCTTGGCATAATCAAATGCGCCGCCCATGAACAGCAAACTGAAGATGGGGATTGAACAGATCATCAAACCGACCATGGCCGGTATCGTGATAAACATGGTCAGCCTCAGGCCGAAAGCCAGTGACTCTTTCATGCCATCCAGGTCACCTTCTGCAGCCTGCCGGCTCATGGAGGGGAGCACTGCCTGAGCAACTGAAACAGTGAAAATCCCCTGAGGAAACTCGAACAGCCGTTGCGCGTAATAGAGATAAGAAACACTCCCCTGTGGCAACAGAGAGGCCAGGATAGCACTAATAGTAATGTTCAGGTAGTAGACCCCTACCCCGAAAACAGATGGCACCATCAGCAGGGCAATCCGCCTCACCTTTGGATTGCCAAAGGCAAACGAAAACCTGATGGGGAATCCCTTGCGCCACAGCACCGGCAATTGCAGGGCCAGTTGTATTATGCCGCCGAAGAGCACACCTGTAGCCAGGGCAACAATAGGTATTTCAAAAAATCCCCGCAGCAGAAGTGCTGAAAGAATCATGGATAAATTCAAAAACACCGTAGAAATGGCCGGGGTAAAGAAGTGGCGGAGTGTATTGAGAATCCCCATGCAAAGCGCCACCAGGCTGATGAAAAAGATGTACGGGAACATCAGACGGTTAAGCAGAACCGTTAATTCGAACTTGCCGGGAACGTCCTTGAAACCTGGAAACATGAGGCTGACGATGGCGGGGGAGAAGATGATGCCTGCCAAGGCTATGCCGGCCATGACAATGGTGAGCATGGTAAAGCAGACATTGGCCAGCTCCCGGGCACGCTCCTCCCCTTCCTGGGCCAGGGTCTCGGAGAAGGTTGGGACAAAGGCCGAGGTAAGTGCCCCTTCGGCAAAAAAGCGGCGCAGCATGTTGGGAATCTGGAAGGCGGCGATGAAAGCGTCAGTGGCCAGGCCGGCACCGAACAGGCGTGCCACGACCATGTCCCGCACCATCCCCATGATGCGGGACATGGTGGTAGCGCTGCCCAGGATACCGGCGGCACGGACTATGTGTTTTTTTTCAGACATCAGAGAGTTCCATCCCCGTCATCCGCAATATCCTCGGTCTCCAGCAGAGCCGCTGCCACGGCACCTGGCAGTTCCTGTACCTCTCGGAGCTTTCTTCCTATGGACCGCGTGCGGACGGAAGCAGCGTCGATGTGGTTCCCTGCTTCCTGTATCTTCTTGCGGGTCTTGTCCAGGACCTCGCCAAATTTGTGAAATTCGGTGCGCACCGCACCCAGCAGGTTCCAGACCTCGGCCGAGCGTTTTTCTATGGCCAGGGTGCGGAAACCGAGTTGCAAACTGTTGAGCAGTGCCGCCAGCGTTGTCGGACCGGCCACCACGACCCGATATTCGCGCTGGAGCAGGTCGGACAAGGCCGGCCGACGCAATACTTCGGCAAAAAGCCCTTCCGTGGGCAGGAACATCACGGCAAAGTCGGTGGTATTGGGAGGGTCGAGATATTTGTCCCTGATGTTTTTTGCCATTTCGCAAACAGTTTTGTCCAGTTGCCTGGAAGCATCGCTGACAGCCAGCGCGTCGCAAATCTCCTGTGCCTCGACCAGCCGCAGGTAATCCTCCTGGGGGAACTTGGCGTCCAGCGGCAGCCAGACCATCCCGTCTGTCGTACCATCCCTGCCGGGCAGCTTCAGGGCAAACTCCACCCGCTGGCCACTCCCTTTCCGGGTTTCCACGTTCGTATCATACTGGCCCGGGGCAAGGATCTGCTCCAGCAGGCTCCCCAACTGGACTTCACCGAAGGTGCCGCGCGTCTTGACATTGGTCAGCACCCTTTTCAGATCCCCCACGCCTACGGCCAGGGTTTGCATCTCCCCCAGACCTCTTTGAACCTGTTCCAGCCGTTCGCTGACCAGCTTGAATGACTCGCCCAACCGTTTCTCCAGCGTGTCGTGCAGTTTTTCGTCAACAGTGGCCCGCATCTGTTCCAACCTGCGGGCATTGTCCTCCTGGATCACCACCAGACGGGCCTCTACAACCTCACGCAACTTATCCATCCGACCTTCATTGCTTGTGGTGAGGGCCTTAAGCTGACCGGCAAATATTTCCAGCTGGTTTTTCTGCAGTCCGGCAATCTCGCTCATCCGTTTCAGCAGGGAATCTCCCAACGCGGTCACGGCAGCACTGTTCTCCTGGCGCCCCTGCCTGGCCGCAGTCAGCGATTCTTCCCTGCTTCTGGACATCTCCTCGCGCAGCATGCGTTCCTGTTTTTCCAGCAAACGCTCAAGGGCATCCATACGCATCTCAAGACCGTGCGACCCATGGCGAGACAGCCTGACCAATATGACAACCAGCAACACTATCGAGAAACAGGACAGTATGCTTGCCAGGTAGATGTATATTTCCTGCGACACATTCGGCTCCTATTACTGTATCAGCAACAAAACAAGATTACCAACCGCAAGACGGATATCAGTTATAAACTAGAGGATACTGAATCATACGGATACGGAACATCTTTAGCAAGTGCTTTGACAATAGAATTACCAGGGATCAGGGCTAAGAATTTTATAGAAGATATTGACATACAAGTTGATGACCAAGAATTACTTACAATAAAAGCACTCTATTACGAATTATCCGCCTATAAACAGATCAAATAACCTTATATTGCAAATTTAATACTTGATTTATGAAAAAGTCTTGTGTTTAATGGCAAAACTTAATTTATAAAATCATAAAGGGGGATTTATGACTGCAACACTCGTGGAATTGACTGCTAGTATAGTGTCTTCCCATGCCGCAGGAACTGAGATGTCCAGCGATGATCTCATTCAGGAAATAAACAAGGTCTATGCCACGTTGAAAAAACTCGAGACCGAAGGTGCCATACCGGAAGCCGGAGCGGCCCCGGGCGCACCTGTAATGACCATCAAAAAGGCCTTCCAGAATGACCAGGTATGCTGCCTGATCTGTGGCAAAACCGGTTTCAAAACCCTGACCAGACACCTCAAACAGGCTCACGGACTGAAGCCCGGCCAGTACCGGAAACAGTTCAATATTCCTGCCAGCCAGTCCCTGACCGCCAAAAACTACTCCGAGGCACGGCGCAAGGCTGCCAACGAGAACAACCTGGCCGCCAACCTCGAAAAGGCCAGGGCAGCAAGGGCAGCCAAGAAACCGGCCGCACCCAAGGCTCAAAAGGAAAAGGCCGCAGCCAAGCCCAAAGCCCCAAAGGTCGCCAAAGCCAGGGCTCCCAAGGCCAAAGCCTGACAAACAACTTCTTGTTCATTAAAAAAACCGTCGAATGACGGTTTTTTTGTACTTACTAGACGGCCATGCAGGACAAATAACGCGATATCGATGCGAACTCTTCCAGGGATAGGGTTTCGCCGCGACGCTGGCCATCAATCCCGCAGGCTTGCAGAATTCCGGCGATGTCGCCAGGATCTGCCAGGTCTGCGGCTTTCAGGCAATTTGAGAGCGTCTTGCGCCGCATGGCAAAGGCCCCTTTGACCACCCGTCGGAACGTCTCCTCGCTTCCTACCTCAACCCGGGGCTTTGGCAACGGGACAAAACTCACCACGACCGAGTCCACCCTGGGGCAAGGATGAAAACTCGCCGGGTGAACAATGAATTCCCTCCGCATGTCAAACCACAACCCCAGCAGCACTGTTGTCACGCCATAATCGCCCCCGCCGTGGGAGGCAACCAGACGATCTCCGACCTCCTTCTGGAGCATCAAGACCATGCGTGAAAAAAGCGAGCGGTTCTCAAGCAGTCTGAACAATACCGGCGACGAGATATTGTAGGGCAAGTTGGCAACTACCTTCCACCCCGCCTCCACATTTCCCAGTAGTTGCGCCAGATCTACGGCCAGGATATCGGCATCCACCACCTTCACCTGCGGCTTGTCCCGATACAGATCCGCCAGGCCGGACGCCAGGACATGGTCGTACTCCACCAGTACCAACCGGCTTGCCTGCTGGGCCAGGTGGCCGGTCAGCGCCCCCCGGCCAGGGCCGATCTCCAGAATGGAATCCGTTGGGGCAATCTGCGCGCTGGCAATGATCTTGGCAATGATATTGCGATCCACCAGGAAATTCTGTCCAAGTGACTTGATCGGACGGCGACTCATAGGGAACCCCTTCCGACCTTATCCATATCCCAGGTTGCGGTGGCATCAAGGCACTGTTCCGAGGCCATGCCGTTTTCCAGGTAAAAATTACCGGGCACTGCCAGCATGGCGGCGTTGTCGCCGCACAGGGCAGGACCGGGGATGTGCAGTTGCACACCGAGTCGGCCTGCCAGTTGCCCCATGTGCAGCCTCAGCCCGCTATTGCAGGCAACCCCGCCGGCCACTACCAGCCGCTTCAGGCCGGTCTGCATCAGGGCTGCCTCAGTCTTGGCCACCAGTACATCGCAGACAGCCTGCTGGAAAGAGGCGCAAAGGTCATGGAGATGCTGCCCGTGCACTGAATCGCGGTTTTTGGAGACATACTGGAGCATGGCGGTCTTCAGGCCGCTGAAACTGAAATTCAGGCTGTTGTCGTTGATCAACGGGCGGGGCAGTCGGACAGCCTTGCCATCACCTTGCCGCGCCAGGTTGTCGATCATGGCACCACCGGGATACTCCAAGCCCATGATCTTGGCTGACTTGTCAAAGGCTTCGCCAGCGGCATCATCGCGTGTCCGCCCCAAGGTCTGATAATGGCCGAAACCATCGACCCGATAGATATGGGTATGGCCTCCAGAAACCACAAGCGCCAGAAAAGGGAATTCCACGGCCTGTTCCAGAAAAGCGGCCAGGATATGCCCTTCGATATGATGCACCCCGACAAACGGGATGCCAAGGGCCGCGGCAATCGCCTTGGCTGTCGAGAGCCCCACCAGCAGGGCTCCGAGCAAACCCGGGCCGCGGGTCACGGCGATCCCTTCCAAGGCCGAAAGGTCTGTATCGGCATCGGCAAGGGCCTGGGTGATCACCGGCGTGATCATCTCAAGGTGCTTGCGGGAGGCGATCTCCGGCACTACTCCACCGTATTCGGCATGGATGGCTATCTGGGAAGAGACCACCGAGGAGAGCATTTTCCTGCCGTCACGAACAACCGCCGCAGCGGTTTCATCACAGGATGTTTCTATTGAAAGTAGGAGCATTTTCGATCACAAAAAGAACGTTTTGTAGGGCTAAAAAGACAAATAGGACAAACGGGACAGAGGCCCCATGTATCCTATTTGTCCTGTATTGCACCGTTTAGAGCAGGTTCGCTGCCAGTTCGGCCAGTTCGGAGCGTTCCCCTTTGGTCAGCGTTACGTGGGCGGCAATCCGCTCGCCTTTAAATTTTTCCACCAGGTAAGTGAGACCGTTGCTGGATGAATCCACATAAGGGTTATCGATCTGGTAGGGGTCGCCGGTCAGGATGATCTTGGTCCCTTCGCCCACCCTGGTTACGATGGTCTTTATCTCGTGTGGCGTCAGGTTCTGGGCTTCGTCCACGATCATGTACTGGTTGGGAATGGACCGGCCGCGGATATAGGTCAGCGGCTCGATATCAAGGAGCCCCATGGCCATCAATTCCTTGTAGCCTTTGCTGTGGCGCTTTTCGGACTCGTGTCCGGAGATTAGAAGTTCCACGTTGTCAAAGATCGGCTGCATCCAGGGGGTAAGTTTTTCCTCTATGTCGCCCGGCAGAAACCCGAGATCCTTGCCCAGAGGGAACACGGGGCGGGAAACCAGCAACCGGTTGTAGACGTTCTCCTCGGCTGTTTTGTGCAAACCAGCCGCAATGGCCAGCAGGGTTTTGCCGGTCCCGGCCTTGCCCACCAGGGTTACCAGCTTGATGGAGTCATCCATGAGCACATCCAGCGCAAACGACTGTTCACGATTTCGGGCAAAAATGCTCCAGATGCCTTCCTTTGGGATCTTGCGAACCGGCACGATCCGGGCACTGGCGGCGTCATAGCGGCAGATGGCTGTATGGGAGACATTGGTGCTGTCGGTAATGGTTATGAACTCATTGGGAGCGATACCCTCGGGGGCGTCCAGCCATCCCTGGCCATAGAAGCGATCCACCGATTCGGCCGGCATCTCGATATTACGCGTTCCGGAATACAGGTCCTGGATATCTACCTTATCCGATTCGTAATCCTCGGCAATCAAACCCAAGGTATCGGCCTTGATGCGCAGATTGGTATCCTTGGTGACGAAAATCAGAGGGATATCCGGATAACGGTCACGTGTATCGAGTGCCACTCCCAGGATGCGGTTGTCGCCGCTGTCGGCCCGCAGATCCACCGGCAGGTGCTTGAACAACTTCTCGGTAAACATCTCCACGCGTAATGTACCCTTTTCCGGCATGGTTATGCCAACTGCCAGGGAACCCTTTTCGCGCATGGTGTCGAGGATGCGGGATACCATGCGGGCATTGCGCCCGGTCTCATTCATGTCTTTTTTGAAGCGGTCGATTTCCTCGATTACCGTAATCGGGATGATGATATTGTTTTCCTGAAACTTGAACAGGGCCTGGGGATCGTGAAGCAGCACATTGGTGTCGAGGATGAAGTTTTTCACTGGGTACCTTTCAAAGTGGGAGAATTGAACTGACAAAAGCGTAAGCAGGGCGACTATCTTTCGATTACTTCAACTTTCAGCCCTTCCTGCTTGCCGAGAATCTTGATCCAGACCGAGCGTTTACGGTACATGGCATCAAGGATGACTTCGCCATCCTTGTTGATGGCCGAAATGACGCTTTCAGGGGAATCATTGATGGTGAAATAGGTATAGATGCCGGTCTTGTAAAGATCATCCTTGGTGAATGGGCGCTCCGGCGGCAGCGAACAGGCGGTATTGACCAGCAGGATCAGGAGAAGAGATGGCAACCACTTCATGAATAACTCCTTTTGCGGCCCGAGTATAATAAAAATTCAACGCAAACATTTTACAACGGCATCGCAGAAAAATGCAATCTCTCCGCTAGTGTTGAACCAGCCGGGGCTGATGCGGAGCGTGCCATCCGGAAAGGTGCCCAGGGTGCGATGCGCCTGGGGTGCGCAGTGCAAGCCGGCCCGAACGGCAATATCAAAGTTATGGTCCAGCATAAAGGCCAGTGTTGCCGGGTCCGTTCCTTTTACCGTGAACGAGAGCACACCGCCATGTGCCGCGGGATCAGCCGGCCGGTGAAGTGTGATTCCAGGCACGGCGGCCAATGCTGTTGCAGCCTCGCCGGTCAGGGCGCGCTCCCTGGCGCCAATGTTGGCCGCTCCCTGCTCGAGCACAAAATCAACGCCGGCCTTAAGACCGGCAATGCCAGGGAGGTTATGGGTTCCGGCCTCGAACCCCTCGGGCATGGTAAGGGGTTGGTCCTCGTCGGTGGAACTGCTGCCTGTTCCGCCGGCAAGCAGCGGCCTGAGCGCTGTTGATGGAGAGACATAGAGGAAACCGGTGCCCTGGGGGCCGAACAGCCCCTTGTGGCCAGGTGCCGCCAACAGGTCGATGCCGGCACCAACAACATCGATCGGTTCGGAGCCGGCCGACTGGGCTGCATCCAGTAGAAACAGCGCGCCCGCCTCCTTGGCAATGGCCGACAATCGATCGATAGCCTGGATGGTTCCGGACACATTGGAGATGTGACCAACCGCGATCATGCGGGTCTTCGGCCTCAGAGCCTTATTGACTTCCTCCGGATCGACGCGGCCATCGCTGCCAGCCGGGACAATACTCACATCGACCCCCTGTTTCCGCAGCAGGAACAGCGGCCGTACGAGCGAGTTGTGTTCCATGGAGGTGGTGATGACGTGATCGCCCGGCTCAAGCGTTCCGCGCAACCCAAGATTCAAAGCCTCCGTAGCGCTATGGGTGAAGATGACCCGCGAGGCATCGGGGATTCTGAAAAGAGCGGCTACCGCCTCCCTGGCCTGGAAGAGCAGGCGTGCCGCATCCAGTGAGCGCCGGTGGCCGGCCCTGCCCGGCGATGCGCCGACATCCCTGAGGGCGTGCATGATCGCCTGGTAAACCGTTTCCGGCTTGGGATAGGAGGTTGCGGCGTTATCAAGATAGATCGACATGCTGATCAGCCCTTTTCACGGTATTCCCAGCGGTTTTTCCGCCAGCCACGGCGAAACATTGATGGCCCCCTTGGCGTTGACGTGAAGCTTTGCCGTGATCGCAGCCTCATCGTTGCTTCCCCACCAATTCTGCACGGCGCTGATCTCCTCGCTGCCGTTATTGGCAAGATTGTAGCCGCCATTGTGGTCAAATGCGCTTGACCAGACCAGACCACGGCCGTCATCCATGCGCAGGCCATCGCCGGGATTGTCCGCAAACAAGCTGCGCTGGACCCTGACGCGGGCACCGGACATATGCAACCCGACATCACGGTTCCGGACAAAGCGTGACAGGAATATCTGCCCAACCCCGCCCTTGAGCAGCGCACCTGAACCGTTTGAGGAAAAACCGCAAGAATTGAATTTTATCCCGCACTCTTCGGCCACGACCCCCTGCTGCTCACTCCCGGTGACCTCGATCGAAGCCATGACCAGACCGGAGCGGTGTGCGACTATGCCGCGCCGATTGCCATCCAGGGTGCCATCCCGCAGATCGAGCTCGCTGTCGCGGGCTTCGAGGCCGGTTTCACACCCTTTGATCGATACTGAAGACAAACTGGCTGTACTGTCCTGCAGGAACATGCCGGTGAGCGCCCGGCTGATGGTGACTCCCTTGGCCGTAAAGGTGGAATAACGGGCTTCTATGGCGACTTCGGCCCCTTCAAAGAGGCAATTTTCGCACTGGTTGCGTTTTTCGCTGGATAACAGCAGGATGCCGCGCCAATCGCCCCTGCGGACTTCCGCAAAATTGGAGGTGAAAAGCACCGGCTGCTCCACGGTGCCGCTGCACTGGAGCCGCCCCATGACCACCAGTCGCGGAGTCTGGTGCAGGATGGCCGATTTCATGAAGCGCACTGTCGTACCAGGCTCTATGCGCACTGTTGCCTGGGGAGCAATCAGCAGGTACCCCCGGATGACAACCACGCCGTTCCAGGTGATATCCTCTGTCAGGGTAGCATTTTCATAACTGAAATCGCCCTGGGTGACAACAGTCTGTCTTCCGTCGCGGACGGGCGATCGTTCCGCAACATTGCCGCCAAAGGCATGAGCCGTTTCAAAGGTCGCGAAAACCGCGATAATTACGATCAGCAGGAGAGTTTCAGTTGTATGATGCCGCGAAAACGGAAGGGTCACTGCAAATTTTCCTTCCGGACCAGGATGCGATTCTTGCCGGCACCCTTGGCCTGGTAGAGGAGATCATCGGCAAGGGATACCAGGGCTTTCCCTTCGGTTGCATCCCGGGGATAGCAGGCAATGCCGGTGCTGACGGTTACGGGACTGGAAGTATCACTATGCAAAACTTTTCCGCATTCCGAGATGACACTTTGCCTGATCCGTTCAGCGGCCCTGCGGGCACTCTTGATGTTGGTTTCCGGCAGAATGACGACAAACTCCTCGCCGCCATAACGGAAGGCAAAATCAAAACTGCGTAGCGATTTCTTAATGGCTTCCCCCATGGTGGCCAAAATGCGATCTCCCATGGGATGGCCATAGGTATCATTTACTTTTTTGAAATTGTCTGCATCGATCAGCAAGACCGAAAAGGAAAGATTGTAACGCCGCGCCCGTTCCAGTTCCTGGGGCAAAACCGTTTCGAAATAGCGCCGATTGTAAAGACCGGTCAAAACATCGGTAATCGCCATCTGGCTGGTTTCTTGGTGCAGTTTTGCGTTTTCTATGGACATTGCGGCAAATGAAGCAAAGACAGAGAGAAGCGACATTCTGCCCTGGTCAAACTTCCTGGGCGCGAAGTCGTCAAGGTAAAGGACCCCATGAACATTGCCCTTTGTTACCAATGGTATGCAGATCAGGGACCTTATACCTTCACGCACTGCCAAAGGATTTTTGAAAAACTCGGCATTTTGCGTATCTTCAACAAAAAGTATCTGATCGCTTCGCAGTAGTTGATCGCTCAAACCGCCGATAGTCACGGTCCAGGCATCATGGGCAACGAATTCATTGCTCAAGCCGGCATGGGCTCTCAAGGTAAGCTCTCCGCAACGCTTGTCGTAAAGTGCAACGCTGCCGGCCGGCATGTCGGTAAAACTCATGGCGCTTTCAAGGATGGAACCAAGGAGGGTATCAAGCTCTATGGATGAAACTGAAACCTGCGCCACGACTATCAGATCGATTAGCGCCTGCACCTGATTTTTCAGTTTATTTGCATTGCAAATGTCACAAACATCGGTCGAATTCATTCAAAATCAGGCTCCATCAGGATTGATGCTGTTTTTAGCACAATTTTATATTATCTGTAAATTTATTGTTGTGCCGTTAACAATTCGCCCTGATCAAATCATTAGAAATTATCTTGTCGCGCGCTTTCAGCAGGTTAGAATATTATAAAAATAATATGTTTGACACACTATATATGTTGTGGTTTATTTCAATGCATCCACTAAATGTAGTGGTTTACCGCAACAACCAAACCCAGCCACAACTTATCGATTTGACACATGTAATTTCGCTCACAGGGAGAATCCAGATGAAAAAGGAAATTTTGAAAGAGGCCATACCGGGTCTTTCCAAAAATGCGATCACCGTTTTGGAGAAACGTTATCTCCGACGCAACATCGATGGAACGGTTCAGGAGGCCCCCAGCGACATGTTCCGGCGCGTGGCCGAAACCATTGCCTCTGCTGACAAAAAATTCGACAAGGATTCGGATGTACAACAGTTGGCCGACACATTCTACCGGATGATTACCAACTTTGAATTTCTTCCAAATTCCCCTACCCTGATGAATGCCGGGCGCGAGTTGGGCCAGCTATCAGCCTGCTTTGTCCTGCCGGTGGGCGACTCCATGGAGGATATCTTCGATGCGGTCAAATTCACCGCCCTGATCCACAAGTCCGGTGGCGGCACCGGCTTCTCCTTTTCGCGCCTGCGGCCGGCCAACGACGTGGTCAGTTCCACCACCGGCATTTCCAGCGGGCCGCTCTCCTTCATGCGGGTCTTCGATATCGCCACCGAGACCATCAAGCAAGGGGGCACACGGCGCGGTGCCAATATGGGTATCCTGCGGGTCGATCACCCCAACATCATGGATTTCATCATGTGCAAGGCCGACCAGAAGCAGCTCAACAACTTCAACATCTCCGTCGGACTGACCGAAAAATTCATGCAGGCCGTGGAGCGTGATGAAGAATACGACCTGATCAACCCCAGGGACAAAAAGGTCTGCAACACCCTCAATGCCCGCAAGGTGTTTCAGCGCATCGTAAAGCAGGCCTGGGAAAACGGCGAACCGGGCATCATCTTTCTGGACCGCCTGAATCGCGACAACCCGACACCGCTGGTGGGCGAGATCGAATCCACCAACCCCTGCGGCGAGCAGCCGCTGTTGCCATACGAATCATGCAACCTCGGCTCCATAAATCTGGGCAAATTCGTGCAGGACGGCGCCATCGACTGGAAGAAGCTGAAAGAGGTGGTGAACAACTCGGTCCACTTTCTGGACAACGTCATCGAGATCAACAACTATCCCCTGCAGCAGATCCACGACATGACCCACTCCAACCGGAAGATCGGCCTGGGCGTAATGGGCTGGGCCGATATGCTGATCCTGCTGGGAATCCCATACAACTCGGACGAGGCGGTCAAGCTGGGCAAGAAGATCATGAAGTTCATCAATGAAGAAGGGCACCTGGCATCCCAGGAACTGGGCAAGCAACGCGGCTCGTTCCCCAACTTCAAAGGCTCGATCTTCGACAAGAAAGGCGCTCCGCCACAGCGTAACGCCACAGTCACTACCATCGCCCCCACCGGCACCATTTCGATCATCTCCAACGCTTCATCCGGGGTCGAGCCGTTGTTTGCCGTGTCCTACATCCGTACCGTGATGGACAAAAACGTGCTGGTTGAAGTCAACCCGATCTTTGAGAAGATTGCCAAGGAACGCGGCTTCTACTCAGAGGCCCTGATGAAGAAGATCGCCGAGCACGGCACGGTGCAAGACATTCCGGAGGTACCGGCCGATGTGCGCAAGGTGTTCGTCACCGCCCACGATATCGAGCCTGAAGACCATATCCAGATGCAATCCGCCTTTCAGCTCTACACCGACAATGCTGTCAGCAAGACAGTCAACTTCCCCAATAGCGCCACCATCGACGACGTGGAAAAGGTCTATATGCTGGCCTATGAGACCGGCTGCAAGGGTGTGACCATCTATCGCGACGGCTCCCGCGACGAGCAGGTGCTCTCGACCGGTAAGAAGGAGGAGCAGCAAGCCGCGGTTGCCGCCGTACCGGTAGAAGAAGACAAAAAAGCCACCAAGCGCGACCGCCCCAAAGCGCTCAAGGGTTGGACCTACCAGATGCAGACCGGCTGCGGGCCGCTCTATGTAACGGTCAACGAGGACAGTTCGGGGTTGTTCGAACTGTTTACCACCATGGGCAAGGCCGGGGGATGCGCCGCTTCCCAGAGCGAAGCCATCGGACGCATGGTGTCCCTAGCCTGGCGCAGCGGCATTCAGGCCCGCCAAGTGATCAAGCAGCTCTTGGGCATCTCCTGCCACTGCCCCTCCGGCTTCGGCGACAATCGCGTACTCTCCTGCGCCGATGCCGTTGCCAAGGCGATTCAGGCCCACATGGTGGCCAGCGGCTATGATGTCAATTCCGAAACAGCCAAGCATGAGCGCGGTGCCTGCCCGGAATGCGGCGGCATTGTCGAGCACGAGGGTGGCTGCGCGGTCTGCCACGTCTGCGGCTATTCGGAATGCGCATAACGGCTACACTCTTTCCATAGTTAAGCACGGCCGGCGCGCGGAATCTTCCGGGCGCCGGTTTGCGTTTGGGCACAGATCCAATGACTATGAAATGGCAGGAAACGAAAAGGCCGCCCCATAGCGGGACGGCCTTTTCGTCAGTTCGCATTTAAACATATTGCAGCGCTACAACTTGAACTGTTCCACCAATGACTTCAGGTGTTCGGCTTCTCTGGAAAGTTGAGACGAAGCTGCGGCGGTTTCAGTGGCGCCCTTTGCCGTGGATTGTATCACATCGGTAATTTGCTGGATGTTGGTGGTTATCTCGCCGGTGGTGGCGGTCTGCTGCTCGGCAGCAGTGGCAATCTGGTTGACCTGCATGGTGACGTCGTTGATCTGTTCCAGGATCATTTCCAGGGCCTGGCCGGATTTCATGGAGGATTCGCTGCCTTTCTCCACTTCGGCAACACCTTCCTCCATGGCGGTTACGGTCCATTTGGTCTCGCTCTGGATGGCCTTGATCATCTCACTGATCTCGCGAGTGGCACGGGTGGTCCGCTCGGCCAACGCCCTGACTTCATCGGCAACCACGGCAAAACCACGTCCCTGTTCACCGGCACGGGCAGCCTCGATTGCAGCGTTCAAAGCCAGCAGATTGGTTTGGTCGGCTATCTCCTCGATAGTGCCGACAATCTGGCCGATCTGGTCGGAACGGGCCCCAAGGTTCTCGACCGTCTTGGCTGCTGCGTTGACCTGCTGGGCAATGCGCTCCATGCCCTGAATGGTGTCCTGCACCACACCAGCGCCTGAGCGAACCGTATCGCTGGCGCGGTTGGATGTTTCGGCAGCCGAGAGGCAGTTTTGTGCAATTTCGCCGGAAGTGGCGGACATTTCCTCACTGGCTGTGGCCACGGTAGCGGTCTGGGCAGCGACGTCCCCCATTCCGGCGGCGATTTGATCGGCATTGGTATTGAATTGCCGTGATGCCATGGCTACTTGTTCCGATGTCTGCACTATTTGGGAAATAATCCCTCTCATGGTCCCTTGAAGGCTGCCAATGGAGCGGATGATGCTGCTTATCTCGTTATTGCGCTTTGCAGCTATGGGCTGTGTCAGATCTCCCTCGGCCATAAGGGTCAGATAACCTGTGATGCGTCGGAGTGCATCATTGACAGTCCAAAAGAGCAAACCGCTGAAGAATATCCCTAGCAGAACAAAAACAGACGTGGATACAAATGCCGTCAATGTTGAATAGGAACGCCCCACAATAACAGCAATGACGATGCAAAAGCTGTAGCAAATACAAAGCAGAATGATACGCGTTCGAATTTTCAGGTGAAGATAAATATTTAATAAAATATTCATTTACTTCCTCCAATGCACATTCTGATAAGTATTAAGTTGGGTCGTTTTTATTTAGTAATGTATCAAAATATGGAACTATTTTTAAGTAAAATCAACTTCCATACTTCATAACTTCAAAGATTTTTGCCATTTTGACAGGCCCACCTGTAATATATCGAATCGTTGTTTATCAACTCTCAACTAAAACCGGTGTTCGATAGTGAAAAACATTCCAAGCAAAGGCTCTGCCTTGACGCCAAATCAGCACTGTTGTACTCTTACTACACATTTAACCACACACCCAACCCACTGAAAAACGGAGACCTGATAACATGCCACAAACCGACTTGACCTGGAACACCGCCCTGCTCTATCCGGCACCGGACTCCCCTGAACTGGAGGCGGAACTCAACTCCTTTGATGGCTTGGCCGCCAAATTCCGTGAACGCTATTTCGAGAAGATCTCCAGCCTGGACAGCGCCGGTATTCTTGCTGCCGTGCTGGAATACGAGGAAATGCAGGTAACCATGGCCAAACCCTTCTCCTATGCCCACCTGCTGTTTGCCGCCGACTCCGGCAACGAGACCAACCGGGCCCTGGCCCAGCGCTGCTCCGAGTTGGGAAGCCGCCTCTCCCAGCAACTACTGTTCTTCGACCTGGAGTTGATGGAACTTCCAGACGACCGGTTCGAGGCGCTATGCGCCCTTCCCCAGGCAGGCAACTACACCCACTTTCTGCAAGGCATACGCAAGTTCCGCCCCTATACACTCAAAGAAAACGAGGAGCGGCTGTTGACCCGCAAAAACCTGACCGGTATCCGGGCCTTTACCAAGCTCTTCGACGAACTGTCCGCCTCTTTCAGCTATCGAATGGAGCTGGATGGCGAAGAGCAGGAGTTTACCGGCGAGGAGCTTCTGGGGCTCCTGCACCACACCTCCGGCGATGTCCGTTTCCGGGCCATGACCACCTTCCTGGAGAAACACGGCGATAATGGCATAGTCTTCAACTCGGTCTTCAACAACATGGCACTGGATCATGGCCAGGAGATGGAACTGCGCGGCTATGACAGCCCGATCCAGCCCACAAATATCGGCAACGAGATCCCGGATGAGGCTGTGGAGCACCTGATGGCGGTAACCGAAGCCAACTACGGACTTGCCAGGGAATATTTTCTGCTAAAGGCCCGCATGCTGGGTATGGACAAGCTGCGCAACTGCGACGTCTACGCTCCGGTGGCCGAGGCAGAAAAAAAATATACCTTTGACGAGGCCCGCGAAATGGTGGTTGCCTCCTACGGTGCTTACGACCCCGATTTCGGCCGCATCGTGAACGCCTTTTTCGAGGAACGCCGGGTGGATGTGTTTCCGCGTACCGGCAAATCGGGAGGCGCCTTTGCCATGGGCATTTCCCCGGTTGCGCCACCATTCCTGCTGCTCAATTACACCGGCACATTGCGCGACCTGGCCACCATTGCCCATGAGGCTGGTCACGGCCTGCACTTCGTGCTGTCCCAGAAACAGAGCCTGATCAATTACCATGCCCCGCTCCCCTTGGCCGAAACCGCCTCGGTCTTTGGCGAAATGCTGCTGACCCGCAACCTGCTTGACCAGGAGACTGATCCGGCCATACGCAAATCATTGCTGTGCGCCAAAATCGAGGACATCATCGCCACAACATTCCGCCAGACCGTGTTGACCAGGTTCGAGCTGCGCCTGCATGCCGAACGCAAGAACGGCCTCCTGTCCAACGACCGGATCGCCGCAATATGGCTGGAAGAGAACGGCAAGCTGTTCGGCGACACCGTGGAGATGATCCCGGCCTATAGCTGGGGCTGGAGCTACATCAGCCACTTCATCCACGCCCGTTTCTACTGTTACTCCTACACCTTTGCCGAGCTGCTGGTACTGGCGCTGTTCCAGAAATACCGCGAAGATGGGGAGAGCTTCAAGCCCGCTTACCGGAGCCTGCTGGAGTCGGGCGGCGCCCTCTCGCCGGCGGACACGGCCCGTCTGGCTGGTATCGATATCACTGAAAGCGGTTTCTGGCAAAAGGGTTATGATTTTCTTGAGGGACTGATTGAAGAGTTGAAGGGCATTGCCTGAGCGCAAACTCAAAGAGTCCAACAGGTAATGCTTGCCTGCTTTTACCGGCGGCTGAACACTCACTCGAAGAGTTCGGCCGCCGGTTTCCATTCATGACAACCTAAACAGGATATGCCGGACCTCAAAATCCATGTTTCGCGCAACAACGCTACGATGCTACGTTTTAAAAGATTTGTTCAAGGATTTTAGTTGCGTCGTTGCGTTGTCGCGTGATTAATGCTTTTCAGAATTTTCGCCCAACTTTTTTAACGACTGAACCCGTAAGGGACTAATGTTAATTAGTTTCCGTCCGGAAAGGGTGCTTTTTCCCCCTGGCGGCGTCAATCTTCGGCCTTGCTTGTGCGGCGTACCGATGTACGCCTCCGCGCAATCCCTTGATTTCCTTGCCAGAAGAAAAAATCCCCGCTCTCCGAATCGGAAACCTGCAGTTTCTCATCCGGAGTTTCCGGATGGAAACTAATTATGCATTTGTTCAGGCCAGCTTGAACTGGCTGACTATGTTGCGGAGGCTGTTTGACAACTCGGACAGCTGATTAGCCGCCATTGCCGATTCCTGGGCTCCCCGGGCGGTACTGGAGACTACTTCGGTGATCTGCTGCATGTTATTGCTGATCTCAGATGTTGTTGCGGTCTGTTCTTCGGCGGCGGTGGCTACCTGACTGATCTGAGTTTGCAAGGACCCCAGATTTTCCAAAATTTTCGAAAGCGCATCACCTGCCTTGCCAGCCTCGACAGTACCTTGTTCCACTTCTTTTACACCGCTCTCCATGGCTACCACCGCCATTTTGGTTTCCTGTTGGATCGTCTTGATCATCTTGCTGATTTCGTGTGTCGCCTTGGTGGTCCGTTCGGCCAGGGCCCGCACCTCGTCGGCAACAACGGCAAACCCCCTCCCCTGCTCGCCGGCTCTGGCAGCCTCAATGGCCGCGTTAAGCGCAAGCAGATTGGTCTGGTCGGCAATATCCTCGATTGTGCCGACAATCTCGCCGATCTGATCGGAACGATTGCCAAGACTGGCGACCGATTTGGCAGTCTCTTTAACCTTATCGGCTATGGAGTTCATGCAATTGACCGTATCCAGGACAACATGGGAACCGGCAATTGCCGAATCATTGGCCGTGTCGGCTGCATCCGCGGCCATATGACAATTTTGGGCAATGTCGCCCGAGGTGGCCGACATCTCTTCACCCGCCGTGGCAACAGTACCGGCCTGGGCCGCCACTTCTTCCGCACCGGTTGCCATCTGTTCGGATGTCGAGTGCAGCTGGCTTGATGCCGAGGCGACCTGGTCGGTGGTCCGGGCAATCTGTTCGATAATCCCATGCAGCTTTTCCACAAAAACATTGAACCAATGGCAAGTTTCACCCAACTCGTCCTTGGCATTGGCATCAAGACGCACGGTCAAATCCCCCTCGCCACGGGCAATATCCTGCAATATGGAACGCATGCTCCTGACCGGCAGGATGATGCTCCTGGTTATTAACAGAGCACAGGTAATGGCAATTATCATGGCGACCACACATGAGATTATCAGACCGATCTGGGCGGAATGATAGACATCGACCGCCTCTTCGTAGCGGATATCCACGCGTTTTTTCTGATAGTTGGACATATCGTCAACGCTTTTGAGCAGCGCTTCGACAGAAGGGCCTGCTTCAACTTTTATCACGGCCTCTGCTTCAGACTGCTTTCCCTCCGCGACCAGGGCGAGAGCGTTGTTATTGGCCGCTACAGCCGTTTTGACCGCAGCCTTCACATTCTCAATCTGAGCCTTTCCTTCAGGTTGTTTCTCCAACGCCTCGAGCCTGCTAAGTGCCTCACGGTACTGGCTACGCGACTTACTGAGATTCTCCCGTTCCTTGGCCTGGAAAACAGGGTCTTGAACCGCAACGATCAGGGCAACCGAACGGCACACGTTCTGTATCGCTTCCATGGCATCGGCAGTGGCCTGTGATTTGGCGAAATTGGCCTTGGCCAGACTCTCGACCTGGGCCTCGATCTTGCTGAATTGGTTGTAGGAAAAAAGCGCCATAATTGCTATGAGCACGACCATAATCGCAAAAGCAAGAGCCAGCCTGATACCGATTTTCAGATCTCTCATAACGCCTCCTGACACTTATTTATTAAGTATTTACCTTATCATCTAAATACACAATGTCTACCTGTAAACAAAAAAAATATTAATCTTAAATCGCACAACCAATTGCCGCCGAACCAGGTTCGCGGTATTACTGGTACAAAAAAAAACCGGCCAAAAGCCGGTTTGATGATGGTTGTGCGCAATTGAAATCGGTCAGGCCCCTTTCCCGCAGACCGGGCACCCCTGCATGGAAAATGGCTTCTCCAGACGGCATTGCGCCAGGAGCTCGTCATCGCGGAAAATGTCCATGGTAGGCCCGTCAGCCCTGACCTCGCCATTGTGAAGCACAATGGTGCGCTCGCAAAGTCCCAGTACCATGTCCAGATCGTGACTGGTAAATATTTTGGTATGTTTGAAATCATGCAACAAAGCCATGAGTTGGCGCCTTGCAAAAGGGTCCAGGCCGCTGGTCGGCTCGTCCATTACCAGTATGTCCGGCGACATCGAGAGCACCGTGGCAATGGCCACCCGTTTTTTCTCGCCTCCTGACAGGTGATATGGCGGCTTGTTCACGAGATGACCGGCCCCGACCCGTTCCAGAGCCCCTGTAACGCGCTTTTCGACTTCCGGGCCAGGCAGTCCCAGGTTGTAAGGACCAAAGGCAACGTCGTCGTAGACTGTGGGCATGAAAAGCTGATCATCCGGCTCCTGAAACACCATCCCAACGGTACGGCGGATTTCAGGTAGGGTTGTTTTGGTCAGCGGCGTATCGCCGATACGGATTTCTCCGGAAGTTGGGACCAGATAGCCATTCAGATGCAGCAGCAGAGTCGATTTTCCGGCACCGTTGGCGCCGATGATCGCCACTGATTCGCCATGGGTTATGCGGAAAGACACCCCCCGCAGGGCTGCTGTGCCGTCAGGGTAGACGTGGTGGACATCCTTGATCTCTACAATATGATGGCTCATTGGAAGTTCCCTGTAAAAAACGCGCCCAACAGACGCGAAATGTTGACGAAGCGAAAAACGATGAAGAGAGTGGTCCACCCAAGGAGAAAAAGTGCCTCCCGACCGCCGAAGCGATACTCGTGGCGGGTGCGGAATTCGCCGGTAAACCCCCTTGCAAGCATTGCCATGTGGATGCGCTCGGCCCGCATCCAGGTCCTGAGCAAAAGATGTCCCAGCATCGAACCGTAGGTTTTCATACCCAAGCCCTTCTTGCCAAAGCAACGGAGTTGCCGTGCCCGTGAAGCACGCCCTCCCTCATCAATGAGGACAAAGATATATCGGTAGAGAAAATGGAGCTGAACAGCAAAGACCTGCGGCATGCCCAGCCGCTCCATTGCCCGGCAGATGTCGCTGAATCCGGTTACGCAAACGAGAATGATCGCCGCCCCCACCGTAAGAACCGACCTTGCCACAATGGATGTGAACGAGATCATGCCGCCCGTGATACCGACCGGCCCGAGGTGGAAAAAAACGGCGCGGTCCAGGACCGGATTGAACAACCCGACCATGAGGACAAACGGACAAAGAAGCAGGATTTTTTTGACGATCAGCAGTGGCGGGAGGTCGCCCAGCGCTACCAGGGCCACGGGGAAGATGAAATATGGCGCCAGGGCGCTTAACTCGTACTTATTGAAAGAAATGACCGAAATGATAAAGACGATGGTGGTAAGGACCTTGGCCCGCGGGTCCAGCCGATGGAGCGACGTGTTCCCCATGGCCAACTGATCCAGCCGCTTGAAATCCAGTAAAGCTCCGTCGATTGATGCCATTCACCCTCTCAAAAAAACGGGGAGAGCCTGCCACACCCTCCCCGTCATCTGCCACTATGTTTTGTAAAGTTCTATCCTGCCGCCTGGTTCCGCTTCTTCAGCAAATATCCGCCGCACAAGGCCAGGACAAGGACCATAAAGGTGCCGAGGAGACCTGAAACGCTGGTACCCAGCCTGCTGCCATCATCCGTTGGTTGTCCCTCCCTGGAACCGGCAACAGGCTGATCCTGGCTCATATTTTGTTCAGCCGGTTTCTTGAAATTGTAATCAGGTAGAAAGGCCGTCTTCTCCTGCAAGGAGCCCAAAACATCCGAAAACCAATACCCGGACCCCTTCAGTTCCTCTTTCCCGGTAACCTTGGCAATGGCCCACTCCAATCCGTCCGGGTTTTCCGAGGCAAACCACGATACAAAGCCACCGGTAATGATCGCCGCAGCCAGAAACGCCAAGACAACATTGCGCACCGACTGGTTACCTATGGGCCGCGCTTCAAGGGCTGTCCGGAGAATTTCCGGCCGCGCCTTGAAAACGAAAGACAGGATTGCTGCCGTGACAACTCCTTCCACCGCCCCGATTGCCAGATGAATCGGCTGCATCAACAGTACGAACGTGGAGAAAGGCAAGGAAGAAATGCCGGAGAACCAAGTTTCCAGCACGACACAAAACGGTCCCAGCTGGAGCCCGACAATCGCAGCGACCATGGTTGCGGCAGTCAAACGCGCCGGGCTAGGATTTGCACCGATAATTCTCTTGTAAATGAGCGGATAAACGACAAATGCGGGAATAAAACCCATGTTGAAGATATTGCACCCCAAGGCCAATAGCCCTCCATCGGCGAAAAATAGCGCCTGAACGACCAGGACCGATGAAATAGTGAGGTAAGCTGCATAGGGCCCAAGGAGTATTGTCAATAGCAGGCCGCCTCCCAGGTGACCGCTTGAACCGGTGGCCGGGATAGTGAAATTGATCATTTGGGCAGCAAAAAGAAACGCCCCCAAGACGCCCATCAACGGCACCTTTTTGTCATCCAGTTCGTTGCGGACTCGATTGGAGCAATAGGCGATCGTACCGGCCGAAGCCGCCCACATTGTGCCGCCGACTGCTGGTGTCAACAAAGCATCCGCCATGTGCATGATGTTTTCCCTCCTGGCGCCGGACTTGGTGCCACGCTTTTCAGTTTCGTGTTACCTGACAAATACGCCTTCAATAAACCCGAGTCAACAATATTTTAATATTCTGCCCATCATCACCAAAATTTCTCTGACACGGTTTCGGAATTCCCCATCCTGACCGTCATTGGCAAATCACGCCTGCTTGTAATACCGGGAAATCACATTACAATTGTGTAAATATTTTCAAGAATGGTGTCTGGACCATAAATTCTGTGCCAACCGTAGACTCATTCAGCCGGCAGCAATCACCTCCGGATTATTCCTGTTTTCATGACTTGGGAACCGAGGGCAACATGGAGAAGACAACTGGCAAATCGCCTCCCGGCTATAACCTTGCGGGAATATTCATTGCTTCGTTATTGCCGTTCCTGACAGTGGAGATTTTCCGCCCCTGGCTCTACCGGGTCATGGACAGTGCAGCCTACCTTACCTTTCACAATGTCACCGAATTTTTCAGCGTATTGGTGTCTCTCGCCATCTTCAGCGTGGGATGGTACACCTATGAGCAGTCCGGTGACCGCCACGCGTTATTCTTGAGTACGGCCTTCCTTGCCATCGGTCTCATGGATTTCATGCACACTTTGGGCTACGCCGGCATGCCGGCCTTCATAACCCCCAACTCTGCCAACAAATCGACCCAGTTCTGGGTAGCGGTCAGGGTTTTCTCTGCCGGGGCTTTTCTGGCCAGCGCCTACATCTTTCCGGACAGTCGCTCGCGCTGGCTCAACAAGCATTTTCTCCTCTCGGCATCCCTGACAATCACGTCACTGGTCTTCATCGGCGTCATCTTCCAGCCAACCAGGCTCCCTGCCACGTTCGTGGAAGGGGTCGGTCTTACGCCATTTAAAAAGTTATCCGAATACCTGATCATCCTTCTGCTGGCCCTTGCCATCCTGGCATACCGCAAGCGGGTAAAAATAACAGGTGACAAGCAACTCGTCTTCTACCCGGCTGCTTTTCTCCTGTGCATCTTCAGCGAACTGGTCTTTGCGCTCTACAAAAGCGTTTTCGACACCTTCAATGTCATTGGCCATCTCTACAAAGTAGCCGCCTTCTACCTCGTATACCAAGGCATCTTCACTGCGTCGATCAAACTGCCTTACGCAAAGCTGCTGGTGAAGGAAGATGATTTGCGGCGGGACATTGCCGAACGGAAACGGGCAGAAGAGGCGCTCAGCAAGGCAAAGGACGAATGGGAACTGACCTTCAACGCCATCAGCGACCCGATCATGATCCTAGACATAGATTGCCGGATCGTCAAAACCAACAAGGCCATGACCGACATGTTGGGCGTTGATCAATCTGATTTAAAGGGGTTGACCTGTTATCAAGCCGTTCATGGTACCGAAACAAGACCGTCATTCTGCCCCTATTCCCTGCTGTTGGCCGACGGCCTTTCCCATTCGGTAGAATTGCACGAATCGCGACTCGGCGGCTATTTCGTAGTCACTGTATCGCCACTTTACGATCCGCGAAAAAAACTACTGGGCTGTGTGCACTATATGCGGGACATCACCGAACGCAAACTGTCCGAGGAGGCCCTAAGGAAAAGCGAGGAGCGTTTTCGCTCACTGGCTCTTGCCACGACGCAAATTATCTGGATCACGGACGCTACTGGCGAATTGACAGAAGACATGCCGATGTGGCGCGTTTTTACCGGCCAGAGCAAGGAGGAAATCAAAGGTTTGGGATGGAGCAACGCCCTGCACCCGGATGATCGCCAGCGAACCACCGAAATCTGGTCAAACGCGGTCAGGACACGGACCCTTTATGACACCGAGTATCGGCTGCGGCGTTATGATGGTAAGTATCGCTTCTTTGCCGTGAGGGGTGTGCCCGTATCCGAAATCAATGGAGACATACGGGAATGGATCGGCACCTGTACGGACATAACAGAACACAAACTTGCCGAGGATGAAATCAGGAGCCTGAATACCGAACTGGAACAACGGGTGCAACAGCGCACGGCCCAACTGGAAGCGGCCAACCAGGAACTGGAGGCGTTCTCATACTCGGTTTCCCATGATCTGCGGGCACCCTTGCGGGCCATTGACGGCTTCAGCCTGGCGTTGTTGGAGGACTGCTCGGAAAAGCTGGATGAGCAAGGCAAGAGCTACCTCGGCAGGGTACGCGCCGCAAGCCAGCGCATGGCAAACCTGATCGACGACATCTTGAAACTTTTCAGGATAACGCGCGGTGGGATGAAATGGGAGTTGGTGGATCTCAGCGCCATGGCTCATTCGCTTGCGGAGAGTCTGCAAAAGGCACAACCAGGGCGCCGGGTAGAGTTCTGCGTCCAGGACGACTTGATCGTTCGTGGAGACAAGCAACTGTTAATGCTTGTGCTGGAAAACCTGATCGGCAATGCCTGGAAATTCACCTCCCATAACGAAACAGCAAGGATAGAATTCGGGGCAGGCATCATAGATGGCAAGAATGCCTTTTTTGTCCGTGATAACGGCGCCGGTTTCGATATGAAGTACGTCGAAAAATTATTTAACCCGTTCCAGAGGCTCCACTCTGCCGAAGAATTCGAGGGGACCGGCATCGGCCTTTCCATCGTACAACGCATAGTCCATCGTCACGGGGGTGAAGCCTGGGCCGAAGGCGCGGTACATAAAGGAGCCACATTTTACTTCTCATTGCCGAGAGAAACAGGAGGCGCACCATGACAGACAACAAATGGATCATGCTGGTGGAGGACAATCCCGACGACGAAGAGCTTACAAAGCGCGCCATCAGGAAGAACAACATCCTGAACGAACTGGTGGTTGCCAGGGACGGGGCTGAAGCGCTGGATTACCTGCACGGCACCGGCATTCATGAGGGGCGGGACACCAGCGACACGCCGACTATAATCCTGCTCGACCTCAAGCTCCCCAAGATCGACGGCCTGGAGGTGTTACGGCGACTGCGAGCCGACGAGCGGACAAAATTGGTCCCTGTCGTAATTCTCACTTCCTCCAAGGAGGAGCAGGATATTGTCAAAAGCTACAAGTTGGGCTGCAACAGCTACATCCGCAAACCGGTCGATTTCATCCAGTTCAGCAATGCGGTCCAAAATCTTGGGCTGTACTGGCTGCTGTTGAATGAAGTGCCCAGGAGGTTGGAGGGCCTATGATAGAGAGGGAGCTGAAAATATTGATTGTGGAAGATTCGGAGAACGATGCCCTGCTGCTGTTGCGGGAATTGCACAAAAGCGGATACAAAACGCACCACACAAGGCTCGAAACCAGGGACGCCATGCTCACAGCCCTCAATACCGAGAAATGGGATGTCGTTCTCTCCGATTATTCCATGCCATGTTTCAGCGGTCTGGAAGCTTTGCAGACACTAAAGGAGAGTGGACTCGATATCCCCTTTATCATCGTATCGGGAAACATCGGAGAGGAGACCGCCGTAAAAATCATGAAGGCCGGGGCCCACGACTATGTCTTCAAGGGGAATCTCACACGCCTGACACCGGCTATCGAGCGTGAAATGGCCGAAGCCGAAGTCAGACACAAAAATCGCCAGGCCGAACAGGAGCTCCGTGAAAGCGAGGCACGCTACCGTTCCCTGCTGGAGTCGGTGAGCGATTATGTCTACACGGTACTGATACTGGACGGCAAAATGGTGGCCACATCACACGGTCCCGGCTGCGAATCTGTAACCGGTTACACCCCCGATGACTTCAACGCCGATCCAGAGCTCTGGCTCCGCATGGTGCCAGAAGAAGATCGGCCCGAGGTCCTGAAACATGTCGATCTGCTCCTGGCCGGCGCCACTCCTCCCACCCTGGAACACCGCATCATCCGTAAAGACGGCTGTATCCGCTGGATACAGAACTGCCAGGTGCCGCGGTATGATTTTGAAGGACGCATCTTCACCTATAACGGGATCGTTTCAGACATCACTGAACGAAAACTGGCCGAGGAGGAGCTGAAGTTCAGGAATCTCCTGCTGACGACCCAGCAGGAAGCTTCACTTGACGGCATACTGGTGGTTGACGAATACAACCGGGTCTTGATGTTCAATCAGCGGTTCGTAGATATGTGGGGGCTTCCGCCCGAGGTTCTGGAGACGAATTTCGATAAGATCGCCTTTCAGACAATGCTCGGCAAATTCACGGACCTCGGGCATTTTCTTGAGCAACTGCAGCAGCACAATGAGCACCGGGATGGCATCTACAGGGATGAAGTCGTTCTGACAGACGGCAGCACCTTCGACCGTTACTCTGCACCGATGATCGGGCCAGACCACCGCTATTACGGCAGGGTCTGGTATTTCAGGAACATCACAGAAAAGAAAAATCTCGAAAATCAGCTTTTCCAGTCCCAGAAGATGGAAGCCATCGGACAGCTTGCCGGCGGCATTGCCCATGACTTCAACAACATCCTTACGGCAATCATCGGCTTCAGCACCATCGTTGCCATGCACATGGATAGCGACAACCCCCAGCGTGAAAATGTCAACCACATCCTTGCAGCTGCGGACAGAGCTGCGGATTTGACCAGAAGCCTGCTGGCCTTCAGCAGGAAGCAGATCATCAATCCGCAACCGTTGGATATCAATAAGACTATCAAAAACATAGAAAAATTTCTCCAGCGGATCATCGGAGAGGACATCAGATTGGTCACGGTTCTTGAGCATGACATATTGACGGTTAAAGCCGACTGCGGCCAAATCGAACAGGTGCTGATGAACCTGGCGGCCAATGCCCGGGATGCCATGCCCAAAGGGGGCACTTTGACCATAGAAACCGGCATATTCCTGATGGACAGCGACTTCATCAGGGCCCATGGCTATGGCGAACCTGGTGAATACGCGCTCATAACCGTTACCGACACCGGGTCAGGAATGGATGAGGAAACCTGCAAAAAACTGTTCGAGCCGTTTTTTACCACCAAGGAAACCGGAAAAGGGACCGGCTTGGGGCTTTCGATAGCTTATGGCATTGTCAGGCAGCACAACGGCTATATCGATGTCCACAGTGAAAAAGGCCGGGGGACTGCATTTCATATCTGTTTACCGTTGATTAGATCTGCCGTCTTGCTGCAAACCGACAACGCCGACGAAATAACCGAGGGTGGCGCGGAGACGATCCTGGTTGCGGACGACGACCCGTCCCTGCGGGAACTCTACGCCAACATCCTCAAGCAATTCGGTTACGATGTAATTACAGCCGAGGATGGCCACGACGCCATAAACAAGTTTCGCGAGAGCAGAGACAGGGTAGAACTGGTGCTGCTTGACATCATCATGCCGGTGGTAAACGGAAAAGAGGCTTTTGACGAGATCAGGAAGATCAGGCCGGATGTGAAGACGATTTTTGTCAGCGGCTATACCGCAGATGTCATCCAGCAGCGCGGCATACTTGATAACAGCATGGATTTCCTCTCCAAGCCGCTCAGGCCCCTACAGCTGGTACGAAAGGTGAGGGAAATACTCGACAGGGCAGAGTAAAGGCAAGACCATTTACGTTCACGCCAAATCAAGCGGGATACCTTACTCTCATTCTCAGGAGTCCTGCCCCAACGAGGCCGGCAATCAAGAGCAATGATGTTGCTGGTTCCGGCACAGCACTGACAGGCGCATAAAAGCGAACATTATCAATTCCTATCCCACCGGGATCGTTATTATAAATAGAGATGCCGGCAATATCGCTGTAACCGCCCTCGCGGGAAAAGACATAAGATTGGTCACTTAATCCAGAGAGCGTAATGGCATCGATAAGTGTCCCACTGCGCGTAAAAAAAGACACATAAGCATTTCCAGCGTTACCGCCAACAAGGTCAAAACCGAACTGGGATTGATCATACTGGAACAACACGGCAAATGATCCCTCTCCGATGGTATTTTCAACAGGAAATTCTTCTCGTGCCGGGCCAAGTCCGTCAAGCACGTTGGACGTATTGTTGTATAAGAAGACGTTCAGGTTCCGAGATGGTTCGCCAGCCTGCAGCGACAGTGGACCGACTGGGTTTCCACCGAGAATATCGGAACCTCCGCTGTGGGTGATGGTCTGCCCAACAAAACGCTCTGCAAACGAGGCAGCGTTAGAGACAAGGATTCCATCATAATTGGTCCCAGGGGAAACCCCGCCCAGCACATCGTCAAAGGTAATCAGGCCGGTAGACGAAGAAAGTGACCCGGGTGTTACTATGATCGGTGTAGCCAAGGCCTGTCCAATATAAAGAAAAGTGGCCACAAACGAAAAGACGATTGATTTGATCATAATCTACCCCCTTCGCCTAAATTAATGTATTCTAGCTAATAATACACTATTAATCATCAAACACAATTATATTAAATATCAAGGACATACATAACTACAATTAAAGCGCAAAAACTCGACTGTAAGATATCATGACAAATAATAATCGCCTTTCCACCATCACCCAAACAATATCCTTAATAATATCAATATGATATGGCATATTCACCACATTTATACGTTGATCTCGGTATTTTTAACTGTAAGTTTTTCCGTCATCTCCAGATAGATTGACAGGTATTCATATAGGGGGATACTTCAGGAGAACAGTCATGAAAAATGGCCGGATCATAGGATCTGGCCATTTCAATGAACATGCTGGTTGATTTGTTGCAGAAGTTACATCAGTGAATAGGTAGGATATTCTACCCCCTTATAGTAGCGGCTGAGTTCGATTTCATCATTTGATCTTCAATTTTAGCGACCATCACAGAGGGAATTTGATAGAGCACATGGTTGTTACTATCCATAAATTTAATACGTACTTCACCTTGTAAATTATATGTCTCGACAACATGACTCATCTCCCGGACAGCTTTTGACTTTTTACCATCAGCAACCATTACGGAAGATTTCTTAACAGCGGTTGAAACATTTTGATCGGGGTTTGAATCAGTAACACTTGATTTCACTCGATTCGATGGTGATTGGCCATAACCAGCAAGAGTACTAGTGGCCAGCGTACTCAAAGGCGCAACATTAATAGCAGTTTTATCTGCAGATATCGCGTTCATAGACATAATCCACCCCACAGTGTTATGCGCTATTAGTGTTTCTCTTTTAATTATCCGCTGTATACAACAGTACACCTTGTAGACATACATTTAATGTGCCAATTATATCACCCCGCAACCGTCATACCAGCAACACTTCAATATTACTGTTGTTTTTATTTACAGATTACTGCAATTCAGTCAATAATTGCTGTTGAAGTTGTTCTGGATGGTTATTGCAGACAAGCAAAGGGCGTTCACATAATAGCAAGTGTAAAGGTTCTTTACACTTTTTCTAATAATAGTTATAACATATTGTAATTGTGCGTTAAATTACAACGTAAAGTTTCTTTACACTTTTTGAGCCATATCCTATAAACCCAGTATTGATGCGGGGTAGATGAAACGTAAAGAGTCTTTACACAACATAATGCGCCTGACTTTTCAGCTCTCTCCCACCAGCACTTGAAGAGCAATCTCTAAGGTCTCAATTGCAACATTTATGTACAGGTTCCCGTCTGAAATGGTGACCTCCCAGCCCATGGATCGATCCATCTTGGACACCAAACTATTTATGAAGTCCTGATCGAAGTAACCTATAGTAACACCTTGTATGCGGAAGAGTTTTTACGCATAATAACCCCAGCCAGAAAATGACTTACGCTGGCCACAAGGGTATTTTGTTGTGGTTGGAGGTCGGACTGCCGGTCCCGGACAGAATCATCAAGGCTAGCCGGCATTCAGCGCGGGTGTTACTAATAATTATTTTCGCCGGCTGTTTCCTTGGGCAAGCAATTCTTCGTACATGAAAACCGAGTCAGCCATACTGTCCTTGACAACCAACATGGTAAGCAGATAATTTGATGCTGGTTAGAACTTCTTATACCGCATTTCGAATAAGTGCATTTTCATAAAGGGTTATGCAAACATGACTGAAAAAGATGCCACATTGCCTTATTCAGATGCAAAACTGACGAAGTATGTGGTTGATGACTCCCACATGGATACGCAACATCCCGATATCTTCAACATTACCAACACCAGAGAAGAGGTGACCCTCTGTTTCGGCACGGTCCGGTCGGTCGACAGCACGACAAATGCCCTCTCCGCCCTGCTCTCCTCACGGATCATCCTTTCCCCCTACACCGCGAAACGCATCGCCATCCTGCTGGCTAAAAAAATTGCCGAATACGAGGCAGCCCACGGCAGTGTGACCGGGGAATCGGCACCTTGCTTGACCGGCGCGCCGGAGTCGATCCTGTACGTGGGGGACCCGGACGGCGGCGACCAGAGTGGCGCAGAGCAGGCCATTCGGCTGATGCGGCTGATCGAAGGACTGAACACCGATTACGCCCATGAACGATCCTACAAGCTGTCCCGAGGTTCGATCCTGCAAAACCGGTTCCTGTTCGGCATCAGCAAGAGCGCCCTGAAGGACCCGGAGCCCGCAGTCCTCGCCATCTGCCAGCAGCTGAACATGCCGCCCCATTTCCTGACCCATTGCCGGGAACTGCTCCCCATGTCGAAATGCGTGCACTTCGGCTTCGAGGAGAACCAGGAGGGCCGCTTGTACAAGGTGTATCTCGAATTCGACATCAACCTGAAGTTCGGGCCGGTGGGCACCCAGACCATGACCGATCCGTTCCTGCTGCACCTGGGGTTCAAATGGTCGGCCGACGACAACACCACCTGCGCCCTGTCCCGCTACACCTGTTATCCCTTCCTGTCCAACGAGGGGATCATCGAGCGGATCGGGCAGATCTTCAGCGAACCCCGTCACGAGCAGGCCCTGCGGTTCACGGCGCAGGTCATGGGGACCGCCGCCGACAGGATGCCGGAGCACAAGTTCCTCTACATCGAGGTCAGCGAAGAGGGCAACCCGCGTCTCTCCTTCGACATCAAGCTTTACGAGGCCAACCTGCTGATGGGCGAGATCACGCCCCTCATGACGGACATCCTCAAGTATTACGACATCCCGGGCGACCGGTTCGCCGCCGTCAACACCCCGATCCGGGACAAGGCCTTCGGCCACCTATCGGGGGGGATCGACCGCCACGGCGAGGATTTCCTCACCCTCTATTACGGCGTCCAATGGCGCTGACCGCAGACATCCGGCCCGATCGCACCACTCCCCATCCGGCGTCTGCAGCCACGCTGCGGATATCCAAGCGTTGGAGTTCATCCGTGACTGATCCTGCCGACCACAGCCGCCATCTCGAGGGGTGATATGCCGCTGCCCCTGCTCAAGATCGTCCAACTGACACTCACCAACAGATGCCAGTGCCACTGTGAACATTGCGGCGTTTCCGGTCTCCGCGATGCTATTGGCGGAGAACTGCCGCTGGAACGGATCGACGCCATCTTCCAGGACCTGAGGCTGGCCGGCTGCCTGGTCATCGACCTGTTCGGCGGCGAGCCGACCCTGCGCCCGGATCTCTGCCAGATCATCTCACTGGCCAAGTCCTACGGTTTCGCCGTCTCCCTCGAATCAAACGGCTATCTGCTTGACCGGGATCTCATGGCACGCCTGGAAGCGGCAGGCCTGGACCAGATATACCTGAGCCTGGACGATTACCGGGCCGACCGGCACGATACCCGACGCGGGAAACCAGGGAGCTTTGACCGGGCGGTCCGAGCCCTGGAGCTGGGTGCCCGGAGCACCATGGCCACCCACGTCTCGGTGGTGCCCAACTCCGAGGAGTTTTTCCTGAGCGGCGACATCAACCGGTACCTTCAATTCGTGCAGGAACACGGAGCCCAGATGGTCCGGCTCCTGCTGCCGCGCTTCGTCGGCCAGTCGAGCCGCACCGGGGACACCCCCCTGGCCGCGGGAGGAGAACAGGACCTCTTTTCCCATGTTGCACCCCAATTCCATGATTTCGTCTACGTGCATACGCCCGGCACCAAACTCGGCGAGACCAATGCCTGCACGGCAAAGCATGTGTTCTGCCACATCATGAGCAACGGCTGGGTTGCCCCCTGCCCCTATCTGCCACTCGTCTTCGGGGATGCCACCAGGGAACCCGTCGTCGACATCTTCGAGCGGATGCAGTCCCACCCGCTGGTGCGGCTGGGGGGCGACCACTGCCCCATGCGGAATGAGGCGTATATCGACGCCCATATCCGGCCGCTGGGCCTGGATAAGCCGTACCATCCCATTGCGACGCACAACCTGATCGACATCGGCGCCCCCTGCCCCCTTGCCTGCCCGGACTGCTCGCCGGCCACAGACACTGCCCGGCGGCCTCTGGCAGAGATTGCCCGGGAGCTGGAACAAATGGCACCGGAATATCGTACCGTAGAGCTTTATGGCGGCGATGCCGTTCTGCGGCCGGATCTGTTCGAGATCCTCGCGCTGACCCCGAAGGACAGGGGCATCATCCTCTGGTCCACCTGCCGGTCGTTCCCTTCCGACCCCGCATTTGCCCGTCAGCTCGCATCCCATCCCCTGCGGGCCATAAAAGTCCTGGCACCGCTCTGGAACCCGCCCGGAACGGATGCCACTCAAATGGCCAGCGAACTGGAGCGGACCGTTGCCGGGGCGGCGACGTGGGGCGTACAGGGGATTCCCATCTATCTCTATGTCCCCATGGCAGGCATGGCCAAGGTCCACGACCTGGTTGCCCGGGTTATCCCCGGCACGGGGATCGAGCGGGTGTATGGTTTTTCACGGGGCGCCCCCCCTCTTGACAACGCGGCCGCCTGCTTCGGCAGGGGACTGGAGCGGATCAGGCTCCTCTGGGCACATCGGGGGGAACAGCCATGAAGGTCCACATCGGCAACCTGCACAACATGTGCGAGCACAATACCCTCTTTCTTTCCCGGGTCAGGGTCTATTTCGGGATGAACGGCCATAGGGTGGTCGACGCACCGGACGAAGCAGACCTCTTCTTTTTTGGCGGCTGCGCCGTGACGGACCGAATGCGGGGCCGCTGCGAAGGGATCATCCTGGAGCGGATGGCCGCAAACCCTGGCGCCGGCTTCGTCGTATTCGGCTGCCTGGCGGCCTTCCCGGAGCGACTGCTGGCAGCTGCCGCCCGGCTCGATGTAACGCTCAGGATCGTCCCCTTTGCCGAAAGCTCACGGCTCGACGACCTGATCCGGGCCCGGCATCCCTTTGCCACGATCAGCACCAACCGGCTCCATGGCCACATTCCCTACCAGCCGCTCATGGGGCCGGCCGACTGTTATGTCATGATCGCCCAGGGGTGCAGCAACGACTGCAGCTACTGCAACATCAAAAAGGCCAAAGGTGGGATAACGAGCCGTTCTCCGGAAGAGATCGCAGCCGAGGTGGCGGCCCTGCATAGCAGGGGCGAGCGTACCGTGACGCTGCTGGCCGACGATTGCGGCTCGTATGGTTTTGACCGCGGCACGACCCTGCCGGAACTGCTGACCCTGCTCTGCCGGACGGTGCCGGATATCCGTTTCAAGCTCTTCACGGTCTTTCCCGGCCTCTACCTCCGCTTTGCCGGACAGCTGGAACCCTTTTTCGCCCAGAGGCGCATTTCCTACGTCTGCCTCCCCGCCCAGTCGGCATCGCCGCGGATCCTGGAGCTCATGAACCGCTCGTACGATCCGGCAGAACTGACCGCAGCCGTCGGGCGCATCAGGGCCCTTGCCCCGGAAACCTTCATCTATTCGCACTTCATCTACAATTTTCCCAGTGAAACATGGGCAGATTTCGAGCAAAGTATTGCCTTGGCCCGCTATTTCGATCATTGTGTCTTTATCGGGTATGGCGAAAACAGCGCTACGCTGGCGGCCGGGGTGGTACCGAAGTGCACGGAGCAGGAACTGGCGCGCAAATCCGGCCACCTGGGAACACTGATCGAAAATGGCGAACTGCCGGCCTTCGTGGTGCCGGTTGCCTGACACACCCATCTCCAGTTGAGGAGCATACGATGCCCCATATCATCGCCATAGCGGGACCGGTCGGTTCCGGCAAGACCTCCCTGACCCGGGTCCTGGCCCAATGCCTGGACGATGCCGCCACCCTCTATTTCGACGATTACGAGAGGATCACCCACAATCCCGCCGGGGACCTGGTGCAATGGCTGCAGCAGGGGGCCGATATCAACTCCTTCGTCATCCCGGGGCTGGCCGACGACCTTGCCCGGCTGAAACAGGGGGAGTCCATCGTGCATCCGGCCACCGGGGCCACCCTGCACCCCCGGAAATACATCATCTTTGAAATGCCCCTGGGCAAGGAGCATGGCGAAACCGCCCCGTTCATCGACCTGGTGCTTTGGATCGATCTCCCCGCCGACCTAGCTCTTACCCGCAAACTCAGGGAGTACACGGGGGATTTCCTGGCAAGGCCGGTCGGCAACGACTACCGAAGCAGCCTGGCCTGGCTGCACAACTATCTGGACAACTACCAGCTGTTCATCGGCGATGTGCTGGCCGTGCAGCGGGAGCGCATCGCCCCCCATGCCGACCTGCGGCTCGACGGCCGGGACGCCCCGGAACGAATGGCACAGCAGGCAGCGGCATTCGTCCGGGCCACCCTCCCCTAGGAGCTATGGTGCCTTTACCCTATCACCCCATGGATCTGGGCAGGTATGCGGTCATCCCGGTCTGGTATGCCTGCAACAACGACTGCAGCATCTGCATGCTGTCCCGGGTCAAGGGGCAGATGCCGAACGTGGATTTCGCTACCTTCAGGGGGCTGGTCAACGCCCTGGTGGCCGATGGCAGCCGCGACGGCCTGATCCTTTCCGGCGCCGAAATCACAACCTTCGACCAGTTGGAAGACTATGTCCGCTACGCGGCATCCTGCCGGTTCTTCAAAAAGATCCAGATCCAGACCAACGGCAGAAAACTGGCCGACCAGACGTTCCTCCAGCGCCTGGTCGCCGCCGGGGTCAATGAATGTTTCGTCAGCGTCCATGGCCCCGGGGAGGTCCACGACGCCGTAACCCGCGTACCGGGCTCATACCGGGAAACCATGGCCGGCATTGCCAACCTGGAGGCGTGCGGGGTCACCGTCATCTCCAACACGGTCCTGACGGCACTCAACTACCGCCACATCGTCCCCCTTGTCCGCGAGCTCTGCGCTGCTCCGGTAAGCGAGATCAACATCTGGAACCTCTTTCCCATGGAGCCCAGGGACAGCCGGCAACTCCTGGTAAGCCTGGCGGACCTGGCCGCCCTGTTGCCCGACATCGCGGCAGCCGGCACAGGGGCCGGCAAACCGATCGTGTTCAAGGCCTTTCCGGAATGCATCACGCCTGGTCCACCATGTTTTTTCGACAACGCCTTCCCGCTGAACCTGATCCATGACCGCTTCTGGTGCGAATTTGCCGCCAACGGCTTCGGCACCTGCGTGTACAAGGATCGGTGTGGCGCCAGGGAGTGCTGGGGGCTGTCCAGCGCCTATATCGCCCGGTTCGGCGATGAGCGGGACCGGCTTACCCCTTTTCAATGAAGAACCTGGTTAGCGCTTATCTTCCGCTCAATGAGTTCCTCCCCCTTCAAGGGGGAGGCCAGGAGGGGGATGGGGGGCCGGTGCCAGAGTTACCCCATCCCCACCCTAACCCTCCCCTTGAAGGGGAGGGAAATTTATTTGGCGGAAAATTGGCGCTAATCAGGACAAATAATGACCGGAGTCGTATCAATGCATGACCGTTCAATACCATACGAATTCACGGCCACCGGGGACCGGTACTACAACTACTGCCTCTGGGAGTACGAGCCCCCCACCTCCCCTGCCGGTAAATTCAGGGCAGCGACCCTGCTCTACCAGACCTTCGACCATGCCGGCCTCGACAGAGCTGTCTACCTGATCGTGCAGCGCATCAGGGAGGCCTTCGGCCCCCTCAATACGGTCTGGGGGACCAAATGGAACGGTACGGCCATGTCCTGGGAATTCTATTTCTACGATTATCGGCGCCGGGACCGGGAGCGGTCCGTCACCCGGCTGCTGCAGGCCATCGCCCCCCTGGTCCCCTGCGGGCTGGCCGTCAACGAATATCTGCACTATTTCATGTTTTCCATCGATATCGACCAGCGGCTGGTCACCGGCGCCCGGGACCTGGACAAAATCAACCTGTACCTCGGCAACCCCGGCAGCACGGTGTCATCGGGGATCAGCTACGCCCTGACCCGCGAGGGGCGGAAGCTGGACAACCTCTATTTCTTTTTCGATCCCCGACAGCACCGGGAGGAGATCGTCGGCAAGATCTGCTGCTCGGCCTACATCGAACCGCGGCAGATCGATATCCATGACATCCTGATGCCGGAGCTGGCCGACTGCGGGACCATCTGCCTGGCCAACAAGCAGCACAACGATTGCATCTATTTTTCCGGCATCACCGTCGATCAGTTGCTCTGGTTCCTCAACCGACTTGACTATCCGGACAATATCAGGGATTTTATACAGTCGAACCGCGCGAAACTGGATCACCTGCTCTATGATGTGGGCATTGACTACCGGATGGAGCGGGACGGGCTTAAAATTCTGAAAAGCGGCTACTACGGGACATTTTGACATGGGACAGAAGCAGGACATGGAGAAGGAGTTGGGGTACCTGTGCGTGGATGGATTCATCAAAGGCATGGTCGACGCCCGGACCCTGACCACCGCCTTTGAGATCGGGCTGATCGACGCCCTGCTACAGAAGCGTCCGGCTCCCCCGGAGGCACTGGCCCGGGACATCCGTTGCCCCAAGAATGGCTTGGACATGTTGCTGGAACTCCTTGCCACCAATAATGTCATCGCGCGGACAAACGGGACCATCAGGCTGACGGCAGAATTCAAGGAGGCCCTGGACTATCGCGACCTGCTGCTGGCCAAACTCGATTTCGCCCACATTGCGGCCCACGATTTCATCGAATATTTTTCCCAGCTCGTTGCCGATCCCCAGGGATTCATGCAGCGTGCCTCCATGTTCCGGCTCTTCAGCTACGGCAGGTGTTTTGACGCAAGCAGGGAGAACCTTGAGTTGGCCCAGCGTTGGGTGCGGATTACCACCATGCTGACCCGCTTCGAGGCCGGCGTCTGCTTCAAGCACCATGAGTTCCGCAACTACCGGCGCATGCTCGATATCGGCGGGAACAGCGGCGAGTTTGCCCTGCAGGCGTGCCGGCGCCATCAGTGGCTGAAGGCGACCGTATTCGACCTGCCGCTTGTCTGCAACATCGGGCAAGCCCATGTTTCCGGTGAACCCGAGGCGAGCAGAATCCGGTTTATAAAGGGAGATGCCCTCTCGGACGACCTGCCGGGAGACTTCGATCTGGTGACCCTGAAATCTGTGCTCCATGACTGGCCGGACCAGGAAACGCAACTGTTACTGCACAAGGCCGCCGGGGCGGTACGGCCGGGGGGGACGCTGCTGATCTTCGAGCGGGGCCCCCTTGATATCGCCAAAACTGGCCTCCCCTACTCCCTCATTCCGATCCTGCTCTTCGCCCACACCTTCCGGGGCCCGGACATGTACCGGAAGTCGCTGGCCGCATGGGGATTCCGGGAGATCGACATCACATGGATAGATCTCGAAACGCCTTTTTTCCTGATTACGGCGGTGAAACCGGCCTGACCGCCGGCTGGAGCACCTACTTCACGAACCGCACCCGGCACTTCAGCCCGGACGGCACCTTGAGCCCATGATTCGGGAAATCCACCCTGACAATGTAGGTGCTGCTGGCTGCATCGATGACCTTGTCCACAATGGTAACCTTGCCGATATAGACACCGCCCACCGGCGACTCCGGCCGGACTTCGGCCCTCATGCCGGTCCTGATGAACCCGTAGCGGCGGGCCGGCACGATGACCTCCACCTTGAGGGGGTCCAGCCGGGCCAGCTTGAGGATGGCGGCTTCGCCCACGTAATCGCCCGGGGCCATGAGCCGCTCGGCCACGACGCCGTCGATGGTGCTCACAATTGACCGCAGTTTCAGCTTTTCCTGGGCCTCTTCCAGTTGCAGCTCGGCCTTTTTCAGGTCGGTCTTCAGTTCATCATTTTCACTGGCCGAAATGAGCTTCTTCTCCGCCAGCTCGGCATTCCTGGCCGTCTTGCGCTTCTGGAACTCGACATTGGCCCGGGCCAGCTCCACGGCGACCCGCTCCATGCCGGACTTCAGCCTGGCCAGGACCTCCCCTTTTTTGACCACGTCGCCCCGCTCGACCGGGATCTCTTCGATAATACCCGGCGTCTGGCTGCTCAGCTTGACGATCTCGCTGGGATAGATCAACCCCTCGAAGTCGTCGGTCGCCCGGGCCGTCCCGGTGCCGAGCAGTGCCCAGCCGGCCAGGACCACCAGGAACCGCACCATCGTCATTGTCCCCTTTACCCGTACATTGCCAATCACTCTTCACCCCTTGCAAAGGACATGATTTTCTTCGTCTGCACATCGTTTTTGAACAGGTCGCGCCTCATGCGGCCATGGAAACGTTCCATCTTTTTCTGGGCATGCATAATGGCATAATTCGCCATGATATTCCATAGATTAGACCCCGGCAGGGCAAAGCGGCGGGCCACCCATTCGGGAATCCCCCCCCGCCCGTTTTCCAGCAGGGCGTCGTCCAGGGAGAGGATCGCCTCGAAACTGCCCGGGTCTCCCTGGCGGGCGCAGCGCCCGGCCAGCTGCCGGTCGATCCGCGCTGCCTCGTGCCGTTCGGTCAGGATGACATGGAGGCCGTTCAGCTCCGTCACCCCCGGGGCCAGCTTGATGTCGGTGCCGCGGCCGGCCATGTTGGTGGCAATGGTGATGGCGCCCCGCTCGCCGGCCAGGGCGACGATCTGGGCCTCTTCGTGGTCGTTTTTCGCATTCAGGACCGTATGGGGCAGCCCGGCCCCGCTCAGCAGGCCGCTCACCTTTTCCGACGCAGCCACGGAGCCGGTGCCAATGAGGATCGGCTGCCCGGTGCCGTGGATAACACGCACCCGCTCCAGCAGATGCTGCTCTTTCTGCGCCATGGTGGTGAAGATCCGGCCGGCAAGGTAGTGACGCCGCAGCGGCCGGTGGGTCCGGATGCGCACCACCGGCAGGCCGTAGACGGACCAGAATTCCCCGGTCACCTCCTTGGCGGTGCCGGTCATGCCCGCCAGGTGGAGGTAGCGGCGGAAGAACTTCTGGTAACTGATGCGGGCTACGGTTTCCTGCTGTTTCGTTACCTCGCACCCTTCCTTGATTTCGATGAGCTGCTGCAACCCCTGTTCCCAGGAGCGGTCCGGCATGACGCGGCCGGTGAAGACATCGATGATCTGCACCTTGCCGTCGCGGACCAGGTATTCCTTGTCCAGGTGGAAGAGATGCAGCGCCGAGATGGCACGACGGATCATCTCGTGTTTCCTGATGGTGCTGGTCCAGGGGGTTTCCGGCGGGAGGACCAGGGCATTGATCCGTTTTTCCCCCTTCTCGGTGATCCTGATCTGCCGGGTGTTGTTGTCGATGAGAAAGTCGGTGTCAATGGCCAGTCCCCCGGCAAAGGCCAGGGCAGCCTCCATGAACTGGATCTCTTCCCGCCCCACCACCGAACCGGAGATGATCAGCGGGGTGCGCGACTCGTCGATCAGCAGGCTGTCGGCCTCGTCGGTGATCGCATAGTAGAGTCCCCGCAATAGCAGGCGTTTCTCCCGCGCCTCCCGGGCATAGAGCGATTCGGCCCGAAGCCGCAGCGGCGCCCCTCCCAGTTCCCCCAGGGTCAGTCGGTCGCGGAGGTAATCAAAGACAATGTCCTTGTTGGTGCAGTAGGTGATGTCGTTCAGGTACTGGGCCCGCCGGTTCTCCACGGGGACCTCGTGGGTGACGCACCCCACGCTCAGCCCCAGGGCACGGTAGACCGGCCCCATCTCCTCGGCATCCCTGGCGGTCAGGTAGTCGTTGACCGTGAGCACATGGACCGGCACCCCGGCCAGGGCAGCGGTCGTGGCCGCCAGGGTGGCGGTGAGGGTCTTCCCCTCCCCGGTCTCCATCTCGGCGATCATCCCCTTGAGCAGGGCCCAGCCCCCCATGAGCTGGACGTCGTAGTGGCGCTTGCCCACGGTCCTGCCGGCAACCTCCCGCACCACGGCAAAGACAGTGCCCACCAGGTCAGGGCGGAACCCGCCGCGCCGCAGTTCGAAGCCGAGCCGGCTTGCCTCCTCGCGCAGCTGGGCATCGCTCGCCCCCTCCAGCCGGGCAGCATGCTGTTCGACCAGGGGGACGATCTTCTCCAGGCCGGCAATTTGGGTCCGGACGAACCGCTCGACCGGCCCGGTCACGGCCCTGACGGCCCCTTCCAGGGCAGTGGGCCGGTAATCCGTCTTTTCGGGGCGGAGATCGTGGGTCGGGGGTGGATGGTTTAACAGCGTGCTCAACATGGAACGGTCTTTATGCAGCGTGGGATCGGCATCGGGGATCACAGATCAAAGCGCTTGATGAGCACGCGACGGACATTGCGGTAGCAGCGCATGGCAAGGGTTTCGGGATAGTGGTCAAAGCGGATGAAGGCCCGCTCCCCCACTCGGCTGAATGTGGTGCCCTGCAGGACGACATCGAACATGAAGTGCTGCACAAAGGACTGGGGCTTTTTGCTCTCATTGGGGTCCAGGGCGATCGTCCCCCCGCCGCTGACGCTCAGCGCAAGGCTCGGCAGCTCCTTGGAAGCGGCAGGCACGTCGCGCACCACGGTTGCCGGGATGATGCGCCCAAGATCTCCCGCCAGCCGCCCCTCCACCTTCCGGGTATTGTGGCGGATCATCTCCACATAGTCCTGGTCCACGGCAATACGCACGACCGGCTTGGAAAAATCGACCGCATACCCCAGGGGTGTCCCCTTTTTCACATAGCGCCCCGGCAGGTCTTCGGCCTGGGGGAGCAGAAAGACCCCGTCGGCGGGGCTGCGGATCACCAACCCCTGTGAACGTTCCCGAGCACGGGCCAGTTCGGCCCGGGCCTTTTCCAACTCGTCCATAAGAACCCCGGTGGCGGCCCGGTCGGTGGCCCTGCTGAGCTGATAGCGCGCTTCGACCTCCTGCAGGTTGGCCCTGAGGACATTCACGTCCTTGTCCAGCTTGGGCGCCTCGCAGAGGATCAGGGGGTCACCGCGGCGCACCCTGGAGTTGGGAGGAGCGAGGATCTTCTCCACAAAACCGTCTGCCCCGGCAAACACCTGGGATTCCTCCGGTACCCAGACGACCCCCTCGACCACCGTGAACGTGGGGATGGGCACCCCCACGATGATTCCGACGGCCAGGCCCAGAACAATCGTGCATGCCGCGACGGTGCGCGTCCGGTAGCGCCGCATCAGGGGGTCCGAGGACATGTGCCGGCCCAGCTTCACCAGGGGGAACACCACGAAGCTGATGACGGTCCAGATGGCCACGACCGTCCCCACCACGAAGAATTTGCCGGCAATGAACAGCGTGATGGCCGTCATGATGAAGATGCGGTACACGAAGGAGGCGATCCCGTAAGCGGTCAGCCAGAAGGCTTCGCCCGCGCTCCTGGCCGTGGTGGGCAGCTCCTGGATGCCGAGCAGCCGCCGCTTCACGAAATACCCCAGGTACTCGGTGCTGCGCGCCCCCAGGTTGGGTATTTCCAGAAAATCCGACAGGATGTAGTAGGCATCGTACCGGATCAGCGGATTGCCGTTCATCAGCAGGGTCGAGACGCCGCCGATGATGATGACGTTATAGGCGACGGACCTCACGGCGCCGGGGCCGACGTTGATCCAGACGATCAAGGCCACTGCCGCCAGGAGGAGCTCCACCATGATGCCGGCAGCACCCACCAGTATCCGCTGGTATTTGTTGCGGAACGAATAGGATGACGTGGCATCCACATAGGGGATCGGCATGAAGACCAGGAGCATGATCCCCATGTCGTGCACCTCGCCCCCCCAGCGTTTCACCGTGTAGGCGTGGCCGAATTCGTGCAGGATCTTGATGACGGGATAGACCAGGGAGAGGATGAAGATATTTTCCAGGCTCAAGACCTTGTCGGTGACATCCGCGGTCAGTTCACCCCAGTGGATACCCGCCAGGAGCAGGCCGTACCCCACAAGGGCGAGCCAGCAGAGCAGGCCGAACCACCCCAGGAGGGGCTGGACCAGGGGGAGCGATTTCGTCAGGAAGGCATCAGGATCGAACAGAGGGAATTTGAGGGACGTGGGTGATGCCAGGTAGCCCAGCAGCTTGGTGCGTTTCTCCCGCAGGTTCCGCTGGCTCAGGTCAGCCATATCCGGCGGCAGGTCCGACTGAAGGCCGTCGAACTGGTGGATCTGGGACAGGAGGTTGATCACCTCGTCCTGGGTCGGTATGTCATCCCCCAGGTGCAGACAGGCGGCATCCCAGATATCCCCCATGGTCCGCTTGCCGTCCATGAGGCCGATGATGAAGTATGCCTCCGGGGATATCCGGTGGAAACGGCCGGTGAAGTGATCCTGCAGGACGAACCATTCCTTGTCCCGGAATACCTGGCGGTGGATCTGCACGTGGCTGCGCAGCCGGGGTTTCAAGCCCCCCACCCGATACCACGACTGGCTGTACAGCGACTGGTCGGTATGTCGGTTCGCTATGGCCACCAGTTCCACACCTTCAGCCGCAGCCAGTCGGTCAGCGAGCGGGTCCAGATGGCGATCAGCCGGCGGCGGTCAACTGAGATCTTACCGACCCCTTCCATGCCGGGACGCAGGCTGTCATCCACCTGCCCCAGCTTCGCCTCCACCCGGAAAAAGTTTTTGCCATCCTTCTGGGAAGAGATGGGGGTGATCCTCCCCACCGTAAAATCGAAGTTCTTCCCCGGAATGGCCGGCAGTACCAGGGTGCCGGTCTGTCCCTCGTGGACCTCGGCAATGCGGAATTCATCGACCTGGAGGATCAGGCGATAGGATTTGAGCGGCGCCAGTTCGAAGAGGACCTCGCCCTGTTCCACGGCACCGTCGATCCTCTGGCTCAGGTCCCCGCTGACGACGATGCCGTCGAAGGGGGCGACGAGGTTGGTCCGCTTCAGCTGGTTCCGTATCAGATTCAGCTGGGCACTCGCCTGGTCCAGCTGGGAACTGATGATGTTCGCCTTGGCCCGGTCGTTGGTAGCGATCGCCTCCTGGCGCTGGCGCTGGTACTGGGATTCCTGGTTGATCAGCTTGACCCGCTCCAGGTGCAGATCCCTGTCGTCCAGGGTACAGAGGACCATCCCCTGTCTGACGACATCGCCGGGGCGTACCGGCGCATCCTTCACATAGCTGTTGTAGGGGGAAACGATGGACCGGCGCACGGATGGCTCCAGCACCGTATTGGCCGTGATCCGGTAATCACCGGTGGCAACGCTGAAGAAAACCGCCACCCCGATCAGTGCCAGCGCAGCCAGCTTCCGGCCGACGTAGCCTGCTCCGAACAGACGGCCGAACTGTTTCCCGAAGGAGTCGGACAGCTTGAAGATCACCGCTCGGTCATGGAGCCGCTTCAGCTCCAGGATCGGAGCCACCAGGGCAAACATGCCCCGGCAGATCTTGATTTCATGTTCCAGAAACGGCACGTCTGCCGGCCGCTCCATGGTGATCGCCCCGTAATACTTCCCGTTACCGTAAAGGGGGATCGTGAGGATCGCGCCGCCCCCCTGCTGCCGCGACAGCTCCTCGTGGTCCCTGGTAACCAGGGTCTTGTCGCCGGGTGTCGGCGGATAGCTCAATTCGCTCCGCTGCAGCACCGATTCTTCCATGGCCGCCGTGATGAAGCGGACCAGGTTCATGTTTTTGCTGAACTGGGAACTGTGGGAAATGGCCTGGAGCTTCATGGTGTTATTTTTCATGAACCCCAGGCTGACGCGGTCACACTGCAGCAACGTCGCCAACTCGGTGACAAAGACCATGCCGGCATCGGCGTACTGTTCCTCGGCCAGCACAGCGGCCAGGAGATCGAATGCGCCTTTCATCTCCGCCAGCCCACCGGCATCCTCGGCAACGCGCTGGCGCCGCACATTCAGCTCCAGCCAGGCGATGCCCCATTGCAGCTGTTCCATGGCCGAGGTCAGGTCCCGTTCGGATTCGGGTGCGACTTCAAAGGCAACCACGCCGTGAAGTTCCCCATCGATCAGAGCCGGGTAGGCGATGGCATAGGATTGCCCCCCGCCGGCGTCCACCCCGTCCCCCTGGTGCGGCGAGGCATCCCCGGATGGGGGGGGCGCCAGTGGCGCCAGCAGGCCGCATCGCTGTTCCAGGGCGCTCTCGCAGATATCGGCGAGCCGCTCCACATCGGAATTTCCTGCGGACCATTTTGCAACAGGGGAATAGGAACCGGACGCAGGCTCTCCCCAGACGAGCAGAGCCTGCACGGCATGTTTGATCAACAACGACTGGAGGGCCAGCCAGCAAAAATAGTAATTTTCTCCGCGGGCATCCCTGAATTCGGACCAGAGGGCAGAGATGCCCGCGGATATATGTTCGCTGTCCAGCTCAGTGGGATTTTTGTGAGACATGTATTACGGCCTTGGTACGTTGGGTTTCATCTGATACAGCTCTTAGCGTGCTTCGATGGGAAGTTCCCCGAAGGTCGCTTCGTACTGCTGCATGACGCCGTTCAGAATATGGGCAAGGCGCTTGGCGGCATAGGGGTTCAGAATGATGCGGTCAGTAAGTTCGATGGCGATTTGTCCCTGCCCCAGGTTCATGGTCTGGTTGGTGCCGAACATGACCGACACCTCTTCGCGGGTGCTGGAGACATTGCAGACATTTGCATAGGTGGTTTTCATCTTGGACTGATCCCAGTTGATCTTGGGGGCCTCAGTCCGGGCCTTTGCCTCTTCGACACTTTTCTCGTCAGCCTTGGTTTTCTGCGACATTGCGTTTCCTCCGAATGTTATATTTGCCCTGCATCCGTGATGACTTCATAGCCCCGCTGACCTGAAAGGCCTCTGCCGTGGGCAGGCATGCATACGTCTTAACCGATGGGGAGTTCACCGAACACTGCTTCATAGTCCTTGATCACTTTATTGAGCACAAGGGAAAGGCGTTTTGCAGCATAGGGGTTCAGGATGATGCGATCCGTCAATTCCACGGTGATGCCGTTCTGGATATCCACGTTCATGGTCTGATTGGTGCCGAAAAGGACCGAAACTTCCTCGCGGGTGCTATTGACATTACACACATTGGCGTAGGTGGTTTCCATCTTGGAGTCATCCCAATGAATCGGAGGCGGAGTTTCCTGTCTTTTAATTTCAACACCTGACTCTTCTTGCGCCATCACATTCTCCTTACTTGATTAATTTAATCAGACATGGAAATCTGACTATAAAAAACATCAAAGCTCCGGGCAATATCAGCCTTTCAGATTGCTACCATTTTTGGAAACGCCGATTACGCTCCTGGCTCTCCAATTTAGAAACCGATTTCCGATCAAGAACAATTTTGCGTTCAGAAGGTTTTGAGGTATTTACATTCCATCCTGCATAACCAGCTACCAGAGCACCCAACCTCATGTCAACCTTTTCTTCATTCTCTTTGTCGGTACTTACTCCAGGCTTACCCGACCTTTCGAGAGGTCTGGCTTGGCCTGAGACCTTTCCGTGCATTGCATCATGCGTTTTTACATCCAATTGACAGAACACGCCACCAGATTCGTCAGTGCCAAGACTCATGGTCATGACAGCGCCATTTACGAGTGCTTCGTCATCGGCAGGTTCCTGGGGTATTGCCGGCATGTCATCATTCCGGTCAACCGGTTGGAAAAAGTCTATTAGGGACTCAATGGCTGCCGGGGTCATCATGGCATCGCTATGATGATATGTCACCATTGGCGCCTGCCACCCGACAGGTTTGGCCGGAACGATTTCCACAGCACCTTGTGCCTCCTGCTGTTTCCCATAGCCAATGGTATCCATGAGCGGCAAGGCCAGTGACTTGTTATCCATCTTATTCCTGGCAGGAGAGCCAAACTGGCTGGCACTGGTATATGCCCACAAGTCGATTTGACCAAAATCGCCGATAGCTTCCAGAGACGTGACCTGGTCATGTTTCACGGTCACACGGGCGGACTTGCCAATCATGAGGTCATTTTCGATTTTGCCGTAAAACAGATTATTGCCGGCGCCACCCAACATGATGTTATTGCCTGAACCGCCATTAAGTGTGTCATTGCTGCCAACATGAGGATCTGTCGTCTCAATGACGGTGGAACCGTCGCGATACCAGACAACCTTGCCGTTATCGCCAACAATATAATCGTTGCCAACACCACCCTCAAGAGTGTCGGAGGCAAAACCACCTATTATCACGTCGGCGCCGGCACCGGCGCTCACGACATCATTGCCGCCAAGGGACGGCTCGGAACTCTGGGCCACGACAGGAGTCCCGTCCACGTTAAAGTAAATGTTGCCGTTATCACCGAACAGGATGTCGTTGCCGGCGCCGGTGGTGACAGTGTCGTTGCCCACACCACCAAGGATGAATTTATTGTCATCGCCGGCAATTATGGTGTCGTCGCCACCGGTACTGGCCATCTTGTCGGAAGTTGACAGCAACACCAGCTTACCGGCGGGGTTATAAGTCAATAAACCGTTATCGCCGAGAATATATCCGATGCCAAGTCCAATCTGGATGGTGTCGCCAGCGGCCCCACCCATAATGGTGTTGGTGCCGTTACCGGCCGTGATCCGGTCAATGCCGCCCACGCCCAGGGCCGTGGCAGTAACTGTAGCCAGGGTATCGGCAGCGCTGTAGTGGACATCGCCGCTGTCGCCCAGGAGAAGGTTGGTGCCATTGCCCACTGTGACAGTGTCGTTGCCCATGCCGCCGACAATGACATTCACGCCGTCGCCGGCAGTGAGCTGATCGTCGCCGCCCAAATCGGTCTGGGTGGTGGTCACATCCTGCAGATAGGGAGTGGCGCTGGTGTTATAGCCAAGAATGCCGTTGTCGCCCAGGATCGTGTTGCTGCCGGTGCCAACCAGGATCGTGTCATTGCCCATGCCGCCGGCTACGATGTTTATGCCGTCGCCCAGGGTGATCCTGTCGTCGCCACCAGTGGCAGTGGTGGTGTCCGTGGTGGTGAGCGTTGCCAGTTGGCCTTGGGTGTCAAAGGCCAGGGTGCCATTGTCGCCCAGAACAATGTTGTAGCTTGCGGCACCAAGGCCTGCCTGGATATTATCGCCGGCGCCGCCGCCAATAATAAGGTTAGTATGCATGCCGTTGCCGGCGTTTATAGTATCGCTGCCACCCACACCAAGGGCCGTGGCGATAACGGTATTCAGGATACCGGCGGCGCTGTAGTGGATGTCGCCGCTATCACCCAGGAGAACGTTGGTGCCGTTGCCCACGGTGATCCGGTCGCTGCCGACGCCGCCGACTACCACGTTGGTGCCGTCGCCGGCCTGGATGGTGTCGTTGCCGCCCAGGTCGGTCTGGGTGGTGGTTACGTCCTGCAGGTACGGTGTGGCCGTGGTGTCGTAAGTGAGACAACCGTTGTCACCCAAGATGACGTTCGTGCCATTACCGGTGGTAACTGTGTCATTGCCCATGCCGCCGGCCACGATATTGTTACCGTTGCCCAGGGTGATGGTGTCGTCGTCGCCGGTAGCTGCCGTGGTGTCGGTGGTGGCCAGGGTAACCAACTGACCGAAGGCATCGAATATCAGGTCGCCGTTATCGCCGACAATCGTGTTGTCACTGTCGGCACCCAGGCCGGCCTGGATGCCGTCGCCGGCTGCCCCGCCCATGATGATATTGGTGCCGTTACCGGCAGTGATGGTATCGCTGCCACCCACGCCCAATGCCGTAGCAGTGATGGTAGCCAGGGTATCGGCAGCGCTGTAGTGGATGTCGCCGCTGTCGCCAAATAGGGTGTTGTTACCGTTGCCGACGGTGACGGTGTCGGCACCAATGCCGCCAACGACAACGTTGGTACCGTTGCCCGCAGTGATCCGGTCATTGCCGCCCAGGTCGGTCTGGGTGGTGACCACGTCGTGGAGATACGGCGTAGCGCTGGTGTCAAAGGTAAGGGTGCCGTTGTCGCCCAGGACCGTGTTGGCGCCGTTGCCGACCTGGATGGTATCGCTGCCCATGCCGCCGGCCACGATGTTGTTGCCATTGCCCAGGGTGATGGTGTCGTCGCCGCCGGTAGCAGCCGTGGTGTCGGTGGTGGCCAGGGTAACCAGTTGGCCCTTGCTGTCAAAGGTCAGGTCGCCGTTGTCGCCGACAATCGTGTTGTCGCTGTCGGCACCTTGGCCGGCCTGGATGCCGTCGCCGGCTGCCCCGCCCATGACGATGTTGGTGCCGTTACCGGCACTGATGGTGTCGCTGCCACCCACGCCCAATGCCGTAGCCATAACCGTGGCCAGGGTATCGGCGGCGCTGTAGTGGACATCGCCGCTGTCACCAAGGAGGGTGTTGGTGCCGTTGCCGACGGTTAGGGTGTCGGTACTAATGCCGCCAACCACCACGTTGTTGCCGTCACCGGCAAGGATGGTGTCATTACCGCCCAGGTCGGTCTGGGTGGTGACCACGTCGTGGAGATACGGCGTAGCGCTGGTGTCATAGGTAAGGGTGCCGTTGTCGCCCAGGACCGTGTTGGCGCCGTTGCCGACCTGGATGGTATCGCTGCCCATGCCGCCGGCCACGATGTTGCTGCCGTTGCCCAGGGTGATCTGGTCGTCGCCGCCTGTGGCTGAAGTGGTGTCGGTGGTGGCCAGTGTAATCAGCTGGCCCTTGCTGTCAAAGGTCAGGTCGCCGTTGTCGCCGACAATCGTGTTGTCGCTGTCGGCACCTTGGCCGGCCTGGATGCTGTCGCCGGCTGCCCCACCCATGACGATGTTGGTGCCGTTGCCGGCACTGATGGTATCGCTGCCACCCACGCCCAGGGCCGTAGCGGTGACCGTAGCCAAGGTATCGGCGGCGCTGTAGTGGATATCGCCGCTGTCGCCAAGCAGGGTGTTGTTACCGTTGCCGACGGTAATCTGGTCGGTGCCAATGCCGCCAACGACAACGTTGGTACCGTCGCCCGCAGTGATCCGGTCATTACCGCCCAGGTCGGTCCGGGTGGTGACCACATCATGGAGATACGGCGTGGCGGTTGTGTCATAGGTGAGTGCACCGTTATCGCCCAGCAGGGTGTTGGTGCCATTGCCGACGGTGATCTGATCGTTGCCCATGCCGCCGGCCACGATGTTGGTGCCGTTGCCCAGGGTGATGGTGTCGTTGCCGCCGGTGGCTGCCGTGGTGTCGGTGGTGGCCAGGGTAACCAGTTGGCCCTTGCTGTCAAAGGTCAGGTCGCCGTTGTCGCCGACAACGACGTTGCTGACATCGGTGCCGCCCAGGGCGGCAATGACGTCATCACCGAAGCCGCCCAGAACGATATTGCTGCCCGGACCGGCATCAACCGTGTCGGCACCGCCGACATTCAGGTCAACCGTGCTGACCGTCCCAAGGACATGGTACTTCCCGTCCGTCATGTCGCCGAGCCCGCCGTTGCCAATGACAACGGCCCCATTGCCGAGCTCGTCATAGGAGACGACCCGGCCCCGGTCACCGAAGATGATGTCGTCGCCGCTGCCGCCGGTAATGGCGTCGTTGCCCTGGCCGCCGAAGATGACCAGCGGCAACGAGGAGGCGGACGCGTCCACCGTGTCGTCATCGGTTCGATTCGGATCGGTGTCGTCATGGTCGTATGGCCCCTGGGTGTTCAGGACGAAGGTGCCGTCCGTCCCGGCAACCAGGCTGACGGTCACGGTATCGTCCCCCAGGCCGGTGTTCAGGGTCGTGATCGTGTTGACCAGGTCATCGTCTTCACGGCGGGTACCGGCTACCGTGACGGTGTCATTGCCATAGCCGCTCCAGAAGGAAATACCACCGGCAAAGGTTCCGCCGGTTGCGTCATAGGTGATGGCTGCCGGGGCGATGCCGGTAATGCCGTTTGCAGTCATGGTGATGGCATCGCCGACCAGTGAACCGGCATCGCTCACCATCAGGAGGTTGGTGCCACTGCCGGCATCGATGTTCACGGTGCCGGTGATCCCGTTAAGCGTACCGGCCATCCAGGTGGTTCCGGCAAAGGCGGTACTGTCGGCGCGGCTGCCTGCCACTGCGAAACTGTATGCTCCGGGAGCGACCACCGTACCGTTGTCATCCCTGCCATCCCAGACCAGGGAGTGATCGCCGGCTGCCTGGGCCCCGAGGGTCAGGGTCCGGACGACCGTATCGGTCCCATCCAGGATGGTCACCGTCACCGTTGTCGCGGCTTCGGCGAGATTGTAGTTCATAACCGGCTGATCGTTACCGCCGGTGTAGGTGAGCACATTGCCGGACAGGAAACCGGTAACATCGGTGGCAGCATTGACATTGGCCGTCGACGAAACGAACAGCTGATCGTCGCCGGCTCCGGTGGCGATGTTTGTGACGGCGCTGGTGGACTGGACATTCACGATGTCACTGCCGGAGCCGAGCATGATGTTCAAGGTCCCGACGCCGTAGTAGTTGATGCCGTCCATGCGGGTGGCCACGGCGGTTGTGCCGTCGGTGCCGTTGATCACGTTGTCGATGGTAAGGGTTTTCCATTCGCCCTGGAAGGTAATCTGGTAGACAGTGCCGAACTGCTGGACCGCCACGTTCTTCGTCCAGGGGCGGTCCGAGTAGGCATTGTTCGGGTCAAGCAGGGCGGAGAGCGCCGCCTGCAGTTCCTCGGCAGTAGCGCCGACGGCGATATCGCCCGTATAGCTGATTTCATCAGGCTTGGCGGCATCGAGGCGGAAGCCGATCCTGAAGGTCCCGGCAGTGCCGTCAACCGTCAGGGTCTGCACGGAATCCAGCACCGGTGCGGGCACGGCGTTTTCTACGGTCGCGATCTGGACCAGGGCCGAGGCATCCTTGAACGGCCTCAGACTGCTGTCAGCCTCCACCCAGACGAACTGCGGGATCTGCATGCCGGCCAGTTGGTCCACAAAGGTCACGGTGTAGCGGATCGTATGGAGATCGCCGTCCTGCAGGTTACGGGATTCCGCAACCCGGACATTGTCGGCGTCAGCCGTGTACACCGTGCTGAAGAGGCGGTTCATGACCGTTGCCACATCTGCCGCCGCCATGCCGTAGGTAAGGGTGACATCGGCATATGCGGCCCCACGGGTGATGGCCGCACCCATGCCGCTGAACTCCTCGGCGTAACCGGCATCGGTACCGTACCCGTCGATACGCAGGACATAAACGCCGGCCTCGGCCTGGACAAAGATGCTCTGTACCTCGCCGACGGTCGGCATATCCAGTCCGGTGACGGTCGCAGCGGTCACCGTCCCGGCATTGCCTTTGGCATCACCGCTGTCGTCTATGGTCAGCGTATCGCCGGCATCGCCGCCGGCATTGACGGTCAATAGCGCCATGATCTGATCCACGATGGTGTTGTCGCTGCTGACGGTGATCAGGTCTGCACCGGCCCCGGTATCGATGGTGGTATGACCGGATATGGTCTTCACATTGACCGTATCGTTGCCACCGGCGGTGCTGATGGTGGTGGTAGCCCCCAGATAGGTGGATTCTATGGTCAGGGTGTCGTCGCCGGAGCCGAGGTTGATGTTCAGGGCCTCGATGTTGCTGTACGCGATGCCCCCTTCGATGGCCTTGCCGCCGATCACGGTATCGGGTCCCATGCCGAGCCCGGAGATGTGGTCCGCCGTCAGGACGCCGGTGTCATTGGCTGGGCTGTCGCCGTTGAAGATGTTGAGGGTATCCACCTGCTGGCTTTCGACCACGTTGAAGTTGCGGTTGACCGGGGCGTAGAAGTAGTGGTCCCCGGACGATGGCTGCTGGGATTCGGCAACATCCGTGAACAGGGTGGTGAACACGACCCTGTTGCCGACGATCTCCTTGACCTCGTACACCGTGCCCCTGCCGTTGCCGTCCAGGATGGTGAACGAATAGGGGTAGCTGTTCATGCGGGGGTCGAAGCCCGGTTTCTGCCCACCGGTCAGGGCATCGGGGTCCACATGGGTAGCGGCGTCGTCCGTGAGGGAGGCGTAGGTGACGCCGTCTGCGGCGGTGTAGGCCTCAAAGGTGGTAATGGCGCCGTCCGCCTTGGGCCAGTTGGTTTCGCCGGGCAGCATGAACGGGTTGTTCAGGGCGGTATCGGCATTGATCTTGACTCCGCCGTTGATGATGACCGGCCCGCGGATCTGGTTGACCCGTTCGCTGGGGGCCGCAAAGACCAGGGCATCGCTGCCGTCGACGATGTGATCGGCAATCCCCTTGACCTCCACGGTCTGGGGTGTATCCCAGTTGGCAGCGGTGAACTCCACCTGGGGCGTGATGACCGCGCTGCCGGCACTGCCGGCGTCCACCGCAAACTGCGTATAGAACCTGTTGCTGGCAGTTATGGTGATAACCGGGGTAGAGGCGTCAACGGACGAAGCGAACAGAGTGGAGCCGTCGTCCTTGCCGTTGATGGAGGCATTCAACCTGTCGGCGATGGTCTGTAGATCATCGCCGTCCTGCACCAGATACGAGGCAAGAAGGTTGCCCACGGTTATCTCCCAGGTCTCGCCCGCAACCGGGGTGCCGGTCAATTGGACCATGGCCCGGGTGGTTGCCACCTGTACCTGCACGATGTCCGCTTCGCCATGGTTGGCGCTGGCGTCGAAGGCAAGGGCGGAATTGTAGGTGCGGGTCTGTTGCGGCACGACGTCCACGACGACCGTACCGGACGGTTCGCTGGTCAGAACGACGCTATAGGTATCGACCGTCGGATCTATGTTGGATTTGCCGCCGATTTCGATGGTGCTGGTGGCATCCGGCACCACGAACCAGGTCTGGTCGATGGTGAACCGATTGGTCATGGGGTCATAGTTGGTAATGACCGCATCCTGGCCAATACCGGTGCCGTTCACGATCCGGACCTGCTTGCCGATCAGGGCGATCACATCAGGATTACGCTCATGCTCCGACAGGGAGACGTTCAACTGGTAGGAAATGCCGGGGGAGACGCCGGCAGGAGCAGTATCGGCATAGCCGTCGAGATAGTGCTTCACGCTGCCGACCTTGATCTGGTAATTGCCGGCAACGGAGAAATCGTAGGTAAGGAACGGATCACTGGTGGAGCTGCTCCCCTGGTCAAGCTGCGAAGAGCTGTAGCTGCGCGTTATCTCGGTGCCGGCAACATCGGTCAGGATCAGGACCGTGGTTTCCTCATAGGGATGGAAGTCGGTCCCGCCGGTGATCGGATTATACACCGCCGTATACCCCTGGTTGGTGCTGGCGTTGTCGATGTCGAACACCCCGTGGACAATCCCTTCGCCCCGCTTGGCGCTGACCGTGATCATGCGGGACGGGCCGGTGGTAATGTTATTTTTATCGGCAATGGTCAGCGTGTCGCCGGTCACATCGGTCACCTTGAAGGTGACATTGGGGTCGGTGCTGTCATTGATGACGTCGCGCAGCTTCTGGGCTACCTGGTTGACCGTGGAGACACCTGTCTTGGGGACCCGGTAGGTGAAGATCTTGCCGTTGATGGTCATGGACCAGACATCGCCGGATCGGATTTCGACACCCGGGTCGAGAGTAACTTCCGCGACCTGGTAATGGTCCTCGCTGCTGAGGGTGCTGTTTTCCATGGCGCCGGAGGCACGCAGCTCCTCAACGGCCACGGTCGGCGATGCCGCTCCCTGGGGAGTGTGGATACTGACAACATTACCCGACGCCGTTGCTGCGTAGCTTGCCGGCAGCTTCCCGGCCAGGCCGGTGGCGACATCGTCGATGCTGGTGGTGAGCGCGCTGAATGAATACTCGGTGCCGCCCAGGGTGATCGTCCATTTATCGCCGGCCGACAGGGAGCCGATGGTTGCCAAGCTGACCTGCTGTACCCAGTCCGCCTCCGGCGTGCCGCTGAACAGGGCGCTCCCCTCCGTTGCCGGCGGGGTGATGCCGAGCTGTATGTCGGCGCTGCTCACCGTTCCGGCGACGCTGGTGATGACCAGGGTGTTGTTGTCCACGGCAACCAGGTAATTGCCCGAGAGGTTGAGCTGGCCAGCCAGGATCGTTGCAAGGTTGGCCAGGGTCTGCGTATCCGTGGCCTTGATGTCCGCATCAAGCAGCGTATGGGCCGCGTGCTCAGTGGCGCCGGCAACATCGATGTCGATGGTCCAGGTCTCGCCAACGGAGGGGCTGCCGCCGAGCCTGACGGCGGCGCTGCTGGCCGCGGTGGCTGGGCCGGTCACGGTCCCTACCGGTGCTACGGTTACGGTGGGGGTGACGGCCCCACCGTCGGCCCGGCTGATGATGATGTCCGAACCGGACATGGTGGCGGTGTAGCCGGAGAACCCGTTGATGTCGGCGGCAAAGAGCGCCGCAAACTGGTCGAGGGTCTGGGTGGCGGCATCAAAGGTGTGGGTTGACGTCTCGGTGGCGGAGAGGGCGATGGTCCAGGTCTCACCGGTCCTGCCGGAACCTGCGGTGAAGGTGATATCCTTCCTCGCAGCCGTGCCGGAGACCATCTCCGGCGTGACGGTGTAGGAAACGTTGAACGAGGTCGCACCGCTTTTGACCACTATGATGGTACTGCCGTCGGCAACGGCGGTATAGGCGGCGCCGCTGGCGGTACCGGTGCCGTCGAGTGCACTGGCCAGGGCAGTGGCGATCGGCTCCGTGGTCATGGCGCCGGTAACACTGTACGAAGCGGTCCTGTCGACCAAACCGCTGGCCGCGTCCGTCAGGGTGATGGTCCATTTCTGGCCGTCGGCCACTGAACCGCCAAGGGTAATGTCCCGCACTGCCGTGGCCGTGGCATCGGCAACGGTGCCGGTGGCATTGGGAGCCACGAGGCCGAGGTTCACCGTGAATGTGCCGCCCGACTCATTGGTGATGACGACCGTGGCACCGTCCACATCTGCATGATAGATGTTGGTTGCGGTGTTTGAACCTGCGCCTGCCAGGGAGGTTGCCAGCGATGACGCAATCGTGGCAAGGCTGACCACACCGGTGACATCGGTCACGTTGTATTCGGCGTAGCGGTCCCGGGTGCCCGTGCTGTCCTTGAGCTCCACGGCCCAGGTCTGGCCGATGGCAACCGTGCCGCCCAGGGTGACATCCGCCGCCGTCGGCGTGGTGGACGACTCCGCGATTGCCCCGTTGTTGTCGGCGCTAAGATTGACAAGGGACACGGAAGCGTCGCAGGACGTCCTGATCAGGATCGAAGTGCCGACCCTGGAGGCAAAGTAGGTGCTTCCCGATCTTGTCCCGGTCACGTTATTGATCTGCGCCAGCAGCGCATCGGCGACAGCGGCCAGGGTGGCCGGACCGGAGGCGGTGTTGACGGTCACGGAGATGTTGTTGATATCCGTATGAGTCTCGTAATCGATATCAAAGCTGAACTTGGTGCCGTCCTGGGGCGCCAGGCCGTCGCTGGTGGAGATATCTACCAGGAATGCGGAGGCCACCGACTGGGTCTCGGCCGGTATCGGTGTGACGCTCCGGTTGACGACAAAGGTATGGCCGTTCTCGTTGCTGATGATGATGGCTGTGCCGTCCACGGCGGCCCGGTAGGTGTCGGCGCTCGATGCGCCGGTGCCGCCCAGGGTCGATGCCAGCGACTGGGCAATGGTATCCAGGGAGACGCCGGAGGTCACATCATAGGATGCGGTTCTCTCCAGAACCCCGCCGGATGTCTCCACCGTCACCGTCCAGCGTTGGCCAACGGCAACCATCCCGCCCAAGGTGGCGATGTGAGCCCGGACGTCCGTCACGACCGACACGCTGCCGGCCGGTGTGACACTGGACACGATGGTGAGTACCGTATCGCTTGCCGTGTAAACCGAAATGCCCGCGCCGTCGGCCACCGCCACGTACTGCCGGTCGGTGTTGGTCGTCCCGGCGCCGGTCAGTTGCGAGGCCAGCGAAGAGACGATATCGCTCAGGGGAACCACGGCGGCTACGGTGTACGATGCCGTGCGGTCCGCGTTTCCGGAACCGTCATTGAGGGTCACGGCCCAGGTCTGGCCAGCGACGACCGTACCGTCCAGGGCCAGGTAGTGGGCATTGGCGGCTGTTGCGGTAGTCGCCGTCCCCACCGGGGTGACGGTGATGCTCACGGGACTGGTGAAGCTCGTGGCGCCCAGTTTCCCGATGACGATGGTCGCGCCGTCTGCTGCGGCGGTGTAGTTGTCCGTGGCTGTCCCATTGGCCGTTGCGGCAAGGGCCGAGGCGATGCTGTCGAGGGACTCGCCGCCAGCCGCTACCACATGGCTTGCCCGCTCGGTGCCGTCCACGAACAGGTGCCAGGTTTCACCGGCCATGCCGGTGCCTGCCAGGGTAATGCGCTGGGTCGCAAGGTTCGTGTAGTCGGCGATGGTGCCATCGGTCCCCTGGACGATGGTGAACGCTGCCGTAAAGGGCGTTGTGTTACCCGCTTCCAGGCCAATGGTAATGGTATGCGTTGTGGTGTTGTAGCTTGCCGTGTAGTTCGGGTTTGCGTTGATCTTGCCTGCCAGGTCGGCCCCGACGTCATCAATGGTATCGCCGTTCTGCACCTTGGCTGAATCGAAGTTCACGCCGCCCAGGGTGACCCGCCAGGTCTCGTTCTTGACCGGATCGCCGGACAGGTCGATGTCGGTGACGGTCCAGGTGATGGCGGCCAGGCTGGCCTGATCGGGGGTCCCGGTGATGGTGCAGCTTGCCTGGGGACTGAGCCCCACATCGGAGAAGCTGAGGGTGAAGGTGCCGCCGTTGCCGTTGATGCTGATGGTGTTCCCGGCGACCGTGGCGGTGTACTGCTTGCCGGCGTTATTGATCTTGGTTGCCAGGTCACCGGCTATATCCCCAACTGTCGTCAGGGTGGACTCATAGATGTCGCCATCGACATTGAGCGACCAGGTCTCGTTGGCCCCTACCGTGCCGCCCAGGGCGACATCGGCGTTTACGAAGGCCACACCGTTGGTGGTCACGCTCCTGGTCACGGTGGCGCAGTTTGCCGACAGCTGGGTAAGACCGTCGAACCTGAACCCGTTGGCCAGACTGATGGCCAGGGTATCGCCGGTGGCATTGGTATCCTTGATGGAGAGATCGTAGTAGTTGTCGGTGGTGCTGTCGGCGGCATCATGCTGGGGCAAAAGCCCCTTGAGGCCGTTCACCACATCCGCCAGGCTGGTGGAGGCGGCCGTATAGGTGTACGACACGCCATCAAGCGACAGGGTCCATGTGTCGCCGACCGAGACCGTACCGTTGAAGACGATGTCGGCAGCGGTGTAATAGGAGCCCGTTGCCGGGGTGCCGCCGATGATGTTGTTGGACGGGGGCGTCAGCATGTCCTGTGTCACGTCGAACTGGTAGACGTCCCACGTGCCGTCACCACCGCCGATGATCTTGGCGTAGGGGATGCTGGAATCGATGTTGCCCCCCAGATCGGTGTCACCGATGGTTGGGTCGTAGTAGGTGGTCCAGTTGACGGAGTCGTCGATGTTCTGGGCCGTGTTGTTGGCCGACTCATTTTCCAGGATTGGGCTGGGGGTGAACAGGAAGTTGCTGATGCTGTGCCCCTTCACCGAAACCTGCAGCAGATAGTCAGCCCCCTGGGGGATGCCACTGGAGTAACCGGTCTGCCAGTAGGTCAACCACCCGAGCGCATTGTCCACCTTCAGGGCGTAGGTCCCCGCTGCCGTGATGTCATAGGTGAGATAGTCGTCGAACCAGGTGGTGCTGCCGGTACCGCCGGCGCTGTTGGGATCCGAATATCCCGGCCCCATGGCGAGCAGGCTGCCGGAACTGTTGTACAGGCTCAACTGGCTGGCCCACAGGATGGCGTCGCCCGGTTCATAGCCATGGTCGACGTCGAAGGTGGCCGTTACCGTGCCGCCGGCCTTATCGATCATGTCCTGGGTCACGGTGAACTTGTAGTAATCCACGGTGTTGTCGCCCTTGGCATCCACGGAGATATGCTGGATCGCCGTGGAGTTGGCGATTTCCGCGTCGCTGTTCAGGCTCCACTTGCCAGCCTCCAGATCCTGGGCCGTGTCGATGGTGTCGTGTGTCGAGGTGGTTTCCGTAAGGATGGACTGGCCCACATTGGCGTCGAAGGTGGAGCCGTCGATGCCGTCGGTGACCTGGCCGAGGGTGATGATCGAGTAGTCGGTCGGTTCGGTGACCTTGGTGTCACCGCCAGTCTGTGTTACCAGGACGCCGGGGGTGTCGTCGATGATCTTGACGTCCACGGAGTCGATGGTGCCGGACTCGCCGTTTCTGCCGGCGGTATAGACGTATTCCGTGCCATTCAGGGTCAGGGTCCAGATATTGCCGAGGGAAACCGTGCTGCCCAGGGCAATGTCAATACTGGAAAGGGCATGGGTACCGGAGATGTCCGCCGTCCCGGCCCCGGTCTGGTCCAGGATGGAGAAGGCCGCGGTAAAGGCCCCGCCATTGGCTGCCTGGACGGTGATGATATCGCCGTTCGCCGTGGCGGTGTAGCCCCGCACCCCGATCTGCAGCGCCAGGGCCTGGGCAATGTACTCCAGGGAGTTGCCCGCCTCGACCTTGACGCCGATCTCCTTGCCGTTCAGCGTCATCTGCCAGGTTTCGCCGGCAACCGGACTGCCCGAAAGGGCGACGGTTGCTTCTACCCAGTGGGTGGTGCTGGCCACGGCGTTGCTCAGGACCAGCGCCGACGGATCAGCCAGGGAATCGGCATTGAACAGGCCGGAAGCGGTGAAGCCGGCTCCCGAAACCGTCAGGGTGTTGGTTGCCGTATTCACGGTGGTGGTATAATCCTGGGTCACTTCACCCCGCACCTTGTCCGCCAGTCCGTTCAGGACATCTGCCATGGTCAGGGCATAGTAGTTGTCAAGGGTGGCCGCCGTCACCTCGTGGGTGATGGTGGTGTAGTGGACCCCTTCGGTGACGCCATCGGCCACCGCATGCACGGTCACGACCTGCGGGATGTCCCAGTTGGCCTCGGTGAAGGTCAGGATCACGGGGTCCGTGGCGGAAGCGGCATCGGTAGCCAGCTTGCCGTCAAGCAGCAACTGGCCATTCACTTCGTGCAGCACGATCTGGACCGCGCCGTCCGGCTTCCGTGTCAGCACCACCGAGTAGGAGTCATCCGCAGTTGTGCCGTTGTTGGCGACCTTGGTGGAGTTCTCGGCGACTACCGTGCTCCCTTCGCTCTGGGTGATCAGCACCCCGGCGACATCGTTATCCACCACCGTGGCAACCACCGACGAAACCTTGACACTGTCATAGGCACCGCCATCGCTGGGGCTGCCCCCCTGGATGACGCTGTGCTGGATGACGTACGATTTCAGCCCTTCCGCCAGGGCATCGTCTGGGGCCGTGATGGTGACCACCTGCGGCACCCACCAGTTGTTGCGGTCGAACAGCAGGGTGACGCCGTCCGCCTGGCCGTTCAGCAGTACGCCTTCGCCGCCCGCCTTGATGTCCGCCTCCTTGGGCTTGGTCGGCGTGGCGGTTACCTTGACCTCCTCCTCGGGCTGCCGCGTCAGTACGACACTGTACCTGATGGTGCCATTCCCTTCGCCGATGGTCATGACATCGTCGAGGGGCGTGATCACAACGCCCGCCGAGTCACTGTCCGCCACTATGGCGGACACGTCCTGCACGAAGATATTCTGGTAGTCCGCCGATGACAGGGCATTGTTGATGGCATCGGCGATCAGGCCGCTGTGGCCGTTCAGGTTCTTGCCGACAACCGTGATGGGGGCACCGTCAGTGCCACCGTCCAGGTTGAAGGTATCGCTGCCAAGGCCGCCATCCACCTCAAGCTGGACATTGGCCGGCGTGCTGAGGATGAAGAAGGTGTCGTTCCCCTCCATGCCGTCTACGATGATCTTCTCAAGCCCGTTGTAGCTGATCGGCAGGCCGGCCCCGAAGATCCCCTGGTCCGTGATGACGAAGTCGTCGCCGAATTCCGTGCCCACCACGGTCAGGGTGTCGAAACCGTCGCCCCCCTCGATGTTGACCGGGGCATTGACCGTATACTGGATGAAGTCGGCCCCCTGGCCGCCGTTGATGTTGGTGAACGGCTTTTTGGGGTCGGCCGGGTCGATCTTGACAAAGGCCCGGACCCGGAAGGTATCGTCATCTGCCTCGCCGTACAGGAACAGCTCCGCCGCCGTGTGGTAGACGTTGAACGTATCGTCGCCGGTGCCGCCGTAGAGGGTGGTGGCCTCGCTCACGCCGTTGCTCAGATACCCCTGGGTCGTGGCGATGGTGCTGAACTGGTCCTCAGGCGCCAGGCCGGCCGCGGCATCCCGCTCCGACTTGAACATCTGCCCCACCTGGAAGGTGTCGTTGCCCGCATCGCCATAGACGGTCAGCGGCGCGGTCGTGTCGTCGAAGACAAAGGTGTCGTCGCCATTCCGGCCGTAGATCTTGATACCGCCATTGAGGAACGCATCGTAGTTCACGCGCTCGATGCCGCCGCCCGCCTTCGGCTGCCGGTCCTGGTCCAGTTCGATGGACGAAATGGCATTGGGACGGAAAAGGAAGTAGTCCGCCAGATTGGTGCCGTAGACATTGAGGGCATTGACGCCCAGGTCATTGGCCGGCGACATGTCCTGAACATTGATGATGGAGGAACCGCCGCCGGACAGCCCCACCTCATAGGTATCGCTCCCCCCTTCGCCGTGGAGGGTCAGCTCGCCGTGGATGCCGTTCAGGAAGGTCTGTTTACCGGCGGCATCGTAGTTCACCCGGAAGGTGTCATTGCCGGCGCCGCCCCAGACCGTGAGGCTGCCGCTCTTCACCGGCGTTACGCTGCCGCCGACGGTATCGATGTTGACCACATCGTTGCCGTCGTTCAGGTTGATGACATTGGTCCCGTCGATGGTGGAGGCCACGTACAGGGTATCGTCGCCGGTGCCGAGGGTGAGGCCGAAGTTTTCGAATTGCTGATAATCAATGGCGCTGCCCAGGCCGAAGCCGGTCAGGAGCGCGGAGGTCAAGGTGCCGCTCTGGGAAGAGGTCGCGGCGGAGTTGTCGATCACCAGACCATCGGCACCAGTACCGCCGGTGATGGTGAGCAAACCGGCAGTGGCCGCGAGGGAATGGGCGGCATCCCCCACCGTCACCTGATCGTCGCCGGCATTGGCATTGACATAGGTCAGCGTCGCGCCGTTGGTGCTCTGGATGGAGAACCGGTCGCTGCCGCTCCCCAGGTCCACCGTCACGGTCTCGATCCCCTGATAGGCGACCCCGGCCGTGCCCAGGCCGGTGATGGCGTTCGCCGAAAGGGTGCCGGTATTGTCGGAGGCGTCCCCCATGTCGTTGAGCCTGAGGAGGTCGCTGCCCCCCTGGCCGTCGAAGGCCAGCGGTCCCAGCAGGTCGTTCAGCGTGCTCGTGCCGTTGTCGTCGGTGCTGCCGGCATAGACGGTATCCGCACCGCTCCCGGTGCGGATGGTTGTGCCCGTTCCGGCCTGGGTGCTCCGGACCGTTACGGTATTGCCGGCGTTCCCCATGTTGATGTTCAGGTCTTCCAGCGTGCCGTAGGTGATGACTGCCGGGCTGATGCCGGTGATGGTCGTATTGGTCAGCAGCAGTGCGTTGACAGCGTCATCCGCCGTATCGTCGATGACGACCGTATCGCTGCCGCCATCGCCGTTGATGGTCAGGGGGGCCGTGATGGTGGCGACCGTACCGCCGGTATTGCCGGCCGGGGTGGCGTTGCTGCCGATGTAGATGAGGTCGTCTCCGTCTGCGGCGTTGATGGTGGTCGGGCTGGTGGTGTTGGTGAGCACGATGGTATCGGCATGGTTACTGCCGTCAATGGTCACCGCCGCAGCACTGAGGGTGCCGTACAGTTCAAACAGGGTCCCGGTGCCGTCATCATCCGCTCCGGAAACGGTAATGGTGCTGCCCGTCGATTCGACCAGGGCTCCCTGGGCGATCCGGACCAGGTCCCCGCCATGGAGCGTCACGGTCCCGGTGGCGCCGATGACGGCGGTGTCGGTGATCAGCAGGCTGTCGTCATCGGTATCATCGGTGGCGATAGTGACCGTGCTGCCTGACACGTAACTGTCGATGGTGATCGTACACAGATTGGTAATGGACGTTGCCTTAAAGGCAGTGACGCCTTCGCCGTCAACGGTCATGTCCCCGGTATTCTGGATATAGACGGAACCGGTTGTGGACTGCCCCTCCAGCCTGCTGATCTGGGAGAAGAGCTTGTTGCCGGCGGTGCCCACATCACCCTTGGCAAACAGGCGGGTATGGCCGGCAACGACATTGGAGCCGCCGTCGTTCCTGGCATTCAGGATGGCCCCGTTGATGGCAGTGATGAAGGCGTCGCCGCCGTTGTTGGCCGCCACGCTGTTCAGGTACAGACTGCCGTCCAGGGCCTCGATGTAGGTGCCGCCGAAGCTGGAGGTGCTCAGCCCCAAGCCTGGGGTTGCGCTCGTGGTATTGACGAACAGGGCATGGCCGCCGGATTCGCCGATGGTGCTGCCCAGGGAGGTGAGGTCGACGATGGTGCCGGTGACGTTGGTGTGCAGGGTGGCGTCATCCTGGCGCACGATGCCGAAGTTGGCCTTGAGGAAGACACCGCCGCCGGTGGAGGTCACCGTATCGACGACCATGGCGTGGTTGGAATTTTCATACAGGTAGATGTTGCCGCCGGCCCGGGCCGTGATGCTGCCCGACTGGGTCTCGATGTAGTTGGTGGCGGTGCCGATGGCGCCGGCCGCCTGGAGGTAGATCGATGACGCGGTGATGACCTTGGCCATGTCCGCCAGCACGGTGCCGTCACCGTAGGCATCGGCAATGGAACCGCTGCTGACCAGGTTCACGAGGCCGCCGGCGGAGGAGACCTCCATCAGCTGCAGGTTGCTCTCGGCATTGATGTAGATGTCGCCGCCCGCCCTGGCGGTCAGCCCCCTGGAGCCGGTCAGCACGATATCCAGCGGCGTGGAGCTGTCACCTATACCGCCGCCGCCCCCTTCCAGGATGATGTCGCCGCCGGTGATATTGGCCAGGGCCAGGCCGGTGGCAGCGGTTCTGGCGTCGCTCAGGCCGCTCTTACCCTTGACCCTGACTTCGCCGGCCGCCGTGATGTGATCGATGGCCAAGGGTCCCTCGGAGCCGATATTGGCCTTGCCCCCTGCCTGGAGATCGACGACACCCGTCGCAGAGACATTAATGTCGTCAACCGGGTTGACCATGAGCCAGGCAATAGTTTCCGTGGGGTTCGGACCGGTGACGTTGTCGGTAATGTCATCGCCTGCGGCATTGAAATAGGTCACGTCCTTGCGTTCAGCCGCTGCCAGGATCACCTTCTGCTCATCGGTCAGCGCATTGTTGAGCGGCAGGGTGAACTTGACCGGATCGCCCTTGATGGTCCCGATGTCAGCGGAGGTGGAAACGTAGATACTGTGGCCCACAATATTGGGGTCTTCGATATCCGAACCGGTGGAGGTAACCAATTTGGGCTGGAGAATGCTGGCGCTGACCGAGTTCTTCAGCATGCTCTCGCTCCAGGCCGCGCGCTGTTTCAGCACGTCGCCGTCCGAGAACCAGTTCCCGGTGCCGGCCACGGCGCCCAGGGTAATGACGATCGGCGTATTCGCTTCCGCGTTGGCAGCCGTGGTCGCCAGCATGATCTTGTCGGGGTCGTTCGCATCCTTGACGACATAGTAGTTGTATCCGTCCACCAGCCCGGCTATGGAGCCGCCAGTGCCGCTGTGGTAGGTCACGGCCTGCCCCGTGGTGAAGACATTGCTGCCGATGGCGATGGTGTTGCCGGATACCGCGGCGCTGCCGAAGGTCTGGTGCAGCGCCGGATCGTCCACACTGTAGGCCCAGTTGGGGTCAAAGGCGGCTGTGACGTTGCCGTAGGTTCGGTGCAATGCGCGGTACTGGGCGGTCCGTTCGTTCTCCAGGGTCGTCTTGAGGGTCGCATCCCAGGCGGAACCGTAATAGGCGCTGTAGGCCGCCTCTTCCGCGGCGGACAGGGTGACCTGGTAGGTGGGGTCGAACGCACTATTGCCGGTCTGGGCCTCCTGCTGGGCGCGATATCGCCAGTAGGTCTGGTATTCCTGGGTCTTGGTATTCTGGTAGGCGGTGATGGTGGCAATGATGCTCAGGCCGGCCGTATCCTCCGTTGCCTGCATCCGGGTCCAGAGCGCCAGCAACTGCTCGGTGGTGCGGTCGTCGCGGGTGGCGGTGGTGTTGGCATCGATCAGGCTGCCGTTTGTCACCTCGATCCTGACGTCGGCGCCGCTTTGCGCCTTGTACAGGTTCATATCGCCGCTGGTTTCCTTGAGATAGACGCTCTGGGAGGCCGTGGCCGTCACCACATCCCGGGCGGCATTGGTGCCGCTGTCGATCCTGAGGGCCTGGGCGCCCGATCCCAACGAGTCCGCCGTGCCGCCGGTCCCCAGGGTGCCGATGCCGCCATACAGCGAGGTGAGGGTGATGGCCCCGCCGCTGATCAGGGTGTCGCTGCTGGCGCCGTAGATAGTGCCCCTGGCGCTCAGGGCCACATCCCCGTTGCTGGTGGAGGTGGTGACCATGCCGAGCTTCAGGTCGCCGGTCAGTTCGCTGATGCGGATATCACCCGTGGTGGTGATGGCGCTCAGGGTGCCGGTGCCGCTGTTGGTCACTTCGGTATTCAGGGTCGTGCCGACGCCGATACCGGTGCCTGCGGACAAGGCGATGCTGCCGCCGCCGATGACGGCATCCTCGTTGATCAGGGCGATCTGGCCGCCTGCGGTCAGTTTGGTGCTGCCGGACGGGTCGTTGATGGAACCGTTGAGCAGGATGGCGCCACCGCTCTCGACAGTGACCCCGACCCTGGAATCGCCAGCGTCGAAACCGATGAAGCTGATGCCGATCTGCCGGTCGGCCCGGATGCTGTTGGCCCAGATATCCTTCTTGCCGTTGACGACGGTGACTTCATCGTAATAGGTGTTCTTGCCGTACCAGGTTGAGGTGCTCCAGGTCCGTTCGGACTTCGAGTCGCCGCTGGTATTGATGACATAGTGGTTGTAGGAGTAATCGCTGGTATCCGTGGACTGGGCCACATACTCGCCCGGCTCCCTGATCGGTTTGGGGTCGATGTTCTCCCGGTGGGGGCCGTCCACGATATTGCCCGGATCAGCGGCAAGGGCGTCGATTCCGAGCCAGTCGGAACTGGCGTAGGTCGTAACCGTCTTGACCTGGTAATTCTGGCCCGTTGCCCAGTAATAGCGCATGCCGCTCTGGGTGTCGTAGACGCCGGAACGGGCCCCGGTCCCGGAGCCGTAGGTCACGTCTTTTTCCTGAACCACATACTGTTTCGTCACCGGATCCAGGACCGTGGCCTGATAGTAGGTCTTGGTCTTGACGACGCCGTTCTCACGGTAGTACTCCGTAACCCGCAGGGCGCCGGTGCTGTCCTTGAACGAGGTATCGATGATCTTCAGCTCGCCGTTCACGCCCTCCCCTGCGTCGAGCTGGTTGACCACCACATCGTAGCCGGTCTGGTTCTTGACCGTCACGCTGCCGTAGCCGTCCATGACGTTGAGCTGGCCGCCGCCGGTGCTGACGATCTGACCGAACAGCTCCATGTAGCCCCCCTGGACCTTGGCGGACCAGACTTCGAGGCGGTTCTTTTCGACGTTGAAGTTGACCTTGATGTTGTTGGTGCCGGTGAGCGGCAAGGTGAACGATTTCCAGTCATCGGTGGACAGGCCGTAGACCTGGCCCATGTAATCGGAAAGGCTGAGCTTCATCTCGGTGGTGCCGTAGATGGGGGTTCCGTACCAGGTGCTGCCGATGACGTCGGTAGTCCAGCCGCTACCGAACACGGCGCTGTCGAGGCCGTAGGATTCGGCCGAGGCCTTGGTCAGGTAGGTGACTCCCTGACGGTACAGGGTGTAGATCGTCTTCGCCGCTTCGATCCTGGCGAGGTCCGCGACGTTGTCGATGGTCACGGTGCGTACCGGCATGCCGCTCTGCACCGTGCCGGCGATGTTCAGGTACTTGGCGCTGATGTAGACATTGTTGGCGGCAATGATGTTCCCCTTGCCGTTCAGGGTGTTCGGATTGGTCGAGGAGTCTTCCAGGTTGACCGTGGTGGTGGTCGTCGCGTTCAGGGCCGCACTGACGGCAGAGTTGATGGCGGTGTTGGAGCCGGAGCCGTTGGTGGTGGTGTAGCTCGACAGCCCCGAGGCCCGGGCGGCGTCGGCTGCGGCGGCCCAAGTGGTGCCCGGATTGTTGCCGGCCGTGTAGAGCGCATCGATGTAGCTCTGCACGAAGTCCTGACCGGTGATCATCTCCAGGTCGCCGGCGGTGATGTTCGCATTGGAGTAGATGCTGCCGGCCGAGGTGATGGACACCAGACCGAGCACGTTGGAGATATCGCCGTCGATCTCGACGCTGGGTGACGTGAAGTCCTTGTAGGTCGCACTACCACTGTTGACCGGGTTGTCGGCATCGAAGGTGTTCTTGATGATGATCTGGGGGGTGCTGCCGGTGGCCGTGACATCGAAACTGAGCCCCGTGGGGATCTGGCCGCTCTTGTTCAGGACGTCGGACGGTTTCGTGATGCTGGCGCCGTTGAACATCACGACGCCGCCGCCGTTGTCCGGGATGGTGATGCTGTTGAGCCGCAGGTTGGCCGGGCTGTCGTTCTCGATGGTGATCGTCACGTCGCCCGGGGCCTTGAGGGAACCGTTGCCGGTCAGGTCGTCGCCGTTGATCCTGATGATGCCCGCCTGGGCCCAGATGTCGGACAGGGTGACGTAGGGGGCGGCATAGGAGGAGAGATAGACATTGTGGGTCGCATCGTAGAGGCCGATGGCCTTCATCTGCTCCTCGACCCGGCTGATCTCCACCGTGTAGGCGGCCACGGCGGCGGCGTCACCCGCGTACAGGGTCCGCAGGTCCTGCCAGTGCTTCCATTCCTTGATCAGGTTGCTGGCAATGGATTCCGTGCTCAAGACCGGGTCCGGCATGCCGTCGGTCCTGGTGACCACGGCATCGGGATTGGTGACGAAATCCTTGGGAATGAGGATCGACTGGTTCTTGAGGGTGCCGACCTCGATAGTGCCATTCACGACGACCGAGGTGTGCCGCTCGTCCTTCGAGGTACCACCCTTCAGTTCGTCGGAAATACCGCCCCCCGTGAGGGCGTTGATGCCGTCGGCAATGGCCGAGAGCCAGCTCTTGCCGGCGCCCGAGGCCTTGATGGTCGTGGGGCTGTTCTGCTCCGCCAGGAGCGCGGCGTCGCGGCCCGCCAGGAGGGTGGAGCCGAGGCCGATGGAGATGGTATTGTACTCGAACACCTCGCCATCGGACTTCAGGCTGCTGATCGGGATGACCGAGGCATTCAGTTCGTCGCCACGGGAGGTGATCAGGAAGGTGTTGCGCACGCCGTCCCGGTCCCGGCCGGCCAGGAGATTGATGTTCCCCTTGGCGTCGATGACGGTATTGGTCCCCACGTTGGCCTGATCGATCTCGTTGACGATGGCCTGGCCATCCACGGCACCGGCCGAAGCCAGGCCGTAGGTATGGACCTGGGGTTCCACCGTGAGCACGCCGCGGGTCCGGGACTGGAGGTCCACGGTGCCGACGGTGCTGATCGTGGCGTTGTTGCCGATCTGGGAATAGGCATTCTCATTGGCGATGATGTGGCTGGTGGCGCCGGCGCAGTTGATCAAACCGCCGGAGTCCAGCTTGACGTCGTCGTACCCTTCCACGTCGTTATAGGTGGAGAGCAGGAAATTGCCCGGATTGAGGATGTCGCCGGTCACCGTGACCCTGGCGCCGTCGCCCACGGTGGCGTAGGTATTGTTGGTGATGGTGGTGACGCTCTCGCCGGCCATGCCGTTCGCCACGCCACCCTGCCCTGCCTGGACGTTGTACTGATCGGCTCCCAGGAGGTTCTTGCGGGCCGTGTTGACGCTGGTGATCTGGAAATCGAGGGTGGTGACAGCTGCATTGCCCCCCAGCTTCGCCTCCACCGTGCTGGTGTCGGTGTTCCTGGCCGAGGCGCCGCTCACGTTCAGCCCGCCGGCCGACATGGAATTGGTCTGGCTGTCGAACAGTGCCGTATGGCTGGAGGCGATCTTCAGGCTCGATACGTTCAGGATGTCAGCGGCACTGCTGCCGTCGGTGCCGATATGGGCGCGGGTGGTGCTGGTCGAGATCACGGTGGATGACGAGGCATTGCCCGACACCAGGCCGCCGCTGCCGGAGACTGCGCCGGCAAAGTTGTAATCGGTGCCGGAGGCGGTGACCAGGAGTGCCGGGCCGTTCCCTTTGTGGTAGACGACCGTATCGCCGGTAGCCAGGCCGTTCGATGCCCCCAGGTCGATGGCGTTACTGGCAGCGTGCAGCGCCGTGGCCGGATCGAAGCTCAAGGGGGTCGGATTGTAGACCGATGTGGGGGTCAGGGTCTGGCTTCCCCCCAGGACCGCCGGGTCCGTAAGATCGATCGTGGTGGGCGACAGCAGGGAAGAGGTGGCGTTGGAGTAGGATGTGGCCAGTTTGACCCTGGTCGGGTTCAGAATGGTGAACCGGTGGCCGGTGCCGGTGGCCGCGGCTGCGTTCAGGGTGATGGCGGACGCGACACCGCCACTGGAGCCGTCGGCATTCCTGACGTAGAACTTGACTGAGTTCGGATCGGTCGTGTCCACATTGGTCGTGCTGAAGTCGTACAGACGGATCCTGTTCGGATTGCTGCTGTCCACCTCAACGTAGTAGGTACCGGTATTGGTCAGCCCGCCCACCGCGCTGTTGGTCGATACGCCGGTGTTGTAGGAGATCATGTCGCCGCTCTTCAGGCCGTTGTCGGCGCCCAGGTCGATCCAGTTGCCGCTGATGGCGGATGCCGGGATGAAGGCACGGATGTTGTCCACCACGACGTAATAGAGCTGTCCGTCCACGAGGCCGCCGATGGGATCGCCGGCGCTGATGGTCACGCCGTTGCCCAGATAGGAGTCGGTGACGAGCGTGGAGGTCGCATAGCTGTCGTTTGACCCGGCGGCAATGAAGCCGTAGTTGCTGCTGTCGGTCCTGGCCTGCTGCTTGCTGTCACCCGTGGCATTCACGGCGATGGAGTTGGAAACCGAGAGGACCGTGTTGTCGGCCACATAGCCGGTGACCGTGCCGCCGGTCGTGGCCGAGCTGGAGGTGGCGCTGACGCCGATCAGGGCACCGGAGCTTCCGGTGGCGAACGATTGGGCGGAGTAACCATTGGTGGGGACCGACAGGGAAGCCAGCACCGACAGGGTGGAGGCGCTGATGGTTTTCGAGCCGCCGCCGATGTAGGCGCTGATGGTGGGGGTTACCGTCGAGGTCGCCCTGCTGACCCCCACGGCAAGCGCGCCGGCGCTGATGCCACGGGCATCGGCAGCGGCGGCAACAGTGCCATGGGCGTTGACGGTCAGATCGTTACCGGCCTTCAGGGTCGAGCCGGTGGCATAGGCGCTGATCGTCGGGGTAATGGTGGCCGTGGCAGCGTTCTCGCCGCCAATGGCGAGGATACCGCCCGTGGCGGATTTTACCGTGGCCTGGGCGGCATTGGAGCCGTCGGCAACGATGGACAGGTTATGGCCGGCCGTGGCCTGGACGGCATCCATATGGGCCAGGGTGCTCCCCTTGCTGGCGGCAGTGGCGGAAACCGCACCGATGGCGAGCGCGCCCACGGTCAGCCCTTCGGAGTCCGCCGTGGCCGTGTTGTCGGCCTGGGACAGGAGGGAGATGTCGCTCCCCGCCGTCAGCCTGGCGCCGGCATTGACCCGGGTATCCAGCTGGGCATCCGAGGTTGCGGTGGCCACCGCACCGTTGGCGGCGATCAGCCCGCCGCCCGGCGCATAGGCCGTTGCGTCGGCCCCCTTGTCAATAACTGCCCCGTTGTCGTCGTAGTTGTGCAGCGTCTGCAGGCTGATGCCGTAGGCGCTGATCTGGGCATTACCGATGTAGGTGTCGATATCGGGCCTGACCTTAGCGTTGGAGAGTACCACGCCGACGCCGACGATGCCCACGGTCAGCCCTTCGGCCTTGGCCTTGGCCTCTTCCTCCGACTTGGAGGCGACCGTCAGGATGCCGGTCAGTGCCAGTGCCGCGCCATCGCCCACAAAGGCCATGATGGTCGGAGTGACAATGGCATCGATATCAGTGCCGTTGCCGCCGATGAGTCCGCCGCCGGAGGCATTGCCGTAGGCATCGGCGGTATTGTCGGCATGGGAGGTCATAGTGAGGTTGCGCCCCATCACGGAAGCGCCCTCGTCGATATAGGTCTTCACCGTCGGCTTGATTTCGGACGTGGCCAGGGAGACGCCCACACTGAGGGCGCCCACGCTGATCCCCTTCGCATCCGTCTCGGCGGTTACCGTGGCATCGGCGTTCAGGGTGACATCATTCGTAGTCCTGATATCAGCCTTACCGATATAGGCAGCCACCAGTGGATCGATGGTCGCAGTCGCCTCATTGCCGGTACCGCTGCCGATACCGGCGGAAAGGCCATCGGCCTCGGATGAGACGGTGATTGTGGAGCTTGCCGAAATCTCGACGTCATCCACGGAACCGTTCTTGCCGATTACAGCATAATCGCCGATGTAGGCCGATGTGGTGCCGGAGACCGTGGTGTCGGTTACTGAGGCGCCGCCGGCGACGAGCCCGCCCGTGGCACCGATGCTCCGGCCGGCCACGTCGTAGGTGGTATCGGCGCTCAGGGAGAGCGTCTTGGCATTATTGATCGTCACCGGTGCGGCGGCGGAGGTGCCGGCCACATAGGCCTGGGTTTTGGTGTCGATCGTGTTCACGAGAACCGATCCGCCAACGGCTGCTAACCCACCGGAAAGGCTGAACGTGACCGCATCTATGGCTGCCTTGCCCGTCGCCTTCAGCGTAACATTGCCGCCGGCGGAGACAGTGGAATTCCCCCGGATGTCGGCGGTGACGGTGCTGGTGATTTCATTGTTCACTACCGAGGCATTGGCCGCCACACCGGCTGAAACACCGAAACCTGCTGCAAGTGAGGAGATGGCAGCCGTGGAATCGGCGGTGATAGAGATGGCGCCGTTGGTGGCGGTTACCGTTGAGTCAACGATCTCCGCCGTGACTGTGTTGTGAATGGTATTGTTCGCAACCGCTGCACCAAGGGCCGCCACACCGGCGACGGAGATGCTGCCGGCAAAGGAGACGATATTGGCGTTCGGATTCACAGACGTGCCGTTAATCGCGGCGGTCAGCTTGTTGACGATAGCAGCGGGTGCGGCAACGGCCGAGTTGAAATCCGGGACAACTGCCGGTGCGATGTCCAAGGCTGTCAGGGATGCGCTGCCCGTGGCGGTGAGGGTTCCGTTGACGATGGTCGAAGAAACCGTATTCCCCAGATCATTCAGGGTGAGGGAGGCATTGAGCGCCCCCAGACCCGAGCCTGCCACGCCGATGGCATAGGAGCGAATGATGTCCGACGAGGTGGCGGTGAGCGCAGCATCGGCGCCTGACGTGGCGTCAGACAAGGTGATGGCCGTTGTCACCGTATTGGCGATGGTGTTCTTCGATACCGCTGCCCCTCCGGCCGCAAAACCGGAAGCAGAAAGGCCGATCGCCACCGAATCCATGGTGGAGCTGTCGGTAGCGGAGAGGGAGAAGTTGCCGCCGGCATGCACCGTGGAGCGGATTGTACCATTGTTTATGATGGAGGCTGCGATGGTGTTACTGATGTCGTTGAGGGTCAGGGAAAGCTGTGCCGCCACAAGACCCGAAGCGGCCACGCCGCCCACAAAGCTCTTGATGGAGGCATCGGATGATGCCGAGAGCGAAACGGCGCCATCGCTTGTCAGGGTGGAGCCGATGACCTGGGCCGTGATGGAATCCTGAATACGGTTATAACCGACCACGCCATTGATGGCGGCAATACCGGAGCCGGCCAGCCCCAGGCCGATGGAGTCGATACTGGAACTGTCGGTGGCGGTTTGCGTGGAGCTGTTGGTGGTATGGACCGTGGAACCGCCCGTTATGGAGGCATCGACGGTGTTCTTGATGAAGTTGCCGAAACCGGTGATGTTGGCCGCAACGTCGCCGGCAACCCCCACCCCGGCGGAGAGGGCCATGATGCCGGCGCTGGAGGTGGCGGTCTGGGTCAGGCTGAGGCTCTTGGTAACCGTGGAATTGACGATGTCGGCCTGCACGGTATCGATGATGCTGTTCCCCATGAGGGAGGCGTTGAATGCCATGGAGCCTGAGGCGGCAACGCTGATGTTGAGGGCCAGGATGTTGGTATGGGCGAAATCCTTGAACGGCGAATCCTCGAGCGCAGCAGTGAGTTTGGCCTGCTGATCGCTGGTCAGGAGCATGGCCGGCACGGCGCCGGGCGCGCTATCAATGGCCGACAGGGTCATGGCGCCGTTGGCCGATACCGTAGATGTGGTGATGTTGGCGGTGGTCGTGTTGGTGATGTCGTTACCCAGGACTGTCAGCTGCATGGCAAAGCCGCCCGAGGCGGCCACGCCCAGGTTCAGGGCCCGGATGACCGACGAGGAGAGTGCGGTCATGGAGAGGGACGACAGGGTCGTCAAGGTGGAATCGCTGATGCCGGTGTTGGTGCTGTTGACGATAACATTGGCAGCCAAAGCGCCGCCAGCGGCGCCGAGGGCCGATGCGGCCAGGCCGAAGGCGATGCCGTCGATACTGGTGGTGTTGGTGGCGCTCTGGGTGAGCGCACCGGTGCTGTAGACCGTCGACGAATCGGTGATCTTCGCCTCGGTGGTATCGGTGACCACATTGCCTGCCAGCACCAGGTTGCCGGCGCTCATGCCCGCGGCAGCAACGCCGCAGACCGCCGAGAACATGGCGGCATCGGATGTGGCGGACTGGGACAGCGCCGCACCGCTGGTGACGGAGGAGCTGCTGATGTTGGCCGTGACCCTGTCGGTAATGACGTTGACTGCGGCCAGCACGCCGTACGCATCGCTGCCCGATCCGGCCACGCCGATCCCCAGCGCCTTGATGTCTGCGGCGTCATCGGCGTCAAGGGCCACCATGCCGCCTGACTTGACGATGGAGGCCGTGATATTGGCGGCAACCGTGTTGGCGATCCCGTTGCCGAAACCGGTGGCATTGATCGAGGCGCCGCCCGATCCGGCCACGCCGACGGTGAGCGAGATGATCCCCGAGCTGGATTCGGTTCCGAGGGAGATGTCGGCATTGGCGTTGGTCACGGTGCCGGCAGCATTGACCCCGGCCAGCAGGGTCGAGTGATCGACCGTGGCCGTGATCGTATTGGTGATGCTGTTGCCCGAGAAGACCCCGTTGACCGCCACCCCGCCGGTGCCGGCCACGCCGACCATGACCGCCAGGATATTGGTATGGGTCAGATCCTTGACCGGTGAATCGGCCATGGCATTGTCCAGGGTCGTCTGGGCACCTGCCGGCAGCAGCCAGGCAGGTATGATCGACGGCGCCACGTCCTTGGCCGTGATGGTGACATCATCGCCGGTCTTGACCGTGGCGGAATCGGCAATGGTCGCGGTCACCGTGTTGGCGATGACATTCCCCATAGCCGTCAGCTGCACGGCAAAGCCGCCCGAACCGGAGACGCCGATGGCCGCGGCCCGGATGATCTCGGAAGACTCGGCGGTCATGGTCAGTGTTGACTGGGTATCCAGGGTCGAGCCGCTGATGGCGGCCTGGATCGTATTGGTGATGACGTTGGCCGACAGGGCCAGCCCCACCGCGCCGCCGCCGGTGCCGGACACGCCGATAGCCAGGGCATCGATGGTGGCCCGGTCCTTGGCCGATATGGTGACGCCGCCGGTGGCATCGACATCGGAGGCGGTTGCCTCCTCCTTGACGATGCCGGCCTTGACGGTGGTGCTGATGACGTTGGCGGAAAGGGAGAGTACCCCGGCCCCGGCCCCGGAGCCGGCCACACCGGTGGTGAGCCCCATGATACTGGCCGCTGATTCGGCGGCAAGATCCAGGGTCGAACCGCTCGACACCGTCGAGCCCGCTATCTGGGCCGTTATGGTGTCGGTAATGACGTTGGCGCCGATCAGGGCGCCCACGGCGACGCCGCCGGTACCGGCCACGCTGACGGCAAGGGAGTAGATCTTCGACTGGTCGGTGGCCGACTGGGCCACCGCTCCGGCAGCCTGCACATGGGAGCCGCCCGTGATGGAGGCATCGACCGTATTGGCGATCACATTGCCGAAACCGGTGGCATTGACCGCTACAGCACCGGAGCCGGCCACCCCGATGGTGGCGGAGACGATGGCCGCGGAGGATTTCGTGTTGAGGGCCACCTTGCCGCTGTTCGTGGTGGTGACGGTGGCATTGCTGATGCCGGACCTGATGGTATTGGCAATCACGTTGCCGGTGAAGGCGCCGTTGACCGCAACGCCGCCGGTGCCGGCCACGCTGACGTTCAGGGAAAGGATATTGGCGGTGAGATCGAGGGAGCCGCCCAGGGTTTCGTTGACAAAGGTCTGGGCGCCGATGCCGGTGGAAGTGAGATTGATGGCGTTGCCGTTTTTCGCATCGTCGGCAGTGGCCGCCAGCCTAATCCTTGTCGGATCGTTGTCCACGGCAATGGCAAAGTAGGTCGTGCCCGACGTCAGGCCGCCGATGTCCGTACCGCCGCCATTATCGTACACAATGGTATCGCCGGTGCGCCACCGGTTTGCCCCGACCTTGATCGAATCGTCGGCCGTATCCACCACGCCGGAGGCCGCAACGTCGATGGTGACTTTCGGTACGAGTATCCAGTCCGGAATGACACTGGGCGCCAGGTCCTGGGCCGCCAGGGAGACGTCGCCGGCAGCCGTGACCGTGGCGTCGTCAATGGTGGCGGTCACGGTGTTGGCGATGATATTCCCCAGGGCCGTCATCTGCACCGCGACCCCGCCCGATCCCGATACGCCCACGGCAACGGTCCGGATGACCTCCTGGGAGAGGGCTGACAGGCCCAAGGTTCCCTGGGTATCAAGGGTTGAGCCGCTGATGGTTGCCGTGACGGTGTTGGTGATGATGTTGGTGGAGAGCGCCACCCCCACCGCAACGCCGCCGGTGCCGGAGACGCCGATGGCCATGGAGTCCACGGTGGAGGAATCCTTGGCTGAGACGCTGACTGCGCCGACGGCATCGACGTCGGAGGCGGTTGCCCCATCATTGATAACTCCAGCCTCGACAGTATTGGTGACGACGTTGGCTGCCAGGGAGACCAGCACCGAAACCGCGCCGGAGCCGGCCACGCCGGTGGAGAAACTGAGGACACTGGCTGAGGATTCGGCGGCAAGGTCCAGGGTCGAGCCGCTGGAGACCGTGGAACCGGACACCAGGGCGGTGATGGAATTGGCGATGACATTGGCACCGATCAGGGCGCCCACGGACACGGCACCGGAACCAGCCACGCTGAGGGCAAGGGAACGGATACCGGACTGATCTTTTGCCGACTGATTCACCAGGCCGGCCGCCGTAACCGTCGAACCGCCCAGGATCGAGGCATCGATGGTATTGGCGATCACGTTACCGAATCCGGTGGCATTGACCGCCACCGTGCCGGACCCGGCCACACCGACGGTGACGCCGATGATGCCGGCCTTCGACGTGGCATCAAGATCGACCTTGCCGTTATTGGTGGTGGTGACCCGGGCGTTGTTCAGGATCTCGGCCTCGATGGTATTGGCAATCACGTTGCCGGTAAAGGCTGCATTGACCGCTACGGTGCCGGAAGCTGCCACGCTGATGTTGACCGCCAGGATATTGGCTGCCGGGTCGATAGGAGAACCGTCCAGGGCCGCAGCCACATCATCCTGGTTCTTCGTGCTCCCCAGGTTCCAGGGGGTCAGCACGCTGGGCGCCACATCCTGGGCCGTGATCGTCACATCCCCAGCTGCATTGACGGTGGAGCCGTCGATGGCGGCGATCACCCGGTTGCTGATCACGTTGCCCATGGCCGTGACCTGCACGGCAACGGAGCCGGACCCGGAAACGCCCAGTGCCAGCGCCCTGATGATCTCGACGGACTGGGCGGTCAGGGAGAGGGTGGACTGGGTGTCAAGGGTAGCCCCATCGCTGATGGTGGCGGTGATCGTATCGGCAATGACGTTGGACGACAGGCCCACACCGACCGCAACGGAACCGCTGCCGGCCACGCCGAAGGCGATGGCGTCGATGATGGAGCTGTCCTGGGCCGAGATGCTGACGGCACCGGTGGCATCGACGTCGGACGCGATTGTCCCTTCCTTGATAACACCAGCCTCGATGGTGTTGGCGATGACATTGGCCGAGAGGGAAACGATGACGGACACCGAACCGGAGCCGGCCACGCCGGTGGAGAAGCTGAAGACAGTGGCTGAGGATTCGGCGGCAAGGTCCAGGGTCGAGCCGCTGGAGACCGTGGAACCGGACACCAGGGCGGTGATGGAATTGGCGATGACATTGGCGCCGATCAGGGCGCCCACGGACACCGTGCCGGAACCGGCCACGCTGAGGGCAAGGGAGCGGATGCCGGACTGATCTTTTGCCGACTGATTCACCAGGCCTGCCGCCGTAACCGTCGAGCCGCCCAGGATCGAGGCATCGATGGTATTGGCGATCACGTTGCCGAAACCGGTGGCATTGACCGCCACCGTGCCGGACCCGGCCACACCGACGGTGACGCCGATGATGCCGGCCTTCGACGTGGCCTCAAGATCGACCTTGCCGTTGTTGGTGGTGGTGACCCGGGCGTTGTTCAGGATCTCCGCTTCGATGGTATTGGCGATCACGTTGCCGGTAAAGGCGCCGTTGACCGCCACGGAACCGGAACCGGCCACGCTGATGTTGACCGCCAGGATGTTGGCTGCCGGGTCGATGGGGGAACCGTCCAGGGCCTTGTCAATTGTGCTTTGATTGTCTGCGCTCCCCAGGTTCCAGGGGGTCAGTACGCTGGGCGCCACATCCTGGGCCGTGATCGTCACATCCCCTGCGGCATTGACGGTGGAGCCGTCGATGGCGGCGATCACCCGGTTGCTGATCACGTTGCCCATGGCCGTGACCTGGACGGCAACGGAGCCTGAGCCGGACACGCCAACCGACACGGTACGGATGATTTCAGCGGACTGGGCTGTCAGGTCGAGGGTGGACTGCGTATCCAGGGTGGAGGCACCGCTGATGGTCGAGGTTATTGTATTGGCGATGACATTGGCCGACAGCCCGACGCAAACGGCAACGGAACCGCTGCCTGCCACGCCGAAGGAAAAGGCGTCGATGATGGAGCTGTCCTGGGCCGATACGGTCACGGCGCCGGTGGCGTCCACATCGGCGGCATCGGTGATGAGCGCCTCGGTCGTGTTGGTCACCACGTTACCGGCCAGGAAAACCACCACCCCGACCGAGCCCGAGCCGGCCACACCGCCCGTGAAACCGAAGATGGTGGACTGGGATTCGGCAGCCAGATCCAGTGCAGCACCGCTCGCTACCGTAGCTCCGGATATCTCGGCATCGACCGTGTTGGTGATGACGTTGGCGCCCACAATGGCGGAGACCGAGGCGTTGCCGGATGCCGCAACACTGAGCCCCACTGAGCTGATGTGGGACTGGTCCATGGCGGACAGGCCGGTATTGCCACCGGACCTGACCTGGGCCGCCGTGCCGGAGATCGAGGCATCGACGGTGTTGGTGATCACATTGCCGAAACCGGTGGCCTGGACCGCCACCTTGCCCGAGGCGCCGACACCCACGGTGATCGCGGTGATGCCCGTCTTGGAGAGGGCGTTCAGGTAGACATCGGCATCGGTAAGCTCAATGGCATGGGTGGTGGCGTTCACGCCGGCAAGTACGACGGCATCGATGATGTCGGCCTTGACCGTATTATGGACGACATTTCCGGTCAGGGCCACGCCCACCGCCACCTTGCCGGAGCCGGCCACGCTGACGTTCAACGCCAGGATGTTGGCGGTCAGGTCGATGGGGGAGCCGCTCAGCATGTCATCAAGCTCCTGCTGTTTGTCGGCGGATAACATCCACGAGGGGAGAACGCTTGGCGCGATATCCAGGGCATTGATGACCACGTCGCCGGCAGCCTTGACCAGGGAGGAACCGGAAATGGTCGAGGTGACCGTGTTGGCCACGCCATTGCCCAGGGCGGAGGCCGATACCGCAACGTTGCCGGACCCCGACACACCCATGCCGAGGGACCGGATGATGGAGGACGACTGTGAGGTCATGGTGACCGAACCGGTTGACGTGACCTTGGAGTTGTCGATGCGGGTCTTGATGTCGTTCTGGATGACATTGGCCGCAGCAGCAACGCCGACACCGACCTTGCCGGCACCCGCAGCCCCGAGTGCGATGGCGTCGATGACCGACGAATCTATGGCCGACAGGGTGACCCCCGTGGCCTGGATGGCATCGGTGGCCGTAGCGTTGGTGATGCTGGCTTCCAGGGTATTCCTGATGATGTTGACGGACGCAGCGGCACCGGCCGCCACCTTGCCGCCGCCGGCACCGGCAAAGGTAAGGTTGACGACCTGAGAGCTGCCGAATGACGGCATATCAATGCCGGAGGTGCCAAGGGCCAGCTGCGAGGGGTCAGCCGCCGTGGCCGGCGGGGCAATGCCGGCATTCAGGGCAATGGCACCGCCCGATGAAGTAACCGTTGATCCGTCAATGTTGGCCCGGATCGTATTTTCTTCGTACACGGCCGAAGCCGACAGCCCGATGGCGGTCTGTTTGGACCCGGCAAAGCCGCCGGCCACCACGACAACCGTGGTGTTATCGGAAGCGGTAATGTCGATATCGCCGGCAGCATCCAGATCGGAGCCCCCTGAAACCTTTGCCTCCGCCGTGCTGATCTCCACATCCGCCGAGAAGGAGGCACCCAGGGCAAACTGTTTGCCCCCTGCCCCGCCCAGCGTAACACCGACGAGCGTTTCCTCACCAGTGGCCGTAACATCGATGGTGGAGCTGGTTGATTCGAGCTTCGAGGCATCAACGGCCGCCGTTGTCCGGTTCAGGACCACGTTGACGCCGATGGCAGCGCCGATCGCATTGCCGCCGGTGGAGATGGCCACGCCCCCCGCAAGGGCCACGCTTACATCCCTGTCATTCGCTGTGAGCGATATTGCACCAGTGGTGATGACCTGACTATTTTTGGAAATGTGGGCGTCAATGGTATTGTTGAGGATATTGACGGCAACCGAACCGGAGAATGCCGTACTCTTGGAGCCGGCCCCAGCCGCAGCCAGGGTGACGATGGTGCCGCTCTCCGTGGCGCTGCTGCTGAAGGAACCCGTGGTATGCAGCGTTGATCCTTCGATGGCGGAACGCACGGTGCTCCCCAGGTAGTTGACCGCCACCGCGCCCCCCAGACCGGCGGACTTGCCGGCGGCAAAGGCCCCGGCAAAGGAGTAGATGGACGTGTTGTCCAGGGCCTGGACATGCACATTGCCCGTTGAGGCGATGTTCGTGGTTGTATTGAGGATATTCGCCTCGGTGGTGTTGTTGACCACGTTGACCGTGACGGTGCCGGCCCCACCTTTGCCCTTGTCGCCGGTACCGACCCCCACCGAGCCGGTAACGGCAACGATGAGACCGTTGCTGGTGGCATCGACATCCACATTGCCGGTATGTTTGAAGTTCGTCAGCGCCGATATCTGTGAGCGGACAATATTCTGGTTATAGGAGAACCCAATGGCGATGCCGACTCCGGCCTTGCCGCCAAAACCGCCCGACCCGCCGATAGCGATCTGGTTGACGCTGTCAACGGCATTCAGCTTTACCTTGTCCTCTATGGTCACGGCGCCGGCAATATTGCGCAGATCGGCCTCGACGCTGAACAGGGAGACATTGACGCCGACCGAGCCGCCGATGGCAATACCATCCTTGCCGGTTGCGCCGGCAAGACCCGCTGCCAGGGAGACATTCCAGCCGCTATGCGCCGCTTCGATATCGAGTGAATGGGCATTCAGGCTGGCGACGCCATCCACGAAGGCCTCGGTGGCGCCGGTAAGGACATTGATGGCAAAGGCGCCGGCGATGCCTTTGGTAGAAGCGTCGCCGCTGGTGCTGGCATAGGCCACGCCGCCGGCCAGGGAAGCAACGATAGCGTTATTCTGCGCATCGACGTAGAGGGCTGCCGTTGACAACTGGAGCGCACCGGTCTGATACAGGTAGGCCCGGGCATTGTCGTTGACGACGTTGATGGTGGCCGAGCCGGAAAACGCCAGGGACGACTTGGTCGTTTCCGTAGACTTGGTAGCCGAGGTCACTGCCTCGCTGACCTTGGCATCCAGCCCCTTGGTTTTCACCATGTCCTTCAGGACGCTCTGCATCTTCGTCTGCCAGTCGGCCAGATCCTGGTTGCTCTGTTTGGTGCCGGTGGAGCCCTGGGTGCCGCCCGTGCCCGGGTTCCAGTTCTTCGGCTTGGTGTCAGACTTGGTTGGGCTGCTGGACGCCTTGGCACCGGCAACGGCGAAGTTGCCGATGAAACCGCCGTTCAGGGCATCGACCCGGATATCCCCCCCGGACGTGATGGAGCCCAGGGTGCCGACGGTATCTTCATCGGACAGGTTGCCGATCACTGCCTGGGTATTGCGCACAACGACGTTCAACCCGGCGGAGAGCCCGGCCGACGTCTCGTCGGACACGGCCACGCTGCCCGCCACGGTAATCAGATAGGTCTTGTCGTTGGCAGTAACGATAATGCCGTCATGGACAAGGGCGCTGCCGTCGGCGACAATGTCCGCCACATCGGTGTTGGCCAGGGCCCCCTGGAAGGTGACGGTCCAGTCGCCGGCGGAACCGGTCACAGCAACATTGCCGCTGCCGATGGTGGACAGGCCTGACAGGGCATCGCTGACCTCTGCGGCCGTGGCGTCATAATTGATGGCCGATGTGGTCTGGCCGCCAAAGGAGAGGGTGAAGGTGCCGCCCGTCACCGACTGGTTGAGGGTGATGGTCTGTACTTCGTTGGTCCCGCCGGCATCGGCGCTCCCCTGGGTGGTGGTGCCGGCGATTGCCGGGGTATCGCCGATCACGACGGTGGCACCGTTATCGATCTGGGCCAGGGTGGAATTGACCGCAAAATTGACCGTAAAGGCCCCGTTTATCGCCTTGCTGCTGGCCGTGCCGCCGGTGGCGCCGAGCCCGATGCTCAGGGTCAGATTTTCCGCATCGACCTTGAGGCTGTCGGCATAGATATTCACGCCGTCTTCGATCTTGGCGGTAACCGAGCTGAAATCGCCAAGGCAGAGCACGGCCCCGCCCGCCGCCGTCTGGCCGCCGGAGGTCCCGCCCGCCGGCGCCGTGAACTGCACCTCATAGGTCTTGGGCTTGCCGCCGACCCCCGGCAAGGTCAGGTTGCCGGCGATGCTGACCGTTTCGTTGATGCTGGTGGCGGATACCACGACATCCTGCGCCCCGGTCCGGAAGGTGCCGTCCTGGTTGATCCGGGCCCCCTGCATGATGCGGGCATCGGCGGTGTGATTCAGCAACAGGACCGTGACCGCCCCGGCCAGCTGGTTCTTCTGGCCGCTGGTCTTGGCCTGTGACCAGGTATTGGCAAAACCGGAGATCAGACCCGAATCGGAGGTGAGGTAGTAGGACAACTGCTCATACATGGCATCCCTGACCAGTGAGGCGGGCGCGCCGAGCTTCTTCCATTTCGTGGTATCGGTGAAATCCGCGGTGCCCAGGTCGATGGTGTCAGCGCTCAGGTACCCCTGGTCGAGGTATTCGTACCTGGTGCCCATATCCCCTGTGCCGGTGAACCCGCTCGACACGTCGACGGTATCGCCGGCGTAGATATCCTGCACACCATCCTGGGTGGTATAGCTCGGCGACGTATTGTCCGAAAGCAGCGGGGCGATCAGGTTGGCCCCCCAGAGGCTCATGGGGTCGATCTGGTTCAGCGACTGGGCATCGACGGTGAGGGTGCTCCTGGTGTTGACCACTGCATCGCCGGCAATATGGGCATCGGCCGAGTTGTTGAAGAGGCCGACCTGCACGGCAAAGGCGAGGCCGGCCGTGGTGGCTTTCTTTTCCTTGAACTCGTCCTTGGTTTTTATCTTCTTCTCGTCCAGCGCGTCTTTCAGATTTTTGGCATTGCGTGCCTTCAAGTCGTCGGTGGTCGAACAGGAGGCCAGCAGCTTCGGCTTGTTGTCAACCAGTGCGGTGACCGCAACGGCGCCACCAGCCGTGACCTCGGCATTAGCGCCGCCGTGATCCAGCTTGTTGCCGTCGCCGATCCTGGCGGTGGCGGTGTTGTCGTCCAGGGTGACGGTTACGGCGGCGCCAAGCTCAAACTTGTCCGGCTTGGTGGGATCTTCGGGATTGTCCGGAGGGGAAATCTTGTTTTTGATGGCCGTAAAGGCCTTTGTCGGGTACTTGGTAATCGAGCTGACCAGGCTGGGGCCCTTTATCTTGGTCCAGAGCTTCTCACCACCCGCCTTGAAGGGGGCGGCTATCTTGCCGGTCATGGTATCGCTGAAATCCATGAGCAGTTCGCCGGAACCTTCTTCCCCCACGGCCACGGACGCGGACGTCCCCATGTAGGAGGTCGGCAGCGAGCCCATGAGAAAAACGGTTCGTTTCACCTGCAGCCAGTCGGTCTTCTGCTCGGCGTGGACCGTGACATTGCCGGTCACATGGGCAACACCGTCCAGATACGCATTGGTAGTGGTGTCTTCGAGGCCGATGGCCACCGCGACGCCGGCCATTCCGTCTTCAGGAGAGCTTTGCGACCACGCCTCGGTCCTGCTCCTGATGATCGTGTCCCCCTGGATGTAGAGGTCGCCGCCGACGGTCAGGCGTCCCTGGTCGGTCAGCTGGGCCGTCGCCTCGGAGCAGATGATGCTCAGGGCCGCGGCAATGGAGATCCCCTTGGTGCCGGACGGCTTGGAAAAAACGTTGACCGAATTGTCCACGGAGGCGCGAATCGTCACATCGCCGGTGGCAGTGATGTCGCCGGCCACGGTGGTGACAGCGGTCGAGTTGACGACCGCACCGGCAAACCCGACCAGGAAGGCAGCAGTCGGCTTGGCTTTCACATCGGTGGTAGCGTTGCTATAGGCGGTGAAATTGGCGGCGTGAATGATCGCGGACTCGCCGATGGTGATGCGGGATTCCGGGGCGGCCGAGACAAAGGAGCCCATGAAGGACAGCCCCTCGAGACCGCCCAGGATGGTGTTGGTCAGTTTGGTCTGCATGGCCGGGGTGACGTCAAACAGCCCCAGATCGTAGTTTTTGAAGTCGCCTTCCTTCAGGTACTTCTTGCTGGCGGTCTGGGCCTTGATCATGACGTCGCCGCCGCTGATCGTGGCGTTACCGATGGTGATCGTGGAGCTGTGGGCATCGATATTGACAAACCCGGTGGAGAACGTGGCTGAATCGTTGATGGCAAGGATGTTGATGGCGCCGTCGGTTCCCCCTGGTGACGCATTGGCCAGGAGCTGTGCACCCTGGTCGATCGTGATGTTATCACCGTTGATCGTGATGCTGCCGGCCTTGGACAGGTTCGGGGTATAGGCCGAAACGCCGGTATTGATGGTGCGCCCCAGGATGTTCACGGTATCGGCGGTGATGATGATATCCTGGCCCGGCGCATACAGATCCTGCACATTGGCATAGGCGCCGGCATCGAATTCAATGGCCGCGGTCGCCCCGGCCGGTGACCAGGCGATCCAGTCGAGGCCCGATGAGTTGATGTCCGTCAACCCCTTGATGACCACCCGGTTATCGGTGCCGCCGCCGGGGTTTATGGTCACCTTGTCGCCGGTGGTCAGGTTGGAGACATCCATGACCAGCTTGTTATGACCATAGGCCCCGCCCTTGAGGATGTCTTTGCCGCCGTTGCCGATGAGGGTCACCGGGCCGAGGGAGAAGGCGGAGGCGTCGATCGTATTGGCGCTCAGACCGCCGGTAAGCTCCGCACTGGTGATGCCGGTGAGGCTATCCGTTTCCGACGCGCCGATCGTCAACTGGGTATTGGTCAGGATAAAGTCGGCGTCGCGGGACTCCACCAGGGTATCGGTGCCGCCACCGCCGGTGATGGTATCGTTGCCGGAACCGCCGGTGAGACGGTCGTCGCCGCTGCTCCCCCTCAGGGTGTCATTACCGGCGCCGCCGTCCAGGGTGACGTTGCCTGCCACCCGGGGGGTGCCCGTCAGGGTGGCGCCGACGCCGGTACCGGCGATGCCGAGATCGGCCGCCGCCGTCGAGCTGTTGATGTCGGCCACCGTCAGGTTCTGGCTGCCGCCGGCCGTGTCGGTAATGACAATGGCCGTGCTGGCGGCGTTCAGGGTGGCATTGAGGCGGCTGTCGGCGGCGATGATGGCATCCAGGACATCCTTGATCGTCGGCGAGTCGTCGGCCAATGCCGGGTCAAGCTCAACATCCACGGTATCGCCGTTGGAGAGGGTAATGCGTATGTCCTTATTGCCCGTATCCGTGCCGACGCCATTGCCGTTATTCAGGAACCAGAGCGGTGTTTCCAGGCCAATGCCGGTGAAAACCGTGGCATCGAGGGTGTTGTCGCCGGCACCGCCGGTCAGCATGCCCTTTTCGATGCCCGAGAGGGTATCCACCTCGGTGCCTATGGTCAATTGGGTATTGGTCAGCGTGAAATTGGCGTCCCTGGTCTCGACAACGGTATCCAGGCCGCTGCCGCCGATGATCGTATCATTGCCGCCGTTACCGGTGAGCAGGTCGTCGCCGTCACCGCCGATCAGGGTGTCGTCGCCGCTGCCGCCGATCAGGGTGTCATTGCCGAGGCCGCCGTCCAGGTACACGTAGCCGCCGGTAAAGGCCGAGGCGTCCATGAGGTTGTCGTTGATGCTGCCATAGAGCCTGGCGACCTGGATGTTGGCCAGGGTATTGAGCCTAACCGCACCTTCGGTGGCCGTGGTTACCGTCGCAGCGCCGTTGACAAGCCCGGTGCCGTCGATGGTCATCAGGGCAACGTTCTCGCCCCCCAGGTTCCCCCTGAAGGTAACGGTCCAGACACCGTTGGCGCCGGCGACATCCACATTGTCGTCGCCAATGCCGGCCAGGGCCGTCAGGGCCCCTTTCACATCATCCGCAGTGGCGTTGTACTGGATCGTGCCGGTCCTGGAGCCGCCATAGGCAAGGGTGAAGGTGCCGCCGGTGACCCCGCTGCCCAGGTTGATGGTCTGTACCTCGTTGGTGCCTTCGGCCATGTCGAGGGAGGCATCCGTCAGGATGAACCGGTTGTTTCCCGCCTCCAGCAGAGTGTTGGTGCCTGCGCCGCCGTCGATGACATCGATGCCGGAGCCGCCGGACAGGCTGTCGTCGCCCCCGCCGCCGTATATCAGGTCATCGCCGAAACTGCCGATAATGTAATCGTTGCCTGAGCCACCCTTGAGAACGTCATTGCCATCCATGCCGAACATCGTGACATCGCCCAGGGTGTACGCCGAGGCATCAATGATGTTGGCACTGTCGCCGCCGGTGAGAATGAAGTTGCTGATACCGGTGAAGGTATCGGTCTCGGTGACGCTTCCCCTGGTGATGGTCAGCGAGCCGTCGACAAGGGTGAAGTCGGCGTCACGGGTCACGGAAACGGTGTCGGTGCCGCCACCGCCGGTATACACATCGCTGCCGCCACCGCCGGTAAAGCTGTCGTCGCCGCGGGAACCGATGAGGGTGTCATCATCCAGGCGGCCATCGAGCCTGATGGTCCCGGTCACGATGCCGGCGCCATGGATCACCGCTTTTTCGGCATCGCCGGCTGTTCCGAGAATGCCGAGATCCGCCCCGGCCAGGGAACCGTTCAGCGCCACGATCCGCACGGCCCCGGCGCCGCCGGCGGTATCGCCGATATCCAAGCCGGTGCCGTCGTCATTTATTGTCGCCGCCAGCCGGTCGTCGGCCGCATTGATGGCGACAAGCACGTCATTAACCGTCACCAGCCCGCTCAGATCGACATCGACCTGGGAACCGTCGGTCAGAAAGATGCGGATGTCGTTACTGACATCGGAGATGATGTCGCCGTACAGGGAGCCGCCGTTGCCGCTCACCAGGAGGCCCAGGTCGGCGGCGGCGTACGAACCGTTCAGGGCTGCCACCGAGAGGTTGCCGTCACTGTCGTTGGGATTGTTGTCCAGCAGATAAATGGAGTCGCCGTCGGACCCCAGGCTGATGCTGACCCGGCCCGGCGCCGCGCTCTCGGCGGCATCCCAGACGGCGTTGAAGACATCCAGCACCGTCATGCCGGAATTGATATCCACGTCAAAGGTTATGCCGTCGGTGAGGGTGATCCGGAAATCGTTGCCGCTCACGGTCCGCACGCCGTCGCCATTATTCAATACCGCGAGGGGGGTAACATCCTCGAGGCCGAGCAGGTTCAGGGTGCTCTCGTCGATGGTGCGCACCCCGGCGCCGCCATTCAGTTCGGCCAGCCTGACCGTGCTGCCGCCGTCAAGGGTGACGCTGCCGGCCGGGATGGCGTTGCCATGGAGGGTGTTCCCGCTGCCGGCCGCAGTGAGGCCCAGGTCGGCGGCCAGGGTCGAAACCGACATTGCCGTCAGGCTATTGGCGCTGCCGCCGGTGCTGTCAGCCAGGTCGATACCGGTAGCGGTGCTATTGATGGTTGCCGTCAGCCTTGTATCGGCGGCTGCGATCTTCACGAGGACGTCGCCGACCGTGGTGGCGCCGCTGAGATCAACGGTGACCACGGTGCCGTCGGTCAATCTGATCGTAAGGTCGTTGGCAGCAATATTGACGCCCGCTTCATGGTTCAGGAAGGAGAGCGGCGTTTCCGCAGTAAAACCGGTGAAGGCCGAGGCGTCCATGATATTGGGATTGGCGCCGCCGATCAGATCGGCCTTTTCGATGCCGGAGATGGCCTCAACCGTTGTGGTTGCGCCCTGTTGGATGGTCAGGGTGCTGTTGGTGAGCGTCAGATCCGCGTCAATGATCTCCAGAAGCGTATCGACGCCGCTGCCGCCGATGATGCTGCGGTTGCCGCCGCCGCTCAGGTAGTCGTCGCCGGCCCCGCCATCGATGATGCCGCTCTTGGCATCGCCGATCAGGTTGTCACTGGCAGCGCCCCCCGTAAGGTTGTTGATGTTCCTGACTCCCAGCAATCCCGTGGCGGTTCCGTCACCGAGGTTGACCGTCACGCCGGAGGTATATGCCGAATAATCGAGGGTGCTGGTGCCGGTGCCGCCGTCTATGGCGCCGGCGAATTCGGCGTTATCGGCAAACACGAAGGAGGAGGTGCCGCTCCCCCCGATGACCAGATCGATGTTTTCCACGTTGTCGAGGGTATTGCCGCCGCCGTCGGTGGCCGTGACCGTGCCGCCCTCGTTCAGGTTAACCGTCAGGGCATCGGCCACCAGGGAGAAATCCAGGGTATCGACACCGGTTTCGCCGGTGTCGGCTATGGTATTGACGCCCCAACTGCCGGAGAAGACATAGGTATCTGCCCCGCCGCCGCCATAGAGCGTGTTGGTGCCGCCGGCGCCATCGATGATGTCATTGCCTTCGCCGCCATAGATGGTATTGGCACCGGTATCACCGGTCAGCGTGTCGTTGCCGGCACCCCCCGCCAGGTTTTCGATATTGCTGATCCCCGTCGTACCGGTGGCTGTCCCGGTGGCGAGGTTTGCGACAACATCCGTCGTAAAGTCGGAGTAGTCGAGGGTGTCATTCCCCTCGTCCACGTATTCGTTGATCGCAACAATGCCACCGGCCGTCGCCATCAGGTAGGTGTCGTCACCGGCCCCGCCATACAGGACATCACTGCCGCCAGCCCCGAAGATCAGGTCATTGCCGTCATTGCCGATGATGATGTTGGCGCCGCCATCGCCGGCCAGGATGTCGTCACTGGAACCGCCGGTAATGTTGCGGATGTTGCTGATGCCATCGGTACCGGTGGCGGTCCCCTCCCCCAGGTCCACCGAGACACTGACGTTGTAGGCAGAGTAGTCGAGGGTGTTGTTGCCGCCGCTGCCGCCATCGATGGTGCCGGCAAAGACCGCGCCGTTCTCGAAGACAAATGTATTGGTGCCGCTGCCGCCGATGAGCCTTTCCAGGCCTGCTGCGGAATCAATGCTGTTGGTCCCGTCAGTGACCGAAACGGTGCCGTCGGCATGGATGGTGAAGGTGAGAGCGGCCGTGACCGCCGACATGTCCAGGACATCGGTGCCGCCGCCGTAGTCGGCCACCGTGTCGCTGCCCCAGCCGGGGGCAACGACGAACGTGTCATTGCCGCCGCCGCCACTGAGGTCGTTCGCGTTCCCGTCGCCGGCAAGCAGATCGTCTCCGGTACCACCGATCACGTTGGCGATATTGCTGATGCCGCCGGTCCCGGTGGCGGTGCCGTTGACCAGATTGACGACCAGACTCGTCGTATAGGCGCTGTAGTCAAGGGTATTGGTCCCCCCGGCGCCGCCGTTGATGGTGCCGGCAAACAGGGCCCCGTCTTCGAAGGTATAGCTGTTGTTGCCGCTGCCGCCGATCAGCCGGTTCATGCCGGTGGCGGAAGAAAGCCTGATGATGCCGTCCGTTGCGGTAAGCGACCCGTCGGCCTTGATGGTGACGGCAAGATCGCGTTCATTGGTACGGGCAGAGAAATCCAGGGTGTTGGTGCCGCTGCCGCCGGCAATGGTGCCGCTGAAGAAGGCATCGGCATCAAACACAAACGTATCGTTTGCCGCGCCGCCGATGATGCGTTCCACACCGGTTGCCGTCTTGATGGTCGTGGCGCCGTCGGTTACGGTGACCGAACCGTCGGCATGGATCGTATAGGTGAGGTCCCTGGTGACGGCCGAAAGGTCGAGGGTGTCCGTCTGGGTGGCTACCGAAACCGTGGACAGCCCCATACTGCTGTTGAAAATGTAACTGTACGCGCCCGTGCCGCCGTTGACGGTGTCGGTGCCGCCGCCACCGGTCATGGCGTCGCTGCCGCCGCCGCCATTGAGGATGTTGTCGTGGCTGTCTCCCGTAAGGGTATCGTTTTTGGGGCTGCCGATCACATTCCCGATATTGCTGATGCCGTTGGTACCGGTGGCGGTGCCGGCACCGAAATTCACGGCGATCCCGGTGGTGTACGCCGAATAATCGAGGGTATTGCTGCCCCCGGTGCCGCCCACAAGGGTGCCGCCGAAGATGGCGCCGTCTTCGAAGACAAAGACGTTATTCCCCTTGCCGGCTATCACCCTTTCCATGCCGGCCACGGCATTCAGGGCATTGGTGCCGTCCGTGACGGACACGGTGCCGTCTTTGTGGATCGTGATGGTCAGGTCTTTGGTGACCTGCGAGAAGTCGATCGTATCAGTGCCGGTAGTGCCGGCATCGGTAATGGTGTCGGTGCCCCAGCCATCGCTGAAGATATAGGTGTCGCCACCGCTGGTGCCGGTGAAGGTCTCATTGGCAGACGTGCTGACGAAATCCTGCAGCAGGTAGCTGTAATCGGCCACGAAGAGCGGGGCGACGTCGATGACGCCGGTGGAGTATTCAAGCGTCCAGTCGCCGCCCAGGGCGGTGCTGCCGGTAGCGTCGGTGGAGGCGGCCACATCGAGGCCGGTCATATCCCCCAGCCGTTTGACGAAGTCAATGCCGGCAGTGCCGTCGGCAATATCGCAGCCATAGAGCAGGACATCTCCGCCCGCCGCGACGTACTGTTTCCAGGAAGCGAGCTGACTGGCCTTCCTGTTCAGCTCTTCCTGGGACACATAGCTGCTGCCCACCTGCATGAAACCGGCGGCGCCGTGGGAAATGATATGCACCGCGCCCACATCCTGGCTCTGCGCCAGGATGGCCGTAATCTGGTCGATGCCGTCCTGGGTGGGGTCAAGGACATACACCTCGATCTGGGGTTCGCTTTGACTTTCGTCATGTCTGGCGCTGGCATAATCCAGGTCCAGCATGAGTTGTTCGGACGTGTTGGCTGTTGATGTGGCGGTCGAGCCGTTGTCCGTGGCGGCAGATGGACCGGCCTCCAGTGAGCCGTTATTCCCGTTGGTGGCGGCATGCGCTTGGGCCGCTGCGCTGTCCGTGGCAGATTGGGCAGAGATGATCGACTGGACCAGGGCCGAATAATCGGTGACCGCCGGATCCACGAAGATTATCTGTCGGGTTGCCTGTTGAACAGGAAGAGAAACCGGCAGTGTCGCTGTCTGAGTAGCCGCCTGCGGTTGAGGTATTGGCGCGATTGCGGGCTGCGATTCGCTGGCGGGCGCTGTCGGGGCAACCGACGTAGCAACAGTATTGACATCAGGGGCCATGGGCAGAACAGATGCCGCCGGCTTCCCGTCCAGGGGTAACAGGGTTGCCGGTTGCGCAGTAACATTGGCATTAACGGTGGGGGTACCGGTAACGGCCAGCGCCGGCTGGGCCGGATCATTGGGCAATGTCGAAACACCTGCGTTCAGAACCACCGGGGATGCGGTCGGCGCCAGTGGCGCAACCTGGGCGGCCGGGATCGGGGTGAGGGGGCCGTTGATGGTGGCCACCAGCGGCGGCAGCGCCGCGGCGGCCTGGGCAAGCGCCTGTTGCGGCGGCAGGATCGCATCGCCTGACAGCAGAACCCGGTTTTCAAGCGTCTCGAAATGAACGGTCCGCGGCTCTGAGCTACCGCCGGAATGTTCCTTCGCCAAACTTTCCTTGATCTTGGTTACCGATCTCGCAAATGATCGGAGCATACTCATAAGCCACCCCCGGCTTAACCTGCCTGATTACAATATCACTACTGCAAGAACGCATTGATCTGCTTGAGGTCGTCTTCTCCCAAGGTCCCGACGGTATATTTGAGCCGCATGGTGTTCAGGAGATAATCATTGCGGGCCAGCGAATACTCTTTTTTGTATTTGTACAGGTCCTGCATGGCATCCAGCACGGCCAGGCCAACGAGCAGGCCCGCCTTGAAACCTTCTTCCTTGGCCTCAACAACCACCTGTTGCGCTTCTACTGACTTCTTCATTGCCACCACTCTGTTAGTGGCGCTCAAGACGCCGCCGTACGTCGAGCGGACCTTGCGCTCTGCGGTGCGTGTCTGCCGGATCGTCGCTTGGAGGGCGCTCTGATACTGACTTTCGGCTTCCCGCTTTTTGGAGGTGGTGAGCCCCCCTTCGTAAATGGGGATATTGAGTTTGACCATCAGGTCATAGTTCTGGGTGGTGCTCCCGCCGCCGAACATGGTGCCGGTCGTGTCCTTGTAGGCATAATCGGCCTGGAAATCCAGGGTGGGATAATAGGCGGCCTTCTGGCGGGCGACCTCCTTGTCGGCGATCTCCGCCTTGGCCTTCTGGATCAACAGTTCCAGGTTTTGTTTTGAGGCTGCTTCGATCCAGGTATCTACGCTGTTGGGGAATGGAGGGGTAAGCGGAATCTCGTCTTTCAGCTTCTTGGTATCTACAACCGCCACGCCGCACATCTCGGAAAGGGCCTGATAAGAGTCGATGACCACGTACTCCGCCTCGACCCTTTGCGCTTTTACCGCCGCCAGCCGCGCCTCGGCGTCATAGAGATCCGTTATGGGCGCCAGGCCTTTATCGGCCCTTCCTTTGGCCAGTTCGTAATGGGATGTCAGCGCCGTTTCCTCGGCCACGACCGCGGCCAGCTTGTCCTTGGAGGACAGAACCTCCATGTAGGCCTCGGAAAGCCGCATTATCAAGTCCTGTTTGGCCTTTTCCAGCTCCAGGTCGGAGCGTTTCAGTATGGTCTTGGCCTGACTTACCGTCAGGAAGGAGGAATAGCGGAACAGGGGCTGGGTCAGATTGACGCCGTAGGACTGGGTGTTGTAGTCGGTCTGCCCTACCGCATACACCGTATTCTCCGAGTTGGAGATGTCCTGAAACGTGTAGGTGTAGCTCACGTCGGCAGAGATTTGGGGCAGCAGCCCAGCATATGCCTGGCGCAGTGTTTCGCGGGATGCCAGGTGATCATACTCGGAACCGCGCAGTTGAGGATCGTTATGCAGGGCAAGGCTATAAAAATACAAAATATCGGTTGCGCCTGCGGAACAGAAATTACCTGACAATACGCACAAGAGCGAAACTAATGACAACCTGCCAATAAATTTACAAATATTATTTCCCACCTTCCCCCCCTAACCACAGACATGTAGTCGCCCATCATTGAAACCCGCCATGCTTTATGTACCCATTACGGCCTTATGCCATATCCGAAGATCACATCGGCGCAACCGACACCACGATCTAAATTCCAGTGCTTATAACAAAGAGCTTTCCAACGATTACATATAGCACAACTCATAAAAACTTGGTAATTATTTCCGACAAATATAATTATTGCAAGGCTTTGAATCGGCGAGCAAAATGATCAGATTTCAGTCAAATTTATCGTGCAAAAATGCCACACACCGGCACCCTTCTCCAACCCAACGGATTCAACCGGAGGATAGATTCGAAAACAGGGGTAGAAGGCGGGCACTATCAAACGGGCGAGAGAAATCGTTGGCTCACCTTTTCCGGTGTATTAAGACATAAAGCAGATAAAAACGTTAAAAGCAGGAAAAGCCGCCAAATCAGCAAAAAGCTGACCTGAGCGGCCTTGGAATGGCTTGGGAATGGTCAATAACGATGCGAAACCTAGCCCCCGAAACAACAAAATAATTTAGTTTCCGTCAGGAAAGGGCGCTTTTCGGGACGTTGAGAGATGATTGCTACGTTTTCAAGAGCTGTGCAGTCCGGTACATGACCACCTCGGCCTCCGCCATGATTTTTCCGTCAAGTTCTACCCACCCCTTTGCATCAACCAGACGGCGGCGTTCACCAACCACTTCGCCAATAACGGTAACCACCGATCCTGTCGGAACTGGTGCTTTATATCGTATTTTTATCTCGCGGTAACTACACTGAGCCCGCAACACATGCAAGCTTGAGCACATATCTCATCAAGCAGTGCCGAAACAATCCCCCCGTGGGTTATCCCCTGCCAGCCTTGAAACTCAGCACCTATGGACACCCGCGTCTCCGCACGTCGTCTTTCAGGATCAAGGGCAAACTCGGCTTTCAGGCCGATCTGATTTTCCCTGCCGCAGACAAAACAGCGATGATCGTCGATAATCTGCATCATGGTTCAAGCACCACCGTAGCCGAGGAACAGTCGTAGTCATCCAGTCGATAGATACTCTTCCAGGTTAATCCGCAACGGACGCATGAGCACATCTGGACCATCTCGCCTTTGCCAACAGATATGTGACCGATATTCAGATCTTTTGTCTGACATTTTGGGCACCGCTCGCCGGCTTGACGCACAAAGGTTTCTCTTGTTACGTATTCCGGAGTACCGGTCCCGGCTGATTTTACCGCAACGGCGCCGACCACTGCTCCTTCAATGGCTGCAGCGGCTTCAGATGCCGTAGCCTCTTGGATGAGCACCTGTGGAGGCGTTGCATCCCGGTACTGAAGCTCTACCTTGTACCCGGCCGACAAGCGTTCAAAACGGATTCCGAATGTAGTGTCTTTCAATACTCCCAAGTTCAATTCAGTGCACCGAGCGCGCAAGGATTTTTCTGTGACTTTCAAATGTTATCTCCCCATCATTTTTAGTTTATGTTTATCAAAGCGTTACGTCCAATTCGCATTGACCCCATCTCCAGCATGGCAGCCTTTAGGCAATGCAGGTCATCTTATGCACAACCTTATCGCTTATCAAGCCAGTAACGGCGACGACGTGGTTTTTGTAGTGGGTTGTGTTCAAATGTTGCTCCAAAGAAGCCATGTTCTCCCAGTTCTCATAGAAGATGAAAATATTGGGGGCAGCGTTATCCTGGTGCAATCGGTATTCGATGCAGCCCTTTTCCTGCCTGGTCGGTTCGATGAGTTTTAATAATTCAGCCTTTACGGTCTGTACCGCATCCTCTTTGACAACCAGCTTCGCTACGACAGTGACTATTGACATGATTTCTCTCTTTTCTCGTGGTTTTTTGGCCAAGTGCCCGTTCATAGAGCCTTGCAAAAGTGGTGGATATCCTTTCAATACATGACCTTGCATCGGCTTCGACGTCTGACCCGGAATCGGAGTACGGCTTGACCCACCGTTTAAAGGTATAATTGGGGGTTGGTCATGGGTAGGCTACTGCGACGTGAACCGGCGTGTAGCATTGACCTGCATCGGCGTCCAATGTAGCCCGTACACCATTGGCTACTCCATACAGGTGGGTCAAACAGTACGCTGAAGTGGGTCATTTTTCAATCCAGATTCGCAAATTATTGACCAAAGTACGCATTGGTTACTGTGGCGGATGATATTGAGGTAGAGTTCAAGAACAAGTTGCCGTTGTGGGTGTTTGGGTTTATGTATTGAGATAAGCCGGAAGAACGTCACCGAGCCGTTTACCTATCGAGACATCTGGCCGGCTCTCGAATATCTGGCAGGACATCGACGTGAATGGCGACTGTAAATACGGATGACAAACTTCCTGGCTTCCCCACAACTTCTGACACCATTAAGGAATTAGTAAAATGACCGACCCAGCCTGCGACTTCTATTGCGACAAGATTCTGAAAGGGCTGCTGGATGTCTCTGTTTACCTCGAGAACGAGCATGTCTTCGCCTTTCACCATTCGAATCCCATCTGGGAGAACCATGTCGTGCTGCTCCCCAAAAAGCACATCGAATCCCTCATCACCCTGGAGGAGGCGGACAACGACCTGCTCCTGGAACTGATGCGGGCGGCCAAGCTGATCGCCCGCGACTTCATGGAGCGCTGCGGGGCAGCCCGCGTCTACACCAACCTGGGTGAGTACCAGTCCTCCAAGCACCTCCACTGGCATATCGGCTGCGGCAAGCAGCTGCGTCCGTACTGAGGCTGATTTATTTTGGGGTTGTACCGGATATCCGCATTACAGCAGGATCAGAGACTGGAAAAATAAACGGGAGGTTGCCATGCCCAATGCACTGGCCAGATTGAAAACCGCGCTGCAGGAGAAGGGAGTTGCCCCGTCGCTCCTGTCAGAGATGGAGATGGAGTACGCCGATCTGCACCACAAGGCCGACGAGCTGGAGACCCTGCTCATCATGATCGTCCGCACCGGGTGGCCGTGGGACGAGGAAGGGGAACCCAACGCGATCCACCATGCCGTCAGAAGCGGCTTTACCGTCGCCATGCGCGAAGCGCGGGAGTTGCTGGGCCTGAACTTCAATACCATGATCAACCGGACCGAGCCGAAGACCTAGCGTGCGTTAGTTAGTTGATTTTTCCTGCGCCGTTGGTTCTGCCATGACGGATGTGACAGCGCCATGTACCACAGTAAAAGGACGCTGCAAAATGAAAAGGCCGACAATGCTGTCGGTCTTTTCAGGTTTTTTGGAGGGGAAACGGGAATAAATTGAGGACAATCCGGTCGCTCTGATATGTACGATCAGCGACATTTGCACTGAAACCATGTCGAAGTACAACAATAATATATGATCGTATATAATTTAATTGAATATGATGATAGCACACTTAAAACCCAATAAGAGTCGCGATTCATGAGAAATTCGGGGGACGCCATATGTACTTCCCTTCCCTCAACGCATCACATTACAACACAGTGCCCTTTTAAAGCTCGATTTCATCCGGCTGCAACCACACAGTCTTCCCGTCCTTCATAACAACGATAGGGTTGCCCGCCTGTTTATGCCTGAGAACAGCCGCACGAACTGCTGATACGACTGCTGCCGTGATCTTTTCCTTGTCCGCCAGTGTCTCTACGATATGGTCCCTGTAGTGCGCTGTCATGGCATCCCCTCCACGATACATTCCCATACAACTCCGTCTTCCTTGTCGGTTAAAATTGTTCCTATCCGCTGGTTATCGAGCTAAATATCCCGGTCATGTCAAGGGCTGGATATTCTTTTTTAACCATTTCTGTAGCATCAACGTCTTCTGTATTTAAAACATTTCCGAGGTAAGAAAGTTTTTGTCGGTTATTAGAAAGTATATCTGCCCATTTCATGACATGAATTTCAATTTTACCGTCTTTGCTATGCGTAAACAGAGTAGGTCTTGAATCATCAACGATCCCAATTTTGGTTTTTGCGAATTCACTAATATTGCTACTGATAAGATAAATCTTGAAAGTAACGTCCGTTGGAAAACAACCTACCTTCTGTATGTCAAACATGTACTTATCGACTTGGTTCAACTCCTTTTGATTTATCAAGCAGGAAGGTCGTTTAAGTTCAACAATCATTACCTCATGTTTCCCATTGTCACCTATTCTCTCGTTAAAGAAAAACAGGTCGGTAATATCCCTGTTTTTCTCGTCTTCTACTTCATCTATATTGTCGTCATCCGCTGAAAGCTCGTAGCCAAACCATTTCTCTCTCAGTTTCGTAAGGTTGTTTTCAAGATTTTTATCTGAAAATAATGTCGGGGCATTGGTGTAATGTTCCCCGAAAATCCAGAGCTGTTTTTCAACAATTTTATGAAGCACACTACGCTCTTTGACCCGTTTAGCGGGTTCCCCATATACGATTTTGTGCAGAAAATCAAGGAACTGGGACTTACGGGCTATTTCATCCGTAAAGAATATGACCTCTTCCAACTTGGTCCTCTCAATCAGAGTTTTGAACTTTTTGATAGCGTCAACGTTCAGATTAAGAACCTGTTCAATAATTGCAATAAGCTCACCGTGACTGATTGCCTTGTCGATTAGGGGATAAATAACCTTACGGATATCGCTTTTTGAAAATAGTATCCGATGTTCTTCCTCGATGAAGTAAGCCAACTGGTTAAAAACGACCGCCTTGCTGCCGGAGGATGCGTTATGTTGTCTATAAGGGTAATATGTATCGGTACGCAGTTTTTTTGAAAAGTCGAAATACTCCTTGAAAGTTTCATGGAAATAACCGTCAATAAATCCCTTGATTGAATGGACAAGATGTTTTGCATTCGGGTCTACATCCGTAATTTGTAAATTCCTGAATATGTCTTTGTTATTATTGAATAGGTCGGCATCGACGTAAACAAGCCATGAATCGGCCTCAGGAAGTTCGCATTTATAGTCGAATGAATGTGCAACCGTTTTAATGTCGCTGTTATCAACACGAAGGAAAACTTTCACGCCGCTAGAGGCTGACTTGTACCTTATGAATGTGAGTTTTGTCGGATGTTCAACCCCATCGGAATCAGTAAACAACTCGTCTCGTTCACATGCTTCACCAATGATGTAATCGTTCTTGTCAACCGGTTTGCTATTGATAGTAAAGGCAACTTTATCTTGAAGTATATCAAGAGGGTATTGGAGAAATATAGCTTCTGCAATGTTGTCGCTATACAGGCTTTTATGAGTTTTTTTACGTTTTTCCTTTTTAGTGTCATCGTCTGAGTAGATGTTGGATATTTTGACCCGGTAATAAGTTTCCGGCGTTCCTTCTAGGGGGGTATGTGTGGTCTTGACCTTCTTTTTCTCAATTGCTTCACCTTGAAGCATCGAAGCATTCAGAGTTAGCAAGGTTTTTGTATATGTTTTTAACGCGTTGTCTTCTGCTACTGTTTCTATCGTAAGAGCTTCACCAATCTGGAAAGCAGCAAATCGGCCTATGCCTTGTCCGTCATCTTTGGCATCAGTACCTATCTCAAATATTTTCTTTTTGAAATCAGATTGGCTTACTCCCCAGCCATTGTCCTTTATTTCAATTGAATCAATTTTTTTAAGAAACAAAGCCTTTTTATCGGCTGATTCGCTGATGGTAATATTGATTACCTTCGATTTGGCTTGAAGGGAATTGTTTATCAACTCACAGAGAGCAACGAACGTGTTCGTATAGCTTGCAAACATGTTGGAAACAACACGGCCATTTGTGGTAAAAGTATATTCCATGCGTATCCCCTGTTAATGGCGTTCGTTAAATACCGACTGTGCTTAGAACTTATTTCAGCTTGCTTACTATCGCCCCCAGGTCTTTCCCCTTCGGCATGATGAAAAGACACTTGCCGCCGCTTCGTAGTTCCCATAATTCGCCAAGAGTTCGTTTCTCCCGTGAGTCGTCATTAGACCAAAGATTTTCACCCTTGTATTCAACGACCAGATACCGCCCATCTTTCAACATGCAGACGAAATCCGGGTAGAACTTATCCGTGGAAATTCGGGGGACATAATACTTATTCGGAAATTCGGGGGACATAATACTTATTCCATAACCCCACACGCCTGCAATGGGGATTCGGGGAACGCCATACTTACTTCCCTTCCCTCAACACATCAACATTACAACATAGTGCCGTTTTAAAGCTCGATTTCATCCGGCTGCAACCATACCATCTTCCCGTCCTTCATAACAACGATAGGGTTGCCCGCCTGTTTATGCCTGAGAACAGCCTCACGAACTGCTGATACGACTGCTGCCGTGATCTTTTCCTTGTCCGCCAGTGTCTCTACGATATGGTCCCTGTAGTGCGCTGTCATGGCATCCTCTCCACGATACATTCCCATACAACTCCGTCTTCCTTGACAAACCCGGCATCATGACCGCATGTGGCTATTAATGTCGGCACTCCCGGCTTGCTGTTGTCAAACATGAACCAGGAATCAGCCAACTCTCTGTATAACTCAAAAAAATTCTTTAACCCGGCATGGTAGCGGCGACGAACTGTCTCCTCCGGCACGTTGTGCCCACCCATCTTTACTCGCTCGGCCACACGGGCAATGGCAAACTCCGATGACGGTAGCCAGAAGAAAAAGAGATGAACCATATAGCCTTGTTTCTTCAGTTCCTTGAGCCAGCGCACATAACTACGGGTCGCAAGGGTGGTTTCAAAGGCGAAGTCCTTTTGTTCTGCAGCAAGAGTATGAAGGCGATCCAGCATAATCCGGCCAGCTTGAAAGGCAGCACCTTCTGGATTGAAGGCCGAGAGCCCGGAAGCGATGGTATCGGCGTTAACGAATTCGGTTATGCCGAGGGTTTCCTTGAGAATAGAAGGGGCGGTAGTCGATTTTCCTGCGCCGTTGGGTCCTGCTATGACAATGACGTGGGGCATGACAGCTCCATGTACCACAGTAAAAGGACGCTGCAAAATGAAAAGGCCGACAGTGCTGTCGGCCTTTTTAGGGCTCTTGGAGCGGGAAACGGGATTCGAACCCGCGACCTTCAGCTTGGGAAGCTGACACTCTACCACTGAGTTATTCCCGCGTTGGGCTTGTATAAATGCCAAGAACAGGGCCATTTGTCAACCGGAAATTGCTGCCCGGGCCAGAGATCATCCGTAAGGCTGGCGGAACGGTACCAGCAGCAGCCCCCAGAAGCCGAGTTTTTCCGGGCTGCGGTACTCTTTGAGCCCGATAACCATGTTTGCGTGCCCCTTTCTGGGCTGGGCGCGGTAGGTGCCGAACAGCCGATCCCACCAGGAGGCGTTGAAGCTGAAATTGCTGTCCGTTTCGGAGGGGATCACCGAGTGGTGGACGCGGTGCATGTCGGGGGTGACCAGGACCAGGCGCAGCAGGCGGTCTATCCCCAGCGGGATGCGGAGGTTGGTGTGGGTGAAGAGCGAGCTGGCGTTGAGCAGTACCTCGAAGGTCACCACCGCTTCGGGAGCGGCGCCGCTGACGAGCACCGCTGCCAGCTTGATCGCGGCTGAAACCAGGATTTCGACGGGGTGAAAGCGATTGCTGCTTGAGACGTCCAGGTCCATGTCGGTGTGGTGCATGCGGTGGAAGCGCCAGAAAAGCGGGACTCGGTGAAAAGCGCGGTGCTGCAGGTAGATGACCAGGTCCAGGAACAGCAAGGCTAGCGCCAGCTTTACCCAGTAGGGAATGGCCACCTGATTCAGCAGCCCCCACCCCTTGTTTTGGGCCATCACGGCCATGGCCACCGGCATGAGTGGCACGACCAGCCGTGTGACCCCGGTGTCGAAGGCTACCATGACAATATTGGCCAGCCAACGTCGCCCCTTGGGGACGGTCAACGGCCGGCGCGGCCAGATGTGCTCAGCCAGCGCCAGCAACAGGAAGAGCCCCAGAAAAACAGCTAGGCGGAGTGCTGATTCATTGGGCATGGCATACAGTCCTTTGTCAGGCTGGGGTCGGACGGCAACTGGGCCTTTGCCTGATTCCAGATCAGGGATGGGATCAAGGCGGCGGGGAGTGGGGCTGCCCAGCGTACGTTACCATGCGCTGGGCAGCCGGAGGCAGGTCCTTGACATGGAATCGGGATTACTCCACGTTGCGGATGACAAACTCCCGGACCTTGTCCAGATCGGCCGCCATGACCTCGCAGCGGGTCGGCATGCCGTCCAGGGCGGCTATGGCAGAAGGCACCGGCGGCGGAGCGCCGATGGCCTGTTCCACCACCTCGCCGAACTTGGCCGGATGGGCCGTGGCCAGGCAGACGCGGGCCATATCGGCCGGGAGCATGTCCAAGGCGGCTTTGACGCCGACAGCGGAATGGGGGTCCAACAGGTAGCCGGTCTCTTTATGGAAATTTCCGATGGTTTCGATCGTTTGCGCCTGATCGACCGAGGTAGAGCAGAAATCCTGCCGCACCTGATCGAGTTCCTGCGGTGTGAAGGTGATCCTCCCCTGCCCTTTCAGTTCGTCAAAGGCCGCCCGCACCCGGGCCGGGTCCTCGTGGTAGAGGTGGAACAGGTAGCGCTCGAAGTTGGAAGCCACCTGGATGTCCATGGAGGGTGATACGGTTGAGACCACGGCGCTGAGGGAATAGTCGCCGCGATTGATGAAACGGGTCAGGATGTTGTTCTCGTTGGTAGCCAGCAGGAGCTTTGCCACCGGCAGCCCCATCCGCTTGGCTACGTAGCCGGCAAAGATGTCGCCGAAGTTGCCCGTGGGCACGGCAAAGCCGACCGGCCTGGGGCCAGTGTCGGTTACCCGCAGCCAGGCATAGAAGTAATAGACCACCTGGGCCAGAACCCGGGCCCAGTTGATGGAGTTGACCGCGCCCAGGGAGTATTTCTCCTTGAACTCCAGGTCGTTGAACAGGGCCTTGACCATGTCCTGGCAGTCGTCGAAGGTGCCTTCTATGGCGATATTGTGGACATTGGCATCGGTAACGCTGGTCATCTGCCTGGCCTGCACCGGCGAGGTCTTGCCATGGGGGTGCAGGATGAAGATGTTGATCCCCTTTTTGCCGCGCACGCCGTGGATGGCGGCGCTGCCGGTGTCGCCGGAGGTGGCGCCGATGATGTTGAGGTGCTCGTGCCGTTCGGCCAGGATGTATTCGAAGATGTTGCCCAGAAACTGCAGGGCCACGTCCTTGAACGCCAGGGTCACGCCGTGGAACAGCTCCAGGATGCAGACCCCGTCCGCCGACACCACCGGGGTAATCTCGGGATGGGTGAAAGTGGCATAGGAGCGGTCGATGAGTCCTTTGAGGTCATTGGCTGGGATGTCGTCAACAAAACTGGAAATAACCTGGAAGGCCAGTTCGGGATATGAGAGCTTACGCCAGGACTCCAGTTGCCCGGCGGTAATTTGCGGATACGACTCGGGCAGGAGTAGGCCGCCGTCCGTGGCCAGGCCCATCATGACGGCATCCTTGAAGGGTATGGGCTGGATGCCGCCGCGGGTGCTGATGTATCGCATCAATGTTTCCTTTCGCTGATTTTGAAGATGTGTTGTGAATGTAGCAGATATTCGGTGATTATGGAAGCGCCTCAGCTGCCGGACGTGATAGGCAGAGTGCCTTCGCGCAGCTCGCCTGGGGCCAGCGCGAAAAAGGCCCGGAACATGCAGTATTTGTAAAACTCGCTAAACAGGAGGTGGAAGCTGCCGCCGTGGTTCCACCAGGACTCCTTCAGGTTTTTGCTGTCCACCGGATAGGCGTAGATGGCCACATCCTTGGGCAGGGCGTTGCGGAACAGGATCGAGGCCCGTTTCATATGGTAGCGCGAGGTAATCAGCAGGATGGACCGGATGTTCCGGCGCATGATAACGTCCCGGCCGAAAATGGCGTTTTCCAGGGTATTGCGGGAAGCCTTCTCCAGCACGACCCTGTCGGGGGATGGGTCCCCGGATTGGGGACGATAAAGATCTGACATACGCACCGAGGGATCAACACCGATAAACAGCAGCCAGTTCCCTTTTCGCTGCCGGTACAGCCGGATCCCTTCCTCCACCCTCCCCTTGCCGCCAGCCAACACCACGATGGCATCGGCCTTGATTTCACTCTGGCGATAAGAAAAGGTTTTATAGGTAAAATCGATAAAAAGCATCGCAATTACAGCCAGCACAATTACCAGCAATGTCAGGAACGCCTTGATTAAATTCATTGCCACGCCTTACTTTTAACTTGCATCAACGCCCCAAAACTGTTATAGAATTTTTTTCAGTAATTAAGGGAGGAATAACAATATGTCAAGAATTTGTGAAATATGCGGTAAAGGCCCCAGCTTTGGCAACAACGTAAGCCATGCCAACAATAAGACCCGCACCGTCTGGTACCCCAACCTTCAGAAGGTCAAGGCAGTCAGGAACGGCAGCGTCAGGACCATCAAGGTCTGCACCCGTTGCATCCGTTCCGGCCACGTAACAAAGGCTCTCTAGCAACGGTTCAGGCCTCGTTGTTCGGGATTTTAAAGCCGCGGCACGCAAGTGTCGGCGGCTTTTTGTTTTTCTCTTAACACTTAGAACAGCACCAATTGAACAACATCTAGACACCGGCGACAACCTCTATCTCCAGCAGCGCCCCCCGGGGCAGGCTCTTGACCGCCACAGTGGAGCGGGCAGGCTTGTGGCTGCTGAAATAACGGCCGTACACCTCGTTAACCACGGCAAAGTCACCCATCTCCACCAGGTAGATCGTGGTCTTGATCACATCCGCAAACCCTGCCCCGGCTTCCGCCAGGACAGCGGCGATGTTTTCCATGACCCGCTCCGCCTGGACCGCAACGTCACCTTGAATCAACTCTCCGGTGACAGGATCAAGGGCGATCTGACCGGAACAGAAGAGCAGCCCGTTGGCCCGCACTGCCTGGGAATAGGGGCCGATGGCGGCCGGGGCCTTGTCTGTTGAAATCACTTTCACAACTTATCTCCTTTGAAAATGTGATTTTTTTGCAAGGTCAAAGCGCCCGAGGAATGACGCGGCAGCGTACCGGATGGTACGCTGCACAAGGAATTCCGAAGGGCAACGCCGAGATTGTGAAAAAGGCGCATTTTCTATTGTTTTAACCTCTCAACGTTGATCACGCCTTTAACCTTCATGATTGCATTCATCACCTTCTGCAGATGAGCCCGGTCAGTGACATTCACCTCAAAGGTATTTTCGCCACGTTTGTCGATCGTACTCTGGATGTGGGCGCTGGCAATATTGGCTTCGCAATTGGTGATGGCAGTGGTGATGCCAGCCAGAATGCCTTTTACGTCATGGCAGACAACCCTGATCTTTACCGGCAGCACCGCTGTCTTGACCTTGTTCCAGGCCACATCGATGCGTCGCTCCGGATCGCTGTCCAGGGCAAACTGACAGTCGGAGGTATGCACGGTCACACCCTTACCCCGGGTTATGAAGCCGACGATTTCATCCCCTGGAACCGGATTACAGCACTTGCCGAACCGCACCAGCACATCGTCGATCCCACTTATTTCCACTGCGCTGGATGACTTGCCCTTCAGCTTGTTGATGACTGTGGTTAATTTGGATTCCTTGCGGTCGGTTCGCACCTGGAGCTTTTCATCAGGCATCAACCGGCCAATGATCTGTCCGCTGGAAATCTTGCCATAGCCGACAGCTGCCAGCAGATCATCGTCCCCGGCGAAACCGAATTCTGCCGCGACCTTCTTGAACTCGCCGGACTTCTGGATCTTCTGCAGGTTGATCGAGTACTTGCGGAGGTCCTTTTCGCAGATTTCGCGACCCAGGACTATGCTGCGCTTGCGTTCCTCGGTCTTGATCCAGGCCCGGATCTTGTTGCGGGCCCGGGAGCTGCGGACAACCTTGAGCCAGTCCTTGCTGGGGGTATGATGGGGCGATGTGATTACCTCGACGATGTCGCCATTCTGCAGTTCATACTTGAGCGGCACCAGCTTGCCGTTGACCTTGGCCCCCACGCAGCGGTGGCCGATGTCCGTATGCACGGCATAGGCAAAATCGATCGGCGTGGACCCCTTGGGGAATCCTTTCACGTCCCCCTTGGGGGTGAAGACGTAGACCTCCTCGGGGAAGAGCTCCACCTTGACCGAGTCCATGAATTCCTTGGAGTCCTGCAACTCCTGCTGCCATTCCAGGAGCTGGCGTAGCCAGGCAAAGCGCTTGACGTCCTTCTCGTCGTACCCCTTGCCCTCCTTGTATTTCCAGTGGGCCGCGATGCCCGCGTCGGCCACGCGGTGCATCTCGTGGGTGCGGATCTGTACCTCCATGCGGTCGCCGTGGGGGCCTATGACCGTCGTATGGAGCGACTGGTACATGTTACCCTTGGGCATGGCGATATAGTCCTTGAAACGGCCAGGTATGGGTTTCCAGGCCGAATGGATCACCCCCAGCACCTCATAGCACTCCCGCACATCGTCCACCAGGATACGGATGGCAATCAGATCGTAGATCTCCTCGAACTCCACATTGCGCTTCTGCATCTTGCGGTAGATGGAATAGAGGTGTTTGCTGCGACCGGAGACCTCGCCCGGAATGCCCTGGGTTGCAAGCTTGGCGGTTATGATGGCCTTGGCCTCTTCGACGAAGGCCTCCCGCTCCTGCTTCTTGAGGGATATCTTGCGGACCAGGTCGAAGTAGATTTCGGGATTGAGATAGCGGAAGGAAAGGTCCTCCAGCTCCACCTTGACCCAGGAAATCCCCAGCCGGTTGGCGATGGGGGCGTAGATGTCCATGGTTTCACGGGCAATGCTGCGCTGCTTGGGTTCGGGCTGGAATTCGAGGGTACGCATGTTGTGGAGACGGTCGGCCAGCTTGACCAGAATAACGCGGATATCGTTGGCCATGGCCAGCAGCATCTTGCGAAAATTCTCTGCCTGACTCTCGGCCTTGGTCTTGAAGTGGATCTTGCTGATCTTGGTGACGCCGTCCACCAGCGCCGTCACCTCTTCGCCGAACATCTCGGTCAGCTCTTCCGAGGTTGCCAGGGTATCTTCGATGGTATCGTGGAGAAAACCTGTGATGATGCTGGGAACGTCCAGCTTGAGGTCGGCCAGCAGTCCGGCCACCTCCATGGGATGGATGATGTACGGCTCCCCGGAAAGGCGGGTCTGCCCCTGGTGCACCTTGGCGCAATACACGTAGGCCTTGCGGATGAGATTCAAATCAGCCGCGGAGTTGTACAGCGCTACCTTGTCAAGAATGTCGTTGAGCCTGATCATTCGTTATCGATCGCCTGATGAGAGCTGGGTTGGGGCTGCTGGGGCAGGATAAAAAAAGGGTGAAAGCGCCTGTCTCCGCGCTTTCACCCGATGTTGTGACCTAGTTGGCGCGATGTTTCTTGCCAACCTCGTAACTGACCTTGCCGGCAGCGATTTCGCGCAGCGAGGTAACTACCAGCCGGTTATTCTTCGGGTCTATCAAAGGCTTGGCCCCTTTATAAAGTTGCTTGACCCGCTTGGATGCGAGCATTACGAGGAGGAACCGGTTTTCCACCTTATCGAGGCAATCTTCTACCGTTACCCTTGCCATATTGTAACTCCTTCCCGCTGGACATAAATTGGAGCGGTATTTTTACTCTATTTAACTTCAAATATCAAACAATTTCGACACATGGTCAAGCATTCTGAAGGTGCGCCGGTTGCAAGCCATGACAATCGCCGACAGTTCTTCGAAAGCGGTTTCCAAGCGGTCATTGATGATGATGTAGTCATACCAGCGCGCCTCGTGAATCTCTTCCACTGCCCGTATGATCCGGCTCTCGATCACTTCCGGCGCATCGGAGGAACGGGATTCCAGCCTGCGGCGCAACTCGGCCATGCTGGGCGGCAGGATAAAGATATAATTGCCACCTTCGAACTGTTCCTTGAGCTTGCGGGCACCCTGACAATCGATATCCAGCACCAGGTCGACCCCACCGTTGCGGGCCTCGTCCAGAGTATGCAGCGCCGTGCCGTACAGGTTGCCATGCACCTCGGCCCATTCGGCAAAGGCGTCTTCCGCGATCATGCGCCGGAATTCCTCATGGGAGACAAAGAAATAATCTTTGCCATGCACCTCACCCGGCCGCGGCTGCCGGGTGGTAAAGCTGATCGATTCCCGTATGGAGGGATAGCGCTTCAGAAGCTCGCGGCAGAGAGTGGTTTTGCCCGCACCGGATGGGGCGGAAATGATCAGGATCAGTCCTTCGCGTTTCATTTTGCAACCTTTCGGCATATATGGCCATCGGCAAACAGGCGGCGTTGCCGATGGGAAGTTTTGTTAGTAACATAATAACCACCAAAAAGAAAAGCCCCCGGTTGGGGGTCTTTTCATTTTGGTGAATCGGCAGAGCAAAGTGCCTGATAACGATTATGTTGCCGGGTCAGGGGAAAATCACATTATCAGGCTATCAATGCTGAAGTCCAGTTGCGAGACTCTGCCCATCACCTCCAGGTTCAGGCAGGCACCGTCAAACAGTTCGTTGCTCAACCTTTGGACATCCTCGATACTTACGGCATCGAAGGCAGCCAAAATCTCTTCCAGAGATTGATTCCGGCGTAAATAGATCTCATTCTTGGCGAGACGGGTCATAAGATTGTCACTGCTCTCAAGCGACATGAGAATCTTGCCTTTCAGCTGTTCGCGGGCCGAATCCAGTTCATCCTGCTGCACATAGTCGTGTTTCATCCGGCCAATCTCAGCCAGGGCAATGTCAACCACCTCGCGGCAATGGGCCTGCTCGGTACCGGCATACACCACCAGCGCACCTGCGTCGGCATGGGATATGACATACGAATAAACCGAATACGCGAGTCCTTTTTTCTCGCGAATTTCCTGAAACAGTCGTGAGCTCATGCCCCCACCCAAAATCGTGTTGAGCAGGAACAGCGCATAGCGATCGGGGTGGTCCTGGGACAGGGCGCGCGTTCCCATGCAGATCAGCGTCTGCTCCAGGTCGCGTTCGCTCAGATTGACCTGGCGGCCACTGCATTTGGCAGCGGCTTCATGCCTGCGACGAGACCAGTCCGAGGCGATATTGGAGAAGGAAGATTCAATCAGCACCACCAGTTCCTCGTGCCTGATGTTGCCGGCGGCCGAGATGATGATGTCTTCGGGGTGGTAGCGGCTCGTCTTGTAATCGACGATCTGGTCCCTGGAAAGCGGTGCGATCGTCTCTTCCGACCCAAGGATGGAGTACCCCAGGGCGTGACTGCTCCAGAAATTCTGATGGAAGCGGTCGTGTATGTACTCTTCCGGGCTATCGTCCCGCATCTTGATTTCCTGCAGAATAACCTTGCGCTCCTTTTCTATCTCGTCGGCCGGAAAGGTGGAGTGCAGAAAGATATCGGTCAGGAGATCGGTTACGCGCGGCAGGAATTTGGCGAGCACCTTGGCATAGTAACAGACATACTCATGGCCCGTGAAAGCGTTCAGAATTCCTCCCATGGAGTCAATCTCCAGGGATATCTGCCGAGCGGTGCGCCTCTTGGTCCCCTTGAAAAGGAGGTGTTCGATAAAATGGGCAATTCCGTTCAGCTCCTGGGTTTCGTGGCGCGTGCCGTTGGCCACCCAGATACCGATGGAAACTGTATGCATGTGTTCGACACGCTGGGTAATTACCCGCACGCCGTTGTTTAGGACCGTTGAATTTATCATGGCTCAATCATACCCAATTTTTCAAAAAAATCTACAACAGGAAAGAATCTTGTCAAAAAGTATCTCTTGCGGGCTTTGCCGCTTATTTGTTAGAAATGAATACCATTTTTTCAGACAGGGGTGTCCATGAAAATCATCACTACCAGCCTACCAGATGTCTTCCTCATCGAACCAAAGGTCTTCGGCGATGAACGGGGCTTCTTTTTCGAGAGTTTCAACGAGCGAACCTGGCACGAACTGACCAGCCTGGATGTCCGTTTTGTTCAACACAACCATTCCCGCTCACAGGGAGGGGTGCTGCGGGGCCTGCATTACCAGATCCAGCACCCCCAAGGCAAGCTGGTGCGGGTCATCAGCGGCGAAGTCTTTGATGTGGCCGTGGATATACGCAAGAGTTCGGCCACCTTCGGACAATGGTTCGGCACTTACCTTTCGGCGGAAAACAAGTCGCAGATGTGGGTACCACCCGGCTTTGCCCACGGTTTCTGCGTAACCTCGGAGATTGCCGAATTCCTCTACCTGACCACCGATTTCTGGGCTCCCGAATACGAGCGCTGCATTGCCTGGAACGACCCGGATCTGGCCATCTCCTGGCCCATGGCCAAAGAACCGGTCGTATCGGCCAAAGACCGCCAGGGAAGCGCATTCAGAGACGCAGACCTGTTTCCATGAAAAAATGGCGTGCAGATCCTGATGCGCTCTGGCTGCTGCTGCTTTGCTGCAGCCAGATCTTCATAATGCTGGTCTTCATCAACTACTCCGCCATCCTCCCAATCCTGAGGAGCGAGTGGGGCATGAGCAACACCAGGGCCGGCATTATCTTCTCGGTCTATCAGCTTGGCTATATCACATCAGGCGTGATCCTTTCCACCCTGACCGACCGGATCAGCACCAAACGGATCTTCATCATCGCTGCCTGCTGGTCCGGGACCGCCAACCTGCTGTTTTCATTCTTCGCAAATGACTTTACCAGCGGCCTGCTTTTGCGCGCCCTGACCGGAATCGGCATGGGCGGCACCTACATGCCAGGCCTCAAGCTGGTGGCAGAGCGTTTCGATGCCGCCAAGCGCGGCAAGGCCATCGGGATCTACGTCGGCTCGCTGGTGCTGGGAGCTTCGCTTTCGCTGGCCTTAACCGGCTGGTTGACTGATCTGTATGGCTGGCGCATTGCCTGCATGCTCTGCTCAGTCGGTGTTTATACCGGCACCCTGATCTCCATGCCGGTCTTCCGCGGTTACCGCCCGGTGGGGCGCATCGCCGGCAGTACCGGTTACGGCGCAGAAATCATCAGAAACCGTCCCGCACTACTCATGATGTTCGGCTATGGCTCCCACATGTGGGAAATGTACGGCATGAGAAGCTGGCTGGCGCCATTCTTCAGCTCGGCCCTGGTCGGCTGGGGCTTTGAAACTGGCCGCGCCACCAGCATCGCCGCCGGCATCGCCGCCGTGCTAATCGGCATCGGCGCCATTTCGACCGCCATCACGGGCACCCTTTCGGACCGTTTCGGCCGGACCACCACCATCAGCGTAGTCATGCTGGCCAGCGCCTTCCTCTCTTTCACTTTCGGCTGGCTGATCAACACCAACCTCTGGCTTACCCTGGCTGCCGGCCTTGTTTACGGCTACCTGGTGGTGGCGGAATCGCCCGTCTTTTCCACCGGCCTGACCGAACTGGTGGCACCCGGCTACCTGGGGGCAGCCATGGGGCTGCAATCACTGATCGGCTACTCCATGGGAATGATTTCACCCACTGTTTTCGGCTGGGCCCTGGACACCTTCCACGGCTGGCAACCTTTACCCGGCATCAACGGCGAATGGGGCGCGGCCTTTGCCAGTGTTGGCCTGGGCGCGCTGATCGGCCCGATATTCATGTGGCTGCTGCGCCGCAGGCCCGAAAGCATGAATATGGCAGGGGGCAAACGCTGAGCAGGCAACTGGCTGTCCATTAGCACTCCGAACTTGAGTCAATCGCACATAATTTCTTGATTTATCATGTCATTGCGTTAATATTAGCGCAGTTTCAGCCCATAATAGGGAGGACTTATGCCAAAGGTGCTTATCCCGCTGGCCGACGGCTTCGAGGAAACCGAAGTCATGGCTATTACAGATGTGCTGCGCAGGGCCGGGATCGAGGTGGTTCTGGCAGGGCTGCATCCAGGCCAGATGAGCAGCGCCCGGAACATCGGCATAATTCCCGACGAAACCATCGACCGCATAAGTACCGCCAATGGTTTCGACATGATCATCCTGCCCGGCGGACAGCCCGGCACCGACAACCTCAACAGCGATATCCGCATCAAAGCGCTCTTGATGGACTTCAATGCCGCCGGCAAACAGATCGGCGCCATCTGCGCCGCACCGATCATACTGGCCGCATCCGGACTCCTCAACGGTACCCGAGTCACCTCCCACCCAACCTGCAAAGACAAACTGGGCAACGCCATCTATGAAGACAAGCAGATAGTGTCCGACGGAAACATCATTACTGCCCAGGGACCCGGCAGCGCGCTCAACTTCGCTCTGGAAATCGTAACCAACCTTTCAGGAAAAAGTGTGGCTGAAGCCATTGCCAAGGCCATGCTGGTTACCGATTTTCAGCAGGATCACGACATCTGGAACGAGCGGCTCTTCAACAGCACCGTCCAGGCCCTGGTCGGGGCACTGGAGATGAAGGACTCCTACATCCAGGGCCATGCGAAACGGGTCAGCGAATATTCTCTCAGCATCGGGAAAAAACTTAACCTCAGGGAAACGGAATTGCGGGACCTTTACCTGGGGGCCGTGCTCCACGACATCGGCAAGATCGGCACCGAGGAAAAACTGCTCAACAAACCGGAAAGCCTCAACTCCAGGGAAGAGATCCTGATCCGCGAGCACCCTCTCAAAGGAACACTTTTTATCGTGGGCATAGAGAACCTGAGCCACATCGTCCCGACCATCCTGCACCATCATGAGCGCTGGGATGGACTCGGTTATCCAGGCCGTCTGAAGGGCGAACATATCCCGCTTCATGCCCGCATCGTCGGCATAACCGATTCCTTCGACGCCATGCGCTCCACCCGCTCCTACCGGCCGGCCCTGACAAAAGAAGCCGCCATCCGTGAACTGCAAAAGCAGAAAGGGACCCAATTCGATCCCTTTTTAGTGGATGTATTTATCGAATGCCTAAATGAATCGCCTTACGAAATCAAGGACTTCAGTTATTACTTTTGATCGTTTGAACCATCGGGCCGGCACCAGAGATTGCATGCCGGCCCGATTCAAATCACAATAACACTACTCCACGTTCTGCACCTGTTCCCGCATTTTTTCCATCTCAGCCTTGATCTGGATCACCAGTGTCGTAATACCGGCATCACTCGATTTTGAACCGATGGTATTCACCTCGCGGTTCATCTCCTGCATCAGGAAATCCAGCTTGCGCCCAACCGGCTCGGTAAAACGCAACGCGCTGTCGAACTGGCTGAAGTGGCTGGAGAGGCGCACCAGTTCCTCGGTAATATCGCAACGGTCTGCCATCAGGGCCAACTCCTGAGCCATGCGAGCGCTGTCCAGCTCAACCCCTTCCATCAACTGATTCAGCCTGGTTTTCAATTTCTGGTGATATTCGGCCACCACCAGAGGAGATTGCGCTCCGATCTCCCCGGCCCATTCCGCCACCTGTTTGCGCCGTTCCAGCAGATCTTTGGCCAAGGCCTCGCCTTCCCGTCTGCGCATGCCGTCAATGGCGGCCACGGCAGCCTGGACCGCGGCAAGCAACTGGGGAAGATATTCGGTTTCGTCTATGGCTGTCCCGGTGTCCTTGAGAACCCCCTTCTGCGTTATGATCAGCGACAACGGCACCTCGGATGCGATCCCCAGTTCAACGGCCAGGCCTTTGAACGCTTCATAATAGCCACTGGCCACGGCAGCATCGACCTGGGGCACGCCAGAAACAGCTATGTTCTCCTCCCACTGGACGGATGCATCGATTTTGCCACGCTTGAGGATTGCGGCTATGGCACGTTTGACTTCCTGTTCCAGCGCCTGAAAACCCCGCGGCATGCGTACCGAGATCTCTCCGTAACGGTGGTTGACCGACCGAATCTCCACCGTGAACCGTCCCCGCTCCGAAACAACTTCGCCCTTGCCGTAACCGGTCATGCTTTTCAACATAAATTCTCCTCTTTTTACTGATTCAACCGATCGAATATCAGAATTGGGATTTTTAGATAACGCACTTCCCGCCAGTTTGTCCAGCCATTTCCGGTATTCCGGGGTGGACATGGATTCAACTCGGGAGAATCATCGGCAGCCGGGCAAAATACAAAAAGCCATGCTCATGGACACGGCTTTTTGTGTGCACTGCGTCTAGTTATCCGACTCTACTTGCCAAGCTTTTTCAGGTATCTCCTGATGCCGCCCTCGAACGTTTCTTCAATCTCGTTCTTGGGGTGCTGGACCGAATAGTGTTTGAAATAAAGGACCATAATTAACACAATTGCCAGGAATAGAAGTGTAAAGACGGCTCTCCTGCCTATCAATACCCACCTTCTACCGGAACTGAGCAGCACGTCTTCGACATCATCGGCTGCAGAACGGAACAGGTAGCGCTCTCGCAGTTGGCGAATCCGTTTGAGCTGAACCGTTGAGATGTGATTGATAATGGCATCCCGGTCCCTCTCGTCAATATAAACGTACTTCATGGCGGTGTTGTAGTACTCCTGGTCCTTGCCCGCGGCATAGTTGCGGCTGGCGAACACGACACGCACCACGGAATCAACGATGCGGCGGGGGCCGGGTACCAGCATCTCCAACAGCAATATGGTCCCGGTTTCATAGTACTGGTGGGTAATGACGCGGATCCCGCCGCCGCTGATATTGGCGGCAAGCGGTATTATGGTATCCCACGCTTCATCGGCTTCTTCCTCGACCGGCGCCTCCTGGTGCCGCTCTTGGGGCAGATTGGCGCTTGTGCCGATAATGGCGCCATCCCAGCGCTGCAGCTTCCGCTCCAGCTCCTTTTCCTGACGTTTCCAGCGCCTCGCTTCCCATTCGTCTTTCAGGATTTCGAGATGCTGTTCATTGGGGATATAGTATTTGATGGGGAGAAAGGCGTCGATGCGATAGAATTCGCGGAGTTCGTCGGTAATGATCTCGCCGATCAGGCGCAGCAGAATCTCGCGTTCATCACCCTCGGTAACGATAATAGCACGGCAGGAGTAGCCGCTGCCATCCTGCCCTCCCCGCAGTTCAAGGATCTGTCCCACATGCAGATGAACATTTACCGGCAGCTGGTCACGGGAAAGCTGGAGTGAAACCAGGTCTTCCTCGATATTGTGGATCAAGGCCCAGTCACGGAAGACCTCGGCATTCGGCATGGGAATACCCACGCCGACCTTCATGCCGGATGTAAAAAAATTGGCGTACTGATCAAAATCACCCATGGTTCGCTTGCCATCCGGAACAATGAATTGTCTGATTAGTACGTCGGATCGTGATCATTTCAGTGATTTGTTCAGAGCGTCAAGGAGATCGTCAATGCCAATCTTGTGAACGCCGGCACCATGTTCGATGGTTTCCAGATCGGCGATCTGGCATTCATAGCAATCAAGATTGAATTGTTTGAAAATGGGTAAGGTTTCGGGGTGCTTTCCGATGATGTCGGCAATAATCATGTCTCGTGTGATCATGTCTACGCCCCTGATGCGGATTTATGCAGGAAGTTTGCGGAGGCGGCGCTGCGCCTCCGCAAACAGGCGGCTTGATTTTAGGCCAGATTTTTTATGGCTGCTTCGATGCGATCCATGCCTTTTTTAATATTTTCCATGCTGATGGCATAGGAGAGACGTGCGTAGTTATCAGCCCCAAAGGCCACGCCGGGAACCAGGGCAACCTTTGCTTCCTCCAGCAGGTAAGCGGCAAAATCGGTGGAGTTGCTGATCACCTTGCCATTGAAGCTCTTGCCGTAGACACCGGAGAAGTTGGGGAAAACATAGAAGGCCCCGGTGGATTTGAAGCATTTTACGCCGGGCATGGCGTTAAGGCGCTCGACGATGTAGCTGCGGCGCTTTTCAAACTCCACCACCATGGCGGCAACCGCATCCTGGGGACCGTTCAGGGCTTCCACGGAGGCCTTCTGCGCGATGGAGGTCGCATTGCTGGTTGACTGGGACTGCATCTTGGTCATGGCAGCCATGAGCTCCTTGGGGCCGCAGGCATAACCGATACGCCAACCGGTCATGGCAAAGGTCTTGGAGACGCCGTTGACGACAATGGTACGGGATTTCAACTCTGGCACAACCTGGGCGATATTGCTGAAAACCAGTCCGTCATACAGCAGTCGCTCATAGATGTCGTCGGATATGATCAGGAAATCGTGTTTGAGGCAGACCTGGCCAATGGCCTTGAGTTCCTCGATGGTATAGCTGGTCCCGGTAGGATTGCAGGGGGAGTTGAGGATCAATGCCTTGGTGTTTTTGGTGATGGCCTGCTCCAACTGCTGCGGGGTGATCTTGAAGGCGGTGGCTTCGTCGGTTTCGATAAATACCGGCGTGCCGCCTGCCAGCACAACCTGATCCGGATAGGACACCCAGTATGGTGCGGGAATGATGACCTCGTCACCCTCCTGGATCAACGCCTGGGAGATATTGTAGAGGCTATGCTTGGCGCCGCAAGCAACGGAGATCTCGTCGCGGGTGTACTCCAGGCCGTGGTCCTTTTTCATCTTGGCAATGATGGCGTCCTTCAGGTCATCGGCGCCCCCGACAGGCATATACTTGGTAAAACCGGCATCGATGGCCTTTTTGCCGGCTTCTTTAATATTTGCAGGTGTATCGAAATCCGGTTCACCGGCACCGAAGCCCACTACATCGACACCCTGTGCCTTGAGAGCCTTGGCTTTGGCATCTATAGCCAGGGTTGGTGACGGCTGGATCTTGTTTACGCGGTCTGCAAGTTTCATCTTACCTTCCTCCTTGATCTGGTTAGCTGCGTTTTATTATTGTTTCATTGCCGTTGTCAAAACCATACTTATTCCTTAGGGCCGTCTTGACCTCCATGGGTACGAACCCATCGACATTACCGTTCAGGCAGCAAACTTCCTTGACGATAGAAGACGAAAGGTAACCGTACTGGATGGATGTCATCATGAAAAGCGTTTCTATCTCCTGCCCGATAGTACTGTTCATCTGGGCGATCTGAAACTCGTACTCAAAATCGGATATGGCCCTCAGTCCTCGTATTATGACGTGAGCTCCTCTGGAAGAAACGTAATTTATCAGAAGTCCGGCAAAAGTGTCAACAGAGACCCTGCTTTCATCTTTCAGAACTTCCTGAATCAATGCCACTCGTTCCTCTGTGGTGAAGAGAGCGTTCTTCATCGAGTTGCGGGCAACAGCCACGATAACTTCATCGAAAATAGTCAGGGTGCGACGGATGATGTCCAGGTGACCATAGGTAATAGGATCGAAAGAGCCGGGATAGACGGCGATCTTCTTCATTCTCCCTCCAATACATAAAACTCCAGTGTTGTATCACCATAAATGCGACTGTCGTTCTTCCTTAACCTTCCAAGGATGTCGGACAGGGGTTTTCTTGCGGCGCATTCAACTATTAACAAACCGTCTGCAGCCAATATGCCGAGATCGCCGACTGCTTCCGGAACGGTGGCATACAATCTGGAATCATAAGGCGGATCAAAAAAGATTACATCGAAGTGCGCTCCGCGCGAAGCCAGGAGATGCAGGGCCTTGTGGGCATCCATCGCCAGAAGTTCGGATTGTTCCGTCACGCGAGTGGCCTGCAGATTTTGCCTCAAAGCTGCAATCGCGTTTCTGTCGCTCTCAATGAAAGTGCAGCTTGCGCCCCCCCGGCTAAGGGCCTCTATTCCCAAGCTGCCGGTGCCTGAACAGATATCCAGAATACGGGCGTCATCCAGCCCGAAACGACTCTCAATTATGCTGAAAAGGGCTTCCCGGACCCGATCGGCGGTTGGCCGCGTATTCATTCCCCGTGGCGCAGCGAGCCGCGTTCCCCGTGCTCTCCCCGCTATCACGCGCATACCGTTCAACCTCTTCCCTTAACAGTTTCCCATCGGGAAACTACCTCAAATCGGTTTTTGCGTCAAGCCGGAACGGGCCGATCCCCATATAATTACACTTGGAAAACAAATTGTATTGAAATTTAACTTTGCATAACTAAAATGTCATCATCATTACTGTTTTGTGTAACTGCCCAAACAGGGGAGAAGAAGACAATGCAGATAGGCATCGGAGCCAGGACAGCCGCTTTAATTAATCCACACACATTCAAGTTATTGCTTTACGCCATTCTGCTGGCAAGCAATGCCCCAGCCACGGGCCAGGCTTCACAGTGGCAGAATATTGCCAGGACCGAAAGCCATAAAGTTGCCATCGATACGGCTTCGGTGCAATTAAGCGACCAAGGCAGCCTGACGGTATGGCTCAGGTATATTCCGCTTAACGAATTGAAACGCAGGGAAGCGGCAATAGTGTTCGGCAAAAGCAATTATCGACTACACAGGGAGTTTTACAAGGTGGATTGCGGTGAAAACAGCGCGGTCCTGGAATTCACCGACATTATCGGACCATCTGGCAAGAGGTTGGACCGTCTCAAGGGAGGGGGCCAGCCCGATGCCATTATTGAAGGCTCGGTACTTGGCCTGACAGCACGGCAGGTCTGCCCTGATCCGGAAGAAAACCCTATCGACGAAGAAGGCACAGCAGACACAACGATAGAAAACCCCCAGTCCGGTGAACCATTATCAGATCAGATTGCCCAAGAAGTTCAGCAACGAATTACGATCGCACAACAACGCACTCAGACAGAACCGGGCAATCTGGAATCATGGATTGAATTGGGCAACGCCTATTATGATGCCGATATGCCCGAACAGGCCATTAACGCATATGATCACGCCCTGGCCCTGAAAGCGGACAATATTGATGTTCTGAATGACCAGGGAGCCATGTTCCGGCAATCGGGGAATATTGCGCAGGCAGTGAAGAACTTTGAAAAGGTGATCTCCATTGACCCCGGCAACCTGGAGAGCCTCTACAATCTTGGTTACGTCCATGCTTTCGATCTTAACGATACGGTGCGGGCGCTGGAAATATGGCGGCGCTATCTAGTGCTTGACCCTTCCAGTGAAACCGCCCGGCAAGTGCGGAACTTTATCAAGCGCTACGGCAAATGACACGTCACTCGGCAGCATAGGATGCTACCGGGTGCCCTCCTCTTTTCTGATCTCGCCCAACCTCTTGTTCAGGGTTTGGCGGGTAATACCCAGAATATTCGCGGCAGCGCCCTGATTTCCCTTTGCCTCTTTTATCGCTTCCTGAATCATTAAATCCTCCATCTGCCGGATAGTGGGAAATTTTCCAAAGATAGAGTGCAGGAGTTGCCGCCTGTTTTCCGCGTTTAGCGAAGCATGGGGCCCTTCATGCAGACTTAGGTTGCCAACCGCTTCCTTGAAGCCGTCCAGTGGCATTTCTCCCGCTGAGGCACGTACGACAGCATCATAAACCATGGCTTCCAACTCCCTGACGTTGCCCGGGAAACTGTATCCGCATATTATTTTAGTCAATTCCGGCGGCGCGTAAAGCCGATTGCGCCCCAAGGTGTCGGCAGCCTTCTGAAGGAAATGATCCACCAGAAACATGATATCATCGGGGCGATCCCGTAACGGCGGAATCTCTATCTGATGGGTGCAGAGCCGATAATAGAGATCATTGCGGAATTTTCCATCCGCAATCAAATTCCTGAGTGACTTGTTGGTAGCGACAACAACACGGGCATCGCTTTTGCGTGGGGTATCTGAACCGACCGGATAATACTCATGCTCCTGCAACAGCCGCAGCAGCTTTATCTGCGAGGAATCGCTCAAATCACCAATCTCGTCCAGAAAAATGGTTCCGCCCGCTGCCCGGGAGATCAAACCATCGCGGGCTTGGTCGGCACCGGTATAGGCCCCACGCTTGTGCCCGAAAAGCGTATCGGAAAACATGGCGTCATCCAGGCCGGCCACGTTGACCGCAACCAGTTCACCCTTACAACGGCAAACCGAGTGAATGGCCTTGCAGAGCAAATCCTTGCCGACTCCGGTTTCACCGGTTATCAGGACAGGCTGGCGCGACGGTGCGATTACCTCAACATACTGAAATATGGCGCGCATCCGCTTGTCCTGGGTCTTGATTTCGTCAAAGGCCTCGGGATTTGCCAGGCAGTCGGTCAACAGGTACTCTTTGAGCGTGGTCACCTCGCGGGAAAGCGCCCGTACATCCAGTGCCCTGGTCAAGGTAGCCTCAAGGCGATCCGGATCAACCGGTTTGACCAGATAATCGAAGGCCCCGTTGCGCATGCAATCAACAACTGTCTGGGTTTCTTCCAGTGAAGTCATTATGATGACCAAGACTTCTGGGTACATGCCGTTGATCCGGGTCAGCAATTCTCGACCGGTAATACCCGGCATGAACATGTCGACAACAACAACCGCAATTGGCTGCGAGGCCAGTAACGCCATTACTTCACGGCTGTCCTGCACGCTGATGATATTGGTGAACCCCCTGCTTTGCAACATCAGGGCAGATGCTTTCAAGATCGGAGCTTCATCGTCAACAAGTAAAATTGGCAATGATTTGGGGCAATTCATACGTCATCACCTCGATTGACATTTAATATCAAAGGCAGTAGGCTTATTCCCTGCCCATGATCGGATTTCACCTCTATTGATTCGGTTCATGGGTTGTGTAATTAACTCCAGTGACCATGAACTCAGCCCAAAGTGATTGTAAGAAAAACCAATACGTGGTACACACGTTGAAATTGAAAAAATATAATTATATGTAAAAGACAGCTGCTACTCTTTTGCAATGCCTGCGAAAAAAACAAACGCTAATAGCTCATCCAAGTCAAAACCGAATAACATGTTGATATACCAACTAACTTAACATCTTGCCCAAACCATTAAAACCGACTCAAATATTGTAAGTTTTTTTTACAGCTTTTCAACCTAATATCTTTTAATAGGAAATATCAGATGATACGCAGATTCGTCCTTCTAACAATCATATCCGGTTTGATGTTTGCCCTGACAGGGTGCGGCGGCGGTGGCGGTGGCGGCGAAACGACCCCTGTGTCCACTTCCCCAACGACTGCCATCCTGAAATTGAACATCCTTGGTATCCCCTCCGGCACACTCATAGGAGGTATTCAGGTCACTTTTACGCTACCGTCAGGGGTTTCGCTTGCGACCAACCCTGCCACAGGTGAAATAGCCAGTGGCGTTGTTACCATCTCCGGCGTGGCAAACGGATCATTTGGGGCACAATCTTACGATCCAAACACAAGACTGGTATCTGTTGCCATCATAAACGCAACAGGTTTCGGGAATGGCGAATATATGACCATCACAGCGTCTATCGCATCAGGCTCAACAGTAACAACTTCCAGCTTCCCAGCCCAAGCCACAGCCGTATCGGTGATAGATACACTAGGCAACTCACTTAGCGGCTTTACTCTGCCAATCAGCGTGACATTGCAGTAGAGCCGACCTCACTTCTCCATAAGCGCCCGTAGCTCAGCTGGATAGAGTCCCTGGCTTCGAACCAGGTTGTCGGGAGTTCGAATCTCTCCGGGCGCGCCAAACTTTACTGAATCCGATAACTGCTTTGTGCGGTTGTCGGATTCAATGTTTCTGCCACGTAAAAATATTTGCACATACTAATCCGCATCATACTTTGTTACTGGCTAAATGTTCGCACCTGTTTTTATATTGTATTCGACCTGCCCAACAAACACACCAGCATGTTTTTAATCCGGAACGGAGCATATTAAATGGGTGGCAAACCTGGGAAACACACCATCAGCGAGCTAGATGTTAATCAAGTGACACTGGGGCACAGCATCAGCAATCAATGGCTGATGTTGATACTTGGCTTGACAGTTCTTGCCAGCGTGTTTGGCTACCAAAGCTTTGCCGACCATCGCAATACAACCAATCAAGAGCACCAACGCCTGCAAACTCAGGCCCGGGTCATTGCCTTAAACATTGAGCGACAGATTGTGGCTACTAACCTGTCGTTAACCTCTGTTATAAAGGACATGCCGTACCTTCACAGGAACAAGCACTCTAGGTTAGCCAATCTTCGCTTGCAAGCATTGACGAATTCCATGCCAGGTGTACGTTCCATGTTGGTTCTTGATCAGAACGGGGATGTAATAGCCTCTAGCCGGGAAGAATTACTAAACAGAAACTTTCGTGCCCGTGATTATTTTTCTACCCCCGAAAAAGACAACAATACTTCCGAATTATACATATCCCCACCATTCAAGACCGTACTTGGATCTTTCGTTATCAATTTATCGCGTGTTATCCACTCGCCAAACGGAGAATTTTCCGGGGTTGTCACTGCGGCACTTGATCCGGAGTACTTTTATGTGCTGCTGAACTCAGTTCTCTATGCGCCAGATATGTTAAGCTCCATCAACCATGGTGACGGCATTAGATTTATGATTGTCCCGGACCAGAATGGACAACCCGGAAAGAGATTGTCGCTACCGGGCACCTTCTTCACTCGTCATCGGGATAGCGGGAAAAACGAAAATGTTTTTACCGGAAAATCCCCCAGTTACACCTCGGCACGGGTTATAGCACTGCGTACTGTCCAACCACAGAAACTGACAATGGACAAATCGCTTTATGTCGCTTGCAGCAGGGACCAATCCGCCATCTATGAACACTGGCGCCTCGCCACACTCAAACAGGTTTTTGCATTTGTGCTGATCAGCTTTTCTGCCGGAACCGGCTTGGTGCTACTTCAGAGACGCCAACGGGGATTGTCATTTCAGGCAGCGCGTGCACAGGAGCTGATTAACCTGAGGCTGAGCCTGATGGAGTACGCGGTAAAGCACGATATGCATGACCTGTTCACGCATACACTGGATGAAGTCTGTAGGCTAAGCAGCAGCCCAATCGGTTTTTACCACTTTGTCGAATCAGACCAGCAAACCATCGCCCTGCAAACCTGGTCTACCCGCACGCTCAACGAATTTTGCACCAGCGATGGACATGGATTGCATTATCGAATCGAAGATGCTGGCGTCTGGGCCGACTGTATCCGCCAGCGGCGGCCGGTTATCCATAACGACTACCCTTCGCTGCCCAACCGTAAAGGCCTGCCGGAAGGCCATGCTCCAGTGATCCGAGAACTGGTCGTACCAATCTTCCGTGCCGACCTAGTGGTGGCAATTCTGGGAGTAGGCAACAAACAAGCGGATTATGTGGATCAGGATATCGAGTTAATATCCTATCTCGGTGATATCGTATGGGAGATCACGGAACGCAAGCGCAACGAGGAAGAACGCCACAAACTGGGCATCCGCTATCAAACACTACAGTCAGTGGCCAGTGACGGCATCCATATCCTTGACCAGGATGGCAACCTGGTGGAATCGAATGCCGCCTTCCGACAGATGCTGGGCTATAAAGCCGAGGACGAACCAAGCCTTAACGTCACGGATTGGGAGGCCAAAATCCCAAAAGAGTCGCTGGGCGCGAAAATTCGGGAGCTGATCGATACTCCTGCAATCTTTGAAACCAGGCACCGCCGATGCAATGGGACGATCTTCGATGTTGAAGTAAGTGCCTGTGGCTTCCAGCTTGATGGCAAAAAGCTTCTCTATGCTTCTTCCCGCGACATTACCAAACGTAAGGAAATTGAGGCCTCGCTACGAGAGTCTCGCCAGCTCCAGACCGACATATTTGATTTTTTACCTGATGCAACCTTTGTTGTAGACCGGGAAAAAAAGGTTATTGCCTGGAACAGGGCCATGGAAGAGATGAGCGGTGTTCCCAAGGAGAAGATGCTGGGACAGGGCGACCATGCCTACACCATTCCATTTTATGGTGAACGCCGGAATCAGTTGCTTGACCTTATTGATGTTGATGACGATGAAATCAAAACAAAATACCAAGGCGTCACAAAATTGGGGGAACGTCTGTTTGCAGAGACATTCTGCCCTGCTCTGTTTAATGGGAAAGGTGCCCATGTCTGGGCCGTGGTTGCACCATTGCGCAATGCGGATGGAATCAGAATTGGGGCCATAGAATCAATCCGTGATATATCCGCCATTAAGGAGACCGAGGAAAACCTGGCTCGTTCCAATCGTGATCTGGAGCAATTCGCCTATGTTGCCTCCCACGACCTGCAGGAACCGCTGCGCAAGATTGCCGGTTTCACCGAGTTGCTTGCAAACCGCTATAAAGAAAGCCTTGATGAAAAGGCTGAATCCTATATGGCGTACATAGTTGATGGTGCCACTAGGATGCGCAGCTTGATCAACGATTTGCTGAGCTACTCGCGGATCATGCGCAGCAGCAGAGAGCTGGCGGAGACCGACACTTCCGTGGTAGTTTTTAGGGTTTTAAAAGACATGGAACTGGCCATCAAGGAATGTGCCGCCGAGGTTGTCTGTGGGCCGCTGCCGGTTATTCAGTCCGATCAGAGCCAACTTGGGCAACTGTTTCAGAATCTGATCGGCAACGCCATTAAATATCGTGGCGCCGCACCTCCCAAAATAGCCATCAACGCTGTCCGGAAACACAAAGAATGGCTTTTCTCTGTTGCGGATAATGGCATAGGGATTGCCCCGGAGTTTTATGAGCGGATCTTTGCCATCTTCCAGCGTCTGCACACCAGGTCGGAATATCCCGGTACCGGTATCGGCCTGGCGGTCTGCCAGAAGATCGTCGAACGCCACGGCGGGAAAATATGGGTCGAGTCTGCATCAGGGACTGGCTCCACCTTTTATTTCACAATACCTACAACACCCCAAAATTTGGAGATGATTTCATGAACAACAACTCTCTGCAGACCATCTTGCTGATCGAGGATGATCCAGGTGACGCGCTGCTGATTGAAGAGATGCTTGAGCAACAAGAATGTAAAGCTTGCCTTGTAAATACCGAACGACTATCCGAAGGCTTGGACTATCTGCGGCAGAATCATTGCAATATGATTTTGCTTGATATGAATCTGCCTGACAGCAGCGGACTTTCCACTATAACCCGCTTGCTGGAGGCCGCACCTAGCTTACCGATCATTGTCCTGACCGGCCACTCCGATGAATCCTTTGCAATTGAGGCCGTCAAGGCAGGCGCCCAGGATTATCTTTTAAAGGGCGATATTGACGGCAGAATTCTGAAGCGATCCATGTTTTATGCCGTTGAACGGAAAAAACTGGAGATTGCGCTCAAACAGACCAGGGACCTGTTTGAGCGTCAGGCCCGCATTGACTATCTGACCGGCATTTATAACAGGCTTATGTTTAATGAATTACTGGAGGCGGAGCTGCAGCGTGCCAGAAGATACAACTGTGAATTATCACTGATCATGTTTGACTTGGATCACTTCAAACTGGTCAATGACACCTACAGCCACAATGTGGGTGATCATGTTTTGAAAGAGGTCGCCCAGCTGGTTTCGGACAACATCAGGGCCCATGATATATTTGCCCGCTGGGGTGGAGAAGAATTCATGGTGCTCATTCCCAAAAGCGATCAGAGCCATGCCTCTGCATTGTCTGAAAAGCTGCGTTCCATATGCGAGGCCCATGATTTTGGCAATGGCCTGCATGTAACCGCCAGTTTTGGAGTAACCCAGTTCAACTCAAATGACAATTCCGAGTCCTTAGTTGCTCGAACAGATAAAGCCCTTTACTTGGCAAAGAATAATGGCAGAAACCGGATTGAATCGCTGTAATGCCATGATTGACACATGAAATCCACGAAGACAGGAGGTAGCTCGCCCATGAGAGGGAAAAAGGTTGTGGACATACTGCTGGTGGAAGACGACCCGGGTGATGTTGAACTTACCCGCGAGGGTCTTGCGGCAGGAAAAATGTTCGTCCATTTGCACACCGTTGATGACGGTATCAAGGCATTACGTTTTCTGAGACACGAAGAGCCGTATGCCGACTCAATTCGACCGGACATTATTCTGCTTGACCTCAACTTGCCGAGAATGGATGGCAGAGAGACCCTGAAAGAAATAAAAGCTGATGAGCGGTTGAGAAGTATTCCGGTTGTGGTATTGACAACCTCGGAAGCGGATTCCGATATTCTGAAATGTTACGACCTTGGCGCAAGCTGCTACATCTCAAAACCGGTCGGCTTCGAGGCATTTTTGAAGGTTGTGCGATCACTGGAAGACTTTTGGTTTACAGTGGTTAAAATGCCTCCCAAGGATTGAGGGATTTCTCTTGTGGAACATATCGGCATGGTTCGCACAGAGTGACCATTTATCAGGCACACAGTCAAAATGCTTCCCTTTGACGGAGCATAGAACTAAGCCACGAGGATCTCAGTTGTTGTTTCCAGAGATAAGGAATCGCCGGATGAGATAGGCGCTGCCGAAAAAGGCAAAATTGACCATCATGACTGTGGCGCTGGTTGGAAGGTTGGTGTAGAAGGAGATGAAGATGCCGCTGACTACCGAACAACAGCCCTGGATGGCGGCCATGGCCACGCACCCTTTAAAGCTGCGGGCAAGCTGCAGGGCCGAGGCGGCGGGCAGTATCAATAGCGACGAAATCAGCATGATCCCCACCAGCTTCATGGCCAGGACAACGGACAGGGCCGTCAAAAGCACCAGCACGGCGTTGATGGTGTTGGTGCGGATGCCGGAAACCTTGGCCAGTTCCTCGTTGAAGGTAATGGCGAACAGATCCTGGAAATAGAGCGCCAGCAACACCATCACCACGCAGAACAGGCCGATTGCGATCGCAACCTCCTCACTGCTGATGGATAGGATATTGCCGAAAAGGTAGCTCAACAGATCGACGTTGTATCCCCCCCCAACACTTGCCAGGATGATCCCGGCCGAGATCCCCAGAGACGAAACAATGCCGATGGCGGCATCGCCGCTCAGGCGCGCCTTTTCGGTAAGCTTGAGAATGCCGAGCGACGCCAGCAGCACTATTGGCAGGGATACCAGGAGCGAAGCCGCAGAATAGAGCTTCAGGGCCAGGGCTATGGCGGTGCTGCCGAAGGTGACATGGGCCAGGCCGTCACCGATCAACGACATGCGCCGCAGTACCAGGAACACCCCCAGCACCGAACAAAGCACCGCGATCAGGGTCCCGGCCAGAAGTGCCCGCTGGATAAAACCATAGGAAAGTATTTCTAACAGGTTAAGGTTCATATCAATGCCTGTGACAGATAATGTGCTGGGAGTGGGTTCCGAACATTTCGGACATATCTTTCGAGCAGCAGAACTCCTCGAAACTGCCGTAAAACAGGACCCGCTTGTCCAGATAAAGCATCTTGGTGGCATGCTGGCCGATTGCCCCTGAATCGTGGGTAACCAGCAGCACGGTCACCCCGCGGGAACGGTTGATCTCGCCGATCAGGGCATAGAAACGCTCCCTGGTTTCGGGGTCCAGGGCCGCTGTGGGCTCGTCCAGGATCAGCAGTTCCGGTTCGTTCACCAGAGCACGGGCCAACAGGACCCGTTGCTGCTGACCGCCGGAAAGCTCGCCTATCAATTTTTCCCTGAGATCGCAAATGCCGAGACTTTCCAGCGTTTCAAGCACCTTTTGCCGATCCTGGCGCTTCAGCTTGCGCGGAAAGCGCTTTTGCGACAAAAGACCAAGCCCGACAACCTCCGCCACTGTGGCCGGAAACACCGGATTCACCAGGTGAAGACTCTGGGGCAGATAACCGATTCGGCCCCACCCGGCAAAACGGCCGCATGGAACGTCAAAAATGGATGCCGACCCTTCGCTGATCGGAACCAAGCCGATCAGGGCCTGTACCAGGGTACTCTTGCCGGAGCCGTTGGGACCCACAATACCGACATAATCGCCGGCTTCGATAGTAATGGAGACATCTTCCAATACCCGCCCCACACGGTAGCTGCAGCAAAGTTTTTCCGTTCTGACTACCGGGCTCGGCATGACAACCCCTTTTGCAGGTTTTTCAGATTTTCATTCATCAAATCGATAAAAGTCACGCCACGTTGAAAATCCGTCTTGGAAACGTTGTGGGCCCCATTGAGCTTGAGTACGCCGACGCCGGCTTCATTTGCCAGGGTATCGGTCAGGCGCGGCGACAGGAGTTCCTCGGCAAATATATAGTGGGCCTTGTCCCGCTTGATGCGTTCCACCATGGCCGCCATACCTGCGGCAGACGGTTCGGACTCCGATGAAACACCGGTCATGGCGCGGTATTTCAAGCCATATCGGTGAGCCAGGTATCCGAAGGCATAGTGGCCGCCATGGAGTATCTCTCTGCTGGCACAGGATTCCAGTCCGCTCCGGTAACGCTGGTCCAGGTCCGCCAGTGCGGCGCTGAGGACGGCGGCGTTTTTGCGATAATACTCGCCATTGGCCGGATCAGCGGCCAGGAACCCGTTCAGGATGTTTGCCACCATCAGCTGGGCATTGCCGAAATCCAGCCAGATGTGGGGATCCATGCCGCCGGCATGGTGTTCGGCATCGTGGTCGGCGTTACTTTCATGCCCATGGCCTTCTCCAGCCTTCAGATAGGTGACACCCTGGCCGGCATCCACCACCTTCAGCGTGTTTTGATAGACCCCCTTGAGGATCGTCACGGCCCACGGCTCCATGTAGCGGTTGGTATAGATGAAAAGCCCGGCATTGTTGATACGCACGATGTCGTCCGGCTTGGGCTCGAAGCTGTGGGGTTCGACGCCTGGGGGCAGGAGCATGGTCACATCCCCCTTGGTGCCGGCAATGGCACGGGCAAAATCGTACAACGGAAACAGGGTGGTAACCACCTGCAGCTTTCCGGAAGAAACCTGTTGGCTCCGGTTACAACCGGAACAGAGCAGCATCATGGCGAACAACAAAAACAACGCTGCGATTGGGAACCGTTTCATCGCGCCACCTCCGATTCTGTGCGGCTACACTCGGCGCACAGCCCGTTTACCTGAAGAATATGAGACAATACGCGGCCGCCGGTGGAGCTTGCAATCTCACCGGCCAGACCTTCCAGTCCGCACTGGGCGAAATCAACCACCCTGCGGCAGGAATCGCACACAAAATGGTGATGATGCTCCTGGTTGGCGCACATAAAAAAATACTGCTTGCGGTCGGCACTGAAAATCCGGGTGATGACGCGGGCCTCGGCCAACTCGTCGAGGATGCGGTACACTGTGGGCAGCCCGATGCTGCCGAGCCTGACCCTGATGCGATTCCAGACCTCATCGGCCGAAAGGTACATCCGCTCCCCCACAAGACACTGCATAACCTCCAGCCGCCGCGGGGTTGCTTTAAGGCCTAAGCGCCTGAGGATCAATGCCCCTTGTTCCCGTTCCATGCCGCTCACCACCATGTAAATGAAAGTTATTTTTATTTATACCCTGCAAATGCCGCCGAGTCAATGCGGCTGCCGAATTTAGCCATGCGGCACATGGATACTACTCAAGGCCGGGAAATTATCCTCCCACATGCCTTCCTTGACATTACCTCGGGGCGTGCTTACTTAAATAGTGTAGTTAGATGAATTACAGAGGGAAAAATCATGGACTTCAATCGACTGACTCAAAAATCACAGGAAGCATTCGCTGAGGCACAAAGCAAGGCAGTCAACTATGGACACGTGGAGGTTGATGGCGAGCATCTGCTGTGGGCGCTCCTGGACCAGTCCGATGGCTTGGTGCCTGGCCTGCTGATGCGTATGGATGCCCATCCCGAAACCATCAAAAAAGAGGTGGAGGTAGAGCTGGACAAACGTCCCCGCGTTTCCGGCCCCGGTGCTGAACCTGGCAAGATCTATGTCTCCCAGCGCCTTTCGCGCATCCTGGTGTCGGCCGAGCAGGAGGCAAAGCGGCTCAAGGATGAATACGTCTCGGTGGAGCACCTGCTGATGGCGCTTCTGGCCGAGGGAGACAAGACACCTTCCGGCAAGATCCTCAAGGGTGCCGGGATTGACCGGGAACGATTCCTCAAGACTCTGACCGACGTGCGGGGCAGCCAGCGGGTGACGTCGGCAAACCCAGAGGTGACCTACGAGGCCTTGGAAAAGTACGGCCGCGATCTGGTCAAGATGGCCCGCAGCGACAAGCTGGACCCGGTCATCGGCCGCGATGAGGATATCCGCCGGGTAATCCGCATTCTTTCCCGCAAGACCAAGAACAACCCGGTGCTCATCGGCGAGCCCGGCGTGGGCAAGACAGCCATCGTGGAAGGTCTGGCCCAGCGCATCGTGCGCGGCGACGTGCCCGAGGGCTTGAAGGACAAGACCGTCTTCGCCCTGGATATGGGTGCGCTGATCGCCGGGGCCAAATACCGCGGCGAGTTCGAGGAACGGCTCAAGGCGGTGCTCAACGAGATCAAGCAGGCCGAGGGCCGCATCCTCCTGTTCATCGACGAACTGCACACCATTGTGGGCGCCGGCAAGGCCGAAGGCTCCATGGACGCCGGCAACATGCTCAAGCCGATGCTGGCCAGGGGCGAGTTGCACTGTATCGGCGCCACCACCCTGGACGAGTACCGGCAGCACATCGAGAAGGACGCGGCCCTGGAGCGCCGTTTCCAGCCGGTGCTGGTGGAACAGCCCACGGTGGAGGATACGGTTTCGATCCTGCGCGGCCTGCGGGAGCGTTTCGAGGTGCACCACGGCGTCAAGATCCAGGATAACGCGCTGGTGGCCGCTGCCACCCTTTCCAACCGCTACATTACCGAACGCTTCCTGCCGGACAAGGCCATCGACCTGGTGGACGAGGCCTGCGCCATGCTGCGCACCGAGATCGATTCGCTGCCGTCGGAACTTGACACCATCAGCCGCCGCGTGATGCAGTTGGAGATCGAGGAGGCGGCACTGAAGAAGGAAAAGGATTCCGCCAGCAAGGAGAGATTGGAAGCGCTGCGCAAGGATCTGGCCGTGGATCGGGAAAAGGGTTCGGTCATGCGAGCCAGGTACGACAACGAAAAACTGGCCATCCAGCGCATCCAGGGCCTGCGGGAACAGATCGAAAAGACCAGGCGCGAGATCGAACAGGCCGAGCGGGACTACAACCTGGAGCAGGCCTCCAAGCTGAAATATTCGGAACTGCCCGGGTTGGAGACGGCCCTGAAGAACGAAGAGGCGGCCCTGACAACCAAGCAGGGTGGGCAGAAGCTGCTACGCGAGGAGGTCACGGAAGACGAGATCGCCGAGATCGTGGCCCACTGGACCGGCATCCCGGTCACCAGGCTCATGGAGGGCGAGCGGGAGAAACTGCTCAGGCTTGAGAATATCCTCCATCAACGGGTCGTGGGACAGGACGAGGCGGTGCAACTGGTGGCCGACGCCGTCCTGAGGGCCCGCTCCGGCATCAAGGACCCCCGCCGGCCCATCGGCTCCTTCATCTTCCTGGGGCCCACCGGTGTGGGCAAGACCGAACTGGCCCGTACCCTGGCCGAGGCGCTGTTCGATTCCGAGGAAAACATGGTGCGCATCGACATGTCCGAGTACATGGAAAAATTCGCCGTATCCCGGCTGATCGGGGCGCCTCCCGGCTATGTGGGCTACGAAGAGGGCGGCCAACTCTCCGAGGCGATCAGGCGCAAGCCGTACAGCGTGCTGCTGTTCGACGAGATCGAAAAGGCCCATCCGGATGTGTTCAACATCCTGCTGCAGATCCTGGATGACGGCCGCGTCACCGACAGCCATGGCCGGACGGTGAATTTCAAGAACACGGTCATCATCATGACCTCCAACATCGGTGCCCCCTACCTGATCGAAGGGATCACACCCCAGGGGGATATCCGTGAAGAGGCGCGCCAGGCGGTGATGCGCGAACTGCGGGCCAATTTCCGCCCCGAGTTCCTCAACCGGGTGGATGATATCGTGCTGTTCAAGCCGCTGCACCTGGATGAGGTGGTCAAGATCACCGACCTGCTGGCGGAAGAGTTAAAAAACCGCCTCAAAGAACATCGCATAACCCTTGAAATCACCGACAATGCCAAGCGCTTCATCGCCCAAACCGGATACGACCCGGTCTACGGTGCCCGCCCCCTGAAACGCTTTCTGCAACGTGAACTGGAGACCCGGGTAGCTCGGGCCATCATCGCCGGAAACGTTCCGGAAGGAGGAACACTCAAGGTGGATGAGGAGGGTGGCAAATTAGTGTTGCGCTGATGCCGGCGCCAACGCCGTTGAATACATTGAAGCAAGCAAGACAGGGCTCTGCATTCCATGAGAAAGCAGGGCCTTTTTTTACATTTTATTTATCCCTATTTTTTCCGTTTATCTGTATAATTGAATCATGAAATTATTGCTATTTTAAGAGACATCTGAATGCAGGGGGGCAATGATCCATCTGCAGCCCCGAGACGAAAGGAGCAGATTATGTATGTCATAACCGGAGTAACGGGTAACATAGGGAGTCAAGTAGCCGATATACTGCTGGCCAGAGGAGACAAGGTGCGGGTGATTGGCAGAAACGCCGACAGTTTGAGGCGGTTTGTGGACAGGGGGGCCGAGGCTGCAGTGGGCAATCTGAAAGACAGCGCGTTCCTGACCCGTGCCTTCAGTGGCGCCACGGCAGTATTCGCCATGATTCCCCCCGACTATACGGCCCAGGATTTTCGTGCCTACCAGAACGAGGTGGGGACCAGTATCGCCACGGCAATCAGGAACACCTGGACAACGTACGTAGTAAATCTCAGCAGCCAGGGCGCCGACCTGCCAGCCGGGACCGGCCCGATAACTGGGCTGCATGACCAGGAAGAGCGGCTCAACCGGCTGAATGGCGTAAATGTGCTTCATCTCCGCTGCACCTACTTCATGGAAAACCTGCTGATGAACATACCGCTCATCAAGGAGAAAGGGTTCGCTGCTTCGGCGGTGCGACCCGACCAAAAGTTCGCCATGATCGCAACACGCGACATCGCCACAGTGGTGGCCAAGCATCTGGTCAAGCGGGACTTCAGGGGCAAATCGTTGCGCGACCTGCTTGGTCAGCGCGACCTGTCGCTCAGCGAGGCGTTCAGCATTATCGGTCGGGAGATTGGCAGGCCGGAACTAAATTACGTGCAACTCGACTACGAAGAGGCGGCCAGGGACTATCGCGAGATGGGAATCAGCGCCGACGTGAGCAGATCCTTTATCGAGATGAACAAGGCCTTGAACGAGGGGCGTTTTGCCGTAAAGCGGCCCCGCACCGCCAACAACAGTACGCCGACATCCATTGAGGAGTTCGCGACGATCTTTGCCGAAACCTATAGGGCCCCAGGCAGACAGAAAGCGGCCTGATCGAGCTGCGAAGCAACGAAAGCGAAGCCCGCCCCAAAGCGGGCTTTTTCGTGCGAGCCGTCCGACAATCCAACACAACGGACATGATCGGTCGTGATTTGCATACCATAATGTGTTTTCTTTATTTTTCGCATTTCACCTCCCCTCTACTCTTGACAAACCTTTCGTCGGGGTAAATAATCCGAAACTTCTGTATACAAAACAATGAAGGGACCATTAAGAATGCGAATCGAAAGTGATATTTTGGTGATCGGCAGTGGTATTGCAGGACTTTCCTTTGCCCTCCAGGCAGCAAACCATGGCAGCGTTGCCATAGTAACCAAGCGCGACATCTCCGAGTCAGCCACCAAGTACGCTCAAGGGGGCATAGCCACGGTATTTTCGGATGAGGATTCTTTTGACGCCCATGTGGAAGACACGCTGGTGGCAGGGGCCGGTATCTGCCATGAGGACGTAGTCAGGATGGTGGTTGAAGAGGGGCCGCAAACCATCCGCAACCTGATCGAGTGGGGGGTCAAATTCACCACAAACGGCAAGGATTATGACCTGACCCGCGAAGGTGGCCACAGCGCCCGCCGTATCCTGCATGCCGAGGATATCACCGGCCGCGAGATCGAACGCGCCCTGGTGGAAGCGGTGCAGCAGCACCCCAACATCCAGGTCTACGAACACCACATCGCCATAGACCTGATCACCGATGCCAAAATCAGACGCCGTACAATGAAGCAAAACCGCTGCCTGGGCGCCTATGCATTGGACATCAACGGCAACCGGGTCAGGACCTTCTCCTCTAAGGTCACACTGCTGGCCAGCGGCGGTGCCGGCAAAGTCTATCTCTACACCTGCAATCCCGACGTGGCCTCCGGCGACGGCGTCGCCATGGCCTACCGGGCCGGCGCCACCATCGCCAATATGGAATTCATGCAGTTTCACCCCACTACCCTCTTCCACCCTCAGGCCAAGTCGTTCCTGATCTCCGAGGCGGTGCGCGGCGAAGGCGCAATCCTGCGTAGGCGCGACGGCACGGCCTTCATGCCCAAGTACCACAAACTAAAGGACCTGGCGCCCCGCGACATAGTTGCCCGGGCCATCGACAACGAGATGAAGACCAGCGGCGACGACTGCGTCTACCTGGACATCACCCACGAACCGGCCGATTTTGTACGTACCCGTTTCCCCAACATCTACCAGACCTGCATGGAATTCGGCCTGGACATGACCAAGGAATGGCTGCCCGTAGTACCGGCTGCCCACTACCTCTGCGGCGGGGTTGCCGTAAACACCAATGCCGAGACAGATCTTCCGGGTCTGTACGCCATCGGCGAAGTGGCCTGCACCGGCCTGCACGGCGCCAATCGCCTGGCCAGCAACTCGCTCCTTGAGGCGGCCGTCTATGCCGGCCGTGCCTTCAAGCACGCCACCGAAACCATCAAAGCACTGGAAAGCGACCTGCGCGACATCCCGGAATGGGATTCTGGTACAGCCACCAACAGCGACGAGATGGTTGTCGTCTCCCAGAACTGGGACGAGATCAGGCGCTTCATGTCCAACTACGTAGGCATCGTCCGCACCGACAAGCGGCTGGAACGTGCCATGCATCGCATCAAGCTGATCCAGGCGGAGATCGATGAGTACTACTGGAACTTCAATATCACCTCTGACCAGGTGGAGCTGCGCAACATCGCTACCGTGGCCGAGATGATCGTGACCTGTGCCCAGATGCGCAAGGAATCGCGGGGCCTGCATTACAATATCGACTACCCGGAACGGGATGATGTCAACTGTAAAAAGGACACCTTCATCAAGAAGCAGTTCTGACCCGTAGGGGCGGGTCCAGTGCCCGCCCAAACAGGGCAACCGCAAAAGTTGACCCTACATTAATGGAGACCCCCATTGGACATCACCGAGATACGCAAACGGATCGACCTGCTGGATGATGTTTTGCTGCGCATATTCAACGAGCGCGCCCGCCTGGCCTTGGAGATAGGCCATTTCAAGAAGGAACTGAACCTGCCGGTCTATGATCCGGCGCGGGAAAAACGAATCTTTGCCCGCATGAAGGAAGACAACCCGGGGCCGCTGGACGACGGCGCCATTGTCAGGCTGTTCGAGAGGGTGGTGGATGAATCGCGCCGCCTGGAGCGCATCATGTCCCATGCGGACGAGGGCCTGTAAGGCAATTACCCCCTGTTCCATCGAAAACCGGGAGAACAGTTATCCAATAACAAGACCGGGTGAGAAGGGATCTGAAGTTGATGCATTAGATGAGAGGAGGCAAGTCAGAGTGTTGATTATTATGAAGAAACATGCGCCGGAAGAGGAGCTGGACCAGATAAAGGAGTACCTGATCACCCGCGACTTCGATATCCACCAGTCAACCGGCGCCAACCGCACAATCATCGGCGTCATCGGCGATACCGACATTTTGGACGACCATGAAATCGAGGCCATGCCGGGTGTCAGCCAGGTTGTCAGAATCAAGAAAGATGATTGAACATGAAACGGCGGGTTTCCCCGCCGTTTCCCATTTCAGCTCAGCACCCTCATGATATCCTCCGCCCTCAGGGGCAGTTCGGTCTGTGTGCCGTCCTCCATCCGCTTCATGGCCCCAGTGCCCGAGTTCACCTCGTTCTCACCGATGACCAAGCTGTAGCGCGCCTTGAGTTTGTCGGCCCGCCGCATCTGGCTCTTCAGGCTTTTGCCATCGTAATCCATCTCCACCCGAATCCCCGCCCGCAAAAGGTCGTGCATCAAGCGGAAGGCAAAGGACCGCTCCCCAGCCCCCAAAGTAGCAATGAACAGGTCCGGCCTGATGGAAAATTCCTGCGCGCCCAGCAGCAGCGCCACCCGCTCCAATCCCATGGCAAAACCGATGCCAGGGATGGCAGGGCCGCCCAATTGCGAGATCAGGCCATCGTAGCGCCCGCCGGCGGCCACGGCCGACTGGGAGCCCAGCAGCCCCGTGACCATCTCGAAGGTGGTGCGGGTGTAGTAGTCCAATCCCCTGACCATGCGGGGGTTGATGCTGTAAGGGGTAGCGGTCGAGTCCAGGTAGCCCTGCACACCGGTAAAGTGGTCCTGGCAGCCGCCGCAGAGGTGGTCCAGCACCGAAGGCGCCCCGATAGTCGCCTCGACGCATCCGGGCACCTTGCAGTCCAGAACGCGCAGCGGATTGGTGCTGAAGCGACGTTTGCAATCTTCGCACAACTGGTCCAGACGCGACTCCAGAAATCCCACCAATGCGGCGCGGTAGCCTGGCCGGCACTCCGGGCAGCCCAGGGAGTTGATTTGCAATTGCGGCTCATCCAGACCTGTTGCGCGGAAAAACTGAACCAGCATATTGAGTACCTGGGCATCTGCCAGGGGGTCATGGACGCCGGTAATCTCGGCGCCGATCTGGTGGAACTGACGGTAACGCCCCTTCTGGGGACGCTCGTAACGGAACATCGGCCCAAGGTAGTACAGCTTGGCAACCGGGTCCTGGGCATAAAGCTTGTGCTCGATAAAGGCCCGCATGACGCCGGCGGTCCCCTCGGGCCGCAGGGTAATGCTGTTCTCGCCCTTGTCGATGAAGGTGTACATCTCCTTTTCGACTATGTCGGTGGCATCGCCTATGGAACGTGAGAACAACTCGGTCTTCTCCATGACCGGCACGCGGATCTCAGAGAATCCGTTCAGCTCGAAAACGCGCCGTGCCGTCTGTTCTATATGCTGCCAACGGCCCGATTCGGTCGGCAGGATGTCGTTGAAACCTTTGATTGCTGTTATGGCCATGTGCTCCTCGTATCTTGAAAAATGGTTGGGGCGAAGCAATCATGTATCGCTTCGCCCTTTGTTGATCTTAATCGTCATCGATAAGTTACAGCAAAGCAGCCAACCCTGCTTCTGCCCTAATGGTCGGTTATCTTGAAGCGCCTGACGCTGTTCTTGCCGCTGGCTTTGCCCACATACATGGCTTTGTCGGCCATTTCCAGCAGTTCCTGCTTGGACATTGTATCCTCCGGGCAGCAGGAGAACCCGATGCTGCAGGTCAATCTGATGTTGTATCCCTCCGAGCCCAGGAACACATGGGACTCGACCAGTTTGCGGATACGTTCGGCAACTGTCCCGGCAATTTCGCACCCGGTCTCCACCAGGATGATCGTATATTCGTCACCGCCATAGCGGATGACCACATCTACCTCGCGGACCGATTTCAGCAGCAACGCCCCCATCTCCTTGAGGACCCGACTGCCCACCAGATGGCCGTAGGTATCGTTGATCTGCTTGAAGGCGTCTATATCCAGGAATATGACGGCAAGATGGGAGGCGTAACGCTCGGCCCGCTTCAGTTCACGCTCCAATGCCACCTCCAGATAACGGTGGTTGAACAGACCGGAGAGGTCGTCTATGAACAACATGTCCTTGGCCTGGGAATAGGTATCAGCATTTTCAAAGGCCCGCGCGGATTGCTCCAGCAAAAAGAGAATGTTCTTTTTCTTTGCCTGGAAGTCGGGCAGGCTTGCCCCAGGATCGTTGAACACGGCAACGACCCCCTGCAACACACCCTTGCTGCGCACGAAAATCAGACAGGCTTCCTTGATGCCGGTATCGCTGATCCGCTCCCCGCCAGGCATGGGATCGTTGAAGTGCATCATTGTCATGAGATGGTTACGGGACAAATGTTTTGAAATGCCCGACAACAAGGCATCCCGGCAACTTACGGCAACGCTGGTCGTCAACCCCTTGACCTCTTTGATATCGAGCTTGCCGTCGGCCAGGAACAGGCCAATGCCGCGGCTGACGCCGATTTCCCGCGCAACCGCATCCACCAGCAGATGATATACCCGGTCAAGCTCCAGGCAGCCGGCGATCATCTGGCTGGACTGGAACAGGTTGACCATGTTTTTGAGCTCTTGGTTTTCGTCGAGCAGACGGCGCTGCTCCAGGCAAAGTCTTACCGAATGGCGGAATTCATCGGGATTTACCGGTTTGATCAAATAATCGCGGGCACCATGTTTTAGGGCGAAAATGGCGGATTCCATGTTGGCGTTGCCGGTGACCATGATAACGTCAATGGTCGGATCGGACTCGCGGACATGGGACAAAATTTCCAATCCGCTGATGTCCGGCATCAAGATGTCCGTGATCACAAGGCCGTAATGCTGCTCGGACAGCATCTTCAGCCCTTCGCCGCCACAGCTGGCGCAATCCACCTCATATCCCTCGCCGTTGAGCAGATAGGAGAACATTTCCCGGAAAAAACGGTCATCTTCGACGATCAGGATCTTTTCCATTTAACACTCGTGCCTAATCAGTGATAATTGCGCTGTTAATTATTACCCCATGGGTGCAAGCCGTGTCAAACAGACTTTACCCATGCCGTTCCGATTTTTGCGCTCAGGGCCGCCAAGGGGTAAGCATACTCCAAGTTGAACCGTCGCTGACCACTTCTATGGTGCCATCTCGGTCGGTGCGGTAAGTCGTCAACCCGTGCCTGCGCAGGAGCCCGAGGGTAGCGGCGGAGGGGAGCCCGAAGTTGTTGCTGCCGACCGAAATCAGGGCCGCCCGTGGCGACACCTGATCGAGAAAAGCCCCGGATGTAGCGTAACGGCTGCCGTGATGCCCAATCTTTAAAACCGCGGCAGCGATATCGGCGCCGTCCGCAAGCAACCGTTCCTCGACAATTGCTCCGGCATCGGCTGTGAACAGCATGGCAAACTTGCCGTACTCTAGCCGGAAAACCAGGGACTCGTCATTGAGGGCGGCCTCATCGGTTGCGCGTGTCGGGCCGGCACCGGGCGGCAAGGGCCAGAGCACCTCCAGGGCAACATTACCTCCGGGTTTGAGCACATCGCCGGCAGCCAGCAGCCGTCTCGGCACCTTTTTATCGTCCAGGATGGCGCGGAGCTGGTCATACTGGTCCCCCACGCCACCCGGCGCAGCCTCCCAAAACTCGCCGACCGGGAACGTGCGGGCCACATAGGGCAGGCCCCCCACATGGTCGGGATGACTGTGGGTGAGCACCATGCGATCGATCCGTTTCACCCCCAGCTTGAACAGGGCCGGCGCCAGGGTGCGTTCGCCAAAATCGTTGCCGTTTTCATGCAGGTAGCCGCCGCCATCGACCAGCATGGTGGTGCCGTCGGGCAGTCGCAACAGGAGCGATTCGCCCTGCCCCACGCTCAGCATGGTGATATGCAGGCGGCCATCCTCCCGGGACGGCGCGGCAATATGGGCGATGACTGCGGCCAGCGGTAAAATCGCACACAAGGCAATATTGATCCGTCGAGAGCGGATGAAGGTCAGGGCGAACATGACTGCCACCAACACCAGCAGGTCCAGGCGACCAATACCGTGGTAGTGCAACAGAGGTAATTTAGCCAGCACCATGACCAGGGCATTGGCAATGGCAGTCAGCTTGCCGGCCAGCCAGAGCAAGGAGTTGGCCAGCGGGGCATAAATATAGACGAACGGCAAGGCGCAAAATCCTGTCAACACGGCCCCGTAACCCAACAAAGGCCCGATCAGGAAATTGGCAAGGATGCCGTTCAGGGAAGCCTGGTCGAAATAGAGTAGCACCGGCACGGCAGTGGCAATGGATGCGGCGCACGATGCGGCAGTAAACGATATCAGGTTGCGCTGCCATGGCTTTTCCAAGCTCTTGATGCGCTCTGTCACCGCTGGAACGGCAATTACGATCCCCCATAACGCCAGGAAGGAAAGCTGAAAGGAAATCTCGAACAGGCTGGGGGGATTGATGGCGACCAACAGGAATGCGGAGATCAGCAGGGCATTGACCGGGTCCGATTCCCGTTCGATATACAGGGCCAGGACAAATGTGACCAGCATTACGACCGAGCGGGCCGTGGCCGGAGCCGTACCGGTCAGCACCAGGTAAAGAACCATCACCGGAACCGCCAGGAGAAGTACGGAACGGCGCAGGTTGAAGCGGAGCGCCAGGAATTCCGAGCGGGTGGCGCAGAACAGCGCAACCATTGCGATGAAGTAGGCAATGATGCCGACGTGGAATCCTGAAATAGACAGAATATGGTTTACGCCGGCATTGGTGTAGGCCTGGTTCAAAGACTTGGGGATTTGCTTCATGTCGCCCAGCAGCAAGGCCGTCAGCACCGAGGATACATCCCCATCCGGGACCGCGGTCCGGATGAAATCACCGAGACGTTTTGCCACCAGGTCGATCCTGCGCAGCAGGGAATCCTCGGCAGCCCCTCGCATGAGCACGATCTCGTCGGCAGAAGCAACCCTGCCAATGGCCGAGATTCCCTGATACGACAGATAGCGGGGATAATCGAATTCGCCCGGCAAACCGAGTTTTTGCGGGACCACTATGCGGGTTGCCAACCTGACCCGGTCGCCTCGAGCCAAGGCGGCCTCTCCGGCAGGCACGAATATCATCAGGTTACCGCAGGAAGGGGCGGCCGAACGCTCCCTCAGCACGCTCTCCACATCCATGACAAAACTGCTGCCGGTCGGAGTGGTGCTTGGTCGCGATGCCACAATCCCCTCGACGATTAAGGCTTCCGGGCCGGCATATCGGCTGATTTCGCCCGCAGGCAACGGAGGAGACTTCCAGGGGGTCAAGGCGTAAAGGCCCCAGAGGAAAAAGAACAGGAAAGTGAACAGATCCAGCGGCAAACGGTTCCGGATGAAGGCGGACAGCGCCAGACAGAACAGGACAGCCGCCACTACGGGCAGGGGAAGCAGAAATGAGGTAACATCCGCAACGGTCAGGCCAGCGGCCAGCGCCAGAAATGGGATCAGCAGTGGCCGCTGCCGTAGCATCGTTTTACTTTCTGACCGGATATTTCTGGTAAATGGCCTTGAGAATCCCCTTAACCTCGTCCGCGCCGGGCAGACGGCCGGGGTCGCCGCTCATCCCGGCCAGCTTCATGAATGCGGCCGGTGAAGAGTCTTTGTGTGTAAACTGAATAAAATCTACGCCCCCTTGGGGCGGGAGTCTTAACGTCAGCATGTTCTCGCCTGACTCGAGACGATATAGACCAAGACTGGTCATGGCAAGATATGGTTTGCCCGTCACGGAAAAATCGTAGCCATTGACATCCCCTTCGATCCTTTGTCCCATCACGTTGGCAGTAATACCATAGTAACCCGCCTCTGCCGCCTTGACCGGTATCTGAATCGCGGCACCCCGGAAATCGGTCCGCAACCAGGCACGGGACCTGAATGAACCGAGATAGTTGATGTCGGTCGCTGACGCATCCCGGTTGGGAAGCGCCGCGTCCACGGCAGCGAGCCGGGCTGGGACATTTGTCGTGGACTCGGGCAGGCGGTCATAAAGGTTCATCATTGACACCGCCACCTCAGCCAGGCACCCCGCGGTCAGAGGTTCGCGAAACCGCCAGCCGACCAGGGGTTGCAGCGGGGCATAATCCGGGGCGACAAGGGTGTATGAATCAATGGCCCCCTCGGGCGGCATGATTACATGAAACTGGAATATTCCCGGCGTAACCTTTACCTTGCCGATCAAGACCTCTTTGAAATCACCTGAAGCCGAGCTGGCCCGGAACTCCTGGTCACCAAACTTCCAGACAAAGCCGTTTCCCTTGATGACCGCTTTCAGCGTGTACTCTCCGCCAATAGGAAGAAAAGCCGAAAAATTAACAGCTGTTTTTTCGGAAACCCCAAGCAGCCAGCCCTTGCCGGTGAACTGCCCGTAAAGATTGTATTCGGGCACGGTCACTCTGTCGGTTTTACGGTTATAGGTGGCTTCCGCTTCATAGTGGAAGGTCCTGCGGCCATTCAGTATGACCAGGTAATCCCTGTCGGCAGGTTCCTTGGGCAAACCGGCGGCCCAGCCGAATTGATCCACTATCATCCTGGCAAGATCTTTCTGGGTAAAAACGGGCTGACTTGTCACGGCTGTCCGGGCCGGCGTCGCAAACAGGCAAATTACCGCAAAAACCAGGAAAAAATGTTTAAACATTATGCCTCCGGAAGAGATCGGGATTCGGTGATTCCGCGCGGTGAATAAAAGCTCCCGTGCCTTTCGTTGCCTATTTCAGCCATTAAATGTATATCATATATATATGTTTCTTGAAAACCGGCTTATTGAGTGGTAGATTCCAATTATTTCGACTGCATGTTTGCACAGCGGGATGAAACAGGTAGACTTTAGGATTGGCAGCGAAGAGAAGTGCCTTGTCACAGCAATCAAGAATACCGGCTTGCATATAGTCATGAAACCACTCAACCTCCGCACCCGGTTATCAATTGCTTCCGGCAGGGGATGGGGTCTGATTCCACGGAGATACGCATGAATGAACACATCCTTATAGTTGATGACGAGGAAATGATCCGAGACCTGCTCTCTTCTGCCCTAAACCAGGAGGATTACGTCTGCCTTCAGGCAGCAAACGTAGATGAAGCCTTTGCCATGTTGAGCGAACACAGGGTCGATCTGGTGATTTCGGACATCATGATGCCCGGGAGAAGCGGCGTCGAACTTCTCAGAGACCTCAAACAGGTCGATCCCGAGATCGCCGTCCTTATGATCACCGGCCTCTCCGACATGAATACCGCCATGGAATGCATCCATCTCGGGGCTGATGATTATATCACCAAACCGTTCGGCATCAGCAGGGTTATCCTGACCGTCAGAAACCTGATCATGAAGCGCAGCCTTGCCATAGAAAAGAAGAACTATCAGGTAAGCCTGGAATTCAAGGTCATGCAACAGACCGAGCAACTTCGCCGGACCATGAGTGAACTGCACACGGCTTACGACAGCACCCTCACGGCACTGGTCAAGGCCCTTGACGCCCGCGAAAAAGAGGTCGGTTCCCATTCCGAGCGGGTGATGAACTATTCGACCTTCATGGCCGGCAGGATCGGCATCAAGGGCAAGGACCTGGAACAGTTGGCCAAGGGCGCGTTACTGCACGATATCGGCAAGATCGGCATCACCGACAACATCCTGCTCAAACCGAGCAAGCTGAATGAGCATGAGTGGCTGGAAATGCACCGCCATCCCCAGATCGGCTATGACATCATGTCCGAGATCAGCTTTCTCAAAGGCCCGGCCGAAATCATCCTAACCCACCACGAACGCTACGACGGCGAAGGCTATCCCAACAGGCTCAAAGGGGACCAGATTCCCATCGGCTCCCGTATCTTCGGACTGGTGGACACCCTGGACGCCATGACCTCGGATCGTCCCTATCGACATGCCCTCCCCTTCGAAGCCGTCCACAGCGAAGTCAAAAAATACCGCGGCTCCCAATTCGACCCTGAAATCGCGGACATCTTCCTGTCTATCTCCCGCGGCCAGTGGGAAGAGTGCGCCGGGAAACGGTTCATGTAAGCCGGCATCCACACCAAGGCCAACCCACAACTCTTGGTGCGCGCTTGACCGTGAACGACATGTGTTTCACGGATACCCGCCTCGCCATACAGCCCATGTGACAAACCTCGCTGATTATCCGTAGCTATTGCCCTACCCTCCTGAACAGCTCTCAAAACACGACAATTGACATCCAAAGCAAGGGCAATCTGCTGCCGGAATTCTTTACACTGCTCTATTTTACCACTACCCCCTCACCTAGTAACCAGCAAAATCAGTAGTTTATACTTTGGCACAGTAAATGCTGTACGTTATTTAACGTAAAACAGCAAATACTATTACTAGCGGAGATAAGCCCATGCGAAACATTATATCAACTATTATTATGGTTGCTTTCTGGGCAATTACCGGAGTTGCTTCTGCCACCACCTGGACAAACATCCAGGATCCGGCGGATATTTTTTTAAACGCCGGTGAATCGACAAGCATCACCCATGATTTGTCAACTAATGGGTTTATCAAAGGTTTTGACGTGGTGAATTCGGCGACGCTCACCATTGATATTGACAATGGCATATATAAAGCCAAGGCCAAAATCACTGATTTCGATTTTGATGCAGGAACGTATCATTTCAATTATGATGACAATTTATTGGATATTTCCCTGTTGGGTCTCATGTCATTTCGCCAGGATGGCATACTTGATGTAACCATCACAAGTATCGCAGGTGGTTTCTCCTTCAATAAATCGACACTTGAGGCCAGCGACGCAATGCCGGTACCCGAACCCGCCACCCTGGCCCTTTTGGGAATTGGCTTTGTTGCCCTTGCAATACTCTCTCGCCGCAGAGCAACAGCTTGACCAGCCAGCAAAACAAGTTCACAATTGGCCGTGACACTACAAACCTGTTCTCGACATCTGTTGGGAGCAGGTTTGTCTTAGCACGTGGATCAAGGGGCGTGAACATATGAGCATGATCGATCAGTGGACCAACTTCAGGAAACTGATACGGGCGGTAACCATTGCGGGCTGCCTGGCACTCTTTGGGCAAACTGCTGTCTTTGCCGCCAGCACCTACGACTTCGCCAGCCTCGGCGCTGCCAGCAACGGCTTCAAACCCCAGGGAAACCGCTACCTTGTCAGCAGCTCGTTTATAAACGATCCCTCGCACCTGACCGCCATCTATTACACCAGCGGCGACCCAACGGTCACCGGCATCATCATCAAGGCTGACGGCGTAAATCTGCGCTCATTCGATCTGAACGACATGGGATTTATCGTTGATCCAGGCCCCGACAACATTACAAGCCTCAAGATTACGGCAACCAGAAGCGTTGGGACTCCTGTGAGCGTAACCGTGGTTCCCGGAAATTCTAGCACCTTCAAACTGTCCGATCTAGGCGCCAACCTGAGCGATTTCACCAGCGTCACCCAACTGCAGTTCGATATCACCATGAACAAGGTTTTGAATCTGGACTTCGCCACCATCACCATCGGCAACGAAGTCCATTGGCCCCCGGCAATAGCCACGGCCTTCGGCGCAGCCGACATCCCGCTGGACGGGACCACATCACTGACCTTTACTGTCGAAAATCCTAACACTGCAGCGACACTGAGCGGCGTCGCCTTCACCGACAACCTGCCGGAGGGGCTGATCGTCGCACCGGTCCCCAACCTGAGCAGCAACTGCGGCGGAACAATTACTGCACCTGCCGGTTCGTCGGCAGTAACCCTGGCCGGCGCCGACCTGGCACCAGCCGCCTCCTGCACCGTGTCAGTGGCAGTACAGGGGACAACTGCCGGTCAAAAGGACAACAGCGTTACCGTGACCTCGGCAAACGGCGGGACCGGAAACAGCGCATCTGCCACGGTCAACGTGGCAACAGCAGCTGACCTGGCCATTGCCAATGCCGTCCCGACAATTGCCGTGCCGCTGAACTCCCTGACCTATACCATCACCCTGACCAACAATGGGCCAAATGACGCCCAGAATGTAAGCATATCCGACACGCTCCCGCCCAATACGCTCTTTACGTCGATCTCCATGGGAGGCGGCAGCGGCTGGAATATCAGCACACCGGCCGTAGGCGGCGCCGGGACCATATCCTGTACCAAGTCTGCGGTCGCGTCGGGCGAATCAGCCATCTTCCTGGTTTCGGTCCAAGTCGGAGCCGGGGCGGCCAACAACAGTATCATCACCAATGTCGTCACTGCCACTGCACAGACCGTTGACCCCAACCCCACCAACAACAATGCCGTTGCATCCAGTACTGTGGCGTATCCGGTACGGGCCGGGCTATCGGGGTATTCCTACTACCCGACCCTGACCGCTGCCTGTGTTGACGTGGCTTCGCCGAACACCATCGATGCCTGGGGGATTGAATTCCCGGAAAGCCTGACGTTCAACCAGGGGAAAATCATAACCATCAGAGGCGGCAACGATGCAAGTTTCCAGAACAACGGTACTGTGACCACCATCAACGGCCCGCTGCTCGTGGTGAGCGGCAAGTTCATCTCTGAGAGGATAGCGGTAAGATAGCCCTAAAAGCATTACTTACAAAAACATGGCGTAACATATTAAAAAGGCTGCCATTTCAGGCAGCCTTTTATTGTTATCCAGCAGCTTCGGACCATAAACGGCAGATACCGCCAATCCGCCACGGTAACTGCCACGGTCCGTCATGGCTATTCGTCCTCCCAGCCCCCCTCATCGTCGTAGCCATCAACATCCAGGCCATCCCCAAAGTCCGATTCATCATCGCCATCGACAGCATCATCTTCCCCATCCTGATAGCGGTCAACTTGGCGGGCATCGTCTTCGGAAATATTTTCAAAGCGCTCGATCAGTTCCTGGTTGGTACAGAAGCGCCCCTCTTTGTAATTGCACGACTCCAGGTCACATAGATCAAAAAGCTGTATTTCATTGCACAAACGTCGGACCGGTGCGGTCACCGGGATGTTGTTCTCATCTTCCACCGGTCATTCCTCCACCTGAATCAACAATCACCGTTCAAAAAATCCCGGGCCTTATCCACGTCTTCGCGGCAACCGATATAGATGGGACTACGCTGGTCCAGTCCCTCGGGAACGAGATCCAGAATAGGAGTTTTCCCATTGGTTGCCGAACCACCGGCCTGTTCTATCAGGAAAGCCATGGGATTCAGTTCAAACAAGAGACGCAGCTTGCCATTGGGAGTATCCATCAGGGCGGGATACATGAATATCCCCTTTCCCTTCATCAACACTTGGTTGATGTCTGGCACGAAGCCTCCGGAATAGCGGAGCTTGGACCCTTTTTCCTCAAGGTGGCGGATGAAGCGCTCGTTGGCATCGGAATATTTTTTGCGCAGGCCGCCGGGTGAGTAGATGTCGCCGGATGGTTGCATCTGAACGTTCTCGCGAGTCAGGGTGTACTCCATCAACTGGTTCATGGTGAATTCGTACACGCCCTTGCCCACCGAGTAGACCATGGAAACCCGGGGACCGTACAGAATGTACATGGCGCCGACCATCTTTCTGCCGGGCTGGAGCAGGTCGCACCCCTGATAGATGCCCACGATGGTGCCAACGGCCAGGTTCACATCCACCAGTGAGGAACCGTCCAGAGGGTCGTAGGCCACCGAGAACATCCCCTGGGGATTGCTGGTTACCTGGTAGATCTCTTCCATCTCTTCGGAGGCGATGTTGCAGACCACGCCCGAATGTATCATCCGCTTGCGCATGATGCGGTCGGAAAGGACATCAAGGGCCAACTGCTCCTCGCCGTAAAGGTTTGAGGTACCTGCCACGCCCAGGTCACCGGTTCGAACCGCGTTGATCACGTATTTACTCGCCTCGGCCACTTCGCAGATCAGATGCACCAGATTATCGCTGATATTCTGATCGCGCAGATGCCTGCGCAGATCAACCTGAAACTTGGTCTTGCCCGCTTCGCTGTACATTTAACCTCCCTTTATGCGGCAAAAAATATGGTGTTATGAAAGCAACAATATAGTGTAAACAGCTTGTTTTATCAAGCCTGAATAAATTTTCAGTAAAATTTACAGAGCATTTCATCAACCTGTAAAACGTGGCATCAGAAATAGGATAGCGACGAGAGATAGGTAATCAGTCCATCCAGGAGGAAAACCGTGATCAGGCTGGTCATGACCGCCCTGGTGGCGGCCTGTGGCACCTCGGTGGCGCTGCGACCGACACCCAGGCCGTAGCAGCAACAGGTGGCCGACACGAACATCCCGAAGAACAGGCTCTTGGTCAGCAGAACCAATATCTCCTTGATTCCCAGCGAGGAGAGAATGCCCTGGATGAACTGGTCGTAGGGAATGTGCCAACCTACGGAGGCCACCAGGAAGCTGGCGATAAATGCGGTCAGCACGAAATAGAGCGTCAGGATGACGACCGAAGTGGTGACCCCCATGACCCGGGGCATAATCAGATATCTTTCCGTCGGTATGCCGAGCAGTTCCAGGGCTTCGATCTCGCCGTTTATTTTCATCGTGCCCAACTCGGCGGCAATGGCCGTACCGCTGCGGGCAATTACGATCACTGCGGTCAGAAGCGGGGCCAATTCCCGCAAAACGACCCAGACTAGTATCTTGCCGGTCAATGATCCGTTATCCCCCACCAGGCTGACGACCTGGGCGATAATCACCGTGCCGAGGATGACCGCAATGATCACTATGATATTGGCGCCTTCCCAACCGGTAAAGTAGACCTGCTTGAGAAACACCATGCGAATGGCTGCCCTGCCCTGCCGAAAAGATGCGAAATAATCCCTGAAGGCCTGGATAATGGTCATGATGACCTTTAAGCCCATTCTTAAACGGGTTATGGCCCAGCGTCCCAGAAAAACGAACATGATTCACTCAAAATTCATAAACAGCGCCGTCATGGAGGAGTTCGATTCCTGGCAAGCCGAGGCAGTCGATCTCTTTTTTGATGATGTCGTAATACTGCGGCTTGGGATGGGTTACGAGGATACTGCGCGGCAGCGTCGCAATCTTTTCCAACTCAACACTCAACATCGAGCAGGTAAGGTGCTTGGTAAGCAGCGCCAGCGGCTCCATGTTGTTTGGAAACGAGACTTCTACGATCAGAGCGTCCGCGCCTGAAACATAACGCCAGAAATCTTCCGTCGGCCCGGTATCGCCGCTATAGGCCAGAGTTTTGCCCCCTTTGCTGACTATATAGCCGGCAGCCGGCACGGTGTGGTTGACTGCGACCGCCATGATGTCGTACCCGGCAACAGTGACCCCCTGTTCCATGCCTATGGTGGCAAAGGTGAGCACAGGGCGTTCCGGGGTGGGGATTTTGGTAAAATCGGGCCAGATAACGTTATTGAACAGGTGTTCCCGCATCGCCTTGACGACATCTACGGAACTGTAGACCATAACCGTGTGCCGCAGGTTTTTGATGATGATATTATCGGCCAGGGCCGGTATGCCACGAATATGGTCGAGATGCGAGTGGGTTATGAAAATGTTCTGGATCTGCCACTGCTCCTCTTCGGTCAACACCGAGCCGATTGTGCCGGCATCCAGCAGCAGGTGATCGTCGATCAGAAAGGCAGGCGGCCTGAAATCGGGAAATTCCGCGCCGGCGCTTCCCAAAACCCGTAGCTTCATCATCCCCCCCTTTTCGACTGATATTTATATCGAGACAATTGCCCAGCATCTTGTAACAGCGGTTACGTAAAGTCAAGGAGCAGTGGGACCAGCTACTTGCTCTTGGCAATATAAATCCCGTCCCAGTCTGCCGGCGGCGGACTGGCCAGATATTCGGCACACCGGCCGGCGTAAAGACGTGACGGCCCATCGCCGTAGGCCGATGCCAGATCGTCGAAAATCGCCTTGGCAGCGGAAAATTCCTGTGAGCGATACCTTGCCAACCCCTCTTCGAAGCGGGGCAGGATATCGGTATTGGCGATCATCAGTTCATACATCACGATGGGCTGCAATTTCCCCTTGACCCGCACCCGGTCCACCTCGCGGAAGATGAAGCGGCTGTCTCTCACCTGACTGCGGGTGTCCTCGCTGACCAGGACGTGGGAGCCGTAATATTTGTTGAGACCTTCCAGGCGCGAGGCCAGATTGACGGAGTCTCCGATGGCGGTGTAATCGAAGCGGATATCGGCCCCCATGTTGCCGACAACGGCCGGGCCGGTATTGATGCCGATGCCGATGTCCAGAGTGTTCATCCCCCTGTCCGCAAAACCCTTGTTCAAATCGTGCAGCTTCTCCATCATGCGCACCGCCGCCGTACAGGCATGTGCGGCATGTCCCGGCACATCCAGCGGCGCATTGAAAATGGCCATGACCGCATCGCCGATGAACTTGTCCAGGGTGCCCTGTTCCTCCAGCACGATGCGGGTCATGGGGCTCAGGTACTCGTTCAAAAGCTTGACCAGTTCCGGCGGGGTCAGGCTTTCCGAGACCGTGGTAAATCCCCGGATGTCTGAGAAAAGGATCGTCAGCTCGCGCTGCTCTCCCCCCAGCACCAGCTTATCCGGATCCTTCTCGATCTGCCTGACCAGATCGGGCGAAACATAGCTGGAAAAGGCCTTCTTGAGGTGGCGCCCCTTGCGCTCCACCACCAGGTTGCGCCAGGCCTCGCTCCCCAGATAGGTCAGGGCAATTCCCAGCAAGGGATAAATGAGGGTCATGTCCCGGCAGGCCAAGTTAAACATGGCGTAATTGAAGCCGCCGAATGCCAGAGTCACCGCCGTTAGCACGCCGAGGCCGGCAAAGGTGCCAGGCGCCAGGGCCAGCAGGCAACCCAACAGGAGCGGCACCAGGATGATGCAGGCGATCTCCATCTCCTGGGTAATGCTGTCGTACCTGAGGAAACGTTTCTCCAGGGCATTGGCAGCCATGGTGGCATGGATCTCGATTCCCGGCAGGGTAGCGTCGAATGGCGTTGGCCGCAGATCGTAGATGCCGACCTCCGTTGCCCCCACAAAGGCGATCTTGCCTTTCAAGGCATCGGCCGGCAGCCGCCTGTTGATGACATCAGCGGCCGATACGGTAGTAAAACTGCCGGTGGGGCCGTAAAAATTGAGCGCCATGGTGCCGTCTTCACGGGAGGGGATACGCAACGGGCCGATCTGCAGTCCATCGACCCCCCATTGTCTGACGTCCAGCATGATATCGGAGCCGAGATAGTGGCTCAGGGCCTTCATGGCCAGGGAAGGATAAATATCGCCGTTGTAAAGCAGAAGCAGGATCGAGCGGCGATAAAGACCGTCGGCATCGGGTCGGGCATTGAAAAAGCCGAAATCCAGCGCTCCCTCGCCAACGGTAGGAATATTCGGATCGAGACCGGCAAATTCCGGGATGGGTATGCTTTCCACGCCTTCGGCAATCTTGATGAGCTTGACCTTGGCGTTCTCCAGTTGGGCAAGCGCTGCAGCCGGGATTTCGCCCTGCTCCCCGCGGAAGAAATAACCCATGATCACGTTGCCGGACTTTTTCACGGCATTTGCCAGGGCTTGGTCGGCCTTGGCGTTTTGCGGCTCGGAGAAGACAATATCCAGGGCCGTGACCTTGGTGCCGTAATAGACTCCCAGGTTCTCGATCAGCCTGGCGGTCACTTCCCGGGACCAGGGCCAGCGCCCCATCTCCTTGATGCTCTTGTGGTCGATGGCCACGACCACCACGTCCTTGTCCGGCTTTACATATCCCCGCACCCGGAATCGGGCATCCTTCATGCGCAGGTCGAGTTGCTGCAATACCGGTGACGCCTGTTTGTAGAGCATAAAGGTGCAGAATGCCGCGACCAGGCCGAACAGGACAAAGACAAGCCGTTTTTTCATGGGAGTGGGACCTCGGATGCAAAAATGCAAAAAGGGAATCTGATTGGTACTGATCTCCCGCCATAAGGTGTCATCCCCGAATGGTTCTATCGGGGATCCAGTTTTTTTCAATCAGTTTGCAATCTGGATTCCGGCTTAAAGCCTGCCGGAATGACAGTAGCGAAAGATTGGTACTAATGGGAAAGGGGATGCGTTGCCGCTCCCCCCCATTTATCAGTCGCTATTTCCCCAGATTTTGCAGCAGGGTTTCCACATTACCTCGATGCCGCCCGTTGGGATAATCCTTAAGGTACTGGTTGAACCTGGTGCGGGCCTGGTCGGCGAACCCCATCTCCGCCAGGGTCTGACCGGCGCTGAACAACGCGGTTTCAGCCTGGGGCAGCCGCGGGTACTCTTCCATCACCAGCAGGTACTCGGCCAGGGCCAGCTCCGGATTATTGAGAAAGCGCGCATAGACAGCGCCCCGCTCCATATGGGCATCGGCGCGGATCTCGGCAATCCTGGTCAGGTCAAGGGCGATCTGGAAAACCTGCAGGGAGTCGTTGTATTTGCCCGAATCAGCCAGGTAATGGCCATTGTTGATATTCCACCTGGCAATGATGTCGGAGATTTTTCCGGAATCGGTCCATTCGGCCGGCGGTTCGGCGGCGGTGATCTTTTCGAAGATATCCCGGGCTTCGGCAACCGGTGTTCCGGCTTCCACCTTGAGCGGCTCCACCGGGGTCATAGCGCGGGTATTCTGGGTCATGGTATTTGCGGTCAATGGTTGTTTGGGCCCTTTAAAGTCTCCGGATACGGCAACCGTCCCCTCGTTGCCGAAGAAGACGTTGGCCGGCCCCTCGGAGAGCATCAGAAACTCGGTCCCCTTGATTCCGGCCACCGCCGTGCCGCTCTTGACGGTCATGCCGCTCTGTCGGCCCGCCAGCTTGACCACCGAAGCCCGCAGCTTGCCATGGGCCAGACTGAAGGTGCCTTCACGCCTGTTCTTGCCAAACAGGAAGCTGGTGACCTCGAATTCGGTGTTGTTTGACAAGGTGAACCTGCTCTTGTCATCCAGGGTCAACTCCACCCAACCATCGGCACCGGTCTTGATCCAGTTCCCCTCGCTGACAACAGCCCCCTTTTTGAGAGGCCCATAAGGGATATTGTTTTGGGCCCTGATCTGGGCAGTCCCCTTCATGCCGGTAATCTTGCCCACCTGACCTGCCGATGCCAAGACCGGGGTCAACAAAAGGACCAACAGGCAACCTAGAAAACTATTCATGACGTCACCTCCCAGTGTAAGCCTCAAATAACGGCCGCAATTTTAACAGTAATTTAATCAGAGTCAAACGGAATATCGACGCCCATCCGAACTTGTAACTACCTGATGCATTCGGAACTATTTACACTTGTTAAATGCAGCAAATCTGATAATGTTAGTCGCATTTTCATCATGCCCAGAGGACGATGCCATGCCACAGGAATCAACAGACCTTAGGCTGCAGCTGGAATATCGCAAACGCCTGATGGACAAAATCAACGAGATCCATTCGGCAGACAACCTCAATACCATTCTCATCCATATCAAAGACAGCATAGCCGAACTGTTCGATGCCGAGCGCATCACCATCTACCTTGCGGACAGCAAACGCAATCTGCTGATATCCAAAGTAAAGAGCGGCAACGAAGTGCAGCAGATCGTGGTACCGATCAGCGATGCCAGCCTTGCCGGTTACTGCGCCATCACCGGTACCGTGATCAACATCAAGGATGCCTATGACGCCCACGAGCTGCGGATGATCGGCAGCAACCTGAAGTTCGACTCCTCCTGGGACAATAAAACCGGTTTTCATACAAAGCAGGTGCTTTGCGTACCGATGAAATTCCAGCAGACCCTGATCGGCGTTGTCCAGATCATCAACCACAAGAGCGGCGAACCATTCACGGACATGGACATCAGCTATGCCATGGAACTATCCACGTCGCTCTCGATTGCCGTGCACAACATTTACCGCCTTTCGGTCACCAGCAAGGTCATTCGCCAGAAATCGCGCTATAACTACCTGCTGGACAAGAATCTGATCGACGACAAGGTGCTGGAAAAAGCCGCCAGCCACCCAGATGTAGCCAAGATCGGACTAGACAATGTACTGATGCGGGATTTCAAGGTGGCCAGGGAAGAGATGGCCAAGAACCTTTCCTTCTATTTCGGCAGCGAGTTCATCGGCTACGACGGAGCTGCGCCGCCGCTGGACGAAGAACTGCTCAAACGGGTCAAGGTAGAGCGGTTGCTCAAGGAGTGGTGGTTGCCCTTCAAGATCGAGAACGGCATCCTGCACATCCTTATGGACGACCCCACGGACCTGGCACGCCACGAGACGATCAAGTTCGTCTATCCCGAATACAAGCGCATCAGCTATATCGGCGCCTTCCGGGAGGATATCCAAAGCTACATCAACCTCTTTTACCACCAGGGCGGAACAGCGGGCTCCATAGGCAGCATCAACGAGCTTATCAGCAAGCTGGACGCCGGCGATGAGCCGGAGATCGAATCCGAGTCCCAGAAGGTTTCCGAGCAGGACAGCGTCATTGTCCAACTGGTCAACAAGATCATCATGGATGCCGTGCAGAACAAGGTCTCCGATATCCATATCGAGCCGTATCCCGGCAAGGACGACGTCCAGGTCAGGATGCGCGTGGACGGCCGCTGCAAGATTTACCAGAGGATTCCCTATAAGTACAAATACGCCATTCCCTCGCGCATCAAGATCATGTGCGGCCTGGACATCTCCGAACGCCGCAAGCCCCAGGACGGCAAGATCGACTTCAAGAAGTTCGGGCCGTTGAACGTGGAATTGCGCGTGGCCACCGTTCCCACGGCCGGCCAACTGGAAGACGTGGTCATGCGCGTCCTGGCCAGCGGCGAGCCGATCCCCTTTGACAAGCTGGGGTTGACCGAAAGAAACGCCAGGGTACTGGAGCAATGCGTCAACCAACCCTACGGCCTGATCCTTGTGGTGGGTCCCACCGGCTCGGGCAAAACCACCACGCTGCATTCGGCCGTGGCACGCATCAACACGCCTGAGACCAAGATCTGGACCGCCGAAGACCCGGTGGAGATTACCCAGAGGGGTCTGCGACAGGTGCAGGTGCATCCGAAGATCGGGTTCACCTTTGCCGCTGCCCTGCGTTCCTTCCTGCGCGCCGACCCGGACGTGATCATGGTCGGAGAGATGCGCGACCAGGAAACCGCCGAAATCGGCGTTGAAGCATCCCTGACCGGCCACCTGGTGTTCTCCACCCTGCACACCAATTCGGCCCCGGAAACGGTAACCCGTCTGCTGGATATGGATCTGGACCCTTTCAGCTTTTCCGACGCCATCCTTTGTATCCTGGCCCAGCGCCTGGCGCGACGGCTCTGCCCGGACTGCAAGCAGGAATTTGCGCCAAGCCGGAAGGAGCTGGAGGAAATCATTCTCGAATTCGGTCTGGAGGATTTCAAAAAAACCGGCATCGACCCTTCCACCATCACGCTCAGCAAGGCCGTGGGATGCCCCAAATGCGGCGACTCCGGCTATAAGGGGCGGCTCGGCCTGCATGAGCTTCTGGAAGGGACCGATCCGATGAAGGCACTGGTCAAACGCAAAGCAGAGATAGAAACCATCAGACAGCAGGCCATCAAGGATGGCATGACAACACTCAAACAGGACGGTATTTTGAAATGTTTGCAAGGCCTGACTGACCTTAGGGAAGTGCGGAGGGTGTGCATCAAGTAGATTACAGCGGTAATACCCGGAGATTTATGGCCTTTCGGGCAGATCGGTAATCAATCGTCATGTGACACGGAAAGGAGAGGGATATGACATACATGCTTTGTAGACACAAAGTAGCTGATTATGATCATTGGAAACTGATTTTTGACTCCAATTCCCTGGCGCAACAAAATGCCGGCCTAAAGGTGGAGCTTCACTGGCGCGGCATCGAGGATCCCAATGAGGTCTTTATCCTGTTCGCGGTCGACGACATCGAACGGGCCAAGACCTTTGTCACCCCCCCCGAACCGATCGATGCACGGCAAAAGCCGGGTCTGTTCAACAAACCGGTTGTTTACTTCATAAAAGACGATTTCCAATAAACCAAATATACAGCCTTAACACCTTGTTATTTTGCTGGTATTTACAATAGCAATAACATCTATCGTTTTAACCCATTCGGGTGCCACATATTCAACATCAGCGACCTGAAGGCAGCTGCGGCCGGTGAAAGTTCCCGTCCGCTACGGCGGGCGGCGTAAAATTTCCTTGTTATGGAGAGACCGGGAACCCTGATGGTTACCAATTGGCCATTGGCAATTTCCTCTGCCACCGACATGCTGGAGACAAACGCGTAGCCGATTCCTCCCAGAATAGCGCGCTTGACTGCCTCATTGCTGCCGAGTACCGCAACGATACGCAACGCATCCTTCCTGATCCAGGTATCGGCCAAGGCCTCCATTACGGCCTGCTGGGTACCTGACCCCTGTTCCCGTACCACCAGCGGGACCTTGCACAACTCTTCCTGGCTCAGGCTGTATTTTCCGAATTGGAGGCAGGCAGGAGCCACTGCGCAAACAATGGAATCCTCGCCCATCTGCTCGAAATCGACAAGATCGCTGTCGTAGCGGCCACCGATAAACCCCAGTTCAATCTCCTCATTAATCAATTGCTGGACAACCGACCTGCTATCACCCTGCAAAACCTCAAGCCGCACTTTTGGACATTCCTCCAGAAACCTGCCCAACGCGGCGGGTATCAGGTTGGTGCCGGGGATATTGCTGGCACCGACCCGCAGCACCACATCCTCCATTCCCAGGAACCGCCGGACCGCCGAGACGGACTCATCGCACTCGATCCGTATCCGCCTGGCCCGCTCGTAAAAAAGCTTGCCAGCCTCGGTCAGCAGGACACCATTGCGGCCCCGGTCGAAAAGCCGTATGCCCAACTCCTCCTCCAGTGACTGGATATGCTGACTGGCGGTTGACTGGGTGATGCAGCTCTGTTCGGCGCCTTTTGAAAAACTGTGCGTGTCCGCCACCGCCAGGAACACCTCAATCTGCTTCAGTGTCATGGGTATCGACTCCTATTGAAAATATCGATATTAACCATCGCCAAAATACAGAATACTTATTTGCCTTTCAACAGATTATGATGCTATTTATTACCTATGTGGCAATTTTCTCTAATTATATTTATTATCACCTCCTTCAATTCCGCTGCCATGGCCGAGGAATTGCAAATCAGCCGTTTTGCTGCCGAGGGATTATCAGGCTGGCAAAGCAAGGTATTCAAGGGCAAAACCGATTACCACCCCATACAGGATAATGGCCGGATCGTGATCCAGGCGCACAGCAAGGGCACAGCATCCGGATTGGTCAAAAAGGTAAAGCTTGACCCTGTCCGTTATCATTACCTGCGCTGGTCATGGAAGATTGCTCATATAGTTGAAAAGGGAGACGAAACAACCAAGGCCGGCGATGACTACGCAGCCCGCGTCTATGTGATTTTCCCAGGACGATTCTTCTGGCAGACCAAGGCCATTAACTACATCTGGGCCAACTGGCTCCCCAAGGACAAAGCCGTTCCCAATGCCTATACAAGTAATGCCATGATGCTGGCCGTGGAATCAGGGCCGAAACTGGCAGGACAGTGGCTTAGCGAAGAACGCGACATCCTTGCCGATTACCGCCGCCTGTTCGGTGAGGAACCCCACGAGATCGGCGCCATCGCCATCATGACCGACACCGACAATACCGGCTCCGATGCCACGGCCTGGTACGGCGACATCAGCATATCCACGGACAGATGACTCCCCCCTTCGAAACACCTTGCAATATTACTGCTCTCGACTTTTTACTCACCGTTTTTTGATGTTTTAGCCGTAGTATGAACAGGCAACTTGAATAGTTGAACATGAAGCCTACCTGTGGCATTAATAGCTCATATTTTATCACCTGTTTGACCTTGGAAGGTCGTTATGCATGTGGTCGTCATTCATGGCTGGCAGGAAGAGACTGCTGATTTGGTTCAATCTCTCGCCGCTACCCTTGGCGTAATGCCATACGAAATGCGGCAACGCATGATTGGCGGCGGACCATCAGTGGTCGCCAATTTTGCCGATCAGCAATCGGCCCGAGCCATGGCGGCAAAGCTGAACCAGAGCGGAGTGGCAACATTGGTTGTTGACGCCGACGAGGTTCGCGGCCAGACTGGCCGTTCCTTAGTACGACGCTTTGAATTGAAAGAGCGGTCCTTGCTTATAGAGGCGAGCGCCGGGCAAAGCACCGATATTGCCTATGACGATATCGACCTGCTCCTGCCAGGCACCCGCATAGTCGGTCAATCGGAATTTAAAACGGTTACGGAGCGCAAGTTCAGCCTCGGCCGAACCATACTTTCCGGCGGGATACCGTTGACCAAGACAATCGAACGCCAGGAGGAAGTGAGCACGGAGACGCGTGAAAACATCCTCTGCCTTTATGCCGGTAAGCGCCCCCCCCGTCGTCTTTGCCCAGAACGGCTTGGCCTACGATGGCCTGGGTACGGCCATGAAACTGTCACGCGAATTAAACTTCGCCCACCTGAAGAGCGAGCTGCTACGGCTCTGTCCGGCGGCAGACCATGACGACCGCTTGCTCAATCGGCCAGGGCAGGTCCGTTTGCTCGGTCCGGCCCTGAACCCGGAAACAAACCTGGATCTCGCGTTCCATGTTCTCGCACTCTGCCTGCGGCGCGGGAGAATGGTTGCTTCGTACTGATATCAAGCAAGAACAGGCAATCAATCCATTCCGGGACCGGGCAATACATAGATGGTGCTGGACACGGGAAATCAAACTCCGAGCCACACAAAGGGAACAATGGAACAATATCCTTCCTATGACCACCAACAACTGCTGGAACTGGCCGCCATGCGGATGCCATTTGGCAAATATCAGGGGCAGCGCCTGATCGACCTTCCGGAGCCGTACGTGGTCTGGTTTGCCGGCCAGGGATTTCCTGAAGGAAAGCTGGGGAACATGCTGCGGGCTGTCCATGAAATAAAGGTAAACGGACTGGAGTATCTGTTCGACCGGTTACGGTAGTTCCGATATTGCAGCCGGTCACAAAAGGAACCCTTATGACAACATCAACATTGCTTTACTTCCTGGGCGCATCCATTGCACTTACCCTGGCCCCGGGTCCTGACAACATCTTCGTCATAACCCAGGGAATAGCCCGGGGGAGGAAACCGGCCATTGTCACTGCCCTGGGCATGTGCAGCGGGATCAGTGTGCACACCACGGCCGCGGCCTTTGGGATCTCGGCGGTGTTCTATTCGTCGGTGGTTGCCTTCAATGCGGTAAAGTTCGCCGGGGCCGCTTACCTGCTGTATCTGGCATACAAGACGCTGAGAAACCGGTCAGGCATCAAGCTTGCGGTTGCCGACGACCGCAGTGCAAAGGCTCTGTTCAAGCGGGGTTTCATCATGAACGTGCTGAACCCGAAGGTGGCGATGTTCTTCCTGGCGTTCCTGCCGCAGTTCGTAAGCCCGGATACCGGTTATTTTCCGCTCTGGATGTTGTTGCTGGGGTTCATCTTCATGGTGCAGGCGATAGTCATCTTTTCCTTGATCGGCTATTTTTCCGGCAGCATCGGCAGCTTCATCCTGGGGCGGCCAAGAATTGCCAGGTACTTCGATTATCTGACTGCCGGCGTCTTTGCCTCGCTGGGTATCAGACTTGCCCTGGCTGAGCGATGAGTTGAAACGGCTCAGAACTTCTACAAAAAATCTCAATCCCCCCTGAAGTACTTCTGACCCGCCAGCATCAGCAGCGCTCCACCTCCCCCCGCCACCAACCAGGCCGGCTGCACAAGGAAGGCAAGCATAATGCCGTCCAGCAGGGGAATTCCGGCCAGCATCAGGGGAATGACCGGGAGCGGAAATGGAGTTGTTCTGTTGTTTTCGTACCTGGCAACAAGGCTGAGACAAACTACATAGATGAATTGGAGCAAGCCGGCGAGCAGTACCAACGCCGGCATGCTGCCGGTGGTTGCAAGGGCGGCAACCGCAAAGACCAGAAAACGGCATGAAGCCATCAACAGGACGCTGAAGGGATTATTCTTGTGGGCAAAGTCATACCAAACGATCAGAACAATGAGAGGGAGTGCGGCATATGATCCCTGCCTGAAAGGGACCCCCAAAATCGCTGCCGTTCCGGTTGCAAAAAGGGCGAAGATCAGGATCCGGGCACCGATGCGCGAAACCCTGCCCGAGGGAATGGGGCGTAAAGGGCGGTGCAGGCCATCGTATGCCGCATCGCAGACGTCGTTCAGACACATGCCTGCCAGATAGTAACATGACAAGGACAGAGCAGGCAACAGGTACGCTTCCCAGGAGAACCGGCCTGTTGCCAGAACAACGGCGCAGAGGACATTGGTCCAGATGCTCGGCAGATTGCTGATCCTGCATAGTTCGAGATAACCTTTGACAGATTCTGCAATCCCCATGGTTACCCCTTGAAGAGATGATCGAGCAGCAGCCAATAAACATCCGTAGCCTTGACTGAGTCCTTGTCCAGACAATCGGGTTCGCTGGTCATAAAGAGCGCTCCAGTATCGGGATCGCCGGAAAGCCGGCCGTGGGACCCCTTTACCAGGGTTGCATCCAACGGAACAACATCCATCAGGTAGCGGAACCCGAGAATTTTCTTTGCCAGGGTCCAACCGATTTTGACTTTCGGGCAGAGAATCCCGGGATCCAGGAACAGTTCACAGGGATCATATCCGGGCTTGGCGTGGATATTTACTGTCCGGGCATAGTCAGGTGCTTTGGCGTCGTTTTCCCACCAATAATAGGTAAACCAGCTGTCTGCAGCAGCAACCAGCACCAATTCGCCAGATCGATCATGATTCAGCCCCGCTTCCCGTTTTCCCTCCTCCCCCAGAACCTGTTCCACGCCTGGTACTTTGGCAAACAATTCCCGCACGGCCGGGATATCCCGTTTGTCGCGTATGTAGACGTGGGCCACCTGATGATCGGCAACGGCAAAGGCGCGACTGGTGTAAGGTTCAAGATACTCTCTCCCAAGATCCGGCTTTATTGAAACAAACCCACCTTCCCTGAGCAGGCGGTTCGGGTGAATGGGTCGCGACACCTGGGTAATACCATACTCGGACAGGACCACCACCCGGCATCCCCTGCCCCTGAAAAAATCCATCAGCCTGCCGCAAAGGGCATCGATCTCGCTCAGATCATTGCCGATATCCCCATTGGGGCCCAGCTTTTGCAGACAGTAATCCAGGTGCGGGAGATAAACCAGTTGCAATGTTGGCTGATTTTCCTTCTCTATGGCCATGGCAGCCTTGCCGATCCATGCACTGGACTCTATGGAGGTCGCCGGTCCCCAGAATTTGAACAGGGGAAACTGGCCGAATTCACGGTTAAAGCGGTCGCGAAGCCCCAAGGGAACCGTGTAGCAGTCGGGGAGTTTTTTGCCGTCGGCACAGTAGAGGGGACGCGGAGTGACGGTCCAATCGGTATCGCTGTTCATTGCGTACCACCAGAAGGTGTTGGCCACGGTAAAACCCGGATTTCTAAGCCTAGCCTCGTTCCAGACCTTTGCGCCCTGCACCAGTTGGTTCGACTGGCGCCAGAAAAGAACCTCCCCCAGGTCACGAAAGTACCAGCCGTTACCGACAACACCATGCTCAGCGGGCATCCTTCCGGTCAGGTAGGTTGACTGCACCGAGCAGGTGACTGCCGGCATCATGGCGTGGATAGGCACGCTGTTCGGCAGGCACGCATTGAGGTTTGGCGTCAACGGGGTGCCGAGAAGCGAGTGGGAAAGCCCGACGACGTTAAGAACAACGGTTCTATGCATGCACATGCTCCTTCAGCCACTCTATTTCCCTGATGATCGAGTCGGTCACGGACCCGCAACGCAGATCGTCAGGAAGGACATCCCAGGTGTAGGTCTCAACTTCCAACAACGTGTTTTTCGCCACCAACGGAAGAACGCCGGTCAGGAAGCCCTGGGTCGTACCTGTCCATTTCGTGCGCAAGTGAAAGACCGGAACATGGAAGTGACACCTCCACTCATCCCCATGATCCGGCGTATGGACGGACAACGCCTCCGGCAGGTCCGCATACCTGAGCAGTTCGCCCTCACGCCGCCGCACGACAACCTGGTGGAGGTAGCATGGCTCATTGAGGTCATTCAATCTGGCAACATCCGCTCCATGGTACTGAATGGCGGAAGAGACCTGCACCTTTGCGATCGGTATGCCTGCCAAGGCAAGACGATTCAGGGAGTCGGCCGGATTTTCGAACTCCACGGCTTGGTGGCAACAATCGTAGCAGATGCCCAGATGTCTCATAAGCCCTGACTGCAGGTTGAGCGAATCGAAAAATCGACAGACCTCCCCGGTAGTCTCAAGGAGGCACCCCGGCTCGGGCTCAAGGGCCAGCATGATCAATTTACCATGTTCTTCGAAGATGCCGCGCAGAAGGGCCAAAACCGACCGCACTTGTTGGCGGATTTCGGGATAATCGGTTGGGCCGACCATTTTCTTGAAGCCAAGCGGCACGGTGGAGATGGAGCCGGACATCCCGTCCGGAAGCCAGTCGGCAAGAAGGAGGGCAAGGCGGATCGTATAGTCGGTCCGTTCACGGCTCCGCCAGTCGGGCAGATAGACCTTCTCTTTGATGCGTTCAAGGTGGAAGGCGCCAAAGGGGAAGCCGTTGATGGTGGGAACAAAGCACTCCTGCTCCTCCAGCCACGCCTTGAAGGCCCGGCGTTTTTCGAGGGTCAACTCCCTTGCCGCGCGATCGGAAAGACGCAGGCCGATGGGAAACCGGTGGCCGGGTGAAACCGCGGCCTTGACGATGGGGATATGCCGCTTGAGCGCGGCGAAGATTTCTTCCCATGATTCGCCGGGGTGGATGTTGGTGCAGTAGGTGATTAACCGACCTGAAATTTCGGACATTGGCTGAGAAAGGTCCTGGGATTGTCGTAAAATACCTTGTTAATGGCTTCTTCCGGGTGTCCCCGGCGCCGCATCTCGTTGGCGCACTTCAGTACGGACAGGGGATCGCTGACGCTCCAGTCAGCGGACGAATTGATGCAGATACGCTCCGTGCCGTGAATCTCCACGGCGTCTATGGCCCTTTCCGGGCTCCCCTTTGAGTTCGGATACAGGGTGAGCCCGAACCAGAAACCATTATCTTTGATTTCCTTGATGGTATGCTCCTCGGCGTGATCGATGAGTACCCTGGAGGGGTCAAGCCTCGGCTCAGAGAGGATCATCTCCATGATGATCCGAGTGCCCTTCAGCTTGTCTTCCAGGTGCGGCGTATGGATCAGGAGCAATTCATTCCTGCTGACGGCCAATTCCAGCTGCCGCTCCAGCACCTTGATCTCATTGCGGCTGTTCTTGTTGAGCCCAACCTCACCAATGCCGATGGCCGTTGCCGCATCGAGAAATTCGGGCATGATGGCCAGCACATCTTCGGCAATTGCCAGGTTTTCCGCTTCCTTGGAGTTGAGGCCGATCCAGCAGAAGTGCCTGACACCGAACCGCGCTGCCCTGGCAGGCTCGGTTACTGTCAGGTGATGGAAATAATCGCGAAAACTGTCCGCAGAACTCCGATCGAATCCAGCCCAGAAAGCCGGTTCGGTCACGGTGTGGATGCCGCTGATCGCGAGCTTCAGATAATCGTCGGTGGTCCTGGACACCATATGGATGTGGGGATCTATTGCCTTCATCGCTTGCCCCCTTCCCAGGCGCCGAAGGCCTTCAATCCGACTGCGCTATCCAGCGGCTCGGTCGTCTGATCGCTGAATGATTGCTGAATGGCAGCAGTCCTTTCCCGGACGGAACTTTTGAGAATATCGATGGCATCGACGAATGCCTGGTAGCGAAAATCCGCCTTTGCCTCGTCAGCCCCTTCATACCTGTCGATCCGGTCGAGAAATGAGGCGATATCCAGAAGTCGCGCCCTGTTTTCGATAAAGTAGAGGTCCAGGATTTCACTTGCTGTCATTTTTTGGTATGGGGGCGCCATTTCTTTTCTCCGGTTTCAAGTGGGGTCGTTTTCTCCCTAAACTGGGAGCCCGCTTCAGTGCGGACCTTTCGGCCAGTATTCCTATGCAGCGTTTCATCAGTTGAATGTCTATTTCGTGGGCCTCGATCCTTGTCCCGATGCCTTTGAGCAGGGGGATCGAGAGTCCGCCTCCCAGGTGTTCCTGAAATTCCTGTAACGCCTTGCCTACATCCAGCCAGGAAAGCGCCGGGTGGTACAATGCGAAGCCAATATCCTCCAGCATGGTCAGGATCCGGTGTAGATCCAGTTCGTTAAGCAAACCTTTATTCCTGGAATAGAGAGAGTCAAGGGCTATGCCGATGGCCACCGCTTCTCCATGCCGCAGTTCGCTGCCGGTGAGTTCCTCAAGCTTGTGGGCGTTCCAGTGTCCGAAATCGAGGGGACGGGATGAACCGCACTCGAACGGATCTCCGGCGCCGGCAATGTGCTCCAGGTGAAGCTCGGCACAGCGGACAATCATCCTCTCCATTGCAACAGGCGAAAAATCGGCGAGTTCCGCCCGTTCGGCGTACAGTGAGTCAAAAAACTCACGATCGCGGATCAGGCCAACCTTGACCGCTTCGGCAATGCCGGAGCGCAGGTCCCGTTCATCAAGGGTCTTCAGGAAATCCAGATCATTGATAACAGCAAAGGGCGGCGCAAAGGTCCCGAGAAAGTTTTTTCTGCCAAAGGCGTTGATCCCGTTCTTGACCCCCACCCCGGCATCGTTTTGGGCAAGCACCGTGGTCGGCAGCCTGATAAGCCGGATGCCCCGATGGGCGGTTGCCGCGGCGTAACCGGCCGCATCCAGCACCGCGCCGCCACCGATGGCAATGATGAAGGAATGCCGGCAGAGACGATGCCGCTCGACAAGGTAGTGAATCCGATCCACTTCCAGAGGTTCATGCTTGCAGATCTCACCGCCCCTGACCAGAAACGGCGGCGCAACAAATTCTATCACTGGAGAGTGGATTTGCGCATAGTTCCCGATCAATTCCAAAAGCCCGGGCGTAAGCCGCGCGACTTCGCTGTCGATTACCACCAGCGCCCGGTTGGACTCCCTGCCGCTGCCTCGCAGCAAATTTGCCAACACCACGTTGTCATGGGCAAACAGGCCCCTGGTGAAAATCACCGGGTAGGAATAGCTGACCTTGAACGTTTGCTGAATCGTGTGCATTGTCATCTGACCGCCTGCCGGTAAATCATCCGTTTAAAGTCCCCGATGAATGATCTCCAGAGTTATTGTTGCATAGGATGTGACCAGATGCGGGTCTTTTTCCCACCAGCGGCCATTGGCATTAACCCATGAACCGTCGGCGTTTTGGAGGTTGAGAAGCCGTTTGGCCAGATTCTGGCGCCAGTTGACCTTCGTACCATCCTTGAGGGTCAGGGTTTCGACGCCGGCGCTGGAAAGCGCCTTGGCCATGGTGTGATAGTAGTAATAAAGCCCCTCCTGGCCCATTCCCGGATTTTCATCCAGGGTATAGTTTTTGGAGAGCCAGTCAATGACGGCCTTTACCCGTGGATCGTTCTTGTCAACCTGGGCGTAGATAAAGCTCAACAATCCCGCATAACTCATACTGCCATAGGAGCGGAGCGCGGTTTTGCCATTGGCCAGATTCTGCTCGCCGGCCTTGCTGTTTTCCGGGAAATAAACGAAGCCACCTTTGTTGGCCGGATCATCGCTGGCCCATTTCTGATCATTGGACCCGGGCAGGTTCTGGCAGCGGCTGATGAACTGTTGCGCAGCCTTCCAGTTCAGATCCTTGGCATCGGGATCGTTGGCAACGTCGCTTTTGAGAAAGCGGGTATAATACAGCGCTTCAAGGGCAAAACTGGTGTTGGCAAGGTCTGAGTGCTTATAGCTGCCGCCGTAGCCGATACCGCCATCCAACGGGTCGTCCCCCATCCCCTTTTCACCGAAATCATCCTGCAGTCCGACAAGGAACTTGCGGGCCTTTTTCAAAGTCGGTTCATAGGCAGGGTTGTTGGCAACCAGCAAGGCCATCATGGAGATGGATGTGTTGTAGTTGGCCAGATCCTTGCCATAGATACCGCCGTCCGGCTTGGCGTTTTTCAACAGATAGTCGTAGCCGCTCCTGATGTTCTGCTCGTACTTGCGCTTATAGAAGCCCGAAGGGTCGCCCTGGAAGGCCGTCAGGGCAAGGGCAGAGAGTGCCGGATACTCTGCCTGGGCCCAGTAACCGGCTGGATTCTGTTTGCCGGCAAGCCAGGTAAGCCCCTTGCCGATGGAGTTCTCCAACTCCAGCCTGAGGGAAACATCCGGTTTTGATTTGGCTACTATTTTGTCCGCGGCAATGGCCGAAACCGGAAGAACGAGCAACAGCACAGCAACCGTCAACAAAGTTAACCTCTTCATTGCAGCCTCCTTCTGGAAATCATTTCAACGACTTGATGGTAATGGTGACCGGTGTTCCAACCGGAGGCACGCTCTTTTCATTTACAAACCAAATCTCGTCACTTTCACCGCCTGGCGAAGCATTGTCAATCATGGCAGCGGGGTCGTGGTACACCGCGATGATCGAACCTTCCGCCTGGGCAGCGAAACGGCCGTTTGAAACCAGGGAACCTGTGAAGACCCAGCTCATATTCCGGAGGTCATGGTTGGTGCCGTCAACGGTTTTGACCATCCACTGCTCGGGCCTGCTCGGGGCGCCAGTCTGCAGATTGAGGATAAGCGCAACCGGGTCACCCTTCGGGGTTTCCGGCGCGCCTTGGTAAGCCAGCGGCACCGAAGTCCCTTCGATTCCGAGGAGCAGACAGGCAACCTGCAGGTTGTAAGGCTCAACCCTCGTTCGCAGCAGGCTCTCGTGGGTCTTGCCGCCGCTCCGCACCAGGACGTACTCCAGCAATCCCTTATCCATATTGACTTCAGCCGGGAAGGAGACGGTCCGCTCCTTCTTGTTGATCAGAATCTCGCCTACCCGGTAGAGGCCGGGGCTCACCTGCTCCACAGGAGAGACACGGAAGGTGTGGCGGTCCGGCAACTCGCCGGGAATCTGCGGTGTTGGCATCATGCCTGGCGGTGGCGGCGCAGCAACCGCGGGTGGGGATTCAGAGTGTGACGGGGTCGCCAAGCCGATGATCGCGGCCAGCAGCAGGAGAGCAATGGGTTTTGTCATGGCAGGTCCTCCGGTACGGATATAAAAACGTATCATTGTTGCACAATGAAGGCAATTGTCAAAAGGGCTCCAAAAAGACGGAGCGCATCTCACCCGCCTTTTTGGAGCCCGATCCATCGGTTTCGCGTTACAAAACGAACAAGTTTGAAGATCAGTTTACACGTCGTTTCCTCGCATATAGGCCAAGGCCAGCCAGGGCAGAACCGAGCAGGACTAGGGTCGAGGGTTCGGGGACAGGGGTGGTTTCATTGCCCATTGGGGTCAACGCTGTAGAAAAATAGAGAGATTCATTTGATAAAGGGTCAGCATCAGCAAGATAAAATCCGGACGTTGGCACTATTGAAGAAAGGAAGAAATCCAGTTTAACCGCTTCTCCGTCTGCCAGGGTAAAGTTCCAGATGAGAGCCATCGAGACGTCGTTCGGAGCTGACGCAACATCGTTGGAATTAGTGAGGGCGTTGTTAAAGAAATTGCCATAAATGGTTCCGTACCATGGGTCGTCAATCTGCCAAGAGAGACGGGAGTCAGGTGCAGTTGATCCTACAAGTCCCTGTTCGTTGAAAAATGTATTATCGGTTTCCGATATTTCGGTATCGACAAATATTCCATAGGCATATGTGCCTGGCGTATTGAAAGTGGCAGTCCATGACTGAGGCGTCGTGAAATCATAATTTGTCGGTGGAGTGGCAAGAGGATCAGCGAACCAGGACGCCGCTCCGTTATCATAGACAATTCCCTCATATATCGAAAAGGTTACGGCTGAGGCAAGTGTGCTTGTGCAGAGGATCAGAGCGGTTGTGAGAATGAATCGAAGTGTCTTCATGGGTCACCTTCCTGTTTCGCGGACCCTGTCAAGCAGGTGTCCGAGTTAATAAAAATTACCTGCTTAGCGGCGTTGCTGAAACCTCATTGGAATAAAGCGATTCCGTCCCGGCCTGATCGACCGACGTCACTCGCCAGAAATACTTTGTACCGAGCGTCAAGTTGAAGTCAGCATAGGTGCAGTATGACGATGTATATCCCGACTGAACGAGAGCATACGGTCCGCCACTGGTTGTCCCTCGATAGATGTTGTAGGTAACGTTTCCTGGCACACAGGTCCAGACGAGGTCCGCCTTGTTGAGCTTGGTCCGTACGCTCAGGTTGAAAATGGTTTGTACCGGTTCGATTATTACCGGGGAAACCGTCACGTTGGCGGTATCGGAGCCGCTGCCGCCATCACCGTCGTTCACCGTCACCGTCACCTGGAAGCTGCCCGGTATGTCATAGACATGGCCGAGACTGAAAGTCTTATCCGGGTTAAGCGCCAACGGTTGCAGGCCCGATCCGTCTCCGTAATCGACAGTTGCACTCCAGGTATCCGCCCCGGGATCGCTGAAGAAACCGTCTGAACTGAACGTACCGCCAGCATTGATGGCAGCGTCCGGCCCGGCATTGACCGTTGGCGCCACATTCCCCACTGTCACTATAGCGGTGTCAACCCCTGTACCGTTTTCATCGTCAGTCACGAAAACGGTCACCGTGTAGACCCCGTTCTGGCCATACACATGCTGCAGATCAAAAGTCTTATCGGCCTTGAGCGTCAGCGGCTGGGGACCGCTTCCGTCACCGTAATCCACCGTAGCGGTCCAACTGGTCGAACTGCTGTCGGTAAACAAGCCGCCGCTGTTGAACGCGCCTCCTTCAAGCAGCGAGGCATCGGGTCCGGCATTAACGACCGGGGCAGCGTTGTTGACCAGCACAGCCACGGTATCCGTTCCTTGGCCGCCGTCCCCGTCGCTCACCGTCACCGTTACGGTGAAGGCGCCGTTGGCTGCATAGGTATGGGCAAAGGCAAAGGTCTTATCGGGATTGAGCAGGAGCGGCTGCGGCCCGGTGCCGTCGCCGTAGTCCACGGTGGCGGTCCAGGTGTCGGCGCCAGGATCGGTGAACGAGCCGCTACCGGCAAAGGAACGGGTATTGTTGAGTGTCACGTCAGGACCGGCATTGACCAGCGGTGCAACGTTCGTTGCCGTCACCTGAACGGTTGCCGAACCAGTGGCGCCATCCTTGTCGATAACTACAATGGTCACCGGATAGACGCCATTCTGCGGATAAAGATGATTCAGGCTGAAGTTCTTGCCGGAAAGCGTCAGCGGCTGGACGCCGGTACCATCGCCGTAATCGACGGTGGCGGCCCAGGTATCCGCACCCGGATCACTGAAGGAGCCTGAGGCAAGATAGGTACTTCCTTCGGTAATGATTGCTGGAGCCGGCGGACTGACCAAAGGCGCCACGTTCAGCACTTCCACCGTGGCTGTGGCAACCGATTCGAGGCCGCCGTCGGACACTTTGAGGCGAACCGTGAAGGTGCCGTTGTCGGGACGGCTGAAGGCTGGTTTCATCCCTGTGGTTTCAAAGGTGCCGTCGTTATCCAGATCCCAGGCATAGCTAAGTGCGTTGCCGTCCGGATCGGATGACGCACTCCCATCGAGTTCGATCGTCCCCCCTTCACTGACGGTGTAAGGACCGCCGGCATTGGCCACGGGCTGGTTGTTCTGCTTGATAATTACCGTCGTCCATTTGGTATCGGAGAGCTTCTCGTTGTTGGGGCTCAAAACGCCATTGTCAGACACCTTGAGGCCGATGTTGTACGTACCTGGGGCATCCCAGGTAAAGGTCGGCGTGGCCCCGGTGGCGTCGGAGAAGTTGTACGGATAGACGCCGTCCAGCTCCCATTCATAAGCGGTTATGAAGTCGGTCGGGTCGATGTCGTATGATTTGCTGCCGTCAAGCTGCAACGGTATGCCGACAAAACCGACATAGGGCCCTCCCGGATTGGCCACCGGCGGATGCGGCGGCACAGCAACCACGACCGTGATCGAGTTGGTGTCGTACTTGGGCGGATCGTTGTTGTCGGTTACCCGGAGGGTAACCTTGTAGGTCCCCAACTCGGTATAGGTGTGGGTTGCGGTTGGCTGATCGCTGCTGTACTCGTAGATTCCGTCGCCGTTGATGTCCCATTCGTACTTGACAATCTTCCGGAACGGATCGAGGTGGTAAGACTTGGAGCCGTCGAGCGTCAGCGGCCAGTCGATCCCCCAGACCTTGTTTTCACCGGCAACCGCCACCGGCGGCAGCACGAACAGGGTTTTGGTCAGGATGATGACCCCCCAGGCAGTGCGGAATGCGCCTTCCACCCAGTGGGTACCGGTATCGGTTCTCCCTCCGGTGAACATGCCGTTGGCGTCCTGCTGGTTGACGATGGTGCGGGCCAACCCGCGGGTCGGGTCATTGTACCAGTCGATAGCGTTGGTTGTCCCTTCGCCGAGGATCGTTATCTCCTTCGGCTTGGCGGTGCGCATGGCCTTGGCAAGGGCATAAAGCGCATAGTAATTGCCCGAGCCGTTGTACCATCTGTCCCAGTACGAGGCGAGGAAGTTTTCCACCTGTTTCCAGCGCATGTCGGTTGTCGGGATCTTGTCGAACGCCACCTGGGCCAAACCCGACGGCGTGGTGGCAACATCGTTGCCTGCGCTGGTATAGCCATAGCCATTGCCGTCGCTGCTTCTGCTGTAGGCAAGCCAGATTATGTTACGGTCACGGACCCACTGGGGAACCTTGATCCATGCCTGCTCCTCTGCAGCCTCGAAACCGAGCGCCGCCCACTGGCTGGCGGAATTGTCCGCCTGCCCCTGCCAGCTGTAACGCCAGCCGCCGGCACCATAGCCCGACACGTCGTCTCCCTGGCCCCAGTAGTACATCTCGGCCATATCCTCGACGATCTCGCGGTAGCTCCTGCCGATAATGCCGGAACCACCAGTCGATGCCTTCAGGTTTGGTGTGCCGGAAGCCACCAGGGCCATCATAACCTGGCCGCCTTCGTAAATGGAGCTGCCGGAATTGACCTGGATGCCGTAGCCATTGCCATTAACATCGGGATCGCCGTATGCCTGATCGCCTATGGCAACCGTGTTGAGTGTGGTCAGAACATACTTCATCCCCTGCCAGACATCCTCCACATAGGGATCATTGCTGAAATCACCCACTTCAAGATGTCCGTTGATCTCCATGGAATGGATGGCAGAAGCGGTTGGCGAAGAATAGTATCCGTTGGTATAGCCGCTGCTCTGCCAGCTGCCGTTGGTACGGTTTTGCGTTGTATGCACATACCAGAGGGCATCGTCGATCGCCTTGTTGACCTCGACGCTGAGAGTTTTGGTGCGGATGATGATCGGGTAGAGATCAGAAGAGCTCTTGCCGTCGGCATCGGTTACGGTTATACGAGCCGTGATAGGTGTTCCGTCAGTTGCGTTGTAGGTATGCTTTACAGAGAGATTGTAGCTGTCGGTCACCGTTGCCGGAGTGGAAGAGGTGCCGTCACCGAAGTCCCAGACATAGGTGATCGGCGCCTTGCCTGACTTCACCACCGCCTTGAGGATCACCTCTTCGCCGCTCCAAGTGTCATGGGGCACTTCAATGCCACCGGAGAACTGCCAGGGAGCGGTGATAACCAGCGGATCGCTGCTTACGGTCAAGGTGGATGATGCCGTACTGCTCTGTCCCGCACCGTCGGTAACGGTCAGTTGCACGGGGTAGGTGCCGGCAGCAATCGGTATGATGATCGGCTTTTCACCCGACAGCGTCTGGATGCCGGCAGAGAGAACGATGTTGTCGATGACAAAGGTACCGCTGTAATAGGAAGCCCCTACCTTGAACGACATGGACGAGGGGACAAAAGAAGAGTCGTACAGCAGAGTCCAGACCGTTGAGGACGCAGGCTTGTAGTAATAGCGCGCCCCATTGACCCCACCAGTTACTGAGGTCTTCAGCTCGATCCTTGCATCGTAGGCGGTGTTGGAGGCATAGGAACCGAACTGGCCGCGGCTGGAGCCGTTTTCGTAGACATACAGCCCGCCGTTGTTAAAATAGAGGGCATACGGCATCTGTTCATAGCTGAAGTTGGTGGTGGTATTCTTGAAACCGAACATCAGGTAGCCGCCAGCGGTTTGCGTGATCTGGCCCGCCAGGACGGCTGTCCCGTCAAGGGTGAAATCGGTATTGCTGAACAGGTAGCGAGACCCCCAGCCGCTGCTTCCGGTCAGGGTGACAGCATTGTTCTGGGTTACCCCGGAGGTGGGGAAGAGCCATTTCGCCGTATCGATGACCGTGCCGGTAAAGGCGTCCTCGATCAGGACGCTGGAAGAGCCGACAGTCCACTGGAAGGAAGCGATGCCGTAATCGTCCGTCGATGCCGAACCGTTGAGGCGGAACGGCGCACCCACATTGGCAGTGTACGGACCACCGGCATTGGCAACCGGCGAATTTCCAACCGCCACCGTTACCGTCGCGGTTGCGGTTGCGGTCTGCAGTGCTGCATCCTGCACCGTCAGGGTGATGGGATAGCTGCCCGTCGAAGAATAGGTATGGATCGGTTGCGCCCCTTTGCCGGTGGTGCCGTCACCGAAGTTCCACGCGTAGGAGAAGATGCCGGTATTGTCGGTGGACGCCGTGCCGTCGAAGACAACCGGCGTGTTCGGCTCGGTGACATAGGGTCCGCCGGCATTGGCAGTCGGTGCGCCGGTCGTCACCACCGATGCCGTCGTTGTGGCGGTATGGGTCTGGTTGGCATGGTCAGTAACCTTGAGGGCTACCGTATAGGTGCCGGGAACGGCATATGTATGGGTAGCGGTCCTGGTCGTCACCACTGGCGTGCCGTCGCCGAAATTCCACTCGTATTTCCAGATCCCCACATCATCCGTCGAAGCAGAAGCATCCACATTGATCGTCCAGTGCTTATTGACGACCTGGTCTTCGTTCACATTGTATGGTCCGCCGGGATTTGCCACCGGCAACGCATTGCCACTGGTGGTAACAATGCTTTTCGCCGCACTGGTCTGGCCGGCCCTGTCGGTAACGGTCAGGGTGACGTTGAAGGTGCCGGCTCCGGTATAAGTATGGGTTGGTTTTTGAACCGTACCAAGGGCGCTGCCGTCACCGAAGTCCCACGAGTAGGATTGGATGCCGCTATCGTCGACGGAGGCGGAACCATCCAGGGTGACCGTCCAGGTATTCTGACTGGCAATCGTTTCATCGAGCAGGTACGGTCCGCCGGCATCCGCCACCGGCGGGGTCCCCTTGCTGGCGGTTACCGAAGCGGTGGCCATGGCGGTCTGCCCGGCCTTGTCGGTGACCTTGAGGGTTGCCGTATAGCTTCCCTCGGCATAGAGATGGGTCGGGTTCGCTCCGGTTCCCAGCGAAGAGACCACTAAATTGTCGAACCTGGCATCCGAATAGTATGTGGAGAAACCGACCTTACCGTTCGGCAGGTTTGTATCGTTTACAACCAGCATGAGCGAACCGTTCAGGTAGCACCTGAAGGAGCTGCCGTATGCCTCAACCTTGAGGTGATACCATGTATTCAACTGCGGGACGAACCCGAGCCCCACCGAGGCAAGGTTTGACGATCCACCGTTGAGCACACGGTAGAAAAGCATGTCGTTGTAGCCCCGTCCCCGGAAGATCAGTTCGTAGTGGTTGTTCTGGTCGAGCCCTCGGAACAGTAACTGCGCCTCCTGACCGGAACCGGCCAGGAGCATGATGTCCGCCTCGACAGTGTAGTCACCCGACTTGAGGTTGCCAACAAACGTATCCGACCTGTCGATACTGGCATTGGTCTGGCGGTAGCTGCCGCCATCCACGGCCCACGTCCCCTGGAGCTGGCTCCAGCCAAGGGCGTTGCCGTCATCGAAGTTGTCGGTGAAGCCATCGCCGAAATCCCACTCATAGCTCACGATGCCGCCATCATCGGTGGAAGCGGAGCCGTTGAGGGAAACCGAATAACGGCCGCTGTTCGCCTGGGCCTCACCGACCGAGTAGGGTCCGCCAGCATTTGCCACCGGCGGCGCGCCGAGCGCTTTCACGACCGCGACATCCGTGCCGGCGCGGCCGGTGCCGTCAGTCACCACCAGACTGGTCAGGTATCGCCCTTCGGCAACGAAGGGGTGGGAGACCGTCGCATCGGTAGCGGTCCCTCCGTCCCCGAATTTCCAGGCATAACTGGAAATGACACCGTCGGGATCATAGGAGAAGAGTCCATTGAGCGCTGCCGGCGAGCCGATAGCCACTGCCTGACTCTTCGGCGAAACAACCGCGAAGGGGGCGCCAGCCGCTTTCGTGGCAACTGGCGGCGCCGAGACCGCCAGCAGGCTAGACCGAGTGGATAAGGGGCTGATCGCGGCCCGGGTACCGAAGGTGCCGTCGCCCTTGCCGGGATAGAACCAGAGCTTGTTGTTGGAGCCGTAGTTCCCCATGACGATGTCCACGTAGCCGTCATTGTTCAGGTCGTAGGCATCTATCGAATTGTGGTAGTTGTCAGTATCCAGGGTCGGCACCAGAACACCAGCCGCGAAGCTGCCGTCGCCGTTACCTTTGAAGAAATAGGTGTCGCCGTTGGAGCTGCCGCCGACGATGATGTCCGTCTTGCCGTCGTTGTCGAAGTCCGCGGCAGCCAGGGCATAATTGTCGTTTGCCGAGGTTGTGGCGGTGCCGATCGAGGCTCCGGTGAAGCCCCCGGCACCGTTGCCGCGGTAAACCCAGACATTGTTGGTCCCGTAAAAGGAGGCCGCAAAATCGAGGTTGCCGTCACCGTCGAAATCCGCTACGTCAAGTCCTCGTCCGGTATTGGGGAGTGTGATGGTCGAGCGGGTAAAACCGCCTTTACCGTCATTGAGAAACAGGGCACTAACATTGGTATTGCCGTTGGCGATAAAATCAGTCAAACCATCATTATTGAAGTCTCCGGCCGCCATATCCATGATATAGCCGCCGGAATTCGGATGGATGCCGACAACACCGTTGTTGGTGAAATTGTCGTTGCCATCATTAGTGAAGAGATACATTTCCCCATTGCCGCGTCCGGCAATGAAATCCAGGAAACCATCCCCGTTGAAATCTTCGATGGTAATGCCCCGCGATGTCCCACTACCCAGATAATCCAGGGTCCGGTAATTGCTGAAAGTACCATCACCGGCACTCTTGGCATAATAGATCCAGGAAGCATCATCAATACCGAGAACAAAACTCTTCGACCAGTTGTCCATGGTTGCGGGATTACAATCGTCATCCTTGCCGTTGTGAATCACTTCACGGCGGCCTGGGTTGACCAGAGGGTCACTATCGTTACAGTCAAGGCTGCTCGGATAACCATCACCATCGGCATCGACTGTATCGAAGGTCAACGGGTTGCAGTCGTTGTCGATGCCGTCGTACATAATTTCTGTAGCACCCGGATTTACTGAAAAATTGGAATCGTTGCAATCGGCGCCATTCGTCACATACCCAGCCGGCGCAGAACAAGCCTGGAGCGGGGCAAGGAGATTGCCATAGCCGTCATTGTCCGCGTCCAAATAAAACGTGGTGCTCACTCCTTCATCGATCTGCCCGTTGCAGTTGTCGTCCTTGCCGTTGCAGACCTCGGAAGCGCCTGGATGGATGTTCAGATCAGCATCATTGCAATCGGTATTGTCGGCAACATAACCCGCTGGAGCGGTGCAGTCCTGAACGCTCAGCAGAGGATTGCCATAACTGTCGCCATCGGCATCACGATAGAAAGTGGACGGAGGAAGTCCGTTGCAGACAAAATCAGCGGTTGCCGGGTTACAATCATCGTCCTTGCCGTTGTTAAGGATTTCAATCGCACCCGGGTGGACCGTGGCGTCGTTATCATTACAATCTACGGATGAGTCGTAGTTGTCGCCATCCACATCAGAGTAAATCCTGACTATCCGACCTTCAACCGTGTCCTGGCTTGCTGTATTGTTATCCCGCACCGTCACCAGCACCAGCCTCGTCCCGCTGTCCGTCGAACCGGGAGTCAGGGTGTAGCTGGTGCCAGTTCCCACAGGCGAGCCATCCAGGGTCCACTCATAGGTCAGGGGGTCATTGTCGGGATCGGTGGCCGCAACGGTGAATGTCAGCGGTTGGTGGACGCTTGCACTCAGACTCGTTGCCGATGGTGTGAAGGCAGTTATGACCGGCGGGGTATTTCCTGCCGAGATGATCGCCTGTGCATAGCCGATGGAGCTCCGGCCGGTTGAATCGGTGACCTGCAAGCCGATCAGGGTTTTGATCGGGGTTGTCCAAGTATGGAGGACAGTGGCGCCGGCTGCGTCGTCGAACAGCCCGTCGCCATCCAGGTCCCAAGCGTAGGTTAGGGTGTCACCCACATCTGGATCGGACGAACCGCTGCCATTGAGCAAGATCTGGCTGCCGGTCGTGCCGGTATAGGGGCCACCCGCGTTCACGAGCGGATGATGCGGAGTGAATTCAGTCACCAGATTGGTCATGGTGGCAAGGGCATTGGCATTGAACGTCTGGATACCGGGGAGGGCCGTGTCGACCTGGGCCGACAGTGCATCGATGGATTCAGACATGGTAAAATCGGCGACTGGGACATTGAGCGCCTTGATCAGCTGGGTAAGAAGCGTGATGCGCTCGTCGCTGAAACCGACGTTTTTCAGGGAAACAACTTCTTCCATGGTAAGGCCGGAAGCGGTTACCCGGTCTTTGAGCGCCTGCAGATCGCTGGCCTTATATACTTTATCAGCGACACCATAGGCGACCAGCACGCTCTTCAGATACTGGATATCATTTTTGAAAGCATCCATATTTGCGGCCAGCCATTGTCCGTACTGCCTCGCCTGCTCGATCTGGCGATAGGCGTATTCGTAATTGGAAACGGCAACTGCGCCTTGATATTTTTCATAGGACTGACGGAGGGCCTTGACCAGCGCAGCCTGCTCGACGGAGCGATTGGCGACCCGGATGAGCGCCGCCTCACGTGGATCGCTTCCTTTGGCCAGGAAAGGATATGATCCGGCAACGGAGCTGGCTGCCAGCTCCGCATTCAGGGCAGAAAAATTCACGGTCGCGAATTCAGTGTAATTGGCATCGGGCGGATCTTCGTAGAGGTCGTACCAGTGTTTGGCCAAGTTACCATATATACCGGTGGCCTTCTGCGGTGTGCTATTGGGATTGAAACCGCCGATCAGCTCCGTGGCCTTGCTGATAACCGCGCCGTTGTAATCGGTGGGAATACCAGTGATGTTGCCCAGTATGCCGAACGCAGCGCCGATATAATCACCCGACATCAGGCTGAGCCCGATTCCGAGTGCATCAAGGGCGTTGCAGCCGGCATTCCACTGGGCTATGGCATTGGAAGCACCTTGAGACATCCCTTTGGCCGCATTCTTGATGGCCGAGACGTCTACCGGAGGATGGCCCAGGTCAATGATCCTGAAGGCAATACCGGTACCGATGTCGTTCACCTCGTCGTTGCCATCAAACTTTGCGCTCAGGTTGTTGTCGAGGATGATATCGTAGTCGCCGACCATGGCCTTTGCCGGAGTGACAATCATAATGTCGCTCAGCAGCCCAAATCCCCCGCCTAATTGTTCAGCCCATACACGGTTTTCAGAGCCCATGACATCGGCAAGAGCCTCTCCGCCGGCCCAGGTCCGGTTCGTCATCACATAGATGTCGGCACAGGGGAAGAAACCGCAGTCGGGTGCCACGGCTCCACCACCGATGCCGGTGCCGGCAACGCAGATGAATTCGCTTTTATCGAACACCGTTTTTACATTGAACGGATCATCACCACAGGCATGTGTCCAGACATCGGCGAACACAGGGAGAGAGAATGAAAGGCAGACAAACAGCAACACTGTCGAGCTTAATGCAACTAGACATCTAGATCGGCTAAATGGCCTCATGGCTATACCTCCATGAATTCACAAAAATGAAAGCAGCAGCAATACACCAAGTTACATGCGGTTAATTAGATTCAACAAACCACAGCAATTTATGTACCATACCAATAACATTAGTATTTTCAGCATACTGCATTTGAAGCGAATGCCATATTTTAGAAAGAGTAAACATTTTCGACAAACACCGTTTCCGAGTCCATTAACCAACTAAATTCAGTTTCCTGGTTCATGGCTATGATCAAGTAATATCAATAAGTTATTGACAACTTTATCTCGGCAATTTTTGGGGAGGGGAATTCAAGACATTCCGGAGAGGATTTGTTTGAGTCTTTCGAGGTCAGCCGCCATGGAAATACTATCGGGCATATCACGGCCATAACGGACTTTGTCACATGCTGCGGCTAGTGCATATATTTCCGCGTTATTATTATGATTTTCGTTAATTTGAGGTAAAACGGATCTATTTATAAACAAACGTGATTTGACCGGCAACAAAGTGTTAGGTTTTTCGACACTATTCTGTATGATCTCAAAGACGATATTGTAGAAAAGCTCGACGTCCCCTTTGACAGAAGCTGCTTCCGCAGCTTGCAACATTCTCCGGAGATCGCTGGAAAGCTCGATTGTCGTTTTAACGGCAGTTGACTGGCGATGGCGCCCAATCAACACCGCCAATACCGGCACCAGTAACAATCCGGCCATGAGTGCAATAAAATAACTTTGCAAAGGCTCCTGCTCCCGCTTGGCTGGGACAGTGGCGGCTACTGCGGTGTTTTGGGCTGCATGGATATTGGACCGCTCAACAACCTGACTGGGAACATTCACCCGCAACACATGGTATGCTTCTGCATCAGGATCGAAATAACTCCAGACAACGGGCGGGAACCGGACGACTTTCGATGGTATGATTACCTGTTCGCAGGTAAGCTGTGCAGTGCTCCGCATGGCCCGCACGGGGAAACTCTGCATATTGGAGCCGGCAAGTACGGGGCAAGCGGCATCGGTCATCGAACCTGCGCCTCGGATCGATGTGGTGACAATAACCGGTTCTCCAACAGTGGCCCTGGCTGGGATTGTCGTAACCGAGAGCGAAAACCGGCCCACCGCCCCGCTGAAGGAAGCTGGCCGGCCGGTTACTGGTAGTGACGCCACGATCAGGGTGACAGGGGCTGAAGCCAGCGAGACCTTGCGCGGTTCCAACCCGCCGAAGAAAGCGGCACCTCCCTGTGCCGTTTCCATGACCTCGCACTCGATGTGGGCAGGGCCGACCGTGAAGGTCCCGGCTTTACCGGGGGTCACCTTGCCGGTGAACCTGTAAAGGGAAGTACCGTCATCACTCTTTCCTTGTTGTTCCACGGTTCCCAGCGAAACAGGCGACAGGCCGTGCATGGCAATACGCGGGTACCCCACGTTGCGCACCTTGAGGCCGGTGTTCCGCAACGTGACTGTTACCGGTATGGACTCGCCCTGGTAGACCCGCTCCGCGGCAAGGTTCAGGTTCAGCGTCAAACCCTCCGGAGCTTCGTCGGCAAAGGCAGGCAAAGCAACAGCCATGTATAGGAAAAAATGGATCGGCAGATACCTGCTGCCTGACAGGCAAGAGGCTATGTAAGTCACCGTTTCTGTCATCTCACCAGTCCTTTTCAGGGGGGGACGGATTTTTGCCGATTCCCGGGAAGGTTGTTGCGGAGCGAAGCGCTTCCCTTCCCCTTGCCTCGTCCAGCATGCGCAGCGCCTGGTTCCTGTCCAGCGGCGCACGGCGTTTTTTGCCTCCTTCCCGGTCCATGTCGGTCGCCTTTCCCGGTTTTGCAACATCCTTGCCGGGCTCCTTCGGGTCCTTGCGCTTTTCTCCATCGGTGTCTGTTGGATTCCGCTGCGCTCGCGCACCCTGATTTTGGGCTATATTCTTTGTCCCTTTCTGCTTCAGTGACATGGCAAGACGTGCCCTGGCAACCTGCAAATTGCGCAGTGCCGCATCATCGGATCTATCAAGCTCCAGGGATGCCTGCAGTTCCCTCACCGCATTTTTCAACTGACGTTCAGCCACAGCGTCCCCCCCCCTTGTTCCCAGTGCGGCGGCAAGTCGAATGCTGGTTGTGCCCAGATTGTAAAGCGCCTTGCCCCGCAGGCGGCTGTCGCCCGTAGCGGAGCCGGCTTGAAAAAAAGCCGCAGCCGCAGAGTAATTGCCCATACGGTATGCTGCCACGCCGCTGTTGAACAGCGCCGTTTCCTTACGCCCCGGCAACCTTCCCAAGGAAGACCAGTCAACAAGTGCCGCTGTCAGGTTGCCGGTGGTGAACATCCGGTCGGCCCGGCGTGCCAGCCAATTGGGGTAATCGTACAAGATCGCAGCGGCCAGAACACCACATACCAGCACTGCAAGCAGAAAACGGTTCATGACTCAAACCTTCCGCCCGGCAGGAGCAGGCCCAGGCACCAGATGGCCAAGGCGGCGGCAAGAGGGACATAATAACGCTCCGCAGACCGGTGCCGCACCTCCTTGTGAACACTTGCGTGCAACACGGCACGACTTGCGGATATACGCCCTTCCAGATCGGGGCGGTCCGCGGAAATCACAGTTGCCGATGGGTCGATCAGCTTGAGGGATGAAATGTCAGCCCTGCTCATTACGACTGCTCCCTGCCGGTCCTTGACGTAACTGCCGTCAGGCAGCACCATCAGCCCCCCCGCAGGTGTGCCGGTCAGCACGGCCATAACGGCAACCCCCTCCTGTCGGAGCCCGGCAATTGCCCGGTCCATATCACCGCCGTGGTCTTCTCCGTCACTCAACAGCACCAGAAGCCTGCCGCCCGCCGCAGTCCCACGGAAAGCCCTGCCGGCCTCTTCGAGGGCAGAAGCCAGGGAACTGCCTCCTTTGGGCAGGGTGCCAGTCCCCAGGTCGCCGAGCACCTTGTTTACCATGTCGTGGTCCGAAGTGGGCGGACAGAGCGTGAAAGCGGTCCCGGCAAACCCGATAATGCCCACCCTGTCGGCGGCCAGGGAATCCAGGGCCATGCCAACAGCCCTTTTGGCAATAGCCAGCCGCGATGGAGAAAGGTCGTCCGCAAGCATGCTGCGCGAAAGATCGATGGCAAAGATTACGTCGAACCCCGCGCTTGTGCGTTCCTGCTCAAGCAACCCCCATTGCGGACGCATGAGCGCTGCTATTAAGAGCAGTAAAATCGCAGCCGACAGCGACAATCTGCTGACGATACCGGGCCTCAAACCGGTCAATCTTGGCAGGAGGTGCGGCGCGGCAAAATGCCGCATGTCCTCATCCCTTTTGCGCTCACCCCGCAACCTGAGAAGCAGGATCACTATCACCGGAAGCGCGAGCAGCCCGTATGCCGGAGCGGCAAAATCCATTTCAGGGCAACCTCCCAAGCCTGACGGCAAGCAGCATCTGTTCCATCATCGCAAGAAAGAACGCGGTCAAGAGAAGACCGGGAAACAATTCCCGGACACTCCGTCTGTTCGTCTCTTCTATCTTGACCTTTTCCAGGCGGTCGACCTCTTGAAACACCGTCCTCAACGACGTCTTGTTATCTGCCCTGAAATACTTCCCGCCGGTGGCGGCAGCAATCTCCTTGAGCACCGGTTCATCCAGATCGGCGCTCACCCGCCGCCAAACCAGGCCGCCCAACGGGTCTTCAACCGGAAAGAGCGCGCCTTCATTCCCGCCTATGCCTATCGTGTAAACCTTGATGCCAAGCGCGGCGGCAATGGCGGCCGCGGCCGGCGGCTTCACAATGCCCGCGTTGGCTCTGCCGTCGGTAACGAGGATCACGGTGCGGCTTGCGGCCGGAGACGAACGGAGACGGTTGATTGCCGCCAGCAATCCGTCACCGAGGGCGGTCCCGTCTTCGACGGTGCCGACTTCAAGGCGCTCTATTGCGGAAGCAAGCCAGGCATGGTCTAGGCTCAGCGGAGCAACCGGATAGGCCCGGGCGGCAAAGGCTACAACGGCCAGCCGGTCGCCCCCTCTTTTTGCTATGAAATCACTTACCACTTGTTTGGCAACAGACAACCGGTTTCCAGTGCCGTCGCCAGCGCCACGGTCAACGGCCAGCATGCTGGATGACAGGTCCATGGCAATGGCCATATCAATCCCTTTGGAGACAACGGTTGTGTTGGTGTTTATCAACTGCGGGCGTGCAAGGGCGACAACGGCAACCATAATTGCCGACACTTTGAGCCACGGTATGAGTCGGGCAAGCCTCGTTCGTGCGGAACCCGGGATTGCTCGCAGGCCCCCTGCGCCGGGAAACCTGATGGCCCGGGAGCGTCTCCCTCTCCCCGCAACCACATAGATGAGCGGGATTAACAGCAGCCAGAGCAATTGGGGATATTGAAATGTCACTGATCAATCTCCGACAGCTTACAGACGACTTTCAAGGCATCGTCAATTGCCTTGGCCGCAACACCCTGCCCCGGACTGCGGCCGCCAAAGCGGACCCTGTCGCAAAGCTCAAACAATTCTTCCGTGCAATCAAGAAAATCCTCAGGAAGAGCACATCTTGCCGCTGCGAACAACTCCAAGTGTGTCAGCGAATAACTGTTGGCCGCCGGGGAAATGGAGCGAAGCAGCAAGGAGAGACGGTCGAACAGCTCTTGGTCGGGCAGTTCTCCTTTTAGATAGGCTTCACGGAGTAAGAGCAGCTCATCACGACAAGAGGCGGGGCCTGACTCGGGCTCGGGCAATGTCTTCCTCCGCTTGCCTGCAACTACACTTGAGACCGTCACTCCCGCTGCCAGTAATGCGATGGTGGCGGAGACGGCATATGGAGGGAAACCGGATGGGCGAACAGGCCCCCTTATATCGTAGAGCTCGTCTGCAGCCCCAGCTGAAGCTGCCACTGGTGATATTGCGGCGACGAGAAGGATGAGCAGCACCCCGATCGCCTGCAACAGGCTTGTCATGGCCGCCTCCCCCGGCATCTGTCCCGGAAATACCCGATCAGCGCGTGCAGGGGTGAAACCTGGGTACCCAGCTCAAAATATCCGGCACCTGACCGTGAAATGTTGCGTTTCCGTTCAAGCCGTTTTTTTTCGGACAGTTCCCGGAATTTTGCACGCGTTGTCAAGTCGCTGGCGTCGAGACACACCCTGGAGCCTGTTTCCGGATCGGCCAGCACCACCAGCCCTGAATCCGGCAGCTCACGTTCCGCCGGATCGCTTACAACGGCTGCGACAACATCATGTCGGGCCGCCAGGAGTGCAAGAGAATCATACGAAAACGGCTCGTTGAAGTCTGAAAATATGCAGACAACCGCACTACTTTTGAGCAGACGACCCAAATAGTCGAGCGCCTGCCCCAACCCGTCCCCAGCAGGCACGCCCAGCCCCCCTGCCAGGGCTTCCCTCACGAGGCGCAGGGAGTGACGCTTTCCCTTTCCCGGACGGAGATAATGGAGGCTGCCGTCACCCATGGACAATAGCCCGACTTTATCGTGGGAGCGGGCTGCCGCAAAAGCCAGGAGGGCACAGGCCTCCGCAGCGGCTTCCTGTTTGGTTGACCGGATTGTGCCAAAATCCATCGATGGTGAACGATCCAGCAGCATGACAAGCGTCAGTTCCCGCTCTTCAACAAAACGCTTGATATAGGGGCGACCCTGGCGGGCGGTGACGTTCCAGTCTATGGAGCGGATATCATCGCCAGGCAGATATTCCCGCACTTCGTCGAATTCAATGCCTCGCCCACGAAAGGCGCTACGGTATTCTCCGGCAAATACTGCGGTGGCAAGGCGGGAGGCCTTGATCTGAAGGCGGCGTACTGCCCGGTTGCCGTTGACAAGTGGGGGTTCTGGTGCGGGCATGGCTAAGGCACCCTGACGTTTGCCAGGATCTCGGCGATCAGGTGATCTGTCGTGACACCATCCACATCGGCTTCGTAGGTGGTTATGATTCGGTGACGCAGAATATCGCCGGCAATATCCTTGATGTCCTGGGGAACGACGTAGGTCCGATTGCGGATAAAGGCATGGGCGCGGGATGCAATGGCCAGATAGATGCTCGCTCGCGGCGAGGCGCCGAATTCAATATAATGGGCAATCTGCTCAAGCCCACAGCGGGAAGGGGTGCGGGTGGCAAAGACGATGTCCAGGATGTACTGCTCGATCTTCTCGTCCAGGTAGATTGCATCTACGACCGACCGCATCCGCAGGATGTCAGAAGGATGGATCAGCGGTGCGATTTCGGCGCCAGGAGAAGAGTGTGCAGAGCGGCGAATGATTTCCCGCTCTTCGTCCCAAGACGGATAGGTGATGGAGGTTTTCATCATGAAACGATCCAGCTGGGCCTCGGGCAGGGGATATGTCCCTTCCTGCTCAATGGGATTTTGCGTGGCCATGACCATGAACAGGCCATCGAGCTCATGGGTTGACTCGCCTATGGTCACCTGGCGTTCCTCCATCGCTTCGAGCAGGGCGCTGTGGACCTTTGCCGGCGACCGGTTGACCTCGTCCGCCAGGACTATGTTCGCAAAGATCGGTCCCTTTCTGGTAGTGAACACCCCCTCGCGCGGGTTGTAGATCAAAGTGCCGACAAGGTCGGCAGGGAGCAGGTCGGGAGTGAACTGGATTCGCTGGAAACTGGCATCGATCAATCCCGCCAGCGTCTTGACCGCTGTTGTCTTGGCAAGGCCAGGCACACCTTCGATCAGGATGTGCCCGTTGGCAAGCAGGGCGATCAGAATCCGCTCCACCAGATTACGCTGACCAACGATCACCTGCTCCACCGAAGAAAGGATTTTACTTATGAATTTCCCTTCTTCCCGAACTTTTGCTGTCAACGCGTCAGTGTCATAAATCAAGGTCAACTCCGTGGGCTGTTTTTAATTTATATATAACACTAATTCCGTATTTGAGTACAGAGTTCACAGTTCACCCCGACACTTTGATTTTCACATTGGTTGGCACCCCACCACCCCAAAGTGGCAGCTTGGTGGGCTGATTGTACAGATCAAAAATCCAGCGGGCTTTTCGGTTCCTTCACCGTCCTGACCGGCACGCAGTGGGTATAGATCATGGTTGTTTTCAGGCTGGCATGGCCAAGCAGGGTCTGAATCACGCGGATGTCGTAGCCTGCCTGCAGAAGGTGGGTGGCGAAGGAATGGCGGAAGGTATGGGCTGTTACCTTTTTAGGGATCTTCGCCCGACGGACCGCATAGTAAAGCGCTTCCTGAAATTCGGATTCGTGTATGTGATAGCGCCGCAGTTCCCCTGTTTCCACCACGGTCGTCAGTGGTTTCTGCGGAAAGAACCATTGATACATAAATTCCTTTGGCGCTTTGGGATATTTCTTTTCCAAATCGTCATCCAGAAACACCCCGTCATACCCCGCAGCCAGATCTTTCTCGTGTAGCTCCCCAACCACAACCAGCTGATCTCTCAATTCCGCAGTAATTGATTCCGGGATCGGCACCGTCCGGTCTTTCTTTCCCTTGCCATGCACCAAAAGCTTGCCGGCATCAAAATTGAAATCAGCCACTCGTATTTGCAGACATTCAAACAGACGTAATCCACAGCCAAACAGGACTTTGACAACAAGATTGAACGGATAGGAGAGTTGCCGCAAAATAGCGTCGATCTCTGCCCGGGAAAGCACCATCGGAATATAGAGCGATTTTTTCGCACGCGGCACATCACGCAGTTCACCTAATTCTCTTTTCAGGCCGTGGGCAAAAAGAAATAGAAGTGAATTGAATGCCTGGTTTTGAGTTGATGCGGCGACCTTTCCCTTTACAGCCAGATACGTCAGATATTCTCTTACATCATTTTTTGTCACATCTTGCGGTGGTTTATGTTTCAGAAAATACTGAAAACGCCTTGACCAGTTTGCGTAGGTTTTTAGTGTCTTACGCGAATAGTGCCGGACTTTTATTTCCCCGGCCATCTTGCTCAGAACCGCGTCCCATTCAGGCGAATCTGATTTTTCCTGGTATCCCGCTTCGTTGAAATTTGAAGTGCGCGCTATCTTTCTGAAAAGGTAGGGCGTGTTTTGCGGAACAGGCTGAAGATCAGGTTGTGTTTGCTCGACAATTGATGCAGCTGATGACGGTTCTTGGTTTACTCCGGCATGACCACCTGTTTCTTTGACATAAGATGGAGATGCGCTTTCCTTTTGCACTCCTGTTTCACGCTTTTCCATCTGCAAGTAAAGTGACACCGCATTTGCCGCTCGCTGCCTCTGTGACGGTGATTGTTTTTTATCCTGTAGTTTTACGGTAAAAAGGCGGATCCGCTCGGACTTTGCCTCTGGAACCGGATATTTGTCGCAAAAATCGAGATAGTATCGCAGCCATTTTTTATACTCAGCATGAGAGGCGACAGGCACCCCGGTTTTGATGAGATATGCTATGTATTTCGTAAAGACTTCATTTGGAATAGTGATCATGCATTCTCCTTTGACAGGAATCAATTTGGGGTTATATAGTGCAAACTTATTTGAGATTTTTTAGACTTGCACGAATCATCGGCCTCTGTTTAATAGGACAAGGGAACTCACCATGGAGTGTTGACCGTATTCCGGTCAACAGGAGCTAAAGGAATGTTATTCAGTTAAATAAATATAATTTATTGAATAGTTGCGTCAATATTTTTCTGATATTTATTTAATAGAATCGTTTTTGAATGGAAGATGACCGTATTCCGGTCAAATACGAGTTGGCACAATAAAGGAAAAGTTATGACTTGGAACATGAAGGCACTTGCTGATTTTGTTGAGAAAGATCAAGGAAAACCCCAAAGGACTATAGCAGCTGAAACTTTATTTTCTTTGATGTGGAAGCTTAACATTGTGAGATACCATTCGGATAAGTCAAAAGAAGCGATAAGTGATCTCCAAGAAATTGATCCTACTGAAATCATTGGGTTGATTTTTGAACAAGCCACTGGAAGCGAAAAAGGAAAAGAATTTTTCAAAATGCAATTTGCTTCAGAGGCAAATCTAATTGCGTGCGCCCAATCTCTTCACTCTATGTCCGACATTCTGGGGCAAGTTGTATATGTGAGTTTGAACCTAGACAAGGCTTTGCCTAAACCAATCAACCAAAGAAGAAGATATCTGGGAGTAATAAATGATGAGATGAAAAAGGCAGCTCTAGCTCCCGAACTGACTGCTAAAATTGATAAATTTCTATCTTCAAAACAATTTGTGTTTGTGAGCGATTATGTGAACGTAACCAAGCACCGGAGCCTCGTCCCTGCGGCCTACTCAGTTTCTTTCGCAGAAAAGTCATTACATGGCCTGAAATTGTCAGCCTTTAGATACGACGAACGAGAATATGAGGCGACTTGGTCAAATGACTTTCTCGACAGTGATGTTAAATCGTTATTAGAGATGATTGTTGAGATTGGCAACGAGATAAACAAGTTTCTAGGCATCGGTTAGATTAACGGTTCCAACGAGGCCAGTGGACCCGAGCGGGATAAACCTGCGCCGGGTCACCGCCCGACCGTTATACCAAGAATTTAAAGACCAAATTACTTGCGGGCTTGAGGCCCGGTTAAAAGCATTACAGAGTGCTCCGTAGTGGGCACCATTACCCAAAAAGGAGAAAAATATGCCAACCAATACCGAGTTTAAAATCAAATTGAACTTCCCCGAAGATCTTCACGAACGCGGAATTATCGGGACACCCCCGGCGTATCTAAACGAAACTCAAATACCCATAACAGGAGACGGAATAGTATTTGATGAGCTTCGCAAGGAGGATAACAGCCACCCCATGTTTGCCGTTAAAGCCCGTCTGTTTGTGGCAAATGGTGGCCATTATGAGAAGGCTGAGTTAATCCTTGTGATACCGGAATACCCAGACGGCGTAGAAGTGAAGATGATTCGGAATCCAAAATAAGTTCCCCATCTCTCATAAACTGGAGCTCTTGGAGTTTTTCAGAATCGCTAAAAACATAACTCCTGCCTTCCAGGTGTTTTGCTTGAGCCGTAGAATTTGTCATTTTTTCACCTCCTCCCGTACTCGCCCCGGAGAAAAGAGGCGAGGTATAACCAGACAGAAGCACCTGACCGAAAGGCCGTCAGGTGTTCTGCCCAGCCGTTAAACGAGAAAAATGAAA